>Ga0163153_10000125_pt1 | contig 128321 bp, 123 predicted proteins | sample OliLakLV19MP6IB1_FD_148629 | JGI IMG/M metagenome (GOLD analysis project Ga0163153, IMG submission 148629) | Freshwater microbial mat bacterial communities from Lake Vanda, McMurdo Dry Valleys, Antarctica - Oligotrophic Lake LV.19.MP6.IB-1 | ecosystem: Environmental > Aquatic > Freshwater >... | reverse complement strand
CCCCCCCCCAGCCCAGCTGGAGCTGGGCCCTCCACATAAAGAAAAAGAGCCCGCGATTAGCGGGCCCTATTCTTAGACCGACGACGATCAGTCGGAAGGGTGACTGTAGGTTCCGCCGATTGGCGGAACCCATTGGTGGTTAAAATCCGAAGTTTGCGTGCAAGGCGGGGTCTGCGATCCCGCCCAACCGCGGCGCGGAACGGAGTCCGCGCCCTACCAGATCTTCGCGCGGTCCTCGGGCTTCCGCCACATCGGGTCGCCTTCCTTGATGCCGAAGGCGTCGAAGAATTCCTGCAGGTTCACGATCGGGCCGACGGCGCGGAACTGCCCGGGCGAGTGCGGTCCGGCCGCGACCTGCCGGCGCAGCGCATCGTCGCGGAACTTCGTGCGCCAGACCTGGGCCCAGGAGATGAAGAACCGTTGCTCCGGCGTGAGACCGTCGATCAGCCGGCGTTCCTGGCCCTTGAGCGAGCGCTGGAGCGCCTCGTAGGCGATGGAGACGCCGCCGAGGTCGCCAATGTTCTCGCCGAGGGTCAGCTGGCCGTTGATGGCGAGGTCGGGCAGCGCCAAGTAACCGTTGAACTGCTGCACCAGCTTCAGGGCGCGCGCAGTGAAGGCGGCGGCGTCCGCCTCCGTCCACCAGTCGGCCAGGTTGCCGCGAGCGTCGTATTGCCGGCCCTTGTCGTCGAAGGCGTGGGAGATCTCGTGGCCGATGACGGCGACGATGGCGCCATAGTTGACAGCATCATCCATGGCCGGGTCGAAATACGGCGCCTGCAGGATGCCCGCGAGGAAGACGAGCTGGCTGGCGGAGGGCTGGTAATAGGCGTTGACCTGCTGGGGACCACGCAACCACTCGGTGTTGTCAAAGGGGTGGCCGAACTTGGCCATCTGGCGGCGCGATTCGGCGGCGGCGGAAGCTTGGACGTTGCCGTAGTAACTGTCGCGGGTGATGCGGAGGGCGGAATAGTCACGCCATTTGGGCGGGTAGCCGATCGAGACGCGCAGGGTCTGAAGTTTTTCCAGCGCCTTCCGCTTGGTCGGCTCTGTCATCCAGTCGAGGCCGACGATGCGGTCGTGGAGCACGTCGCGCATGTTCTGGATCATGGCCTCCAGCCGGCCCTTCACCTCGGGCGGGAAGTATTTGCCGACGTAAACCTCGCCGACGGCGAAGCCGATGTTGGAGTCGAGCACACGGGCGGCGCGCTGCCAGCGGGGTTCCTGCGCGGGCGTGCCGTTCAGCTCGGTGCCGAAGAAGCGGAAGTTCTCCCGGTCAAAGGCGGCGGAAAGATACGGCGCGGCGCCGGTGAGCGCCTTCCAGTGGAGGTAGGTCTTCCAGCCGGCCAGCGGCTCGCTGGCGAGCAACCGGTTCAGGCCCTCGAAGAATTTCGGCTGACCGACATTGAGGCTGGTCTCGGTGGCGGGCAGGCCGACGGCGGCCAGGTAGGCCTTGAAGGGGAAGGCCGGCATGAGCGCGGCGGCCTCGTCGATCGTCATCTTGTTGTAGTTGGCGCTCGGGTCGCGCAGCTCGGTGTTGGACTTGGAGAATTTCGCCAACTCGGTCTCGAGGCGCAGCACGGTGGCAGCGGCGGCCGCCGCCGGCTCGGGCGCGGTGCCCGCAAGCTCGAACATCCGGGTCACATGCGCGGTGAAGAGCGGGAGAAATTTGGCGTATTTCTCATCCAGGTAGTAGTCCTTGGTCGGGAGGCTGAGGCCGCCTTGGCCGGCAATCAGCTGCATGGTGTCATTCTTCCGCTGGTCGGCGTAGGGGAAAACGCCAAACAGGCCGCTGCCGCCGTGGAAATGAGCGTCCGCGAGATAGAGGGCCAGCTCGTTGATATCCTTGAGCGCGGCGATGCGGGCCAGTTCGGAGGCGAGGGGCTGGAGGCCGGCGGCCTCAATGGCCACCTCATCCATCGCGGAGGCGTAGAAATCACCGATCTTCTGCAGATTGGTGCCGGCGGCGCCGGGATGCGCGGCGGCCTCCTCCAGGATGCCGCGGATGCGGTTCCAGTTGTTCTGGCCGAGCATGTCGGAGGAACCCCAGCGGGACTTGTCGGCCGGTATCTCGGTGGCCTTGAGCCAGCCGCCATTGGCGTAGGCGTTGAAGTCCGCGCGGGGATCGATGGACAGGTCCATCGTGGCCGGGCTGAACTGCAGGGGGATCATGGAGTCGGCCGCGGCGAGCGGCGGCAGCGCGGCGGCGGTCAGGCCAAGCACGGCGAGGGTCAGGTGGGGATGTTTCATAGGGGAGGAAACCATGCGCTAAGGGGAAATATCTGAGTTGGCAACGGGCCAGTGATCAAATCCTGAATTGGCGCGACGAATCGCATTGATTCAGTTGAGGGTTGAGAGACCAAACCTCGGCTTCTCTCAACGCTCAGCTCTCAACTATAAACCGGGTCCGGCTCAACGAGCTGGACCCATCAATGCCTCCCCCATCTCCGGCGCGGCGAACATCGCACCGCCATCGTGGCCGATGCCGGGGGTCTCGACCTTGCGCCAGTTGAAGGTCCAGCCGCGCTCGGCGGCCAGCTTTTGCGCGAACGCAAAGCCGGCGCGGCCGCGGGCCAGCCGGTGCGGACCCTGTTGCTCCGCCTCGGCCGACTGGTCGAGGTTCGACGTGTCGGTCAGGATATCGCCCGTGCCGAGATAGATTGTGAGCGGGGCCGCGAGGTAGCGTTGCAAGGCCGCGTCGTCGCTGATCGCCGCCGGCAGCTGGCCGAAGCCATAGCCGAAATCCCAGTCGCGCCGCGGGAAGAGATGGCTGCCGGGATTGCCGGCCACGATGCGCTGCGCCTCGGTCGGATAAAACGCGGCGAAGCGCGCCAGGAACTGGCCGCCCGCCGAGTGCCCGAGCAGGTAATACGGCAGGTCGGGCTTCCCCTCGCCCATCCGCAGCGCGGCGAGCAGCTGCGGCACGAGCGCGTAGGTCCATTGTGCCTTGGGCCGCACTGTGCCATCCGGATTGAGCAGGCCGCCGCGGATGTAGGCGTCGACCGGGAAACGCTCGCGGTCAAAGAGCGGCGCGGCGACGATGACCTTGAAGCGCTCGGCGACGGCGATGGCGAAGTTGCGGTAGTCCTCGGCATTGCGGCCGACCCCGTGGAACACGAGCACCAGCGGCCCATCCACATAAAGCGACGGCCGGTAGGTGAAGACCTTGATGCTGCCGCCGGTGGTGGCGATTTCCTGCATCCCGGCGCCGGCCGGCAGCGGCGCGGCCGTAAGGACACAGGCAGCAACAAGACCGACCAGCAGAGTGAGAATTGATTTCATCGAAGAAAGCAGGCCAAAGCGTAAACGGGAGTTTTTTAACCACGGATTACACCGACAGACCCGGATGGACCAGATGGGAGCTCAGGCCTTGATCCGTATTCATCCGGGCAATCCGTGGTCAAAATATATCGCGCCAACGGGTCGTGTTTTTCGCGGACCAAACAGGGGGAGGCGGCGGGTTGAGCATGATCCGCGCGCCCTTCGTGCGGTCAAACTCTCCCTCCCACATGGCGACGACGACCATGGCCACGGCGTTGCCGCAGAGGTTGGTGACGGCGCGGGCCTCGGACATGAAGCGGTCGACGCCGAGCAGCAGGGCGATGCCGGCGACCGGAATGTGGCCGACCGTGGCCAGCGTGGCGGCGAGGGTGACGAAGCCGCTGCCGGTGACGCCGGCCGCGCCTTTGGAGGTGACGAGCAGCACGGCGAGGATGCCGAGTTCCTGCGCCAGCGTCAGGTCGGTGTTGGTGGCCTGGGCCACGAAGATCGCGGCCATGGTCAGGTAGATGCAGGTGCCGTCGAGATTGAACGAATAACCCGCCGGGAGGACGATGCCGACCATCGGCTTGGCGCAGCCGATCTCTTCCATGCGCTGCATCATGCGCGGGAGCACGCTCTCCGAGGACGAGGTGCCGATGACGATGAAGATCTCCTCCTTGATGAAGACCAGCAGGCGCCAGAGGCTGAAGCCGTGGATGCGGGCGACGAGCCCGAGCACGACGAACACGAACAACGCGCAGGTGGCATAGACGCAGACCATCAGCTTGCCCAGCGAGAGGAGCGACCCGAGGCCGTATTTGCCGACGGTGAAGGCCATGGCGCCAAAGGCGGCGAGCGGGGCGATCTTCGTGACGAAGCCGACGATGCCGAAGAACACCTGCGCGACCTCGTGCAGGAGCTCGAGCACCGGCCCGGCCGCGGTCGCCGAACTTCGCCAAGGCGAAGCCGAAGAGCAGCGCCAGCAGGAGCACTTGGAGCAGGTCGCCGCCCACGAAGGCGCTGACGAAGGTGTGGGGGATGATGTTGAGCAGGAAGTCCACCGTGCTGGCATGGCTGGCGGCGGAGGTGTATTGTGCGATGGACTTGGCATCGAGCGTGGCCGGGTCGGCGTTGATGCCGGCGCCGGGCTGCACCCAGTTGACCACGAGCAGGCCGATGACGAGCGCGACGGTGGTGATGACCTCGAAATAGATCAGTGCCTTTACCCCCACCCGGCCGACCTTTTTCATGTCGCTCAGGCCGGCGATCCCCACGACGACGGTCGTGAAGATGATCGGGCCGATCAGCATCTTGATGAGCTTGATGAACGCGTCGCCCAGCGGCTTCAGCTGCTCGCCCAGCGCGGGGTTCTGCCAGCCGAGCAGCACGCCGGCGATGATGGCCAGGAGGACCTGGACATAGAGATTGGGGATGAAACGTTTCATGGGGCGGCTTGGCCTTAGAGCTCGCCGGGCTGAACCGAGCCGCAAGGAGTCCTAAATTGAAATTCAGGCGGGCGGTTCCCGGCGACAAAGCCCCGAACCCGGGAAAATTCAGGCATCAGAAGGGGAGGTAGCAGACGGTGTTGGAAAGCAGGATCATGACAAACACGAGGCAGGTGGTCATCGGCCCGAGGTAGATCCGGCCGGTCAGCCGGAAGAAGGCGCGGTTGAAATAGGGCAGGACGAACATCATCGGCACCACCCCGAAAAGCAGGTTGATGTAGAGCCACCCGTCGGTCCAGTGGACGGTACCGCGGACGGCGAACGCGACGTACTGCACGATCACAATAAGCAGGAGCCCCAGGGAATTGGCCACCCCCGCCAGCAGGAGGCTCCGCCACTCGGGCTGCCCCGCCAGGCGCAGCGGGCCGTTCACCCGGAGGGAATTGGAGAGGAAAAAGACAAAGAAGACCGGGGCGTAGACCGGCAGCAGAAGCAGGAGCGCGGGCTGGAAGTAGCGCGCACCGAGGAAGACGAAGCGGAAATCAACGTGCAGGAAATAGTAGACCGCAAAGAGCAGGGTGAAGAACGCTGTCGTCAGGGAGACGGCGAGCAGGGCGGTCCGCGCCAGCTCGCGCGCGGAGGTCTGCGCGCCCGACGGGACGGAGCCGGGGCCGCGGCGGCCCAGGCGGAAGAGCAGGAAGCCCACGAGGCCGTTGAACAGCGCCCAGAGCATGACGCCGTTGTTCATCCGCTGGGGGAAGAACCAAGTCTGCTCCCGGCCGGAAGCCGCCACGAAAAGCTTCTGCGAGAGCTCGGTCAGGGGAATATAAGAGACGCAGGCGATGACGGCCCCGGTCAGGAGCAGCCCCCAGAACAGCCAGCGGCCGCGCCCCGCCGGCGGAGCCGCCGGGGCCGGCAGCTCATGCACGAGCCCTTGGAAACAGGGCAGATGGGCCAACAACAGTCCGGCCAGGGGCACCAGCGCGACCATGGCCGCCACCAGCGAGGCCAGGGTGCACAACTCCTTCCAATACCAGATTTGGTCGCGGCTGGAGAGCGGGGTCGCGAGGCCGAAAACCTTCTCGAAATACTCGATCTGATTGGCGGTCGCCTCGATGCTGTAGGGCTGGAGCGGGTGGATGAGCCGCTCGTTGTGCACCACGCGGAGGTTCCTCGCCGCCGCCTCGCCGTAATAGCGGCCGATCTCCACCTCCTCCAGCGGGACCGCGCCGGGGCCGGCCGCGGCATTGACGAGCCGCAAGGCCTCGGGCGCGCGGCGCATGTCGCCATTTTTCCGTTCGTTGCGGAAAGCCCCCTCGTCGAACAGCGCGTAGCTGATCCCGACGTTGGAGCGGACGCCCCGCAGGACCCGGTCCGTGAGGGAAAGCACGTAACCCGAGACAAAGACCGAGTGGAGCTTGCCCGGCCGGCCCGTCCGGGTCGCCTCGCGCCCGAAATAACTCGCGCCCTGGAGGGCGGCGTTGCCGCCGGCCGAGTGACCCGTGGCCCCGATCCGGTCCTTGTCGATGTAGTTCAGGTTGTCCGTCGCCGCGGCATAATCCACGACGGCGAAAAGGCCGTAGCCCTCGGTGGTCGCCGACTGCGCGCTGGCCGAGGAACTTGAGCCGCCTTGGGCGTAGGGATCGATGGCGATGACCACGATCCCGCGCCGGGCCAGTTCAAGGGAGATATTCGCCAGGGACTCCTTCGAGCGCTGGAAGCCCGGCACCACCACCACCAGCGGGGCGGGCTGCTCGGCGGTGGCCGTCCGCGGCCGGAAGAGGTCCGCCACGAGCCACTGCCCGTTCTGCGTCGGGATCGTGAGGCCCGTGACCTGCACGCGGCCCCAGGAACGCTGGATCAGGGAAGCCAGGAGACTCGCGCTCAGGACGACGAGGAGGCAGGCCGCCAGCAGCCGCGGGCGGACCCGGGGCCCGGCGGCGGTTGATTCGCGATGGTTCAAGGTGAGGGCTTTGCCCGGCGGGCCGACCCCGCCCGCGCCAGCGAAAATCCCCTCTGGCGAGGGGTGCCCGTTGGGGCGGGGGGGGTTGGGTTCACGCGCTCGGAAGGAAACGCCGGTCCGCTCAGAACTGCCGCGTGAGCTGCAGGGACCAGGTGCGGCCGCGGGCCATCAGGTTGTAAACCGAGGGGTCATAACCGCGGGAGTCGCTGGCCAGCGGCGGCTCCTCGTCGAGCAGGTTGACGACGCCGACGCGCACGGCGGTGTTCCCGAGCCACTTGTTCTTCGCGCGAAAGCGGTAGCCGACGTAGGCATTGTAGCTGATAGTGTCGTCCACGAGGAACCGGTAGGTTTGGGCGCCGTTGTTGACGAAGGGCACGATGTAGGCCGGCGAGCCGAGCGACTCGTAGATGCTCTGGGTCGTGGTGGCGCCCGAGTCAGTGTAGTCGCCGGTGTAATAGGCCGACAGGCCGGCGGACCACTGCTGGCGGCGCCAGGTGAGCGTGGTCGTGCCGCGCCACTTGGGGGTGGCGCCGCCGGCAGCGTTGGACCAGCGCAGGTCGCTGCGCGCGGCGCCTGCGGAGTTGTAGGTGTGGAAGTCGTTCAGGTAGGTCCAGGTGGTGTTCACCGTGAAGTTGCCGAGGGCCATCCGTGGGAACTTGTAGGTGACGTCGAAGTCGAAGCCGTTCACGAACTGCTCAGCGCGGTTGAAGTAGGTGGTGCGGAGGATGTCGATCCCGCCGACCACGGCGCGCTGATTGCCCGGCGTGCGCGACGCGTTGTAGGCGGTAAAAAAATCGCGGTCGGCCTGCGTGACGGGCAGGCGGACGACGGAGCCGTCACCCTGGTAGGCGGACGTGCCGGAGCCGAGGTCGATGCTGCCGATGGTCTGGCCGGCGGCGAGCGCAGCCTGGGTCGCGGCGATCAGCGCGTCGCGGTCATCGTTGATGGAACCGGAGGAGGCGATCACGTCCTTCTGCCGGATCTCCCAGTAGTCGGCGGAGAACGACAGGCCCTTGACGAACGGCACCTCGACCACGAAACCGGCGGACTTGCCGGTGGAGGTCTCGGGCTGAAGATCCGGGTTGCCGGAGGCGATGCTGCGACGATTGGAGGCGCCGTCGGTCACCAGACCGGTGACGGCGCTACGATAACTGTCGACGCTGCCGGTGACAGTGCGAATGAGGGTGCCGGTGAAGAGCTGGGCGAGGTTGGGCGCATGGAAGCCCTGGTTGTAGGAGGCGCGCACCATCACCCAAGGCAGCGGCTTCCAGTTGAGGCCGAGCTTGGGCTTGGTGGTCTCGCCGAAATCGGTGTAGCTCTCGAAGCGCGCCGAGGCGGAGAGCTCGAGCGACTGGACGAGCGGCAGCTTGAACTTGTTGCCGACGAGCGGGACGACGGTCTCGACATAAGCGGCGGCGACGTGGCGGGTGCCGTGGGTGTCAGAGTTGGGCGAGAAGCCGAGGAAGTCGTTCGTGGCCGGATCGAGTCCGGAATCCGGCGGGTTCAGGCCGGCGAAGGGCGGGCGGGAATCGTCATAGGCCTCGTAGCGGAACTCGCCACCGAAGGCGGCGCCGATGGTGTTGCCGCCCCAGATGGGCAGCACATCGCCGAAGGCCCGGAAGTCGGCGCTGGTGAGCTCGGTGCGGCCTTGGCGGATGAAATTGGAGCGGAAAGTTGACTGCACGCTCTCGGGATTCACGTAGTCGCCGGTGACCACGAGCGCGCCGCCCTGGACCGCGAAGGTGCGGGTGAAGGGGTTGAAGGCTGTGGCCGGGTTGGTCTGATTGATGGCATTGATGAGAAGACTTTTCCGGCTCGGGCCGGCCTCGTTGTCGGTGACGCGCGACTCGGTCTGCAGGACGGCGGCCTCCCAGTTCCAGGTGTCGAAGAGCTTGCCGCGCACGCCGCCGACGACGCGGTAGATGTCGTTGGTGACGGTCGCGGTGCGGCCCGCAAGGTCGGTCAGACGCTTGTTGGTGATGCGGACGGCGGAGGGCGTGCCGGTGAGGCGGGCGGTGCCGTCGGCATTGGACGCGCCGGTGGGGGACCAGAAGCGGTCGCCGAACGGGTTCCACGGGTTGGTGACCGGGACGATGATGTTGCCGTCGGTTGAGGCGGTGATGCCGTCGGGCTCGCGGTAGGTGACCGAGCGGGCTTTGTAGCCACTGAATTCGCCGAAGGCGGTTAGGTTGGGCCGCAACTCGTAGGTCGCGCTGGCGAACACGTTGCCGCGAGTGGACTGGGGCTGGATGACGCGGTAGGCGTTGTTGTTCCAGTAGAAGGTCTGGGTGATGCCGGCGCGGCTGGGCGTGGTGGTCTGGAACCCGACGCCGGTGGTCGTCGGCACGAGGAAAAAGGTGCCCGAGGTCGCGACGAGGGAGGCCGGCACGCCGGCGGGGCGGGCGGCGGTGAAGACGCCGCCCGAGTTCACCGTGCCGGTTGAGAAATTGCCGAACTCGGTGGTGGCCGAGCGTGAGTTGAAGGTCGTGTCCGTGGAGACGTTCCAGGGAGCCGGGGCGCGGTAGCTCAGGTCGGCCTCGGCCGCGAAGGCGCGATCGCGGGCGTAGATGGCCTGGCGGTCCATCAGGTCAGCAACGATCATGAAGTGGCCCTTGCCGTCATCAAAGGTGAAGCCGTGTGTGAGCGTGGCGCGGAGTTCCTGGCCGTCGCCGATCTCGGTGACGCCATAACGCAGGGCCAGCTCGGTGCCGTTGTAGTTGGGACGGGTAATGTAGTTCACCACGCCCGCGACGGCGTCGGTGCCGTAGATGGAGGAGGCGCCGTCGCGCAGGACCTCGACGCGGTCGAGGCCGCGATTGGGCAGCTGGTTGACGTTGGTGGACAGAGTCGGCACGCCCGCCTCGCCCTGGCTGATCGGATGCGGCGCGAGCCGGCGGCCGTTGAGCAGAATGAGGGTGTTGCTGGAGGGGATGCCGCGCAGGGAGACCGAGGCGTTGTCGCCGCGCGCGGTGGCGCCGAGGGTGGCGGTCTCGTTGCCGGGTAGGCCGGTGACCTGCGGCAGGGCGGTGAGGAGGTCGGAGGCCTGCGAGGCGTCACGCGCCTCGATGTTGTCGCGGTCGAAAACGGTGACCGGCAGCACCTTTTCCTGATCCAGCCGGCGAATGTTCGAGCCGGTGACGGTAAACTTCTCGAGCGTGACCCGCTCCTCGGCCGGGGGCGGGGTGGCGGGAGCCAGCGGGGCGACCTGAGCCTGGACCAGGGAAGAACAGGCGGCGAAAAACGCCAGCCGGCGGGTCATTGAACGGATGCGGGTGGGGATGACTGAACTCATGCGGTTTGGGGGTTGGTGGTCGGAAATTGCAAATGAATGAAGAGGCTTGGCAAAAAAAGCACCAGACTTCTCGGCCGGGCAAAAGCCCTCAGGAGGCCGGGACGGGATGGCGGCAAAGCGAACAGCGGGAAAACGGGATTGGCACGGGGTCGACGCCCATGGGGGCGCAGGGGTTGGGATGAACAAACATAGTGGGGATTGCCCTTGCCGCCAAGGGGGTAGTCTCGCCCGCGCGATGGCGTAGAACTACGCAACGCAGGCTAGTCTTGCAGTGGGCGGTGACATCCCTCTGCTCCTGCTGTCATGTCCGCCCCGTCGTCCCTCGCCACCACCCTGCGATTTGTGCTCGTTGACGACACAGCGACCTTCCGTGGCCTCCTCAAGGCCGCCCTGCAACAGCGCTTCCAGCCACAGGCGCTGCTTGATTTTGGCGACGGCCGCGCCGCGCTGGCCGAGTGCCTGGCCACCCCGCCCGACCTGCTGATCGCCGACCTCTACCTGCGCGATATGGACGGGCGCGACATCGTCCGCGCCATGCGGCAGCGCGGCCTGGGCACCAAGGTGGTGATCCTGACCGCCCATCCCGAGGCCCGGCTCCCGGCCGAGCTGGTGTCGCTCGGCGTCGCCGGCTTCGTGGACAAGAACTCGCCGCTCGAGCAGATCGACCGTGCCGTCCAATGCGTGCTGGAGGGCGGCATGTTCTTCTCCGCGACCGTGCCACCGCCCGTCCCCTCCTCCCTCGCGAGCGAGCCCACCCTGCCCCGGGTCGGCCCGGAGGCGCTCTCCGAGCGCGAAAAGGAGGTCGTGCGACTGGTGGCGCGCGGGCTCGTCTCGAAGGAGATCGCCGCCCAGCTCGACCTCAGCCCGCGCACGGTTGAGAAGCACCGGGCGCGCATCCTCGCCCGGCTCAACCTGCATGATGTGCCGATGCTGGTCCGCTGGTGCCTGCGCAACGGCCTCGGCTGATCAGCGCGCCTCCGCGGGCATCACCGCCGGCAGTAGCACCCGGAACACCGCGCCACAGCCCGGCTGCGACTGGACCTCCAACCGGCCGCCTTGGAGCGTCAGCAGCTCCCGCGCGATGAACAGGCCCAGTCCGGTCGAGTCCTCGCCGATGCCGGTCGGCTGGGCGGACAGCCGCTGGTGGGGGGCGAAGATCTTGGCAAAGTCCGCCGGCCCGAGACCCGGACCGCTGTCCTGCACCTCGGCATAAACCCAGCCCGCGGCCTCGCCACAGGCCACCGTGATCCGGCCGCCTCGCGGGGAGAATTTCAACGCGTTGCCAATGAGGTTGTCGAAGACCTGGCGCAGCCGGTCGCCATCCGCGTGGACCCGGGCGAGCGGGGCCGGGGCCGGCCGGCAGGCGAGCTGCTGGTCCTTGGTGCGGGCCAGCGCCGCGAGGCCCTCGGTCGCCTGCTGCGCGATCAGGGCGAGGTCGTGCTCGGCGGTGTGCAGTTGCAGGTTGCCGTCCTCCATCGCGGCGGCCTCCAGGAAATCCCGCACCAGACTGCGCATGCGGGCGGTGTCCGCCTGGATCTCGCCGGCCAGCCGGCGGACCGCCGGCGCCACCGCGGCATTGTCCCCGATGAGCCCGGCGGTGGCGTTGAGCGCGGTCAGCGGCACCTTCAGGTCGTGGGAGGCGATCTGCAGCAAGCGCGACTTCAGCCGCTCGGCGGCCTCGGCGCGCTCCCGGGCGTGCTCGGTCACGGCATGGAGGCGGCGCGCCGTCCGCAGGCGGTAGCGCTGGAGGAGGATGATGCCACCCAGCAGCAGCAGGCCGCCGCCCAGGCCCGCCGCGAGCGCGAAGTTTTGCGAACGCCGCCGGCCCAGCTCGGCCTGCTGCAGCTCCTGCTCGCGCCGGAGCAGGGCGATCTCCAGCTCGCGCTGTTCCGCGCCGTAGCGGGCCCGGAGCTCTTCCATCCGCTGCCGGTCCTGCTGCCCACGCATCAGTTCCGTGGCGGCCGCGAGCTTACGCTGATAGCCGAGGGCGGCGACCGGATCGCCGCGCGCCTCGCTGGTCAGGGTCAGCTCCTGATAAAGGTCGGCGAGCACCTCCGCGCTCTCGAGCGTGGCGGCCACCTGCAGCGCGGTCTCGAGGTGGGCCAGCGCCTCGTCGCTGCGGCCGGCCTTGCGGAGGACAAACGCCAGCCGCCGGTGGGCGTTGACGATGTAGCGCCGGTATTTCAGCGCCTCGAAGGTCGTGAGGGCCCGCTGGAGATAATCGAGCGCCCGCGCGGTCTGCCCCCCCGCCTCGGCAATCAGGCCGAGGTTCATCAGGGACTCGGCAATGGCCCGGCGGTTGCCGTAACCTTCCCGCAGTTTCAAGGCCTCCTCGTGGATGACGGCCGCCTGCTCATACTGGCGCAGGCCGAGGTGGTAGTTGCCCAGGCTGTTGAGCAGGCTGGAACGGATGCGGTCGTCCTTGGCCTTGAGCGCAAACTCCAGGCCGGTCTTGAAGTGCCGCAGGGCATCCTCGTTGCGGCCATAACGCTGGTAGGTCAGCCCCAGGCCCCCATGGGTGCGGGCGAGCACGAAGGGGTCGGCCAGTTGCTCCGCGAGCCGGAGTTCCTCCAGATGGTTTTCCAGGGAGTGCGGGTAGTCGGTGAGGTTCCAATACAGCCGCCCAAGCAGGTAGAGAAAATCCACCTGGCGGCGCACCTCGCCGGTTTGGCGCGCCCGCGCCAGGCCTTCGCGCGCCCCGGCCACGCCGGCCGGATAATCGCCCCGGCGGCGCTGGAGGTTGACCACGTTGACCAGGGCCTGCAGCGCCTCGGGCTCGGATTTGGCCTGGGCGAGCGCCTTTTGGGCGGAGTCCCAGACTTCGTCACCATCAGGCAGATCGGCCTCGGTTGTCCCCGAGAGCTGCGGGCCGGCGTCGACCGGCCGGGGCGCATCCGGCTCGGCCCCCGCGAGCGCGGCCAGCAGCACGAAGAGCGGAAGGCAAAGCAAGGACCGGGGCACCCCCGTAATCGGTCAGAGGGCCGCGCCCATTTCAATCCTTTAGCCCGCCCTGGGAGGCCGGCGGAGCCGGCCCGGGGGCGGCCCTATTTCAACGCCACCGCAAACGGCGCGCCGGTCCTGGCCTTCACCTCGGCAAGGGTGACGCCGGGGTGCAGCTCGAGGAGCACGAGCCCCCCGCCGGTCTTCACTTCAAACACGCAAAGGTCGGTGATGATGAGGCTGACGACACTCTTGCCCGTGATGGGCAGCGAGCACTGTTGCAGAATCTTCGGGCTGCCGTCCTTCGCGCAGTGCTCCATGACCGCCACGACGCGCTTCACACCCGCGACCAGGTCCATGGCGCCGCCGGGGCCCTTCACCATTTTGCCCGGGACCATCCAGTTCGCGATGTCGCCGTTGTCGGCGACCTCGAGCGCGCCGAGAATCGACAGGTCGATGTGTCCGCCGCGGATCATCGCGAAGGAATCGGCGCTCGAGAAGAAAGCTGAGCCGGGGATGGTCGAGATGGTCTGCTTGCCGGCGTTGATCAGGTCCGCGTCCACCTGCTCGTCGGGCGGGAAGGGCCCGATGCCGAGCAGGCCGTTCTCGGACTGGAGCGTGACGTTCATGCCTTTCGGAATGAAGTTGGCGACGAGCGTCGGGATGCCGATGCCGAGGTTGACGTAGTAGCCGTCGCGCAACTCCTGCGCGGCGCGCCTAGCCATCAGCTCGCGGATGGGCGTCTCTTTTTTCGAGGCCGCCGCGCCCTGCACGGTGCGAAACTCGATGCGCTTCTCGTAATTCACGCCCTGAATGATGCGATCGACATAGATGCCCGGCGTGTGGATGTCATCCGGCGCCAGCTCCCCCACCTCAACCAGGTGCTCGACCTCGGCGAGGCAAACCTGGCCGCAGGTCGCGATCATCGGGTTGAAGTTCCGCGCGGTTTTCCGGAAGACGAGATTGCCGGACTTGTCGCCCTTCCACGCCTTCACGAGCGAGACCGCGGCCTTGATGCCCGGCTCGAGCACGTAATCCTTGCCGTCGAAAACCTTGGTTTCCTTCCCCTCCGCCAGTTTCGTGCCGAAGGCCGTGCGGGTGTAGAAGCCGGGGATGCCCGCGCCGCCGGCGCGCAGCCGCTCGGCCAGCGTGCCCTGGGGAATGAGCTCGAGCTCGAGTTCGCCGGCCAGCACCTGGCGCTCGAACTCCTTGTTCTCGCCCACGTAGGAGGCCATGACCTTTTTCACCTGCCGCGTCGTGAGGAGGATACCCATGCCGAAATCGTCCACGCCGGCATTGTTGCCGACGATGGTCAGGCCCTTCACGCCGCTGTCGCGCAACGCGACGATGAGATTCTCCGGGATGCCACAGAGACCGAAGCCGCCGGCGGCGATCGTCATGTTGTCGTGCAGCAGGCCCGCGAGGGCGGCCGGGGCGTGGGGGTAGACTTTGCTCATGGGATAAGAATTAAACGCGGAGTTCGCGGAGGACGCAGAGGATGAATAGGGACGGGAAACTCTCCGTGCTCTCCGCGTCCTCCGCGTTTCATCAAATCAGCTCCACGCACACCGCCAGGCCCTCGCCGCCGCCGATGCAGATAGCGGCGACGCCGCGCTTGAGCTCGCGCTCCTTCAGCGCGGCGATGAGGGTCACGAGGATGCGCGCGCCGCTGGCGCCGATGGGGTGGCCGAGCGCGATGGCGCCACCGCGGACGTTTAGCTTGGCATGCGGGACATGGAGCTCGGCCATGAAGGCCATGGGCACGACGGCAAAGGCCTCGTTGACCTCCCAGAGATCGACGTCCTCAACCTTCCAGCCCGCCGATTTGAGGGCGGTGCGGGTCGCCGGCACGGGCGCGGTCGTGAACCACACCGGGTCCTGCGCATGGCTGCCAAAGGAAATGATTTTCGCGATGGGCTTCAGACTGCGGGAGAGCGCGGTTTCGGCGGTGGTCAAGACCAGTGCGGCGGCCCCGTCGTTGATCGTGGAGGCGTTGGCCGGCGTGATGGTGCCGTCCTTCTGGAACGCCGGCTTCAGCGACGGGATCTTGTCATACTTCACCTTGGCCGGGCCCTCGTCGTGCTCGACCTTGGTGACGTTGCCCTTGTGGTCCGTGATCTCCACCGGGGTGATCTCGGCGGCGAACTTGCCGTCCTGCTGCGCGGCATTAGCCCGCTTGAATGACTCGATCGCGAAAGCGTCCTGTTGCTCACGGGTGAACTTGTATTTGGCGGCGCACTGCTCGGCGCAGCTGCCCATGTGGATGTTGTTGTAGGGATCCCACAGGCCGTCGGTGACGAGCGAATCGACCACCGTCTGGTTACCGAGGCGGAAGCCCTCCCGCGCCTTCGGCAGTAGGTAGGGGGCGAGCGACATGTTCTCCATGCCGCCGGCGACCGCGATGGTGCCCATGCCGCCGGCGAGAAAATGGGCCACCCCCATGACCGTCTGCAGGCCGGAGCCGCAGACCTTGTGCACGGTGACGCAGCGCGTGGAATTGTGCAGCCCGGCGTGGATCGCCGCCTGGCGGGCGGGCGCCTGCCCCTGCCCCGCCTGCAGCACATTGCCCATCAGGCAGTCGGTGATATCGCCCACGGCGACCCCGGCCTGGGCGACCGCACCCTTGATGGCGGCGGCGCCGAGGCGCGAGGCCGGGACGGAAGCGAAGGCCCCCTGAAAGGCCCCGATGGGGGTGCGGGTGGCGGAGAGGATAACGATATCAGTCATGGGGCGATGATTTGCATTGGTTAAGCTCCAACATCCAAGCTACAGAGAAATACTCAGAGCGGAAATAGCCAAAGGCCTGATTGACGATTGGTCGTTGGCTATTCACCGGAGCTTGGCTGTTGGAGTTCTTGGAGCTTTCATGCGGTCGGCCGCTTGATGGTGAAAAGCTCGGTCGTGCGCGTGTAGTAGTCGCCGCCCATGCGGCCGATGGTGTCGAGCTTGTGCGGGTCGAGCGCCCCGTCGGTGATCACGGACTCGCTGACATGCGCGCAGAGGATGGTGCCGAACACGACGTTGCCCGCCAGCGGGCCCTCGCCGATGCAGACGATGCGGTCGAGCTTGCACTCGAAGGACACCGGCGACGCGGCGACGCGCGGCGGCTTGACGAGGGTCGAGGGCGCGGTGGCGATGTTGAAATGCTCGAACTCGCTCTCGCCGTGCGGCAGCGGCGCCGAGGTGAGGTTCATCGGCTCGCGCAGGGCGTAGGGCACGACATTGACCACGAACTCCGGCACCTGCTCGACGTTGACGACGCTGTCCTTCTTTTTGCCGGTGCGGTCATTGGCCCCGGTGAACATCAGGGTCGGCGGGTTGGCACAGATACCCTGAAAGAACGAGAACGGCGCGAGGTTGGTTTTGCCGGTGGCGGAGATCGTTGACACCCACGCGATGGGCCGCGGGTTGATCGCGTTGATCAACCACGGGTAGGATTCGCGCGGGGGTAGTTTTTGGAAATCAATGATCATCGGGTGGTAGGTTGCACGCTTGCGTGCAACGTGGCGAGCAAGCTCGCCACCTACGGCTTACCCCAGCCAGCTCAGCGGATAGTTCGGATCGTCCATCGCCAGGGCCTCGGCGGTCAGCTCGAGCGGGAACTGCGTGTCAAACATCACCGCCAGTTCCTCGGTGCGGGTGTGCTCGAAGCTCTTCAGCGTCGTGCCCGGGTGCGGGCCGTGCGGGATGCCCTGCGGGTGCAGCGTGAACGAGCCGGGCTCGACGCCCTTGCGCGAGCCGAACTGGCCGCGCACGTAGAACAGCACCTCGTCGGCCTCGGTGTTGTCGTGCGCCCACGGCACCTTGATGGCCTCAGGGTGGTGGTCGAGGTAGCGCGGCGCGAAAGTGCAGATGACGAAGCCGTGCATCTCGAAGGTCTGGTGCACCGGCGGCGGCAGGTGGACGGTGCCGGTCAGCGGCTCAAAATCATTTGCGTTGAACGTGAACGGGTAGAGGTAACCGTCCCAACCCACGACGTCGTGCGGGTGACCGGCCATGATGTTGCGCGTGAAACGCGTGCGGTCCTTCGTGAGGATGGCGAAGTCGCCCTCCTGGTCTTGCGCGATGATCTCGGCCGGCCCGTGGAAGTCGCGCTCGCTGTACGGCGCGCCCATGCGGATCTGGCCCTCCTTGTGCAGGTAGCGCTCGGGGAGGCGGACCGGATGCGTCGACTCGATGATGAGGTAGTCCTCCTTCACGATGTCGTCGGGCACGAGCCGGTAGATGGTGCCGCGCGGGATGACGACATAATCATCCTGCCGGTAACGCAGCCGGCCGTATTGCGACTCGAGCCAGCCGCCTCCACTCCAGACGAAGATGACGTCGTCACTCTGGCCGTTGCGGTAGAAGTCGTAGCCCTGGTCCATCGCCGTCGCGGGGCGGCAGCGGTAGGCGCCGATGTCGGCGTTGAACATGAGCGGCACGCGGCCGGTGTAGGGGTCGCCCGCCCGGGCCAGGCCGGCGGACTTGAGGTGATGGTGGCGCAGCGGCGTGGGCGCGCCGGGCTTGAGGGCGAACTCCTGGAAGAGCTCGACGCGCTTCACGCGCGTCGGCGGCTTCAAGTGGTAGAGAATGCTGTAGGCACGGTCGAAGCCCTCGGTCGTGACGACGTGCTCGTAGTGCAGGCCCTCGCCCTTGTAGCTCGCCGCAGGGTCGCGCGGGAACTTGATGTGATGTTTCCGGGGCATCGACCCGAGCTTGAGGTATTGGGGCATGACGGGAGGGGTTAAAGTGAGAGTGAGAGTGAAAGTGAGGGGATCAGCAAGAGCGGTCAGGGGAACACTCTCGCTGTCACTTTCACCCTCACTCAAAGCGTGCCGCGCCGGGCCTGCTCGCGCTCGATGGCCTCGAACAGGGCGCGAAAGTTGCCCTCGCCGAAACCGACCGAGCGGCCGCGCCGCTGGATGACCTCAAAGAACAGCGTCGGCCGCGCGAACACGCACTTGGTGAAAAGCTGGAGCAGGTAGCCCTCCTCGTTGTCGCGGTCCACGAGGATCTTGAGCTTCTTCAGGTCGTCCTTGTTTTCCTGGATCTTGCCGACGCGCGCGTCGAACTCGCCGTCGTAGTAACTGTCCGGCACGTCGAGGAACTCCTGGCCCATCTTCCGCATCTCGTCGATCGTCGCGGTGATGTCGGGCGTGAGGAGCGCGATGTGCTGGACGCCGGCGCCGCTGTATTGGTCGAGGAACTCCTGGATCTGCGAGTTGGCGGACGACGGCTCGTTGATCGGCAGCTTCACCCAGCCGTCGGTCGAGCTGACGACCTTCGACATGAGGGCGGAACGGCCGGTGTTGATGTCGAAGTGCATGAACAGGTCGAAGCCGAAGACCTGCTCGTAGTAGGTGACCCACTCGTCCATGCTTTCGACGTTGGCGACGACGTGGTCGATCATCGCGAAGTTGATCTCGCGATCATCGATGCCGCCCGGGACGTTGACGAAGCCGGGCATGAACTCGCCGCGGCCCTTCCGCTCGACGAGGCTGTGGATGGTGTCGCCGTAGGCCGCGATGGCGGCGTGGACGATGTTGTCGTCGGCGTAGAGGTCGCGCACGGCGTGCGCGCCGCGGCGCTGCGCCTCGGTGAAGGCGTGCTTGGCGTCCTTCACCTTGAAGGCCACGTCGCGCACGCCGCAACCGTGCTTCGCCAGGTGGGTGCGCAGGAAATCCGCCTCGGGGCCGGTGCCCTGCGGCTCGCTGACGACGAAGTTGACGCGGCCCTGGCCGACGACGTGCGCCCGGCGGCCCTTGAGTCCGGTCGAGTTGTCGCCGTAGGCGCGCGTCGACATGCCGTATTTCTGGACGAAGAAGTCGCGCCACTGGTCGGCGTGGTCGACGTAGAACTCGATGTGGTCGAATCCGCGCAGCCCGAGCGGATTCACGCCGGTTTTGCGTTCGACGGGCTTGTCAAAAAAGGTGCGGCTCATGCGTGGAGGGGCCCGGGCCGGTCCGCCGTGGGCGGGACGAAGGCGGAAGGGCGTTTGGGTTGGCCTGACTCTACCCGCCCCGCCCGCCCGCGGCCATACGCCGGACGGAGTAAACAGCCTTGCCCCGCCGGGCCGGCCGGTCATTTACTCCGTTCAGCCTATAGCGCCATGCCCCACCCCAACGTCCATATTCCCCTCCTGGACCACGTGCTCGCCATGCTGGAGGATGTGCCCGTCGGCCTGCTCCTGCTCGACGCCGCCGGCCGGCCGCTCTGGTTCAACCACGAGGCCGCGCGCGCCTGCGCGGTGTGGAACCACGGGGAGCGCCACGCTGCGGCGCTGCGCGCCCGCAACGCCTTTCAGCTGCCCGAGGCCCTGGTCGCCGCCTGCGCCGAGCTCCGGGCCGAGGCGGCCCCGACCAAGGTGATCAGCGACAACACCCGCGGGCTGCACGCGCGCATCAAGCTGCACACCGCACCGGGCGAGACCGCATCGGCCTTCCACATCCAGCTCGACTACCGCCGCCCGCGCGGCGACCGCGACCGCCAGCTCTCTCCCGGCGCCGTGGCCCTGCTGGCCCGGCTGACCGAGCGCGAACGCGAGGTGGCCATGCGCGTGCGCGAGGGCCTGCGCACCGCCGAGATCGCCGCCGAACTGCGCCGCAGCCCGCTGACGATCAAGACCCAGCTTGCCGCCATCTTCGCCAAGCTCAACGTGCGCGGCCGCACCCGGGTCGCCGCGTTGCTCAACCGCTGACGCCCGGGCGTGACAACCGATCCCGACCCTGTCTTGCTCACCGCCACAACCGCATGAGAGCCATCAAGTCGACCGGCATATCCGAGGAAAAATTCGGCCCTTGGCTGCGGCGCGAGCTGATGCGCTCCCTGCAGCTCGGCCTGGTCCTGCTGGTCGCCGGCGGCGCCCTCCTCTGGGGACTCACCGCCGTCTCCCCCGCCTTCGCCAGCGGCTGGACGAATTTCAACTACCAGTTGTCCGCCGCCGCCCTCGACGAGCATCCGGTTGCGCTGGTTCGCACCTTCGCCACGCGCCTGCGCGAAAGCGAATACAGCTGGGGTCCGCTCAGCCTGACCGCCCCCTTCAATGTCACCGCCGCCCAGAATTCCCTCCGGCGTGATTACCCCGAGGTGACCGGGGTTTTCGACGGCGTGCCGCAGGTGCCCCGCGGCGCCCGCCTCCGCAACGCCAACCCGGCGCTCTATGAGCAGCGCATGACGGCCTACCTGCAGCGTTACGAGCAGATCGAGTCAGGCCGCTTCACCAGCCTCTACGACCGTGACGACGTCTTTTCCGCGCCCAACGCCAATGTGAAGCTCGGCCTCTTCGTGACCAAGGTGTTTGGGATGCCCGACGCCTTGCTCTTCACCATCGGCAGCATCCTCAGGAGCGGCGCGGCCGGCGTGGTCCTCTTCGGCACCGTGCTGGCGCTCACCGCGCTGCCGCTCTGGCGCTCGCGCCGGCCCGCCCGCACCTGGCTGAAGGTCATCGCTTGGCCCACTCTGGCCAGCACGCTGGTCTGGGCCGCCATCTTCATCATGGCGGTCTCCGCGGCGCTCTTCGGCGGCCTGACCCCCAACACTTCCGCCCTCGCGCTTTTCGTCTCGCTGCCCCTGCTCTCGATGTTCGCCAAACTGCCGCTGCACCTGGCCGAGACGCTGGTGACCCCCGGCCCGCGCAAATGGGACGGCCTCGACCGCCGGAAGAACCGGATGACCCCGCCCGGCCCGCCGCCCAAGCCCGGCGAGACCATCCCGCCCTGGGGCGGATCGTGAGCCTGCCGCCCTAGAGCGGTTTCACTAAAACTGTAGCCGGGGTCGCTGACCCCGGTGCCTGGGTGTCCGACTCACGGACCGACGTCAGCGACCCCGGCTACATCCAGCAGAGGCGACTATACTATTGAATATGCTCTAAGGAGTAATTTCAAACCCCGGAAGGAGATCACTAAAAGGATTCCGCCAACGGCGGAATCTACTTACACCGCTCCGGCTGATCGCCTCCGCCGTCAAGCTAAGGGGGCGGCTGATCGCCGCCCATTCAGCCCGCGATCAGCGGGCCCCCGAAACCCACCGCGCAGGCGATCAGCCGGAGCCAACCCGCCAAAATTTGGCCGTTGGCGAAATCTCATTAGTGGTAGCCCTGTCTCGGTTTCAGAGTTTGGACACACGCCCTAGCTCTTTCGGCGTATTTGCAGCAGCCGGCCGGTTCCCGGTTCGCCTCCCCGGCGGGCGCGCGTCATGGTTCCGCCATGCAGAATACCCCCACGCCCACCGCCACCCCGACCGGCGCGGACGATCCGCGTTGCATCCCGCACAAGCTCACGGCGCCGCTGCCCATCGGAGCGGAGTGCCCATATCCCGCCTACACCGTCGACGAGCAGGAGGTCTGGCGCACGCTCTACGCCCGCCTGCAGACCCTCCTGCCCGGCCGCGCCGCCGACGAGTTCCTCACCGGCCTCGCCGCGCTCAAGCTGGAGCCGGACCGCATCCCCGCCCTCGCCGACGTGTCGCGCAAGCTGTCAGCCGCGACCAGCTGGCAGCTCGCCCGCACGCCGGGCCTGCTCGATGCGCATGATTTCTTCTCCTATCTCGCCAGGCGCATCTTCCCGTGCACCGACTACATCCGCGCCCGCTCCGAGCTCGACTACACGCCGGCGCCCGACTGTTTCCATGACATCTTCGGCCACACGCCGATGATCATGCACCCGCGCTTCGCCAATTTCTACCAGAAGATCGGCCAGGCTGCGCTGGCGTGCCAGGATCCGGCGGTCGAGGAGGGCCTCACGCGCATCTACTGGTTCACGGTCGAGTTCGGCCTGATCAAGAATCCCGGCGGCCCGCGCATCTACGGCAACGGCATCATCTCCTCCTCGGGCGAGACGCAGCACTCGCTCACCGAAAAAGTGAAGAAGATCGCCTACCGCCCCGAGACGCTGGCCGCGCAGCCCTACGACATCTGGCATTTCCAGGACACGCTGTTTGTCATCGAGTCTTTCGACCAGCTGGAGCAGGAATTTGTCCGCTGGGCACGGGACCACAAGTTGCTCTGAGCGAACGGCGGCGACATTTCCCTCCGCCCCTTGACGCAGGTCAAGGCGCCGGTCCGCCTTTGTGGCGATACTGGGGACATGCAAGGCCCCGCCCTTCTCGCCTCCTTCCCCGGCTCCGCCACCACGCGGCGGCCCGCGCCCGCGGCACCCGCCGCCGCCGTTTTTCTCCCGAAAGAACATGGCTCGTGGTCGCTGGCCCTGGAGCCGCTGGCGCTGGGCCTGCTGGTCGCACCCTCCTCCGCCGGCGGTGCGCTCACCGTGGCGGCGCTGGCGGGATTTTTCGCCCGCCGGCCCTTCAAGGCCCTGTTCAGCCCCGTCGCCGCCCGGCCACGCACCGCCGCGCTGGCGGTCCTGATTTTTTCCGTCCTCGCGCTCGCCGGATTTTCTCTCGTCCTCGTGCCCGGTGGTATTGCCCCGCTCTGGCCGCTGCTGCTGGCCGCCCCGCTGGGCGGCCTGTTCGCGTGGTTTGACGCGCAAAACGGTTCGCGCGCCGCGGCCGCCGAGGTCGCGGGCAGCGCGGCCTTCGCCCTCGTGCCGGCGGCCCTGGCCACCCTCGCCGGCTGGTCCGCGGGACCGGCCCTCGCACTCGCGGCCCTCGCCCTCACCCGCAGTGTGCCCACGGTCCTGTCGGTGCGGAGCAGCCTCCGGCAGGCCAAGGGTGAAACCGCCGGTTTCCTTCTGCCGGTCCTCGCGACCGTCGCTGCCGCCCTCGGCGTATCCCTGATGGGCGCTCTTCAGCTCGTGCCGATCTGGACCGCGGTGCCGGCGTGGGCGCTGCTCGCCCGCACGCTCTGGTTTGCCAGCCCCTTCCGTCCCGCCTGGCCGGCGCGACGCATCGGGATGTTCGAAACCATCACCGGCCTGCTCTACGTCGCCGCCATCACGGCCGCTTATCGCGGCTGACCAAGGCAAGAATCTAATCTCAAAACAAGGAATGCGCAGCTCCTGACAACCCGCGCCACGCCAGCCACCCCCTTTCCTGTAACCTATGAATCAGTCCCCCATGAATAATCCACGCATTCTCCCCGCTGTCGCGGTGGCCGGGCTCGCCTTGGCCGCCGCTTGGCTCACGACCACCCTCGTCCGCGCCAACGAGGGCCCATCCGATGTCCAGGGTCCCGTCATCCTCCCGCCCGAGATCGTCAACCTGCCCATCGAGCAGGCGATCCTCACCGCCCCACCCCACGTGCCTCCGCCGGTCACCCGCAAGTATGCCGCGCGCGTCGTCGTCAACCTTGAGGTCCTCGAGGTCGTCGGCCGCCTGGCCGATGGGGTCGAATATACCTTCTGGACCTACGGCGGCAGCGTCCCCGGCTCGTTCATCCGCATCCGCGAGGGCGACGTCGTCGAGTTTCACCTGAACAACCACCCGTCCTCGAAGCTGCCGCACAACATCGACCTGCACGCCGTCACCGGCCCCGGCGGCGGCGCGACCTCGACCTTCACCGCCCCCGGCCACACCTCGCAGTTCACCTTCCAGGCCCTCAACCCCGGCCTCTACGTCTACCACTGCGCCACCGCCCCCGTGCCCATGCACATCGGCAACGGCATGTATGGCCTCATCCTCGTCGAGCCCAAGGAGGGCCTGCCGAAGGTCGACAAGGAGTTCTACGTCATGCAGGGCGAATTCTACACCACCGGCAAATACGGCGAAGAAGGTCTGCAGTCCTTCGACATGGCCAAGGCCATCGACGAGCGCCCGCCCTACATCGTGTTCAACGGCTCCGTCGGCTCGCTCGTGGGCGACCTGGCCATGACCGCCAAGGTCGGCGAGACCATCCGCCTCTACTTCGGCGTCGGCGGCCCCAACCTCACCTCGTCCTTCCACATCATCGGCGAGATCTTCGACAAGGTTTACCCCGAGGCCGGCCTCAGCCTGCCTAACAAGAACGTGCAGACCACCCTCGTGCCCTCGGGCGGCGCGACCGTCGTCGAGTTCAAGGTCGACGTCCCCGGCACTTTCATCCTCGTCGATCACTCCCTCACCCGCGCCTTCAACAAGGGTGCCCTCGGCATGCTCAAGGTCGCCGGCGACGCCAACCGCGTCACCTACTCCGGCAAGGAAATCGACGCCGTCTACCTTGGCGCGCAGGCCGACGCCGGCTCCGCCTCCTCCCGGCGCGAGGCCGAGCTGAAAAAGAAGATCGCCGCCGAGATGAAGTCCAATCCCGCCATCGCCGGCCTCACGAAGGAAATGCAGATCGAGAAGGGCCAGCAGGTCTACATGAACCTCTGCTTCGCCTGCCACCAGCCCGACGGCAAGGGCCTGCCGGGCGCCTTCCCCCCGCTGGCCCGTTCGGACTACATGCTCGCCGACCGCGACCGCTCCATCCGCACCGTGCTGAAGGGCATGACCGGCCCCGTCACCGTCAACGGCGTCACCTTCAACAGCGCCATGCCGCCGCAGGAGGCCGTCCTCACCGACGCCCAGATCGCGGACGTCCTGACCTACGTCTACAATACCTGGGACAACACCGGCGACGCCTTCAAGGCCGAGCAGGTGAAGGCCATCCGCAACGAGCAACATTAAATGACCACCTGTAGGGCGGGGTCGCTGACCCCGCCGCGATCAAGGCGGGATCAGCGATCCCGCCCTACATTTTTCAACCATGACCACCTCCTCCCTCCTCCGTCTCGGCGCCCTCGCGCTCGGCCTGGTGGCGGGAGCCGTGTCGGCCGCCGCCCAGCCGCCGGCTAAGATGGTGGTCATCCCCGCGGGCACCTACGCGCCGCTGTTGCGCACGACCAAGGACGCGGCGCAGGTCCCCGTCGCTGCGTTCCTCCTCGACGAGCTGCCCGTCACCAACGCGGACTTCCTCGCCTTCGTGACGGCCAAGCCCAAGTGGTGCCGCTCGCAGGTCAGCGGGCTGTTCGCCGACTCCTCCTACCTGGAGCACTGGACCGGCGACCTCGAGCCCGGCCCCCAGGCCCCGCCCGGCGCGCCGGTTGTCCGCGTGTCGTGGTTCGCCGCGCGCGCCTACGCCCGCTGGGCCGGCAAGCGCCTGCCCAGCACCGCCGAGTGGGAACTCGCCGCCGGCGCCGGCTACACCCAGACCGACGGCCGCACCGACGAGGTGCTCAAGCGCGATCTCTACGCCTGGCTCGCCCGGCCCGTGCCCGCCGTGCTGGCCGACGCCACCACCGCGCGGCCCAACCTCCACGGCGCCCGCGGCCTCCACGGCCTCGTCTGGGAGTGGGTCGACGACTTCAACACCGCCATGGTCACGGGCGAGTCGCGCGGCGACACCGGCCTCGAGCGCGACCTCTTCTGTGGCGCCGGCGCCGTCGGCGCCAAGGACACCACCGACTACGCCGCCTTCATGCGGGGGGCGCTGCGCTCCTCCCTCCAGGCCAAAAACACCACCACGGCGCTCGGCTTCCGTTGCGCCAAAAACCTTCCATGAAAACACTCGAATCGCTTACCACTGGTAGGGGCGCTTGCCCTCAAGCGCCTTCTCGCGTCCTCCGGGCCGTTGGGGGCAACGGCCCCTACCTGCTCGCCAGTCTGCTGTTTGCCGCCACCTTCGCCCTCGGGGTCGAAATCCCGGCCGCTGCCTGCTGTGCGGAAAAGCCCGCCCCGAAACCCGACGCCTGTTGTGCGGCAATGGATGCCGCCACCTTCAGCAAGAGCTCGATCTACCAGAGTGACGTCACCTTCACCGACGACACCGGCAAGTCCGTCGCGCTTGGCTCGCTTCGCGGGCGACCCGTCGTCCTCGACCTGTTCTTCGCCTCCTGCGGCTACGCCTGCCCGCTGACCGTCACCGACATGCTCGCCATCCAGGCACGCCTGCCCGCCGCCCAGCGCCGCGAGACCGTGTTCGTGCTGGTCTCGTTCGACACGGCCCGCGACACGACCGAAGTGCTGGCCAAGTATCGCGCGCAGCGCGGCCTCGACGGCCAGTGGATCATCCTCCGCGGCGACGATGACGCCGTGCGCGAACTCGCGGCCCTCCTCGGCGTGAAATACAAGCAGGAGGCCGACGGCATGTTCTCCCACTCCAACGTCATCACGCTGCTCAACCCCGAGGGCGAGATCGTCCACCAACGCCAAGGCCTGAAGGGCGGCCTCGACGAGGCGGTCGCCGTGCTCGCGAGGTGATTTCCATGAAGCTCACCCTGCCCGGCTGGCTCCTGTTCGCCGGCTCCGTCGCCGCCGCGGCCGAACCCGCCTCATTCGGCGACGCGGTCGCGCAGGGCAAATTCTCGATCAACGCCCGCCTGCGCTACGAACAGGTCGGGCAGACCGGTGTCCGCGACGCCGAGGCCCTCACCTTGCGCACGCGGCTTGGTTTCTCCCCCGCGGCCTTCCGCGGCTGGAAATTTCTCCTGGAGGGCGAGAACATCGTCGCCGCCGACCGCGACGGTTACAGCCAGTCCGGCCTCAACCCCGGCGGCACCGGCCGCGCCGTTGTCGCCGATCCCGAGATCACGGAGTTGAACCAGGCCTTCGTCGCGTTCACGATGGGCCGGACCACCGCCACCCTCGGGCGCCAGCGCCTCGTGCTCGACAACGCCCGCTTTGTCGGGGATGTCGGCTGGCGGCAGAACATGCAGACGTTCGACGCGGTCGTGCTACAGGATAAGTCGGTCGAACAGACCACGTTCACCTATGCCTACCTGGACCGCATCAACCGCGTGTTCGGTGACCGCCACGCGCAAGGTTACTGGCAGTCCCAATCGCACCTGCTCAATGCCAGCTACGCCGGCCTGCCCGCCGGCACGCTCACGGGCTACGCCTACCTGCTCGATTTCGACCGGGCCGCAGTCGCGCAAAGCTGCGCGACCTTCGGGTTGAGCCTGACCGGCTCAACCAAGCTCAATGACACCCTCAAGCTCGCCTACCGCGCCGAGTTCGCCCACCAGGCCGACTATGGTCGGAGCCCGCTCAATTACTCGACGTCCTACTACAACCTCGAGGCCGGGCTCGTCGCGAAGCTGGGCAGTCTCACGCTGGGTCACGAGGCGCTGGGTTCGGACAATAATGTCGGCTTCAAGACCCCGCTCGCCACGCTGCACGCGTTCAACGGCTGGGCGGATGTCTTCCTTGCCACGCCGGCCGCCGGCCTGCGCGACACCTATGTGAAGGCCACGGTCGCTTTGCCCGCGGCCATCTCGCTCCTCGCGTTTGCGCACCGCTATGAGGCCGACGCCACCGGCGTGCGGCTCGGGACGGAATTTGATCTCCAGCTGATCCGCAAATTTGGCAAGTCCTTCACGGGGCTCGTCAAGTTCGCCCGGTTCCACCGCGATAGTGCGGCGCAGCCCAACGTGCAAAAAATCTGGGCGCAGGTGGAATTCGCCCTCTAAGCTCACCCTATGTCCGCCCCCAAATTCAAATCTTTCGATGTCCGACCGCATCTCACGCGGGGTGAGGAGCCGTTTGCTTTGATCCGCGCCCGGGTGGACGCGCTCAAGGCCGGCGAGGGCGTGACCCTCGTCGCGCCCTTCATGCCCGCGCCGCTCATCGAGCTGTTGAAGAGCGAGGGTTTCCAGTCCTCCATGGAGCACCGTGCCGACGGCTCCTGGGCGGTGAATTTCTGGCGGGAATGAATGCTTGGTTCCAGATGGTTTCGTGCCAAGACTCGTTCCAGTGCCACCCGCCATGAAGGTTCCCAAGTTCCAGACCCGCGTCCTCCTGCTGCTGGCGATCGCCGCGACGGCCGGCCTGTTCGCCGGGCTGGGCAGCTACACCTTCACCTACGCGCACGGGCTGTCCTATTTCTCCAACGACCCGCGCGCCTGCGTCAACTGCCACATCATGCGCGAGCAGTTCGATGGCTGGCAGAAGTCCTCGCACCACGCCGTCGCCACCTGCAACGACTGCCACACGCCCCATGACTTCATCGGCAAATACCTGACCAAGGCCGAAAACGGCTACTGGCACTCGAAGGGTTTCACGCTGCAGGATTTCCACGAGCCGATCATGATCCGCCAGAAAAACATCGCCGTGCTCCAGAAAAACTGTGTCGCCTGCCACGCGCAGATCGTGGACGGCATCAACACCCACCCCGGCAACCCGCAGAAGATGCTCGACTGCCTCCACTGCCACCGCGACGTCGGTCATGGGCCGACGCGCTGACCATCATTCCCGCTCCTTAATCCCGCCGGTTAACCCCCTTTGCTTCCATGAATACCTCACCCGCCTCCCGCCAACGCGGCCTCGCCCTCTGGGTCTATATCCTGGTCCTCGTCGGCACCGCCGGCGCCGCGTTCGTCGTGCTGATGCTCTATCAGAACATCGTCGCCCGGAAGGCCGAGGCCACCAAGGACGTCTTCCGCGTCGTCGAGGTCAGCGACCAGACCGTGGACCCCGCCATCTGGGGCAAAAACTACCCGCGCCAATACGACAGCTACAAGCGCACCGTCGACACCGAGCGCACGAACCACGGCGGCAGCGAAGCGTTTCAGCACCTCGACGAGGACCCGGTGTGGCGCCGGCTCTTCGCCGGCTACGCCTTCGGGGTGGATTACCGCGAGGAGCGCGGCCACGCCTACATGCTGCTCGACCAGCGCGAGACCGAGCGCGTGACGAAGTTCAAGCAGCCCGGCGCCTGCCTCCAGTGCCACGCCTCCACGCTCAACACCTACATCAATGAGGGCATCAAGGCCGGCGTCCCCGCTGGCAAAGAACACTGGGAGGAGCAGATCCAGAAAGGCTTCGAGGTCGTTTGCGCCATGCCCTACAGCGAGGCCACCAAGCTCGCCCAGCACCCCGTCTCGTGCATCGACTGCCACGACGCCGACAACATGGCCCTCCGCGTCAACCGCCCCGGCTTCCTCAACGGCATCCGCGCGCTCGCCAACTCCGACTATCCAACGCCCCACCTGCCCAGCATCGAGCGCTGGCGCCGGGACGGCCGCAAGGACCGCTACGAGCCCAACATCGACGCCACCCGCCAGGAACTGCGCTCGATGGTCTGCGCCCAGTGCCACGTCGAATACTACTTCAAGGGCGACAAGAAGCTCGTCACCTACCCGTGGGACAAGGGCCTGAAGGTCGAGCAGATCGAGGCCTACTACGACGAAGTGAAGCACGTTGACTTCAAGAACGCCGAGAGCGGCGCGCCCATCCTCAAGGCCCAGCATCCCGAGTTCGAGCTCTGGAGCCAGGGCATCCACGCCCGCAGCGGTGTCTCCTGCGCCGACTGCCACATGCCCTACGTCCGCGAAGGCGCCATCAAGGTCAGCAACCACCACGTCCGTTCCCCGCTGCTTAACGTCGCCCAAGCCTGCCAGACCTGCCATCGCGTGCCGGAGAAGGAGATCACCGCCCGCGCCCTGCTCGTCCAAGACCGCAACGTCGCCCTCCTCAACCGCGGCGAGCAGGCCATGGTCGGGCTGATGGACGCTATCAGCGCCGCGCAAAAGGCCGGCGCGACCGACGCCCAGCTGCTGGCCGCCCGTCTCCTGCACCGCAAGGCGCAGTGGCGCCTCGACTTCATCTCGGCGGAGAACTCGATGGGCTTCCACGCCCCACAGGAGGCCGCGCGCATCCTCGCCGAGGCGATCGACTACGCCCGCCAGGGCGAACTCGCCGTCGCCCGCGACACAAAGCCCGGCGCCGCCGGCAACACCGCCCTGAAGTAGGCGCGTCCTGTTCTTATTGTAGGAGCCGGCTTGCAGGCGATCTTGATGTGACCCGGACATGCCTCCTCGGTCGCCTGCAAGCAGGCTCCTGCAATAATACCAATCTCCCTTTGTTTTTACACCAAGGGCGCAAAGAGCACAAAGCCGCGACTGGAAGACCGGGACGACCTTGGTGATCTTTGCGGTTTTGGGGTGAAGTGCAGAAGCTTGGGGCGATTGGTATAAGCAGTTCCTCCGTCTAACCATGACCTGCGTCAAGGCGGCCGGCGGTGTTTTGGGTTAGGCTGGTGGCCGCAATCCTCCCACCATGTCCTCCTCCGCCCTCCTTTCTCCCGACCAGGCCGTCGTCTGCTCCCTGCTGGCGCCCGCACCGGACGTCGCCCACGGCATCGTCAGCCAGGCTGTGCTCACGACGCCAGGCCTGCGCCTCACGCTCTTCCACTTCGCCGCCGGGCAGGAGCTATCCGAGCACACCAGCAAGGCGCGCGCGCTGGTGCAGGTGCTCACCGGCACCTGCCATTTCTCAGTGGGCGCCACCCGGCACGTGCTCCGGCCGGGCGATCTCCTGCACCTGCCGCCAGGCGCCCTGCACGCCGTGACGGCGCCGGAACCCTTCTCCATGCTGCTCACCCAAGTCACCACCCCGGCGGCCTGAGCTCGAGATCACGCCCGCGGAAGAGAGAACACGCCGACACCCCATGAATGAGACTCTGTTCCGGGCCCTGCAAGCCCGGCGTCCGCAGATCCGCGCCCGCTGGGAGGCGCTGTTACGCCTTGAACGTCCGCCCACTCCCCTGGGCCATCCCGACACGTTGGTGTTCATGTTCGACCAGAGCCTGGACGAGGTGCTCGCCGCGCTGCCCGGCCGGGCGGACGCCCCGGTAAACCCGCGACCCGAGGCCGAGTGCTCGTGCAATCCGCTGCGGGATTATTTTGCGGCGCTTGAGCAGGCGTTGATGGAAGCCCTGGTCCTGGTGCAATCCGCCCAGCCCGGACTCACCGCGGCCGAGCGGGTCGACGCCGTCACGGAACTTTGCGCCACGCTGCGGCGGATCGCGCGGCGCGAGATCGCCACGCTGGACGAGATCTGCCGGCGGCGGCAGCGGACCGCTCAGGGTTCCAGCTGAAACCCGGGATCTGACTCGTAGGAGAGCACCGTCAGCCGGCGGGGCTGCGCCTGGATCGTGCCGGACCAAGTCTGCGGCGCCACGACGCCGGCTGGCCCGGTGGCGACGCTGACCGCGACCTGATGCGCGCCCGGCGCCAGGGGCACGCGCAGTTCGCCGGCGGAACTGCCATCGGACTTGAGCCCCTTGGGCGGAAACAGGTGCTCCTCCACGCGGCCGTCCACCTCCAGCCGGACGACGACTGGGGCGCGGGTGCGCTGCGCCGGCAGGGCCGTGCGCATGTGCACCGGGCGCTTGTCCTGCGCGGGATCGGGCTGCGCCACGGCCGCGCCCGAGAGCCACTCGCCGTTGGCGCGGAAGGTGAAAATGAACTCCGCCTCCGCTGGCGCCGGGTTGCGGAAGGGGGCGTCGCTGACGAGGAGCAGGCCGGCGAGCGTCACGACGGTGAGCAGGAGTCCCGCCAGCCAGGGGGCGGTGCGTGACCGGGCGGCCGGCGCGAGGGGCTCGGTCCGCCGCAGCCGGGCGGCGGCCTCCATGAGCAGGTGCGGGCGGAGCGGATCGAAATTGACGTGCGCGACCTTGCGCGGGTCGGCGCGGTTGGGGCGGAACGCCGGCGCGCGCGTTCCGCTGAGCCGCGCCGGCAGCCAGGTGTTGCCCTCCTTGCAGAACGCCTCGCTCGAGCCGCAGCCGGTGATGAGCACGGCGGCGGCGCCTTTGCTGATGAGGCGCTCGACGAGCTTCGGCTCGATCCAGCCGGCGCAGGGGATCGGCCGCACGGTGTAGCCCGGCAGCCGCCGCGACCACGCGACCACGTCGAACAATTCCCAGCCGCCGTCGGACTGGGCGCAGACCAACGCGAGTGCGGGGGCGGCCCCGCGTGCGACCTCGGCGAGGACGAAGGCCTCGAGTTCGCGCATGACCTGCTGGGCGTCGAACCAGGCGAGGCCGATGCCCTGGGTGTCGCAGGCCCCGGCGCAGATGCCGCAGCCAATGCAGCGGTCGGGATCGATTTGCGCCTGCGAGGGGAACGGCTTGCCGTCGGTGCGCGGCACCATGGTGATCGCGCCGAAGGGGCAGTCGTGCGAGCACAGCGTGCACGAGAAACAACGGGAGACATTGACCGCGGCCTGGTAGACCGGCCGCGGGCGGCGGCGCGCCAGCCACCACGGCACGGTCATCAATCCCGCCACGGCGAGCGCGGTCGCGAGCCAGATGCCGCCGCCGGAGAGCCGCCCGGAGATCGCGAGCGGCCAGAGATACCACCAGTCCATGGTGAACGTGGCGGGCTTCGCCGCCATCTGCGCGACCGGGGCGTTGGCCGCAGGATGCAACAGCGCGGCCACGAGCACGGCGGCGCCCAGCCAGGCGGTCAGCCGCCAGTCGGGCAGCAGTCGCGGGCGGCTCAGCCGCGCGAGGTGCAGGCCGAGGCCGGCCGCAATGCCGAGCGGCAGCACCATGTGCAGGAAGAACACCACGAAGAACAGCAGGGACGGCACCGTGCGGTCCGTCGCGAAGAGCCGGAGCATCGGCTCGCCGAACACCGGGAGGACATCCACCACGCGCACGGTGTCGAGGGCCAGCAGCTGGGCCCGCTCATCCCAGACCAGCCAGTAGCCCGTCCAGCCGATGAACCACACCAGCCCGAGCAGCGCGAGCCCGCTCACCCAGGCCAGCCAGCGGGCGCCGGCGAACTTGCGCGCGAGGAACGTGCGCCCCGCGTGCGCCAGCACGAACAGCATGAGCAGGTCCGACGAATAGCGGTGCACGCTGCGCATGAGGCCGCCGGCCGAGCGCGGCCCGAGCTCCGCCAGCGAGGACCAGGCCGACTGCACACTGGCCGAATACCACACGAGCATCAGCACGCCCGAGAGCGTGGCGAGCAGGAGCAGGGCGTTGACGGCGGCGCCGAGGTGCGCCAGCGGGTTCAGCTCCCGCGGCAGCCACCGCTCGAGAAACGTGTCCGCCCGCGTGGCCAACCGGTCGCCCGCGGCGAACAATCGCGCGGCGCGGACGGGCGGCGGCGGCGGCGCGGGGCCCGGGGCGGCCGCCGCCGGCCCCAGCGTATCCGCCAGCACCTCGCAATCCACGTCAGGGTGCCCGGGATGCGTCGACATGGGTTTCGGTGAGCAGGGCGCGCAGGGCGGCCCGCAGCCAGGCCCGGTGGCGCGGGTCCAGCGTGAAGCGGTAGGCGATGTGGTTGGACCGGTCGACGAGCAGGAAGAGGTTGGCGTGGTCGATGACGCGCGTCACCGGGTTGAGCGTAGCCGAGAACTGCAGGCGCGTCAGCACGTCGTGCATCGCGGCCGGTGGCGCGGCGTTGACATAGCGGAACTCGGGATGGGTGAAGCCGCGCCCCTGCGCCATCCGGTCCATCAGCTCGGCGGTCTCGTATTCGGGGTTGAGGGTCAGGGCCACGACGCTGAGCCCCGCGCGCTCTGCGGCGGGCAGCTCGTCGAGGATCCTCCGGAGCTCCAGGAAAATCTCCGGGCAGGTGGCCGTGCAGGTCGCGTAGACGCCGGTGACCAGCACGACCCGGCCGCGCAGGTCGGCGAGGCGGAAGGGCGCCCCCTTCTGGTCCACCAGCGGGGTGTCCGGCAGCTCCAGCCGCACCCGGATGCGCTCGCCCGGGAAGGGCGGCAAAATCTGCGCGCGGGTGGCATCGATGCGCGCGTAATACAGCAGGCCCCCGGCGCTGCCGGCGATCAGCAGGACCGCCGCCGCCACGGCGCGACGGTGGCCGAGCCAAATACCGGGCTCGAGCAACCGGACAAAGCTGTCGCGCCACAGCAGCCCGGCGACGCCGACCACGAAGACGGGCTCGCCCATCATAACCGACACGGCCAGCCACGAGATGCCGCCGGTGCGCGGGTCGCCCCGGTAGCACCAGAGCTGGAAATCGCGCACGAAATCACCCAGCCAGCCGCCCTCGGTCGGGCCGAAGATGGTCAGGAGCAGGAACGCCTCATAACCCGCGAGCGCCGTGACCAGGAAAACAAGCAGCCCCGGCCCGCCGAGAAAACGGCCGGCCGCGCCGCCGGCGGCGGCGGGTGGCAGGGTCGGGCTCAGGGTTAGGCTCATCCGGGTTTGGGCTGTCGGGCGGTCAGCGCACCGGCCAGACGTCGGCCAAGGCCTTCCAGTTGGCGAAATAATACACCACGAAGCAGGCGAGGAAGACGAGGGTCAGGACCATCGTACCCTTGGTGGCGTAGTGATCGTTGGCCAGCGAGCCGGGCCTGCTGCCGGCGAGCGCCGGCGGCGTGCCCCAGTCGGCCATGGCGCGCTTTTCAATCTTCGCGCCGAAGAACAGCGTGCCGACACAAAGCAGCGCAAAGATGAGCAGGCCGGTGAAGGCGAGGATGCCGCCGAGGCCCAGCACGCCGAGCCAGAGATGCGCCGCCGGGCCGTAGACGCCCTGCGCGTCGATGTCCCAGCTGCGGCGCGCGACGCCCATCGAGCCGGCGAAGGACATGCCGAAGGACAGCAGCGTGATGCCGCCGCCGAAGATCCACGGCTGCACCCGCGCCCAGCCGCGGCCGATGAAGTCGCGCTGGAAGATCAACGGGATCACGTAGTAGGCGAGACCCATGAAGGCCAGCGTCGTGCCGCCGACGACGGTCACGTGGAAGTGGCCGGGGATGCGGAGCGTGTTGTGCGCGATGATGTTGATCTGCTGCGTGCCGAGGGTCACGCCGGTGATGCCGCCGAGAAAACCGAAGATCACGAGCGAGAGGGCGGTGGCGGAGAACGCCGGGTTCATCCACGGCAGCGCCGTGACCCAGCCGAAGATGCCGCGGGTGTAGCCCTTCTCGCGCATCGCGATCTCGACGCCCGCCGGGACGGTGAACCCGTGGACCATGGAGGCCAGCACCGCCAGATACATGGCGTAGGAGGTGTTCCAGATCTTCCAGGTGGCGCCGACGCCCGGGTCGACGAGCAGATGGTGCGCCGAGGCGAGGTTGATGAAGAGGATGTAGAGGACGAACGCGGTGCGGCACACCGCCTCGTTGATCGGCCGGGCGCCGACGATGATGTGCGTGAGGAGATACCACACCGCCACCATCGCGCAGACGTTGACCTGCTGCGACTGGTGCCCGAGGCCCCACCAGATGAGGCGATACCACGCCGGGTCGGGCTGGGCCGTCCAGCCCATTGCGTAGGTGAAGGTCGGGATCATCACCACCGCCCCGTGCAGGAGCGTCACAACCGCGATGATGGCGGCGGCCAGCGCGCCGAAGGTCACGATCGGGATCGAGCCTGTGTAGGCCCCGTCGCGCTTGGCGACGTAGAGCGTGGCGAAGAAATTAAACACGCCGACCAGGGTGCCGACCGCCACGAGGATGATGCCGAGGTAGAACAGCGGGTGCGCCAGCAGGGGCAGGTAGGAGGTCATCATCACGTCGGCCCGGCCGGCGAGGATGACGTAGTCCACCATGACGGCGCCAGTGAGCATCAGCCCGAAGGAGACCCAGGCCACCTTGCGCGAGAAGAGCCGCGCGTTGAGCGGTGTGGTGCACGCGAAATAGAGGATGGCGACCTCGAAGAAGAGGATCCACAGGATCAGCATGTTGATGCCGTGGAAGGTCAGGATGCGGTAAAACCAGTCGACGGGCAGCAGGTGCACGGCCTGCCAGCGCGTGAGCGCCAGCAACAGCGCGGCGATGCCGCCGAGCAGGAGGAAGACAATGCCGCAGACCGCGTTGAGCTTGATGAAGCGCTGGGCGTCGAGGCAGACGCTCAGGCCGGTGGTGCCGCACACGCGCCCGGGCGTGCCGGGGGCCGTGAGATTGTGGGAGGTGGTGGACATGGCGGAGGCGGTTATTCGACGAAGATTTTGCCGGACATGCCGGAGTGGCCGATGCCACAGAATTCATTGCAGACGATGGTGAACTCACCCTTCGAGGTGGGGGTGATGGTCAGCACGTGGTCGTAGCCGGGCAGCACGTGAAAGTTCATGTTCAGCGGCTGCAGCGAGAAGCCATGCTGCAGGTCGAGCGCCGACAGGTGCAGGCGGTAGGTCTCGCCCAGGCGCAGGCGCAGCGCGGGATACCACTGCCACATGCGGCCGATGAGGTAGGCGTCGCCGCCCGCGGGGGGCTCGACGAGGGGCAGGTCGCCCATCAATGGGTTGTTGCCAGGATTCGTGTAGGTGCCGACGCGGTTGGCGGCGACGAACTTCTCCGTGCGGGCGAGGAAGTCGACGGGCTTGACGGTATAGGCCTCGCCGGTGCTGTTCTGTTTGCCGCGAAAATGCCAGTAGGGCATCATCAGCGACATCACGAAGCACCAGAGGATGGCGCAACCGAGCCAGATTTTCTCGTGGCCGGCCGGGCCGTGGAACCAAGGGGCGGTAAGGGGACGCAGGCTCATAGGGCGGCGGGGTTCAGGGCAACAGGGCGGGTTTGGTGAGCAGCAACTCGATCCAGCCCCACACGGTGTAGGACAGGACGGGGATGAGGACGCCGAGGACGAGGAGCAGCCAAGGGTTATCGAGCACCTTCTGCCACGGGTGTTTGTCAGGTTCGTTTTTCATGAGGGGAAAGGGGCGGCTGGCGCGGCGCCGCGGCGCCACGCCGCGAGGTGACGTAGCATCACCGCGAGGAAAAATATCCCGCCGGCCACCGCCACGAGGCCGCCGAGGCCCATGACGCTGAGGCCGAGGTATTCGCCGAGCGTGCGGACGTGCTGCTCGGCGCCGTATTGCTTCCGCCCGAGGCCGTAGGCGCCGGCCAGAGCAAACCCGAGACCGAAGACCGCCTGCCCGGCGCCGAAGAGCAGGAGTTGCAGCCGTGCGCGCCGGGGCGGAGTTGTGACGGCTTCCGCCGGGGCCACGGCGGTGCAGAAATCGTAGGCCGCGGCCATCAGCGCGATCGTCACCGCGCCGATGGCACAGTGGTAGTGGCCGGGCACCAGCGTGCTCGAGCCGCGGATCATCGCCCCCAGCACAAAACCCAGCATGGTCAGCGCCGCGCTGCCCGCCAGGCCGGCAAAGCGATAGTCGCTCCACTTGAGGTCAGCGCGCTGCCGCCATACCTGCACGACCGCGACGACCAGCACGACCAGCACCGTGGGGAACAGCGTCCAGCGCATCAGGTGCGTCGCCATCGAGAAATAGTCGGTCACGGTCGTGCCGCCGAAGGCCAGCACCGGCATCACCGCCTGCGGCAGCACCAGCGCCGTCACCAGCGCGGTGACCGTGGCCGGAGCCAGCCCGGGACGGCCGGTCCACCGCTGGAGAAGATACAGCCACAGCGCGAGCATCACCGCGACATTGGCCGCCTGCAGGACATGGCCGCCGCCCCAGAACAGCAGCTCATAATAGACCGCGGGGATCGCGTCGGGGGTGGTCTGCCAGGCGCCGAGGAAGGTCGCGAGGGCGATCAGATTCGCCCCAGCCGAGGCGCGCAGGGCGACGACCACGGCGGGCGGGAGCGCCTTGGCATCCGTGCGGGCCGGCGTGAAGAGCGCGAGGCCGAAGAACAAACCGGCCCCGGCGAACCAGCTGGCGAGCCCGGCGAAAAACACCGGGTGGTCGATCACCGGCACGTAGTTGGAAAGCACCGGCAGCGCGCCCGGCATGAGCGCGCCGATGAGCAGGCCGGCGACGCCGGCCCCGGCAAACGCCAGCGCGCCCGCGGTCACGCCGCGGTGCAGGCGCGGGCCCAGGGCGAGGCCGAGGAAGGCGAGCGTGCCCGCCTGGAACCAGACCACGATGGCCAGGTCCACGTGCACGACCAGCGCCCGCTTGAAGAACAGCGGGTCGGTGAACAGCCAGCCGAGGAACGGCAGCCGGCCGATGACCAACATCAGGGAAAGCAGCCCGGCCAGCACCAAGCTGCCGATCGCGAATAGAAACCAGCCCCGGGCCGGCCAGAGACCGGCCCTGTCCTGCCGGGCCACGGAGCAGCCGGCGGTCAATGTGACCGGTGGGGAGAGGGGCACCGCGGGCGGAGGCATGGCCCAGTTGTAACCGAAGCCCCCACCGGACGGCATTGACGCAGGTCAATGTATTGTCTCAACCCCGGCTCAGGGGAAGATCCGCTGCGAAGACCAGACACCGTCAATCCGGTTGAAACGGACGCGCTCGTGCAGGCGGAAGGGTTTCTCGTGCCAGAACTCGATCATCTCCGGCACCACCCGGTAGCCGGACCAGCCGGGCGGCCGCGGCACCGCCCCGACCCCGAAGCGCAGCGCGGCCGCCGCGCAGTTGCGCTCGAGCGCGAAACGGTCGGCCATCGGCTGCGACTGGGGCGAGGCCCAGGCACCCAGCTGGCTGAGCCGCGGCCGCGAGGCAAAGTAGGCGTCAGCCTCCGCGTCGGTCACCCGCACCACCGGACCCGTCACCCGCACCTGGCGCTTGATCTGGTTCCAGTAGAAACAAAGTGCGGCCCGCGGGTTGGCCGCGAGCTCCGCGGCCTTGGGGCTGCCCAGATTGGTGTAGAAGACGAAACCGCGCTGGTCGTAGCCCTTCAGCAGGAGCATGCGGACATTGGGCAGTCCGTCCGCGCTGGCCGTTGCCACCGCCATCGCCGTGGGCTCGGGCTGGCTTTCCCGGGCGGCCAGCTTGAACCACTCAGCAAACTGCGCGAAGGGGTCGACTTCGACGGATTTCATGATGTTCATGGCCGGGTCAGACGATTTCGCAGGCGCCACCGGCACAGGCGGCCACGTCCTTGAGCGCCGTCTCGTCGGTGTGCTCGGCGAGCTGGGTGTAGTCGACGGGGTGGTATTTCAGCCGGTTCCACTTCGCGACGTCGTCCTCGGTTGCCACCGCCTCGCGCGGGGCCTGCGGGTAGCGCTTGTCGCCGTCGTGGCCGAGCAAGGCGACGCCGGTGAAGCCGGCCCGGTGCTGCCAGATATAATCCGCGATCCCGGCCCACTCGCCCGGCTTTACGGTGCAGGTGTGCGAGACATTGTGGTGCAGGCCCGGGGAACGGGTGTTCTCCGCCTCCCCTGCCAGCACCCAGTGCTGCTGGACGCGCTGCACCAGCCGCAGGAACTCCAGCGCGCCGATCTCGTCGCGCAGGATGGCGTGGGCCGGCGCCTCCACGGCGAAGGTGAGGACATCGTCCGTGTCGGGCCGGTAGACGGAGGTCTCCGTCAGGTGCGGGTTGGCGGCGGCAAAATGCCGATAGACGGGATCGCGGCGGTTGGCCTGCACGCGGCGGAAGTAGTGCCGGGCGTGGTGCGGGTGAATGCCCGAAGCGGCGCCGAGCAGCAGCGAGGCCGTACCCTCGGGTTTCACGCAGGTGACGCGCGCCGCCGGGCGGATGCCGATGGCCTCGGCGACGATCCGGTTGGCCGCCCGCGCCAGCCGGGCGCCGCGCTCCAGCAGCGCCGGGTCGAACAGCAGGTCGGGATTGTCCATGAAACCGCAGATCGAAACGCCGAGCAGGGCGTCGCGCTCGTTGAGGTAGCGGGTGACCGGCCCGAGGTAGGCGATGTCGGTGTAGGCCGCCTGCAGGGTGCCGAGCACGGCGGCATGGATGCAGGCGGTGAGGAAGTCGTCCGTGTCCGTGAGGGCCGCGCCGTTGATCGTGCTCAGGTTGCACATCTGCCAGCCGCTGAGGCGCGTGCCGGGGGTGACCGGGCCGGTGTAGCCGAGCGCCCGGAGCCGCGCCACCTCGGCCTCGTCGTCGAGCTCGCCGCCCACAACCGGATGCAGGCCGATCTCGCAGCACGGGTTGCAGCCAAACTCGGGATCGTCGGAGAAATAAAAACCGGGCTCGCCGAACTCCCGTTGCGCGACGAAGAGGCGGCGGAAGAGCATGTCATCGGCCGCGGCGCGCGGCACGACGGCGGAGTTGTTGGAGGCGGAACGCTGGGGATGCCGGGTGAACCAGTCGCCGGTCTTGGCGTCCATCATCTCCTGGTCGTCGGGCGAAAAGAGGCAGATGGTGGCCGAGCGGCGGATGCCGCCGCTGAGGACGGAGCGCGCGGCGAACATGCAGATGTCGTAGATCTCGACCGGGCGCAGCTGGCGACCGGAGGCGCCGGTCAGCCCGGCCTCGATGTCGAGCAGCGCCGACTTGAGCGGCAGGTGGCCGGGCGCCTTGCCGCCGGAGGTGAGCAGCTGGCTGCCGCGCGGGCGCACGGCGGAGTAGTTGAACTCGGCCTTGAAGCGCTCCCAGTGGCTGCGCACGAGCAGGTGGAGGGCGTCGGCCCAGCCCTCGATGGTGTCGGCGATCGCATGGTGCACGACGGGCAGCTCCATCTCGTCGCCGCGGACGGGCAGGGCCGGGAGCCGGCCGGTGTGTTGGCGCTGCACCGAGAAGCCGCAGCCGGTGCCGGCAAGCAGGAGGAAGAGGTATTCGCGGAAAAACTCCAGGCGGTCCACGGGGCTGAACGAGCAGTTGAAGAGGCGCGCGTGGTTGCGGAGAATGGCCTCGCCGCCGAATTGCAGGGAGCGCATCGAGGGCAGCACGGTCTTGGCCACCACGGCCGCGAAGGCCCGGTCGAGGGCGAGGCCCACGGTGCCGCTGCTCAGCGCGGCGGCAAGGCGGTCCCGGTCCGCCGGGGCCACGGGGCAATCCGCGCCCGGGGCGGGCAGCACCCGGTCAAGCCGGTCGTGGAAGAACCGCCGGTGCATCGCCTGCACGCGCCGGGCGGCCTCGGAGAAAAGCTCGCGCCGGCCGAGGTCCGGGCGGTAACGGGCGTATTTGGCGAGAGCGATGTAGTCGGCCAGGCCGTTCTCTGCGTAATGGTTGAGCCGGCGGGCCGCCTGGCCGGCGCGGTAGACGATGTAGGCGCGAGCGACCGCCCACTCGCCCTCGGCGGCGATGGCCTTCTCGACGTTGTCCTGGATCTGCTCGATCGTGGGATGCCGCCCCGTGCGATAGGACAGCTCGAGCATGTGCTCGACGCGGGTGGTGATGTGCCGGACCTTCACGAAGGACTCCGCATTGAGCCCGTAGTGCTTCGACAGGTTGTCCCGGTCGGGATTATCCGTGGTGCCGTGGATCACCTCGTAGAAGGCGAGGGCGACGGCCCGGGCGACCTTGGCGGCATCCCAGGCGACGATGGTGCCGTCGCGCTTGACGACACAGCGGTCGGCGGCGGCGATGCCGACGGGGGCGGAGCGGCGGGCGGAGGCGGGATATTTCGGCGGGTGGACGGGGGCGGAGTGGATCATGGGAAGGGAGAGGTGCAGCATACCGGATCCGGCCCGCGGCCGCTAACCACCCGTTGCTTTAAGACGGCAATCTCTGCGCATAAATTGTTCCGGACGGGCGGGCCCGGCGGCGGGATTCCCCGGGCTGGTCCTGAAGTCTAGCAGGTCCGCCCCACCGGGCCATGACCTGGATCAAGGTCCACCGGAAATTTCCCCGGCTCGCGGCGGCATTTTGCACGCGACAGGCGCCCGGCGCCTCTATCCAATGCCCGGGCCGATGCCGACGCCCTCCCGCACCGCCGACCTCAAGCTCACCGGACTGACCGGCAGCCTCCGCTGCTGCCAGATCTTCTCGAGCCTCTCGGGCGAAGACCTGCAACTGATCGCGTCGTTCGCCAGCCCCATCACCCTCGCCAAGGGCGACTACCTGTTCCACGAGGGCGAGCCCTCGCGCGGCTTCTATGTGATGCAGAGCGGCGCGGTCAACGTCCACCGCGTCAGCGCCGCGGGCAAGGAGCAGGTCATCCACGTCTTCCGTGCCGGCGAGTCCTTCGCCGAGGCCGCCCTCGCCTCGCCCACCGGCTACCCGGCCGACGCGCGCGCCGTCGAGCCGAGCTCGATCCTGCTGCTGCCCAAGGGTCCCGTGCTCGATCTCATCGGCCGCCGGCCCGACCTCGCCCTGCGCATGCTCGGCTCGATGAGCGCCCACCTGCGCGTCATCGTGGGCATGCTTGATGACCTGACGCTCAAGGACGTCGAGACGCGCCTGCTCAACTGGCTGGTCAAGCACGGCCGCTCCGCCCACGGCGGCGTGATCAAGCTGCCCGGCACCAAGCGCGTGCTCGCCGCCGAGCTGGGCACGAGCAGCGAGACCCTCTCCCGCACCCTGGCCCGCCTGCGCGACCGGCACCTGATCGCGGTCGCGCCCAAGGCCATCACCGTGCCCGATCCCGCCGCGCTGGCCACGCTGCTGCGCCGGAATCTCGGCGAGGCTTGACCTGGCTCAAGGCGGTCGGCGCCGGTCCGTGCGATACTGCGGGCATGCCCACCACGACCCTGTCCGCCATCACGCCCGCCACCACCATCGGCGACCTCGTCGCCGCCCGGCCCCTGCTCGCCCGCCTCTTTGAGTCGCTCGGCATCGACTACTGCTGCGGCGGCAAGCAGACCCTCGCCGCCGCGTGCGCGCGGCGCGGCCTGGAAACCGGCACCACCATCGCCCTGCTCGAATCCGCCGGCGCCGCCTTCGCCGCCGGCCCGGCCGACGTGAATGTCTCCGCCATGGGCCTGGGCGAGCTGGCCGACCACATCGTGTCCACCCATCACGCCTATCTGAAAGACGAACTGCCGCGCCTCGTGGAGATGGCCGAGCGCGTTGCCACCAAGCACGGCTGGCGCGACGCCCGGCTGCCCGAGCTGGCCGGCACGGTCCTCGACCTGGCCGCGGAGATGACGGAACATATGCGCAAGGAGGAGACTGTGCTCTTTCCGCTGGTCCGGCAGATCGAGGCCGGCACCACGGACGGTTTCCACTGCGGTTCCATCGCCAACCCGATCCGGCAGATGGAGGCCGAACATGAGTCGGCCGGCCATCTGACCGCCAAGCTGCGGCTGCTCACCGACGGCTTCACGCCCACCGCCGAGGCCTGCAACACGCACCGCGCGCTGCTCGCCGGCCTGGCCGAATTCGAGGCCGACCTGCACCGTCACGTGCACAAGGAAAACAACGTGCTCTTCCCCCGCACCCTGGCGCTCGCCGCCGGCTGACGCCGCCGCTTACCGGGCCCCGGCGAGCACGCCGTCGGGGGCTTTTTTCAGGTCGGTCCCGGCGAGGTCGTCCCACGAATAGTAGTGATAGACCTTGCCGTTGGACATGGCGACGAAGAGGCCATGCGGGTAGCCCGGCAGCGCCGTGCTGGTGACCTCACTGCCGTCGCTTTCGATGGCCGCCAGGTCGACGGTCTTGATGACCTTGTGTTCGTGTGGCTTCCCGGGTGCGCCTTCGCGTGGGAATACCTGGAAGCGGTGATTCTGCTGGTCGGAGACGAGGAGGTAACCTGTGCCGTCGTTCAGCTTGTAGATCGAGATGCCCTCGTGGTCCGAGGCGAAACCGGTGGTGGCGAAGAGCGCCAGTTCCTTGTTCGCGTCCGGCGCGTCGGGATCGGCGTGGTATTTGTGCACGCCGACGGTTTCGTCGGAGTAATAGACGTAGCCCAGCTCGGCATCGACGGCGATGGCCTCGATCTCCTTTTTGCCGGAGTAGGCGCCGAACTGCCGGACCAGCGTCATCTTCACGTGACCGGTGCCATCGTCCTCGAGCCGGTACTGGCCGAGGTAGCCCTCGGCGGGACCGGACTTGCCGCCGACGATGGCAAAGAGTGCTCCGTCACGCGGACGCCGATAGAGGGCGACCCCCATCGGGGCGCGTTCGGCGTCGCCGTTGAAGACCACGAGGTCGCCCTTGTCCACGCCCGCCATGTCGGGCAGGCGGAAAATGCGCAGGCGATTCAATTCCCGCTCGGTGGTGACGGCGATGTCGGTGGGCCGGCCGCCGAGCCTGAGGCCGTAGGCGATGTCGACGTTGTTGGGGCGCTTCAGGTCGCCGACGCGCTGGACGATTTTGCCGGCGAGATCGTAAACATAGAGTGCGCCGTCAGAATTTTTATCCGTGCCGATGATCAGCGTCTTCGACCGGTCAGCGGGGATCCAGAAGGCCGGGTCGTCGGTGTCGTGCCGGGTGGGCTCGGTGACCACGCGGGGCTGCCGCGCCGTCGAGCGGTAACCGGGCAGCCCGGCGGCAGCGGGTGCCTGGGCCAGGATGCAGGCGGCCTTCACGGCATCCTCGAAGGCCTCATCGTCCGCTTCGTCCCATTGGACCTTGGCGCGGAAGTAATCGGCCCAGCGGAATTCCTGGAAGAACACACCCTTTCTCTCCCGGAAGCCGTTCTCCTCCATCACGGCCCAGGCGAGGCCACGCCAGGGATCGCGTTGCATGTCGAGCAGGCTCGCCGGCAGGGCCGACGGCGGCTGGGGGCGACCGGCCGCGTCCCGCAGGTAGGTGTAATTGTTCGCCTCCATCCGGGCCCAGAACGCCGCCGGCTCGAGCCCGGACCAGTTGGCCAGGATGTGGCCGTAAGCCGTCTTGTCGGGCGCCGTGGCTTCGATCAGCGCGCGCAGCGTGTGGTGCCCGTCCGTCAGGTAAGGGATGCCGCCGGGGCCAATGACGACCGGGACATCCTTGTCCTTGAGGTAGGCCGTCAGCCCGCCGGGCGACAGGGCGTTGATTTTGGCCGTCTTGTGGATCACCTCGCGCCAGCCGTGCGCGAACTGGGTCGGATGCAGCCGGCGCGCATCCAGCGCGTAGGCGGCACCGGCGGGCAGGTCGGCGCGGAAAGGCCCGTGTTCCGCCCGCGCGATGGCGGGCAGGATGGCGAAAGCGAGGAGCAGTATTCTCATGGTGAAAGCGGGGGGTGAGCCAGGCGGGCACCCCTGCCCGCCTGGCAACTGCTACCCCAAACCAAAGGGATTTACAGCTTCCAGCGCACGCCGAAGTTGGCGGTAACGTCGTATACCTCGAACTGCACCAAGCGCCGGCCCTGGCCGTTGCTGCTATTGAAATAAACGCGGAAGGGCTGGTTCGTGAGGTTCGTCAACTCGGCGAAGACCTCCCAATTCTTGCGGAAGCGGTAGCTGGCGGAAAGGTCGAGCTGGTAGAAGTCGTCGATATAGCGGTCGTCGTCGGTGTTGCTGCCAATGGGCTCATCCTCGCGGAGATGGGCGTCGCGCCAGTTGAGCGCGAGGCGGGCGAAGAACCCGGACTTCTCGTAGGTCAGCGCCAGGTTGCCGGTCAGGTCGCTCTGGCCGATAAAGGGCAGCTTTTCCCCGGGCCGCGTCGGGTATTCGGCGGTGCTGTCCGCGAGCGTGAGGTTGGCCATGAAACCGAGGCCGTCGAACGGCGACGGCAGCATCCGCAGCTGCTGCTGGTAGGCGAGTTCCAGGCCCTGGACCTTGCCGTCGCTGCCGTTGGCGAAGGTGATCAGGTCGTAGGTCGGGAAGGCCGGGTCGCCGCCCGGGACGGTGAATGCGTAGCTGAAATTCTCGATGTCCTTGTGGAACACCGCGGCCGACACGACGCCGAGCGAGGGCAGGTAGTACTCGATAGCGGCGTCCCAGCTGGTGGCCTCGAGGGCCTTGAGGTTGGGATTGCCCGCCGTCACGTCGGTATCGGCATCGGCGACATTGCGGAAGATGGCCGACTCGGCGAACGACGGCCGGCGGATCGCCCCCGAATAGGCCAGGCGGCCGACGAGGTTCTTGGAGAAGTCGTGGCGCAGGTGCACCCCGGGCAGGACGTTGGTGTAATCCCGCGATGCGGCGGTCGGGGTGATGACGGCTCCGCGGATCTGGTTGCCCGTGGTCTCGAAGTCGGTCCGCTCGACGCGGAAGCCGGCCATCAGGGTGGTCTTGCCCACGGTGGCGCCGCCCATCACGTAGCCGGCGAGCACATCCTCGGTGGAATTCCAGTCCTCCAGCAGGCTGTCGGCCACTTGGAGCGTGGGCGTGAATGCGCTGAGGTTGCCATAGAAGGCATTCAGTACGGCGTCGTGGCTGAGGCGCGGCAGCGAGGGGCCGTAGGGATAGTCGGCGTTGGTCGCACCGGCGAGGTTGGCGAAGGTGAAAGTGGCCGGCGCGGCATAGCGCGTGGAGTCGACCCGGCTCTCCTTCTCCTTCGAGCGGATCACGGCACCCGCCTTCACGTAGGACGGGGTGGCCGTGGGCAGGTCATAACGGGCGTTGGCGGCGAAGCTGCTCTCGGTGTCCGTGCCCTTCTCCACGTTGAGCTGGATACGGTCGATGGCGTTGTAGTTCGCCGGATCGGTGATGCTGGCGCCGGCCAGCTGCTCGACCGTCACGTCATAGAGGCTGGAGAATTTGTAGCGCAGGCTCGTGTCGCTGGTGCTGCGGCGGAGGCGGACGGTCAACTCGCCAGGACGGCGCTCGATGCCTTCGGACCAGTCAGTCTTGGCGTCGAAGGTCCACGGGCCCGCCTGCTTCTCGAACCCGGCGCTGAGGGCCCTGAGCTCCTGGTCCTTCTCGCGGATGCGGATGTCGCGGCGCGGACGGCTCAGGCCGGTGACCGTGAGCGAGCTGGCGTCAATCGCCGTGGCGGTGCCACGCGAGAAGGGCAAGTAGAGCAGGTGCCGGTCTTCCGTGTCAGTGAAGCGGTTGTAGCTGCCGCGCACAAACACCTTGGTGAAGGCGTCGGGCCGGTATTCGACCGCACCGCTCGCGCCATAGCGCGTGCGGGTGATCACATAATCGCGGAAAGCCAGGTTATCCAAGGCGAAGAACGAAGGTCCGCCAGTGACCGAGCGCAAACTGTAGCCGTCCTCCTCGAAGTTATGGGAGCCGAAGTTGCGCTCCTGCCAGGTGACCGCGGCGAGCACGCCAAGTTTGCCGCCCTGCAAGATGTCGGAAATCGTGGCGTTGCCCTTGAAGCCGAACTCGTCGGTGAGGCGGGTGTAGATGCTCTGGGCCGTGACGTTGATCTCGCGACCGGTGTTGTCGAAAGGGCTCTTGGTGCGGATATTCACCGTGCCGCCCAAGCCTTCGGCATCCATGTCGGGCGTCGGCACCTTGGTGACTTCGAGCGAGGCCAGAGAGTCGGACGGCACGACATCGAGCGCGATGGCGCGGTCACCCAGTTCGGGGCTGGCGAGCGAGCTGCCGTTGAGCGTCACCGCCGTGTAGATGTAGTTGAGTCCGCGCAGGTCGATGAAACGGCCCTCGCCCTGGTCGCGGTAGAGCGAGACGCCCGGCAGACGCTGGAGTGACTCGGCGGCGTTCTGGTCGGGGAAGCGGCCGATCTCGTCCGAGGCGACAATGCTGGTGAGCGTGGCGGCGCCGCGCTGCTGGTTGATGGCCCGGGCCGTGCCGACGAGGGAGCCGGTGATGACGAACTTATCGAGTTCGACGGTGCCGGCCGAAAAGACGGCGTTGGCCCGCGTGGTGACCCCGGCGGCCACCTCCACCAGCTGCGTCCTCTCTCCGTAGCCAATGTAGCCAAACTCGACGGTCTGGGGGCCGGTCGGCACGCCGGTCAGCACATAGTCTCCGGACGGACCAGTGTAGGTCTCCAACTCCGTGCCCGCGACCGACACCCGGGTGCCGGCGAGCGCCAGCTGGGTGGCGGAATCGGTGACGCGGCCGGTCAGGGTGCTGGTAGCCTGGGCGTGAAGCGCCGCCGCGGTAACGGCGGCGGCGGCGAGAAGAAACATCGCGCGGAAACCGCGGGCGATGGAGTGGAACAGGCAGTTTGGTGTGCGCATAGTCGTGGTAAACGGGAACGCGCGACCTGAACCTGCGGGGAAAAAACGGTCAACGCGCGACCGCCGCCGTCGCCGAAACGTTACCGGCGTGAAACATGCCCGTCACAATACACCTGACTGGCGCAAAAATAACGCCGCGCCGCAGCCGGCGCTGATGTCAACCAATAGTTGACATCAACCGACGGCCGGTGGTGCCGCCGCAAACCCGGCAGGGGCCGTTGCCCCCAACGGTCTTCCCGTCCAAGGGCGGTTGTGGCAACCGCCCCTACCGAACTCACCCCGCATAGGCGGGATCCAGCCCGAGACGGAAGTAGGCGCGGGCGTTGGCGAAGCAGATGTTCTTCACCATGCCGCCGACTTCCTCCCGGTCGAAGGGGATCTCGCCGCGCTCGACGAGACCGCCGATCATATTGCACAGCACGCGGCGAAAATACTCGTGGCGCGTATAGCTGAGGAAACTGCGCGAGTCCGTCAGCATGCCCACGAAGCGGCTGAGCAGGCCGAGGTTGGCGAGGGCCTTGAGCTGCCACTCTATCGCCTCCTTCTGGTCGAGGAACCACCAGCCGGAGCCGAACTGCATCTTGCCGGCGATGGAGCCGTCCTGGAAGTTGCCGATCATCGTCGCGAAGGCGTAGTTGTCGGCCGGGTTCAGGTTGTAGAGCACGGTGCGCGGCAGTTCGCCGGTCGAGTCGAGGGTGTCGAGGTAGCGGCTGAGCGCGCGAGCCTGCGGGAAGTCGCCGATGCTGTCGAAACCCGTGTCGGGCCCGAGGGCCTTGAGCAGGCGGGTGTTGTTGTTGCGCAGCGCGCCGAGGTGGAGCTGCTTGGTCCAGCCCTGCTTCGCGTCCCAGCGACCGAACTCGAGCATGAGATAGGAACCGAACTTGGCCCAGTCGGCGGGCGAGGCCGCCTGGCCGGCGCGGGCCGCGTCGAAGATCGCCGTCGCCTCGGCGTGCGTGCAGGGCTCGGCGAGCGCGGTCTCCATGCCGTGGTCGGACAGGCGGCCGCCGATAGCGTGGAAATCATCGTGCCGCTGCTTCAGCGCAGTGAGCAGGTCGTCGAAAGTCTTGATGGGCGTCTTCGCCTCGCCCCCGAGCTTCTCGAGCCAGGCATTGTAGGCGGCAGGAGCGTTGACCCCAAGCGCCTTGTCCGGGCGGAAGGTCGGGTAGACCTTCGTCTTGATGCCGAGTTTGGCGATTTTTGCGTGGTCGGTGAGCGGATCGGCCGGATCGTCGGTCGTGCAGATGACGGCAACCTGGTTGGCCGCGAGGATGTCGTGAATGCGCATGCCGGCCAGCTTCTCGTTGGCGCGCTTCCAGATACTGTCGGCCGACTTCGGGCTGATGATGTCGTCGATATCAAAGTAGCGCTTCAGCTCCAGGTGCGACCAGTGGTAGAGCGGGTTGCCGAGGGTATTGGGCACGGCGGCGCACCAGGCGTCGAACTTCTTGCGGGGCGAAGCGTCGCCCGTGCAAACGCGTTCCGACACGCCGTTGGCGCGCATGGCGCGCCACTTGTAGTGGTCGCCGCCGAGCCAGATCTCGGACAGGTCGGCGAACTGGTGGTTGTTGGCGATCAGCGCCTGCGGGAGGTGGCAGTGATAGTCGAAGATCGGCTCAGCCTTCGCGAAGTGGTGATACAGGTCGCGCGCCGCGTCGGTCTGCAGCAGGAAGTCGTCGTGGATGAAGGAGCGCATGAGTGGATAGGGCTGATATGGCCGATGGGCTAACGGCTGATATCGCCGAGCATGGCGTCGAGTGTCGTATAACTCGCCAGCAGTTTGCTGGTCGCGGCGCAGCGCTCCCTGGTCGCCAGGCCGGTGTTCTCGGCGAGGAAGATGAGATACGCGGCGATGCGCTGCGAGAACAGGAGGCGCGTCTCGGCACTGACCGCGTAGAAGCGGGCGCGCTGTTGGTAGCCGGCGGGCGTGTGGTCGCCGAGGGCGGACTTCTCCGGCTGGCCGCCGGCGGCGAGCACATAGAGGAAGTTGTATTCGAAGAAGATCATGTGCTCGGCCGACGGCGGCAGCGCCTCGAGCGCGGCGCGACAGGTGGCGGGGGAGGCAAAGACGTCTGGAGGCGGGGTGCCCCCACCCCGCTGGTCCCCGCGGGACGAGGGCGTCCCGCCTCCATCGGCCAGCGACGTGGTGACGAAGATGCGCGCCATCTTCTGCTCGGTGGGATCGGCGCTGAAGGCGCCGGCCACCGACATGTCGACGGTGAACTTATACCAGTCGCGCCAGAGGGCGGCGTCGGCCGGATCCTTCGACTGCGAGAGCGCCACGCCCATCTCGTAGGTGTAGCGACCGCTGGTCTTGATCTCGAGGGCGCTGCCCGTGACCTGACCCATGACCTGGTAGTTCTCGGCCGACTTGCCGGACCCGGAATGAAAGCCGATGCTCACGCCGAACTGCTGGCAAACGCCCCACTGGGCCTCAATGAGCTGCTTGAGCGCGGCGTTGTCCGGATAGGGCGTGTTCTTCTGGAACCCGAAGGCGGGCGCCACGAAGTTGACCGGCATACCGAGGACCTCGCACAGGGCGAGCATGATGGCGGTCGTCTCGGGCGTGGTCAGGCCGGGCAGTTCGTCGATCGAGAGCTCGCGGAGATACTGGCGGCCCACGCCGGTGGTGAACGCCGCGGCGCGGGCGGCGGCGTATTTCTCGTCGCGGCGCTTCATCTTCTGCATCGGCGTCCAGACGGTCGCGAGCAGCTGGTTGAAGGCGGCATCATCCAGCTTCAGGCCCGCGGCGGCGACGCGCGCGCGGGTCTGGGCCACGATGTCCGCGGGCACGTCGGACAGTTTCGCCGGCTGGTTGAGGGCGAGCTCGGGCGAGAGGTCGAAGGTGATGTAGCTGGCGAGCAGACAGCCCTTGACCAGCGCGTCCTCGCGGACGTCGAACTTGCCGCCGATCGGCTGGTGGTCGGCGTTGAAGGACCAGGCGATCTGGCGGTGGTGAAAGCCGGTCTTGAGCTTGGAGAGCACGCAGCCGTGACTCATGCCCTCGACGCTCTGGCCTTGGTGGCCCTCGGGGACGTTGGTGCCGATGAAGGGGAACGGCACGGTGTCGAGCCGGTTGCCGAGCATGGCGTCGACGTCGTAGACCAGCTCGCGCGGGATGGAGTTCTGGTTGGCCGTCAGGCCGACCTCGAGCGCGCTCATCGCCCACTCGACAGCCGGCCAGTGCAACGTGGTGAAACGCGCGCCGACGCCCAGCGTGCTGCGGCCGAGGTTGGCGCCGGCCGTCGGGAAGATGGTGGAGCCCGCGTCGTGTTCCTGGATGAGATTCTTCAGCTTGAGCAAATTGCCCCACGAGGCCGGGAACGCCGCGCGGCCGGGTTTCGTGAGAACGCCCTCCGCCAGCACCTGGCTCGGGTCGCTGCGGGTGGTGGATTCCAAGCGCCAGGCGCAATCGCCGGTCGCCGATTGTTCCACCAAGGTCCAGGTCCCGGCCGCGGTCGCGAAAGTGGACTTGGGATAAAAAGTCAGTCCGGTCGCGGACGGATCAGCAAAGGCCTTTTGCAGCGACGACCAATCGAGGCAGAAGTCGGGCGAGACGCACGGGTTCTGCGCGATGCGCAGGTTATTAGTCAGGAGGAAATCGTTGATGGCGGACACGGGGGAAGGGGTTGGTGGAGGGCCCGGGTCTCTCCGGGCCGTGGCTCGCAGGGACGCGAGCCCTCCAAATATTTTCCAGCTCAAATCGTCATTGCGTGGTAGCCGCCGTCGACGATGAGTTCCTCGCCGGTGATGAAGGAGCCGGCGGCGTCCGAGGCGAGCAGGAGCGTCGCGCCGATGAGTTCGCGGGCCTCGCCGAAGCGCTTGGCCGGCGTGTGGCCCATGATGCTGGCGACACGGTCGGGCGAGAGGATCTTCTTGTTCTGCTCGGCCGGGAAGAAGCCCGGAACGAGGACATTGACGCGCACCTTGTGCGGCGCCCACTCGCGGGCAAGGTTGAGGGAGAGGTTGTGCACGGCGCCCTTGGTGGCCGAGTAGGTGAAGACGCGCGACAGCGGCACAACGCCGGACATCGAGCCGAGGTTGATGATCGAGCCGCCCTGCCCCTGTTCGACGAGGTATTTGCCAAACACCTGGCAGCCGAGGAAGACGCCCTTGAGGTTCACGCGCACGATGCGGTCGAACTCCTCCTCGGTGATGTCGAAGAACGGCGTGGCGGAGTTGATGCCCGCGCCGTTGACCACGATGTCGATGCGGCCGGACCGCTTGAGCACGGCGTCGCGCAGGGCCTCGACCTCCGCCTTGCTGGTGGCCTCGGCGGCGTGGAACCAGGCCTTGCCGCCCGCGGCCGCGATTTTCTTCAGGCGCGCCTCGGCCTTGTCGAGGTTGCGGCCGACGATGACGACCTCGGCGCCGGCGCCCGCGAGGCCCTCGGCCATCGCACCGCAAAGTTCGCCGGTACCGCCGATGACGACAGCCACCTTGCCAGTTAGTCCGAACAGTTGGTTGAGATAATCAGGATTATTCATCGCGGAGAAAGGGTTCGGGCGCCACCGGGATGGCGCGATGTTCACTTATGAAACAAGCGGGTGATCATGGAATTAGGTTCCACCCCGCACGGCAAGCCCTGACACGACCGGACGTCGAAAATGTAGGGCGGGATCGCTGATCCCGCCACGAACATGAGCGCAAAGGCGAGATCAGCGATCCCGGCCTACAATTCCCTAGAAATTCACCCGCGCGGAGAATCCCATCTCGCGGCCGGCGCCGACCCGGGCGTTGGTCGCCAAGAGGTCACGGTCGAGGGCATTGCGCAGGTTCAGGCCGACGTTGAACTGCCGCGGCCCGCGCTTCCACGCATAGCCGGCATTCAGACCCAGCAGGCCGTAGCCGGGATAGGCCAGGTAGGCGCGTTTGGCGTCCTCATAGTTGGCCACGTAGGAGCCGATGTAGCTGAGGCTCGCGCCCCAATTGGCGCCCGTGCCCTTCGGTGGGGTGTAACGGAACTGGGCGGTCGCGGTGTCCTCCGGCAGGCGCGCAATCTGCTTGCCCACTTCCGGCCCGAGCGCGGGCGACTTGGTCGTGACCGCCGCCAGATGAACCCCGCGGAAGGCCACGTTGCAAGTGTCGGACAATTTGTAGCGGAGCTCCGTGCGGACGCCGGTGAAACGCTCCTCGCCGGCGGCGACGAGCTGCGGCTGCGACTGGCCGGCGTCGAACACCGGGTCGTCGTAGAGCGGGTTGCGGCGGGCAATGTGGCGATTGTAGAGCAGGAAGGCCGACGCGGAATAATCCAGCCGACCGGCGCGGCTGCGGCCCTTCACCCCGCCCTCGTAGCCAATCGTCGTCTCGTTTTCCTGGATCCGGCCGGTGCGCGCGTCCACCGGCGTGGAGGGATCGAAGGCCGTGCTCACGCTCGCGAAGGCCAGCACGCGGTTGCGGACCAGCTGATGGTTGACGCCGGCATGGTAGCTCAACTGGGCCGTGCGGTCGCGGGTGTGCGGCAGCGGCGCCGTGGCCCGCCGGTCGTCCACCGTGAGGTCCACCTCGTCCAGCCGCAGGCCGCTCGTCAGCACCGTGCGCCCCCGGGCGAACGCCACGCGGTCGCTGACCTCCGCCGAGGTGTAGCGCGCGCTCTCGCCGCGGTCGGCCAGCACGCGGGAGTAGAGGGTCGCGCTGAACTCCGGGAAATAATAGTCCGGCGCGGCCGGATCGAAGCGGCGGACCGAAAGCGGCAGGGCGTTCCGGTCCGCAGCCGACAGCGCGCGCTCGCCGCGCTCGTAGTCGCCCCAGGTCACCCCGGCATAGCCGAGCAGTTTGTGCTCGAGGGTGCCCGTGCGGAAACGCGCCGTCAGCTCGAGGTGCGTAGCCAGGGCGTGCTGGCGCTGCTCGAGGTGGCGCGGCTCACGCGTGCCCTCGAAGAGCCCGGTGTCCAGCCCCAGCTGCGAGGTGGTGAAACGATCCTGGTCGATCGAACGCCACCAGCCCTCGACGGCGGCGCGCAGGGCGAGCGTCCGGTTGAGCTGGCCCTCAAACTGCGCGCCGGCCACCAGGCTCTGGCGCAGCACACCGGCATCCGGACCGTTGGCGTTGAACAGGGCCAGCGGCAGGTAGGGCCCGAGAATTTTCTGGCCGGCGGCCAGCTTGTATTCGGGGATGCCGGGCGTCACCCCGGCATCGAGCCGGCGGTAATCCACGCTGATAAGGCTGCTGGCGGCGCGACTGTGCTTCACCGTAAGCGCGCCGCTGACAAACAGGTCCTGCTCGCGCACGAATTCCTCCGGCCCGGTCCGGCGCGACCAGTCCACGGCGAGGCGGTGCCAGAGCTTGTTCTTGCGCAGGGTGCCGGTGGCCTCCGCCGACACCTTCTGCCGGTGCAACGTGCTGGCCGAGGCCTCCAACCGGTTGCGGTTCTTCGCCTGCGGCCGCGTGGTGATGAAATCCTGAATGCCGCCCGGCGCCGCCCGACCCAGCACCGGCACGAGCGGGCCCTGGATGACGACCGTCTTGCCGACGTTTAACGTCTCGAGGATGCCGATCTGGATGAAACCGTTGCGCAGCGTCGGCGTCGGGAAACCGCGCAGGTTCAACCGTTCCTCGCCGGCGGCGACGGCGGCGGGCGAGGTCGTGCTGATGGCGGCCAGTTCCGCCGCGGTCTCCAGGCTGAGTCCCTCCTCGGCGGCGAGGTCCGCCATGGTCAGCTCGTTGGCGAACGGCGCGCTGCGCAGGTCCTCCTCGTGCGAGCCCAGACCGGTGGCGTCATGGTCTTCGTCCGCCGTGTGTTCCTTCACCTCGAACTTGGGCAGGGTGAGCGCCGGGTCCACCTCGGGCGTGGTCTGGGCGGCCAGCCGGACGCCCGGCAGCAAGGCAACCAGGAGGAGTCGGAGGGCGATGTAAGGAAGTGCGCGCAAAACGGAATCGGATAACTGGCAGACGCCGCTGGCCAGCCCGGATTACGCGAGCGGCGATAAATGCCTGATTTCCCGCCCAGGCCCCGCCGAAAGGCCGAGGGATGGCGCGACCCCATCCATGTCGCTACTGAAAACATTAAAGATGACCCTTTTTGCTTCCCTCCAAGAAACTAGGGCCGACTACAAACTACGATTCTGCTGAAAAAGTCTCAGCCTCGGGCGGGCGTATTTTTAGATTTGGCGGGCGGTGATTTTTTGCGAGAGGACTAAAGGGGTCATGCTTTACCATTTACCCCCCGTGAAGCTCGGCCGATGAATTCGATCCCGAGGTAAAAGGTACAGTATGACTCCTTTTCGCGCCTTCCAGCGCACGGCGCCGGCAGAGCGGCCGGCAGCAGGGCGCCAAGCAGCAGCAGGCCACGGATCATTCCGCGAGTTTGACCGTCTCCAGCTTGGGCGAGAGGGTCTGGAGGACGAGCAGGGCGAGCAGGTAGGCCGAGGCGGCGATGGCGAAGAGGGGCACGTAGCCGCCGGTGTTGATGATGAAGCCGACCTTGGCGGCGAGCAGGGCGCCACCGAGGCCGCCCATCAGGCCGCCGATGCCGACCACGCTGCCCACCGCGCGGCGGGGAAACTGGTCGGAGACGGTCGTGAACAAGTTGGCGCTCCAGCCCTGATGCGCCGCGGTGGCGAGGGCGATGAGCGCGATGGCGACCCAAAGGCTGCTGGTCATGGAGGCAAAGACGATGGGCACAACGCACAGCGCGCAGATGAGCATGGTGACCTTGCGCGCCTTGTTCACACTCCAGCCCATCCCGATGAATTTGGTGGCCAGCCAGCCGAAGAAGATGCTGCCGCCGTCTGAGACGAGATAGATGACGAGGAACGGGAGGCCGACCTGCTTGAGGTCCACCTTGGTCGGGAACTCAGGGTTGCTGTTGAAGAAGGTGGGCAGCCAGGTCAGGTAGAACCACCAGATGGCGTCGGTCATGAACTTGGGGATGGCGAAGGCCCAGGTGGCGCGGTATTTCACGAGTTCGCGCCACTTGACGGGCTTCTCCGTGTCGGGCGAACCGTCCTGCTGGATGTAGGCGAGCTCGGCGGGCGTGACCTTGGGGTGCTCGTGCGGCTTGCGGTAGACGGCCAGCCACCAGAAGAGCACGAAGGTGCCGACGACGCCGGTGATGATGAAGCTGGCGCGCCAGCCCCAGTGCAGGACGATGATCGGCACAAAGATGGCCGTGAGGATGATGCCGACATTGGCGCCGGCGTTGAAGATGCCGGTGGCGAAGCTGCGCTCCTTCTTGGGGAACCATTCCGAGACGGTCTTGATGGCGGCGGGGAAGTTGCCCGCCTCGCCCACGCCGAGCAGGCCGCGGGCCCAGGCCATGCCGAACACGGAATGCACGAGCCCGTGACCGGTGGCGGCGATGCTCCAGGCGGTGATGCTGGTGGCATAGCCGCGGCGCACGCCGATGCGGTCGATCATCCAGCCGGCGAGCAGGAAGCCGAAAGCGTAACAGTATTTGAAGATGGCATCGAGGTGACTCATCTTCTCGCGGAACACCGCCATGTCCGCATCGGTCAGCGCCTGATCGAGCGGGATGCCCAGCATCTGGTGCCGGAACGTGGTATCGAGCATCGTGAACGAGAAGACGTTCCGGTCGATGTAGTTGATGGTGGTGGCCATGAACAGCACGGCGCAGATGCGCCAGCGGTAACGGCCGATTACGGATCCGGTGGAGGTCGGGGCAACGTTGGTCATGGAGGAGAGGTCGGGGTTGGGGCGGCGGAAGTTATTTCTTGGGCGCTGCGGGGCGCGGGCCGGCGGGCGAGCCGACGGAATTGAGGCCGCGCCCCGGCTTGGCGGGTTCGATCGTGACGTTCTTGAAGCTGACGGAACCCGTGTGGGTGACAACCTCCGTCTCGGTGACACCGCGGAAGGTGGAGTTGCTGATCCGAATGTTATCGATGATGGCACCCGCGAAGCCGCGAATGAACAAGACCCGCGGGCTGGCGGAGCTGGTGATGTTGTCCAGCTGAACATTGCGCACCATGGGCTGGAACGCGCCCTTGGCGCCCTCCTCGTAGAGCAGGTCGATGGTGAGGACCGCCTCCCCCACCCGGCCGATTTTCACGTGGCGCATGAAGACGTTCTCGAGGATGCCCCCCCGGACGGCGTTGTTCTTGAAGCGGAGCGCACGGTCGAGCTCGGGGCTGTCCATCGCGCAGTTCTCGATGAAGACGTTGCGGATGCCGCCGGTGCACTCGCTGCCGAGTACGACGCCGCCGTGGCCGGCCTTCATGACGCAGTTGCGGATGACGATGTTCTCGGAAGGCACGTTGACGCGGCGGCCGTCGCCGTTGCGGCCGGACTTGATGGCGATGCAGTCGTCGCCCGTGTCGAAGATCGTGTTTTCCACCAGGATGTCGCGCGACGACTCAGGATCGAAGCCGTCGTTGTTCGGGCCGTGCGAGTTGATCTTCACGCCGCGGACCGTGATGTTCGACGACAGCACCGGGTGGATCTCCCACATCGGAGAGCGGAGAATCGTCACGTCCTCGATGAGGATGTTCCGGCAGTTATACGGCTGAATGAAGTTCGGGCGGAGGAAGCTGCCTTCGCCAAAGATGCGCTCGGTGACCGGCACGTTCTTCTCGCCCAGCTCGATCAGGCGGTCGCGGGCGGGCTTCTGTTTCTTCACGGCGTCGCCGCGCTTGTTCCAGCTCCACCACGTGTCCCAGTCGGCGCCGCCATCGAGCGTGCCCTTGCCGGTGACGGCGATGTTCTCCTGGCCGTAGGCGTAGATAAAGGCCGAGTAATTCATGAGCTCCACCCCCTCCCAGCGGGTGTAGACGATCGGATAGCGCGCGGGCGCGAACACCCAGCGCAGCGTGGCGCCCTCGCTGACGTGCAGGTTGACGTTGCTCTTGAGCGTGAGGGCGGCGGTGAGCCACTCGCCCGCTGGGACCACGACGCGGCCGCCGCCGGCCTGGGTGCAGGCCTCGATCGCCGCGGTGATGGCCGCGGTGGCGTCCGTGCCCGCTTTGGCGCCGAAATCGGTGATGGGGAAATCGCGGTCGGGGAACGTCGGCGCCTTGATGCGGGCCAGCACCGTCTCGCAGTCGGCCCAGCCACGCGCCATGAAGGTGGTTTCCTTCGCGCCGAGCAGCTGCTCAAGCTCGATGCCTGCGAGGATGAAGGCCGGGATGCCCTTCAGGTCATTGTCCACGATGGGCTCGCCGACGTAGTAGGCGAACGAGCCGTCGCGCGGCTGGCCCTTGGAGTTGGTGTAGTCGAGACCGGCGACCTGGCAGCAACGCGTGAGGCTGATGGAGTTGTCGCTATTATGGCGGATGAAGTCCCGGAGGATGCCCTCGTAACCCTTCAGCAGCGCGGGCAGGTATTTCTCGCGCGGCAGGTAGCCGCGGTTGATGCCTTTCGCGAGGGTGTAGACAAACATGCAGGAGGCGGTGGCCTCCTGGTAGTTGCCCTCGCGGGCGCCCTGGTCGAGCACCTGCCACCAGAGACCGGTCTTCGGGTCCTGCCACTTCACGATGCCGTCGGCGACCTTGCGTAACACCTCGTTGAGGTGCTCGACCTCGGGATGCGTGGGCGAGAAGAAATCGAGCGAGTCAACGATCGCCATGGCATACCAGCCGACGGCGCGACCCCAGAAGTTGGGCGACTGGCCGGTCTGCTGGTTGGCCCATGGGCGCGAACGAGTCTCGTCCCAGGCGTGATAATAGAGGCCGGTCTTCGCGTCGTAGCCGTGCTGGTCCATCAGCAGGATCTGCTTCGCGACCTCGTCGAACGCAGCCGGCTCCTCGAAGACCTTGCCGTAGTGCGCGAGGAAGGGTGCGGCCATGAACAGGCCGTCGAGCCACATTTGATTCGGATAACGCAGCTTGTGCCAGTAGCCGCCGTCACTGGTGCGCGGTTGCTTCTGCATCTGGCCGTAAAGCGCATCGATGGCCTGCTTCAGGGCCGGTGAGTGGTCGCCCCGCTCCCACGCCAGCAGCAGCACCTTCCCGGGGGGAATGTTGTCAATGTTGTAGTCCTCCAGCTTGTAAGTGTGGATGGAGCCGTCGGCGGCGACAAAGGAGGTGCCGAACTTCAGGCCGTAGTCCGCGTAAGCCTGGTGGCCGGTGCGGTCGGCGAGCTTGACGAGCGACGTGCCGAAAAAGGACGTGGTGTAATCGATGCGCGCGCGCGGGTGGGAGCCGCCGAAGAAATGGCGGTCGCCGCTGCGAGCCATTTCCGAGTCGGCCAGCTTGATCGACCACTCGAGGGGGGTGGCGCCGTTGAACTTGGGCGCGGCCATCTGCGCGGTCGCGGTGGTCAGCAGCCCGGCGATCAGGAGGGCGCCGCGCACGGAAAAGCAGGACACAGTCTTCATGGGGAAAGCGGGGGAAGGTTATGGCAGCCGGCGGACTTCGCTACCCGCGAGGAGGAAGGCGCCGACCCCGAAGGGTTCGGTGGACTCGGAATCGAAGGTGACCGGCGTGAAGCCGACCGGCTGCACGTGGGTAAGCTTGCCGTCGGCGTTCACGCAGCGGGCGAGCGCAGCCCAGGCGCGGCGCACGGACGGCTCGAACTTCGCGCGGTCGAGCAGGCCCTGGTTGATGCCCCAGGCGAGCGCGTAGGTGTAGAAACCGGTGCCGCTCGTCTCCTGCCTCGGGTAGTGCTCCGGGGCGAGGAGACTCGCGCGCCAGAAACCGTCGGCCTGGTGCACCGTGATAATCTTGTCCGCCATCTCGCGGAACTGCTGCACGAAGCGCGGCCGCGCCGCGTGGTCGGCAGGCAGCAGCTCGAGCAGGCGCACGAGGCCGCCCATCACCCAGCCGTTGCCGCGGCTCCAGAAGATCTTTTTGCCGTTGGCCTCGCGCTTCTCGAACAGCGTGCTGTCGCGGAAATAGAGATGTTCCTCCTGGTCGTAGAGGTAGTCCGAAGTGACCCACCATTCCTCGACCACGAAGTCGAGGTAGCGCTGATCACCCGTGGCCTTCCATAGGCGCACCCAGGCGGGCGGCGACATGAACAGGGCGTCGCACCAGGACCAGCGTTCCTGGTTCTGCGGGTTCGTCTTGCGGTCAAAGAGGAGGGACGTGGTTGCGCGGTGGGCGAGGATCCAGTCGAAGCGTTCCTTGGTCGGCGCCAGCATGCGCGGCTCGCGCTGCTGCAAGTAGAGGTCGAGGTAGGTCTGGCTGACGACGTGGTCGTCGGCATGGTAAGGCCGGCGGGCCGGCTGCCACTGGTTGCCGTCCGCCATCTTCAGCATGGCGTCGTGGAAGCGCGGGCTCGCTGAGTCCCGGGCCAGCGCCATCACGCCGGTGTAGAACGCGCCCTTGATCCAACCGTCAGCCTTCCGCTCGCCGGGAGCCGCGTTGTCCATGTGTGCGAGCTGCCAGTCAGCGGCGCGTTCCATCAGGGCCAGCACCGAACCGTCATCCGCCGCCGCGCCCCGGGCGCAAGCGGTGAACAGGGCGAGGAGGGACAGGAGGCGGCGGCGGGCGGACCTCATTGAGTAAGTGTGATCTTGAGGGGGGACTTGAGGCGGGCAGCGAAGGCGGCGACGTAGGCGTTCCAGGCTTCCGCCGTGGTGAACTCGCCGGCCTTGGACCAGCCGGCGCCCGCGTAATAGCGGAGCGGCGTGCCGGAGGCGGCCTTGGCGAGCACGAGGTGGTTGCGCTCGTCCTCGGCGAAACCGACGAAACCGTCGGGCGCAATGAGCGCGGTGCCGAGCGCACCGTTGGTCTTCTGCACGACCCACTGGGTGAACGAGCCGTCGCCCGCGACCGGGGCAAGGGCGATGACCGGATCCTGGCCACGGTCGGCGGGATTCTTGTTCAGGCCGAGGCCGACGGTGAGCTCCTTCACATTGCCGGCGGCGGTAAAGGTGCTGTCGATGCGGTCGAGGTTGCTGCCGGCGTCGACCGTGAAGCGCTTGACCTCGGTGACATAGACGCCGTTGGCCGACCAGGTGTCGTAGCTGAGCTCGAAGATGGCGCGGATCGGGCCGTTGGCGAGAACGCGCCAGGTCTGGTAGTTGCGGCCGACGTGCAGCTGCTTGCCGTCCCAGATGCCGGTGCCGCCGCAGCCGCGGGTGATGCCGACCTGATACATGTCCATGCCCTCGCCCTCGTCCTTGTGGTAGTGGTCGTGGCCCTTGTTATACCAGCGGTCGACGATCGGGTAGTCCACGCGCTTGCTCCAGATGTCGAGGCCGCTCGTGACGAGGACCTCCTTGCCGGAACCGGGGGCGGCCGGGGCCGCGAGCGCGGGGCCGTAGGTGCGGTGGGCGACCTTGTCGTTTTCCCAGGCGAAGTCGTCGAGCCGCTCGCCGACGTAGCGGGCGGACACCTTGGCCGGGAAGACGGGGGCGACGGTGTCGATTTTTTCGACGGTGAAGGTGGCGGATTTTTCGCCGGCCGCGAAGTTGTGCTGAAAGATGAGCTCGCCGTAGGCGATGCCCTCGCCCTTCGGGTCCTTGGCCTGGGGGGCGACGTTGGTGACCTGGTAGGGCAGCACGTGGCCGGCGGCATCCTTGACGGCGATGCGCTGCAGGAGCGCGCCGGGGAGGGCCTGGTTCACGTCGGCCCAGGGAACCGTGATGGTCTCGGCGGGGCGGGCGGCGGCATAATCGTTCGTGACGGTGACCGTGAGTTTGTCGGCGGCGAGCGCGGCCACGGCCGACGCGAAGAGCAAGATGAACAGGCGTGACGATTTCATGAGGTGGAGCGTGTTGACCCCAACGCGCTGCTTGGGATGCCATCGAACCAAGCGCGCTGGGGTCAGCGCGCTCCAGCAGTGTGCTATCGTGGACGAAGGCATGGGGGGGTCAGCGCACGAGCCAGCCCCCATCAACCGCGAGGATGTGGCCGTGCATGTAGTCTGACGCCGGGGCGGCGAGAAAGATTACCGCGCCGGAAAGATCAGCGGGGGTGCCCCACCGTCCGGCGGGGATGCGGTCGAGGATGGCCTTGTTGCGCAGCGGATCGGCCTGCAGGGCGGCCGTGTTGTCCGTCGCCATGTAGCCCGGCGCGACGGCGTTGACGTTGATGCCCTGCGCCGCGAGCTCGTTGGCCATGGCACGAGTGACGCCCGCCAGCGCGCTCTTGGCGGCGGTGTAGGAGACGACGCGGATGCCGCCCTGGAAGGAGAGCATCGAGGCGATGTTGATGATCTTGCCCGGGGACTTGCGCACGACGAGCTCCGCGGCGAAGCGCTGGCTGAGGCGGAAGGCGCCGGTGAGGTTGACGTTGAGCACATCGTTCCAGTCGGTCTCGGAAAACTCGAGCAGGTTGGCGCGGCGGATGATGCCGGCGTTGTTGACGAGGATGTCGGCGCGGCCGAAGGCGGCGTAGGCGGCGGCGACGATCTTCGCGGCGGCGGCCGGGGTGCCGACGTCGGCGGCCACGACCACGCTGCGGCGGCCGGCGGCGGCGATGGATTTTTCCAGCGCGGCCATGTCGCCGCGGGCGACGAGCACGAGGTCGGCGCCGGCCTCGGCGAGAGCCTGCGCCATGGCGGCCCCGAGGCCGCGGGAGGCACCGGTGACGATCGCTACTTTGCCGTCGAGACGAAAACTATCGAGGATGGAAGGCATGGTGTAATCGGTAGGGGCGCTTGCCCTCAAGCGCCCGGGCCGTGGGGGGCAACGGCCCCTACCCGCTTGCCGCATGGGAACGAAAGGCTCATCGCAGTTGCGCGACCGGCGCGGGGTCCATGTCGGCGAATTCCTGGTTCTCGCCGCCCATGCCCCAGACGAAGGCGTAGGCCGCGGTGCCGACGCCGCTGTGGATGGACCACGGCGGGGAGAGAACCGCGTCGAGATCATGCACCAGAAGGTGGCGGGTGGCGGTGGGTGCGCCCATGAAGTGAAACACGGCGTGGGCGGGCTGGACGTTGAAATAACAATACACCTCGGAGCGGCGGAGGTGCGTGTGGGGCGGCATGGTGTTCCAGACGCTGCCCGGCTCCATGCGGGTGAAGCCCATGACGAGCTGGCAGGTGGGGAACGCGCCGGGGTGGATCACCTTGAAGAGCATGCGCTCGTTGGCGGTCTCGCGCGCGCCGAGGCGGGCCCCCGTGACGTCCTTGAGCGGGATGTGCCGGACCGGGTAGACGGCGTGCGCCGGGTAGGACAGGAAATAGAAGCGCGCCGGCGTGTCGGCCGAGCGCGAGGCAAACGAGACCGCCTGCACCCCGCGGCCGAGGTAGAGCGTGTCGAGGGACTCCATCGGATACACCGTGCCGTCGACGGTCATGCTGCCGGGGCCGCCAAGGTTGATGACGCCGGCCTCACGCCGCTCGAGGAAGAACGCGCTGCGGACCTCCGCGGGATTGGGCAGGTCGAGCGGCGCGGCACCGGGCGTGATGCCCCCGACGATGGTCCGGTCGGTCTCCCAGTAGCGGAAGTTTGCCGCGCCGGGGGCGAAGAGGCCGCTGATGAGGAACTCCGCGCGGAGTTGCTCGGTCGGCAGGGTGGGCGCGGTGCGCGGGGAGCTGGTTTCGTGAATTTGCATGGGAAGGATGCCCGAACTTGAACGATAACGCCGGTGGCGGCGAGGGAATCGTTGGTTGGCCGATAATGCCGCCCGGGGCGGAAGCCCCGGGCAGCGGATGATCATGAGGATTATGACGCCGGGCGCTTAGAACGTGCCCTTGATCCCGACGGCGATCTGGATGCCGAACTCCTCCTGCTGGTAGTTGACGGCGTAGGGCGCGGTGCCGGCGGTCTCCGAGTAGCGCTGGAGGACCTGGGGCTTGTTGAAGATATTGCGCACGTTGGCGAAGATCTTGAGGCGCTTGGCGTAGGTAGCCGCGCCGACGAAGGTGTCGAGCTTGACGGTCTTGTCGTCACCGTAGCGCTCGGCGCTGGTGAGATCGAAGTCCTTGGTGGCGGTGGCGCCGGCGGTCACCGCGACCGTGGCGGTCTCGGTATCGAGGCCGCTGGAGACGACCTTGATCATCGCATCACCGGCGGGCACATCGCCCAGGCGGTATTCGCCATACTCGTTGGTCAGGGTCTCGAGCGTGGTGCCCTCGACGGTCACCACGGCGTTGGCGACATATTTGCTGTTACCGACGTTCAGCACGCGGCCGTTGACGCTGCCGGTGCCGGACTGGGCCTGCATTGTGGAAACGGCCAGGCCGGTGGCGAGGGCCAGGGTGCAGAGCAAACGGGCGCTCGGGCGGCCGTTGAGGGTGGAGGCAACAAGCTGGCGGGTCAGGGCCGGCAGACGTTGCCAGCGGATGGGGGTGTTTTCCATGGCTGGGCGGGGGTTGGGGTCAGGGTTTGAACAAAAGACAGCCCCACCGACGCAAATCCGCGTGGCCGCGGACCGTTCAGGGGCAGAGGTGGGGGCAAAACGCTAGAGGGGGTATTTCACTAATGAACTTTACTTCCACATGTGAACTAAAAGAGAAGCAGGACTCAACAAAAAACTTATCTGTCAGTAAGAAAATAAGGCCGCACGGCGGGCGGACCGGCAGCGGGTTGGGGGGAACGTCTTGCAAGATTTAAGGCCGCCGGCGCCCAGCTCATGGGCGTATTTATTATTATTAGAACGAGATTCGCCAATGAAGTTGTAATTCACCCCTGAACATTCAGGCTCCCGTCGCTTTCGCCTGTCCCAGCCGCCGCCCCACCCCCCTCCCGCCATGTCCGCTTCCAACCAGGAACGCTACGTCATCCCCAACCTGCGCAACGCCTGCCGCATCCTCAAGCTGCTCGGCGGCAGCCCCGAGGGCTTCAAGATTGCCGACATCGGCCGCACGCTCCGCATCCCCGTGACCACCACCCTGCGCATCATGAGCACGCTGCATCTCGAGGGCCTGGTCCGCAAAAACGGCGCGCTCTACGAACTGGGGCCGGTGCTCATCCAACTCGGCAACGCCTCGCTGGCCGGCACGGAGATCCGCACCGCCGCCATTCCCATCCTCGAGAAACTCACGGGCGCGACCGACGAGACCTCCCACCTCGCGATCCCCTGCGACGACCGCTCGCTCATCGTCGCCGTGCAGGACAGCCCCCACCCGCTGCGCGCCGCCTCCCGCCCGGGCTTCCTCGCCGAATTGCACTGCTCTTCCACAGGCAAGACCCTCCTCGCGTTCCTCCATCACCATCGGCTGGGTGAATTCTACGGCAACGGCCCGCCCCGCCCCACCAAACGCACCCCCCACACCCTCACGACCCTCAGCGAGATCAAGCGCGAGGCCGACCTCATCCGCAAGCGCGGCTACAGCCTCGATGACGAGGAGTTCGCGCCCGGCATCCGCTGCCTCGCCGCCCCAGTCTACGCCTCCGACGGCAACGTGGCCGCCGCCATCGGCATCACCGCCTCCACCGTGCGCTTCACCCAGGAGCGCGTCCCCGAAATGGCCAGCAAGGTGCTGGCCGCCGCCGCCGAGCTTTCCCGCCTCCTCGGCTACACCGCCTCGCGCCGCTAACCCGGCCCCGTCTCATGGCTGTGGCCCCGCATCGCCTCGTCGCCCCCGGCGGCCGTTCGCTGGCGGACGCCGCCGTGGCGCAACTTGTCGCCGCGGCCTGCCCGGCCAATGACTACCGCGACCGCCGCGTCCTGCTCATCATCCCCGACGGCACCCGCACCGCGCCGGTCGGCCTGATGTTCCAGGCCCTCTTCGCGCAAATCGGCAGCACCGCGCAGAAGTTCGATGTCATGCTCGCCCTCGGCACGCACCCCCCGATGCCGGCCGACGCCATCAACCAACGCGTGGGCATCACGGCCGAACAGCGCGCCTCTATTTACAAGGACGTGGAGTTCATCAACCACGAGTGGAACAACCCGGCCGCGCTCCGCGACCTCGGCCGGATTCCCGCCGACGAGATCCGCGCGCTCACCGGCGGCCTCTTCGCCATGGACGTGCCGGTGCACGTAAACCAGCGCCTCTTCGACTACGACCAGCTCATCATCATCGGGCCGGTCTTCCCGCACGAGGTGGTCGGTTTTTCCGGTGGCAACAAATACCTGTTTCCCGGCGTGGCCGGTCCGGGCATCCTGAATTTTTTCCACTGGCTCGGCGCCGTCGTCACCAACCCGATGATCAAGCGCCTCGGCTACCACTGCGTGCAGTATTTCCTGAAGCAGTGGGACAAATTCAAAAACGAGCCCTGGGGCACCCTCGCCCACTCCACCCACGGCCACGGCATCGGCACCGACGACGAGCAGACCGGCATCGAGACGCCGCGGATCCGCGTCACCCTCGCCACCGGCATCCCCGAGGCCGTCTGCCAAAAAATCAACCTCGGCTACCGCGACTGGCGCACCATCAAGCAGGAAGACTTCGCCCACCGCGAGGCGGAGGGCATCTTCCTGGAACCCAAGGCCGGCGAGCGCCTCTACCACCTCCGTGACCAGCCCGCCTGGGCCGGGGGCGCTCTGTCTTAAATCATCCGTGTCTTGCCACGGAGCGGGGTTTTTCTCTCAACTCTCATCTCTCAACTTTCCACTGCGGCGCCCCGCCGCTCCCTCCCATGTCCAAATCCGACGTCCTGAACCGCATCAAGTCCGAGAAAGTCATCGCGCTCATCCGCGCCGACGGCCCGGACAGTCTCCTCGACTGCGCTCGCGCGCTCTCCGCCGGCGGCCTGAACTGCCTCGAACTCACCATGACGACACCCGGCGCCCTCGAGCTGTGCGCCAAGGTCTCCAAAGAATTGCCGCAGATCCTCCTCGGCCTCGGCACCGTCCTCGACGCCGACACCGCGCGCCAGGGCATCGCCGCCGGCGCCAAATTCATCGTCACGCCCTGCGTCCGCCCCGAGGTCATCAAGGCCTGCCAGGAGGCCGGCGTCGCCGTGCTCGGCGGCTCGCTCACGCCGACCGAGGCCTACAACTCCTGGGAGCTCGGCGTCGATGTCATCAAAATCTTCCCCGCCGAGTTCTTCGGTCCCGCCTACATCAAGTCCCTCAAGGCCCCGTTCCCCAAGATGGAGGTCATGCCCACCGGCGGCGTTACGCCCGAGACCGTCGGCGAGTTCCTCAAGAACGGCGCTTTCGCCACCGCCGCCGGCTCCGCCCTCGTCTCACCCGCCGCCCTCAAGGCCAAGGACTGGCCCGCCATCACCAAACGCGCGCAGGAATTCGTCGCCGCCGCGGCCGCGGCCAAGGTTTAAGCGATAAATTTTAGGCTCTCAGCCGAACCTCCGATCTGCTCGCCCTCCCTTACACCTTAAACCCCTTAAAACTTCTTCCCGCCATGAGCCTTAAAATCCGACCCGCTTCTGCCTGCGCCTTCGACCAGATCTCCCTCGGCGAAGTCATGCTCCGCCTCGACCCCGGCGAGGGTCGCATCCGCACCGCGCGTAACTTCCAGGTCTGGGAGGGCGGCGGCGAATACAACACCTCCCGCGGCCTCCGCAAATGCTTCGGCCTGAAGACCGCCGTCGTCACCGCCTTCGTCGACAACGAGGTCGGCCACCTCGTCGAGGACTTCATCATGCAGGGCGGCGTCGCCACCGACTTCATCAAGTGGCGCGAGGACGACGGCATCGGCCGCACCGTCCGCAACGGCCTCAACTTCACCGAGCGCGGCTTCGGCATCCGCGGCGCCGTCGGCAATCCCGACCGCGGCCACACCGCCGCCGCCCAGCTCAAGCCGGGCGACATCGATTGGGACCACCTTTTCGGAAAACTCGGTGTCCGCTGGTTCCACACCGGCGGCATCTTCGCGGCGCTCTCCGCCTCCACCGCGGAACTCACCGTCGAGGCCGTCAAGGCCGCCAACCGGCACGGCACGATCGTTTCCTACGACCTCAACTACCGTCCCTCCCTCTGGAAGACCATCGGCGGCCTCAAGAAGGCCCAGGAGGTCAACCGCGAGATCGCCCAGTATGTCGACGTCATGATCGGCAACGAGGAGGACTTCACTGCCTCGCTCGGCTTCGCCGTCAAGGGCGCCGAGGACCTCAAGCACATTGAGACCGACGCCTTCAAGGCCATGATCGAGACCGCGGTGCAGGAGTTCAAAAACTTCAAGGTCGCCGCCACCACGCTGCGCCACGTCCACACCGCCACGGTTAATGACTGGTCCGCCATCCTCTGGCACGACGGCCAGTTCCACGAGAGCAAGAAATACCCGCGCCTTGAGATCCTCGACCGCGTCGGCGGCGGCGACTCCTTCGCCTCCGGCCTGCAGTTCGGCTTCCTCGAGTTCAATGACGCCCAGAAAGCCGTCGAATACGGCGCCGCCCACGGCGCGCTCGCGTCGACCACCCCCGGCGACACCTCGATGGCCACCCGCAAGGAGGTCGAAAAGACCATCGGCGGCGGCGGCGCCCGCGTCGTGCGTTGAGCTATCCCTGAACATGAGGGTGCAACCCAAGCTGGAACGCGGCCTTCTCGGCTTGCTGCTGGGCGGCGGTCTATTCGGCCACATTTTCGCCGATTCCCTCCCGCCCTCGCGGCCGTGGGAACCCGACGCCTTCCGGCCCGTGACCGAGGCGCGCATCGCCACCCTGGCCGCCTATGCCGCGTGGCAGGCCATGCTCCCCGCGAAGTAGGGCCGCCCATTGAGAGGGAGCGGCTTGAACCGAAGACGCCTCAGGATGCTCGCTCGCCAAACAGCGCGCTGCTGCTGCCCGCGCGCAGTCAGCGGGTGAGCCGGTAAATCAGCAGGGCGGCGCGCTTCACGAGCTCCGGCGCCAGCTTCAGGTCTCCCGACTCATTCGTGGTGTGCGCCCCCTTCCCGTCGAACCCGAGCCCGTCGAGACCCGGCAGCGGTGGCGACACGAACGCGATGTCGCCGGCGCCACGAGCGCGCGGGTCGTAGGCCGTGATCTGCCCCAGCCCGAGGTCGCGGCTGGCCTGGTCGAGCTGGGCGAGCAGCCCGTAGTTCGCCGGGGTCGGCGCCATGGCCGGATAGCGCTCGGAAAAAGTGAGCACGGCCGAGGTCCGCGGCAGGTTCTGCTTCACCACGGCCTGCATTCGCTTCTGCGCCTCGGCGAGTTGCTCCGCGCTGACCGTCCGCAGGTCACCGCGCACGATCGCGCGTTGGGGCATGATGTTGGTCTTGCCGGAAATCCTGCCGCCGGCGCCCGACCATTCCGCCTCGACCCCCGCCGCGACCAGCGCGGGGCTGATGGTGAGGCCGTCGAGGGGCTGCAGTTGCTCGCGAAATTCCTGGAGGATCCGCGCCAATTCGAAGGCCGCTCCGCTGCCCATGGCTGCGGAAAAAATGCCGGAGGAGTGCCCGGTCACACCCTGCACCTCCAGCTCCCAGCTCGCGCTGCCGCGCCGGGCCACCGTGCCCGTGCGCCCAATGGCCGACTCGAACGCCAGGGCGACATCGCTGCGTTGCGCCGCCTCGAACAAATCGCGCCGGGTGACCTCCACCGGGTTGCCCACGGCCTCCTCATCGCCGGTCATGACCACGGTGATCTGCGTGTCCGCCAGCGCGCCGGCCGCGTGCAGCGCCCGCAGCGCCGCGATCATCACGACATCGCCGCCCTTCATGTCCGCGACTCCCGAACCATAGACCGTGTCGCCCTCGCGCCGAAACTCGCCGCCGGGATAGACCGTGTCGAGGTGACCGATCAGGAGCACGCGCTGCCCCCGGCTGCCTTTGCGCTCGGCCACGAGATGACCGGCGCGCCCGGTCGAGGCGGGCAGCTCGGCAAACCGGCTCTCGAAACCCAGCTCCGCCAGCTGCCGCCCGAAATGCTCGCCGAGCTGCCGCACGCCCGCGAGGCTCTCCGTGGCGCTGTCGATCCGCACCGCGGTTTCCAGCTCACCGGCGAATGTTCCGATCTGTGCGTCCACCAGCGCGGCAATCCGCTGCTCCTCGGGCGTGAGAGCGGCGGCGAGGTTCACCACCAGGGCCAGCATCGACAGGAAAAAAATGCGGGGGATTTTCATGTTGCCCCAACGCAACAGAATCGCGGGGCGGCGTCGAGTATGCTGTAGGGTGGGAACGATCCCACCCTCCCACTCAGGTGTCCGCCTGGCTGAACTTCGCCGCCACCCAGTCCGCCGCCCGGTTGAGTCGCAGCACGAACAGCAGCCACATGAGACCGAGCGCGGCCCAGCAGCCGAGGCCGAGCAGCCGGTAGTTGTGGCGAATGTCGAATTTCTTCCAGCCGAAGTCGTCCATCAGCCGGTTCATGTCGCCGCCTTTGTCGTCCTCGCCGTTGATCATCGAGCCGAAGGGGATCTCCTCAAGACCGCGGTAGATGTCCCCCCAGCGCACCCAGATGTTGAGGAACGCGGTCGCGCCGATCAGGAAGAAGACGTAGCGGCACGCGCCCCACCGGAATTTTTCCGGCAGCTGGACCCAGAAGGCCATCATGAACAGCGTGCTCAGGACGAACTCGCCGCCCACGCCGCCGAACACCATCCAGAATTCCTTCCGGGTCTCCGGCAGCCGCCACGTCATGTAGTATTGCAGGCCCGCCAGCGCCAGCGCCGCGAGCATCGGCCAGACCTTGCGCTCCTTCACGCCGGCCGCAAACAGGAGGCCGAACATCAGCAGCAGGCCGTAATAGACGAAGTTCGAGTGCACCTGCTCCACCGGCGTCCAGCCGAAGGGCAGCGGCGTGGCCCGCCAGCCCGCCAGCCACGACGGCACGGCGTGGCCGAACTCGTGCATCCACACGTGGAAGCCCTTCAGGAAAAAGCCGAGCGGGCTGAGGTTCACCAGCCAGACGAAAGCCAGCAGCAGCGGCGGCACGAACCCGTTGACCTTCCAGTGGTCGAAGCGCAGCAGGATGAACTCGTCGTCCCCGGGATCGCGCGGGGGCCTTGGAGGCGGGACGCCCCCGTCCCGCAATCCGCCCCGGGGTGAGGGCACCCCGGCTCCAGCCGGCGCGGTGAGCGGCGTCATGGGCGGACGCGTCAGCGGCGCCTGGGTGGCCATCGGCGGCACCGTCAGCTGCGGCTTCTTCCGCGCGGTCGCCGCCTCCGCCGGCTTCGCCTGGTCGCGCAGGTGGGCCGAGAGTTTCTCATAGGCGGTCCGCAACGCCTGCCGCTGGGCGTCGAGCTCCGGGTTCGGTTCATCGGCCGCGCCGGACTTGCCCTTGATGAGGGCGAAGTTCCTTTTCATGAACACCCGCTCGAGTTCCTCCGTGGTGGCCGTCGGCTTCACCCCCAGCAGAGCGCGGCATTGTTCGAGCTCGGTCTCGTCCATGGCAGACTACCCTGACCGCCCGGACCCGGGTGTCGAGCCGGGTGGAGCCCGCGCTCCGCGCGGGCTGAACCTGCGCGGAGCGCAGGTTCCACCACATTAACCCATTGCCTTGCCCCGTCCTCTGTCATCTGTCTTCGTCCTCCGTCCCACCATGGCCCAACTCGGCAAACGCAACCTCCTCCCCATCATCCGCGCGGCCCAACCGGGTCTGTATCTGGACGGCGGGTCGCACGGGGAGATTCTCCTGCCGGCCAAATACATCCCGGCCGGCGCCGTGCCGGGCGGGAAGATCGAGGTGTTTGTCTACCGTGATTCCGAGGACCGCCTCGTCGCCACCACCGAGAAGCCCCATGCCGTTGTGGGTGAGTTTGCCTGCCTGAAGGTCGTCGGCGTCAATCCCCGCATCGGCGTCTTCCTCGATTGGGGCCTCGGCAAGGACCTGCTCCTGCCTGCCCGCGAGCAGGACGGTCCGCTCAACCCCGGTGACTGGGTCGTCGTGCAGGTCGTGCTCGACGACAAGACCGACCGCCTCATCGCCAGCGCCCGGCTCAACCGCCGGCTCGACCTCGTGCCGCCGCCCTACCACGAGGGCGAGTCCGTGCACCTGCTCGTCGCCAGCAAGAGCCCGCTCGGCTATAACCTCATCATCAACCACGCCCACCGCGGCCTGGTCTATAACACCGACCTTCCCGGTCCGCTGAAAATCGGCCAGGTCGTCGAGGGCTACGTGCGCCACGTCCGCCCCGATGGCAAGGTGGACCTCGCCCTCGGCCGCGCCGGCTACCGGCGCGTCGCCACGGTCGCGGAGCAGGTCCTCGAAAAACTCCGCGCCGCCGGCGGCCGCCTGCCCTTCCACGACGGCAGCCTGCCCGAGGAGATCCGCGATGCCTTCGGGGTGAGCAAGAAGGCCTTCAAGCAGGCCATCGGCGCGCTCTACAAGGACCGCCTCATCCGCATCGAGCCCGACGGCATCCACCTCGTGGCGCCGGAGTAAGCCGGTCCGGTTCCGATCAATCTGGTTTTTAACGCGGAGCGCGCAGAGGTCGCGGAAGAAATGCCCTGGCGTCCGGCCTTTGAGTGCATCCTCTCTGCGAACTCCGCGGCCTCCGCGTTTAAATGATTCAGGTTTGGTTTGCCGACTTCGGATTCGACTCTGCAGATTGCCTCACCCACCTTCCGCCATGCCTCCGCGCTCACCCATTCCCCAGCCCGTCGTTGTCCGCGAAGTTCCCATCGAGCTTTGCCAGTTCCTCAAGTTCGGCGGGCTGACCGGCACCGGCGGCGAGGCCAAGCAGGTCATCAGCCAGGGCCTCGTCACCCTCAACGGCACCGTCGAGACCCAGAAGCGCAAGAAGCTGCTCCTGGGCGACCAGGTGGCCTATGACGGCAAGATCATCGTGGTCGCGCTGTAGGGCGGGATCGCCGTATCCCGCCTGCCTGCGCCAACCCTTCCGCCCTCTTGGCGGGATCAGCGTTCCCGCCCTACAACAAACTTTCCCCATGAGCACCCCCGCCTTGAAGATTGAGCATTTGCAAACCGGCACCGGCCGTTCCCCGCACAAGGGCGAGCTGGTTACCGTGCATTACACCGGCTGGTTCACCACCGGCGGAAAGTTCGACAGCTCGGTCGACCGCGACGAGCCGTTTCAGTTCGTCCTCGGCGCGGGCATGGTCATCGCCGGCTGGGACCTCGGCGTCGCGCAGATGAAGATCGGCGACAAGGTGAAGCTCACGCTGCCACCCGAGCTCGCCTACGGCCGCCAAGGTTATCCTGGCGCCATCCCGCCGGACTCGACACTCGTCTTTGACGTCGAGCTGCTCGGCATCGGCTGAGCGGGTCTGACTAGGGCGTGTCTGCAAAATCAATGAGCCTGGCTGCCCTTGAGGTGGGAGGGGCTTTACGCCCCGACTGCTTCGGGTTCAGGGATCAATTGTCGGGGCCTAAAGCCCCTCCCCCACGATTTTGAAGACGTGCCCTCGGTGGAACCGGGCCGCCGGACCGGTTGCTTGACGCGGGCAAAGCCCGCCCGGTGACCGGGCTCCACCCGCGCGCCACTCGGCGCCACCTCCGCAAAATTGCCCGCCCGCTCCGGCCCAGGCGGTTGAGTTGATGTCAACCAATAGTTGACATCAACGTCCGGGCTGGAAACTGCACGCCACCCACAGCAGGACCGCCCAGCTCAGACCGGCCGCGGCGAACTTCAGCTGGAAGGATCCCTTCGCCGACTTGTGGCGGAAGACCATGAGCCCGAGCAGCCCGCCCGGCCAGCCGCCGAGCGCGCTCACCCAGAGCAAGGCCGACTCCGACACGCGCCGGCCGCCGCGACCGGCGCGCCATTTGTCATAGCCGAACAGGCCGAACGCCCACGCGCTGGCCACGCTGGTCCAGACGAGCGCCAGCTTCGCGGCGGCCATTTCATTCATAGGTGATCCGCACGATTTCCAGGAGGGCGGCGCCGGCGGGAAACTTGAACGGCACCTTCTGGCCCAGTCGCGCATTGAGCAGCGCCCGCGCGATCGGCGACAGCCAGCTCACCTCGTTCCGCTCAAAATCGGTTTCGTCCACGCCGACGATGCGATAGGTGGTGGCGGTGCCGCCCGGGTCACGCACCGTCACGGTGGCGCCAAACCGCACCACATCGTGCGGCCGCGGCGGAGGAGTGCCCACCTCGGCCGACTGCAGGCTCTGTTGCAGGTAAGCCAGGCGCTGTTCGACGTGCTGCAGCCGCTCCTTGGCGTCGGCCCCGCGCAGGCCCGGTTCGCCGATCAGCGCGAGCAGTTCCGGCCGCTCGGTGTCCGTCATACGCGCCAGTTCCTCGCGCAGGCGCCGGGCCCCGCCGGGCGTGAGGTGATTGCGCGCGCCCGGCGGTAGCGGGGACATCGGCCGCGGCACCAGCACGTCGCCCGCATCGTCCTCTTTCGTGAAGGCCTTGCTCATGCGAATACCATGTCGAGAAATGTCCGGAGTTCAACCGGCGCGATGGGCGGGGCGGGCGCCTGCGCCAAAGTTCTTTGGCGCGGTTCAAGCAATCGTGTGGCCGGCCAATAGGGGGAAACGTCCCGACCTGGCGTTTTGCAAGGCAAGCGCGCTGAGGTCAGCGCGCTCCACCTTCGATTGGGTAGGTTGCGCGCTCGCGCGCAACGTGGGGCGCGAGCGCCCCACCTACCCAGGCATGGGCCGCGGCACTCAGCCCTATACCGCGGCGGCCGGCCCGGTTTGGCTCGCCCGCGGCCCGGGCCGGAAATTCAACCGGCGCGCGCCGCTGCGGCCCCGCGCCGCCACCCGCTCGGCCGGCGGACTGTAAGGCCGCCGGCGGTAACCGGCCCGGTTCGGATCGGCCGCGCAACTGATCTGGAAATCCTGCATGCGTTGAAAAATCCCGAGCAACTGCGCCGGGTCCGCGTAACGGTCGAGTCCCGTCTGCTCGAGCACGCGGAGCAGTTCGTGCACGGCCTCGAGCGTGGACCGGCACCCCTCCACCGGCTGCTGCTTGATGATGTGGCGGCTCGGCGCCGACGGCGTGAACATGATGCGCGGCAACTGCTGCAGGCCCGGGCTGAGCCGCAGCATCTTCCGCGCCCCGCTCCACGTGGCGTCGAGCAGAAAGACGGTCAGCTGCTTTTCTGAAACCTGAGACTTGAAACCTGAGACCTGAAATTCAGCCGCGGTGCTGAGATTAAGCGCGTCTTTTCCCGGATAGAGCAGCACGGGGAAATTCTTCGGGTCGTGGATCAGCGCCTGCACCGCCTCGTCGCCGTCGAAGCCCGTGCCCATGTGGATCGCGCTGTTCGGCAGGCAGAGGTGCGTGAGCCGGCCGGTGCCGGCCTTCTCTTCCTTGAATTCCTTCGGGTGCATCAGGAACACGAAGCGCGTGCGTGTCGCCATCGGCTGCAGCGACGCGCACCAGCAGAGCGTCTGCGGCCAGAAGCACCTGTAGCACATGACCCTCATGAGCTGCGGCCCGCGAAGCGCGGCCGCGCGGAGATGGTCCCGCCGCCGACGTGGCCCGGATGCCGCGCCCGCGACTGAAGGGTGACGGGGCCGGGCGCCCTCGGGGCGGGCCCCGGCACAAAGCATTTGTCGCACATCACTCTCATGCAAGAACCCACTCTTGTCCGGTCGGACGCCAAATCGACGTAAATCTTGTCGCCGCGGCGGCCCGGCCTGCCTTCTCCGCATCAGCGGCCTTGAATCCGTCGCGACCTTGCCGCACCCTGCCAGCGTGTTGTTTTTCAAGCGGATCCTCGATTTCCGGCAGTCAGCCCTCGCCCAGCTGCGCGACAAGCGCAAGGGCACCCGTCATACGGTCGGCTCCGGCTTCCCGCTCAAGGGCACGGTCAACCTGACCGGGGCCGCCACTCCCGCCAAGGGCCTCGCTCCGGCCCCGGGATCCGGGTGCGACTGGTCCGGCTCCCTCGCGAATCTCTCCACGCACGGCGTCAGCCTGCTGCTGCCGCCGGCCGCGGTGACCGCCCGCGGCGAGCGCACCACGCTGCGGCTGAGCATCGAGAAGTATTCCCTGCAGGTGCCGTGTGTCGTCGCGTATTTCCGCATCCTGTCCACCCATTCCGTCTGCGGGCTCACCCTGGAGTTCGCCGACTTCATGGCGGAGAAGGCCTATGTGCAGCTGCTCGAGGCCGTGCGAATTGGCGCTGATTTCGCGCCGCTCACGTCGGGCGCCTCGTCCCGCTGCCCGCCGGGGCTGCGCCTTGAGCACTATCGCGCCGACGCCAAGTCCCGCCTGGCCGTGTGGCGCAAGACCGCCGACGCGGCCATCGACAGCTTCGAGCTGGTGATCGGCGATCACTGCCTGCGCGGCGAAGCCGCGGGTCCCACCCTGGAAATCTATGCGCGACAGGCCTCCGCCGGACCGGGCCAGGCGGCGCGCTCGGACCCCGCCTACCATCTCTCGGCCGGGGTCACCGACGAGGTGCGCCAGCTCTTCCGGTGGGTGCTGCCCAACCTCAACCGGGCCGTGCCGGCCGACGTTCGCGCCTTTCTCCTGCATGTGATCAGCGAGACGCGGACCCGCACCGAACGCGCGGACGCCCGCAAATTCCCGCCACCGGTTTCGTTCCCCCCGCCGGGCCGCCGCGGCACCCGGCCGCCCCTGCCCGCGAAGTGAGACCCGGTCAGGCGCGCTGGCGGCTCACTCCCGCTCCCACGCATCGGTCTTCGGATAGAGCACCACCAGCAGGACGTTGATCACCGTCAGAATCCCGAGACCGGCGAGCCCGTTCTGCGTCGAGCGCAGCAGGTGCGCCAAGGGCTGGCCGGTATACTCAAACGCCGGCAGGAGAAACTGCCCGGCAATGGCCAGCGCCTTGCCCGCCACCCAGGCCAGAGGCGCGGCCAACCAGCAGGCCGGCCAGCGCGCAACCAGCAGCGCCGCCACACCGGCAAAGCCCGCCACCTCCATTCCCATCGTCCCCACCATTCCCAAGGCCGGCAGGCCCGTGAGTGCGATATTCACCAGCGGGGTGACCAGGCCGATCGCCAGCCCCGGCAGTACTCCGTGAAAATAGACCGCCAGGAAGGTCGTCCAGAAAACCGGCAGCACATACACCCCCAGCGGCCGCGCCCCACCCCACGGGATGAGGTGAACCAGGAACGGCACCAGCCAGGCCACGACCACCAGCACGGCGCCCTCGCGCCAGCCGACGGTTTTGCAGAGGAGCGTTCTGCGCGCGACGGTGGACTTGGGGAAGAAGGAAACCGGAAACCTGAGACCCGAAAGAAGCCACGCCAAACAAGGCAGCCACCCGGTTTTCCTCAATCCTCAAGTCACTCCTGCTTCAGCCGGAATAATTCAGTTTGCCGGCGAATTGCGCGAATGGACGCGGAGAGGAAAAGTCAAATCGAGCCGACTCACTGCTTGGTGAGATGCCTTGCGGAGTAATCCCCGACGAAACCCTGCTAGGTAATTCGCGTCGATTAGCGTGAGTAGCGGGCGGTCCAATGCATGGTTCCGGCCTCAGAGGGATTTTATCACTAGGCCGTGTTTTCCAATTCGGGTTTCGGTGGGACAGCGAGCTTGCTCGCGCCCAACCAGCGCCCGCAAGCGGGCTGGCCCACTGTGGCTGGCCACCGGCTTTTGCATTTTGCAAACACCCTAATGGATTCATCAAGGGATGCATCCTTGGAAATGCGTGGCGACTAATCGTCGCCACCGGTTGATGTCGGGAACCCGCTGATCGCAGGCTTTTTTGGTCTGCGATTAGCAGACCCCAAGTCCAATCCCGGAGACGATCAGTCGGAGGGGCGAACTAAAGTTTCGCCTCTTGGCGAAACCGATTAGCGGTTTCCTTCCCCTCAAGTTTCAGGTTTCAGGTCTTTTGCCCGGCGACGGCCGGGACAAGCACCGGGCTGGCAGCAGCCAGCAACGGCGCAGCTCTCTGGTTTCCCGCCCCGCCCCTGGTTCACCGTGGGATGAAATGCCGATTCCCCCTTGCCTACCGGCTCCGGCTGCACAGAAATGCAGGCGATGCGAGTGCGCTCCACCTCCAACCGCCTGCTCGGCCGACGGGATATCCCGCGGTCCGTCGCCGGCGTGGGCCTGGTGGAGCTGATGGTCGTCGTCACCATCATCAGCATGATCATGCTGGCGGCCGTCCCCACCTACAACCGCATCCAGCGCAAGGCCCGCGCCAGCACGGTGGTCAATGACTTCCGGGTGTTCGCGGCCGTCTTTCAGGCCCATGCCCACGAGACCGGCTCCTGGCCGGCCGAGACCGTCGTCGGCGTCGTCCCCCCGGGCATGAACAATGCCGAGCTCAAGGCCGAATCCTGGCTCAAACTCACGCCCATGGGCGGCCAGTTCGACTGGGATTTCAACCAGGTCCATCCGGGCGGCACCAGCCCCGGTGGCCGCTGGCGGGCCGCCCTCGCCATCAACAACAGTATCGCCTCGCCGGTGATCCTCGATGTGGCGCTCTTGGAGGAGATCGACCGCGCGCTCGACGACGGCAACCTCAGCACGGGCAGCTTCCGCCTCGGCGGCGACGGCGGCCCGCTCTTCATTCTCGAACCCTGATGGCCACCGCCGTTCCCACCTACCACGTGACGCTCCACCACCTCGCCCCCGGCGCGGTGGCGGCCGGCCTGGCCTATGCGGACGAGCAGCTGCCCGCGGTTCCGCTCCCCCAGCTGCGCGAGATGCTCTACGCGCTCAGCGAGGTGGCGTCGCGCCTGACCATCTACGAGCCCTCGATCCCGGAGATCCGCATCAAGACCGACCGCGAGGCCTTCGTCATTCGCACCCGCTACCGGCGGCTGTGGTTCGTCGGCTACGAGGCCTCCCTGCGCGGCGAGGAACACTCGGTGGCCTACCTCCTCACCACCATCACCGGCACAACGGAGACCGCCAAGGCGCCCGAGCCCCGCGTGGAGCGCCCGTCCAGTGCCCCCGCCATCAGCGTCACACCCGACGAGACCGGGCGGATGCCGCGCTGGCTGAAGATCGCCGTGATGGCGGTTGTCATTATCGGTTGCAACGCCACCGCCGCCTGGATGCTGCTGAGCCCGCCCAAGACCATCGCCCCGAAATACTCGCTCCTGACCCCGGCCGACTCCGTCGCGCTGCTGGGCCGCGTGGCCGGCGAGTATCGCACCGGTTCCGCCGAGGGCGACCGGCGCATCATTATCGACTCCACCGGCACGGCGCGCCTCGCCAAGTTCGGCCCCAACCTGGCCACCACCCAGCCGGTCACCAAGACCGTCCGCGGCGCGCTCGTCGACGGCCAGCCCGCCCTCGTCACCAACGACCCCGCCGCCGTCGTCCTCAAGGACGCCGACACGATCGTGTTTTTCGGCAATACCTACAAGCGGCACAACCCCTGAGCGAGGAGCCCGGAGCGCGGTGCAGGGAGTTCGGACAAAACTTTTCGCCCCTGATTATTGCCTTCAGTCCCCTGCCTTACTCCCAGCTCCTAGCTCCATGCTCCCAGCTCAGTCCGCCCGCATCATCCTGATCATGGGCGTCGCCGGCTCGGGCAAGACCACCATCGGCCGGCGCCTGGCCACCGAACTCGGCTGGCCTTACCATGAAGCCGACGACTATCACAGCGCCGCCAACAAGGACAAGATGGGCCGCGGCCTCCCGCTCGACGACTACGACCGCGCGCCCTGGCTGGCCGCCATCCGCGCCGCCCTGGACGACTCCCTCGCCGCCGGCCGCAGCGCCGTGTTCACCTGCTCCGGCCTGAAGGAGAAATACCGCCGCGTGCTCATGGACGGTGCGCCCGGCGTCCTGCTCGCCTACCTCGCGACCGACCTCGAGACGAGCCTCGCCCGCGTCGGCCGGCGCAAGGGACATTACATGAAGGCCGAGATGGTGCAGAGCCAGTTCGAGGCCCTCGAGGTCCCCACCGACGCCCTCACCATCGACACCCGCCTGCCCCCCGACAAGATTCTCGCCGAGATCAGGCGCACGCTCGCCCTGTAACGGCGGTCTGCGAACGCCAGATGTCGGCATCGCCGATCCCACCCGCCCCGGGCCGTTGGGGGCAACGGCCCCGACCAAATCCAACCCGCCTTGCTCCGGTAGCGGCGGCCACGGAAGCTGTAGTCTTGGCGAAGGCTGCTGCCCCCAACCGCCCGACCAGATTGTCGCCGAGATCAGGCTGCGCCTGCTGACGCAGCCGGGAAACCTGAAAGCGGAGACCTGAAACCTGAGTTTTCCGAACTGCTATCTGCGATTCCTTTCAGGTCTCAGGTCTCAGGATTCAGGTTTATCAGGAGAATTTTGTCTGGTTTCGCCCCTTTACCGGTGTTGTCCTGACTCCCGGCGCATGAGCGACGAACCCAAAGCCGAAGAGACCCCGGCACCCACGCCCGCTTCCTCGGCTCCATCGCCCGAAGCGTCCGTCCCCGGACTCCAAACCCCAGACCCCGGACCTGCGGTCCAGACCCCGGACCCAAAATCCCAGACCCCATCTTCGGGCAGCGGCCCGAAGATAGACTATGCGATGCCGGAGCGGAAGTCCTTCATCCCGTCCCCCGCGCTCATCCGGAACGTCGGCTGCCTGATCAAGCTGATCGCCGGATTCACCGTGCTCATCTGCCTGGGTTATTTCGCCCTCGTCGCCCTGAATCCCAAGGCCCGCCAGTGGGCCCTGCAGGGCAGCAAGCCCGGTCCCGGCGGCGCCCCCGCCAGCGGCCGCGGCCCCACGCCGTTCAAGGCGCTCAACCAGATCCTCGCCATTCCCGCCCAGGCGATGGGCAAGACCGACGACGTCGTGAAGGCCAACAACGCCCGCGTCGGCCAGCTCGACGGCCTCGTCGCCGAGGAAGAGGCCAAGGCCAAGGGCGGCCGGGGCAGCCGCCCCGTGGTCGATCCCTTCGCCGGCCCCGCCGCCACCAGCGGCAACAAAGGCGCCGGCGGCGCGACCCAAACGTCCGATGGCTCGCCCCCGTCCGTCTCCAGCGCCGCCATGCTCGCCCTCGCCGAAAAACGCGCGACGACCGCCCCCACTCCTCCCGCCGCCGACCTACCGCCGCAATCGCCTCAAGCCCCACGCCCCACGCCTCACGCCTTAGTTCCTGACACGCCGGACGAAATGAAACTGCCCGGCGACATCGTGATCGCCCAGGCCTCCCCCGCCGGTTCCCCCCGCGCCAGCGCGGCCTTTTTCTTCTGGGTCGTGAAGCTCAACATCAGCGGCATCACCCAGAGCAAACCCGCCCGCCTGCTCCTCAATAGCCGCCTCACTTACGAGGGCGACGAGGTCAACCGCCCGCTCGGCATCGTCTTCGCCCAGCTCGACCCCGCGAACCAGCTCCTCGTCTTCCGCGACAATTCCGGCGCGATCGTTACCCGCTCTTATTGACCGAATGCCTCAAAACCTGCCCGCCATAGTCTGCTGCGACGGTGGGCGCGATAGCACCGGCGCGATGGTCAGACGCAGTTGTAGTCGAGGTCGTTGATCTCGGACCGGGGTCAGCGACCCCGGCTACAGGGCGGCGCTCCGCCGCCTCGGGCGAAAGACGAGCCGACGGACCGCCCTGTTCGGGCGCGAAACCAGCCTCCGGCTTGACGCCCCCCCGCATTCGCGTATTAAAGTAATACCATGCCGGTTCTAAGTTTCAAAGTAGACGCACCGTCGGCCCGTCGTATCCGGGCCAACGCCCGGGCGGCCAAATCCTCGGTTTCCGCTTACCTCCGCCAGGCCGCCCTCGGTGATATCGGGCGGCTCCCCGCCAAAATCACCCGCGGCACGCACCCCGTCTCCGGGCTCCCCTATAACGCCGCCCGCTCCGGACGGGTGGTGACCGAGGACGAGATTCGCGCGGCGCTGGCCGAGTTTCCATGACCTATCTCCTCGATGTGAACGCCCTGCTCGCCTGGGAGCATGGCAATTCACCGCACCACGCGGTGTTTCACGCGTGGGCCCGGCGCGTCGGCCGGTCCAACCTGTGGACCTGTGCCCACTCGGAGCTGGGGTTCCTGCGCGTGTCGATGCAGGTCTTTGGTTACAGTCTGGCCCAGGCTACCGCGGCCTTGGTGGAGCTGAAGCAGCATACCGGTGGTTTTGTCGAGGCGGTCCCATCCCCGCGACTGCCGGCGTGGGCCTCGACTGCCGCGAAGACTTCCGACGCCTATCTCACGCAGGTGGCACGAGCGAACAAACTGCGCCTGGCCACCCATGACAACGGCATCAAAGATGGCGTGGTTGAATTGATCGGACCGCCCAAATCCTGAAGTTCGCCCGTACCGCCGCCATCATGACCCGGAGCGGTAGGGAGTGTTTTAAAAATCGGGTGGGAGGGGTTTTATGCCCCGACCAATGATACCCGAAGCCGAAACAGCGGGGGCTTAAAGCCCCTCCCACATCGAGGGATGCCAAGCGTATCGATTTTGACGACGCGCCTTTAAGCAAAACCTGAATGAAGTATTCAGCCAGCGACCAAACCGCTTTGCTGTTACGACGCCGTCAGGTTGCACCGGTGTCATTCCTCAGCTTTCAGGTCTCTTTGCCGGGCGACCGGCCCGGACAAACACCGGGCTGGCAGCAGGCAGCAACGGCGCGCTTTCAGGTTTCGTTTTTCAGGTTTCAGGCTTTGCACCCCGCCCTTGGGTGTTACACCCTAGCAGCCTCCATCCTCATGCGCCGCTGCCACCAGACTGCCTCGCCCCTCTGCCCGCTCCCGCGGGACTGCGAGCGTTTGAAGTCGGTAGGGGCGGTCCCGGGAGCCGTAGCCTTGGCGAAGGCTGCTGCCCCCCACCGCCCGGTCCGGCGCCCGTGGGCCAGCGAGCTCGCTCGCGCCTTGCGCAAACGCCCGCGGGCGCTGCCTCTTCGCCAAAACCTTGGTGGAGGCCGGTCACACGCCTTCACCATCGTCGAGGTGATGATGGCGGCAGTGATTCTGACCCTCGTGTTCATCGGATTGATCGAGGCGGTCGCCTTGACTTCCTCAACCATGGATCATGCCCGGCGGCAGATCCTCGCGACCCAAATTTTGAATAATGAGCTGGAAGAACTCCGCTTCTCCAGTTGGACCGCGATCAGCGCCTTGCCGACCCCTAGCGCCGCCGTAGCCATCGACCGACAGTTCTGGCCGCCTTGGAAAAGTGCCCCGGATTATGTGGCCAACCATGTAGTCTCTTACAACGGGGCTTGGTATCGGTGCATTGCCGCCAACTCGAACCAGGCTCCCACCAATACAACTTACTGGACGTCGGTCACCAGCGGTGCGGCCACGGACATTATCAGCCGGCTGGGGGCAACCTTTACCGTAAGGAGAACCGTCACGAGCCCCAACCCGATCACCAATATCCGGGAGGTTAATTTCACCGTGACTTGGGTGGTGAAGACCAGCCGGCGCGACGCCAGCAACAACCCGCTCAGCTTCACCTATTCCCGCTCCAGCTCCGGCTGGTATGGCAAATACGGTTTGAATCTCAGCTATCAGCGCTCGTGACCACCTCTCGCCAACCCTCTCGGTCTGCCTTCACGCTGGTCGAGCTACTCATCGGGATGACCCTATCGCTCATGGTCATGACGGCGGTGCTGTCCACTTACGTGTTTTTGGCGCGGAATTTCACCCGGTCATTGGGCCTCACTTCGAGCAATCAACCCACGCTTAATTCGCAATCACGCCGCGTCCTGTCAGCCTTCGCGCAGGACGTGCAGATGGCCAGTGCGATTTCCGGCATTCCTGGCACCAACAGCGCAACTTTCGTCTTGCCGACTGGCAGTGGCACAAAATCCGTGGCCTATTATTTCAACAGCACGGCGGCGCCCGTCCCTACGACCCTCGCGGGTTACAGCACGAGCGTGCCGGCCATGTCGTTGGTCCGGGTGGACGGAAGCAGCGGCGCCACCCTGACGCTGCATTCCAATTTGCTGACCTTTACCATCAGTTACTATGATGCGTCCGGGGGGCTTTACACGGTGTTTAGCGACTCCGTGGCTGGCTTCAGTTCCTATTTGGGGATCAAGCAGGTCGGCATCGATTTCACGGCCCAAGCTGGCAGCGCGACGAATGGCACGTTGACCCAGATTTTTTCGTCCGCCTCGCCACGCCTGCTGCTCCGCAACAAAGGCTTGTTGCCATGAAGCACGCGCGTTCCGAACAAGGCTCTTTGATCCTGCTAGTATTGTGCATGGTGGCCGTGGTGGGTATCGCTCTAGCGAGCTACCTTTCCTTGGGCAGCCAATCGATGAAGCTGAGCAACCGGCTGTATGCCAAGGACGTCAGCCTGAAACTCGCTGAGATGGGCCTCGAGCAGGCGTTGCGATCCTTCAATTACAACACCTTCGGAAGCTGGACCCTCTCAGGCAATACCGCCAGCCAGACTTTCAGTGTCTCCAGTGCGCGCTACGGCAGCAGCGGCTTCACCACCGCCGTCAATATCCGCGTGGATAACCACAACGCCTTCATTCAGGACGCCGTTTGGAACACCACTACCAACTACCGCGTGGATCAATTCGTCCTCTACTCTGGGAACTGGTATCGCGCTTTCAACGCCAACAAGAATTCCATCCCCAGCTCAGGCACAGACTGGAGCGTGGCCTCGGGCTCGGCTACCGCCACATGGAATATCAGCGCTTATAACATCGGCGATATTGTTTACCGAACGAGTGCTTGGTATCGTGCACTTACCGCTAACACCAACCAAGCGCCGCCCAATGCTTCTTGGTCAACCGCCCCCTTGCTGCCAATCAATTGGACCTCGGGCGCCTACAATCTCAACGACATCGTCTATGATCGCGGCTTTTGGTATCGCTGCACTCTGGCCCATATCGCCAGCAATCCACCGCCTAATGCCAGCTACTGGGCCAGTGCGGATACTTCGAGCTGGAGCACGACCACGACCTACCTCGTGAACGACTACGTGAGCAATGGCGGTGTCTGGTATCGCTGCATCCAGGGAAACACCAACATCACTCCCAACAATGCAAGCTACTGGGCGACCAACGCTCCGGTAGTTTATGCAGAAGGCGTGGTCACCCTCCCCGACGGCACCAGCACGATCAAAACCCAGGTGAGAGCGATAATTGCCAATGCTCCACTCTTCCCTAACGCCGCCGCCGCGGCCAACACGCTCACCTTCAGCTCGGGCGGCACGGTTGACAGCTATGATTCCTCTCGTGGCGTCACTGGCACGTCGAATTACAACTCCACGTCCAGCCCTTACAGCGGAAGCAGCCCTAATCTCGGGGACTCCGCCGTGCTGGCGGGAGGCAACACCTCCAGCAACGCCGTCGTTGTTACCAGCACCAACATCAAAGGTTACATCGCTGCACCCTCTAATACCACGTCACCCTATGCCCCGCGTTATTCCGTGGGCGGCAGCGCCCGGCTGACCAATACCGCCGGGGCCGTGACCTCGCCGCACCCCACGGCGGCGAATGTGGATCTAACGCGGATTGTGCGTAGCCCGTATATTCCTCGGTTTGATATTCTTAGTCCTAACACTGGCGCCTCAACCACGCTTCCAACCGTCACCAGCAATCTTGGCTTTGCGAATGACACGACTTGGCGCACTTATACGGCGGCCACTGGATTAGACATAAGAGATGGCCGGATATACACCATTGATGGTCCTGTAAGGATTGTCGTGAGTGGAGCTTATTATCAAAATCTATACGCGATGTCGTTGCCACCGACTCCTCCGCCTGGACAAATAATTATTTCAAACAATTCTCGGGCAAAACTGGAAATGTTCATCAGTGGTGACATCGCCATTTATGGAAATGGAATCGATAACCAAACCCGAATCCCGGCGAACTTAGCGATCTACGCAACCACCACCAGCACGGCTCCAGACTTTAATACTGCGACAGATTTCTACGGCACCATTTACTTCACCAACAGCAGCAGCAGGTTTACTGTGCTGGGTAATCGGACTTTTTACGGAGCCATTTCCGCAAACAACCTCACCTTCTCCGCTTCGCCCATTATTCATTACGACACGGCGCTTCGTTACACCACCTTCTCAGGTGTCGATTCCCCTTTTGTCATCACGGTGTGGCGCGAACTTACCGACCCCGCGGAAAAAGTAACCCTCCCCTGAAGCCCCGGCACAACTTGACGACAGGACGAGACAAAAGACGTCAGGTCTTGACTCTTGACAACAACGAGCGACCCGAATGGAGTCATGTCTCGACAATTGACAGGACGAGACAAAAGACGTCAGGTCTTGACTCTTGACAACAACGAGCGACCCGAATGGAGTCATGTCTCGACAATTGACAGAAGGGGAGCCGAAGGAGCTGGGCTTCCCGTTTTGGCGGGCGCGGACCGACTCGAACGTGCGGGACGTCCTGCCGTAGGCCGGCGGAAAACCTGAAACTTGAAAGCTGAAACCTGAGGTCCCGAACCGCCCCCCCGAACCGCCCGCTCTGCTTCAGGTCTCCGCCTTGCCCGGCCGGGTCAGGCGCTGGCGAGTTCGCGGGGTTTTACTTCGCGGGCAATGCGGGGGCCGACTTCTCGCTTGGCCCGGCGCAGTTCGCACTCGGTCTCGAGCCGCAGCCACCAGCCCTCCGAAAGCCCAAAGTAGCGGTCGAGCCGCAGGCCCGTGTCGGCTGTGACTGATCGTTGACCGGCCAGAATCGCGGTCAGGCGCGTCAGCGGGACGCCAATGTCCTTCGCCACCCGATAGGCCGTGAGCCCCATGGGCTCCAGAAATTCCTCGCGGAGCATTTCGCCGGGAGTGAGCAGGGGGAGCAGTTTTGTTTTCATGAGGTTTAATGGTAATCCACGATCTCGATGCCCTCCACCCCGCGGGCGGTCCAGCGGAAGCAGATGCGCCATTGGTCATTGATCCGGATCGAATATTGACCCGCCCGGTTGCCTTTCAGCGCTTCCCGCCGATTGCCGGGTGGAATCCGGAGATCGGTGAGTTTTTGGGCAAGGTAGATTTGGACCAGTTTTCGCCGCGCGGTGCTTTGGATGGTGGACGGCAGATCCGGCGCCTGCTCGTCGTTGAAAATCTTTTCAACGGCGGGATCGGCGAAGGACTTGATCATCTGCCTGATAGGTAACGCGTCGCGTTAGTAATGTCAGCGGCTTGGCGGCCCCTGCCCCTGGCGCGAGCTGACCGACCCGACCGGGCGCGCCGGCCTTTGCCCCAGCCCGACCGGACGGGGGACAAACACCGGGTTCCGCCAGGCGGAGCCACGGCGTGCTGTAGGCTTTGGGTTCCCGGGTCTGGGGTTCAGATTTTCTTGGTTCGTCCGCCGGCCAGCTTCTCCTTGCGCCGCGGCAATGCCGCTTTGCAGCATTACGGTATGACGACAGCCCTCCCCTTGAGCAAACGCGGCAGCCTGACCCTGCCTCCGGCCCTGGGCCCTGCGCCGCAAGATGGGTCTCGATAAGTTGCGCAATCCGATGCTCCTCGTCGAGGAACGCGAGGGCGGCCTGTTCCTTCATCCGGCGGTCGCCCTGCCGGTGCGCGACTTGTCCAAGACGAAACTCCAGGCTTGGATCGCCCGCGACGAGGCGGAGATGAATACCTTCCAAGCGACCAGAAAGCGGAAAGGTTAAGGCTCTTCCTTGACTCCAGCGTGCTCCTCGCTGCGGCGGGATCCGCCCAAGGGGCCTCGCGTTTTCTCGTGACCGGGGCCGCCGGCCAGGGTTGGCCGCTTCTCAACTCTGAATATTGTGCGGAGGAAACACGGCGCAACCTGCCCAAGCTTGGAAGAATGGCGGCGATCGCGTGGATCAAGCAGGTGGCCCCGCAGTTGCCGCTGGCCGAGCCAGCGTGTCACTCGACAAACCGCTGGTCTTCCCCAAGGCGAAGGACCGCCAGTAGTCATCACGGCACTCGCAGCCCGCGCGGAGTGGCTGCTCACCCTCGATGAGGCGGACTTTCACGGAAAACTTGGCCGGGAGGTTTATGGTTTGCGACTAGCGACCCCGGGCGCGTTTTTGCTGAATCAGCCCACCCGGGGCGTTTTGTCGCTGGATGCCTCTAGGCCCGCCTCCTGCCGGCCTGCAGCCAGCGGGTTTGACTACCACCCCTGAAAGAATATGTCTTTCGGGCATGAAAGATACATACAGCGTCAAGGAGCTCCAGCGGGACACGGCCGGGGCCATCGCTGCCGCCGAATCTGGCGCCCTCATCACCATCACCCGCCATGCCCGGGCCGTCGTCCATGTCATCTCCGCCGAGCGCCTCGGGGGCATGATCGAGACCATGGAACTCCTCGCCGACCCGAAGTTCATGGCGGCCCTGAAGAAAGAACGAGCCGGCCGCGGCAAGTATCACCCCCTTTCCTCGATTGAAGACTGAGGTTATCATCCGTGATGAAGTGCGGGATTATCTCCGCACTCTCGCCCCCGAAACCCGGCGGCGGGCCAAGGCGGCGCTCAGCGGCCTGCCCTCCGGCGATACCAAGCCTCTTCGCGAGGAATTGGCCGGCTTTCACCGACTCCGGGTGGGTGACCATCGTTTCATCTACCGGCAGCACGCCGGCCGCATCCGCGTATTCTACGCCGCCCCCCGCTCCATCGTCTACGAATACCTCGGCGCCCACCTCCACGAATATCTCGGCTAATCCGCCGGACCGCGCTGCCTCGGATTAGCGTCCATCAATCTAAAAACGGCAGTTGAAACGCGGAGGTCGCGCCCGTTCGACTTCACTCAGGGCGGCCTGAGCCTGCCGAATGGCCGGAGAACCCAGAGTGAAGATCGATCAATTGTGCCCAGCTATCGGCGCACCCGCGAGGTGAATGCTTTTCTCGGGATCAACCTGACCTGATGCGGCCTGAGTTTGTGAGACACGGGCCGCATCAATGCCTTGAAGTGAGGAGTGAGAGTGAAAGGGGAAAGTGAACGAACCACCCGAGCGCCATCCGCCCCGCCTTCGCCTTCACTCTCACTTTCCTTTCTCCTCCTCCGCCCACCTCGCCGCCGGCCAAGGGGGTTGACTCCGCCCTTTGCCGGAATATGTCTTCCCAGCATGAAGGAGATCATCTTCGAGGTGCGGGAGGACGAGGTCGACGGCGGCTACACCGCCTCAGCTTTGGGCGTCGGCGTTCACACCCAAGCCGACTCCTTGGAGGAGCTGCGCACCAACGTGAAGGAAGCGGTCGATTGCTACTTCGATGAAACCATGGACGCCCCCAAGGTCATCCGCCTTCACTTCGTCCGGGACGAGGTGCTGGCCCGATGAAGCTGCCGCGCGATGTCTCCGGACCGGAATTGGTCAAGGCATTGCGCAAGCTTGGTTACCAAGTGGACCGGAAAAGGGCTCGCATGTGCGCGTGACGACTCAGGAAGGAGGGGAACACCACGAGGCGGTGCCCCACCGACCACCCCATCAAGGTCGGAACGCTTTCGGGTATCCTCAAGAGCATCGCCGCCCATCACAAACTCAGTCTCGAGGAACTGGTCCGCCAAATCGGCCTGTAATTGCCCACCCCGGCGCCATCACCGCGTGGCGCGAGCTGACGGACGCTTCCGAGCTGGCCACCAGGCCGTGAAGTAAGAAGTGAGAGTGAAAGGGGAAAGTGAACGAACCACCCGAGCGCCATCCGCCCCGCCTTCACTTTCACTCTCACTTTCCCTTCTCCTCCGCCGCCCCGTCCCGGACACCTTGACGCGGGCACTATTCACTGATTAATCCCGACTTAGCGCGTCATCTCCCGTGATCTTCAACTCCCGCAACACTAGGCACAGCCTGCTGATAGAGATTAATCCCTATCAGATCCTTGCCGCGGCGATCGACCGGCCGGACAGCGGCCCGTGCGTCATCGAGTCCGCGGTGGAGTTCGACGCCAGCGACGATGCCGGGCTGCGCCAGTGGCTCGACGAAAATTTCGACAAGGCTAAATCTTGGGTGCCCTGCATCGGTGGCTTCACCCCGCCCGAGGCCCTCCTCCAGCGCGAGAGCATCCAAGCCCGCCGCCTGCTCGACGCCAACTACCTCCCCGAGCTCGTCCGGGACCAATACAAGATCGAGAAGCCCGCCGACTGGAAATTCGCCACCCTCAGCCCGCTCGAGGGCGCGCAGATCGTCGCCGAGGGCATGGCCCGCCCCGCCCTCCTCTGCGGCGTCTCCAATACCGCTGTGCATCAGGTCCAGCAGCGCATGCTCGACCACCGCCTGCTGCCCTACCGCCTCGAGATGAGCCTGCTGCCGCTCCTCGGCGCCCTCTCGGACTTCAAGAGCCGCAACAACGACAAGCGCGCCACCGTCGTCGTCGTCATTGAGCAGGAGCACACCACCGCCTACATCCTCGGCAAGGAGGGCGTGAGCACCCCCGGCCCGGTGCGCCACGGCTTCTCCTCCATCGCCCAGGCCGCCTGCAAGGAATTCGGCCTGAAGACCGCCGACGAGGTCCGCGACCGCCTCCAGCACGCCGACGACGAGCTGCTGCTCCGCGCCAGCAAGTTTGTCCGCGCCATCGGCCGCGACCTCAAGCCGCTCGTCGATTCCTACGAGATGACCACCGGCCAGCCCGTGGGCGAACTCTACTGCGCCTACCTGCCCGCCTCCCTCTCCTGGATCGCCGAGCCGCTCGCCCAGGTCGTGGGCCGCAACGCCTTCGCCTTCGATTGCGCCAGCTGGATGCCCACGGTCAACCTCCAGCCGGGCGAGGGCCTGCCCGCCCTCGGCCAGCAATGGCTCGGCGCGCTCAGCCTCGTCGCCGACCTGCCCGGCCCGAAGCCGGCCAAGGAGCCCAAGGACAACGACACCTACCAGGGCCCCTGGCACCTCGACTGCCGCCTCTCCGGCAACCTGCCCAGCAACAATCTCGTCCGCACCCGTTTCGTGGCCAACACCATCGCCGGCACGATGGCCGCCGGCGCGCTGATGATCACCTGCTGGCAGCTCTATCTCGGCAATTCCCTGCGCACGGAGATCTCCTACTGGACCCAGCGCATCAAGGAGAACCAGCGGCAAGCCGAGGAGCTGAAGGTTCTCACCCGCACCTTGGGCGAGCAGACCACCAGGCTCGACCAGGCCTATAGCTTGGTCTCCTCGCCCTACCTGTTCTCCGACCTGATCATGGCCTTCGGCCGCACCCGGCTCGAACGGATGAGCATCGAGAGCCTCAACGGCTTCACCGGCGGCGTGGTCGTGCGCGGCACGCTGCGCGCCCCCTCCGAGCAGGCCACCCAGCAGCTCCGCGCCTACGTGGAGAGCCTGCGCCGCGACCCCGAACTCGGCCCCCTCTTCAGCACCATCGCCCTCACCTCCCTCGAACGGACCGATAACGACAACAGCCTGAACTTCGAGGTGGCCTGCAAACTCAAGGAGGCCAAGCCATGAGCGCCCTCCTGCACTTTCTGACCTTCTTCCGCCGCAATCCGTTTGTCATCAGCTGCAGCGCGGTGGCCATCCTGCTCTGGGTCGCCAACTACTTCATCTGGCAGAACCAGAAAACGCTCGCCACCGGGCACCAGACCCTGCAGCGCAGCGGCGAGGACATGCTGCAGTCCCTCACCAACCAGGGCCGCATCACCACTGAGCTCGCCACCGTGAAGGAGGCCCTGACCTACATCGACCAGCATCTGATCCACGAGGGCGACCTGCCGGAAAACATGGGCTACTTCTACCAGCTGGAAACCGTCAGCCGGATCCGGCTCCAGTCCCTGAATCAGCTCAGCTCCATGCCACCGCCGCCGGAACAACCTTTCCGGACGGTGCCCTTCACCATCCGGACCTCAGGTTCCTACCGCCAGGTCCTGCGCTTCCTGCGCGAACTCGAGACCGGGCCCCGCCTGTATAAAGTGCAGACCTACGCCATCGCCCATGGCGGAGGCCCGGGTAACCCGGGCGGTAGAGGTGGCAGTGGTGATGATCCCGCCGCTTCCACGGCTTCGGTCACCCTCGATCTCACCATCGAAGTGCTCGCCCACCCATGAGCCCGACCCGCCCTCGTTCCGTCTTCTTTTCCCTCGCGTTCATGCTGACCGCAGCTTCGGCCCTGCCCGCCGCCGAACCCGACACCGGGACCAGCGCCGCCGAGATCAAGCGCGTCACCGACCGCTACGCGCTGACCCGCGCCCGCATCGGCGCCCTGCTCGATATGCGGCTGAAGCCGCTGCCGCTGCCCGCCAATCCGCCCAACCCCTTCTACCAGGCTCCGGCGGTCGTACTCGGCCAGGAAACCGCGCCCGTCCCGGATCCCGTCGAGGTCTTCGTGCCGGCCGCCGCAGACGAAACCGACATCGATACGCTCCGGCGATATTCGCCCACTTTGCGCGTCGGCGGTGTGATCACGCGCAACGGCGTCCTCCACCTCGCCATCAACAACACGACCTGCAAGGTCGGCGACATCATCACCGTCGGCCACCGGGATCGTCCGATCTACCTGAAGCTGCTCGATCTCACCCTCGCGGAATTCACGATCGGCCTGAACGACGCCCACCTCGTCGTGCCGCTGCGGAAGTGAGGCGATAGGGCGGCGCGACCGGGCCCCGATTGCCGCCGTCTTAGTGGCGCCTGCCCGCAGGCGGTAGGGGCGGTTGCCCCCAACCGCCTTCTCCCCCGGCCCCGGCTCTCCCGATCTCTCTCCCCAATTCCGCTAGGAACCCCTGCAAAAAAACCGTGCGCCGCCGCGCCGCGCTCCGGCCGCTCGCCGTCTGCATCGTATCCTCCAGCTTGAGCAGCTTCGCATAAAAATGGTCCACACAAGCCGCCCGGTCGTCGGGCGCGCGCTGTTCGCAAAACGGATCATCGACCGCATACAACGGCCGGCCCAGTGCGCCGCCGAGCATCAGGCACCGCGCCAGCCCGACGGCGCCGAGCGCGTCCAGCCGGTCGGCATCCTGCACGACCTTCGCCTCAAGCGTCCGCGGCGCGATCCCCGCGCTGAAGCTGTGGGCCTCGATGGCGTGCGCGATGTCCGGCCGCAGCGCCTCCGGCCAGCCCCACTCGCGCAGCCACGTCACGGCCTGCACCGCCGCCAGGCGCGAGGCCGTGGCGCGTTGGGGCGAGTCCTTCGGCACCATCACGCAGTCGTGCAGCCACGCCGCCGGCAGCACCACCTCCAGTTTCGCCCCCTCCGCCGCGGCGAGCCCGCGGGCATTGGTCACCACGCGCTCGACGTGGGACAAACCATGCGCCGCATCGCCGCCCGCGGCGATCAGCTTCTCCCAGCAGCATTTCTCCAGTTCGGCAAAATCCAGCGACATCCCCGCAGCAAACCCCCCGGGTTCCCACGCCGCAAGCCCCGCGTGTTGGTAGTCTATTAAACTACCAACACGTCGGGGCCTGCCGCCGGAAATTCGTCAATTAATACGTGACAAATTTCCCCGGCCGATCCCCCGCCAACTCACCAGTTAGCGCGGCTTGACCCCAAGACGCTGGTTCGAGATCGCACCTTCCTAAGCGCGCTTAAGACGCGCGCTCCGTCTCACAGCTTCAGCAGGCGCCGCACTGCCTGCTCCAGCTTAACCCCCGCGCGTTTGTCGAGATCACCATGCCGTTCTTGTCCAACAGGGACCTGGCCGGAATACCGCGGATGCCCTTTTCTTGTCCTAGGGATTATCCCAATAGGTACCCGCTTAACACCAGCGTCCCCTTGCTTTTGGATTTTATCGTCCTGCCCTGTAGCCGGGGTCGTTGACCCCGGTCCGAGGTCAACGACCTCGGCTACAACCCACGCAAAAGTCCAATACCGACGGGCCGATGCTATAATATTGCGGCCCCGGCATTTTGTGCCCGCGGCGAAGGCCGGCACCTGCCCGGCCGGCTTGCTTCCAATGGCCTATGGCCAGCGGGGACATAAACTGCTAGGGTCGCCCTTCTGTTTTCTCGCCCCATGCCGTCCTCGCCCTCCCATTCCACGCCCGAGATCTTCGCCCTGATCGGGCGCACGCCGCTGCTCCCCCTCCGCTTCGGAGCAGAGGGGCTGACCCTCTACGCCAAGGCCGAGTTCACCAACCCGAGCGGCTCGATCAAGGACCGGCTGGCCCTGACGATCCTGCGTGACGCCCAGCAGCGCGGCCTGCTCAAGCCGGATTCCATCATCCTCGAGTGCACGAGCGGCAACACCGGCATCTCCCTCGCCATGGTCGGCACGGCGATGGGCTACCGCGTCCGGATATTGATGTCGGAAACCGCCAGCGTGGAGCGCCGCCACCTGATGCGGCACCTCGGGGCCGAGATCCAGCTGTTCCAACCCACGCGCGGCTACCTCACGGGCATCGAGCTTAGCCGGACCATGGCGGCGGCCGACCCGCGGATCTTCCTGCCGCGCCAGTTTGAAAACCCGCTGAATGCCCGCGACCACGAGGAGCATACCGGCCCGGAGATTATCGCGCAAATGACGCAGCCGGTTGATGCGTTTGTCAGCGGCTACGGCACCGGCGGCACCCTGAGCGGCTGCGGCCGCGCCCTGAAGCAGCACCATCCCGCCGCGCAGATTGTCGCCATGGAACCGGCCGAGGCGGCCATGCTTTCGGGCGAATCCCCCTGCTGCCACAGCATCGAGGGTGTGGCCGGCGGTTATGTGCCGCCGCTGCTGACCGGGGCCGCGATCGACCAGGTCGTCAAGGTCACCAGCGTCGAAGCCATGGAGATGACGCGCCGGCTCGCCCGCGAGTTTGGCCTGCTGGTCGGCCCCTCCTCCGGCGCCAACGTCTGCGCCGCCCTGCAGACGGCGCGCCGGCTTGGTCCCGCGGCGCGGGTCGTCACCATTCTCTGCGACCGCGCCGAACGCTATTATTCCACCAGCCTGTTCGCTTCGCCCGAGTGTCGCGCCAGCGAGGACTCGGGACAAATCCCGGGCGGCCAGCCGGTTGATCCCGAAATATCCTTTGCCCTCGGCATTTGAAATAACCGGCCCCCTCCTTACTCTCACCTCTTCATGCATCCCCTCCGCCTGCTCTGCCTGTTGCTTGCCCTGCCCGCCCTGGCCCTCGCCGCCGAATCCGTCGCGGTGAAAAAGGGCGCCGTGAGCGCGCAACTCGTCTCCGATGCGGCCGCCATCGCCCCGGGAAAACCCTTCACCGTCGCCCTGCGCCTGCGCCACGACCCGCACTGGCACAGCTACTGGATCGCCCCGGGCACCGGTTACCCGACCTCGCTCACCTGGACCCTGCCCGAGGGCTTCAAGGCCGGTGAAATCCAGTGGCCCACCCCGCACGTCGTGAAGGATCTCGCCGGCAAGATCACCGGCAACGGCTACGAGAACGAGGTCTTCCTGCTGGTCGAGATCACCCCGCCTTTGCCTGAGTCTGCGACCTCCGTGGCCGGCAGCGCCAAAGGTGAGGGCAGCCGGCTGGAGCAGAACTCAGGACAAACCCCGGGCGGCCAGCAGGCCGCAACGGTGCCACTCGCTCCCGAAACTACTGTCACCCTGTCGGCCGTCGCCGAGTGGCTGATGTGCGAGACCGTCTGCATGCCCGGCGATGCCTCGCTGGCGATCACTCTCCCGGTCGCCGCCGCGGCCAGCGATGCCCAGTGGACCGGCCCGCTCGCGGCGGCCCGCGCCCAGCTGCCGCTGGCCAACACCAGCTGGGATGTCAGCGCCGCCCACGACGGCACCACCCTCACCCTGCGCCTCACGCCCAAGCCGGGCACGACCCATATCCCGCAAAACCTCCATTTCTTCGCCGTCGACGGCTTCAACGACTATGCCACGCCCCAGGCGTTCCGGGCGGAGAACGGCGGCTGGGTGCTCGAGTCCCCGCTCGATGCCGCTGCGGACAAAGCCGCGAAACGCCTGACCGGCGTGCTCACCGCAACGAACGGCTGGTCCGCCGGCGCCGGCTACGGCGGCCTCGTGATCGACGTGCCGTTTGTCGTCCGCGTCCCGTTGGCCAGCGACCTTGGTCGCGCTCCGCAGGATCCGGCGCGTGCAAGCCCGCTGCCCCACGACGCCACCACCAGCCCTTCCGCCAATCCCGCCTCCGTGCTCCCGGCTCCCGGCTCCCTGCTGGGAACGCTGGCCCTCGCCTTCGTCGGCGGCCTCATCCTCAACCTCATGCCCTGCGTCTTCCCGGTGTTGGGCATCAAGATCCTCGGCTTCGTCAACCAGTCCGGCAGCGACAAATCCCGGATCGTGACGCACGGCCTCGTGTTCACCGCCGGCGTGCTGCTGTCGTTCTGGGCGCTGGCGGGCGTGCTGCTCGCGCTCCGCGCCGGCGGCGCTCAACTCGGCTGGGGCTTCCAGCTGCAATCGCCCGCCTTCGTGTTCGGCATGGCCGTGTTCCTGCTGATTTTCGCGCTCAACCTGAGCGGGCTTTTCGAGGTCGGCCTCGCCGCCACCGGCGTCGGCGGCAAGCTGCAGATGCAGGAAGGCTACACCGGCTCCTTCTTCACCGGCGCGCTGGCCGTGCTCGTGGCCACGCCGTGCAGCGCGCCGTTCCTCGCCCCGGCTCTCGGCGCCGCACTCTCGCTGTCCGCCTTCGGATCCTTCCTCATCTTCACCGCCATCGCGCTCGGCCTCGCGCTGCCCTACCTGCTGCTCTCGATCTTCCCGCAGGCGATCAAAATGCTGCCGCGACCGGGCGCCTGGATGGAGACTTTCAAACAACTCATGGCCTTCCCGCTTTATGCGACCGTGGGCTGGCTGCTCTGGGTGCTCGCCGGCCAGACCAAGGACGACGACAGCGCGCTGCTTTTCATCACCTTCGGCTTCGTGCTCGTGGCGATGGCCGCGTGGGGCTACGGCCGCTTCGGCCAGGCGCATGGCAAACCGGGCACCCAACTTTTCGGCCGGGTGTTCGCGGCCGCCCTGCTCGCCGGCGGCCTCTACACCGGTTGGCCGAAGGAAGCCCCGGCCGCACCGACCGATGGCACTTATCAGGTGGTCTGGGACAAATGGAGTCCCGCGGCCATCGCCGCCGCGCAGGCGGCGGGCAAGTTTGTCTACGTGGACTTCACCGCCCGCTGGTGCGCGACGTGCCAGACGAACAAGGCCGCGCTCTTCACCTCCGATGAAGTGCTCACGGCGCTGGCGCAGGACCACGTCGTCCTGCTCAAGGCCGACTGGACCAACCGCGACCCCAAGATCACCGCCGAGCTCGCGCGCTGGAACCGTTCCGCCGTGCCGTTCAACCTGATCTACGCGCCCGGCAAACCCGACCCCGTCGTGCTCCCCGAACTGCTGACACCCGCGCGCTTCCTTGAGGCGCTGGCTCAGGCGAAGCGGTAGGGGCGGTTGCCCTCAACCGCCCTTCCTCAAGACAAGGCCGTTAAGGGCAACGGCCCCTACCTTATGTTCCGGCGTAAAGCCCCTCCCACTCCCAAGCCCTCCGCCTTTTCTGGATTCCTTTCCGCCCGGTTTGTCCTTTTCGTGGCCCTGCGTGACTGACCCCGCCCACCGTAAATCCGTCGGTCTGCTGCTCATCACCGCGCTCGGCTGGAGTCTCGGCGGGGTGCTCATGAAGTTGGTCGACTGGCCACCCCTCGCAGTCGGGGGCGGCCGCGCCCTGGTCGCCGCGGTCTTCCTGCTCATCGTCGGCGGGCGCGGCCTGCGCTTCACCTGGTCGCCCCTCCAGCTGGCCACGGCCCTTGCCTATACGGGCTGCACCATCCTGTTCGCGGCGGCGACCAAGCTCACCACGGCGGCGAACGCCGTTTTGCTCCAATATACCGCGCCCGTCTGGGTCGCCCTCTTTGGCGCCTGGCTGCTCCAGGAGAAGGCGACGCGCGCGGACTGGTGGACGATGGCGGCGGCCTTCATCGGCATGGCCATGTTCCTCTACGACGGCCTGCGCATCAACGACCTCGCCGGCATCCTGCTGGCCATCACCAGCGGCGTGTCCTTCGCCGCGATGATCCTGCTGCTGCGCCAGCAGCGCGCGGTTTCCACGATCGAGCCCGTCATCATCGGCAACCTGCTCGGCTTCCTCATCGGATTGCCCTCGATCTGCGCGGCGCCGTGGCCGGATCAGCGGAGCATCGGCGCGCTGCTGGTGCTGGGCGTTTTTCAGCTGGGCATACCCTACCTGCTGTATGCGCGCGCCATCCGGCACGTCACCGCACTTGAGGCCGTGCTCATTCCCGTCATCGAGCCCATCCTGAATCCCGTGTGGGTGATGCTCGTCATCGGCGAAAAGCCCAGCCCGCTGGCCTTCCTCGGCGGCGCGATCGTACTCGGCGCCGTCACCTGGCGCGCCATCGACTCGGTCCGCGGCCGCGCCCGGTCCGCCCCGGCCGGCCCGCCGTGATTCGCCCCGCCCGATCGGTGAGCCGCGCAACCGACCAAGCCGCTTGTCAACTATTGGTTGACATCAACCCGTGCGCACCCGAGGCATGAGCCCATGGCAAAAACCCCGTTCCCCTACACTTTCTGGCCGCATGAGGCGGTGCTCGAGATCCTCTCCCCGGCCGCGCGCGCTTCGGTCCGGTATCGGTCCGGCCTGCGCCGCAAGACCGGGGCGACCGTCCGCCCCGGCACCGGCACGCCTCTCTGGAACCGCCTCGTGGATGAAGTTCGCCCCCTGCTGAAAGGGCGCGGCGAGAAGGCCCAGCTCGCCCGCCTGCTCGGGGTTCACCGCCAGGCGGTGAACGAGTATTTCGTGAGCCGCAGCCGCATGCCCGACGCCGAGCGCGTGCTCCTGCTGCAGGAATGGCTGCGGCTGCGCCAGTCGGGCAAACGCCCGGCTTGGTAGCCCCCGCCCAAAATCCGCCGCGCCAGGCGAGTTTCTCGCGTGCGCTGATGTCAACCATTAGTTGACATCAGCTCAGGGCCCGCCGCGGTTTGCCGCGGCCGCCTCATGGGGTGTCCCACAATTAACTTTCGTAATTGCAGGTCGGGCTTTACGCCCGACCTCCACTGCCGTGTCGGGGATAAACCCCGACCTACAACGGATCGGACTATGACGCGTATTGAGGGGACACCACACTGGCCGGCGCCGGGGTGGTCCGGACTTTACCCGGAGGCCCGGGCGGGCGGCTTGAGCTGGATGAGCACGTTGGCGAGCGTGATGAGGCCGCCGCCCAACAGCAGGTGCCAGGTCAGCTGTTCGTTCGGGTAGTTCAGCCCGCCCCAAGCGGAAAGCAGCGCGGGGAGAAACAGCGCCAGCATCGAGGCGAACAGCGGCTCAACGCAATAGATGAGGCCGGCCTCGGTCGCCGTGATCTTCGGCTGCCAGGTGTTCATGAGAATAAACGAGCCGAGCGTGCAGAACAGCGTCAGCGCGAGCGTGCCACCGACCCAGAGCGGCGAGGTCCATGGCGCCAGCAGGCTGGCCGCCGACGGCGTGGTGCCCACCGCGAGCCCGCTGAACAGCAGGCCTTCCACCGCAAACATCACGAGCGTGACCGGCAGCGCGCGGTTGGCGGCGAACTCCTTCCGCTCGAGCAGGAAAATCTGCATCATGAAGAAGACCGAGCTGAGCAGCGTCTCGAGTTCGCCGCGGCCGAAGTGCATGGTCTGGAAGTCGAAGCGCCCGAGAATGGCCACGCCGGCCAGCACGAGGACGCTGCACCACAGCACCGTGGCCGACGGCCAGCGGCGCGAGCGCAGCGCGAGCCACGCTGGGATCATGATCGCGTAGAACTGCGTGAGGAAGGCCGACACGGAGGCGGAGGTGAACTGGATGCCGTCGTTCTGGAACAGCATGCCGAGGCCCGCAGTGACGCCGAGCAGCGCGCCCTGCTTGAACTCGAGCCGCGTGAACGTGCGGAGCTGCGGCCCGAGGAAGAGGCCGAGCACGACCGTGGCGATCAGGAAGCGCGGGGCCACGGTCAGGGCCGTGATGAACCAGCTGCTGCTCCCCGGCAGCACCTGCTCATGCGCGAAGACCATCGCCTTGATGAGCGGAAAACTCAGCCCCCAAAACAGGTTGGCGAGCAGGAGCATCAGGAGCGCCTGCCGGTGAACCGAGGGAGGAGTGGTGGTCATGGGATGGCTTGCGTGGGCCAGCGAGCTTGCTCGCGCCAGATCGAGATTCGCCGATATCCCAGCGATCCACCGGAGCGCGAGCAAACTCGCTGACCCACTGGAAAAACCCAAAAGAAAACCGCCGCGGATTGCTCCGCGGCGGTTTCAAAGTATCGCTAAGAGCGGGGTCTTACGACACGTGCTTGCTGACCAGCTTGGTCATGTCGAACATGCTGACTTGGGCCTTGCCACCGAACACAACCTTCAGCGCGGCGTCCGCGTTGATGTTGCGACGGTTCTTGGAGTCCTGAAGACCGTTCTTCTTGATGTAGGCCCAGAGCTTCTTGGTGAGCTCCGTGCGGGGAAGCGGCTTCGAACCCACGATGGGGGCGAGAGCGGCATCCGGTTGAACCGGCTTCATGAAAGCGGCGTTGGGTTTACGAGTGGTTTTTTTAGCCATAGTGCTATTCGTCATAGAACCGGCAGCACCCAATGCAACGATTTTCTAGAGGGAGAATCACTTTTCCCAGAGGAGAAACGCGATGATTTCGGCCAGAATAGTCTTGCGGCTTTTTCGCCAGGTTCCTCCGCGCCTCGCTCACGCCTTCTCATCCATCTGCACGAACTGCCGGTAAAGCGCCGCGTAATGTCCCGCCTGCGCCAGCAACGCGCTGTGCGTGCCGCGTTCAATGACGCGGCCCTGGTCCAGCACCAGCACGAGGTCGGCATGCCGGATCGTGCTCAACCGGTGCGCCACCACGAAGCTCGTGCGGCCGCGCAAAAGTTCCACCAGGGCCTTCTGCAGGCGGGCCTCGGTGACCGCGTCGATCGAGCTCGTGGCTTCGTCGAGGATGACGATCCGCGGATCGGCAACCAGCGCCCGCGCGAAGCAGACCAACTGCCGCTGGCCGAGCGAAAGCCCGGCGCCGCGCTCGCCCACTTCTGTGGCAAACCCTTGCGGCAGCGCTTCAAGCAAATCCAGGCAATCGAGCCGGCGCGCCGCCTCACGCACCTCCTCCTCGGTCGCATCGGGCTTCGCCAACCGGATGTTTTCCAGCACCGTGCCCGTAAAAAGCAGGTTCTGCTGCTGCACCATGCCCATCTGCCGGTGGAGCGAATGGCTGGTGACCGAACGGATCTCCCGGCCGTCCACCCGCACCTCCCCGCGGGTCGGCAGGTAGAACTTGGAAACCAGGTTGATGATGGAGCTTTTACCGCTGCCGGTATGGCCGACGAGCGCGACGGTCTGTCCCGGCTCGGCCGTAAAACTGACGTCGTGCAGCACCGGCTTGGCCGGGTCATAGCCGAAGGTCACCGACCGGAATTCGACCCGCATGCCGGCGGGAGGAGAGGTGGACGGTGCGCTCCGCGCGCCGTTTTGCCCTTCAGTCGATCCGACCGGGCGCGGAGCGTCCGATCCACCCGCATTCCGCGGATCCGGCAGCGCCACCGCCGCAGCATCATCCTCCCAATCCGGTTTGACGTCGATCAGGCGGAAAACCCGCTCGGCGCCAGCCATGGCGGTGAGCGCCTGGTTGTATTGGTTGCCGATGATTGAGATCGGCGCGAAGAACTGGTTCGCGAGCAGGAAGAACGTGATCAGCCCGCCCATCGACATGTCGCCGTGGAACACGCGCCAGCCGCCGAACATCAGCAGCGTGGCGACGAAGAACTGGCTGTTCAACTCGAGCAGCGGCGTGAGGATCGCCGAGGTGCGGGCCAGCGCGATGTTGTAGCGCGCATGGTCGGCCAGCAGGCTGCGGAACAGGCCGGCGTTCGTCTCCTGCCGCACGAAGCCCTGCGTGACGCGGATGCCGTTGACCGATTCGGCGAGCGTCGCCGTCACGCGGCTGAAGCTCTCCTGCGAGGCGCGGGAGTACTGGCTGAGCTTCACGCGGAAATGCCGGTTGAGCGCCCATAGCACCGGCGCCATCGCCAGCACGACGAGGAACAGCACCCAGTCGCTCCACAGCATCACGGCCGCCGAGAAGATCATCGAGCCGAACTGGATCACGCTGACGAAGAGCACGTCCTGGATGCCGACGCGCACCGCCTCCACGTCGCTTGTCACCCGACCGATGATACGGCCGATCTTGACGCGGTTGAAGAAGCTCATCGGCTGCCGCATCGTGACGGCGAAGATGTCCTGACGGAGCCCGTTCACCACCGTCTCGCCGATCTCGAGCGCGTAACGCTGGCGGAAGTGGAAAAGACCGTCCGTGGACAGCGCGAGCAGCCCGTAGCCGGCGACGCCGAGCGCGATGCCCGCGAGGTCCCGCCCGGTGATCGGCCCCTTGATGATGAGCGCCATCACCCAGCCCAGCGCCGGCAGCTGCGCCGAGCGGATGAGCGTCATGGCGAACAGCCAGGTGACCTGGCCCTTGATGGGCGCGGTGTAGGTGAACAGCCGGCGGATGAGGCCCCACTCGAGCGGCTTCTGCAGCGCCTCATCCTCGTCGTCGCGCACCTTGCGGACGAGACCGATGTCCTTGATTTTGCCCGCGGGGATCATGCGCGGGCCTCCCGGACCGGTAGGGCGGTGAGTCCCTTCACCGCCGCAGGCGCGACCCGACCCGGCGCGGAGCGGAGTCCGCGCCCTACCGGCTGCGTCCGTTGATGAACCCGCTTCATGCCCCGCCCTCCCGTTCGATCAGCTTCAGCTGCTGCAGCTCGCGCGAGTCCACCAGCTGCAGGTTGGCGACGCGCAGGTAGGGGCCGGGCACCTTCATCAGCTCCTCGTGCGTGCCGCGCTGCACGATGCGGCCGGCCTCCAGGACGATGATGAAGTCCGCCCGCCGCAGCGTGCTCAGCCGGTGGGCCACGATGAACGTCGTGCGGCCGGCGATGGCACGGTCGAGGGCCGCGAAGATCTCGTGCTCGGTCTCGCTGTCGATCGCCGCCGTCGGGTCGTCGAGCAGCATGATGGCCGGCTCGAGCAGGACGGCGCGCGCGATGGCCAGCCGCTGGCGCTGGCCGCCGGACAGGGTCTGCGCGCCCTCGCCGAGCAGCGTGTCGTAACCCTGCGGGAGGGCCGTGATGAAATCGTGCGCCGCGGCGATCCGCGCCGCCTTCTCGACCTGCGCCCGGGTGGCCTCGGGATGCCCGAAGGCGATGTTGGCGGCAACGGTGTGCGAGAAAAGGAAGCTTTCCTGGAAGACGATGCCGATGTTCCGGCGCACGTCGTCGAGGTCGAGCGCGCGCACGTCGTGGCCGTCGAGCAGCACGCGCCCCGCCGTCGGGTCGAAGAACCGCGGCACGAGGCTCATGAGGACGCTCTTGCCCGCGCCGGTGGCGCCGAGAATGGCCACACACTGGCCCGGCTTCACCTCAAGGTCGATGTCCCGCACCACGGCCTCGGCGCCCGCGTAGGCGAAAGAGACCTGCTCAAAGCGCACGGCGCCGTCCAGCTTCGGCCGGCGGAGGGCCGCGGGGGCGTTCTTCACCTCGACCGGCGCGTCGAGGATCTCGAACACGCGGCGCGCGCCGATGAGTGACTGCTGCACGCTGTTCACGATGGTGGCCACGTTGTTCACCTGACCGGAGAACTGCTCAAGCAGGCCGGCAAAGACCACGAGGCCGGTGCCGAGCGGCAGCCGGTCGTGGGCCACCAGCCAGCCACCGTAGCCGAGCAGGACCATCATGTTGATGCGGGTGAGAAAACCGACGGCCGGCGAGAAGAGGCTCACGCGCCAGAAGATGCTGCGCTGCTGGTCGAAGCAGGCCTGGTTCGCGGCGTCGAAACGGGCGCGCGCCTCGGCCTCGCGGCCGAAGCCCTTGGTGACCGCGGCGCCCATGACGCTCTCGGCCAGCAGCTGGACCATCTTCTCCACCAGCGTGCGGTTGTGCGCGTAGGCCGGCTGGATCTTCCGCGAGAAGGCCGCCGACATGAACCAAAGGATGGGCGTCGTGGCCAGGCAGGCGGCGGTGAGCGACGGGCTCAGGCTCGCCATGTAGATGATGTAGGCGGTGAGCGAGATCGCCATGATGACGCTCTGGATCAGCACTTGGTCGACGAACATGCGCACCGACTGCACGTCGCCGGTCACGCGGGTGATGATCGAGCCCGTGCTGTTGCCGTCGAAAAAGCGGAAACTCAGGCGCTGCAGCTTGTCGTAAACCTCGCTGCGCAGGTCCACGACGAGCTTCTGCTGCACGAGCCGGTTCACCGACACGGCGTAAACGTAGTTGAGCACCGCGCGGACGAGCGCAAAGAGCAGGATCAGGCCGGCCAGCAGCCCGAGCACGTGCAACGGCGGCCAGTCGTCGGGCAGGGTCAGGTGCAGCGGGTTGCCGCCGAGCGGCGTGCCGTCCATCTTGTGGCGGATGTAGTCGATGCCGAGGCCGGTGAAGCTGAGGCCGCCGATGCCGAGCGTGAGCAGCACGAGCTGGATGCCGAGCACCCGCAGGCAATGCAGCCGGTAGCGCCAGGCGAAGCCGAACAACCGCCGGACGAGCATCCGGTTGTCGGATGGGGCGGCGGGATTGGCCGGAACGGCCTCGCGTGCGGCGGTCATGAACGGGTCAAGCTACGCGGAAGCTTTTTTAGTGCACGAAATATTTTCCCGCTGGGGTAAAACCCGCGCAAAATTCCGCCCGGCCGGCGCCCGGCGGCGACCCAATAAGCGCTTGCCAAAAATGCCCCCCCGGCCAGCCTGACTCTCGTTGGGTTGGTTGTTTGTTAGATTCTATCGCTACGGAGAATTGTCAGGTGAGCGACCGTGTTCAGTGATGATTTGAAATCCGGATTTTCGGGGACGGGCGGTAAGGCGACAGCATCAGCTCTCATCATCACATGTCAGAAAACAGCAAGCTCTACGTGGGGAACCTCCCCTTCGCCACCACCGCCCAGGACCTTGAGGCCCTCTTCGGCGAGGTCGGCACCGTCAGTGTCGTCGAGATCATCTTCGACAAGTTCACCGGCCGTTCCCGTGGTTTCGCGTTCGTCACGATGGCGAACGGCGAGGAGGCCCAGAAAGGCGTCGACAAGTTCCACGGCCATCAGCTGGAAGGCCGCGCCCTGGCGGTGAACATCGCGCGTCCGCGCGAGGAGCGTCCCTCCGGCGGCGGCGGTGGTGATCGCGGCGGCTTCGGCGGCGGCCGGGGCGGTCGTGGTGGTGGTGGCGGCTACCGCGGCGGTCGTGGTGGCGGTGGTGGTGGTTACCGTGGCGGTGGTGAACGCGGTGGTGGTGGTGGTGGTGGCTACGGCCGCGAGTAAGCTTCGTTCACCGTAATTTTTCGAAGGCCGGACATTTTGTCCGGCCTTTTTTGTTTTTACTGGAGGCGCGACGATCAGTCTCGCGGGTTGACGGCCCCAACATCCCTGCCTCGCGGGGCTGATCGCCCCGCCTCCACCATCCCTACCGCGCGAGAAAGCGCTTTCCCCACGCCGGGTCCGGCAGCGGCGTGGGCCGGTATTCACCGAAGAGCGTATAGCGAAACCGGGCGACAAGCTTGTAGCCCGGGTTACGTATCCAGCCGGGCAAAATGCGCAGCCAGGTGATCGACCGCCAAATCCCGCCCACCTCGGCGGCCGCAGCCAGAGCGCCATCGGTCCGAAGCAGCGGCGCATGGTCCCCGGGATGTGCCCAATCCCGGACAAAAACCAACGAATCAAAATCCTTGGCCGGCAGTCCTTGGGCCTGCAAATACGCTTGGGCCGGTTCACTTTGGAGCGGCGCATAGTGCAGGCGACCGGCCCGGTCCGTAGCGAGCAACCGTCGCACGCACCAATTACAGAGCCCGCACTCACCGTCGTAAAGCAGCACGGGGCGTGAGATTTTTTGGCCAAACTCCACGGATGATCCGTAATTATTAAAATCTCTGGGCTGCACTGACATGCGGAGAGGGTGAGCCGGTCGCTTCTGATGGCAACCGACTCCCGACGAAATAATCGCTTGAGCAAGGAAACTATTAATACTATTAGAGTTTCCCAAGGTTTATGACTCTTCCCGCTCTCTCCAAGTCCTCCCCGACCGCCGAGAACCTGGCCCTGACTCGCATCGTGCGCCAAGCCCGGGTGCATTTCTTTGCGCACGGCTACAGTCAGTGCACGATGGACGAAATCGCCGCGGAGCTGGGCATGAGCAAAAAGACGCTCTACGTGCACTTCGCCAGCAAGGAGGCGCTCGTCCGCGCTGTGATCGAGGACCTGAGCCGCGAAATCCGGGCCTCTGCCGACGAGCTCATCGCCAACCGTCAGCTCAACTTCGCCGAGAAGCTGCGCGGCTTCGCCGAGGGCATGGCGGAGCGGATGACCCGCATGAATCCCCGCTTCCTGCGCGATCTCCAGCGTTTTGCCCCGGAGGTTTACCAGCTGGTGGCCAAGATGCGGGAGGAAAACATTCCCTACGTCTTCGGCCGCTTCATCGAGGAGGGCCAGCTGGCCGGCTTCCTCCGCACCGACCTGCGCACCGACTTCGCCGTCACATTTTTCCTCCAAGCCATGCACGGCCTGCTCACCCCGGCCACGATGGACCGGCTGGGCCTCAGCCCGCGCGAGATCCTGCCCCGCGCCATCGAACTCCTTTTTGCCGGACTGCTCACCCCCGCCGGTCGCCAAGAACATGAAAAACTATTCCCCCGCTAAAACCGCGCTCGTTGCGCTCGCGGCCCTCCTCCTCGGTGCCTGCGCGCGCCGCGAACCGTCCGCCTACCAGGGCTACCTGGAAGGCGAGTTTGTCTACGTCGCCGCACCGCTGGCCGGCCAGCTCGAACGGCTTGCCGTCACCCGCGGCACCCGCGTCGAGGCCGGCGCCCCGCTCTTCGCCCTCGAGCAGAGCGCCGAGATCTCGACCATGCGCGAGGCCGCCGAGCGGCTGCGGTCGGCGCAGGCCCGCCTCGCCGACCTGCGCAAGGGCTCGCGTCCTTCCGAACTGGCCGCCCTCGACGCCCGGCTCGCGCAGGCCCGGGCCGCCGCCGAGCTCTCCGCCCTTGAACTTCAGCGCGCCACCCGGCTCCACCAGACCACGGTGCTTTCCGACGACGACTTCGACCGCGTCCGCCTGAACCATGAGGCCAACTCCAAGCAGGTGGTCGAGACCGGCGCGCAGCTGGACACCGCCCGGCTCGGCGGCCGCGCCGACGCCATCGCCGCCGCCGAGGCCGAGGCGGGCGCCGCCCAGGCCGCCCTCGACCGCGCCGGCTGGAGCGTCGCCCAGAAGAACCGTTCCGCCCCGGCCGCCGCGCTCGTCTACGACACGCTGTTCCGCGAAGGCGAGTTCGTCGCGGCCGGCCAGCCGGTCGTCGCGTTGCTCCCGCCCGCCAACCTCAAGGTACGCTTCTTCGTCCCCGAGGCCGGCTTCGCCGCGCTCAAGGCCGGCCAGGTGGTAAAGGTGGCGATCACCGGCCGGCCGCCGCTCGATGCGCGCATCAGCTATCTTTCGCCCAAACCCGAATACACCCCGCCGGTACTCTACAACCGCGAGAACCGCGCCAAGCTGGTCTTCATGGTCGAGGCGGTATTCAACCCCGCCGTCACCGCCGACCTCCACCCCGGTCAGCCGGCGGACGTTACTCTCGCGCAATAAAATCCGATGCCCGAGAACCTCGTCATCGACGTCACCGGCGTCACCAAGCGTTTTGGCAGCAAGACCGTCGTGGAAAACGTCGGCCTGCAAGTGAAGCGCGGCGAGATCTACGGCTTCCTCGGCCCCAATGGCTCGGGCAAGACCACTTTCATCCGCATGCTCTGCGGCCTGCTCACGCCCGATGGCGGCACCGGCACCTGCCTGGGCTACGACCTCCTCACGCAACAGGCGGAGATCAAGCGCCACGTTGGCTACATGACGCAGAAGTTCAGCTATTACGAGGACCTCAGCATCCGCGAGAATCTCGACTTCATCGCCCGCCTCTACGACGTCCCGGACCGGGCCAAGGCCGTGCAGCAAAGCCTCGACCGCCTCGGGCTCGCCAACCGCAGCCACCAGCTGGCCGGCCAGCTCTCCGGCGGCTGGAAGCAGCGCCTGGCCCTGGCCGCGTGCCTGATTCATTCGCCGCAACTGCTCCTGCTCGACGAGCCGACCGCCGGTGTCGACCCGAAGGCCCGGCGCGAATTCTGGGACGAGATCCACCGCCTGGCCGCCGAAGGCCTGACCGTGCTTATCACCACGCACTACATGGACGAGGCCGAGCGCTGCCACCGGCTCGCCTATCTCGCCTACGGCAAGCTGCTCGCCCGCGGCACGCTGGCCGAGGTGCTCGCGGCCACCCCGCTCACCACCTGGTCGGTCAGCGGCCCCGGCCTGCGCGCCCTCGCCGCCGCCCTGCGCGGCCAGCCCGGCGTCGAGCAAGTCGTCGCCTTCGGCAACACCCTGCATGTCAGCAGCCGCGACTCCGCCCGGCTCGAGGCCGCCCTCGCCGCCGTGCGCGATCCGCGCCACACGTGGACGCGGATCACCGCCGGCCTTGAGGACGTGTTCATCAGCCTGATGGACACGGCCAAGGACAACTTCTCGTGACCATGCGCCGCTTCACCTTTCATCGCCTGTGGGCCATCGTGCTCAAGGAATTCATCCAGATGAAGCGCGACCGCGTCACTTTTGCGATGATGGTCGGCATCCCGCTGATGCAGCTCATGGTGTTCGGCTTCGCGATCAATGCCGATCCGAAGCACCTGCCGACCGCGATCCGCGCGGCGGACCAGGGGCCGTTCGCCCGCACTTTTGTCGCCGCCCTGAAGAACAGCGGTTACTTCACCCTCGTGCGGGAGGCCGCCACCGAGGACGAGGCGCGGCAGCTGCTCCAGCTCGGTGACGTGCAGTTTGTCATCAACATCCCCGGGGATTTCTCGCGCCGGCTCCTGCGGGGCGAGCAACCCACCGTGCTGATCGAGGCCGACGCCTCCGATCCTGCCGCCACCGGCCCGGCGATCGCGGCCGCGCGCACCCTCGCCGCCTCGGTGTTCGCCCGCGACCTCCCCGGCCCGCTGGCCCGGCTGCGCGGCACGGACGGCCCGGTGGATTTCCAGATTCACGCGCACTACAACCCCGAGAACATCACCCAATACAACGTCGTGCCCGGCCTGATGGGCGTCGTGCTCACCATGACGATGGTCGTCATTACCGCCCTGGCCATCACGCGCGAGCGCGAACGCGGCACGATGGAAAACCTGCTGGCCACCCCCGTCCGGCCCTTCGAGGTGATGCTGGGAAAAATCCTGCCGTATATCGTCGTCGGCTACATCCAGGTCACGCTGATCCTGCTGGCGGCACGCTTCATCTTCGGCGTGCCGATGGTGGGCAACCTCGCCTTGGTCTACGCCGTGGCGCTGGTCTTTATCGCAGCCAACCTCGCCGTGGGCATCACGTTCTCGACCCTCGCGCAGAACCAGCTGCAGGCGGTGCAGATGGCATTTTTCTTCTTCCTCCCGTCCATCCTGCTCTCGGGCTTCATGTTTCCCTTCCGCGGCATGCCGGAGTGGGCCCAGTGGATCGGCAGTTGCCTGCCCAACACTCATTTCCTCCGCATCGTCCGCGGCATTTTGCTCAAGGGCAACGGCCCGCTGGAAATCGCGCCCGAGATCTGGCCGCTGCTGCTCTTTCTCGCCGTGGCCATGGCCATCGGCGTGAAGCGCTACCGGCAGACGCTGGACTGAGGCCGGTAGGGCGGGGTCGCCCTACAACCAGCCGGTCACGACCTCTCCGGCAGCGACGCCACGTGTAAGGTCTGGGTCGGGAAAGCGAACGACAGGCCGCGCGCCTCGACGGCATGCATGAAGGCCAGGCTCAGCCGCTGGCGTAGCTGCATGTGCTTGTGGAAATCCGGATCGATGACGTTGAACACCATCCAGATGTCGAGTGACGAGGCGTTGTAGTCGCGAAAATAGCAGATGACGGACTCCGGATTGACCTCGCTCTCCGCGAGGATAAGCCGGCGGAACTCGCCCACAACTTCCTCCATCTGCGCCGCGCTCGTGTCGTAGGTCAGGCCGATGACCTGTTCGACGCGGCGGCCGGTGAAACGCGAGAGGTTGACGATCGCCTCAGCGGCCACGGTCTTGTTGGGGATCACCATCAGCGACTTGTCGATCAGCCGCAGCTTGGTGGAGCGGAGGCCGATGTCCTCGACCGCGCCGATGTTGCCCTGGATTTTGATGACCTCCCCGATCTTGAACGGTTGGTCGATGGCCACGACCACCGACCCGAACACGTTGGCGAGGGTGTCCTGCGCCGCGAGGGCGAAGGCCAGGCCGCCGATGCCGAGGCCGGCGAGCAGTGCCTTCACGTCGAAGCCGAGGCTCTGCACCACCATGAGCACGCCGAAGATGACGAAGATCGTGAGCAGCGATTTCTTGATCCACGGCATGAACGCCGCGACGCCCATGTGCTTCTGCAGCGCGAGCTCCTGGGCGTGGTCGAGCAGCCCGTCGAAGGCCCGCAGCAGCGCCCAGAAAGTGACGAGCGAGAACGCCACGGTCGAGCCGTGGCTGATCATCACGTCGGTCGCGGCCGACAGCTTCAGCACCTTCAGCGCCCCGAAGATGCCGACCAGCATGACAAAGGTCGCCACCGGCGCCTCCAGCGCGGGCAGGAGCTTGTCATCCAGGGTCGACTCAGTCCGGGCGGACAGTTTCCGCAGCCAGCCGAAGACCAGGCTGGTCAGCGCCCGGCGCAGGAGGAGGGCGGCCACCAGGAAAAGCGCGGCGATGACGTAGTGGGTGATCGTGTTCTCCGAACTCCGGACATCGAAGATCTCGAGTGTGGCGTCCACCAGGTGCTCGAGAAAGTCCGGGGTGCGGGGTGCGGCGTGGCCGGAAGCGACCGCCGCGGCGGCCTGGGTGGCCGTGTCCGGCCCGGTCGTCTCCTGGGCGGCAGCGGTGATGGTCAGGACAGTCAGGAACAGGAGGTGGCGGAGCATTTTCATGAACTTAGCCAATCAACTACTCGTCCTAGGCTTGTCAAAGTTTTCGGAGGCTCGGATTGAAAACACTCCCCGGGCATTCCACCCACTCCCCGCTTGCCCCGCCCCCATGACCCGGCCCAGACTGCGCGGCTCATGACCCCTGTTTTCGCCCTGTTCAGTACCATGCCCTGGTGGGCTTGGGCCGGTTTTCTCGCCTTTGTGGCCCTCATGCTCGCCTTGGATCTCGGGGTGTTCAACCGCAAGGCCCACGTGGTCTCGCTGAAGGAGGCGCTCGGTTGGTGTGCCGTGTGGTTCGGCCTGGCGATGGCCTTCAACCTCCTCATCGCGCTCAAGATGCCGGACACGGCGACGAGCAAGCCCGCGCTGGAGTTCTTCACTGGCTACATCGTGGAGATGTGCCTGAGCGTCGACAACGTCTTCGTCTTCATCGTCATCTTCCAGTATTTCCGCGTCGACCCGAAGCACCAGCACCGCGTGCTGTTCTGGGGCATCCTGGGCGCGGTGTTCATGCGCGCGATCTTCATCTTCGCGGGCATCAGCCTGATCAACCGGTTCCACTGGATCATCTATGTCTTTGGCGCCTTCCTCGTCTACACCGGCGTGAAGCTGGCCCTCCCGAAGAAGGCGGACGGCTTCGAGCCGGAGAAGAACCCGGCGGTGAAACTCGCGCGCAAGTTTATCCCGGTCACGAATCACTTCGACGGCGGCAACTTCTTCACCACCATCAATGGCAAGCGCCACGCCACGCCGATGTTCCTCGTGCTGCTCATCGTCGAGACGACCGACGTGATGTTCGCGCTGGACTCGATCCCCGCCGTCATCGCCATCACGCGCAACGAGTTCATCGTTTTCACCTCGAACATTTTTGCGATCCTCGGCCTGCGCTCGCTCTATTTCGCGGTGTCCGGCGTGATGCAGCTCTTCCGCTACCTGAACATCGGGCTCGCGATCATCCTCTGCTTCGTGGGCCTCAAGATGCTGGTTTCAAGCTGGGTGAAGGTGGAGATCCACATCTCGCTCGGCATCATCGGCACGGTCCTCGCCGCCTCGATCCTCGCCTCGGTGCTGCTCCCGCAGAACCGCAAGCCGGAGTGAGGTTCACCCGTGGGCCAGCGAGCTCGCTCGCGCCCTCAGCGGCCGGCACCGGCGAAGACTTCGGCCACGTCGGCCAGCTCCTGCAGCAACGGCAGCTGCCGCTCCAGCCGCGCCACGACCTCCGCGGACGAGAGGTGGCCCTGCTCGACGTATTGCACGCCATCCTTGTCCAGCTGGTAGCGGGCGCCGCGGTGGACGGCCGGCTCGGCCATGAGGCGCGCGCGGATCTGGGGCACCAGGGCCGCCGCGAAAAAATCCGGCTGGTTGGTCCGCACAAACCAAGCGGCCTCAAACGCCGGGTCACCTCCCTTGATCTCCTTGGCCCCGAATAGCTCCATGATCTTCGAGCCTAAGTTCTGCCGCGTCAGTTCGAAGGTCAGCCCGCCGTCAGCCCGCGGCCGCACGGCCACCGCGACCCAGGTCGTGCGCGACTTGCCGCTGCCGGTCGCATAGGTCCAGTAGCGGATCACCCGGCCGGCCTGCTCGCCCTCCAGGCTCTGGACCGAGGTGAAGCCCAGCACGGTCTGCTCCTGGATCCGCAGCCGGACCCGCTGCGCGAAGGCGTGCAGCATCTCCCGCGTCTTCCGCATGTGCACCCGGATGGACCAAAGGACCAGAACGAACAGGGCGACCATGCCCGGCAGCACCAGCAGGACGGGATTAAAGGCGGCGAGCATGCCGCCATATAAGCAGGGGCCCGCTGGAGCGGCCATTATTTTCCCACCCGGTCTGCGCGGCGCCGGAAAGTAAAATCGCCGGGGCCGCTGAGCGGCTCCCGGCGATTAGATCCGCACGAGGCGGACATGTCACCGGTGACCTACCCCTAAGCCACCGGCAACCCCTCGTCATTAGCTTGTCCCGTGCCAGCCAAGGTTACGGGGCAAAATAAAACCGCCGGGCGCATTGCTGCACCCGGCGGCTGCACCCACGTTCCCCACTGCTGGGGAGTTTTACCCAAAAGATCTCAGGTGACGGTGATCTTCCGCGGCTTGGCCGCCTCGGCCTTGGGCAGCGTCAGCCGGAGGATGCCGTTCTCGTAGGTCGCGGCCACCTTGTCGGTCTGCACCGCGTAAGGGAGGCTGAAGCGGCGCTCGAAGGAGAGCGTCTGCTCGCCCTGCTTGCGTGTGGCGGTGAGGCTGACGGTGTCGTCGAGGAGCTCGAGGTTGATGTCGGCGCGATCAACGCCCGGTAGTTCGGCGCTGACGAGCAGGTTGTCCTTGTCCTCCTGCACGCTCACCGGGATGGAGCGCACCGCATCCGACGGGTAGTCGGGGAGAGCCGAGGCGAAGAGGGAATTGATTTCACGGTCAAAGCCGGTCCAGGGCGAACGATAGGCGCTGGTGGCGAGAGGCTGGCTGTAACGAATAACGCGATACATGGTAGTGGTAGGTTGATGGTTTAACTGTGGGCCAACCCTATGCATCGCGCGTGCCTGACCCCGCTGCGGCGCAACCCGCCGAAAAACCGGCACTTAGCGCGCCGGCCGGCACTCCGGCCGCGCAATATTGCCCCGCAGTGCGACGCCGACCCGGGAAACTCCGTCACCTTTGGCTTTTTCCGTGGCCTCGGGATGCGCCGTGGCTTCTATTGGCCCCCATCCCATGACCTTCGACTTCGACCCCATCATCGACCGCCGCGGCACCGACTCGCAGAAATGGCAGAAATATGCCGGCCGCGACATCCTGCCGTTGTGGGTGGCCGACATGGACTTCAAGTCGTCTCCGGCGATCATCGCCGCCCTGCAGGCGCACGTGGCCACGGGCCTGTTCGGCTACGCCCGGCCGGTGCAATCGTCGGTCGACGCCTTCGTCAACGCGGCGGAGCAACGCTATGGCTGGAAGATCGACCCCGCCTGGATCGTCTGGCTGCCCGGCCTGGTGGTCGGCCTCAACCTCACCGCCCAGGCCTTCGCCCAACCCGGCGAGGAAATCCTGACGCTGACGCCGGTCTATCCGCCGTTCATGAGCGCGCCGAAAAACAGCGGCCGCCGCTCGACGCAGGTCCCTTGCCGCCTCGATGCCGCCAACCGCCGCTGGGCGATCGACTGGGACGCGCTGGAGAAAGCCGTCACCCCGCAGACCAGGCTATTCTACCTGTGCAACCCGCACAACCCGGTCGCCCGCGTCTGGCGGCGCGAGGAACTGGGGCAGCTCGGCGAGTTCTGCGTGCGGCACAATCTCCTGCTGTGCTCCGACGAGATCCACTGCGATCTCATCCTCGACGATCTGCCGCACATCCCCTCGGCGCTGCTCGGCGACGAAATCGCCCGGCGCACGATCACGCTCATGGCGCCGAGCAAGACCTACAACGTCCCCGGCCTGGGCACGTCCATGGCCATCATTCCCGACGCCCAGCTCCGCGCCCGGTTCCACCGCGCCGCCGCCGGCGTGATGGCCGAGGTCACCGGCCTCGGTTACGTCGCCTGCGAGGCCGCTTACCGCGACAGCGAGCCGTGGCGGCAGGCGCTGCTTGCCTACCTGCGCGGCAACCGCGATTTCCTGCTCGATTTCGTCGCACGCGAACTGCCGGGCGTGACCGTCGAGGCGCCGATTGAGGCGACCTATCTCGCCTGGCTCAATGTCTCCGCGCTGAAGCTCCCCGACCCCATCGCGCATTTCGAGACGCACGGCGTCGGCCTGAGCGACGGCGCCTTCTTCGGCGCGCCGCGCGGCTCGCACGTCCGCCTGAACTTCGGCTGCCCCCGCGCCACGCTCATTGAGGCGCTCAGCCGGATGAAGCGCGCCATTGCCGCCCGCTGAGCTCCCTGCCCCATGCGCATCGGGCCCTACGAGCTGGATTCGAACCTCTTCCTGTCGCCGCTGGCGGGTTACACCAACCTGCCCTTCCGGCTCACGGTGCGCGAGATCGGCGGCGTGGACTGGACCACCACCGACCTCGTCAACGCCCGCTCGCTGCTCGAGAAGAACAAGCGCGCTCTGCAGATGGTCAGCACCTGCCCGGCCGAGAAGCGCCTCGCCGTCCAGCTCTTCGGCGCCGTGCCCGAGGAGATGCGCGACGCCGCCGCGATGGTCGAGTCCCTGGGCATCGCCTCGGTCGACATCAACATGGGCTGCCCCGTGAAGAAGGTCACCGGCATCGGCGGCGGCTCCGCGATGATGACCGAGCTCCACAAGACCGCCGCGCTCGTCCGCGGCATGATCGACGCCGTGAAGATCCCGATCACCGCCAAGATGCGGCTCGGCTGGGACGAGCACAACCTCACCGCCCCCGACCTCGCCCGCGTGCTCGAGGCCGCCGGGGTCGCCGCGATCTTCGTCCACGGCCGCACGCGCGCCCAGGGTTTCAGCGGCACCGTCAACCTCGCCGGCATCCGCGCCGTGGTGCAGGCGGTGAAAAACATCCCCGTCATCGGCAACGGTGACGTCACGACGCCCGAGGCCGCGCAGCACATGATCAACGAGACCGGCTGCGCCGGCGTGAGCATCGGCCGCGGCGCCTTCTACAATCCCTGGATCTTTCGCGACACGCAGCACTACCTGCAGACCGGCGAGCTCCGCCTGGAGGCCGGTTACGCCGAGCGCGTCACCGTGATGCGCCGGCACCTGGAGCTGATGATCGGCTTTTACGGCGAGGACTTCGGCTGCCGCCTCTTCCGCAAGCCGGCCGCGTGGTATGCCAAGCGCTTCGGCCCGGCGAAGGAGTTCAAGAAGGGCCTCACGCAGTTCGGCACCCGCGCCGAGTTCGAGGCGCTGCTGGCCGCCTACGAAAAATGGCGCCAACCCTTCCTCGACGAGCACGGCGAGCTGCAGGCCCGTTACCGGCCGGGCGCCATGGTCGCCTCGTTCATGCTCGATCCCGACGACCCGGCGGTGCTGCAGCGTAACGCCATCCCCGTGCCCAAGGGTCCGGTGGACACCTGGTAAACCCCTCGTTCGCCCGATCTTTCCCGGAATCGATGGTTGTACCGGGAGAACGGGAGCGGGTATGAGAACGGAAACGATTTAACCCATGTCCAACGTCTCGCATCTCTGGGCGATCTTCCTCGGCACGTTCATCGGCCTGTTGCCCATCATCAACCCGCTCTCGGCCGGGCCGACCTTCCTCGCCATCACGCACGGCGACAGCGAGGCGCGCCGGCGCGAGCAAGCCCGCAAGGGCTGCTTCTACATGGTGGCGATCCTCGTCAGCTTCCTCATCGGCGGCACCTTCATCATGAATTTCTTCGGGATCTCGATCCCCGGCCTGCGCATCGCGGGCGGCATCCTGCTCACGGGCATCGGCATGGACATGCTGCTGGTGCGGAAGGCCACCGCTGGGTCGGACGACGCGGCGGAGCGCGCGGCCGCGCTGAAGAAGGCCGACATCTCCTTCTCGCCGCTCGCCATGCCGATGCTCAGCGGCCCCGGCTCGATCGCCGTGACCCTGGGCTTCACCTCGCTGGCCACGGACTGGCTCGACTACGCGGCGATCATCGCCGGGATCGTCTGCGTCGCGCTGCTGACCTACGTGGTCCTGCGGCTGTCGAGCCGCATGGTGCAGTTCATCGGGCCGGTCGGCGTGAATGCCATGACGAAGATCATGGGCTTCCTCATCATGTGCATGGGCGTGCAGTTCGTGGTGAACGGCATCCTCGGCATCGCCACCGATCCCGAGTTCCTGCGCGGTATCAAGTCCGTGCTGGCCGCGCCGTGATGGGTCCCGGGTTCGCGCCGCGCGCCCCGGAGACAAACCCCCGGCCCGCCGCCGCGGACAACGGTGTCGCGGCCCGCCCGAGGCCGGCTACTGGCGGTCGCGGCGCTCAACCGTGGCGCCGGTCTTGTCCATGAAGGTCACGAGGCGGGTCGTGGCATTGTAGCCGTCGAAGGTGATGCCCAGGCTGGGATTCACGAGATCGCCGACATCATAGGTCGTCTTCTCGATGATCATGCGGGGCGGTCGGCCTGCGCGCATGCTGATTCCGCCAATCTTGAGGCCTTCGACCCACGCCTTGAACTGGGCGCTCGGCGGCGGTGGGGGTTCCGGCACGACCGGAGCCTCGACGACAGGTTCGGCGACCACGACCACGGGGGCGGGCGGCGCGACGGGCTTGGTTTCAGCCGGAGCCGGGGTCGGGACCGCCGGATCTGGCTGGGCTGCCGCCGGGGTCTCCGCCGCAGCCTCCGCCGGAGCTGCTGCCGGCGGCGGGGTGGCTTTCACCACCGGAGCCGGGGGTTTACCGCCGGTGAAGATGAACCCCCCGGCGAGCACGAGGACCAGAACGAGGACGCCTGCGCCGATGAAAATGAGTTTTTTCTTCGAGCCCCCGCCGGACGCGGCGGCTTTCTTTTTGCCCGGGAAACCGGGCGGGAGTTTGCCCGCGGCCGGAGGCGGGAACACGCCGCCAGGCGGAGGCGGCGGGAAGGGTGTGGCTGCCACCGGAGGCGGAAACGGGGACGGGGCCACGACGGCATCTCCGGCCGGAGGTGGCGGGAAGGCCGGGGGCGGAAACGGCGGCGGGGCCACCATCGTCGGCGGTTCGGCCGCCGGTGCGGGCGCGGCCTCGGCCGGAGCAGCGACCGCGGTTTTCGGCTTCAGGCTGAATTTCGGTTTTTCCACCACGGCCTCGACCGGGGCCGGCGGTGGGGCCGCGGGCTCGGGCGGCGGCAGGAAGGCGGCGGGTTCGGGTTCCGGTGCGGGCGTGGGTGCGGCCTCGGGTTCCGGCGTGGGCGCCGGGGTTTCTTCCTGGACCGGCGCGGGTGCCAGGCGGGGCTTGAGCCGGCCCGCCGGGGCGGCTTCCGCCGCCGGTTCCGCCGGAGCAGCGGGCGCGGGCGGCGCGGCCTCGGCCGGCGTGTCGGGTTGGGATTGAGCAGCGGACGGGTCGGCAGCCAGCTTGGGTTTCAGACGGAGCTTGGGTGCATTGTCTTCGCTCATGCCTCCATCCCTAGCAGTTTCGCCGCGGAGCGGAAACAAAAAGATTCGCGCAGTCATCAGCCTTGTAGCCGCACCGGGCACCCCTTACATACCGCACCCTATTCATGAAGCGCGCAGCGGACAGTTATGGCGGAATCAGCCCCGTCGCGGCCAAAAAGGCCATCGGCCGGACCTGGGCCCAGTGGATGGCGCGGCCCAACCAGGCGGGGGCCCGGAAACTCCCACCCCGGGTGATCGCCCAGCTGCTGGACCGGAAACACCGCCTAACAGACTGGTGGGGCCAGATGGTGACCGACGGTTATAATCAGGCCCGCGGCCTGCGGGTGAAACACCAGAAGGCCGACCGGGCCGACCAGCCTGCGGCCCTCCGGACCTTCCTCGAAAAATGAGCCGCTTCCTGCCCATGCTCGCGGCCTGCGCCGCGATGCTGACCCTTGGTTCCGCGCAGGAGGTACCGTCGCACGACTTGGTCTTCGAACGCTGGGTGCGCGACACCTTCTTCGACGGCTACAAACCGGCCACTTACACGCAGCGGTGGAACATTCCCGCGTCCGCGAACCGGGACCACGGCGCCATCCCGGTCAATCTCAAGGTCGTCAAGCACGGCACCACCGTCGACCTCGGCGACGCCCTCCGCCAGTATGAGATCGACGAGCCGTTCCTGCTTATCATCGGCGTCTGGCAGCAGGACGGCGACGTGCAGCGCATCGTCAACCTCATCGCCCCCGAGATTTCGCCGGAGCGCTGGCGCCGGCTGTGGGGGCCGGTCACCTACGCCGACCTGCGACGTCTCGACGCGCTCATCAAGGACCCCGGCCCGTCGGTCGAGGAAACCCGCCGGCTGGCGCTGAAGATGAAGAATTCCCCGCCTTTCACCGGAGCCGTCATCCAGGTGAACCCGAAGATCGACAACCACGGCCAGCGCCGCCTGCAGTGCTCGATTCGCCTCAGCGACGTGTTCAAGCACCTCGCCCCGGACGCCGACCCGCAGCCGCCGGCGCGCCCCGCCCTCTTCGGCGTCGAGTATCCAGGACCGATCGCGGCGCAGCCGCGCCGGGGCGACTAGCGCGCCGGTCCGGCTCAGCCGGCCAGCGCCGTCTCCGGAATTTTGCGTTCCTTCGCGACAAACCACAGCGGATCGCCGCCGTCGGCCAGCACCGGGGTGATGCGCACCTCGGCGCGATAGCGGGTGCCATTCTTGTGATAATTGATGAGGGTCTCGCGGCAGTCGCGCCGCGCCTGCAACGATTCGCGAATGCGCTGCACCGCGGCGGCCTCGGTGGCCGGTCCCTGCAGCAGGTGGCCGGGTTTGCGCCCCTTGAGTTCCGCCAGCGAATAGCCACACATCGCCGTGAACGCCGGGTTGAGCCACAGGACCAGCCCATCCGGGTCGGTGACCAACAGGGCCTCCGGTTCCGTCGGCGCCGGCAACGCCGCCACGGCGGCCAGCAGACGGGCTTTCAGTCCGAGGGGAGGTGCGACCGGCGCCGCCGCGGCCAGCCCGGCCACGGTTTCCTGCAGCCCGGCCACGTGCGCCCGCAGCTCCTCGTGAAACTCGAGGACGACTTCAAAGCTCTCGCGCTCCGGCGCCGGCATCTCGCCGGAGACGTAGTGGGCGGCCCGTTCAAGGAGATCCTCCGCGTGCATGATCGGGAATGAGTAAAGCGGCCCGGCGCACAGTCAAAGCCCGTTTCACCCGCCGCCGAACGCCCCATGTAGGGAAACACCTAATACCTCCGGGCCCGCAACTCGGGCATCATACGCCCAGAAACGAAACATCCTCAATCCAACCACAGGGAGATACCATTATGGCAAAGAAATCCAGAGGCGGCCGAATGACCGCCGCCAAGAATCGCGCCGCCAAGTCCAAGGGCGGCAAGGGCCCGATCAAGGGCCGCCCCGCCGGCCGGAACATTATGAAGACCTGAGCCGCTCCCGGCCGTTCACCCGTCAAGGCCGCCCGTTGTGGCGGCCTTTTTTTCGTCCCCGCGTGTGCCTTGAACACCCCATAGCCGCCGCGCCGCGCCGCCGCTATGCTGGGACCGGTGACAGCAACATCCGGCGGCAAATCCGTCAGCCCGGACCCCTTGCCGACCCAACCAAAACCAACGTTCTTATGAAAAACCACCGCGCTTCCGAGCCCCAGACCCCCGCCGACCTGCTCAACGATCTCCGCACCCTCGTCCTCGACGCGGAAAAGATGCTCGAGTCCTCCGTCTCCGAACACACCGATGAGGCCGTGTCCGCCCTCCGCCACCGCTACGAGGCCGCCTCGGAACGCATGGGCGAGATTTACGCCAGCGCGAAGAAAAACGTCACCGCCGGCGCGAAATACACCGACGACACCATCCGCGCCAATCCCTACCAGTCGATCGCGATCGCGGCCGGCGTGGGCCTGCTCGTCGGTGTGCTCATCGGCCGCCGCAATTCGTAAGCCGCCGGGCCGATGGCAACTCCCCCCGACCCCCCGCCGGGTTTCATGGACTCGCTCCGGGACCTCGGCGACGGGCTCGCCGCCGGTCTCCAGGACCGGCTCGAGCTTTTTTCCGTCGAGCTGCAGGAAGAGAAATTCCGCCTGATCCAGACCTTCGTCTGGATCTGCGCCACCGTGTTCACCGCCATGATGACCCTGGCCTTCGCCAGCCTCACGGTGGTGTATTTTTTCTGGGCGAGCGCCCGGCTCGCCGTGCTCGTCGGGCTGACGGCCTTCTACGCCGTCGCGCTGGTCTCAATCATTGTCGCCCTGCGCCGCTATCTCGCCCGCCAACCCCGGCCCTTCGCCGCCTCCCTGCAGGAAATCGGGGAGGACCGCGCATGTATTCGGACCGGGAACTGATCCGGCTCGACGCCCACAAGGCCGTGATCCGCGGGCGCATCGCCCGCCGGCGCCACGAATGCGCGGCGTCCGCCGCGCGCGTGCTGCAGCCGCTCGCCTGGGCGGATCGGTTGGTGGCGCTCTGGCGCCGCTTCTCGCCTTTCGCGGTCGTGGCCGCCGTGCCGCTCGGCTTCCTGCTCAAGCGCACGGTGGCGCCGCGGACCAGCGTGCTCGGCGCGGTGCTGCGCTGGGGCCCCGTCCTGGTCGGCGCCGTGCGCGGTTTCGCCGCCGCGCGCCGTCGGTAGCATTTCACCCCATTTAGCCGGCGCCGGATAGCAGGTAGTCTTGGCGTCATGGTTGCGCCAATTCTCCGTCCGGTTTCCGTCCCTTCTCTCCTGTCCGCCGAGCGGGTCGCCCGCGCCGCCCTGTCCCGCCGCGAGGCGCTGCACGACGCCGGCCTGGTGCGCCGCTTCAACGCCGGCGACGAGGCCGCCTTCGTGGAGATCGTCACCCGCTACCGCGCCAAGATGCTCGTGGTCGCGCTCGGCCTCCTGCGCAACCGCGCCGACGCCGAAGAGATCGCCCAGGACACCTTCATCCGCGCCCACCGCGGCCTCGCGAAATTCCGCGGCGACGCCTCGCTCGCCGCCTGGCTCTACCGCATCACGCTCAACCTGTCGCGCAACCGCTACTGGTATTTTTTCCGCCGCCGCCGCCACGCCTCGCTCCCGCTCGACGCGGCCTTCGGCGAGGGCAACACCGCGACTTTTGCCGAGCTGGTCGCCAGCGACGCACCCAGCCCCGTGCATGAGGCGACGACCGGCGAGTTCAACGCGATTGTCACCGAGTGCATGAACCGCCTGCCGGCCGGCCAGCGGGACATCCTCACGCTGCGCAACGTGCAGCAGCACTCCTACAGCCATATCGGCCGCACGTTGGGCATCCGCGTCGGCACGGCCAAGAGCCGCATCGCCCGCGCCCGGACCAGCCTCCGCGTGCTGCTGGGCAAGGCCTACCCGGAATTCGAGGACAACTCGCCGTTCACCTGCTTCGAGCCGCACCGCACCGCCGGGCACCTGCAGGTCTCTTGTGCCTGAGGTGGTTGCCGCTTGGTGGGGTTTCGGCTCGTATCCGCCATCCCTTGTCCCAGCCTTCAGCCATGCTGCCCCATCCTACGCTGGCCACGCATTACGCGACCCCGGAAGCCAAGCCTGAATTCGTCAACCGCCTGTTCGACCGCGGGGCGCGGCATTACGATGCCGTGGTGGATTGGGGGTTCCTGGGCAGCGGGGCGGCTTACCGGCGCTGGGCCCTGCAACAGCATGGCCTGCGGCCGGGCCACCGGCTGCTCGACGTGGCGTGCGGCACCGGCTTGGTCGCCGTCGCCGCGACGGAAATCCTCCGCACCGCGGCCGGCATCACCTGCCTGGATCCCAGTGCCGGCATGCTCGCCGTGGCGCGCACGAAGCTTCCCGCCACGTTCCTCCTCGGCCGGGCCGAGCAGTTGCCCCTCCCGGACGACTCCTTCGACTTTCTCACCATGGGTTACGCCCTCCGGCACGTCACCAGCCTCGAGGATACCTTCCGGGAATATCACCGGGTCCTGAAACCCGGCGGCCAGCTGCTGATCCTCGAGATCACCAAGCCAGCCGGCCGGATCGGGAATTTTTTCTTCCGGCTCTATTTCCGCCACCTCTATCCTTTCCTCACCCGCCTTTTCACCCGCAGCACCGATGCCCGCGACATGATGCGCTATTATTGGGAGACGATGGACGCCTGCGTGTCCCCGGCCGCGGTGCTGGCGGCGCTGTCCGCCGCCGGCCTTACCGCCGTGAAGCGCCACGTCGTCCTCGGCCTCTTCAGCGAATACACCGCGGTCAAGCCCGCCCTCTCCCCATGAAAGCTCCCGCCGCCCCAACCCTGCCCGCCACCGACCAGAAGGACCGGATCAAGCACCTGCCCGCCGAGGCCCGCGCCGCCTTCCAGCGGTTCCAAGCGACCTGCGACCCCGTGGCCCTCGACCCGGTGATCTTAGCCATCCTGGAGGATTTCATTCCCCGCCCGCCGGCCCGGCCGCTGGCCGAGCTGCCGGGTGACACCCGGCTGATCGACGACCTGAGCTTTGACTCGCTCGCCATCGCCGAGGTGGTCTTCTTCACCGAGGACCTGTTCGGCATCAGCATCTCGAATGAGGAGATCGTCCGCGTGCGCTCGCTCGCCGACCTGCGCGGCTTCATCCATGCCAAGGTCGCGGCCGGGCCCGCGCGCTGAACCTGCTCCCGCTTGGCATGCCGTTCCTGCCCGTCATCACCGGTCTCGGGTTCATCACCAGCATCGGACACGACCGCGCCACCGTCGGGCACAATCTGCGCGAGCTGCGGCACGGCTTTGCGCCGGTTGAGTTCCTCGGCAACCCGAACCTGCCGGTCAAGGTCGCCGGCACGGTCAAGGGGTTCGACTTCCCCTCCCCCAACTGGCGCGATTGGCGCTGGCCGGACAATTTTTCCGTCGATCGCGAGCTGCTCCGCGGCCTCGCGCCGCACGGCGTCTATGCCGTCTGCGCCCTGCAGCAGGCGCTCGCCGAGGCCGGCCTCGACGCCGCGCAGCTGGGCGATGGCGGCACCGGCCTCTTCTGCGCCTCCGCCGGCTCGCCGTTCATGCTCGGCCATTTCCTCGCGCAGTTGCAGGAGACCCGCGGCGAACGCGGCAACCCGATGGGCATCGTGTCCTCGATCGCCGGCACGCTGAACTTCAACCTCGCGGCGCATTACAAGATCTCCGGCGCCGTCTGCGGCTTCGTCTCCGCCTGTGCCTCGTCGAGCCACGCCCTCGGCTATGCCATGGACGAGATCCGCCTCGGCCGCCAGTCGCGCATGCTCGTCATCGGCGCGGAGGACATGACCGCCGAGAGCATCGTCTCCTTCTCCAGCCTGCGGGCGCTCTCCAACAATCCCGACCCGGCCACCGCCTCGCGGCCTTTCGATTCGCAGCGCGACGGCTTCGTCGGCACCGGCGGCGCGGTCGCGCTCGTCGTCGAGGAGGCCGGCCTGGCCCGGCACCGCGGCGCCCGCATCCAGGCCGAACTGATCGGCTGGGGCCAGGCGGGCGACGGCCACAGCGTCGCCGCCTCGCACCCCGCGGGCGCCGGCCTGCGCGAAGCCATGCGCCGCACGCTGGCCGACGCCCGCGTGAACGCCGCCGCCGTCGGCTACGTCAACGCCCACGCCACCTCGACCCCCGCCGGCGACCGCTCGGAGGCCCTCGCGCTGAAGGCCGTCTTCACCGACCAAGGGGCCCGCCCGCGCGTCAGCAGCACCAAGGCGCTCACCGGCCACGGCCTGTCTCTCGCCGGCGCGATGGAGGCCGCCTTCTGCACCCTCGCCATCGACGAGGCCTTCATCCCCGGCGCCGCGCACCTCACGGACCCCGATCCCGCGTGCGCCGGCCTGGACCTGCCGCGCACCTCGCTGGAGGAGGCCCCGGGCCTCGTGCTCAACAACAGCAGCGGCTTCGGCGGCAGCAACGTCTGCCATCTCCTCCGGCGTCCCGCCTGATTTCCCATGCCCGATCCCCTCACGCTCCGTCTCAAAAACCTGATCATCACGACGCTCAAGCTCGATGACATCCGACCGGAGGACCTCCCGGACGACGAACCGTTGATCGGCTCGCCGCGCTTTGGCCTCGACTCGATCGACGCGCTCGAACTCGTGCTCGCGCTCGAAAAGGAGTTCGGCGTCAAGATCGGCAGCAGCGAGGAATCACGGCAGGCGCTCGCCACCGTCAACACCCTCGCCGCCTACCTGCGCGCCCGCGCCCTGGGCGCCTGAGCGTTCCGTCCGCATGTCCGCTCCGGCCGATCAATTTCCCGCGGACCTCGCCGCCTGTGACTGCCTCACCCCCTTCGGTGACGCCGCCGCGACCGCGACCGCCCTGCTCGCCGGCCGGCGCGCCCTGGAACTGAGCCCCGTGCTCGGACGCGATGGCGGCGACCTGGTGCCGCTCGCGCTGACCGGGCCGATGGACGAAACCCTGTCGCCGCGCTGGCTGCCCGGCCTCCGCCGGCTGGCCGCCGGCATCCCCGCGGACCGGTGGGGCTCGGCCCGCACGCCGGTGATCGTCACGAGCAGCAACTTCGGGGTCGGCAGCCTCTACGCCTTCACCCGTGACCGCGACGCGCGCCACCTCGCCCACGGCACGCCCTTCGCCACCGTCGGGCTCCTCCGGGCGGAATTCGGCTGGGGCGAACACGTCCACGTGTTCTCGCATGCCTGCGTCACCGCGCATCTCGGGCTCGCCCACGCCGCGCGCCTGTTGCACGCCAACCTGGCCGACCGCGTGCTCGTGTTCTCCTTTGATTTCGTCAGCCCGTTTGTCGCCGGCGGCTTTCACAGCCTGAAGATCCTCAACGGCGGTTTCCCGGCGCCCTACACCAGGGGCGAGACCGGCTCCATCGGCCTCGGCGATGGCGCCGCCTTTGCCGTGCTGACGCGCGACGCCGCGCCCTTCCGGCTGGCCGCGCACGCCCTGCACAACGAGATGTTTCACTTCACCGGCAACCAACCCGCCGGCGCGGGCTTCGCGGTGTGTGCCGCCGCCATCGCCGCCGCCGCGGGCGGCCGGCGCGTCTGGGTCAAGGGCCACGGCACCGGCACGCTGGAGGCCGGGCGGCTGGAGGCGGAGGTGATCGCCCGGCAGTTTCCCGGCGCCCCGCTCACCGGCTGGAAGGGCAGCCTCGGCCACACCCTCGGCAGCTGCGGCCTCGTCGAGCTCGCCATCGCGCTCGCCGCGCTGCGCGGTCCGGACCGGAGGATTCCCGGCACGGTCGGCGGCGCGGCGCCCAGTTTCACCGACACGGTGGCGCTGGCGCCGTTTGCCGGCGCGGAGTTCGACGGCGCCATCCTCACCAGCAACGCGTTTGGCGGCGCCCACGCCGCGATGCTCCTCACCCATGATTGACCTGTTGTTTCTTCTTAGAGGGTGGAGCGCGTTGACCCCAACGCGCTGGCTGGGGAGCCGCGCGCATCCAAAACGCGCTGGGGTCAGCGCGTTCCACCTTCAGGCGGCATCAGCGATCCCACCCTGCAGTCATGATTGAGCGTTATCTCCATCATGTGCGCACCGAGCGGCCCGCCGCGGACGAGACCGCGGCCGGCGCGCGCACGCGGCTGGCGGACAAGTTCCCGCGCACGGCGCTGCGGCGGATGACGCACCTCGGCCTGCTGCTGGGCTCGACCCTGGAAGGAGCCGGCCTCGGGCCGGAGGATGCGCTGGTGTATGCCTCGACCTTCGCCGAGACGCGCGCGCTCGAGGATTTCCTGCAGAGTTTTCCGGGCGCGAGTCCGTTGCTGTTTCAAACCTCGATCCATCCCGGCGGCGTGCAACAGGTGCTGATCGGCCGGCAGCAACCCATCGCCCGTCTCTGGCCGCTCGCCGGGCAGCAGCGGCTGGTCGAGCAGGCGCTGTTGACCGCGTTGCTCGAGCCGGCACCGCGGGTCGCGCTCGCCGGCGGCGAGGAACGCGGCAGCTGGCTGCGCGAACATCGCATGGCCTCGGACCGGTCCTTTGCCTTCGCGGCCGTCCTCACGCGGGATGCGGCCGGCGCCGCGGGCCGCGTCGCTTTCACCCCGGGCCCCGAGGCCGACGGCGCCGCCCCGACGCTGGAATCGTTCACCACCGCCCTCGCCAGCCGTCGGCCGCTGCGGTGGTCCGGGGCCGGCGGTGCCTGGTCCGTGGGGTGGCTCCCATGAAGTCCACGCCGGAGAACGAGGGCGGCAGGCAAAGCGTCTCGCCTGACTGTGGGGCGGGCTCGCTGATCCCGCCTTCGGACGCGCAACGGCGGGATCAGCGATTCCGCCCTACCTTTCTGCGCAATCCCGGGCCGAGCTGGGGCTACGCCTTTCTGCTGTGGGCGGAGCGTTGGTGGCCGGGCTGGTTCTTCCGCCCCATGCTGATGGCGGGCACGTGGGTCGGATTCGCGTTCATGCCGGCGCAGCGTGCGCACTCGCGCGCCTACCTCGCCGTCGGGCTCGGGCGGCCGCCGCGATTGCTCGAGGTGTGGCGGCATTTTTTCGCCTTCGCGGAATCTCTCATGCTCAAGCTTCGCGCCGGGCGCGGCGTGCCGGTGCGCTGCGTGCTGGAGCCGGAAAACGAGGCAGCCTTCGAAGCACTGCTCCAGTCCGGCCGGCCGGCGCTGTTCGGCACGTTTCATTTCGGCGGGTCGGACCTGCTCGGCTACCTGCTGGGCGCACACGGCCGGCGCGTGTCCATCATCCGCCTGCGGGTCGGCAACTCCGGCGACACGGAACGGCTCGGCCGGCGGTTCGCCGGCCAAGTGTCGTTCCTCTGGGTCAACGATCCGGCCAACCTCCTGTTCGACCTCAAGGCCGCCATCGAGGCCGGCGAGTCGCTCGCGTTGAAATGCGACCGCCTGGAATTCAGCGCCAAGACCGAGCCGTTCCATTTCCTCGGCGCGCGCCGGTTGTTTCCGTTCACCATCTACCACCTCGCCCTGCTGTTCGACCGCCCGGTGGTGTTTTGCGTCGCGGTGCCCGGCGTGGCGCGGGATGAGCTGCGCGTGCTGGCCTCGCCCATCTTCACCCCGGACCCGGCGGCCGGACGCGAGGCGAATACGCAGGCCGCCCGGCACCATTTCCAGGGCGTGCTGCTCCAGCTGGAAACGCTGGTCCGCCGGCATCCGCTGCTCTGGTTCAACTTCCTGCCCTTGAACCCCGTGGTGCCGGATTCCGCCCCGCCGGTCGCCTGATGCTGCGCTCCGTCTACACTTTCCTCGGCTATTATTTCACCCTGCTGGTGTTCGGGGGGTGCGGCCTGGGCTTGAGCCTGTTCGGCCTGCTGGCGGGCATCCTGCCGGCCAGCGAAAACATCGAGCGTTTTTTTCAGCGCCTTATCCACCGCTGCTTCGCGCTGTTTGTCTGGTGGACGACCTTCGCCCGGCTGTTCGTGGTCCGCTATCACGGACTCGAGCGTCTGTCCCCCGGCCGCCGCGGGCTCATCGTGGTGGCCAACCATCCCGGCCTGACGGACGTCACCGTCCTGCTCGCGCGCCTGCCCGAGGCGATCTGCATTTTCAAACCCGCCATCCGCCGCAATCCCGTCCTCGGCGCCGCCGCGCGGCGCGCCGGCTACCTCGCCAGCGACGGCGGACATGAAGTCGTGCGTCTGGCGGCCGACAAGGTCGCCACCGGCCACACGCTCATCGTTTTTCCCGAAGGCACGCGCACCCCACCCGCCACCGGCCTGCTGCCGTTCAAGCCCGGCTTCGTCCTCATGGCCCGCCGCGCCGGCGTGCCCATCCAGCTGTTTCGCATCGTCCATAGCCGCCCCGTGCTCGCCAAGGGCCGGGCGTGGTGGAAGTTCCCGCCCCTGCCCGGCACCGCCGATATCACCGTCGGGCCGCGGATCTGGATCACGCCCGCCGCGGAGACGGCCGCCGCCACGGCGGAAATCGAGGTCTGGTTCCGCGCCGACCCGGCGGCCGCCGCTTGCCACGTCTGGACGCCCGCCTTCAGCTTGGACACGGCCCCCGCCCCATGATCCCTTCCCGCACCCATCTCGTCCTGCTCCCGACCTACAACACGGGGCCGCGGCTGCACGAGGTCGTGGCCGAGGCGTTGCGGCACTGGCCGGCGGTGCTGGTGGTGGTCGATGGCAGCACCGACGGCAGCGCCCAGCCCGTGCTCGAACTGGCCGCGACCGAGCCGGCCCTGACCGTGCTGGTGCTGCCCCGCAATTCGGGCAAGGGCGCGGCCGTCCTCGCCGGCGCGCAGGCCGCCGTGGCCCGCGGCTTCACCCACGCGCTGGTGATGGATGCCGACGGCCAGCACCCGGCCGGCAGCATCGCGGAATTCATGGCGGCATCGCTCAACCAACCCGCATCCCTCGTGCTGGGCCGGCCGATCTTTCCCGCCAACATCCCCGCCGAACGGCTCCACGGCCGGAAGCTCAGTGTCGGGCTCGTCCATCTGGAGTTGTTGGGCGCCGGCATCGCCGACCCGCTGTTCGGTTTCCGCGTCTATCCGCTCGCTCCGCTGCTCGCGGCGCTCGGCCCGCGCCGCGGCGGCCGGCGCTACGATTTCGACACCGAGGCGGCCGTGCGCCTCGCCTGGGCGGGCGTGCCGCCGCTCAACCTCGCCGCCCCGGTCCGCTACTTCTCCCGCGCCGAGGGCGGCGTGTCGCACTTCCACTACCTGCGCGACAATGCGACCCTGGTCTGGATGCATACGCGGCTCATCCTTGAGCTGCTGTTCTGGCGCTGGCCCGCCCTCCTCCGGCACCGCCGGCAATGGCGGACCGCCGGCCTCGCGCTCGCGCTGCTGCTGTGGTGCACCGGACCCGCCCCGGCCGCGGCGCCCGACCCGCTCGTCACTCCGGAGCACCGGCTCGCACCCGCGGCGCCGGCGTGGAGCGACCTGATCGAGGCCTTCGCGCATCAGCCGGACACCACGGCGGATTTCACCGAGCGCCGGCAGTTTCCCTTCAAGCAGGAACCGGTCGAGCTGGCGGGCGTGGTGCGCGTCTCCCCCGCCCGCGGCCTGAGCCTCCACTATGTCTCGCCGGACGAGCGCACCGTCATCCTCGACGATCAGGGCATGCTGATCCGGGCCCGTGCCGGGGAGAAGGCGCCGCCCGCCGACCCGCGCGCCACCGCCGCCAACGAGGCGCTGCGCCACATCCTCCGCTTTGAATTCGCCGCGCTGGACAGGGACTTCGACCTTTACGGCCGGCGGGATGGCCCGGACTGGACGCTCGCGCTCGTGCCGCGCACCGACACGCTGCGTCGCAGCATCGGCCGGATCACCGTGAGCGGCGAGGCCGCCACCATCCGCCGCATCGAGTTCCGCCGCTCGGCGAAGCAGGTCATCGAGATCCTGATGACTCCGCCCCGCCCGCCCGCGGCGTTCACGGCGGAGGAAGTGAAGAGCTATTTCCGATGAAGCGCGCCCGGCCACGCTTTTGTTGTAGGGCGGGATCGCTGATCCCGCCGGTGGAGCCCGCGCTCCGCGCGGGCTTAAACCTGCGCGGAGCGCCGGTTCCACCCCATGCCAATGCCGGCGGGATCAGCGATCCCGCCCTACCGTTTTGCCAAGCATGACCTTCCGCCGCCGCCAACTTCTGGGCTGGAGCATTCTCGCCGGTGCGGCGCTGCTCGGCGGCGCGTGGCTGCTGCGGCTCGACTACGCGCGGAAGATCTCCACCGACGTGCTCGACCTCATCCCCGTCGACGAGCGGGCGCCGGAGCTGACGCTGGTCCGTTCGCTGGCCAGCGAGGCGGAGGCGCGGACGATGTTCATCGAACTGACCAACGCCGACGGCCAGCCCGCCCCCGCGGCCGAGGGCGGTGGCGAAGGCGGGGGCGGCGGCCGCGAGC
>Ga0163153_10000122_pt1 | contig 129436 bp, 122 predicted proteins | sample OliLakLV19MP6IB1_FD_148629 | JGI IMG/M metagenome (GOLD analysis project Ga0163153, IMG submission 148629) | Freshwater microbial mat bacterial communities from Lake Vanda, McMurdo Dry Valleys, Antarctica - Oligotrophic Lake LV.19.MP6.IB-1 | ecosystem: Environmental > Aquatic > Freshwater >... | reverse complement strand
GGTATGGCGAAGGCGAAATATGAGCGGCGGAAGCCGCACGTGAATGTCGGGACGATCGGGCACGTGGACCACGGCAAGACGACGTTGACCGCGGCGTTGACCAAGGTGTCGGCCGATAAGGGCATGGCGAAGTTCATCCCCTACGACGAAGTGGCCAAAGCCAGCGAGAGTCAGGGGCGGCGCGATGCCACCAAGATTATGACCATTGCCATCAGTCACGTGGAATACGAAACGGTCAATCGCCACTACGCCCATGTGGACTGTCCGGGCCACGCCGACTACGTCAAGAACATGATCACCGGTGCCGCGCAGATGGACGGCGCCATTCTGGTCGTGAGTGCGGCCGACGGGCCCATGCCCCAGACGCGGGAGCATATCCTCTTGGCCCGGCAGGTCGGGGTGCCCTACATCGTGGTGTTCCTGAACAAGGCCGATAAGATCGACGACAAGGAACTCTTGGAGTTGGTCGAGCTGGAAGTGCGGGAGCTGTTGACCAAGTACGGGTTCCCGGGCGAGAAGACCCCCATCATTCACGGATCCGCCTTGAAGGCCATGGAAGGGGATACGGGTCCCCTCGGCGTGCCGTCCATTTTGCAGCTCTTAGAGGCGGTCGACACCTACATCCCGACGCCGCAACGCCCCATCGATAAACCGTTCCTGATGCCGATCGAAGACGTGTTTACCATCAGCGGACGCGGGACCGTCGTGACGGGGCGCATCGAGCGGGGGATCGTCAAGGTGGGCGACGAAATCGAGATCGTGGGCCTGCGGCCGAACCAGGCCACCATTGTGACCGGCGTCGAGATGTTTCGGAAGGTGCTCGATGAAGGCCAGGCGGGCGATAACGTCGGGGTGCTGCTGCGGGGGACGAAGAAGGAAGATGTGGAGCGCGGGATGGTGCTGGCAAAGCCGAAGAGCATCACGCCGCATACGAAGTTCAAGGCGGAGATCTATGTGTTGGCCAAAGAAGAAGGCGGGCGGCATACGCCGTTCTTCAACGGGTACCGACCGCAGTTCTATTTCCGGACGACCGATGTGACGGGGGTGATGTCGTTGAATCCGGGGGTGGAGATGGTCATGCCGGGCGACAATGTGAGCGTGACGGGGGAGCTGATTAGCCCGATCGCGATGGATCAAGGGTTGCGGTTCGCGGTGCGCGAGGGCGGCAAGACCGTCGGGTCCGGCGTCGTCACCGAAATTCTGGCGTAATTCATTAGGGAGCGTGAGGGGTAAGGGGAAGGGGTAAGGAGATGATGGCAGGCGGTCGGCCATCGCTTCACGCTTCACGCTTTACGCCTTACGAATAAGAAGATGCGAGAGATCATTGATTTGGCATGCACGATCTGCAAGCAGCGGAACTATTCCACGATGAAGAATAAGAAGAACGATCCGGATCGGTTGGAGCGGAATAAGTTCTGCAAGTTCTGCCGGAAACACATCGCCCATAAGGAAGTGAAGTAAGCTGGGCTGCCGGCTCAATGGCTGGGTTGCCAGCCGTCGTAGGGGCATGGTGTCAATGGTAGCACATCGGTCTCCAAAACCGAGAGTCTGGGTTCAAATCCTAGTGCCCCTGCCAGTTGTTGCGTAGTGGATGGGTTAGGTTCAATACCGGTGGCTGGGCTGGATTGAGAGCAGGTCGGTTGCAGAGCAGGGACGTTGGACGAAGCGAGTGGGAGGGGCGCGTTCTCTCTCTCTACGAGTGAAGGTGAGGTGGGCATGTTCAGGAAGTTTACAGATTCTATTCGTGAGTTTTTCGATGATGTGCGCGGGGAGTTGAAGAAAGTGTCGTTTCCGACTCGGGCCGAAACGGTCGGGTCCACGACGGTAGTCATTGTTTTTTGCATCATCATGTCCCTGTATCTGTCGTTCGTCGACTCGGTACTTGTATGGGCAGTGAGCAAGATTCTGTGAGTCAGAGTCTGAAAGTGAGTGTCGCTGCATGGCACATAGTCAACCAATGATCCGAGGGTAGGGCATGGCAAAGAATTGGTACGTCATTCATACCTACGCAGGCTTTGAGGGTCGGGTGAAGACCAGCTTGCTCGAGCGGGCCAATCAAATGGGATTGGTCGAAAAAATGGGGCAGGTACTCGTGCCGACGGAGGATGTGATTGAGATCAAGGATGGCAAACGCCGAACGTCGCGACGGAAGTTTTTCCCCGGGTATGTGATCGTGGAGTTGGAGTCCCCGCTTATCGATGAAACCTTGCAAATGATCAAAGAGACGCCGAAGGTCACGGGATTTGTCGGCGCTGGTGCGCAGCCGACACCCTTGTCGGCGGAAGAGGTAGAGTCGCTTTTGAAGCAGGTTGATGTGGGGGCATCCGGGCCACGCGAACAGGTTAAATTCATCAAGACGGATAATGTCCGGATTATCGATGGTCCGTTTCTCGGATTTAATGGTGTGGTGGACGAGGTGAATCAGGACCATAGCCGTCTTAAAGTCTTGGTCAGTATTTTTGGGCGCTCCACTCCGGTGGAGCTTGGGTTCTTGCAAGTGGAGCGGATTTAACCTCCGAAATGGACGAACGCGCGTAGGAGTGTAGGACATGGCCAAGGAAGTATCGGCACAGATTAAGTTGCAGATTCCTGCTGGGAAAGCGAACCCTGCTCCCCCGGTCGGGCCGTCGCTGGGTCAGCACGGCGTCAACATCATGGAATTTTGCAAGCAGTTCAACGCGAAAACACAAAAAGAGGGCGATAGCATCATCCCGGTGGTCATCACGGTCTACAAGGACCGGTCGTTTACCTTTGTGATGAAAACTCCGCCGGCGTCCGACCTCTTGAAGAAGGCGGCCGGAGTCATTAAAGGATCCGGCGTTCCCCAGAAAGACAAGGTCGGGAAGATCACGAAGGCGCAGTTGCGTGAGATCGCGCAAAAGAAAATGACGGATCTCAATGCCGTCGATCTCGAGGGGGCGATCAAGATCATTGAAGGGACGGCGCGCAGTATGGGAGTCGTGGTTCAAGGGTGAGGCGGTAGAGCGGGCATGACGGCCCGTCGTGCTCGCGGACCGCGCGCCCGGTGAAGGACCGCGGTCGACGCGCGCAGTACCGGGCGTCTTGCCCGATCAGAACGTGCGATGGCGTAGAGGGGAGAACGGAAATGGGAAAGAAGATGAGAGCGGCGGTGGAAAAGCTTGAGCCTCGGGTCTATGCCTTGCGCGAGGCGGTTGATGCGGTGAAGCGGTCGGCCTACACCAAGTTCGATGAATCCGTCGATCTGGCACTTCGATTGGGCGTGGATCCGAAGCGGGCGGACCAGATGGTGCGTGGCACGACCTCGCTGCCACATGGCACGGGGAAGAAGGTGCGCGTGTTGGTCTTTGCCAAGGGAGAGAAGGAGCAGGAGGCGCGGCAAGCCGGTGCTGATTATGTCGGGTCCGATGACCTGATGGAGAAGATCAAGGGTGGGTGGATGGACTTTGATTGTGCTATCTCGACGCCGGACCTTATGGCGGCCGTCGGGAAGCTCGGAAAGGCGCTGGGGCCTCGCGGGCTCATGCCGAATCCGAAGACCGGGACCGTAACCTTTGATGTCGGCAAGGCCGTGTCAGAAATTCGGAAAGGTCGTGTGGAGTATAAGGTCGAAAAGGCCGGGATTGTTCAGGTGCCTGTCGGGAAAGTGTCGTTTAAGCCCGAACAGCTCTATGACAATGCGTCGGCGGTTCTTGAGGCGGTGATTAAAGCGAAGCCGGCCTCGTGCAAAGGACGTTATTTGATGAGCGCGACTCTCTCGAGCACGATGGGGCCTGGCGTGAAGCTCGATGCCATCGCGTTAGCCAAGGAATGGAGTTAGTCAGGTGTTGCGGCGCGGAAGGGGAAGGGTTCGACTATGAAAAAGGACGAGAAAGCGACAGCGGTTGCGGAGTTGACGGAGACATTTAGTCGTGCACGGCTTGCCATTGTCACCGAAAGTGCCGGGCTTTCCGTCAACCAGGTCACGGAACTCCGCAAGCAGTTGCGAGGTGCCAAGGCCGAATACAAGGTCGTCAAGAACACATTGGCCGCCCGTGCTGCTGAGGGTACGATTCTTTTCGGGGTGAAGGATTACCTGAAGGGCCCAACGGGGTTGGTGATCGGCTATGACGATCCGGTGCTTCCGGCCAAGATTCTTCGGGATTTTATTCTGGCGGAGAAGCGCGAGCAGAAGATCAAGATCACCATCGGTGTGTTGGAGGGCAAGGTGGTGCAGCCGGCCGAACTGGCGGCGGTTGCGAAACTCCCGAAGAAGGAAGTCCTCATTGCCATGTTGTTGTCGGCCATGCAGGGACCAGCGCGTGGCCTTGTGTATACGCTCAGTGCGGTCTTGTCGAAATTTGTGAGAGTCATTGCAGCCATTCAGGACAAACGAAAAGGAGAAGGGGATATGTCAACGACAACAGCAAAATTGTCACAGGAAGAGTTGATCAAGGCCATTGAGACGATGAGTGTGCTCGATTTGGCCGAGCTCGTGAAGGGGTTAGAGACCCGATTCGGTGTCACGGCTGCCGCACCGGTCGCCGCCGCCGCTCCTGCGGCAGGTGGTGGTGCAGCAGCGGCAGCCGAGGAGAAGACGGCGTTTGATGTCGTACTCGTGTCTGCTCCGGCGGACAAGAAAATTCAAGTCATTAAGGTTGTCCGTGAACTCACCAGCCTTGGCTTGAAGGAAGCAAAAGACCTGGTCGAAGGCGCGCCGAAGCCCGTGAAAACTGGTGTCACGAAAGAAGAGTGCGACACCATGAAGAAGAAGCTTGAAGAGAGCGGTGCCAAGGTCGAGATCAAGTAGTCTCGATTTGGCCAGTCTCTAGTGTCTGTGGGTGCCTGCCATGTGCGGGTACCCAAGCCTAACCATTGTAGTGGAGGACCGGCGAATGTCCGAAACGACTCTGCAAGAGTTCGTCGAGCGGAAAGACTACTCTCGCATTCATAGCAGCATAGAAATTCCTGATCTTATTGAGATTCAGAAGCGTTCCTATGAAGAATTTCTTCAGCGGGAGGTTGAGCCGGAGCGTCGCAAGGATCATGGGCTCCAGGCCGCTCTGGCGAGCGTGTTTCCAATTCCGGATTACAATAATACCGCCGTATTGGAATTTACGAGCTACACGCTTGGGACCCCAAAGTATGATGAACGGGAATGCCTTGAACAGGGGATGACCTATGCCGTTCCGCTGAAACTCCGGGTACGCCTCGTTGTGTTCGACAAGGAAGACAAGGGCTCCAAGAAAAAAGTGCTCGACGTCCGGGAGCAGGAAGTGTACGTCGGCGAGCTGCCGCTCATGACGGAACGCGGGACTTTCATTGTCAATGGCACGGAGCGTGTGGTGGTGAGCCAGTTGCATCGGTCTCCCGGTGCCTCCTTCACGCATGATAAGGGCCGGACCCACTCCAGCGGCAAGGTGTTGTACTCCGCCAGGATCATTCCCTATCGCGGGTCGTGGCTGGATTTCGAGTTCGATGCTCGCGACATTCTCTATGTGCGCATCGACCGTCGGCGAAAAATGCCGACGACCATTCTGCTGAAGGCCTTCGGCTTTTCAGGCGACGACTTGCTCAAGATGTATTATCCGGTCGAGGAAATTCGTGTCGTAAATGGCAAGATGCTGCGAAAGCTCGATCCTGAGATTCATCAAGGGTTGCGCTGTTCGGCAGAAGTGCTTGAGAAGGGCGCCAAGGAGCCGCTGGTGCGGGAAGGGGCCAAGCTCACGAAGGGGCTCATCGCAAAACTCAAGGCGGCTGGTGTGAAGGAAATCCCGCTTGCGCCGAGTGAATTAGTCGGGCGTGCAATCCTGACCGAACTGGTGGACTCCAAGAAGAATAAGATCGCAGAAAAAAATCAACGGCTCACGGCCGAAATCATCGAGGTGCTGCTCGAAAGCGATGTCGAAGAGTTTAAGGCAATCTATTTCGATACGGTCACGTCTACGCCGGTGATTCTGGATACCCTGGAGATGGACAAGACCACCTCCAAAGAGGAGGCGATGGTCGAGATCTATCGTCGGTTACGGCCGGGAGAAACGCCCTCGGTTGATACCGCGCGAGCCCTTTTCGATAATCTGTTCTTGAACTCCAAGCGGTACGATCTCTCTCCGGTCGGGCGCCTGAAGTTGAACAAGAAGCTCGCCCTCGATCTGCCCTTGGAGCAGCGAACGCTGACGGCGCAGGACATGGTAGAGGTGATTCGCTATCTCGTGAACTTGAAGCTGGGCAAGGGCGAAATCGACGACATCGACCACTTGGGTAATCGTCGTGTTCGTTCTGTCGGCGAGTTGTTGGAGAACCAATTCCGACTTGGGCTGGTCCGCATGGAGCGGAGTATCAAGGAGCGGATGAATCTGCTGGATATGGAAACGGTGCTGCCGCACGATTTAATCAATGCGAAGCCCGTCGTCGCCGCAGTGAAGGAGTTCTTCAGCAGCAGCCAGTTGTCTCAGTTCATGGACCAGACGAATCCGCTCGCAGAAATTACCCACAAGCGGCGGCTTTCCGCGCTCGGTCCCGGCGGGTTGACCAGGGAGCGGGCGGGGTTCGAGGTTCGCGACGTCCATCCGTCACACTACAGCCGTATTTGCCCGATCGAAACGCCGGAAGGCCCGAACATCGGCTTGATCACGTCATTGGCGACCTATGCGCGCATCAATAAGTTCGGGTTTATCGAAGCGCCCTATCGCAAAGTGGTGAAGGGGCGAGTCACCGATGAGATCGAGTTTCTTTCCGCGATCGAAGGGGACAAGTACACCATCGCGCAGGCGAATGCGAAAGTGGATGCTTCTGGTCGCCTGGTATCCGAAACCATCTCGGCGCGATCTGCCGGAGATTTCGTGACGGCCACCTCAGACAAGATCGAGTACATGGACGTGTCGCCCAAACAGGTGGTGAGCGTGGCCACGGCCTTGGTGCCGTTCTTGGAACACGACGATGCCAACCGTGCCTTGATGGGATCGAATATGCAGCGTCAGGCCGTCCCGTTGCTCACGTCAGAGGCTCCGCTGGTCGGCACAGGAATGGAGACCGTGGTCGCGCGCGACTCGGGCTATGTGGTGCAGGCCCGACGTGCCGGCGTCGTGGAAAGTGTGGACGCCACGAGGGTCGTCGTGCGTGCCGATTCGAAGGAAGGTCGGAAAAGGAATGATGCCGGTCTGGACGTGTATGATCTGATCAAGTTCCAGCGATCGAATCAGAGCACGACCATCACGCAGACGCCAGTGGTGCGGCTTGGGCAGCCAGTAAAAGTGGGACAGGTCTTGGCTGACGGTCCCGCCATTGATCACGGAGAACTGGCACTAGGTAAGAATATCCTCGTTGCCTTCATGCCTTGGGGCGGATACAACTTCGAAGACGCTATTTTGTTGAGCGAAAAACTGGTGCGGGAGGACGCATTCACCTCGATTCACATTGAGGAATTCGAGGTGGAGGCCCGCGATACCAAGTTGGGGAAAGAGGACATTACTCGCGACATCCCGAATGTCGGAGAAGAAGCGCTTCGCGACCTCGATGAGAGCGGGATCATCCGTATCGGGGCCGAGGTGAAGCCTGGAAATATTTTGGTCGGGAAGGTGACGCCGAAAGGCGAAACACAGCTTACGCCTGAAGAAAAACTTCTGCGGGCCATCTTCGGTGAAAAAGCGGGCGACGTGAAGGATACATCGTTAACGGTGCCGCCGGGTGTCGAGGGCATCGTCGTTGATGTGAAAATCTTCTCGCGCAAGGGGCTCGATAAGGACGAACGATCCAAGAGCATCGAAAGCGACGATGCGACGAAGCTCCAGCGTGATCACCACGAGGAACTCCGTATTATCGATGATGAAAAAACGAAGAAGATCAGAAAACTGTTGCTGGGGAAGGTGGTTGGTCGTGACTTGATGGATCCTGAGAGCGGCGATGTCATTCTGAAGAAGAAGGGCAAGCTGACGGCAGAGATTCTCAAGCGGTTGCCGGATGAGACTGTCCGCTACATCATTCTGAGCGATCCTGACGAGCAGAAAGAGCTGGAAGACGTCGAGCGGCGGGCAAAGGAACAGATCGAGATTTTACAGACGCTGTACGACGAGAAGGTTGGGCGGTTGAAGCGGGGCGATGAGCTTCCGCCTGGTGTGATCAAGCTCGTCAAGGTCTATGTGTCGATGAAGCGCAAGATTCAGGTCGGCGACAAGATGGCCGGGCGGCATGGAAACAAAGGCGTGGTCTCTCGGGTCTTGCCCGAGGAAGACATGCCGTGCTTGCCGGATGGGACGCCGGTGGAAATTGTGCTGAATCCACTGGGCGTGCCGTCACGTATGAACGTCGGCCAGATTCTGGAAACTCACCTGGGTTGGGCGGCCAAGGCATTGGGGATTAAGGTAGCGAGCCCGGTGTTCGATGGAGCGTCAGAAACAGAGATTAAGGAGCTGCTCAAGAAGGCCAACCTGCCGACTAGCGGGCAAACCATGCTGATGGACGGCCGAACCGGGGAAATGTTTGGTAGTCCCGTCACGGTCGGCTACATGTATGTCTTAAAGCTCCACCACTTGGTCGACGACAAGATTCACGCACGGTCGATCGGTCCCTATTCGCTCGTCACGCAGCAGCCGCTCGGTGGCAAGGCCCAATTCGGCGGCCAGCGGTTGGGAGAAATGGAAGTGTGGGCGTTGCAGGCCTATGGCGCTGCTTCCACGCTGCAAGAGTTCTTGACGGTAAAATCGGACGACGTGCCGGGCCGATCGCGGATGTACGAAGCGATAGTCAAGGGTGAGCCGTTCCTGGAGCCTGGATTACCCGAGTCGTTTAACGTCTTGGTCAAAGAGCTGCAGAGTCTGGGTCTCGACGTCGAACTGGTCAAGTCGCAAGACTAACCCATTTGTGTGCCGGCCCTAGAGGTCGGCATCAGAGGAGGTCACTACTTTGGAAGGCGTCTATACATTATTTGAGAAGCCGCGTGATGCGGTTTCATTCGATTCGATGCGGATCCGGATCGCGTCACCCGAAAAAATTCGGTCGTGGTCCTATGGTGAAGTGAAGAAACCGGAGACCATCAATTACCGGTCGTTTAAACCGGAAAAAGACGGACTGTTTTGCGCGAAGATTTTCGGTCCAATCAAGGACTGGGAGTGCAACTGCGGCAAGTATAAGCGCATGAAGCACCGCGGCATTGTCTGTGACAAGTGCGGCGTCGAGGTCATTCAGTCCAAAGTCCGCCGGGAACGTATGGGCCACATCGAGCTTGCGGCCCCGGTCGCACATATATGGTTCCTCAAGGGCGTGCCGAGCCGGATCGGAACCTTGCTGGACATGAGCCTCAAAGGGCTTGAGCGGATTCTCTATTTTGAGAGCTATGTCTGTGTCGATCCAGGATCGACAGATTTGACGGAGAAGGAGCTGGTCACGGAGGAAAAGCTTCGCGCGCTCCAATCTGAATACAGCCCCGGTTCCTACAAAGTCGGTATCGGTGCCGATGCCATTCGGGAGTTGCTCCGCAAGATCGACATCAATGCCAAGTGGGATGAGATCAAGGCGAAGGCTAAGACGTCGGCCTCCGCAGCGCTGAAGAAGAAATATGCGAAGCAGCTGAAAGTCATCGAGGCCTTCCGTAAGTCTGGAAACCTGCCGGAATGGATGATCATGGATGTGATTCCGGTGCTCCCACCGGAGTTGCGCCCACTCGTGCCGCTGGACGGGGGACGGTTTGCGACGTCGGATCTGAACGATCTATACCGCCGCGTCATCAATCGGAACAATCGCCTGAAGCGGCTGATCGAGTTGAAGGCGCCGGGCGTGATTATCCGAAACGAAATGCGGATGTTGCAGGAAGCGGTTGATGCGCTCTTCGATAACGGCCGTCGCGGTCGCGCGATTCGTGGACCCAACAAGCGGCCGCTCAAATCGTTGAGCGACATGCTCAAGGGGAAGCAGGGGCGTTTTCGCCAAAACCTGCTCGGTAAACGGGTCGATTATTCTGGCCGAACCGTCATCGTCGTGGGGCCCGAGCTTCGGCTGCATCAATGCGGGTTGCCCAAGAAGATGGCGCTTGAACTCTTCAAGCCCTTTATCTTCCACAAGTTGGAGGAGCGCGGCGCGGCGACGACGATTAAGAGTGCTAAGCGCTTGGTCGAAAAAGAACGGCCGGAAGTGTGGGACGTGCTTGATGAGGTGATTCGCGAGCATCCTGTGCTGCTGAACCGTGCACCGACGTTGCACCGTCTCGGTATCCAGGCGTTTGATCCTGTGTTGGTTGAAGGCAAGGCCATTCGGCTGCATCCGCTGGTCTGTGCCGCATTCAATGCTGACTTCGACGGTGACCAGATGGCGGTTCACGTTCCGCTGTCGGTCGAAGCGCAGGTCGAGGCACGCGTGCTGCTGATGTCGATCAATAACATTCTCTCGCCTGCCAGCGGCAAGCCGATTGCGGTGCCGTCGCAGGACATGGTGCTGGGCTGTTATTGGCTGACCAAAGAGCGCGCAGGATGTAAGGGAGAGGGGAAAGTGTTCGGCTCACCGGAGGAAGTGCGCATTGCGTATGATTCGCGAGAATTGGAAGAGCATGCGCGGATCAAGGTGCGGATTGAGGGAAACCTCGTTCAGACCACCGTTGGGCGAGTGATCCTGTCAGATGTGCTCCCTCCTGGATTACCGTTCGCCAACGCGAATAAGCTCATGACCAAGAAGGAAATGACCAAGCTCATCGATACGGTCTACCGCCAGTGTGGGCACCGTGAGACCGTCACGTTCCTCGACAAGGTCAAGGACACAGGGTTCGAGTATGCCACGCGTGCCGGCATCTCGATCTGTATCGACAACATGCATATTCCGACCAAGAAACAAGAATTGCTGGGGAAGGCTCAGCACGAGGTCACGGAAATCGAACGTCAGTATGCCGAGGGGTTGATCACCAACGGCGAACGCTATAACAAGGTGATCGACATCTGGGCCCATGTGACTGAGCAGATTGCCAATGAAATGATGAGGGAATTGGGCGCGGGTGGCGATCCGAGCAAGGCCGAGTCTTTCAATCCAATCTTCATGATGGCGGATTCCGGTGCTCGAGGAAGCTCGCAGCAGATCCGCCAGTTGGGTGGTATGCGCGGATTGATGGCGAAGCCCTCCGGTGAAATCATCGAGACTCCGATTACCGCTAATTTCCGAGAAGGACTAACGGTGTTGCAGTACTTTATTTCGACGCACGGTGCCCGTAAGGGATTGGCCGACACGGCGTTGAAGACGGCAAACTCCGGTTATCTCACGCGTCGCTTGGTGGATATCGCGCAGGATGTGATTATCAACGAAATCGATTGCGGCACCACCGATGGCATCACGGTGAGCGCATTGGTCGAGGGGGGTGAAATCATCCAGCCGATCGAAGAGCGGGTGTTGGGGCGGTTGGCCGCAGAAGATATTCGTGATCCAGTGACAGGTGAGATCATCGTGTCGTTCAATGAGGAGATTGACGAGGACCGGACAAAGGCGATCGTGGAAGCTGCGGTCGACCACGTCAAGATTCGTTCGGTGTTGACCTGTCAGTCACGCCGTGGGGTCTGTCGCTCGTGTTATGGGCGTGATTTGGCCCGCGGACGGTTGGTCGAAAAAGGCGAGCCCGTTGGTGTCATTGCGGCACAGTCGATCGGTGAGCCGGGAACACAGCTGACCATGCGGACGTTCCACATCGGTGGAACGGCGAGCAAAGTGGTTGAGCAGACGGTGACCGAATCCAAGCATGCGGGCACTATCAAGTTCATGAGCTTCGATGCCAAGAAGAATGCCGACTTCCCTAACGCCGGGATTGCGGTCCAGAATAAAGATGGTGAATGGGTCGTCATGAATCGGAACGCCAAGATTTCCATTATCGATGAAACGGGACGTGAGCGCGAGAAGTACGGGGTTGTCTACGGCGCCAAGATCAAGATTAAAAATGGTGGTCGCGTTGAGGTGGGCCAGAAATTGGTCGAATGGGATCCGTACTCACTGACCATCCTCACTGAGGTCGGCGGCAAGGTGGCGTATGGAGACATCATCGAAGGTGTCTCCATGAAGGAAGAATTCGATGAAGTCACCGGCCTCTCCCGCAAGGTCATCGTTGAGCATAGTGGCGCAACGTTACGGCCACGTGTGTCGATCAAGGATGAGGGGGGGAAGACTGCCAAAGTTGCAGCGGTGGCTAACGTGGCGCGCTATCTGCTACCGGTCGGGGCGCATATTTTCGTCGAAAAAGGCGCAGTGGTGACTCCCGGCGATGTGTTGGCGAAGATTCCGCGGGAGACGACCAAGACAAAAGATATTACGGGGGGTCTGCCTCGCGTGGCTGAGTTGTTCGAGGCCAGAAAGCCGAAGGAGACGGCCGTCATCAGCGAGATCGACGGCGAAGTTTCGTACGATGGTTTCGTGAAGGGTATGCGCAAAGTGCTGGTCAATAATAAAATGGGTGACGTGAAAGAATACTTCATCCCCAAGGGCAAGCACGTGAATGTGCATGAGGGTGATTGGGTCAGGGCCGGCGAGCCGTTGATGGATGGGTCGGCCAATCCGCACGACATCCTTGATGTGTTGGGCCCGAACGAGTTGCAGAAGTATCTCGTCGATGAAGTGCAGGATGTCTACCGGCTGCAAGGTGTGACGATCAACGACAAGCATATCGAGATCATTGTGCGGCAGATGCTGCGCAAGGTCAGAATCGAAGATCCTGGTGATACGGAATTTTTGCCAGGCAGTCAAGTCAGCAAGATGTTATTTGACGAAGAGAATGAGCGAGTGGTAGCGAAGGGTGGGCAGCCGGGTCTTGGGAAGCCTGTCTTACTGGGGATTACCAAGGCAGCATTGACTACTGATAGCTTTATCTCGGCAGCCTCATTCCAGGAGACCACACGTGTCTTGACGGAAGCCGCGATCAACGGGCGCGTTGATAATCTGTTGGGCCTGAAGGAAAATGTCATCGTCGGTCGCTTGATTCCAGCTGGAACCGGCTTCGAAGAGTATCGAGACACCTTCGTCATTAGCCCCAAGCCTGAGCCCGTGATTGTTGGTCAGGGGGATGTAGCGGCGCTGGCGCACGAAGGGATAGCGACGGGATCGGGAGAGCCCGCGCGCTCATAATGTAGGCGGTCCTGAGGGAGACTTGACACCGCGATCAATGCTCACTACAATCGACCGGCTCTACCCTTGAATAGTTGAGGAAGACGGTCAAACTGTGCCGATGATGAGAGTGAAGTACTAATGCCAACGATTAATCAACTAGTCAGAAAAGGTCGCCAGAAGGCGCAGGCGAAGACCAAGAGTCCTGCGCTCAAGTCCTGTCCGCAAAAACGTGGCGTCTGTCTTCGTGTCTATACCTCAACGCCAAAGAAGCCGAACTCGGCGTTGCGGAAAGTTGCGCGTGTCCGGTTGACGAACGGGATGGAAGTCACGACATACATTCCTGGCGTCGGCCACAACCTTCAAGAGCATTCCATCGTGCTCGTTCGCGGGGGCCGGGTGAAGGACTTGCCGGGTGTGCGTTATCACATCGTCAGAGGGGCCCTTGATGCCGTCGGTGTGGCGGATCGAAAGCAGAGTCGTTCGAAGTATGGAGCGAAGCGTCCCAAGTAGGAAGATTATCACCGTTGGTATTGAGAGAGTGAATAGCACATGCCAAGAACTAGATTTTTAGACCACCGCGATCCTCTCCCTGATGTGCGATATCGGGATAAGCTCGTCGGGAAATTTTTGAATATTTTGATGTCGGGGGGCAAGAAGAGTACGGCCGAGCGCATTTGCTACGGAGCCTTCGATGTTATTCAGGAGAAGACCGGCAACGATCCACTGAAAGTATTTCGGACGGCGATTGATAATGTGAAGCCGGTGGTTGAGGTGAAGTCCCGTCGGGTGGGCGGTGCGTCGTATCAGGTGCCGGTAGAAATTCGTCCGGCTCGCCGGATGTCGCTGGCGCTTCGATGGTTGGCAGAGTATTCGCGTACGCGCGGCGGGAAGAGCATGCGAGAGAAGCTTGCTGCTGAATTGCTGGATGCGTCGAACAATACGGGAGCGGCGGTTAAGAAGCGGGAAGACGTGCATCGGATGGCGGAAGCCAACAAGGCATTCGCACACTATCGCTGGTAGCGTCGTTCTGTGCTGCAGCTGAGCCGTGCTGCGATCCGCTCACGCGGGTACTCGTAAGTCGCAGCGTTTCACTGGCTCGGGTTGCGGCATATATATTTTTAGGGGAAGTACGTGGCGCGTCAATCACCGTTAGAACAAACTCGGAACATCGGCATCATGGCTCACATTGATGCCGGTAAGACGACGACCACTGAGCGTATTCTCTACTACACCGGGATCTCACACAAGATGGGTGAGGTTCACGAAGGCGCGGCGACGATGGATTGGATGGAGCAGGAAAGGGAGCGCGGCATTACGATTACGGCTGCTGCGACGACCTGTTTCTGGCGAGACCATCGCATTAATATCATCGATACCCCGGGGCATGTCGATTTTACGATTGAGGTCGAACGGTCGCTTCGTGTACTCGACGGGGCTGTGGCGGTGTTTGACTCCGTGCAGGGAGTTGAGCCGCAATCTGAGACAGTCTGGCGGCAGGCCGATAAGTATAGTGTGCCGAGGATCGCGTTCATGAACAAGATGGACCGAGTCGGCGCAGATTTTTATACCAGCGTCCAGACCATGATCGATCGGTTGGGAGCAAACCCTGTTCCGATTCAGATCCCTATCGGCCGCGAATCTGAATTCAGAGGGTCGATCGATCTCGTGACCATGAAGGCCTATGTGTATGACGACGAGACGCTTGGCGCCAAGTATAAAGTTGACGAAATTCCTGCCGATCTGCTCGGTCGAGCCAAGGAATATCGCGATAAAATGCTGGATGCGGTCGCTGAATTCGACGAACAGGCCATGGAGAAGTATCTCAATGGTCAGCCCTTAACGGAAGAGGAGATCCGTCGAGCCATTCGAGCTGGCGTGATTTCGATGAAGATGACTCCTATTCTGTGTGGATCGGCGTTCAAGAACAAGGGTGTCCAGCAGCTATTGGATGGGGTTGTGGATTTCCTTCCGTCCCCGCTGGACGTCGAATCGGTGACCGGAATTGATCCGAACACCGAACAGGAAGTGAAGCGACGTCCATCAGATAGTGAACCGTTTGCGGCCTTAGCCTTCAAGATTATGACGGATCCATTTGCGGGTCAGCTCACCTTTTTACGAGTATACTCGGGCACGCTGAAGACGGGCACGTCCGTTGCGAACGTGACGAAGGGGACGAGGGACCGCGTCGGACGTCTCCTGAAGATGCATGCGAACAAGCGGGAAGACATTGATGTCGCCTATGCGGGTGATATTGTCGCGGCCGTCGGACTAAAAGGGGCGACGACCGGAGACACGTTGGCGGATGAAAAGCAGCCGGTCCTGCTCGAGGTCATGAAGTTCCCTGAGCCGGTTATCGCGATGGCGATTGAGCCAAAAACCAAGCAAGATCAAGAGAAGATGGGGTTCGCGCTCCAGAAGTTGGCGCAGGAAGATCCATCGTTCCGGGTGAAGACGGATGAAGAGACCGCGCAGACCATCATTGCCGGGATGGGAGAGTTGCACCTGGAAATCATCGTCGATCGCATGCTGCGCGAATTCAAGGTGGAGGCCAATGTCGGAAAGCCGGAGGTGGCCTTTAGGGAAACGATTCGCAAGAAGGCTGAAGCTGAGGCGAAGTACATTAAGCAGACCGGTGGTCGTGGCCAGTATGGACATGTCGTGTTGACGGTTGAGCCTGCCGAATCAGGCAAAGGCTTGGAGTTCATCAATAAAACCGTCGGCGGCTCGATTCCAAGAGAGTTTATCCCGGCGATCGAAAAGGGTGTGAAGGAACGGCTTGATTCTGGCGTGATCGCAGGGTATCCGCTTCGCGATGTTCGGGTCACAGTGATCGACGGGTCGTTTCATGATGTCGATTCCAATGAAATGGCGTTTAAAATCGCCGGCTCGATGGCATTCCTCGATGCCTGTAAGAGAGCCGATCCTGTGTTGCTTGAGCCGATCATGAAGGTGGAGGTGGTGGTCCCTCAGGATTTTATGGGCGACGTGATCGGCAATTTGAATGGTCGTCGTGGCAAGATCCAGGGCATGAAGGCGCGAGCCGCTGCGCAGATCATCGATGCGTCGGTGCCACTCAGTGAAATGTTCGGGTATGCGACCGATCTTCGGTCTCGCACACAGGGCCGTGCCACCTATAGTATGGAATTCGACCGATATGATCCGGTGCCCCGGCAGATTTCAGAGGCCATCATTGCCAAGTACAGGGGTGAGTAGTCGAATTGATTTTTGAGTGAGGACGGAAGGGAGCGGGTATGGCGAAGGCGAAATATGAGCGGCGGAAGCCGCACGTGAATGTCGGGACGATCGGGCACGTGGACCACGGCAAGACGACGTTGACCGCGGCGTTGACCAAGGTGTCGGCCGATAAGGGCATGGCGAAGTTCATCCCCTACGACGAAGTGGCCAAAGCCAGCGAGAGTCAGGGGCGGCGCGATGCCACCAAGATTATGACCATTGCCATCAGTCACGTGGAATACGAAACGGTCAATCGCCACTACGCCCATGTGGACTGTCCGGGCCACGCCGACTACGTCAAGAACATGATCACCGGTGCCGCGCAGATGGACGGCGCCATTCTGGTCGTGAGTGCGGCCGACGGGCCCATGCCCCAGACGCGGGAGCATATCCTCTTGGCCCGGCAGGTCGGGGTGCCCTACATCGTGGTGTTCCTGAACAAGGCCGATAAGATCGACGACAAGGAACTCTTGGAGTTGGTCGAGCTGGAAGTGCGGGAGCTGTTGACCAAGTACGGGTTCCCGGGCGAGAAGACCCCCATCATTCACGGATCCGCCTTGAAGGCCATGGAAGGGGATACGGGTCCCCTCGGCGTGCCGTCCATTTTGCAGCTCTTAGAGGCGGTCGACACCTACATCCCGACGCCGCAACGCCCCATCGATAAACCGTTCCTGATGCCGATCGAAGACGTGTTTACCATCAGCGGACGCGGGACCGTCGTGACGGGGCGCATCGAGCGGGGGATCGTCAAGGTGGGCGACGAAATCGAGATCGTGGGCCTGCGGCCGAACCAGGCCACCATTGTGACCGGCGTCGAGATGTTTCGGAAGGTGCTCGATGAAGGCCAGGCGGGCGATAACGTCGGGGTGCTGCTGCGGGGGACGAAGAAGGAAGATGTGGAGCGCGGGATGGTGCTGGCAAAGCCGAAGAGCATCACGCCGCATACGAAGTTCAAGGCGGAGATCTATGTGTTGGCCAAAGAAGAAGGCGGGCGGCATACGCCGTTCTTCAACGGGTACCGACCGCAGTTCTATTTCCGGACGACCGATGTGACGGGGGTGATGTCGTTGAATCCGGGGGTGGAGATGGTCATGCCGGGCGACAATGTGAGCGTGACGGGGGAGCTGATTAGCCCGATCGCGATGGATCAAGGGTTGCGGTTCGCGGTGCGCGAGGGCGGCAAGACCGTCGGGTCCGGCGTCGTCACCGAAATTCTGGCGTAATGATTGGCTGGATGAATAGAGGAATGAATGGTTAAGGTTGAACAACGAATCAGGATTCGGTTGCGTGGGTTTGATTACCGCGTGTTGGACCAATCAGTGGCGGAGATTGTTGAGACCGTCCGCCGGAGCGGGGCGAAAATTGTGGGGCCGATTCCGCTGCCGACGCGCATCGAGAAGTTCACAGTGCAGAGTGCGACGCATGCAGATAAAAAGGCTCGCGAGCAGTTCGAAATCAGGACGCACAAGCGTTTGATGGACATCATGGACGCGACTCCTGAAACCATGGATTCGCTGATGAAGTTGAACTTAGCCGCCGGCGTGGATGTTGAGATAAAGCTCTAAAGATAGATGACTGACAAGGAACGCGACGCATGACGAACGGGTTGTTGGGTAAAAAACTGGGGATGACCCAGATATTTGACGAGACGCGGTTTACGCCTGTGACCATCATTGAGGCGGGGCCTTGCCGCGTGGTCACGATCAAGACCAAAGAGCGCGATGGGTATGAGTCCGTCCAGTTGTCTTTTGGTGAAGTCAAAGAGCGCAAGTTGTCCAAGGCCGAGCTGGGTCATCTGAAGAAGACTGAGGCTCCAGCCACCCGTGTACTCAGAGAGTTTCAAAAGGTTGGCGAGGTGGCGGTGGGACAATCCATTAAAGTCGATATCTTCCAAAAGGGCGACTGGGTGGATGTCATCGGGATTTCGAAGGGGAAGGGGTTTCAGGGAGTGGTGAAGCGGCATCATTATGCCGGCGGTCCTGAATCTCACGGATCCATGTTCCATCGTCATCCCGGTTCGATGGGGGCCAGTTCGTATCCTTCGCGTGTCTGGAAAGGGAAGACCTTGCCCGGGCACATGGGGGCTAAGCGGATTACGGTCCAGCGATTGAAAGTTATTGAATCCAGGCCTGATGAGAATTTGCTGTTCGTTCGAGGTGCAGTCCCGGGTGCGGCAAATGGCTTGATCATGGTGCGAAAGTCGAAGAAGGGGTAGGGCATGCCCACGGTTGATGTTGTTGATTTGAAAAGGCAGAAAGTCGGGTCCGTCGATCTTCCTGAGGAAGTGTTTGGCTGTAAGCTGCACACGGCCTTAGTCCATGAAGCGGTGGTGATGCAGCGTGCCTGTGAGCGTCAGGGGACCGCATCGACATTGCGGCGAGGAGAAGTGGCTGGGTCCGGAAAAAAGCCCTGGAAGCAAAAGCATACGGGGCGGGCTCGGGCAGGGTCGATCCGCTCTCCTGTATGGCGGCATGGCGGCTCGGTGTTTGGTCCGAAACCGCGTGATTATTCATACAGCATGCCAAAAAAGAAGTATCGTGCAGCGCTTCAAAGCGCGCTGTCGGCAAAGTTAGCCGATGGACAAGTGTTGATTGTCTCGAATCTGTCGTTGGACAAGCCGAAGACGAAACTGTTGGCCCAAGTGCTGACTAATTTGGGTGCCGAGGCGTATGCCTTGATTGTGGCAGGTGCCGGGCATGCCGGATTGGCTCAAGCTGCAGGCAATCTTCCGAATGTGTGTGTGGTGGGGCCTGAAGGATTGAACGTCTACGACATTGTTCGAGCTGAAGTGATTCTGATCCTTGAACGTGAATTGCCGCGGGTGAAGGAGGTCTGGTCATGAAGGCGGGTCTCCATGGCATTCTGTTGCAGCCGTTGCTGACGGAAAAGATCACGGCGATGCGGGAAAGCAACAACACGGTGGGTTTTCTCGTTCATCCGGATGCGAATCGTCTCCAGATCAAGCAAGCAGTAGAAACGTTGCTGAAGGTGAAGGTTGAGCGAGTGAACGTGATGAATGTTCGTGGAAAGGTGAAGCGCTTGGGGCGTTTCTCTGGTAAGCGATCGGATTGGAAAAAGGCTTTCGTCAAGCTCAAGCAAGGTGAGAAGTTGGAGCTCTACGAGAGCGCATAGCGGGACTGTGCATCGGGCTGATATCGGTATGTCGGAAGGACGACTGTAGCATGGGAATAAAAGTATACAAGCCAAGGACACCGGGACGTCGCGGGATGACTGCGGTGACGACCGAAGAGCTGTCGAAGAAGAGGCCTGAGAAATCGCTCACGTCATTCCGTCGTAGTACCGGTGCCAGGAATAACGACGGGCGGACGACTGTACGTTTCCGTGGGGGTGGGCATAAACGGCTCTATCGGAAGATTGATTTCCGTCGCGACAAGACCGGAATTCCTGGGACCGTGGCAGCGCTTGAATACGATCCCAATCGCTCGGCCAGGATAGCCTTAGTGCACTATAAGGATGGAGAGAAGCGCTATATTCTCGCCCCCGTTGGCTTAAAAGTCGGCGATGTGGTGCAGTCCGGTGTTGGTTCCGAGGTGCGTACGGGGAATGCGTTGCCCTTGTCCACGATGCCGCTGGGAACCACCATTCATAATATCGAATTGAAGCCTGGAAAGGGCGGACAGTTGATTCGTAGTGCGGGTGGATCTGCTCAGGTGATGGGGCGTGATGGCGACTATGTGCAGGTGCGACTCAGGTCCGGTGAAATGCGGAGAATCCTTTCAACCTGCATGGCAACGGTTGGACAGGTTGGGAACACGGATCACGAGAATATTAATGTTGGGAAGGCAGGCCGCAACCGATGGCTGGGCCGACGTCCGAATGTGCGTGGTGTAGTGATGAATCCGGTCGACCACCCGCATGGTGGCGGCGAAGGAAAGTCTGGACAGGGTAACCCCCATCCGGTCTCCCCATGGGGTCTTCCGACCAAGGGCTACAAGACCCGGAACAATAAGGCGACGGACAAGTTTATTATTTCCCGTCGCAAGTAGGAGTACGCGATGCCGAGGTCAGTCAGTAAGGGCGCATTCGTTGACGACCATCTGCTTCAGAAAGTGGAGCGGATGAATCAGAGCAAGGATCGAAAGATCATTAAGACCTGGTCGCGACGGTCCACCGTCATTCCAGATATGATTGGACATACGTTCGCGGTCCATAATGGCAAGAAGTTCATCCCTGTCTTCGTGACGGAAAACATGGTTGGGCACAAGCTGGGAGAGTTTGCTCCGACCAGGTTCTTTAAGGGGCATGGGCACGCCAGGACAGAGAAGTCAGTCGCCCTTAAGTAGGGGATTGGCTACGGTCTCGGCACACTCGATTGAATAGGACGGTTATGGCTGAAGCACAAGCAGTTCTACGGTTCGTACGTGTCTCTCCGAGGAAAGCTCGCCCGGTGATCGATTTGATCCGTGGGCAGCAAGTTCCAATGGCGTTGGCATTGCTCAGAAATTTGCCGCGCCATGCGTCCAAGGTGGTCGAAAAGATTTTGCGATCCGCCGTGGCCAATGCGGAGCAAAAGGAGATGGGAGACAGTGAATCGATGGTAGTGTCGAAGGCGTTCGTTGATTGCGGGCCGACGTTGAAACGCTTTCGATCTCGCTCACAGGGGCGCGCGAATGCGATTCAAAAGCGGATGAGTCACATTACGGTCGTCGTGTCGGCTGCGAGTGTGAAGGAAAAGAAGTAGAGAAAGTTAGCTAACGGAACGGGCTCATTTCCTGTCTGAGTGAGGCACAAGAATTTATGGGGCACAAGACACATCCGATCGGGTACAGGCTGGGGTACAACGTCAACTGGAGTTCGCGGTGGTATGCCAGTAAGGACTATGCGAAGCTGCTCCATCAGGATATCAGGATTCGCAAAATGGTTAAGCAGCGTCTCTTTCATGCTGGTGTGTCCAAGGTTGAAATCGAGCGATCTGGAGACCAGACGCGTGTGATTATTCACACCGCCCGCCCCGGTATCATCATTGGTCGTAAGGGGGCTGAGGTCGATAAACTCAAGGCGGAGTTGGAGAAGAGCTACTCCGGTCAGGTGTACATTACGGTGAAGGAAATCAAGAAGCCGGAACTGGATGCCCAGTTGGTGTGTGAAAACGTCGCCACCCAGTTGGAAAAACGAGTGGCATTCCGTCGGGCCATGAAACGAAGCGTGCAGTCCGCGCTTCGCCTGGGAGCCCAGGGTATCAAGATTATGGTCGGGGGCCGTCTTGGTGGGGCGGAGATCGCGCGTTCAGAGTGGTACCGCGAGGGCCGTGTGCCTCTCCATACGCTCCGGGCGAACATCGACTACGGGTTTGCCGAAGCCCACACGACGATGGGGCAGATCGGGATCAAGACCTGGATCTATAAGGGGGAAGTCCTTCCATTGCAGCCCCTCAATAAGGAATCAGTATTTGACCGCAGGCTCGAGTAATTGAAGAGGATATCGTGTTAGCACCAAAGAAAGTTAAGTTCCGTAAAATGATGAAGGGGCGCATGACCGGTAAGGCCTATCGAGGCAGTCAGATTACCCTTGGAGAGTTTGGACTCAAGGCGCTTGAGCCTGGGTGGATCACCAGCCGACAGATTGAAGCGGCGCGCATTGCGATCACTCGGTGCGTGAAGCGTGGTGGCCAGGTTTGGACGAGAATTTTTCCTGATAAGCCGATTACCAAGAAGCCGGCTGAGACTCGAATGGGTAAGGGAAAGGGCAACCCGGAGTATTGGGTTGCTGTCGTCAAGCCAGGCCGCATTCTCTATGAGATGGATGGCGTGACACCGGATGTTGCCAAAGAGGCTTTCCGCTTGGCTTCGCATAAGTTGCCCATTGCCACAAAGTGTGTCATACGCGGCGAGTTTTAGCGTCAATTGAATCGGACGCAAGGGTAAGGGGAGCGCATCCATGGATCTGAAGGAATTACGGCAACTCACGGGGCCTGAGCTGGCGGAGAAGACGCAGCAGCTCACGCAAGAACTGTTCAATCTTCGTTTTCAGCTAGGGACTGGACGGTTGGAAAACCCTATGCAGATTCGAAAGACGAAACGATCCATTGCCAGGGTCAAGACGCTTCAGCGCGAGATCGCGCAGGTCGACCCAGTTTCTACCACTGCGAAAGGGGCTTGAGAATGGGAGCGTCAGCTAATAACCGGCGTGAATGGGTTGGGCGGGTGGTCAGTAATAAGATGAATAAGACCGTGGTCGTCGAGATTGAGCGTTCGGTGATTCACCCGCTCTATCGGAAGGTGCTTCGACGGGTGACGAAATTCAAGGCCCACGATGAGGATAACGCCTGCAAGATCGGCGACCGGGTGCGCATGGTCGAGACGAGGCCGATCAGTAAAGATAAGCATATGCGGGTTATCGAGGTCGTGGAAAAGGGACGGGGCGAGTAGGTCGAGATCGTGCGAAGGGTAGAGGGATAACAGGGACTATGATTCAAAGCTATACATACATGGACGTGGCCGATAATTCCGGTGCCAAGCAGGCCATGTGTTTTCATGTGCTTGGTGGAACCAGGCGCCGATATGCCTCTCTCGGAGATATTGTCGTCGTGGCGGTGAAAGAGGCCATTCCTGCGGCAACGGTCAAGAAGGGTGATGTGAGCCGTGCCGTGGTCGTGAGGACGACCAAGGAAGTGCGTCGCGAGGATGGTTCCTACATCAAGTTTGATCGGAATGCCTGTGTGCTGATCAATAAGGACGGGGATCCCGTTGGGACACGTATCTTTGGGCCGATCGCGCGTGAGCTGCGGTGGAAGAAGTTCATGAAGATTATTTCCCTAGCTCCGGAAGTGCTTTAACGAGAGTGGAGACGGCGGATGAATAGGCAGGCGTTGAGGAAGAGTCGAATTCGTAAGGGTGATGTGGTGGTCGTGATTTCCGGGCGCGATCGCGGCAAATCCGGGAAAGTGCTTTCGGTTGATCCAGAAGTGGGAAAGGTTGTGGTCGAAAAGGTGAACATGATCAAGCGCCACACCAAGCCGAATCAGAAAGTCAAGCAAGGTGGCATTCTTGAACGGGAAGCACCTTTTTCGATCTCAAATGTGATGTATCTGTGTCCTGTGACACAGAAGCCGACCCGGCTGGGCGTGCGCACGCTCGATGATGGCCGCCGGGTCCGGTTCAGTAAAAAATCGAACGACTCAGTCGAGTAGGAGTGGGGACGCCAGATGGCGAAGGTTGAATCAGGAAAAGGCAGTAAGACGTCGGAGCGGCGACCACCCAAGAAAAAAGAAGGGTCGTCGGCGCCGCAGGCGATGGACGAGGGTAGCGAAGAGTCTAAGTTCAAGCCACGGCTGCGGGAGACCTACGTGCAGAAGGTTGTGCCCGCACTCATGAAAGAGTTCGGCTACAAAAACATCATGCAGGTTCCGAAGCTCGAGCGGATCGTGCTGAACGTAGGAATGGGGGAAGCCATTCAGAACGTGAAACTGCTGGAGAGCGCCGCAGGGGAGCTGGGTGCGATTACGGGACAGAAGCCTTTGATTACAAAAGCGAAGAAGGCAATTGCCTCCTTCAAGTTGCGCCAGGGGATGCCGATTGGCACAAAGGTAACGTTGCGTAGTCGCAGGATGTGGGAGTTTTTCGATCGTCTCGTGACCTTGTCGTTGCCACGGATTCGAGACTTTCGAGGTGTCTCGCCAAAGTCGTTCGATGGCCGAGGCAATTACACGCTGGGACTGAAAGAACAGCTCATCTTCCCCGAGATTAAGTATGATGAGGTCGCATCCATCCATGGTATGGATATCACGATTGTCACGACCGCCAGGACCAACGATGAGGGCCGGGCACTGTTGAAGCATTTGGGAATGCCATTCCGGGCGTAATGTCAAGCGAAGGAGCTGCAGGTGTCGAGATTAGCGCTTAGAAATAAATCGGCTGTCAAGGCGAAGTTTCCCGTCAGAGACTATCACCGGTGTGAGATCTGTGGACGTGTGCGAGGGTTCTTGCGCCGGTTTCGCATGTGCAGAATTTGTTTTCGGTTGCTGAGCCTGAAGGGTGAGATCCCGGGGGTTCGGAAGTCGAGTTGGTAGATTATCCGCTATTCGCGTCATCGGGCTCGTGATCCCCGCCTGGTCACACGAAGAACGTTGGTGAAAGGGTTGGTATGGTTACAGATCCCATTAGTGACCTATTAGTACGATTGCAAAATGCGCATCGCCGACGTCACGATGTCGTGAGCGTTCCAGCCTCCCGTCTCAAGCGCGAGGTCCTTCGGATTCTCCAGAACGAAGGATATATTCAGGGCGTCCAGGCGGACGTCGCGGATGGACATCCTGTTCTGAAAGTGCAGTTACGGTATATGCCAGAAGGGCAACCCATGGTCACCGGCATGCAGCGGGTGAGCAAGCCGGGTCGCCGTGTGTATGTCGGAATCAAAGACATCCCGCGCGTCAAAAACGGCATTGGTGTAGCGATCTTGTCCACATCGAAGGGGTTGATGACGGATCAGGAATCTCGCCGTGCTGGACTGGGCGGCGAAGTGCTGTGCTCAGTGTGGTAATGGGTAGAGCGAACCAAATTGTCATTGCAGAGATTTGCTAGAGGAACGAGGCATCGATGTCACGCATAGGGAAAAAACCAATCCAGATTCCGGCAGGAGTGGATGTGAAAGTCGCCGGGCCTGTTGTATCCGTGAAGGGCCCGCTCGGGAAGATCGATTGGTCGTTGTCCGCAGGCCTCGGGGTCTCGGTCGCGGACGGACATCTCGTCGTGAGTCGGTCAAATGAGGACCGTCAAGTCCGTGCATTGCACGGGTTGACGCGCGCAGAGCTGAGTAACATTGTTCAGGGTGTGACGAAGGGCTACGAACGCAACTTAGAAATCACCGGGGTTGGGTATAAGGTTGCCGTGCAGGGTCGGACGATGAGCTTCAGTTGTGGCTATATCAACCCAATCATCTATCCGATTCCTGTTGGAATCGACGTGAAGGTGGACAAGCAAACCCTGATCAATGTGAAGGGGGCTGACAAGCGATTAGTGGGCCAGGTTGCGGCGAACTTGCGAGCAATCAAGCCGCCCGACGTCTATAAGCAAAAGGGCGTTCGCTATGCCGGGGAAGTGTTGCGTAAGAAAGCCGGGAAGACGGGGAAGTAGGGTGATCCATGAATACTGCAGATAAAACGAGTCGGTTAACCAGGCGGAAACAGCGGGTGCGAAAGCGAGTGTTTGGAACGGCCGAGCGTCCACGTCTCAACGTGTTTCGCAGCCGTTCTCATATCTATGCCCAGATCGTTGACGATCTCAAGGGGGCCACGTTGGCTGCCGCGTCTTCCCTGGACAAGTCTCTGCGCACGTCGGTGAAATCCACCGGCAGCATCGCTGGGGCAAAGGCTGTTGGAAAGCTGTTGGCCGAACGGGCTAAGGCCGTCAAAGTGCAGGCCGTGGTGTTCGATCGTGGTGGTCGGATGTACCACGGACGCGTTAAAGCGTTGGCTGAGGCATCGCGTGAAGGTGGTCTGAAATTTTAGGTTGAGGCTAAGGTCGAGGTCAAGCATGCGATGCGAAAAACGAACCCACGTCATCCTCAGCCTGAACCGCAACCTTAACCTAACGACCGGAGAGGGTAACGAGCGTGCGAGTTAATCCAGATGAACTAAGCCTGAAGGACAAGGTTGTTTTTATCAACCGCGTGGCGAAAGTCGTGAAGGGTGGAAAGCGGTTCAATTTCTGTGCGCTGGTTGTTGTTGGAGATGGACAGGGATGGGTCGGGATCGGAAAAGGGAAGGCCGCCGAAGTGCCCGTCGCGATCTCGAAGGCGGTTGAACAGGCCAAGAAAAACCTGGTGCATGTCTCCCTCACGTCTGGGACGATTGCGCACGAGGTCCACGGACTGTTCGGGGCCGAGCATGTCCTCCTGAAGCCCGCAAAGAAGGGAGCAGGAATAATTGCCGGGGGTGCCGTCAGGGCTGTGGTCGAGGTCGCCGGCGTCCATAACGTCATTGCGAAGACGCTGGGCCGTGGGAATCCATTTAATACGGTTCGCGCTACGCTCAACGGTCTCTGCCAGCTCCGCAACGCTGAAGACGTTCTCAAAATGCGCCGTCGTGTGGTGGACGACGCAGAGAAGAGGGTGAGCGCCTAATGCCGACAGCAAAGACCGCCAAGGCTGCCATCAAAGGGTTCGTTATTACCTTGCGACGAAGTCCTATTGGCACACCGCAAAAGCATCGGCTTGTGTTGACGGGCCTCGGGTTGAGGAAGATCAGACAGACAGTAACTCGTCCCAATACTTCACAAGTCAGAGGGATGATTAGCAAAGTTGGATATCTATTGGAAGTGCAGCCACAATGAACTTACATGAAATCGGTCCGGCAAAAGGATCCAGGAAACGACGGAAGCGTATCGGTCGTGGCCCAGGTTCTGGACATGGGAAAACATCGGGGAAGGGCCATAAGGGTCTGTTGGCCAGATCCGGTGGTCGGAGCCGACAGGCGGGCGGATTTGAAGGCGGCCAGATGTCCCTGATCCGTCGAGTACCGAAGCATGGATTTACAAACATATTTCGTAAGGAGTACTCGATTGTCAACCTGAAAAGTTTGGGTGACATGATCATCTCCGGAACCATCACGCCACAGGCGTTGGTCGATGTCGGCTTGGTCAAGCGCAAGTCGTTGCCGATCAAGATTCTTGGAAATGGAGACCTCACGAAGGCGATCGTTGTGCAGGCGCACAAGTTCAGTAAGTCCGCAGAGGCGAAGATTCTAGCAGCTGGAGGGAGAGTCGAGGTCATTCCCGGTGTTTGAGAGACTCCTGACCAGTTTTCAGAATATTTTTAAAATCCCCGAGTTGCGCACCCGCATCCTCTTTACCATGGGGATGTTAGTGGTGTATCGGATCGGGGCGCATATTCCTACCCCTGGGGTCAATGGCGAGGCCCTTTCCGAGTTTCTGCAAAAGCAAGGCGGGGCGCTGCTCGGATTTCTGGATATTTTTTCAGGCGGGTCGCTCTCGAGGTTGACGATTTTAGCGCTGGGCATTATGCCCTATATTAGCGCGTCGATTATTCTTCAGCTGCTGACCGTGGTGGTCCCTCACCTGACAAAGTTGGCCAAAGAGGGCGAGCGCGGTCGAAAAAAGATTATTCAGTACACGCGGTTCGGGACGATCGGCATTGCGGTGATTCAGGGCTTCGGGATCGCCGTCGGTCTCGAACAAATGAATAACGGTGCCTTCGTGATGAGCGGTGGGTGGGGATTCCGTCTTATGACGGTCATCACCTTGACGGCCGGTACGGGCTTCCTGATGTGGCTCGGTGAACAGATTACCGAGCGAGGTATCGGGAACGGCATTTCCTTGATTATCTTTGCGGGGATTGTCGCGCGTTTGCCGGCCGCCGTGGCCCAGACCTTTGATTTATACAAGGTCGGACAGCTCAGCATTATCTTGTTGGTCGCCCTTGCCTTGCTGATGGTCGTGGTGGTGGCCGCCATTGTGTATTTGGAAAGTGGGCGACGGAAAGTGCCGGTTCAGTACGCGAAGCGGGTCATCGGGCGACGAGTGTTTGGTGGGCAAAGTACGCATATTCCACTGAAGATCAATACAGCCGGTGTGATTCCGCCGATTTTTGCATCGTCGATTATTGCGTTTCCCGCGACGATTGCCGGGTTTTTCGAGACGCCCTGGGTCAAGGACTTCGGGGCCCATCTCGCGCCCGGGTCGGTGTTATATACACTGATGTACGTTGGCCTTATTCTGTTTTTCTGTTTCTTTTATACCGCCGTGGTCTTGAATCCGGTGGATATGGCTGACAACATGAAGAAGTACGGTGGATTCATTCCCGGGATTCGCCCCGGTGTACGGACTTCCGACTACATCTATAAGGTACTCACGAGAATTACGTTTGCCGGATCGATTTACCTTGCGATCGTCTGTGTGATTCCGGAGCTGTTGATCTATAAACTGGGTGTGCCGTTCTATTTCGGTGGGACCTCGCTGTTGATCGTGATCGGTGTCGGCCTCGATACGGCCCAGCAGATTGAGTCCCACATGTTGATGCGGAATTACGAAGGGTTTCTCGGTAAAGGCATGGCTCCCCTTCGTGGACGGAGTGGTTAGAGGCACACATGCGGGTGGTGTTTCTCGGCGCACCAGGAGTAGGCAAGGGGACGCAGGCTGACCGTATTGCGGCGCAGTATCAGGTGGCGAAGATTTCGACCGGTGATCTTCTCCGCGAGGCGGTTCGCAATCAGACTGCTCTGGGCCTCGAGGCGAAGTGTTTCATGGATCAGGGGAGCTTGGTTCCTGATGCCGTGGTGATTGGGCTGGTCAGGGAGAAATTAGCTGATCCCAGCTGCGCGAATGGATTCGTTCTGGATGGATTTCCCAGGACTGTTCCGCAGGCAGAAGCATTGGGAACGGTGTTGACTTCCAAAGGGATCGCGCTGGACCGGGTCGTGAATTTTCAGGTTTCGCGTGAAGATGTTGTACGGCGATTGAGCGGGCGCCGAACGTGCCAGAAGTGCCAAGCGACGTTCCATGTAGACTTTGCGCCGCCCAAGATGGATGGGATTTGCGATCGATGCGGAGAGACGCTCGTGCAGCGCAGCGATGACCGGCGCGATGCGATCGAGATGCGTTTGAAGGTCTATGACGAGCAGACGGTCCCGCTTGTTCGCTATTACGACGAGCGGAAGTTATTGTTTCCGATGGATGCATCGGGTGCCGTGGACGTCGTCTTTCAGCATCTCTCTCAGGAGCTGGCACCGTACCGGGTGATATGATCATTCTCAAGACGCCGGATGAGATTGCGGTGATGGCCCAGGCGTCAAAAGTGGTGGCAGAGACACTACAGATATTGAAGAAAGCCGTCCGGCCCGGCATTACGACCGATGAACTGGACCGCATAGCCGAGGCAGAGATTCGGTCCCGTGGTGCGAAGCCGGCGTTTAAGGGGTATCGGAATTATCCAAAGACGCTTTGTGCCTCGGTGAATGAGCAGGTTGTCCATGGGATTCCCTCCAAGCGAGTGCTGAAGGAGGGTGATATCATCGGGCTAGACCTCGGGGCGATCGTCGGCGGGTTTTACGGGGATTCGGCGATTACGGTTGCGGTGGGACAAACAACTGAACGGAATGCCCGCTTGGTACAAGTGACCGAAGAGGCAATGTATCTCGGAATCAAGCAAGCGGTAGTGGGTCATCGGCTGTCAGACATTTCGCATGCAGTACAGCAGTATGTGGAGGCTGCCGGCTATTCGGTCGTGACGGAGTTCGTAGGCCATGGGATTGGCCGACAGTTGCATGAAGAGCCTCAGGTGCCGAATTATGGGAAGCCTGGGCAGGGACCACGATTGCAGGCAGGGATGGTCCTTGCGATCGAACCGATGGTCAATATGGGCGGCGCTGCCGTCAAGGTTCTTGAGGATCGATGGACGGCGGTGACGGCAGACGGGAGTCTCTCAGCGCATTTTGAACATACGATTGTGATTGAGTCGAGTGGACCGCCGCATATTTTGAGTCAGCTCTAGAGGAGCTGATGCGGGGGCTCTGCAGTGCGGGGAGAAAGGATAGAGGTAGGTGCCGAAAGAAGATGTGATTGAAATTCAAGGCACGGTAAACGAAACGTTACCGAATGCGATGTTTCGTGTGTCGCTGGACAATGGCCATAAGATTCTTGCACACATTTCCGGGAAAATGCGCATGCATTTTATCCGTATTCTTCCCGGCGATAAGGTGACTGTGGAGCTGTCGCCGTACGATCTGACACGCGGGCGGATCACCTATCGGTTTAAGTAGGAGCGCGAAATAGATATGAAAGTGAGATCATCCGTCAAGCCCATCTGTGCCAAATGTAAGGTGGTCAGACGAAAGGGTGTGGTGCGAATCCTCTGCGAGAATCCGCGCCACAAGCAGCGCCAAGGGTGAGGGGCGGCTGGGGGTGGGTGGCCTCCGTGCTCGCAGCACGCGCGTGTTAAAACGGCGCTCGCCCGGGTTAAGAGCGCGTCTTGGCGCGCTTGGGATGGGCGGGTGAAAACGGTGCGCGCAAGTGAGGCTCACCCAGCTCAGGGCTGGTGAGAACGTAGGGGAAGAGGGTAGGAGGAATTATGGCTCGTATTTCTGGAGTGGATTTGCCGAGGGAGAAGCGGGCGGATATCGGTCTGACCTACGTCTATGGGATTGGGCGGGCGTCGGCACTCGCTATCCTGGGCAAGGCCGGGATCGACGGAGCGATTCGCATCAAGGACTTGAGCGAAGAGCATATCGTCAAGATTCGAGGAATTATTCAGGAGGGCTATCAGGTCGAAGGCGATCTGAGAAAGACCTTCTCGATGAACGTCAAGCGATTGATCGATAGTGGCACGTACCGTGGTTTGCGCCATCGGAAAGGGTTGCCGGTTCGCGGGCAGCGGACCAAGACGAATGCGCGGACGAGAAAAGGCCGTCGCTCCGGTGTGGGAAGCAAACCGAAGCCGCCTGCGCGTTCAGCGTAGTGCGGGACTATTACGTGAGTAGGGAGCCTGTATGAGCATTAAAAAAGGGAAGAAGAAAGAGCGCCGGATCGTGCAGACCGGGGTGGCCCATGTCCAGGCCTCCTTCAATAACACGATCGTCACTATCACCGACTTGAGCGGCAATACGATCGTGTGGGCAAGCTCAGGGAACCAAGGCTTCAAGGGCTCCCGCAAGAGCACACCCTTTGCGGCTCAGCGGGCTGGCGAGGCGGCTGCGCGCAAGGCAATGGAGAGCGGAATGCGGCAAGTGGATGTCTATGTGAACGGGCCTGGGTCGGGTCGTGAATCGGCGATTCGATCTCTGCAGGCCGCAGGATTGCGGATCCATATGATTCGTGATGTAACCCCGATTCCGCACAACGGATGCCGTCCACCTAAGCGGCGGCGCGTCTAGTGGCGTCGGTTGGGAGAGTCGAATACACCAGAATTGTTGGACGCACCCCTGTGGTGATGTCCGGTAACCGGAGGTAGAGCAGTGGCAAAGTATCGTGGCCCCGTTTGTCGATTGTGTCGGCGAGAGGGTGAGAAGTTGTTTCTGAAAGGCTCGCGCTGTATGACAGAGAAATGCGCCATCGAACGACGGAGCTATCCTCCCGGACAGCATGGGCAGAAGCGTCCGAGGAACTCAGAATACAGCACCCAGCTCAGAGAAAAGCAGAAGCTGCGTAGAATTTACGGTTTGATGGAGTGTCAGTTCCGTGGCGTGTTTGAGCGGGCAGAACGTCAGTCTGGTATTACCGGCGAGGTGCTCTTGCGGTTGCTGGAATGTCGGCTGGATAATGTGGCCTACCGATTGGGGTTCGGCGCCTCGCGAAAAGAAGCCAGGCAGCTGGTGAACCACGGGCATCTGACCATGAATGGTCGAAAAATCAATGCGCCTGGCGCGCAGGTCAAGGCGGGCGATATCATCAGTGTTCGGGAGCGAAGTCGCACATTGATCTCGATCCAAGCCGCCTTAGAGTCTGTTGAGGGGCGGGGTATTCCAGAGTGGCTGGAGCTGGACAAGACGGCCTTTAAGGGCATGGTACGAGCGTTGCCGTCAAAAGACCAGATTTCGCTGCCGGTGAATGAGCAGATGGTCGTGGAGTTGTATTCCAGGTAGATGCTGAATTGGGCGAGGGGGTTAGCCCCTGCGGCGAACGGCTGCGGTTCAGTGGCTGGCTACTCGATGAGATGAAGGGGGAGTCATGATTAAAGCGATGAAAGACTTTCAAATCCCGATGCGGGTAGAAGTCGACCAAGATACGCATACCCAAACGTTCGGCAGATTTACGACAGAGGCCTATGAACGTGGGTTTGGGACGACGGTCGGCAACGGGTTACGGCGTGTGCTGTTGTCGTCGCTCACGGGTGCGGCGGTGACCACGGTGAAGATCGAAGGGGTCCTGCACGAGTTCTCCACGATTCCCGGTATCACGGAGGATGTGACCTCCATTATTTTGAACGTCAAAGGACTGCGGCTTGCGGTACATACCGACAAGCCGAAGACGCTCCGTCTCAAAAAAAAGGGACCCGGTGAAGCGAAGGGGTCCGACATTATTCATGATGCGGACGTGACCATCCTGACCCCGAATCTCCATATTGCGACGTTGGACAAGGATGCTTCCTTCGATATGGAAATGACGGTGAAGCATGGGCGTGGTTACGTGCCCGCCGAGCGAAATAAGGAAGAGGGGCTGCCGATTGGTGTGATCGCGATCGATTCGGTGTTTTCGCCCATTAAGCGCGTAAACTTTCATGTGGAGAATGCCCGTGTCGGTCGCATGACCGATTATGATAAATTGACCATGGAAATCTGGACGGATGGGACCATCTCGCCTCGGGAAGCGTTGTCTACGGCGGCTGGTATTCTGCGTGATCACGTTGATATTTTTATCAATCCGGATGATCGAGTCGAAGGCCGTGCTGATCTTGGGAACGACGAGGCGCAACGTGAGATCAATAAGCATCTGTTCCGTAGCGTGAACGAGTTAGAGTTGTCGGTCCGTGCCGCAAACTGCTTGAAGAATGCGAACATCAAGACCATCGCCGACTTAGTTCAGAAGACGGAGGGGGAGATGCTGAGGACGAAGAATTTCGGCAAGAAATCGCTCAACGAAATAAAAGAAATCTTGACGGAAATGGGCCTGGGTCTCGGTGTGAAACTGGATACCGTGCAACAGAACAGCGGTAGCCCGAAAAGCGAGTAACGAAACAAGAGGGAACCCGTGCGGCATCGAAAAAAAGGTAGACAGCTCGGACGACAGACCAAACATCGGTGGGCCCTGTTCAGAAGTCTCGTGACCTCGCTGCTCGAACATGAGCGCATCGAGACGACTGAGGCCAAGGCGAAGGAAATTCGAGGGTTCACGGACCGGATGATTACGCTCGGTAAAGAAGGGACGCTGCCGGCTCGGCGGCAAGCCCTTGCGTTTATCCGAAGTAAAGACGTCGTCTCAAAATTATTCAGCGACGTGGCGGTTCGATTTAAAGACCGTCCCGGTGGTTATACGAGGATGGTGAAGACGAGACGGCGGATCGGCGATGCCGCGAAGCTTGTCGCAATTGAACTCGTCACGCGGCCTGATGCTGCGTCGGCAAAGAAGCCAGTGCCTACGGTGTCATCTCCCGCGAGTCCCGCTGCCGACTAGATCCCCTACGACGGGATCTAGTCGCGGGCGCTCCGCCGCGTTATCGTGTCAACAATTCTTCCATCGCGTACACTTCATGTCTAGCGAGTAGACTCTGCCATGGTTCCGGCATAAGTTTACTTGGTTTTGAGTGCATGCTACTATCGTGCCAGTCTTATTCATGCTACGTAACAGGAAGCAGGGACAACGTGTGGCAACGCTGGGTACAGGGAGGTTTATTAGCGCTCAGTGTGGTGTTGGCCTGTTTTCTCGTCTATCTGCTCGTGACCAATTCGACAGCGGTTCCCACCCCGACGTCGGCGGCGTCAGGTTCTATGGACACAGCAGATGCCACGATTTCCAAGTTTACGTTCACCCAGACGAAGGGTGATACGGTTCTATGGCAGGTGCAGGCGCAAGAAGCTCGGCTTTTTGAACAGGACAAGCGGGCGATGCTCCAAACCGTCGCAGTCACACTCTTCGGCCAGCAGGGGAAGGAATTGACGGTGCTTGGAGATGAAGGGACATTGGATACGGAGACGAAGAACTTTGTACTCGCGAACCGATCAGAACCACTCGTGATTCACACTGACAGTGGCTACGTGATCTATACCAACCACCTGGCTTGGACCGATCAGACGAGAGAGATACGCACGCAAGATCCCGTCCGTATCGTGGGGCATGGGTTAGAGGTGACGGGGCGTGGGTTATTGGGACATTTGGACCGCGAAGAATTTGAAGTACTTGAGGACGTACATGTTGATATGGCTTCTGCTTCTTAATTTGCTCACGTTTGGGACGGCTTCATTGAGCGAATCGGCTGACGCAGCCCTGCCCAAGGGTGGTGCCGAGCAAGCGGTCAGTACGACCATTACGTCCAGGAAGATGACCGTAAAAAATCAGGATAGCCAAGCGGTATTCGAGGGGGCGGTTGTGTTGACTCGAGGGTCATTGGTTGTCTATTCCGATCGCATGGTGGTGATGTTTCGCGCGCAAGATCCACCTGCGAGCGATCATCAGAAAGGGCCTGAGGCCGTCAAGGGCGCCGCGCCTTCGAAAGGAACTGATGCCGTGCCGGTTGTGTCGAATCGTTCGGTCAACAGAATTGAGGCGACCGGACGAGTGAAAATCGAGAAGGATTCAGGGAGCGCGACCTGTGAGAAGGCGATCTACTACCATGATGGGGACAAGATCGTCCTGACGGGCGACCCGGTGGCCTGGGATAAGGGAACCCGAGTCAGCGGCAAACAGATCACGATGTTTTTGGCAGAGGATCGGAGTGTGGTGGAAGGAGGCTCGCATGTGCGGATCGAGCCGGAGGGGGGGGCGCCCCGGTGATCGAGGCGGTTCAGGGAAATGCGGCGTCGACTGGGTCCCCGGTGAACAGGACAGAGGGTACGGGTTTACGCGCAACGGGACTGGTGAAAAGTTTTCGCTCACGCAAGGTCGTGAAAGGCGTTTCGATTGAGGTCTGTGCCGGGGAAATCGTGGGTCTACTGGGGCCCAATGGAGCTGGCAAGACCACCATTTTCGACATGATTGTTGGTCTATGCAAGCCTGATGAAGGGGCGATCTCGCTGGGTGAAGAGGTGATCACGGATCTGCCCATGTACAGACGCGCGCGGAAAGGAATTGGGTATCTTCCGCAAGAATCATCGGTGTTTCGACGCTTGTCGGTTGAAGACAATATTCTGGCAATTCTCGAGATGCTGAACTACTCTCGGGCAGAGCGTCGCGACCGTGTCGATGCCCTGCTCAAGGAACTGGACCTCACCCATATTCGAACGAGTATGGCGTATGCGTTGTCGGGTGGGGAACGTCGGCGGCTGGAAATTACCAGGGCACTCGCGACGAGCCCGTCATTCATGTTGCTCGACGAACCATTTGCAGGGATCGACCCGATTGCCGTCGCGGACATCCAACAAATTATTACCCGATTGAAAGAAAAGAGGATCGGCATTTTGATCACCGATCATAACGTTCAGGAGACGCTGTCTATCACGGATCGGGCCTACATCATCAACGAAGGGTTGATTCTTGAGGCCGGGTCTCCAGAATCTATCGTCAAGAGTGAGACGGCCCGGGCTGTCTACCTAGGGGAACGGTTCAAACTATGACGCGTAAGGATCGGTGCGTATGAAGCTCAGGCTCGACCTTCGGCTGAGTCAAAAGCTGATTATGACTCCACAATTGCAGCAGGCGATTAAGCTGCTGCAATTGTCGCGACTCGAACTCCAGCAGAGCCTCACGCAACATTTGATGGAAAACCCACTCTTGGAGGATCTCCCCACTGAGGCGGAGGACAGCGAGGCCGCCAGTGCAGAGGAAAAGGCGGAAGATGCGGCGGCATCAGCGGGCAGTGAGCCATCGAATGTGGAGGAGTCAACTCCGGAAGAACGCGATACCCCGGATGAGGCCTCAGCGGCTGGTTGGGAGGAGTACTTTGGGAGCGATCGTCGGATCGGCGGATCCGAGTCTCAGTCGTCCTCACAGGACGAGTTTCCTTCTTATGAACAAACCATGGCGAAAGCCACATCCTTGGAAGACCATCTCCTCTGGCAGCTATCGTTTTCCGGTTTATCGGATCGTGAAAAGGGGATCGGGCGGTTGATCATCGGTAACCTTGACGATGATGGGTACCTGCGCATGTCTCTCGCAGAGATGGTCAGCGGGACCGACTTCACCGACAGTGAGGCGGAGTCAGTCCTCAAGGATATTCAGAGCTTTGATCCGACAGGAGTGGCCGCCCGAGACCTTGCGGAATGTCTGCTGTTACAGATCGGACATTTGGGGAAAAGTCCCATGGGATCATTAGGGGCGCGGCCCGGCGCCTTGAAGGGATCGATTGTTGAATCCATTGTTCAGCACCATCTCAAAGACTTGGAGCGGAAACAGTATGCGAGAATCGCGAAAGCCTTAGACGTCACGGTCGAAGAGGTCTTTCAGGCGACCAAGGTCATCGAAGTGCTTGAGCCGAAGCCGGGGCGACCGTTTACGAACACCCAGAACTATGTGATTGTCCCTGACGTATTTGTCGTCAAGAATGAAGGGGAATGGGTGGTCGTACTCAACGACGATGGACTGCCCCGTATGCGGATCAGCCCGTACTATAAGCAATTGATGGGGGCTGGTGAGAGCGGGTCGGCGGAGACGAAGGCCTATCTGGAAGAGAAGTTGCGGGCGGCCCAATGGGTCATTCGCAGTATCGAACAGCGGAATAAGACGATTGTAAAGGTGGTGTCGAGTATCGTGAAGTTTCAGGAACAGTTCTTTGAAAAGGGCGTGCAGTATCTTAAGCCCTTGGTGCTCAAGCAGGTGGCTGAGGATATTGGGATGCACGAGTCGACAATCAGCCGTGTGACGGCGAACAAGTATATGTATTGCCCACAGGGGATGCTGGACCTAAAATTCTTCTTCAATGCCGGCCTGCAGCGGGTGGATCAGCCCTCCGACATGATGTCGTCCGTGACGGTGAGAGAGATGATTCGGAAAATGGTGGCGGAGGAAGATGCGAGCCACCCCCTCAAAGATGAAGAGATTGCGGCGCGGCTGCTCACGCAGCAGGTTGTGATCGCGCGACGGACTGTGGCCAAGTATCGGGCGGAAGAACATATCCCTTCCGCCACTCAGCGCAAGCGGTTCTTTTAGCAGGATACTACAAAGGCTCCGGCGCTGCAGATCATGGTGCTTGAAGCCCGCGATCTGCGAGAAAGGCGCGACGTGGACAGCTTGGGTTCCCATCTTGGCTGGCCCGTTTCGCTCGGCTATCCTGCGCGCGGCTCTTGTGTTGTCCTAGATCTCCAGGCCATCGAATTTCCACCGTGTCATGATAGTTTTTCCGCAGCCTGGTAGACCCTCCCTGCCCAGCTGCGCTCGTCGGTGCCTCCTACTCTGGTGTCTCTCCTGGTGATGGGGATGCTCAGAACCAACAAACATAGTCGAATGACAGTGGGGCCGCCGTTATCCAGCTTGAAAGGATGAATGTCTATGAAAATTACAGGACGACATCTCGTCGTGACGCCGGCGCTCAGGCTGCATATTGAAAGTCGGTTTGAGCGGCTCGCACGGTATGAAGTGAAGTTGAGCCATCTGGAATTGATTCTGGGCGTGAGCAAGCTTCAGCATAGTGCGGAGGTCGTCTGTACAATGCAGCGGCGACGGATTCAAGCAAAAGCTTCGACGCAGGAAATGTACGCGACGATCGACCAGCTCGTAGACCGTTTGGGTGTCCAGATACGAAAGCAGAAGGAGCGCCGGGCTGATCATAAAGAATCGGCCAAGAGATCAGTGCGCAAGAGTTCGCGGCCGGTTATTCATAAGGAAGAGGAAGACATTGAAGTTATTCGTCCACCCCGAGCTGTGCTGACCCTGGAGGAAGCCAAGGGTCGGCTAGATCCCCTGCCCGGTTCGCTGGTGGTGTTTACCGCCCTGTCCTCGGGAAAACTGCAGATTCTGCAGCGTATCGATCGTGATCGAGTGATCCTCATTGATCCATAAGTTTGTATTTGTATGGCTGGACTGAAGTTGGTTGTGCTCAGTGGTCTTTCTGGCTCAGGGAAGTCGCACGCCCTCAAGTGCTTCGAAGACGTCGGGTATTTCTGTATTGATAATTTGCCGCCGGCTCTCCTGCCGACCTTTGTCGAGTTGTGTCATCAGCAGGGGGGCGAGATTAAGAATGTCGCGCTTGGCATCGATATCCGTGAGCGCGTGTTTTTTTCTGATCTCGTGGGGATTCTTGAGCGGGTGAAGGTGCTTGGCCATTCGGTTGAGTTGATATTCTTTGAAGCTCGTGAAGAGGTGCTGATCCGCCGATTCTCGGAGTCTCGGAGACCCCACCCGCTCCTGCCGCATCTCCCGGTATTGGAAGGAGTGCGGTTTGAAAAGGAGCGCCTGGCTGATCTTCGGCGACACGCCGACCGTATTATTGATACCTCCGATTTGACGGTGCATGAATTGCGAGAGTTGTTGGCCCGGCAGTTCAGGCAGGAGGGCGTACCTCGCCGGTTGACCATTTCGCTGGTGACATTTGGCTACAAGTTCGGCGTGCCGTACGACATTGACCTCCTGTTCGATGTCCGGTTCTTGCGGAACCCATTTTTCGTTCCCGACCTCAAACCCTTAACCGGGGAAGACCCGCGAGTACGGAACTATGTGCTGACCGATCCGGACGCCGTCGCGTTTATTGGACAGCTGGAGGGCCTTTTCAAATTCCTCATTCCTCTCTTCGAACGAGAACGCCGTAGCTATGTGAATGTCGGGATTGGCTGCACCGGCGGACGTCATCGGTCTGTGGCCATTGCCGGCCGCCTCCAAGAAAGTTTTTCCGCGCTTGGATATCAAGTGACCGTCGCCCATCGCGATCTCAATAAGCCATAGCCCCGGGGCTGTCAGGTTCTTCCTCGTGCCACCATCCCCCTCACCGCTATTCCTCTACGTGTGTACAGAAAGCGATTTCCTTGACAGGTAGAACTTACGGACTATACTTAGCATGTGCATGAAGCAGATCCGCAGTGTAGACACACAGTTTAGGCGTTTGGCGGATGGGATTCAGTTCGAAACGGCTCCTCATAAAGTGAATTGTGACGCGGAAGGCAGGGCATAGAGTGTATAGCCAGGACGGTTTCGATATGAATGCGTTCCTCACGAGGGTGAAACATGCGGGAGGTATGGTCATGATTGACAGTCCGCGCGAAATACACAAAAAGATTTGCCCTGCGCGGCCAGTCATGTACAGTCAGAGGCACGTATGCTGAACTCATTTAAAGGTCTCGCGGAAACTGATCTGTTCTCGATGTTCACCCCGAAGCGACAGCTCGTTGGGCTGGATATCGGGTCGAGTGGTATCAAGCTCGTCCAGTTGAAGGAAAACAGAGGGCGGTACATTCTCCAGAAGTTTGGCTTCAAACCACTCGAGCCCGAAGTCATCGTCGATGGGACAGTGATGGATGAGGGGCGGGTAGTGTCGGCGATTAAGGAATTGTTTGAGGAAACGAAAATCAAGGTGAAGCAGGTCGCCGTGTCGATCTCTGGCCATGCGGTTATCATTAAAAAGATCAGCCTGCCGCCGATGCCTGATGAGGAGTTGGAGGGGCAAGTGAGACTTGCCGCGGAGCAGTACATCCCCTTCGATATTAATGAGGTGAACATCGACTTCAGTGTGTTGCGCTCTACTGATGCCGCGGACGATACCCAGGGAGAGATGTCGATCATTCTCGTCGCCGCCAAGAAGGACAAAATTAATGAGCTGACCGAACTCGTCAAGGGGGCGGGGTTGCTCCCGATCGTCATGGATGTGGATGCCTTTGCGATCGAAAACATGCACGCGATCAATTATCCCGTTTCGCAAGAGGATACCACCGCGCTCGTCAACATTGGTGCCAGCGTCATGAATATCAATATTGTTCGCGGCGGCACCTCCCTATTCACGCGTGATATTCCCATCGGAGGGAATCGCTATACGGAAGCCATTCAGCGAGAGATGGGCCTGTCCTACGAAGAGGCAGAGGAAATGAAAAAAGGCGAGCGGTCGGCAGGGAACAGTCAGGCCGCGGTGACCACGGTCGTCGACAGTGTCAATGCCGAGGTTGCGTCGGAAATTGCGCGAACCATCGATTACTTCAAGTCAACCATGTCGGATGCGGACGTTCAGCATGTTCTCTTGTGCGGAGGGGGCGCTCAGGTCCACGGGCTGCTCCCGCAACTGAAAGATCGAATGCAAGCTGTTATCGAGATGGCCAATCCGTTCGGTGAAATCGATACCTCAGGGAGCGATTTTGATCAGGATACGTTAGCCGAATTGGCTCCGCTGGCGGCCGTGGGGGTTGGATTGGCCCTTAGATCGGTAGGGGATCGATGATTCGCATTAATTTATTGCCAGGACCCAAGGGGCATAAGGCGAAGCCGCAGTATGACGTCAGGGCACAGGCGCTGTTGGGTGTGGGAATATTGTTCATCTCCCTGGCGGGATGCTGGTGGTACTCGTCGGCACTCGATGATGAGATAACCGTGCTGCAGACCGAAAAACTCGACAAGGAGAAACAGGTCGTACAGCTGAAGGAACAAGTAAAGCAGGTTTCTGATTTTGAAATCAGAAAGAAAGTGCTGGAAGACAAGAATCGTATTATTGACGAATTGGAAAAGTCTCGTGTTGGCCCTGTCAAGGTGCTCGACCATGTTAGTCAGAGCCTGGAACCGTTGAAGGTGTGGCTAGTGAGAGTCGCGGTCAACGAGAAACAGATCGATCTTGAGGGTCGTGCGGCGACCAACGATGATGTGGTGGAATTCGTGAATAATCTGCGCCGTACCGACTATTTCACGAATATCAATCTTCAAGAAAGTCGAGCTGCAGTGGAGAATCAACTCAATATCTATCAGTTTAAACTTGGTTTCCGTCTCAAAGGGTAAGAATCATGAAGCTGCCTACTATTAATCTTGACCTATTGCGGTCCATCCCACTGGTTCAGAAGGTGGGACTTCTGCTGATGGTTCTTGCGGGGATTATCGTGGGCTTCTACTATTTTGTGGCCGAGCCAAAGTCGACGGAGATTGTAGCGCTTCAAGGAGCGACCGGCACGCTCGACAACGAAATCCAAACACTGACCATTAAAGTCAAGCATCTCGATGAACTCATCGCCGCCGGCAAACAACTAGAGATTGAGCTCGCGAAAAAGAAAGAACGCCTGCCGCCTGAAGAAGAGGCGGTGATGTTGCTCAAGCAGGTATCGGATTTGGGGATTCGCCTTGGACTCGACATCAAGCTGTGGAAACCGAGTCCCAAGAGCGAAGAAGCTTCGAAACTCTTTGTGCGCATGCCGGTGAACGTAGAGGTCTCTGGTGGCTACCATACGGCAGCCTTGTTTTTCGATCGAATCAACGCGATGCCCCGGATTGTGACCGTGTCTGGCCTCAAGATGGGAGCTCCAAAGTTTGAGAAGGGACGGGTTGTCACACAGACCGTGTTTGACCTTGTAGCCTATGCGGCACCAGAGGAACCCAAGCTGGTTGCGGTTGTTCCGGCGACTCCTCAGAAGAAATAGGGCACAGAGTCTCATACGAGGCCTGAGCGATGAGTGCCATCTGTGAAAACTGGCGGTTGATCATGAAGACAACAAGAATGACTCTGATTGGATGTGTGGGATGTGCCGGCCTGCTCGTCGTAGTTAGCCTGGGCCTTGCTGAGGCAGCTATGAGTTCTCATGCCCGACAAATTAGCCCAATGCGGCAGGATTCCTTGAAAGTGCCTTCGCTCAATGATGTGCCAAGGCACGCATCGTCTCCAACCGCAGCTGTCACAGCTGGCGATGAGAGCGCGCAACCAGTTGCACCCGATTCGATGGTGGAGCCAGTGAGCGCACGTGCCTATGACCCTTCTGGGCGGCGCGATCCGTTCGCGCCAGTGTTGCAACAGTTGGGATTCGGGCCAATTGACCCCACGTTACCTCCGCTCCAGCGCGTCGGGCTCACGGAGATGAACCTGATCGCTGTGGTATGGGGGGCCTACGGCAATACGGCTATGGTCCAGACGCCCGATGGGAATGGATATACGGTGCGCCGAGGAACGCGTATCGGTCCCAATAATGGCGTGGTGAGTGCCGTGACGGAGAAAGGTATTGTGGTGCAAGAAAGGTTTACAGATGTGTATGGGAGCAAACAGGAGCGGGAGTATGTCAAGCACCTTCACCCAAAAGAGGGCGCAGAATGACACCTAAGCTGACGATGACAACTACAGCATTTGTTCGTGTGCTCTCAGCGGTGGGAGCACTCAGTATCCCGATAGCCGTGCCATCGATGGGGGCGGCAACCGAGGCGCCTGCTGTCGATGCAGGCATGCCCTCGAGCATCGAGGGAAGCCCGGCACAGACCCTGACCCGCGTCGATGTTCAGCGCGGCACGGATGACATTCGTGTGGTCATTTCGGGGGATGGCAGGCTGGCCCACGAGGTGACACGCCTTGATGAGCGGCGTCTCATGATCGACATTCCAGGCGTAGCGTCCGTCATCAATAAGCCGGTCATATCCGTGGAGCATAAGTTTTTGAAGCAGGTGCGTCTGGGTTATCATGCCGATAAAGTACGAGTGGTCTTGGACCTTGCCGGCAAGGCGGCCTACTCGGTCGAACCGCAAGGCGCGAACCTTATTGTGACTCTTCGGGAAGGCGCCGGTACGGATCGAGGCGCGGAGACAGACCTTTCCCGTGGTGAGGCGGTCGACATGATCGAGTCGGAGAGTCCCGTAATGCCGCCGGTCCAGGCGACTGTCTTCTCACGGGCGCCTCAGCGGGCAATAGCCACGGTTCGGCGGTCTTCAATGAAATTTCATGTGCGACCTGTCCAGATGACCTCCGAGGCAGAGAGTGGTGAGAAAAGCACTCCAAAGGAAGATTTGGTCGTTGGAGAAACGCGGTATGTCGGCCGGCGCATTTCGCTGGATTTCCAGCAGGCCGACATCAGTAATGTGCTCCGGCTCATTGCCGAAGTGAGCGGGTTTAACATGGTCGTCGGTGAAGGGGTCAAGAGTAAGGTCACGATGAAGCTCGTGAGTGTACCCTGGGATCAGGCGCTCGACATGATTTTAAAGATGAATGGGTTAGGCAAGATCAGACAGAGCAATATTCTGTGGATCGATTCGCTGGCGAACATTGCCAAACAGCAGAATGAAGAAGCGCAGGCGAAGGATGCCAAGACAAAAGCAGAAGAACTGGTCGATCGGGTATTCTATGTTCGAAACCTGCAAGCGACAGAACTTATGGCGTCTCTGCGGCAGTATTTGAGCCCGCGAGGGTTGATGCAAATGAGCCAGGGGACCAACGCGTTAATCGTCCGGGATACGGAAAGCAAGATTGGGGTGATGAAGCAGCTGATCGAAGGGCTCGATCTCGAAGTGCCTCAAGTCCAAATCGAAGCCAGGATCGTACAGGCTGATACGACCTATTCCCGTTCACTGGGTGTTCAGTGGGGCGTGGCGAATGTGAACAACCTCTCAAATGGTGGGGTGGCGGCTTTTAGGACGCTGAATGCGGGTGCTGGCGGAGGATTTGGAGATCAAGCATCTAATTTTCTGGTCAATCTTCCCGCCGCAGTCGGTGGGTTGGTGTCGACTCCTGGTGTCGGGTTCCAGATTGGGAAAACAGATGGAACGATGTTGGATATGCGGTTGTCGGCAGGTGAGTTGCTTGGTCTGAGTAAAGTCATTGCCGCGCCGAAGGTCACGACCCTGGATAAGCGGGAGGCCAAGATCTCACAGGGTGAATCGATCCCGTTCCAGACGACCTCGCTCCAGGGAACTCAGACGACCTTTGTGGATGCGAACTTGGAATTGAATGTAACTCCTCAGATTACCTCGCGGGATCCCAAGGAAGTCGGTAAGCAGATCATGATGAAGGTTCGCGCAACCAGAAACGCCGTCGGTGCACGAAGCAATCCGGCTGGTCCAAGTATTGACCGTCGCGAAGCGACGACCCAGGTCATTATCCGCGATGGCGAGACCATGGTGGTCGGCGGGGTCTTTATCGATACGCAGAACAACAGCGTGGCCGGTATCCCCTATCTCTCTCGCGTGCCTGTGTTGGGATGGCTCTTCAAGCAGAAGACCGAGTCTGTAGCGAAACAAGAGCTGCTCATTTTCTTGACGCCCAGTATCGTGAAAAGTATGTAGCGAACCGTCAGCCCCGGTATATTGTTATCGATGGGGGCGCTCAAGGGTGGTGAGCGCCTCACGGTTGGTGCTTCATCTCGATCCTCCAAGACGTACGCGCCAGTCCTCTGCTTATATCTGACATGATCAAGGCCGGCCCTGCTCGTCGCAAGAAAATGCGACGGGCGGTCGGACGCGCGTGCCACGAGCCACGGTCTGTGGCGCGGGCTGACATTTTCAGTATCCTGCTAACGAGGGTACTTCTGAGGCCGTAAAACGCGATCGTTTAGCATGGCGGCGCATCTAAAAACATTCTAGTTTTCGACCCGTTGTGGTACTATCCCTCCGATTGAAGCCCTCGCACATCATCGTCACCGCAGGCGCAGTGTGTCGTGAATCCAGGCCTTCCTATCCAGGAAGAATCGGCTAGATGACCGGTACATTGGGCCAGGAGAGATCGTCGTTGAGCATCGCCGGTGTGGCAGAACAGATGATACCGGTGATCTTGGGGGAACGAAGCTACGACATCGTCCTTCATCCCGGGTTACTTGCGACAGTAGGTGCCAGGCTCAGCGCCTTTACGACTTCTCCGAAGATCGGAATTGTGACAGATCGGCATGTGGCAAGCCGGTATCTTCAAGGGACTCTCCGCTCGCTGTGCAAGGCGGGATTCGACCCGACTCCGATCATCTTGCCACCGGGAGAGCGAACCAAGACACTCGGTACAGTGGCCAAGATTCTCGATATCTTAGCCAAGCACAAGTTTGAACGGCAGTCCCTGTTGCTGGCTCTCGGTGGCGGAGTCATCGGTGATGTCACCGGCTTTGCCGCCGCGATTTATCAGCGAGGAATTCCGTTCGTACAAGTGCCGACCACGCTTGTGGCGCAAGTAGATTCCAGTGTCGGGGGCAAGACCGGCGTAGACCATCGGCTGGGCAAGAATCTCATCGGGGCGTTTTACCAGCCGCGCGTGGTCTTGATCGACCCCCTCACGCTGCGTACTCTGCCCCGCCGCGAATGGATTGCCGGTTTAGCCGAAGTGATCAAATATGGCATTATCGCTGACGAGGAATTCTTCGCCTTTCTGGAGCAGGAGATTCCTGCGCTGTTGAAACTCGAAGAAGAGCCGGTTATGCACGCGATTCAACGATCCTGCGAGATCAAAGCGCAGGTGGTTGCCGCGGACGAGCGGGAGTCGGATCGCCGACGCATGCTCAATTACGGCCACACGATAGGGCATGCCCTGGAGTCACTCGCGGGCTATCGTGGGTTGATCCATGGTGAAGCGGTGGGGATCGGATTGGTGCAAGAAGCAGATTTGGCTTGTCACATGAGCCTGTGCAGGCGAGACGTTGTCGAACGGATCAGAAGTCTGGTGCAGCGCGCCGGGTTGTCCGAACAGCTCCCGCGGGTATCCTGTGCCTCTCTCTGGAGCACGATGCAACATGACAAGAAGGTGGTCGGGGGGCGCGTCATCGGGGTATGGCCAGTGCGGATTGGGGAGGTGGTCATTCGGCCACTCGAGCAGCCGGACTATGCCGCGTGGTTTCAGAGCAAGCACGGCCGTGGGAGCCGACCGTCGAGCGGCCGTCAGCCGGGCAAGCATCCTGTGCGTCGAAAGGCCCGTGCACAAAGGTAAATCTCTATGACAACCACACGCACACCATCCGTGGCATACCTCCAACAGGCGTTGCGGGAAAAAACACGCGAAGTCGATGTGCTCCATCGGATCTCCGCGTCGATCAGCAACCAGCTTGATCTCGAAGCCATTCTCAAACATATCGTCGAAGTTGTCGTCGAAGTCACCAAGGCGGACGCCTGCCTGCTATACCTATTGTCGGATAGCCAAGACGAACTCATTCTTCGAGCCTCCAAGAACCCTCATCCGAAATTGATTGGCCGCATCACGATCGGTTTGGGAGAGGGCATCACCGGGTGGGTCGCTCAGGAACGAACGCGCGTCGTGATCTCGAGTAATGCGAACGACGATCCACGCTTTAAGTTTTTTCATAACCTTCCAGAAGATCGTCATCAAGCCTTTGTCTCCGTACCGATCATGGCCAAAAAAGAAGTGGTCGGCGTGATCAATGTCCAACATAAGCGCCCAAGGCGCTATCAGCCGGACGAGATTGCGTTACTCTCGACCATCGCCAGTCAAGTCGGTGGAGCGATCGAGAACGCGCGGCTCTACGATCAAATGCAACGCAAAGCCTTACAAGTGGAAATGCTGTCACAGGTCTCAGAAACGGTGGCGTCCAATCGGTTGATCAAAGACGTGTTTCAGCTCCTGGTGACGATGACCGGACAAATGATGAACTCTAAGATCTGCTCGATTATGTTATTGGACGATTCCAAGGGAGAACTGCGGGTCGAGGCGACGCAGAGCCTCAGCGATCAGTATCGCCGCAAGCCCAACTTGAAAGTTGGGCAGAGTATCAGTGGCCGCGCTGTGAAGGACCGTCGACCGATTATCGTGGCCGACGTCACCACCGATCGAGACTATATGTATCGGGATATGGCCAAGCAGGAAGGACTGTGCTCATTGCTCTCGGTACCGATGATGGTGCGGGAGAAGGCGATGGGCGTGATCAATAGTTACACGTCCGTTCCGCACGTGTTTACCAGCGAAGAGGTCAAGTTGCTCCAGGCCATCGCCAATCAGGCTGCCATCGCTATCGAGCATACGGCCCTGGTCGAGAAGTCCTTTGAGATGCAGGAAGCGCTGGCGGTTCGGAAGCTCATGGAGCGGGCCAAGGGCTACCTGATGCGCTCGAAGAGACTGACCGAAGAAGAGGCCTTTAAGCTCATTCAGCGGCAAAGTATGGATTTGCGGAAGTCGATGCGCGAGATAGCCGAGGCCGTACTCTTAGCTGGAGAACTCGACCAGAGGGCTGAGAAACAGCGGGGATAGGTTCGGTTAAGGAGTCGATCGAGGTGTCGGCTTCGTGGAAGACGAGGGAATGGAGCGGGTTCGCTCCGTTTCTTGCTCCACCAGTTTCTTCTTGATGTCCTGCAACTCCTTCCGTAGCTCGTCCAGGTCAGTATCTCGTTGCGTGGGTTCCCCCTTTACAGGCGTCGATAGTTGAGCGGCAGTCGATCGTATGTCCGCTGCGGCAGGCATTGTCGCAAGCGCGTCGTAGTCGATCACCAGAGTGGCGTCGGTTGAGCGAGCGTTTCGGTAGCTATCGGGGCGCTTGGCGGATTCCGGGACGAAGTGCACCGTGCGGCTCACCGATGTAGTCGTGTCGGCTCGCCCCTGCCGGTGGCGATACTCGGTCAAGGTCAGATACAGTGACCGTCCGTAGGCGTAGAGCGAACCCTTCGTCAATTCCGCTGGATCCTCCCCCGGTTGCTGTTCTGACAAACAGACACCGGGGAAACGGACAGAAGATGAGCAGAAGACCGGCCCGACGGATTTCGGAGAGAGCGGCGCATCGATCTGGACGACGCTAAACCCAACCTGCTGGTCCGGCGCGGCTCTGGTAAGTCCCTCGACCAGGAGCGGCGTCAGGTACTCAATGTCCTTATCCTCAAACGCTCGAACGGTTTCCGACTTGCCGGCGACCAGGCTTCCCAAGAGCCCTCGGCTATCCTTGAGAACTACACCGCGAAGGACCCGGGCCATCGTATTGGCAGATAACGTAATGGGGTGGGTGGCTTGAAAGGACCGATCGGGAATCCGTTCCACATACACCGCACCTCGTTCGGACTCATGGATCGTCAAGTCCTGCTCAGGTCCTGTCGCGCAGGCAGACGAAGCCAGGATCATTCCGGTGAGAAAGACAAGTGCAAGTCGTGGATGATGATCCATGGTCAATTCGTCTCCTCTGTATCGGCCCGCAGTCTAGCATAGTTGGATGGGCGAGGATACCGGCAGTCTACGCCGGATGAGGCGCGCAAGGCCTGTTTGACGGGAGGGCAAGAGATCGGTATAAGTACCTCCGGGCTACTGGCTGAGTATGGGGAAACGACGTTTTTCGATCAGGCCAGAAGACAAGAGAAGGACTATGGTGTCCTACTTGGCCGAACAGGGCAAACCGGGAGGGCTCGCATCGAACATTCAGGAAGGGAACCGCAAGAGCGTCGTACAAGAAGCCAATCGGTGGGCGCCTGTTTTCTCGCAATCGTCTAGGTGTCTAGTGTCATGACATTGTGAATGTCCATGATGACGATGAATCATCGATCCGATAAACTGGGCCGGAGCACTCATCCAGGAGGATGGCCCCACGACCTCTCAGGAGAACGCACGGACGGCCGTGCCCCAACACAAGCAGATTCGCCACAGTCTATGCCTCCGATCTGGTGCAGGTCCCGGCCTTCCAGTAGACCGTCTTCCCACAACGCATCATTCGCCCGGCCGTCCCTGGGAGACTGGCCCGGTTGCAGTTGCCTTGGCTCCGGCTGTTGCGGACGCGCCCGCTTCGTCCGCAGGGGCGCGTCCGAACCTGTTCCCCAATATTCATCCATATCGATTCCATGGCCCTGCCGCTCCTGGGAAATCATGAAAGGTGCATGACCATGGCTGAAGCCACGGCTCCCCGCCCGTATTCCTGGCTGCCGATCCTCATCAGCGTGATGACGGTCGTCATTCTCACCATCGGCGGACTCGCGCTCCGTTATATCGAAACCCGCATGGTTGCCACAGCCGGCGAAACCCTGGCCCTCACAGCCGCCGAAGTTTCGGACAAACTGGACCGGTTTCTCTCTGAACGGCATGGCGATGTGCTGATGATGGCAGAGACGTTCAGCGTACAGCCACACAATCGGAAGTTTCAGTCGGCCTATGTCGCCCGGATGAAGACCGCATACCCGGATTACTTGTGGATCGGCGCCACGGACGCACGCGGCCAGATCGTGGTCGCCACCGATCCGGCCACGGTGGGGCGGGACTACAGCGCCCAACCCTGGTTTCAACTCGTGCGTAAGGGGCGAGCAGTCCATATAGGGGACGTGGAGCCCTTCGCCGTGATGGGTGGTCCTGACACTATCGCCGTGACAGCTCCCATCACCGGGCCGAACGGAGAATTTCTGGGGGTCGTGACCATGCGGGTGGGGATCACTGGGCTGGAGCACGTCATGACCGGGACCCTTCTGGCTTTCCGGCAGCGGGAGGGGTTTTGGGGAGCGCTGGAATACCAGTTCCTGACTGAGAAGGGGCTGGCCTTCATTGATTCGGATCTCCCGCATAAGGGCTTGGTCAATCTCATACAACTTGGCCTCCCATCGGTACTGTTAAGCCAACGGACCCTGTCCAGTTACGTCGAGGAGGAGCATCTGCGTCGCCACGTGCCGGTCATCACCGGCTATGCCAAAACTCAAACCCGTGGCGGGTTCGAGGGTCTACAGTGGACGGTGCTGATGCGCATGGATCGACGCGACGTGCTGGCGCCGATTCGCGAAGTCCTCTGGAAGCTTGGCCTGGCTGGCACCGCCTTGGTGGTGCCCACGTTTGGACTCTTGCTGTGGACCGTGAGACGCGTGCGGAGGGAACATCTGCGCGCGCAGCAGGAGAGTGCGCTTGCCAGGGACGCCGAGGCGTCGCTGCGCGAGAGCGAAGCCCACACGCGGCGCATCGTCGAGATGGCGCTCGATGGCTTCATCGGGATGGATGCCACGGGCGTCATCACCGACTGGAACATTCAAGCCGAGCAGATGTTCGGCTGGTCTCGGCACGAGGCCATCGGGCAACTCCTCTCCTCTACCATTATTCCGGCGCAATACCGGGAAGCCCATGAACGTGGGTTGCGCCACTTCCTCGCCACCGGCGAAGGCCCGATCATGAACACGCGGATCGAGATCACGGCCTGTCACAGGAACGGGCACGAGTTTCCCGTGGAACTGGCGATCTCGCCGGTCTTGGGGCAGGAGGGGGCCTATACGTTCAGCGCATTCGTGCGGGATATTTCGGCGCGGAAGCAGACGGAGCAGCAGAGCCGCACGCACGAAGAGGAACTGCAACGACTCAACGAGGCCTTGGATAGGCGTGTGCAGATCCGCACACAAGAGCTGGCCTCCGTCAACGAGTCATTGGTAGCGGAAGTGGCTGAACGGATGCAGACCGAGGTGTCGCTCGAAAACAGCAAGCAAGCCCTGCAGAAGTTGGCGTTCGAGCTGTTGCGCGTGCAGGAGGAAGAGCGGCGTCGTATCTCGCGGGATTTGCACGATGACATCAATCAACGGCTCGCGTTGCTTGCCATGGATATCGAAGCGGTAGAGCGGCAGCTCAGGGTCACACCAAACCACGTAGGCCGGGCCGTCCGCGCGATACAACACCGGGTTGTGGATTTGTCCGATGTGGTGCGTCGGTTGGCCTATCAGCTTCATCCCTCCATCCTCGATGACCTCGGCTTGCCGATCGCCCTGCAGCGGTTGGTGGACGACTTCACTACGCGAAGCCATATCCAAGGGAGTTTTGGACACAAGGATATCCCCGCAGTCGTTCCCCAGGAGATCGCGACCTGTCTCTATCGCGTAGCCCAAGAAAGCCTCAACAACGTGGCGCGTCATGCGGAGGCGTCGCAAGTCGATGTGGAGCTGACCCGATCGCGCTCTGCGCTGACGGTCACGATTACGGATAACGGAGTGGGATTTGACGCTCAACAACCCCGGTACGGATCCCATGGACTGGGGTTGCTCGGTATGAAAGAGCGAGTCGCCTTGGTTCACGGGGAGTTGCACGTTGTTTCTGCCGTGGGGAAGGGAACGAGGGTGCAGGTGGTGGTGCTCGTTCCGGAGGAGGTGGCATGAGCAGGCCCCGGGTTCTCCTGGCGGATGACCATACCCTGGTGTTGGACGGATTCCGGAAACTGTTGGAGGATCGTTGTGAAATCGTTGGCATGGCAGAGGATGGCCGGACGCTGCTTCGAATGGCCCAGGAATTTCAGCCCGACATCATCACGCTCGATATCTCGATGCCGCAGCTCAATGGGGTGGACGCAGCCCGGAAGCTGAAGAAGATGCTGCCGAGCACCAAGCTGATTTTCGTGACGATGCACGCTGACCCGGCCTATGTGAACGAAGCCTTCAAGGCCGGTGCCTCCGGCTATCTGCTCAAACGATCCGCCGGTTCAGAACTATTTCAAGCCATCCAATCAGCCCTGGACGGACAGTGCTATGTCACCCCCTTGGTCGCAAAAGGGCTGGTGCAGTCGGTCCTCACCGGGGGGAGGCCGGCGGTGCTGAAGGAGAAGGTTTTGACAGAGCGTCAACGAGAAGTGTTGCAACTCGTTGCAGAAGGGATGACGGTCAAGGAGATTGCGTCGACCCTCGGTCTCTCACCAAAGACGGTCGAGTTTCATAAATCGCAGATCATGGCGCAACTCGATCTTCACACGACGGCGGAGCTGACCAAGTACGCCCTCGTCCACGGCCTCCTCGCATCGGACTAAGCGCGTGACTCGCGAGAAAAGTGCGACGGATTAGGCTGAAGCTGGGAAGGCTGAAGGTCGGAGTCTGAAAACGTCAGTCTTCAGTCTAGCCCTAGCCTTCAGCCTTCTGATTGCGCCTGTCGCGCAGGTCTTGCTTGTCTCGCTCACAATTCACGAACGACGCTTCACGCGCAAGCACGGCGGTAGGTCCGCGGCCAGCTTCGTCGTTCTCGGCCCGCTCCCAAGAACCGTGAACCGTGAAACGAGGGTCAGCCCCGGGGCTGACCCTCGCATCTGGCCGCACCTCCTTCGTCTCCTCACGAACGGCCACGTCGGACAGGCTTCGAGCCAGAATCCGGCTGCGTAATCGATATCGGGGTCGTAAGAATCTGTGAACGGCTCGTACATCATGCTCCATCGACCGACGAAGAAGTGCACCAGGCGTGCGAACGAGTCGCAAGAGAAAGCACAGCAGGAATGGGTATGAGTTTAGCCGCTATGGTCCAGAAATTTCCCGCCCACGAACCGGCAAGAATCCATAACTACATAAAGAAAGCTGACCGAGCCGGTTTGCCAGGTTGAGAAAAAGGCCGCGAAGAAGTCATTGCCGTCGGCGCGATCATCATCCGGACGGTGCGGGGGATGTTGGGACAATCGAGTATGGCAGCCAGCGATCTGGGGTTGCGCGAAGGCGTGCCAATCATAATGGCAACGCGGACACGATGGGTTCGAAAAGTTGGTAGCAACAAACCATGAGAAGGTATGATCGCAAGGCTTGCCGGGCAACTGACAGAGAAACGCAGCAGTCCGGGCTTTATATGGCCAGTATCGTCGACATGGAGGCTGCTTCGGAAGTTAAAGGAAGAAGGGGATTGAATCCTAGCCAAGATCGCCCAACGCAAAGCAGCGTTAGACATCGTACTCTAGATTGTATACAATCTGACCCATTTCATGATGAGTCAGATTGCGAATTTGGCAACTTACCCATGGCGCGGTTCTCATAGCCATTCAGCTTTGATGATTCCGACACGTCGATCGCGTGGAGTCTGACACAGAAGAAGTATGAACTTGATTCGGATGAACTGCAGACATGGTTGATAAGGTTAATCGGATGGCCAAAAGACAATTCTCAAATCTCAGTGCGTCAATCGTGGCGACACTCAAAGAGCGGATCATTCATTGGCAATATCCGCCAGAGCACCGGCTGACCGAAGCAGAGCTCTGCCAGAAATTCAGTGTCAGCCGTAGTCCGGTGCGGGAAGCCCTCCGGACGCTGGCGACGGATGGGTTCCTCAAAAAAATGCCCAATCGGGGCTACGCGGTGAAGCAGTACAACTTTCACGAGATTGAGGAGCTCTATGAAGTTCGCTTGGCCCTGGAACTGTATGTCGTCGAATGCTTGGCGAAGCGGGGCACCGCGAAGAAGGATGATGTCGATGCGCTCAAGCGTACATGGACTTCTCTGCTGAACGATTCGTCTAAGAAGGATGAGGCTCTCGCCCGGCTGGACACACTGTTTCACGAAACGCTCGCCCATGCAGCAGGAAACAAGTCTCTATTACGGCACCTTCACGCAATCAACGAGCGGTTGCTGCTTTTTCGCATGATAGATTTCGGCAAGGCGCACCGGGCCGAACGCACATGCCACCAACACCTGGAAATTCTCAAACGCATCGCAGCCAAGGATGTCGCGGGTGCACGCAAGGCCATGCAACAGAATATCGAAGAGGGCCGGAACAACGTACATGCAGCGATCAAGGATGCACTGGCCCGAGCCTACTCATTCTAGGAAGTTCCACTCTCCGCCGTCGCCCCTGCGTCCAGGGGAACCTCTCGGCTACCTGCCGCCGTACTGCCCGCTGCTATCTGCTCAATCCCATGGCCAGCATGTCGCACTGTCGCATGACGGAGGGAGTGTGTCTCATGCGCCTTCATGCGCTCTCAGCCGGCGTTGAGGCGCCGATCAGGTGCTTCAGCGGGGTTATTCACAGCATTTTCCATCACGCGTGTAATGTCAGTCTTGAAAGCAAGGCCTTGCTCACCCTTGTGTCATCGGAGCAAGGGAACCTCCCACAAGGGATACGCTTAGGGACTCCTCTTAAGTTCACGTTTCTGGATCAGCTCCGGGTGGGGCAACCAGTCGCTTGTCGCGGAGGGATTTTCAGAATCAGCGGGTCCGAGCTTTCCGTTGATCTGCGAACCGCACACCTTTGGTACAGCGATCTCAAGGGATTGCGGGTCGATCTGCGTCAGTACGACACGGCTCAAGCGTGGGCGGTCGCCTGGCTGGAGCTGGAGAACCATCGACGAGGGAATGGAATATCCGCAATGATCGCGGCCCTGCCTGTGCCAAGACAGAATCCCGTGCCATCGCCCGAGATAATGGCACTTGTCGAACGGGCGGTTCACACCGTTTCTGCCCTGATAGAGATGACCCGCACCTTGCAAGTTGACGGCGCCATCACCGCCATCAGACCTTTGATTGGACTGGGGCCCGGCTTGACGCCTTCGGGCGATGATTTCATTGTGGGGTATCTGGCTGGATTGTGGAGCACGGGGGGGAGTGAGTCCTCCCGGGTGAGGTTTCTGTCATCGCTGGGAGCCTGGCTGTCTCAGGCCGCAGCAGGCACCAATGCGATCAGCCGCACCTACATCCAATCCGCGATCAACGGCAATGTCTCCGAGCAGCTGGCAACTCTGGCACAACGCGTGGGGCACCCGAAAAACATGGACCGCGTCCGAGAAGCGGCATGGACCGCCCTGCAAGTGGGCAACACCTCAGGAGCCGATGGCGTCCTGGGGCTGTTGCTTGGCTGTCTCGCCTGGGCGGCGCCTTCATTACATAAACAGAAGGCCCGAGCGATATTTCGTCGGTTTTCCCAAGACAGGAGGAGCAGAGTTCCCGACCACAAATGGGGTGCCTATACGATTCACGCGGCCAATCAGCTCACCGAGGATGGCGTATTGGCCGTGACCCTCAAAGACCCAGATTCGTGATGTAATCAGATGCTCGAATACTTCGGGGCACCCCGCTACAACATCTATGATGGTCTAGCCAGAGTGATGCGGCTTCATGAGGAATTCGACTTTTCGTTTACACGTGTCCCAGGTTTGATCTCGACGCCGATGCCTGCTCCCATTCCCCAACCGAGGAGGAGTTTCAGGAGTATGTCCGCGAGCACTTCTGGGATGAGCGGAGTGGCACAGGGGGTTGGCACTTCAAAGAGGTGTTCTGTTTCGTGCGCCGCACGATCCTGTGGAGTAGGACGCGCCGTGCGCGCGCTCCTCACGTACTTTACTCTTGACTTGGTATACAATTTGGTGTTCAAGTTCGGCCTCGAGAAATACACCGCCCGACAGCGCATAACTTCCAAGTTAAAGATCTCTCTTGGAGGGCGGTTCGTGCAGTCACCCCAGACGAGACACCATACGCAGGAATTGCCGTTCGCCAGATAAGCCACCGGGGGGGGAGGTTCCTAACCCCCTGACGTTCAACGCCACGAACCGGCCCAAGAAAAGGCGTCAGCGGGGGGGACCGTGAACATGGCCAGGGCGACCAAAATTCTCCGCAATTTCTACCGTGATTCGGTCTCGTTGATGCAACTCTCTTCCACGTTTGCCAAGTTGCCCGGCGTGGAACAAGCCTCGGCGATCATGGCCTCTGCAAACAACATTAGTTTGCTCACAGAAGCCGGCTTGCTCGGGGAGACTATTGAGGCCGGTGCCAACGACCTGCTTATCGCGCTTCAGGGAGACGACGACGCCCTTGCGGTTGCCATGGCTGCAGCCGAGTCGGCCTTGAACCAAAACCCGCCTCCAATGTCTGGAAACGGGCCGTCATCAGCCATGGCCCCCCGCAGTATAGAAATGGGGCTCGGGAACATGGTTGGCGCCAATCTGGCATTGATCTCCACGCCCGGCGAATACGCCTCTGCTGAGGCATTCAAGGCCTTGCGTCTTGGCCTCAACGTGATGCTGTTCAGCGACAATGTCGAGTTGAACGATGAGATTGCGCTAAAACGTTTCGCTCAGGACCACGATCTCATTGTCATGGGACCGGATTGCGGAACTGCCATCATCAATGGCATCCCGCTCGCCTTCGCCAACGTCGTGAGGCGCGGTGAGATCGGTGTCGTCGCAGCGTCTGGTACTGGTCTTCAGCAAGTCACCTGCCTTATCGATCGATGGGGTAAGGGTATTTCCCAGGCGATTGGAACCGGAGGTCATGACTTGCACCGGGATGTGGGGGGTATTTCCATGCTCCAGGGGCTGAAATCATTGGCCGCCGATCCGTCCACCTCGGTCATTGTTCTGGTTTCCAAGCCTCCGTCGCCGGAGGTTGCCGCACGTGTTCTGGAGGTTGCGGGTAGTGCCGGGAAACCGGTGGTGGTGAATTTTCTCGGCGCGGACCCGGAGGGTATCAGGCGTCAGAATGTATTCCCGGCCCGGACTCTTGAGGATGCGGCGGCTGCTGCGGTGGCACTTGCCGACGGGAGGCGGCCTGAAGAGGGCCAGCCTGAGCGCTCGCCTGTTGCGCTGTTCCCCAGGCTGGTCTCCGGGCAGCGATACCTGCGCGGTCTGTACAGTGGGGGGACGTTTTGTTACGAAGCCGCACTTCTACTGAAAAAAGAATTGGGACAGGTCTACTCAAACACTCCGGTGGATCCCGAAGACCGCCTGAACAACGTCTGGACCAGCAAGGGACATACGGTCATTGATCTGGGCGACGATCTCTTCACCAGGGGGCGTCCCCATCCCATGATCGATCACCGACTGCGCAATGAACGCATTCTCAAAGAAGCAGGGGATCCCGAGGTGGCGGTGATTCTGTTGGATGTGGTGCTCGGATATGGCTCTCATCCAGATCCGGCGAGCGAAATGGCGCCGGTGATTGAAAAGGCCAAAGCGTTGGCCGAGAAGGCAGGCAGACATCTGGTCGTTGTCGGCTTTGTCTGCGGCACAACATTGGATCCACAGAATTTGTCTAACCAGGAAGCCGCCCTGCAAAACGCAGGGATGCTCCTGGCCGAAAGCAATGCCCAGGCAGTCCGCTTGGCGGCCACCGTTGTGTTAGGGCCGACCACGGTTGAGGGAATGCCGTGATGCAGACCTTGTTTCAGGAGAAACTACAAGTCTTGAACGTCGGCCTGTCGTCATTTGCCGAATCCGTTGCCAGGGCGGGCGGGACGGCTCTACAGATAGACTGGGCCCCGCCTGCGCAGGGCGATCAGACCGTCGGTCGTGAATTGGCCCAGCTCGTGAACCTGCCGGCCGTCGAGGCGGCCAACCAAAAGGCCTTTGATGCGTACCTCTCAGCCCAGCCGGTCCTTCGGGGTATCGGGATTGCCGGCAAGGTCCTCCCCAATATGGCGGAGCGCATGATCCTGCACGGAGGTCCTCCCATCGCCTGGGAAAGCATGTGCGGTCCCATGCAGGGCGCCATCATCGGCGCCATTCTCTATGAAGGATGGGCAAAGAATACCGCTGGTGCGTGGGCCCTGGCTTCCGGTGGTGAGGTGGTCCTCGAACCCTGTCACCATCACGCTGCCGTCGGCCCGATGGCTGGCGTCATTAGCCCGTCCATGCCCGTGTGGATGGTGGTCGATGTCACCCATGGCAATCAGGCGTTCAGCAACTTCAATGAGGGAATCGGCCGAGTGCTCCGGTTCGGCGCCAACAGTTCCGATGTGATCGACCGCCTTAAATGGATAGGACAGGTGCTCGGACCGGCGTTGCGGGCAGGAGTGGAGACTCTCGGCGAACTGGATCTCAAAACGTTGATGGCGCAGGCGCTGCACATGGGCGACGAGGTGCACAACCGCAACGTCGCGGCGTCGTCCCTGTTTCTGAAGCGGCTGATTTCATCGTTGCTGAAGACGAATACGCCCTCGGCCGAAATTGCCGCCGCCGTCGACTTCATCGCCGGCAACGATCACTTCTTTCTCAATCTCTCCATGACCGCTTGTAAGGCCATGCTCGATGCCGCCCACGGTGTTCCAGGGAGCAGTATGGTCACGGCCATGGCCCGTAACGGCGTCGAGTTCGGCATCCGTGTCAGTGGCACGGGGGATCAGTGGTTTACCACGCGGGCGCCGGTGGTCGACGGACTCTTCTTCCCCGGCTACACCAAGGAGGACGCGGCGCCCGATCTGGGGGACAGCGCAATCACCGAGACTGCGGGTGTGGGCGGCTTCGCGATGGCCGCCTCCCCGGCGATCGTCAAGTTCGTCGGCGGCACGCCGCAGGATGCGATCGACAATACGACGGCGATGACCTATATCACGCTGGGCCGGAATGGTGCCTTCACGTTGCCGGCGATGAACTTTGCCGGCGCACCGGCGGGCATTGACGTCCGTAAGGTCGTCGATACCGGTATTCAACCGATTATCAATACGGGGATTGCCCACCGTGAGGCCGGAATCGGACAGATCGGAGCCGGTATCACGCGCGCGCCGCTGGCCTGTTTTACGCAGGCGGTGTCCGCGCTGGCAAGCACCATGCGCGGCAGTCAGTGAACGAAGAGGATGGTCCCGATGACAGTCGCCAACAAACTCGCCGTGGTCGCGGTGGGGGGCAACTCGTTGATCCGAGACAAACAGCATGAGTCCATCCCAGACCAGAGTGACGAAGCGGCGATTACCGCGCACTATATCGCCGACATGATCGAAGCCGGGTGGAACGTGGTGGTGACGCATGGAAACGGCCCACAGATGGGTTTCGTGTTGCGACGATCGGAACTCTCACTTCATGAAGTGCCTCCTGTGCCCATGGATTATGCCGGTGCCGACTTGCAGGGAGGCATCGGCTACATGTTCCTCAAGGCACTGTATAACGAATTTCGCAAGCGCCGGATGGATCGGAAGGCTGTGGCCGTGGTCACTCAGACCATTGTCGACCGTCAGGACCCGGCATTTACCAATCCGACCAAACCCATCGGTTCTCAATTGGACGAACCGACGGCGCGCCGGCTTGCCGCGCAACAGGGCTGGACCATCAAAGAAGATGCGGGGCATGGGTGGCGGCGCGTGGTGCCCTCGCCGTTGCCACAGACCATCGTCGAACTTGAGATGATCAGATGCCTGGCCAAGGCGGGGTATGTGGTCATCGCGTGCGGCGGGGGTGGGATCCCTGTCGTCAAAGATGCCGAAGGCAATTTGGTCGGCGTCGAAGCGGTGATCGACAAGGACTTTGCGTCGAGCCTACTGGCGCGTGATATCGGGGCTGAACTGTTGCTGATCTCGACGTCGGTTGAAAAGGTCGCGATCAACTTCAAGAGGCCCAATCAGCAATGGTTGGATCGCCTGACGGTGGCTGAAGCCAAGAGACATTTCGCGGACAAACAATTTGACAAGGGCAGCATGGGACCGAAAATTCAGGCGGTGATCGAATTCTTGGAAGGGGGAGGGGGGATGGGGCTGATCACCAATCCTCCCAATATTGGTCGCGCCCTGGCCGGTGAAACTGGAACGTTCATCGTGCGGGAGGGTGCGCCGGCTTTCACATTTCACAATTAAGGAGGACCTATGGCTCCATCACATAAACTGACAAGACGCCAAGTGCTGAAAGGAACCGCCGCTGTCGGCGCGCTGGGAATGTTGGGCAGCTTGGACTGGCTCGGCCAAGCATGGGGGGCACAGGACAAGGTCAAGATGGGGTTCATCTTTGTGGGGCCGCGAGACGACTATGGTTACAACCAGGCGCATTTTGAAGGTAAATCGGCGGTGGCCAAACTCGACTGGGTGAAGGCCTTCGATGAAGAGAAGGTGCCGGAGACTATCGAGGTACAAAAATCCATGGAGAGCATGGTCCAGCTGGACGGAGCCCAGGTTCTCTTCCCCACATCCTTCGGCTATTTTGATCCCCACATTCTCAAGGTTGCGCCCCAATATCCCAACGTTCTCTTTTTGCATTGTGGGGGGCTCTACCAAGAAGGCAAGCATCCCAAGAACGTCGGCAGTTACTTCGGCTACATCGATGAATCGCAGTATGTGGCCGGCATTGTGGCCGGGGGGATGACCAAAACCGGGAAGCTGGGATTTGTAGCGGCCAAGCCCATTCCGCAAGTATTGCGCAATATTAACAGCTATACCCTCGGGGCCCGCAGCGTCAGACCAAACTGCACGACCAATGTGATTTTTACCGGGGACTGGTCACTGCCGGTCCGTGAGGCGGAAGCCACCAACAGCTTGGTCGATCAGGGGATCGACGTGATCACCTGCCATGTCGATAGCCCCAAAGTCGTCATGACCACGGCCGAGAAACGCGGGATCTATTGCACCGGCTATCACGTCAACCAGTCGAAACTGGCCCCGCGTGGGTATCTCACCGGTGCTGAGTGGAATTGGGCCAAAGTCTACATGGATTATGCCGACATGATTCGAAAAGGGCAGAAAGTCCCCAACCTGGTACGTGGCGGTTTAAAGGAAGGCCTTGTGCGGGTGTCGGATTATAACCAGGTGGTGACTGAGTCCGTTCGCAAGCAAGCCGATGCGGCCAAGGCAAAATTTATGAGTGGGGCCATGATCGTGTACAAGGGCCCCCTCAAGGACAATGCAGGTAATGTCGCCATTCCGGCCGGAAAGGAATACGTCCAAACGGATTACTGGCTGGAGAGTATGGATTGGCTGGTGGAAGGGGTAATCGGTTCGACCAAGTCGTGAGCATGGATGTGCCGAAAAACCTGCACAAGGCGCTAGAACCGTTCCTCATCATCGTCGGGTCTCTCTCGGTATCGATGGTGCTGTTTGGCGGGTTTGTGGCGGCGGCTGGGGCGAACCCTATCGAGGTGTATCACACCATGTATCGGGCCGCTTTCGGCTCTTCGTTCTCGTGGCAAAACACGCTAGTACGAGCCACACCGCTGATGCTGACGGCTCTCTGCACGGCACTGCCTGGCTATCTCGGATTAATCATCATCGGAGGAGAGGGGGCCGTGGTGATAGGGGGTCTCGCCGCGGCGTTAGCGGCTCTGACCATGCCCACTGCTCCTCCGATGGTGGTCCTCACCACCATGGCGTTCGTCGGCATGGTGGCCGGCGGGATCTGGCTCGCCATTGGAGGGGCCTTGCGGCACTATCGCGCCGTCAATGAAACCATCAGCAGTCTGTTGCTGAACTATATCGCCATTGCGGTGCTGAATCACCTCGTCACGAGCACCTTCCGCGATCCCGAAAGCCTCAATCATCCCTCGACGTATCATATTGGAGAGGCCAATATGATCGGCCTCATTCCTGGAACCGACCTCCATTGGGGATTGGTGTTCGGTATCGTAGCGTGTGTCCTGGCCTGGTTTCTCATGCATCGCACCGTCTTCGGCTTCGGATCTCAAATTGCTGGAGGCAATGTGCGCGCCGCTCAGATCGCAGGATTGCCGGTCGGGCGGTTGATCCTCATCGTCTGTTTCGTGGCGGGAGCAGCCGGTGGATTGGCCGGCATGGTGGAAGTGGCGGCCATCCATGGCAGGGCCAATGATACCCTCAATGCCAATTATGGGTATGCCGGCATTCTCGTCGCGTTTGTCGCACGCAACAATCCATTGGCCATTTTGCCTGTTGCCGTCTTGCTGGGAGGAATCCGCGCGAGCAGCGGATTGTTGCAGCGAGCGCATGAACTGCCGGATGCGACCGTGCTCGTGATGCAGGGGATCATCTTCCTTGTCATCCTCTTTAGCGAGACCCTGTACGGGCGCTTTTCACAGTTGCAGAAACAAGGAGTAGCGTGATGGAAGTCGGTTGGTGGGGAGTCTTGATCGCCGTGCTGGGGGGAGCGATTCGGATCGGCACTCCATTTCTGTTTGTCTCGCTGGGCGAGTGCTTGACTGAAAAAAGCGGTCGCATTAATTTAGGACTTGAAGGCACGCTGGTGATGGGCGCGATGACGGGGTACGCCATCGCGTTGCATAGCGGGTCTCCGTGGCTGGGGGTCTTGTGTGCCGGGTTAGCCGGCATGCTGCTCGGCGCCTTGCACAGCTGGCTCTGCAGCTTCCAGCGGGTCAATGATATCGCAGTAGGGATCGCGATGATGTTGTTCGGCACCGGATTGGCCTTTTTCCTGGGGAAACCCTACATCCAACCATCCGCTCCTCGCTTGCCGTCCATCGATCTCGGAGGCTGGAGTCATGTGCCGCAACTCCAAGCGGCTCTGCAGATCAACGGCTTGTTTCTGATAGGGATTATCGTGGCAATTGCACTTAGGTGGATACTAAAGAATACATCGTGGGGGTTGAAGGTGCGGGTGGTCGGCGAGAGCGCGGATGCGGCGCGCGCCCTCGGATTGCCGGTTGATCGAATACGGCTCCTGAGTACCGCCCAGGGAGGATTTCTTGCGGGAATCGGCGGGTCCTATCTTTCGCTCTACTACCCGTTCAATTGGAGCGAAGGCCTTTCGAGCGGACAGGGACTCATGGCGGTGGCACTGGTGATCTTTGCCCGTTGGCAGCCGCTTGCCTGTCTATGGGTTTCGCTCTTGTGGGGAGGAGCGGCTGCGTTGGGGCCAGCCTTGCAATCCGTGGGCATTACCTATGGGTATTATATTTTTAACGCGATCCCCTACATTATGACGTTGGCAGTGATGATTATAACCTGTTCCCCCCGGCGCAATCTGTTGGGGGCGCCCCATGAACTGACCATCACTCGGTAACCCGAAGTGTGCGCGTTGGTTGTTTCTGCGTGGAGGTGGCAATCATGAGTACATATGTGACCGCTGATCCGTATCCCTATCCCTACAATGGGGATCTCCGTCCGGAGAATACGGTATTTCTCATCATCGACATGCAGACCGATTTTTGTGGAAAAGGGGGATATGTGGACAAGATGGGCTATGACATCTCACTCACCCGTGCCCCCATCGCCTCGATCCTCAAAGTTCTCACGAAGGCGCGGAACATCGGGATGCATGTCTTCCACACCAGGGAAGGGCACCGGCCTGACCTCACGGATCTCCCCGACAACAAACGGTGGCGGAGTCGAAGAATCGGAGCAGGTATTGGAGATCCCGGCCCCTGTGGGAAAATCCTAGTGCGAGGGGAACCGGGATGGGACATCATTCCGGAGCTCGCTCCAAAACCTGGCGAACCCATTATTGATAAGCCAGGCAAGGGCTCGTTTTGGGCGACCGATCTGGAAATGTTGTTGCGGCTTCGTGGGATTGCCAATATTGTCCTGGCGGGGATTACCACCGATGTCTGCGTCCACACCACCATGCGCGAGGCCAATGACCGGGGCTTTGAATGTCTTCTGCTCGAAGATTGTTGCGGCGCGACTGATCATGGAAACCACCAGGCGGCCATCAAGATGGTCAAAATGCAAGGTGGGGTCTTCGGCACCGTGGCCAAATCCGATGCCTTTGTAGAGGCCCTTTCATGACAACCGCTGCTCCTCCCGACCTGGAAGTTCTCGGCATGACCAAGCGTTTTGGGCCGCTGGTGGCCTTGAAGGACGTCAATTTTCGGCTGCGGCCCGGCCGGTTTCATGCGCTGCTCGGCGAGAACGGCGCCGGCAAGAGCACGCTGGTGAAATGCATCATGGGCTATTACCACCCAGACGAAGGGAAAATCCTGTTGGATCAGCAACAGGTCTCGGTTCGTACTCCCCGTGACGCGCAAGTATTGGGAATCGGGATGGTCTACCAGCAGTTCACCCTGATTCCTAACATGACGGTCCTCGAAAACCTGGTGATCTCCAAAGCAAAGTTGTCCCCCATCATCAATTGGCGGGAGGAAGAGAACCAGCTGACGCAGTTTATGGAGAAGATGCCGTTCAAGATTTCTCTTGCAGCGCGTGTCAGTTCGCTCGCTGCGGGCGAGAAACAAAAAGTTGAGATTCTCAAACAGCTATTTTTGCAAAACCGCATTCTCATTCTGGATGAACCGACGTCCGTCCTGACGCCGCAAGAGGCGGATGAAGTCTTAGGCCATCTCCGTGCAATGACGCGAGCACAACAAATCAGCGTCCTGATTATTACCCACAAACTGAGAGAAGTCGTGACATTTGCAGACGAGGTCACGGTGTTGCGCAAAGGGCAATTCGTGGGGTCCGGACTCGTGTCGGATCTGACGGTGACCCAGATGGCCGAAATGATGGTGGGGTCTGAAGTCAAAGTCAGACCGAAGGAGCGGCACACCTCTCCCACTAAGACGCCCAAACTCGCCATTCACGATCTTCGAGTCCATGACGATGCCGGGGTGGAGGCAGTCCGGGGGCTGCAGGTCACCATCCATGCAGGTGAAATCGTGGGAGTTGCCGGCGTCTCGGGGAATGGGCAGCGGGAATTGGTAGAGGTCCTGGCCGGACAACGCCGGGCGATAGCAGGCACAATCCTGGTACGGGGCATGCCTTTTGAGCCGACCCGAGAACAGATTGTGCGCCATAAAATCTATTGCTTGCCGGAAGAACCGCTTCTGAATACCTGCGTGGGGAACATGAGTCTCGCGGAAAATCTGGCGTTTCGAAATTTTGATGTGCAGCCCCATGCCGTGGGTGGCTGGCTGATCAACCACCACATGATGCGGCGTAGTGCGCAGAGTTTGATCGAACAATACAATATTCAGCCGCCCTATCCGCACCTTCCGATCCGGTCGCTTTCCGGCGGAAATGTACAACGCGCAGTGTTAGCGCGAGAGCTTTCCGACGGCGTGGAGATCTTAATCGTGGCCAATCCATGTTTCGGGTTAGACTTCTTGGCCACGGAAGACATTCGCCTGCAGCTTGTCGCCGCGCGCAATCGTGGGACGGCTGTCCTTCTGTTGAGCGAAGACCTCGACGAGATCCTGGAACTGGCCGACCGGACCGTGGTGATGTTTAACGGTCAACTGGTCTATGAAACGACGTCGTCCGGCGCCGACCTCGGGCTCATCGGACGGCACATGACAGGGCACGCGGCATGAACACCGTCATTGCATCCCCCTATCCGTATCAGTTGCCTCAGCGAGAGGCATGCGCTCGCGTGGCGTTGGTGATCATTGACATGCAGCGCGATTTCATTGAGCCAGGCGGATTTGGCGCGGCGCTGGGCAATCAGGTCGACCTCCTTCAAAAGATCGTACCGACCGTCGCAGAGCTGCTCAGAACATTTCGAGAATTGCGGTTGCCGGTTATTCACACCAGAGAAGGCCATCGCCCCGATCTGTCAGATTGCCCTCCGGCCAAAAGAAGCCGTGGGGACTCCTCGCTTCGCATCGGAGATCCGGGGCCGATGGGACGGATCTTGGTGTTGGGAGAACCGGGGAACGACTTTGTGAAGGAGTTGCGTCCCGAACCGGGAGAACTCGTCATCGACAAACCAGGCAAAGGGGCATTTTACGCCACCAACCTGCACGAGCGTCTGCAGGCCCTCTCGATCAGCCATTTGGTCTTTACAGGCGTGACTACCGAGGTCTGTGTCCAGACCAGCATGAGAGAAGCCAACGACCGCGGATATGAATGTCTCTTGGTGGAAGATGGAACCGAAAGTTATTTTCCTGATTTTAAACAGACAACCCTGCGCATGATCCAATCGCAGGGAGGCATTGTCGGCTGGGTGACGACGGCGAATCGTCTGACGGACGCTCTCCGGCAAGCCTACGGGTAGCAGCGGATCGGCGATGGCAGCAGAAGTGTTCATGAATAATGCTGGTTAGGGGCCCGGGAAAAAATCCTGAGCGGAAGGAGTAGGGGGGGGTTGGGATGGGTTGGTCTCTGCAGAACGGCAGTTTGGATATTGCCACATTACAGAAGCATTACCACGCGGGGACACTCAGGCCGACTGAGCTCGTGGAGGCTCTGTACGAGCGGATCGCGCATTGTTCCGTACCGCATATCTGGATTTATCTCCTGCCCCGTGAAACGGTGTTAGCCCAAGCGAAAGAGCTGGAAGTCCGGTGGAAGTCCGACAAGACCGGCCTGCCGCTCTATGGCATTCCCTACGCCATCAAGGACAATATCGATGCAGCGGGGCACCCCACGACAGCCGCTTGTCCGGAGTTTCGGTACGTGCCGACGGAGTCGGCTACTGTCGTGAACCGGCTCAATTCGTCTGGTGCACTCTTGATCGGCAAAACCAATCTGGACCAGTTTGCCACAGGCTTGGTGGGCACTCGTTCCCCGTACGGTATCAGTCACAACCCCTTCGATGCCCGGTTTATTTCCGGCGGGTCCAGTTCCGGTTCAGCGGTCGCCGTGTCCATTGGGCTGGTCAGTTTTTCGTTGGGGACCGATACGGCCGGTTCGGGCCGGGTCCCAGCCGGGTTCACCAATCTCGTTGGCCTCAAGCCGAGCAAAGGACTGCTCAGCACCAAGGGAGTTGTTCCCGCCTGCCGCTCTTTGGATTGCGTCTCGATTTTTGCGCTCACATGCGCCGATGCGCTGGCTGTCTTTCATGTGTGTCGGGCGCCTGATCCGGCCGATCCATTTTCTCGCGAGAGACCGGTTCATCTGCCAACAAAACAGCATGCCGCGACCAGACCGTTTCGTTTTGCGGTGCCGCAACCCAAGCAGCTGGAATTTTTCGGCAATGATGAATATGCGGCACTGTTCTCCTCGGCCGTGAAACGATTGGCAACGTTGGGAGGAGAGAAACAGGAGATTGATTTCGAGCCGTTTCTCGCAACGGCGAAACTGCTCTATCACGGGCCCTGGGTCGCCGAACGGTTAGCGGCGATCAAGGACTTTGTTGCCGAACAGCCGGACGTCTTGCATCCTGTCACGAAGCGCATCATCGAAGGAGGCGCGCGCTTTTCCGCGATAGACACCTATGAAAGTTATTATCAACTGCGAACGTATCAACAAATAGTCAGGGCCCTGTGGCGCACCGTTGACGTGCTGCTGCTTCCAACCACCGGCACCATCTATACGATTGCCGAAGTGGAAGCAGACCCGGTGCAGTTGAACACGAACCTGGGCTATTACACCAACTTTGCCAATCTGTTGGATCTCTGTGGCTGGGCTGTTCCCCATGGGTTTCTCAACAATGGCCTCCCGATGGGGATTACGCTGCTGGCGCCTGCATTCCAGGATGAATATCTGGGGGGACTGGCCGCGGAGTTTCATCACCAATCAAGCAGTACCATGGGAGCGACCGGAGGGGCCTTACCATCCCTCGTTCCGCCGGATGTCGAGGTGGCGAACAGCCAAGGCGGCGAACGAATGGAACTGGCCGTGTTGGGATTGCATCTGACCGGACAGCCGCTCAACTTCCAACTCACCGAGCTGGGCGCCCGATTACGACGGATCTGCCGGACCGCCCCGGAATACCGGTGTTACGTGATTACCGACCCTCAGGGGGCGCGCAAGCCCGGTGCCGTTTTCGTCAGGGACGGTAGCGGCGCTGCGCTTGAAGTGGAAGTCTGGGATATTCCGTTAGAAAATTTTGGTCGCTTCATGGTGCGTGTTCCGCCCCCGCTTGGGATAGGATCGCTGAAGCTCGATGATGGTCGAATGGTCAAGGGATTCATCTGCGAGGGCTATGCGATCGAGGGCGCGGAAGAAATCACTTCCCTGGGGGGCTGGCGGGGGTATCTGGCAGGGCATCCACGACAGCCGATTGTATAGATCACCGCCGCGCGCGAGGTATGATTCGAAGTTATGGGTTCGAAGTTCCGCCCACCTCGAATTTCTAACTTCGAACCGTCGTTCGTCGCACGTTTCCCGCCAGGCTCGCTCGTCTTTCCTAGGGACATTGTCTCATGTACCTAGGGAGGTCCCTAGTGTCAATATTCCTCTAGTCAGCTTATAGATACGACGCCTCAACCAATGGGTGTGGATTATTGTCAGAGTGGGATAAATAACTGGCGAAGGGCTGGTGGGTGCGCACAATGCTGTGCGTGGCGACGACGAGGTCGTGACAAGAAAACCCCAGACGAGTGAGTAGCGGAATCATCAACCGGTAAGGGAGGCTGTCACCATGAAGGTAGATCGCAAGAGACGGTGGAAAATGTTTGTGGTTGCCGGCGCCACCATGGCGTTCATGGCCGGGCTGGCGTCCACGCTGCCCAGTGCCTACGCAGGCGGCACGATCAAGGTCGACGACGACAAATTTATTTCCATCGGCATGGGCATACGTCAAAGTGTCAATATGATAGAAGATGGCTCGGGGAGCGGGGCACAATGGAGCAACGATTTCAAAATCGACAATGCTCGTATTTATATTAACGGCGGGATTCATAAGTACGTCAAGTTCGCGTTCAACACCGAATGTTTTAACTGTAATACCGGTGGAGGTGGTGCAGGCGGTCAATTCGCGAGTAATTCCAATGTCGGCCTGCTCGATGCGATCGGGCAGTTCGAGTTTAATGAGATGGTGAACTTCTGGATTGGACGCACCTTGATCCCGACAGATCGCGGTGAATTGAACGGGCCTTACTACCACGCGGTCTTCGATGGTTTTCGGACGCCGCTCGGTCCATCAGACTCCAGCGGGAACTTTCCCGGTGGGGCTGCTGGTTTCAATGGGGCTGGTGTCTATGGCCGTGACAATGGCGCGGTCTTCTTCGGGAAAGTCCATCCGGGTGGGACCCATCTGCAATACGTCGCGTCGGTGTTCACCGGACTGCGGTCTGGCACCCCAGGCCTTGGAGCAAATCAACGGAACAGTCTGAAGTACGCCGGACGTCTGACCTGGAACTTGCTGAACGATGAGTCGAATCCTGGCTACTACACCAGCGGTACCTACTACGGGACAGCCGGTGATATTCTTGCGATCGCGGCAGGCGGAGAGTATCAGAATACTGGTTCTGGTTCGTTTGCAAATCCACACGCTTTCGGAAGTTTTGTCAGCGATATCCTGTTTGAGAAAGTTCTCCCGAACAGAGGTGTATTCACGTTCAACGGTGAATACAAACGGTACTGGGCACAGGACCTCGCTGCCTATGGGGATGCAGACTGCTTCTGCATGTTTAACGGGACTTCAGTCACCGCGTACGCCTTGTATCTGTTTCCCGATGAGGTCGGGATCGGGAGATTCCAGCCCTATGGGAGATATACCTTCGTGAACAGTGTGTACTCCAGTGCACTCGATGAATTTGAATTAGGCTTGAACTACGTCATTAGCGGTCACAATGCGCGCATATCGACATACTACCGGAATGGCAGTCTTGCCACCAACGGTGGGTTTTTTGGGGCCGCCCCCGGTCCTACAACAGGGCAGCATCAAGATTCTATCCATCTTGCTTTGCAGTTGCAGTACTAAGAAATTAAGAGGTGGTTGTAACTAGCACGTCGACAGGTATGGCACAGCAGTCCGTCACATATGGGGTGATTGCTGTACGTCGTGGGAGTGGGACCATCGGATGACAGACATGATGAATGTTTCGGTCAATCCAGATGGTTCAGAGCAATGCCATGGCGACGTTTCAATCTGTCGAGTTGACACAATCTCTATGTGAGTAAAAGGAGTCTGACCATGGAAACAAAGAAGCCCGATGAGGCAATTCCGGTCGAATCCGACAGTGCTGCTGCGAGTGAGCCAGGTCCTTCGCGGCGTGATCTTTTAGTTAAGGGAGGCAAGGTTGTGGCCGGCATAGGGGCTGCGGCCCTGCTGGGCAACTTGGGCAACTGGGCCCTGTCCTATGCGGCGGACAAGGAACCGATTAAGATCGGGATCCTGCATTCGCTGTCGGGCACGATGGCGATCAGCGAAGTCTCGCTCCGCGATACGGTGATGATGGCGGTGGATGAGATCAACGCGAAGGGCGGGGTGATGGGCCGGATGATCAAGCCGGTCGTCGTCGATCCAGCCTCAAACTGGGACCTCTTTGCCGAAAAAGCCAAGCAACTCCTGTTGCAAGATAAGGTGTCGGTCGTCTTCGGTTGTTGGACCTCGGTGAGCCGCAAGTCGGTGTTGCCGGTCTTCGAGAAGAATAACGGGTTGCTGTTCTATCCCGTCCAGTACGAGGGGGAAGAATGTTCGCGCAATGTGTTCTACACCGGAGCGGCTCCGAACCAGCAGGCCGTGCCGGCGGTGGATTATCTGATGAGCAAGGAGGGGGGCGGATTCACGAAGTTCTATCTGCTCGGCACCGATTACGTGTACCCCCGCACCACCAACAAAATCCTGCGGGCGATGCTGCTGGCAAAGGGAGTCCCGGCGGACAAGATCATGGAAGAGTACACGCCGTTCCACCATCAGGACTACCAAACCATCTGTGGCAAACTGAAGAAGTTCGCCGCCGGCGGAGGAGCTGCCGTGATCAGTACGATCAACGGCGACAGCAACGTGCCGTTCTACAAGGAGTTTGCGAACCAAGGTTTGCGGGCCGAAGATGCCCCGATCATGGCCTTCAGCGTGGCGGAAGACGAGTTGCGCGGGATGGATACCTCTGCGTTGGTCGGGCACCTGGCAGCGTGGAATTATTATCAAAGCGTCGATACGCCGCAGAACAAGAAGTTCGTGGCGGATTTCAAGGCCTACTGCAAGAAGAACAATTTGCCGGATGGCGACAAACGGGTCACGGACGATCCGATCGAAGCCGCCTACTTCGGCGTGTATATCTGGAAGCAGGCCGTCGAGAAGGCCGCCTCGGTTGAGGTCGACAAGGTCCGAAAGGCGGTCTATGGCAGCAAGTTCCTGGCGCCGGGCGGCGAGATCATGATGGACGCGGCCAATCACCATACCTATAGACCGGTACTCATCGGTGAGATATTGGCGGACGGACAATTCAAGGTAGTCTCCCGTTCGAAGGGGCTGGTGAAGCCGGAACCCTGGAGCGAATTTACGAATCCAGACAAGGGTTGCGACTGGGTCGCTCATCAAGGGACGTATCAAAAATAGTCCGTCAGGGTAGAGAGGGCTACCGAGTAGCCCTCTCTACCCTGTGCGAGAAATGCGGTTGACGAGACGAAATGTCTACGTTATTCGTGTGTCTTGTGCACGGATAATTCACGATTGTATTGATTTCTCCCGGTTGCACCGGCGCGGCACTAGCAGGCTGCCGAGAAAATGTGGCACGATGGACAAGCAAGGGTCCGCGCCACTGGGGCAATGGGAAAATAGTAGGCAGGATGCTCACAAAGTTCAGACTTTTCACCCGCCCAACCCTGGCGGCTACTGCACTGTCCCGTCCTGAGTCTGCCACGTCAGGCTCTTCGCCCGAAGACGCGCCTGCTTCTATCCAAGGCCCCAGCTCTGAGACCGATCCTCGTTTCACGGTTTTTGGAACCACCACGCGAATGCTGCATGGGAACAGGCGCGTCTCGGCGCGCCGGGGTTGGGCGGGTGAGAAGAGCGGCTTGTTCAGTATCCTGCTGGCGGTCGTAGGGCTGGTGCTGTTTTCTGGGCAGACCTGGGCGCTCGCAGCTGATGGGCCTGTATCCGCTCCTCCAATTACTCCCGTCGAGCAAGCTTCTCCAGTCGAACAAGCGCTCTCCCAGGTGACCAGCGAGGACGAAGCCGTCCGCGAAGCAGCCATTCGTCTGTTGATCGAACAGGGCGATGCCAGCCTGCTTCCGCGGCTGGGGGAGATTCGGGCCAATGCAGATCGCATCATCAGGATGGCCATCAAGCCGCTCATGGATCTGCTCAAGAATCGAGCGAATCTGACCAGCCCCAGCACCGATGTTCGTCGATCGGCGGCGACGGATCTCGGCTCCTCCGGTAATCCCTCGGTGATTCCGTGGCTGGATGGTGCCGCGGAAACCGAGTCGAACAAGTGGGTGCGCTACACGATGGAAGAGTCTGCGGCCCTGCTCAGGCTCCAGTCGGACGACCCGTCGATCAAAGCCGCTGCAGCCGATAAACTCGGCGAACTCCGCAGTCAGAACGGGGTGCCGATCTTAACGCAACTGGTCGCGGCAGGGGCCGGCGCCGCGGCGACCGAATCGCAGAAAACGGTGGCCAAGGCCGCCGGCGTAGCGATCGAGCGCATTGAAACCTGGGGTGTCTGGTCAAACGTGATTGAAACCTTCTTCCGCGGGATCAGCCTCAGTTCGATTCTGCTGATCATGTCGTTGGGATTAGCGATCGTCTTTGGCTTGATGGGCGTCATTAACATGGCCCATGGCGAGCTGATGATGGTCGGCGCCTACGCGACGTTTGTCACGCAAGAAATTTTCAAGGCCTATTTGCCCCCCTCCATGTTCGAGTCGTACTTTCTTACGGCGATGCCGGTGGCATTCCTTACCGCCGCCATCTTCGGCCTGGTGCTTGAAGCCACCGTCATCCGGTTTCTGTACGGACGTCCGTTGGAGACCCTGCTGGCAACCTGGGGTGTCAGTTTGATCTTGATGCAAGCGGCGCGCGTCTACTTCGGTGACTTGACTGCGGTGATTGCGCCTGGATGGCTCAGCGGAGGCGCGCAGGTCATGGTCGGGGTGTATCTCCCGTTTAACCGAATCTTCGTGATCGGGCTATCCATCGTCTGCGTCCTGGGTATCTACTTCTTACTGTTTCGTTCGAGTTTAGGCCTGCGTGTTCGAGCGGTGATGCAGAATCGCAATATGAGTTCCTGTCTGGGCATTCCCACCAGAAAAGTCGATGCCTACACCTTCGCGTTCGGATCGGGTCTCGCCGGCGTTGCCGGTTGGGCACTCACGTTGATCGGCAATGTGGACCCTGGGCTCGGTCAGAATTACATCGTCGACGCCTTCATGGTCGTGGTGACCGGCGGGGTCGGGAAACTGGCTGGCACGATCGTGGCCTCGCTGGGGATCGGCGGGCTGAACAAGCTGATCGAGCCGAGCTTCGGTGCCGTATACGGCAAAGTCTTCATCCTCGTGCTGGTCGTCCTGTTCTTGCAGTGGCGGCCCTCTGGACTGTTTGCGATGAAGGGAAGAAATGCCGATTGAGAACGGATACAGTGCGAGTCTTTCCGTACTCGCGGAATCTGCACGATGAAAGAGTGGCATGACACCTCTGCTGATCCCTTGCGTCCGGAGCGCGCACCTCAGAACGTGCTCGCGCGATTGGCGCAGTGGGACCAACAAAGCTGCCATTCCAAGAGAGAGAAACAAGCGAGCGTGGAAGGATCCTATAGAAGGCTGCGGGTCGTTCGACGCGAACAGGGGGCTGGGCTCGCGCCGTACCCTTGGGGGGAACCGAGAAGACGATGAGTGACGGAACAACGAATACGAATCGCGGCGGATATCTGGGCTTTTGGGTTGTCGGCGCCATTCTGCTTGTGGCCATGCCGCTCCTGAACCTCATGCCGCCGGAAGATTCCTGGTTCCACCTCTCCGATTTCAGTCTGAATCGATTCGGGAAATTTCTCGCTTTTGCGATTCTGGCTCTGGGGCTCGACCTCATCTGGGGCTACACCGGCATTTTGAGCTTGGGACAAGGAGTATTTTTCGGACTAGGCGCCTACTGCATGGGCATGCACCTCATGCTCACGATCGGGAAAGAGAGCGTCTATGGCAGCGATCTGCCGGACTTCATGGTGTGGAACCAGGTGAAAGAGCTGCCGCTCTTCTGGAAGCCCTTCTACAGTTTTCCGGTTGCGGTCATCGGCGCGATTCTGGTGCCGGCAATGTTCGCGTCAGTCTTCGGATTTTTCGCCTTTCGCAGCCGCATCAAAGGCGTCTATTTCGCGATCATTACACAGGCGCTGGCGCTCGCCGCCTGGCTGGTCTTTAACCGGAACGATACGAAGCTCGGCGGCACGAACGGATTGACCGATTTCAAGCAGGTGATTGGGTATCGGCTCTCCGAGCCCGGCACGCAGCGGGTGTTGTATATCATCACCGTGCTCTGTCTCGGGGGGGCCTATCTCTTGTGCCGCTGGATCATTCGCTCGCGGGCCGGCCGGGTGCTGGTCGCCGTGCGGGACAGCGAGCAACGCGTCGTCTTTTCCGGGTACACCCCGGCCAACTACAAATTGTTCGCGTTTGTCGTGGCCGCTGGTCTGGCCGGATTAGCCGGGATGCTGTATGCTCCTCAGGTCGGCATCATCACGCCGGCGCAGATCGGGGTTCTGCCGTCACTTGAAATGGTTATTTGGGTGGCGGTGGGTGGCCGTGGCAGTCTGGCGGGGGCGGTATTGGGGGCCGTGGTCGTGAATTACGGTCGCAGCATACTCACGAACTATTTTCCGGAACTCTGGCCCTTCATCGTCGGCGGACTCTTCGTATTGGTGGTGCTGTTGTTCCCTGATGGGTTGGTCGGTATCATTCGAAGTCTGAAGACTCTCCTGCGCTCGCGTGAAACCGGTGCGGAGAAGGCGGCTATCGCGGAGGGTAAGCGCTGAAATGACGGAACGCGGCTCCATTATCCAATGCGAAGGCGTCGTCGTCGATTACGACGGCTTCAAGGCGCTCAACAATCTGAACTTCATCGTCGACTACAACGAACTCCGCGTGGTCATCGGGCCGAACGGAGCAGGGAAGACGACCTTGCTCGATGTCATCTGCGGGAAGACCAAACCGGCCAGCGGCCGTGTCTTTTTTGGCCAGCGTGTCAACCTTATCGGGAAACGCGAAGATGAAATCGTCTCCCTCGGCGTCGGGCGGAAGTTTCAAGCGCCATCCATCTATGGCAATCTGACCGTGTGGGAAAACCTCGACTTGTCGTTGAAACGGAAGAGTAGAGGTGTCGTCCCGACGCTGTTAGGGAAATCGACGGCGGAGGAACGGGCAGCCATCGCGCAGAACCTCGAAACGATCGGGCTAAAAGATTATGCGCATACCAGAGCCGGGTCGCTCTCGCACGGGCAGAAGCAATGGCTCGAAATCGGCATGGTGATCTTGCAAGATCCCTCGTTGCTCCTCGTCGATGAGCCGGTCGCCGGGATGACCGACAAAGAAACGGAACAGACTGGTCGATTGCTCCAATCGTTGGCGGAGAAACATGCGATCGTCGTCATCGAGCACGACATGGACTTTGTCCGGCAGATTGCCCGTATCGTGACGGTCTTGCACGAGGGCACCGTCATTTGCGAAGGCACCGTCGAGAAGGTGCAGGCCGATGATCGCGTACGAGAGATATATTTAGGCCGCCAAAAAGTGGCTCATGTGTAGCTGGATAGTGAAGTGTCTCACGCAATTTTTCTTGCGTTTCACGTTTCACGCTTCACGTTTCACGCTTCACGGAATACGCCATGCTCCAGCTTGAAAAAATTAACGCCTACTACGGCGAAAGCCACATTCTCCGGGACGTGTCCTTTACCATCGACAAAGGCGAAGTCGTGTGTCTCATGGGCCGGAACGGTGTCGGCAAGACGACCACATTAAAAGTATTGACCGGTCTCCTGCCCGCGAGGTCGGGAAAGCTGCTGTTTGATGGAGCCGATATCACGAAGGAGACGACCGACCGGCGAGCACGACGCGGGTTGGCCTACGTGCCGCAGGGCAGGGAGATTCTGCCGCATCTGACGGTCCGGGAAAATCTGTTGCTGGGCTTCTGGGCGAGAACGGACAATCCGAACGGAACGGTCGAGAAGACCGTGTTCGACGAGGTCTACCATCTCTTTCCCAAGCTCACACAAATCCTCAATCGTCCGGGCGGCGTCCTGAGCGGCGGCGAGCAACAGCAGTTGGCGATCGGCCGCGCGATCCTCTCGAATCCAAAACTGTTGTTGCTGGATGAGCCGACAGAAGGGATTCAACCCTCGATCGTGGATCAAATCGAAGACGTGATCATTGGATTCAAAAATCAGCGCCGGTTTGCCATTTTGTTGGTCGAACAGGGACTCCACTTTGCCGCTCGCCTGGCGGAGAAGTATGTGGTGATGGCCAAAGGGGCCGTGGTGGTGTCGGGCAAGAGCAATGAGTTGAGCGCGGAGATGGTGAAGCAGCATTTGACGGTGTAGCGAAGAGGTGGGGTGGCCAGACGGGTCTCCTTGCGCGCGGAGCTCCCACGATAAAACGGTGGTCGCTCGATGCGCGCAGAGAAGAACAATCTGCCTGCTCCCTCTGGAAAAGTTGAGGAATCAGAAGGCCCCCGCCTGTACTGTTCCCGGCCTCCATTGAGTCGAGAGAGCGAGGCCCGTGCTGGGCGATTGACGAATGACCATTGACGAGGCCTGGCTATGCATCTGACACCGAGAGAACAAGAGAAGCTGCTGATTTATGTCGCCGCGAACCTGGCCAAGGAACGCAAGGCGCGCGGGTTGAAGTTGAATCATCCTGAAGCCGTCGCGTTTATCACCGCGGCAATTCTGGAAGGGATCCGCGATGGGCGCTCTGTGGCGGATCTGATGAGTTATGGCGCGACGCTTCTCAAGAAGAAAGATGTCATGTCCGGCGTGGCGGAGATGATTTCCGAATTGCAAGTCGAGGGCACGTTCCCGGATGGAACGAAACTCGTCACCGTGCATGAACCGATTCGATAGGTGCATCGATGAACAAGAAGACCAAAGCCAAGCAGAAGGTGACGAAACGAAAGGTCGCGAATCGTGCCGCCAAGAAGGCTTCGACTCAACCGGTCGCTGTGATTCCCGGTGAAATCATCCTCGGTGAAGGCGACATTGTTGCATTCCATGGTCGTCAGACGGTTGAGTTCATCGTCGCCAATACCGGCGATCGGCCGATTCAGGTCGGGTCGCATTGTCATTTCTTCGAGGCGAATCGCGCGCTGCGGTTTGATCGTGAGAAAGCGTACGGATTTCGTCTCCAAGTTCCGGCTGGAACCGCTGTGCGGTTTGAGCCGGGTGAAGACAAGCGGGTGACGCTGGTCTCGATAGGCGGCAACCGCGTGGCCTATGGAATCAATGGACTGGTGAATGGGCGTCTGGATGATCCGACCGTGAAAGCCAAGGCGCTCGCTGCGGCGCGGGAACAGGGGTTTATCGTTAAACGTTAACCGCGATAACGATTCACGAATAACGATTAACGGAGGATTTCATGAAGATTCCTCGGCGGCAATACAACGATCTCTACGGTCCAACGGCGGGGGATCGCATTCGCCTGGCCGATACGGATTTGCTGATCGAGATCACGCGCGATCTGACGGTGCCGGGCGAAGAGGCCAAGTTCGGCGGCGGCAAGGTCATCCGCGACGGCATGGGCCAGTCACCATCAGCCACCCGTGCGAAGGGTGCGCTCGACCTCGTGATCACGAACGCGATCATCATCGACTGGTGGGGCATCGTGAAGGCCGACATCGGCATCCGCGACGGCCGCATCGTCGGCCTCGGCAAGGCCGGTAATCCCGACATGATGGAAGGCGTGACGAAAGGGATGGAGGTCGGCGCCAGCACCGAAGTGCTCTCTGCTGAAGGCAAGATTATCACCGCTGGTGGAATCGATTCGCATATCCATTTCATCTGTCCGCAGATCATCACGGAAGCGGTGGCCAACGGTCTCACGACGTTGATGGGCGGGGGGACCGGTCCAGCGACCGGGACCAATGCCACGACCTGCACGCCCGGCGCCTGGAATATCCATCGCATGCTGGAAGCGGCCGACGGGTTCCCGATCAACCTTGGTTTTTTCGGGAAGGGCAATTCATCATTGCCGGAAGGACTGCGCGAACAGGTCGAGGCCGGCGTGATCGGGCTCAAACTGCACGAAGACTGGGGCACGACCCCGGCGGCGATTTCAACCTGCCTCGATGTGGCGGAAGAATATGACGTGCAGGTGGCGATCCATACCGACACGTTGAACGAAGCCGGGTTTGTCGAGGACACGATCAAGGCCTTCAAGGGACGGACGATTCACTGCTTCCATACCGAAGGCGCCGGTGGCGGGCATGCTCCCGACATCATCAAGGTCTGTGGTGAGGCCAATGTGTTGCCCTCGTCCACGAACCCCACGATGCCCTTCACGGTGAACACGATGGACGAGCATCTCGACATGCTCATGGTCTGTCACCATTTAAACCCGCGGGTGCCGGAGGACATCGCCTTTGCCGAATCGCGCATCCGGCGCGAGACCATTGCAGCGGAGGACATCCTGCACGACATGGGGGCGATCAGTATCATGTCGTCTGACTCGCAGGCGATGGGGCGGGTGGGTGAAGTGATCATTCGCACCTGGCAGACGGCGCACAAGATGAAAGTGCAGCGCGGGCATCTCTCCCAGACTGCGGCCGAGAAGCTGGCTGGTTCCAACGATAACTTTCGTGTGCGGCGCTACGTGGCGAAATACACCATCAATCCGGCGATTGCGCACGGCATCGGGCACGAAGTGGGCTCGGTCGAAGTCGGCAAGTTGGCGGACCTCGTGCTGTGGAAACCGGCCTTCTTCGGCGTGAAGCCGGAGATCGTCCTGAAGGGTGGCTTCCCTATGTCCGCTGCCATGGGAGATCCCAATGCGTCGATTCCTACGCCGCAGCCGGTCATCACCAGGGCTATGTTCGGGAGTTTTGGCCGCGCCCCCTTTTCCACCAGCGTGACCTTTCTTTCCAAGGCCGCAGTGGACCACGAGGTGCATAAGTCGCTCGGCCTGCAGAAACGCGTGGTGGCGGTGAAGAAATGCCGCGGTATCGGCAAGCGGGATATGAAGTTGAACGATGCGTTGCCGCATATTGAAGTGGATCCGGAAACCTACGTGGTGAAAGCCGACGGGCAGATCCTGACATGCGAACCGATGGCGGTGCTTCCGATGGCCCAACGCTACTTTCTGTTTTAGTCGGATGCTGAAAAAAGTTCCCAACGTCGTTCTCGGCTTGTCAAAGTCCTCAACGTACCCCGTACGGAGAAAGAGCTGTCTTGGCAGCTCGGGGTGGGTGGGTGAGAACTGGTACGCCTCCGGTGCGTTCGTCGGCTGCGGCCTTGCTGGACAACGTTTTGAGCAGCCTCGAAGAAGGGATTCGGGGAGATTTCTGTGGACACTTCGTCTCTTCTGAAAGGTCTTCGCTTCGTCGATAGCTTTTTTCCATCAGGAGGCTACGCCTTCTCGTCAGGGCTGGAGGCGGCGGTGCAGGGCGGTGGGGTTCGGAATGCGGAAGAACTGTCGCGTTACGTGGTCGAGTTGCTCACGACCGGAATAGGTGAGCGGGAAGCAGTGGCAGTAGGATGGGCGCATGATGCATTTGTCTCCGGCATCTTGGCTCATGCGTTGAAAACGGATCGGGAACTCGACGCCATGAAGCTGGGCCGTGAATCACGGACGGCCAGTCGGCAGATGGGACGCCAGGTGATTCGGCTGGCCGCGACCCAACAGGTTAGACCGTCACTGATCGAAGACTATCGTGCGGCGGTTGAGGCTGAGCAGACGCCAGGACATTTGGCCGTAAGTTTCGGCCTCACGCTGGCAGCCGCCGGTTGGTCAAAGGAAGAGACAATCGCTTCGTTTCTCTATCAAGCGGCGACGGGTTTTGTGGCGGCGGCGATGAAGTTGATGCCGCTCGGGCAGCGTGAGGGACAGGGACTACTGGAAAGTTGGCTTGCGGTGATTGAGCAAGTTAGTCACGATGCAGCACGCCAGCGAGTGCTGCAATCCTGGTCACCGATCCAGGACATTTACGCCATGCGACACAGTCGGCTCGAGTCGCGGCTGTTTCGGTCTTAATGGTCTTTTTGAATGGTCTTTTTGGGGTCATTGTTTCGGTCTTAATGGGGTCATTGCTTGACTTTGCACTGCGCCATCGCGTGCCGCCGCTGCGGCGTGAGGGCCGTTGATTCAATTGCATCTTGAATCTTCGAAATGCGCGACGGCGAGACCCCAAAGCGCACGGCCACCGTGTTTAACGGTTCATTAGCCGCGCGTCGCAACAACCACACCGCTGTGTGATAGGCTTCCCGATGCGTCCGTCCCACAATCGCAGCGGTGGAAACTCCATATACCTCAGCCACGCGAACCAGGATGTCACTTGGCGTGAGCCGCGTAGGATCGGTTTGTGCGAGGGGCACATTGGCTGGCCGTTGATCGGGCAAGCGAGCGGCCATGCGTTCCAGAAAGGCCGGGCTCCCCAGAAATATCTGGCCGGTGATCTGCGACCACGGCGAGGGGCCCCCAATCCCCGCTGCGACGAATTGTTGATAGGCCTGTCGTGCGCGGTCCTGGTCTGCATCGAACAGCCCGAGCACACCAGCCACATCGAACCATGGGGGCGCCGCGTTCAATCCCGCCGTTGCACCATAACTACTCCAGGCCCACTCCTGTGGGGCCGCGACAATTCCCGCGCGCACCGGATTCAGCACGACATAGCGGCAGAGTTCCAACAGATAGCTCTCGCGCTCAACCAGCAGACTTTTGAACCGACCCTGCAGGAGATGGCCGACTCGCTGATGCCGCCAATTGAAGCGTTGCGTATAGCTGCCATTCAGGCGCTGCATCCCGCGACTCAGATTCGGTTCGGGCGTCTCGATCAACAGGTGATAATGATTGCCCATCAGGCAATAGGAGTAGCATTGCCATTGCTGTTGGAGGATTTCACGACCGAACAGGGTGAGGAAATTCCGTCGGTCGGTCTCGTCATGAAAGATCGTGTGTTGCTCGTTGCCCCGAGCCGTGACGTGATAGAGGGCGCCGGGGTATTCAAGGCGGAGCTGGCGAGCCATGATGGCGGAGCGTAGGGGGAGAGAGGTGCGAAGTCAAGCAATGACCCCATCTAGGTGATGGATTTGACGCTGTTATGCAGAAGCGATATATAGGCTGGGCCGCTTGTGGAGGGAGAAGGAGCTATGCATCGAGCCGATGAACATTTCTCAGGAAACGGGCGCGTCACGGAGGCGCGGGCGCGTCATATTCCGGTCATCGGGGTTGGCGGACCGGTGGGCTCCGGGAAAACCGCATTGGTTGAGGCGCTCTGCCTTCGTTTGCGCGATCGCCTGAGTTTGGCGGTGGTCACCAACGACATCTTCACCAAAGAGGACGCCGAGTTTCTCACGCGTCGGGGCGCGCTGCCGCAAGACCGCATTCTGGGTGTCGAAACCGGTGGCTGTCCGCACACGGCGATCCGCGAAGATGCGTCCCATAATCAGGAGGCGCTGGACGATTTGCTCAAGCGCCATCCCGATGTCGAGCTGATGTTCGTCGAGAGCGGGGGTGACAATCTGGCTGCGACCTTCAGCCCCGAGCTTGCTGATAAAGTTATCTATGTGATCGACGTGGCAGCCGGTGACAAAATTCCCCGTAAAGGCGGCCCAGGGATTACTCGCTCAGATCTGCTCGTGATCAACAAAGTCGATCTCGCACCGTATGTCGGAGCCGATCTGTCCGTGATGGATCGGGACAGCAAGCGGATGAGGGGCGATTTGCCCTATCTGTTTACGAATCTCAAGACGGGGCAGGGGCTCGATCAGGTCGTGGCCTGGGTTGAGCAACAAATTCCGCTCCATACCCATCAGCACTGAAAGGCCTAGGGTGAATCTTCCGCCAGACGGTTCTTCGGTGCTCGATTCCGTCGGCCGGCGGGGGGCGCTGTCCTATGAGTTCGAGCGCGAGGGCCTTCGCACGGTACTCACGCGCTCGTCTTGCACGAGCCCCTGGCACCACTTTCCTCCTTCGTATCTCGACGACAGCGGCTGTGCCTACACCTGGCTCGTGAATCCATCCGGTGGCTTGGTCGCTGGCGATCATGTGTCGGTGGAGGCGAAGCTCCATGCAGGAACGCATGTGCTCATGACGAGTCCCTCCGCCAATCGGGTCTATCGAAGTCTGTCTGAGCCGGCCGTGCAGGAGGTGCGCCTTTCGGTTGGTCCGGGAGCTCGGCTGGAATGGGTGCCCGAGGTCACGATCCCTTTTGCCGGGTCTCGCTTTCGCCAATCGATCCATGTAGATCTTGCGCCTGGCGCGACAGTAGTACTCTGGGACGCCCTGGCCTCCGGTCGGGTGGCCAGGCAGGAGCGCTGGGCATTCGCTGCGGTCGAAAACGAGATCTGCATTACAACCACTCTAGGCGGGTCGGTCGTTGAACGGTATCGCCTGGTCCCTGGCGGACTGCCTGAACCGGTAGGCCTCGCCGGGAGCTGGGACTATGTGGCAGCGCTCTTTATCATCGGTGACGCGGTCGATGCCGCTGTTTGGAAGGCTCTCGAAGCGACGATCGCTGTGATTCTGGAGGAGCGTCCCGGCCTGGTGCTGGGAGCGGTTTCATCCCCGGCAGCGCCAGGTCTGGTGGTCAAACTCGTCGCAGGGTCTGCCCCAGACCTGACTGAGACCCTGGCGGCGATCTGGGCGGCGGTTCGGGAAGAGCTTTGGAAACTTCCAGTCCCGAACTTGCGACGATATTGAGTCAACGAGATTCCTGGTTAGAGGCTATTTGATACCTCCGCAACACGTGTGATATCCAGTTGGTCAAAATGACATTCTAACGAGGCCGCAGGCGACGCAAGTACCGCAGGCGTACCCTCTGGGGTACGTTGAGGACGCTTGCGAGCCGAGAACGAAGTTGGAGGTCATTTTCACCAGCCTGGTGGTAACTATGCGTACCTTTCGAATCGCCATGGTGCAGATGAATCCGACGGTCGGGGATCTGGATGGGAACGTCCGCCGGATCACGGCCTGGCTGCGCGAGGCGAAGAAGGCGAAGGCCGACTTGGTCGCCTTCCCGGAGCTGGCCATCACCGGCTATCCGCCGGAAGACCTCTTATTAAAGCCACGTTTTGTCGCGGACAACCGCCGCGCGCTCCAAGAAATAGTCCGCCACTGTCGGGGCCTTGCCGCGGTGGTGGGCTACGTCAGCCTGAGCGATGGAATAGATCAGAAGCCGGCTCGCCCGTCGGTCGTGCCGGCCGGCGCCTGCGAACTCTATAATGCGGCGGCGGTCATCGCAGATCAGAAACTCATCACCACCTATTGCAAGTGGTACCTGCCGAACTATGGGGTGTTTGACGAAAGCCGCTATTTTCATCCGGGCCGGCGGCTGCCGCTCATCCGTTTGCGCGGCACGGTGGTCGGGGTCAACATTTGCGAGGATGTCTGGTTGCCGGAAGGTCCCACCAGGTTCCAGGCAGCAGCAGGCGCCGAAATCATCGTGAATATCAGTGCCTCGCCGTTTCATCTGGGTAAGAGTCGTGTGCGCGAGCAGATGTTGGCAACCCGCGCGAGGGAAAACGGCGTGGTGCTCACCTACAGCAACGCGGTCGGGGGACAGGATGAACTGGTCTTCGACGGGAATAGTGTGATTCTCGATCATCAAGGCGAGGTCATCGCAAGGGGGAAAGCCTTCGAAGAAGATCTGATCGTCGCAGACCTCAATATGGAGTCTGTCGCGCGGGCGCGACGAACCGGCCGGAAACATCTCCTGCCGCGGGGGGGTGCCGCTGCGGTGAAGGTCTATGCTGTGTCGCTTCCAGCGGTTCAAAAGACTCGGGTGCGCGCGGTCCCTGACGTGACAGCGGTGCTGGACCAACTGGAGGAAGTGTATCGGGCGCTCACGTTGGGGGTACGAGACTACGTGAGGAAAAATGGATTTACCCGTGTTGTGATCGGCTTGAGCGGCGGAGTGGACTCGGCTCTGACCGCCGTGCTCGCCGTCGATGCGCTCGGCGCCGAGAACGTGGGGGGTCTGTTCATGCCGTCGCCCTATACGTCGCAAGACAGTCACGAGGATGTCGCCGACTTGGGGGCACGACTCGCGATCTCCGTCCGGACGATTCCTATCACGACGATATTTGACCGCTATCGGCAGGCGCTCGCGGAGACGTTCGCGGGGCGTGCGCCGGATACGACGGAAGAGAATATTCAGGCCCGCATCCGGGGCAATCTCCTCATGGCTTTCTCGAATAAGTTCGGCCATCTCGTGCTCACCACGGGCAACAAGAGCGAGATGAGCGTAGGGTATGCCACGTTGTATGGCGATATGGCCGGCGGGTTTGCCGTGATCAAAGACGTGCCTAAGACGATGGTGTATGACCTGGCGCGGCTCCGCAACCTCCGCGGCACCACCCAGGTGATTCCCAAACGGACGTTAGATCGGCCGCCGACCGCCGAGCTGCGGCCCAACCAAAAGGATGAAGATTCACTGCCGCCCTACGAGATCCTGGACCCCATTCTCCAGGCCTATGTGGAAGAAGACCGGTCTCTCGAAGAGATCGTCGAAGCTGGGTACGACCGTGCTACGGTGGCGCGCGTGATGGCGATGGTGGATGGCAGCGAGTTCAAGCGCCGGCAGGCGCCGATCGGCATCAAGATCACGCAGCGGGCCTTGGGGAAGGATAGGCGGATGCCGATCACGAACGGATATCGAAACTCGTAGAGAAGAAGGCTGAAGGCTGAAGGCTGAAGGGGGTAAGGCTGAAGGCCGGAGTCCGACTTTTCGAACCCTTCAGCCTTCTTCACTTTTGCTGCGGTGTAGTTTTCCGCTTTGGGCTGCCGGGACTGGTGGTCTGGCCGTCGAGTTGTTGTTGAACGGATTCCAGTTGTTTCCTGAGGGCTTCCACTTCCTGAGCCAGGGCCTCTGTGGTATGAGAGGGGGCTTCGGCTGTGCTGGTACCTGCCGGAGACTCGCGAGTCGGCGAAGTTTTCCCAGCCGCGGTTGCTGCCGGCGCATGTTGCAACATCTGATAATCGATGGCGAGAAACCGATCGGTCGACTTGCCCCCTTCCGGCGGATCGAAGGCATCGGACCGTTGCGCATCGCTCGGGATGAACAACAGGATACGGTCACGGAGCCCTGAATAATCGTGTGGACCTGGTCGGATGGTGCCGGTGCTCATCTGCCTCCGGTTCGGTGCGTATCGATATTGAGAGAGTGTCACGTACAGCTGTCGGCCGTAGGCGTAGAGGGACCCGGCGGTGGTTTCCGTGGTCGAAGATTCTAACATGGAACCTTGGTACGTCGTCCGGACCAGATACTCGATACGTTGATCCGGCGTGGCCGTACGGAGGCCCTCTGCAAGCAGCGGTGCGAGGAACCGGATCTGATCGTCTGAGAAGACGGGCAGGGAAGGTGATCGTCCTGCGAGATGTTTCTGAAAAAAGCGTTGTTCCTGATCCTGAATCTCTATGCCTCTCAATAGCTTGGCAAGTAGGGTTGGTTCCAGGGTGATCGGATGAGTGGCCTGGATCGACTGATCGGACATCGTCTGCAGAGAGACAGTTCCGCGCGGATCGTCCAGGATCATTGTGCCGGTCGTGCCGCAGGCGGTTAGGACTACACAGAGCAGGGCCAGCAGAATGCTGATTGGACGAGCCGTGAAACGAGGGTCAGCCGCTGGGGAGCGCGCAGGCTTGTCAGTGCGTGATCGCGCCGAATGCTGTGGTGAAGGAACCATAGGTGGGAGCGAATCTAGCACAGACGAATGGGCAATACCAGCGCGTCAGACCGTGAATCGTGAATCGTGAAGCGTGAAACGCGGGACGGGCGGGACGAGCGGGACGGGCGCGACAAGCGGGAAGAGTTCGAAGTTCGAGGTTCCGAAAACCTCGAACTTCGAACCTCGAACTCTTCCCCGTCCCGCTTTTCCCGCCTGTCTCGCTCCGTTCTCCTGCTAGCCAGAGATAGGCATGAGATCGAAAGGCCTTGAATAGATGGGATGTCGCATATACGATGGCATTTCTGAGAGCACTGTCGTGTCTTGCTTCGAGGTGCGATGAGTCGAACGCTTGAGCTGGTTCGTGAACTGGTCACCCGACTGGAGGTGCAGATCTCGGATCATGGGTACGACGAGCTGGCAGACGATGCTCTTTTCGTCGACGACCTCCTGGCCGGCCTCGCCGCCGCGGTCGTCGTGGAGGATTACCCTGACTACCACAAAGGTCCCTCTGTGCTTGTACTTCAACGGGACGGACAGGATCAGCCCGTCCATGTGGTATGGGGAATTCCCAAGGATGCGTCCTCACCAGCTGTCGTGGTGACGGCGTAGAGGCCAGATCCGGCTCGTTGGAGCGAAGGCTTTCTAACAGGATGCTGAAAAAGTCCGCCAGCGGCGTTCTCGCGTCGCTCAGAGGCTCAACGTACCGAAGCGTACGCCTCGCCTCTTCGCTCGCTTCGGCCTTGCTGGACAGCCTTTTTGAGCATCCTGAGACTATTTTGACATCGGCGCCATACGGAAGATTCATACGGCGGTTTGCGTATAAACCGAGTTTTTCCGCAGCCTGCTGAGGAGGAAATCATGAACAGCCATCACCACACCAAGTTGGTCCATGAAGGGCGGTACGCCGCCGAAGTTGAAGTAGATTTGATTGATTCGGACACAGGATGGTCGCCCTACCTCTCGCTGTCGGACGCACAGAAGCTGGATGAAGTGCGCAAGGCCCTGCGAGGCGAAGATCTGAAGCGAGCCAGTCAACTGGCACGCGTGTTTCAGCTTCTGCCGGTCAACATCTGAGTGCCAGCTTTTCTTTCAAGCTTCGATCGTTTTAGCAGGATGCTGAAACAGTCCGCCAGCGCCACAGACCGTGGGGCGGGAGAACAGCCTGGTCTCTCTGGTCTGTCTCGTTTGTTTGGTTGAGCCAGACAGACCTGACAGACCAGAGAGACCTTCCCCCGTCTTCCCCGTCTCGCTTTTCCCGCTCGTCGCGCCCGTCCCGCTCGTTTGACTGGGCTGAGAAAACCATTGACAGGTTTTGCCTGGACCTGTATAAGGGCGCGGAGAATATGTATAAGGGTTCCCAAATGGGAACCCCTCAGATTAGGGGAACAACGACGTTTCCCGCCGGCTTCAAGACATAAGTACGGCAAGGACAATGGCGTCCTCCAGTCCCGGCGGACTAGAGGACTTTTTTTTGACCGTATGCGAGCAGACTGAATCACGATTTTATTATGTATATGAACGGGATGGGTTGAACATTGAGAAGCAGCCATTCGCTGGCGCATGGCTTTGAGGATCGATGTAGTAGTGAGAGGAGAGGGGGTGGATATTACGCACAATGGCGTGCGTGACGACGACGTTGTCGAGGTGACAGTGGCAAGTGATCAACAGAATCACCTAATCGGACGAGGAGGATGGCATGATATCAGTACGTAGTCGTATTGGAATAGGGCTAGGTATCTGTGCGATGGTCTCGCTGCTGGGCAGTAATCCTGTCTCCGCGGCTGAAGATGCGGCGGAGTCCCTCTGGAAGACCATGGGTTTTAAGATCTACGGGGCTGTGGATGCGTCCTATACCCAGAATTTCAATAACCCCAACACGAACGTCAATTCACTGCGTATTTTCGATACGCAGGCTAACTCGTTCTCGCCGAACCTGGCGCAGGTCGTGCTGGAACGGCCTGCAAGGGCAGGAGGCAGTGCCATGGATCGGGTAGGCTTTCGCACCCGGCTCAGTTTTGGGTCCAATGCCCGGTTCTCGCGGGCTCGCACGAATTTCCAACCTGGCGTGGCCGACAACGAGGTAGATCCCCAGGAACTCTATGCAGAGTACCTTGCCCCGATCGGCAACGGTCTGCTGCTTCAAGCGGGGAAGATGCATACGTTGATCGGGTATGAGGTGATCAACAGCTGGGAGAATCCCAATTTCTCCCGTACCTTCATGTTCGGCTTAGCCCAGGCCTTTACGGAGACCGGTATCCGGGCCACCTATCAGTTCAATCCCATGGTGACCGCGACCGTCGGACTCATCAATGGCTGGGACAACATCGAAGACAACAACCGGGGCAAAACGGTCGTGTGGCTCGTGGCTCTGACGCCGCATGAGCGGTTCGGGGTGAATTTCTTCGGGTCCTACGGCGCGGAGCAGACGAACAGCCCAGGAGTTGGCCCCGCCACTCCCGCTGCTCCCGGGGCCGATCCTTCGGCTAAGCGATTGGTGGCTGGTGCGATCATCACGGCCAAGGTCACAGACAGTGACACGATCATCCTGGAGCCCTATTATGGGAATGAAAGCAATGCCAGCGGGGCCAGACTCGCAGCAGGTCATTCGCCCAACGCCCGCTGGAATGGGCTCGGTGCCTATCACATTCATGACTTCAATGATGAATGGAGCACCAGGATTCGTGGAGAGATCTTCGAAGATGCCGGGGGTGCCAGGACCTGCGCAGGTGCGGTGAATTTCCAGGGCGGCACAAACACGTGTTTTGGTACACCCGTTACTGTTCCTGCAACTTTTGGAGGGGGATTAGCTCAGACCCTCTGGGAGGTTACTGGTACACTCCAATACAAGCCGGCCCCTGCCCTGATTACCAGGGTCGAGTTCCGGTATGACAAGTCCGACAAGAGCGTCTTCTTGCAGGGCAGTGAGGCGTCGAACAATCAACAGACCCTATCATTCCAAGTAGTCTATCTGTTCTAAACGAAGTGATACGGAAGTCCATTGACATGGTGATGCGTGGCTCCCTTCGTGGAGCAGTCTGCTGAGGGAGCCACCGACCAGCCGTCCGGAGCCTAGGGGCGGTGGGTCGATGAGAAGAGCCGGAGGGCCTGGCTGCAGAGTGGCGGGCAGGTAAAAGTCAGTACCAGGCTGCGTGCTCCGCACGCAGCCTGGTGACAAGCTAGCCACTCAGACACGACATATCAAGGAGCAGTGCCTATGCCCTTTTACCTGCGCCAGCTATCCATCGGACTCTGCTCCGGGGAATGGCTGGAGCACCGGTTGGGGGTTCTGCTCAACAATACCCATCATATCGAGACCGTCTTCGACTCGGCGCAGGCCGAGCGTCTATCTGCGTCCGCAGGCAGACGCGCGGAAGCAGTACGTTTCGGCGAAGAAGCCAGTCCTGAGCGTAGTCGGAAGGGGCGGCGTGAGGCAACCAGGGGGAGCCGCTCAGAACATTTCAACGGTCTTATTGACAACCTCGTCCCGATCTAGGGGATGAAAGGATGCAATGATGCTATCGCATATGACCAGTATGAAGAAGTTTCTGCCATTCCTTCTCTCCCTTGCCATGGTGGCAGGGGGGACGGCTCTGTACGTACGAGATGCGGGGGCGCAGGCGCCAGCGGCGCCGGAAGCTGCTGCTCCGGAAGCTGCTCCGGAAGCCGCTCCGGAACCGCCGAAGATTGATACAGGCGATACGGCCTGGGTATTGGTTTCGTCGGCCTTGGTGTTGGCCATGACCGCGCCTGGTCTGTTTCTGTTCTATGGTGGTATGTCGCGGGGTAAGAATGCGTTGAGCACGATGATGCAGAGCTTTGTGATCCTCTGCCTGATCAGTGTCCAGTGGGTGCTGTGGGGGTATTCCCTCGCCTTCGGTCCTGACATAGGCGGCATCATCGGTTCGCTTGAATGGTTCGGTCTCAGCGGTGTGGGGACTGCGCCCAATCCCGATTACGCGGCCACCATCCCGCACCAGGCCTTCATGCTCTTCCAGATGATGTTTGCCGTGATCACGCCTGCGCTGATCACCGGCGCCTATGCCGAACGGGTCAAGTTCAGCAGTTTTTGCGTGTTCACGCTGCTGTGGGCGACCTTTATCTACGATCCGCTCTGTCACTGGGTCTGGGGGGTCGGGGGCTGGATTAGAGAGCTCGGGGCGTTGGACTTCGCCGGCGGGACGGTCGTTCATATCAGCTCCGGCATCGCCGGATTGGCTTGCGCCATCGTGGTCAAGAAGCGCATGGGACATGGCAAGGAGGCGATGCACCCGCACAATCTGCCCATGACCCTTATGGGCGCGTCCTTGCTCTGGTTTGGATGGTTCGGGTTCAATGCCGGCAGCGCGTTGGGCGCCGGGGAACTGGCGACGAGCACCTTTACCGCCACCAATACGGCGACGGCTGCCTCGGCGCTGGCTTGGATGATTGCGGAGTGGATCTACCGAGGCAAACCGTCGGCCCTGGGAGTGGCCAGCGGAGCGGTGGCTGGATTGGTGGCCATCACGCCTGCGTCGGGGTTCGTCGGCCCGATATCGTCGCTTCTGATCGGGGCTGGCGCAGGGGTGTTGTGTTATATTGCAGTGATGTTGAAGCCCTTGTTTGGCTACGATGACGCCCTCGATGCGTTCGGCGTTCACGGAATCGGAGGCATTTGGGGTGCGCTGGCGACCGGTCTCTTCGCGTCGAAGGCGGTGAATTCGGCGGGGGCAGACGGGCTGTTCTTTGGTAATCCAGCACAGTTGGGCATCCAAGCGATGGCCGTATTGATTACGGTGGTGTTCGTGTTTATAGGGACCTTAATCATTCTGGCGGTGGTCGGTGGAATCATGGGTCTGCGTACGAGTGAAGAAGATGAGCGCTTAGGCCTGGATCTCAGTCAACATGATGAAAAGGCCTATTCCTAAGGCAGAGCTAGACCGGACCCTACTGAGACAGTAGGGTTCGGTCCTCAGCCAGGTGACCGGTCATACGCATCGGCACAAGGCCGAGACGGCATTCTCAGTTGTTCTTCACGCATGATTCAGGTTCCTAAACGAACCATGACACGGTTGACCAAACAATCGTGCCGGCTATTCCAGGGTGTGCTGTAGGATCAGCGGCCTCGGGTGAGCCTGAGAGGGAGGCATCGACATGAAAATGATTGAAGCCATCATCAAGCCGTTTAAGTTGGAAGAGGTCAAGGATGGGTTGTTGGAAATCGGTGTGCATGGGATGACGGTTACGGAAGTCAAAGGACTCGGACGTCAAAAGGGGAGTAAGGAAACGTACCGGGGTGCCGAGTATAAGACCGACTTTGTGCCCAAGGTGAAGATTGAAGTGCTCGTTGCGGATAACATGGTGGCGCGCGCGGTCGAAACCATTACGCGACACGCGAAGACCGGCACCGTCGGGGACGGCAAGGTCCTCGTGTCGGATCTCAACTCTGTGGTACGGATCAGGACCGGCGAGACGGGGGAAAGCGCGATATGACGATGACTCCCGACAGCGGGTTGTCGGAGGGGCTGTTGCGCGGGGCGGAGATCGAGCCGGTCTCCGCCCTGGCTGGGTACCGCCAAGTGCTCCGGCAACGGTTGGTGGATGGAGTTTCGGGGGCTGAAGTCATGGCGGCCCTGACGGACTTCGTGGACAAGCTGATCGTTGCCCGGTACAGGAATGCCATGCGGCAGGCTGGGGAGGAGGCGCAGGTCGCGGGATCCCAGTACTGCTGCCTGGTGGCGCTGGGAGGCTACGGCTACCGGGAGTTGGCTCCCTATTCAGATATCGACATCATGTTCCTCCATCGCGAGAATGTAGGGGACGAGGCGCAGGCGCTGTTCCGTGAGGTGCTGGACCATCTGTGGGGTCTCGGCTTCCAGGTCGGCTACTGTATGAGGACGATTGAAGATTGCATCGAACTGGCCCCTGGGGACATTACGATTCGGACCGCCATGATGTCAGCCAGGCTCTTGGCCGGAAGCCCGCATCTGTTCAAGGAATTCCATCGCCGGTTTTTCAAGCAGGTCGTCGGCCGGGCCGTAGGGCCTTTTATCGATCAGCTCATGGACGCGCGGCGCGTTGAGTATGAGAAGTTCGGAGAGACGATCTATCTCCTGGAGCCCAACGTCAAGAAAAGCAAAGGAGGGCTGCGGGACTTCCATATGCTCCGGTGGGCCGGAACGGCCAAGTTCCAGGCTGCGACGCTGCAGGATTTGGCGGATCGCGGATTCCTCTCCAGAGAGGATCTTCTCTCGCTGACGGAGGCACGGGATTTTCTGTGGCGCGTCCGGGCGATTCTACACTTCGAAGCCGGGAGGGCGCAGGAGATTCTGTCGTTCGACGAACAGGTCCGGCTGGCCTCCCTGCACGGATTCAAGGATCGCCCCCATCTCCTGGGGGTGGAGCAGTTCATGCAGCAGTATTACCGGCACACGATGGGACTCCACGAGACCATGGTCCGGTTTCTGGACCGTTGCCTGGCCGGGCCTGCGAGTCGCGGAGCGCAGCGCGTCCAGTCGGCTGCCAAGGTGGATGGGTATTTCGTGGTGACCGGCCAGCATCTGACTGTTCCCTCTGAGCTGCAGGCGCGGGTCCTGGATAGCCCGGACCTGCTGCTCCAGCTGTTCGAGATGGCGGGGTCCCGACGACTCAAGATCGACTCAGACCTGCTGGATGAGATCCATAGCCATATGAATAGTATGTCGGCCGAGGCCTTCCGGACCCCTGAGGTCAGCCGGGTCTTTCTGAAGATCCTCGCCGGACCGGGAGCAGTCGCCAGCACGCTGGAAGTGATGCATCGCGCCCATCTGCTGGAGAAGATCATTCCGGTCTTTGCCAGGGTCCGGGGCCTGATGCAGTTCAACCATGTGCACAAGTACACGGTAGATCATCATACGCTGCTGGCGGTGGCCAAGGCTGAAGCGCTCGCCCAGGAACCTGGTGTCATCGGGAATGTCTGCCAGGAGATCAAGCGGAAGGACCTCTTGCACCTGGCGATACTGTTGCATGATATGGGAAAGGGTCAGAAAGAAGACCACTGCGAAGTGGGCAAGACGATCGCGGAGGAGACGGCGGAGTTGCTGGGGTGTGACGAACAAGAGACGCGGACGCTGGTCTTTCTCGTGCACAAGCATCTGCTGATGGCTCAGATAGCCTTCCAGCGAGATCCTTACGATAAGAAGATCCTCTTGCCTTTCGTCAGGGCGGTGGCGACGCCGGAAACCCTCCGCAAACTGTTGGTTCTGACCGCAGCCGATATCTCGGCGGTGGGGCCTGGGGTCCTGAATAAGTGGAAGGAGTCCTTGCTCATCGAACTCTATCTGCGCGCGCTGCCGGAGGTGTCGGGTGAGCAGGATGAGCCGGCTGGTCCGGAGCGCCTCAAGCAATTGGCGGGTGAGGTGGCGCGCGAGTGCACGGACGCAGCGGCCGGAGGGCTCGACTGGATCGAGTCGCAACTGGGCCAGTTTCCCTTGCGTTATCTGCATGGGACGTCTCCGAAGCAGATCGCAGCCCATTTGAGGGCGATTGGAAAGCTGCAGGCAGGGGACGTGCTGGTCGAGGAGCACTTCAACGAGGAATTAGGCGTCTGCGAATACTCAGTGATTACCCGCGATGACCTGACCCCAGGTATCTTCTCCAAGATTGCCGGGGTTATGACGGCCCAGGGGCTTCAGATTCTGGACGCCCAGATCAACACCCGAACTGACGGGGTCGTGGTGGACACCTTCAAGGTGTCTGATCCTGATTATGCCGGTGTTCCCCCGGTCGAGCGCCGGCATTCCACCGCCGCGACTATTGTCCGGGTGCTGAAGGGCGAAGAGGATGTCGAGCGGTTGGTGAGCCGAAACACCCGCCTGCCCTCCCGTCGTCGGCTGCCGATCAACCGCCAGGCGACCGAGGTGCAGATCGATAACGAGACCTGTGACCGGTCCACGATCATCGATGTGTTTGCCGACGATGCGCAGGGATTGTTGTATGCGATTACCCGCAGTATCCTTGATCTTGACCTGTCGGTCCATGCGGCCCGAATCTCGATGAGGGAGGAGCTCGATCAGGTGGCTGACGTGATCTACGTGACGGACCAGCACGGAGATAAGATCAAGGACCACACTCGTCTGGAAACCATCCGTGCGACCATCAAGAAGGATATCGATCAGTTCATAGACCAGCAGGTTGCTGCGTCGGAAGGCGTAGTGATAGGATCATCAGGATAAAGAGGGCGTGCGACGTATGATGTATAAGGAGGACCGGAATGAATCCCCGCGAGGTACTGGAGTTTGCCAAGAAGAACAAAGCGCAGATGGTGGACTTGAAGTTTGTGGACTTGATCGGGACGTGGCAGCACTTCTCGATTCCTGTGGAAGAGCTTACGGAAGGACTATTTAAGGACGGATCCGGGTTGGACGGGTCGTCGATTCGAGGCTGGAAGGCGATCAACGACAGCGATCTGCTGATGGTCCCTGATCCGGCCACGGCCTGTCTCGATCCGTTCTGTGCCGTGCCGACGATAAGCCTCGTCGGCAACGTCGTCGATCCGATTACGCGCGAGCCCTACGATCGCGATCCGCGCTTTGTGGCGCAGAAGGCGGAAAAATATCTCCAGAGCACGAAGATCGGCGATATCTCCTACTGGGGGCCGGAGGCGGAGTTCTTCATTTTTGATCAGGTCCGGTACGATCAGACTGGTAACAGCGGCTACTACTTCATCGATTCAGAAGAAGGCGCCTGGAACATCGGGCAGGAAGGCCACAACTTGGGCGGAAAGATCCGTCACAAGGAAGGCTATTTCCCGGTCCCGCCGACCGATACGCAACAGGATATCCGCAGTGAGATGGTCCTGGAGATGCAAAAGGTCGGGATCTCCATTGAAAAGCACCACCATGAGACGGCGACGGCGGGTCAGGCGGAAATCGATATCCGCTTCGGCTCGCTGGTCAAGACGGCAGATACATTGATGATGTACAAGTACATCGTCAAGAACGTGGCCCGCCGACATGGCAAAACCGCGACCTTCATGCCCAAGCCGATCTTTGGGGACAACGGTACCGGCATGCACACGCATCAGAGTATCTGGAAAGAGGGGAAGCCCCTGTTTGCGGGGAAGGAATATGCCGGCATCTCACAAATGTGCCTCTACTATATTGGAGGCATCCTGAAGCACGCCCCGGCCCTGGCGGCGTTTACGAATCCGACGACCAACTCCTACAAGCGGCTGACCCCCGGGTTCGAGGCGCCGGTCCTGCTGGCCTATTCCAGCCGGAATCGATCTGCCGGCATCCGGATTCCCATGTACTCACCGAGCCCTAAAGCCAAGCGGATCGAGGTGCGTTTTCCCGATCCGACGGCGAACCCCTACCTCGCCTTTTCTGCCATGCTCATGGCAGGGTTGGACGGGATCGAGAATAAAATTAATCCGGGTGAACCGGCGGAGAAGGATCTGTACGATCTCGAGCCGGAGGAGGCGGCGGCGATACGCACGCTGCCAGGCAGTCTCGATGAAGCGCTGCGCAGCCTCGAACAGGACCATCAGTTTCTGCTCAAGGGAGGGGTCTTCAGCAAGAACCTGATCGAGTCCTGGATCGACTACAAACGCCGCAAGGAAGTCGATCCCATGCGGTTGCGGCCGCATCCGTACGAGTATGTTCTGTATTACGATGTGTAGAGCGCACTCAAGCGCGAGGGGCGCGACTGGCGGGGATAGCGCGATGAGTGAGACGAACAACGGTTCGAGCGCCGAAGGTTGAGGTTTTCAGAGCTTCAATTTCAGAACCTTGAACAGCTACGCGCGCCTTTCTCGCGCATGACGCGCCGCAGTAAGGTTCTCGACAGAAGCAAACAGGGCAACGGCGTCCGTCTCTCGGGACCGGGAGACGGACGCCGTTTTGTTTTGCGCGGGCAGGTTTTCCGCAGCCTGTTAGAGGCCGCCGTGCTGTTGTGCGAAAAATTCACGGGTCGTCTGCATATGCTGCGCGATATCGGTCTGTAAATCGCGCGCGCCGGCCTGCCAGTCGTCTGTCGTGTAGCCGACGCGGCGGGCAAGACTGACAAAATCTTCTGAATCAGGCAGAGGGAGCACAAGGTCCTTGGTGTTTCCACGGACCATGCGCAATCCGTCAACCAATATACGGATGAAGATGTAGGCTTTCCGGAGGTTCTCTCCATCGGTGGGCGCGACCAACCCCGCTTGTACCAGCGCGGCGAGTGCCTGCAGGGTGTTCGGCGTACGCAGGCTCGGGTGGTCGTGTCCATGCATCACTTGCAGGTATTGCACGGCATATTCGATGTCGATGAGTCCTCCCACGCTATACTTCAGATTGACCTGCCCGGGCTGGACCAGCTGTTTGAGCTGTTGTCTCCGCAAATCGAGCGCCGTCGCGAGGTCCCAGGGGGCGCCGCTATAAACGAACGAGTCGCGGTGTGCTTCCACTTGATGGCCCAGCGTGGCGTCGCCGGCGATATGCCGTAACTTGATCAGGGCTTGGCGCTCGAATGGCGCCGCCAGTCGTTCGTACCCGTCAGCGGGAGCACAAATACTTCGTTTGATGAGGGCTGGCTGCTCGCCTGGCGCGGCCAGTCCAGTGAGACTGTAGTAGCGACAGATTTCCTCGAACACATTGGCCAGTGCGCCCTTGCCCCCGTGTGGTCGCAGCCTCACATCAAGGCGAAAGATGCCTTCTTGTTTGGCGTCGATCCACCCCAGGATTTCCTGTGCCAACCGTTCGAAGTATTCGCTGTTCTCAATTCCCGCCTTCCCGTTTGTTCTGCCTGATCCGCCATAGACGAACAGCACCTCGATGTCCGAGGCGTAGCCGAGTTCTCGCCCGCCGAATTTTCCCAGGCCCAGGACGGCAAAGGGGCAGGGTTTCTTGTTGGCGAGCCGTGGGTGCCCATACGATTTCCCCAGCTTGGCGCGGCAATCCGCGATGGTCCGCTCCATGATGACTTCGGCCAACTCCGTGAGCGCGAGTGAAAAATCAGGGAAATTGGTCGAGGGTTCGACGATGTGTTTTATGTCGATCCGGAACAGCTCACGGTCTTTAAACTGGTTCAAGGCGTCTTTGCGCGACTCGTCTGTTTTGGCGCGCGTGACCAGACGGTCGAGCTCTTTACGGAGGGACGCCTGGGGCTTGATCAGCGGCACATCCTGGTAATCCGTGAGCAGGGGAAGGAGGTTGTCGTGCTGGCGTCGGAGAAAGTCTTCCCACAAGAAGTCGCTGGCGCCGAGCAGTTGTGCGAGCAGGGGGAAGCTTTTTTTATCGCTGACGAAGTCGAGCGAGTGGTTCTTGCCCTTCTTCCCCTTCTTGCCCTGGTCTTTCATGATGAGATCCAGGAAGTGGTCGAACGATGCCAGCGCTTTGGCCGGGTCGGAAGCCCAGGTCAAGGCATGCGTGAATTGTTTGATGAGCACGGCGGTCAGCCGCAATTGCTGTTGTTCAACGGGGTCGAGCAGCTTCTGCCCGTCGCGATTCCTGACATAGAAACGATCATGCAGTTTGGTGCCATCGCATTCGATCTGGGCCTTGGTAATGTAGATGTTGCGCATGGCTAGGCCATTCACAAGCGCATAGAGAAAGGCGGGCGTATCATCCGATTGGATGTCCATGATCGTATCGGTCGGTGAGTGGCTATTGTCGAAGGTGATCTCCACCGTATGGAGCAGGCCGGTGAAGGCACTTCGCTGCTTGTCCAACCGTTCGACGAGCCGGCGGTTGACGTATTGGCGTGCCTCGTCAAACTGACCGGCCTCCAGCAGTTGAATGATCTCGGTGATCGTCTGACGGAGGGCATGTTGTTGTGCTACGGGAAAGCCTGCGGGGTCGAGGGGGCGTACCAGGAAGACATCGACGATTTTTTTGCGGCTCAGGCCGGGCGTGCCTATAGGCCGGCCGGTCGTCGAGGGAGCCTTCCGGCGCGGCACGGGAGCAGACGCGGTCTCCACGAAGGTGTAGATCTGTCCTTCTTCGATATTGAGGCCGAAGGCCGAGAGCACACCGCAGATGGCCGCGAATTCTGAGAAGTAGTCGTAGGCGACGATGCTGATTTCTGATCGTCCCGCCCGTTTGTCGCGCACCGTTATTTCGCAGGGGTGGTCCGGCGTGAGCCGGCTGGCAAGCTGAATATGGTGCGCGATGGCATCCGGTTGAAATCGCTCGAAATACTCGGGGTCCATCCGTGAGACGAAGTCCCGGCGTACCTCATCATCGACATCCGGACAGAGGGAGGCCAGGGTTTCGATGATCGACTCGCGTGATCCAGGCCTGTCAGCCATGGCTCGGAGTATAGCCGAAGTGGGTTCATTGTGCGAGCGCCAATGTATCAGTATAATGCCGGCCTATGTCCGATCATTCCAAGTATACAGCCCCGCGCTATTGTGGCGTTCCTATGCTCGAGAGTGCTGCTCCGCCGGATTCCACTCCGGTCCTCTTAATGCCCGGGCTGGAACCGGCCCGGCTCGAGGCGACGCTTCAATCCTACGGACTCCAGCGCATTCAGGATGCCGATGCGAATTTGCGGTCGATGGGGGGCGATCCTCACCAGCGACGCCAGTTGGCAGATATCCTGCCCGCGTTGCTTGCGGGTATTGGGCGAACCGCGGATCCAGATCAGGCCTTGAACCACTGGGAACGTTGGCTCGCTAGCGGAGTCAGCCGGTCGGCCGTGTTGGAATACCTGCGCAGCGCTCCTCGCATGGTGGACCTGGTGTGCACGATCTTCGGGAACAGTGACTCGCTCGCCTTCACCCTCGTCCGCGATCCGCTGCTGCTGTACTGGTTGGCCCAGCAGAATGTGTTGTCCACCGCGCCGACCAAGGCGGGGATGGAACGTACGATCCGGCAGAGTCTGGAGGATGTCAGTGCCACGGAAGTCAGGTTGGACGCGCTTCGACAATTCCGCCGTCGAGAGATGTTGCGTATCGGCGTGCGCGATCTTCTACGGTTAGCAGATGTGGTGGAAACGACCGCCTCCCTCTCGGATCTGGCCACGGTCCTCATCGGTGCCGCCTATCGCATTGTGGATACCGACTTACGGGCCCGGTACGGCATTCCCATGCATCAGAATCGGCAGGGGCGGTGGGTGGAGACGGGCTTCGCCGTCATCGCTTTGGGGAAGTTGGGCGGACACGAACTCAATTACAGCTCCGACGTAGACGTGCTCTATGTCTGTGAATCCCATGAGGGGAAAACCAGGCCGGCTGTGTCCCGACGTGCGCAGGCAAAAGCCCCTGTGCAGCCCGGGCTATCCAATGAAGAATACTTCGAAATTCTTGCGCAGGAGCTCACGAGGGCACTGACGGCACAGACCCATGAAGGGTACGTCTATCGCGTGGACCTCCGCTTGCGGGCGGAAGGTTCGGTGGGGCAGCTCACTCGCTCGCTCGACGACTATAGTAAGTACTATCGGACGAGAGGACAAGTGTGGGAACGCCTGGCTTTGCTGAAGGCCTGGCCCATCGCCGGGTCGCAGGAGGTCGGGAAATCGTTCATCAAGCTGGTGCGGCCCTTTGTGCTGGCGCCCTCATCGAAACATCTGGATGTCGAGCAGGGGCTCGCAATTGTGGAGGAGGTTCGATCCGTTAAGGAGCGGATTGACGCGAAGATGGTGGAGCGCGGGCATGAGCAGCGTAACGTCAAACTCGGTGTCGGCGGGATCAGGGAAATCGAATTTCTCGTTCAGACAATCCAGGTGTTGGCCGGTCAGCGGGTGCCAGGGATTCTTGGCCGGGGGACTCTCGGTTCGCTGGTGCGGCTTCAGCAGGCCGGTATTCTGTCAGGAAAGCAACAGGCCGATTTGGCCCGGGCCTATCAGTTTCTCAGAAACGTCGAGCACAAACTCCAGATGGTGCATGATCTGCAGACGCATGCTCTCCCGGATCAGCAGAAGGAATTAGAACGCTGCGCAATCCGCATGGGCTATGACAGAACTGACCGAGCGACCGCGCTCAAGCAATTTCAAGTCGACCTTGCCACCCATACCACTCTCGTGCATGACATCTTTCGGTCGTTCTTCGACAAGCCGAAAACGTCGGTGTTGTTCAAGAAAATTTTCAGGCTGATAGGACGAGAACCGGCAAAATAGCCTCTCGCAGAATGCTGAACAAGTCCGCCAGCTCTACAGACCGTGGCGCGTGAAGCGCGCGACATGCGAGACAGGCGCGACGTGGGCAGAGTGGGTTCCCCCATCGTTTTTCCCCTCTCGCGTGCCACAATAGTTCTACCACAGACTCCTAGTCGGCATAGCGCAGGTCACGATCACTGGCCAGGGACAGATAGGCTTCCCCCCATTGATGCGGACTTGCGAGATCCCACGCTTCCTCGATGTTTATCGGCTTGAATCGCAAGCCGTAGATCCCTCCGTAGACTAGATGCGTCAGGCCCGCGCCGGAGTCTTCAGCCAACTGGGCGTAGGCCGGGCACGCAGGCGTCTGCGCAGCGTCGCTCCAGCCAGTGATCCAGTACCACTCCCCGGCGGGGTTCCGGTCATAGAGCTTTACCTGTACGACCGGTCGAGCAGGCCCGGCCTCCTTGAACCGCGCAAAGAAACTGGTTTCGCAATTGTCGTTTGATTCGACTTCGATAATCATGAGTCGTTCCCTTTCGGGCCCATCAAACACGTAGGGCTCAGCGAGTCACCCCGCTGAGCCCTACATTGCTGAAAGCTGATTGCTTCTCAGCGTCTCTTCTTAGTACATGCCTTCCATGCCGTGGTTGTGTCCACCTGCACCACCGGCCGGCTCTTTTTTCTCTTCCGGCAACTCGGTGATCAACACCTCGGTCGTGAGCATCAATCCCGCCACGCTCGCCGCGTTCTGCAACGCGCAACGCGACACCTTGGTGGGGTCGATGATACCGGCCTTGATCATGTCCACATATTCCTCGGTCGCGGCGTTGTAGCCGGCGCTGAGGTTCTTGTCGTTGCGTACTTTCTCAACGATGATGGAGCCTTCCATCCCGGCGTTTGCCGCGATTTGACGAATCGGCTCTTCGAGCGCGCGGCGGATGATGTTGACACCCACCTGCTGCTCAGCGTTCAGCTTGAGCGAATCCAAGGCACCGATGCAACGGAGATACGCCGTTCCGCCGCCAGGGACAATCCCTTCCTCGACGGCTGCCTTGGTGGCGTGTAACGCGTCTTCGACGCGCGCCTTCTTTTCCTTCATTTCGGTTTCGGTCGCGGCACCGACGTTGATTACGGCCACACCGCCCACGATCTTCGCGAGCCGTTCTTGGAGCTTCTCCCGGTCGTAGTCGGAGGTCGTCTCGTCGATCTGTGCCTTGATCTGCTTCACGCGGCCTTCAATCTTCTTCTGATCGCCAAAGCCTTCCACGATCGTGGTGTTGTCCTTGTCGACCGTGATGCGCTTAGCGCGACCGAGGTCCGTGAGCTTCACGTTTTCCAGCTTGATGCCGATATCTTCCGAGATCACCTGGCCGCCGGTGAGGATTGAGATATCCTCCAGCATGGCCTTGCGGCGATCGCCGAATCCAGGGGCCTTGATGGCCGTTACATTGAGCGTGCCACGGAGCTTATTCACCACCAGCGTCGCCAGGGCTTCGCCTTCCACGTCTTCAGCGAGGATCACGAGCGGCTTGCCCAACTTGGCGACCTGCTCGAGGACTGGCAGCAAGTCCTTCATGCTGCTGATCTTCTTCTCGGAAATGAGAATGAGCGGGTCTTCCATGACGGCTTCCATCCGCTCGGCGTTGGTGACGAAGTAGGGGGAGATGTAGCCGCGGTCGAACTGCATGCCTTCGACCACGTCCAACGAGGTGGTCATGGACTTGGCTTCCTCGACCGTGATCACGCCATCCTTGCCGACTTTCTCCATCGCTTCCGCGATGAGGTCGCCGATGGTCTTGTCGTTGTTGGCTGAAATTGTCCCGACTTGGGAGATCTCGATCTTGTTCTGGCAGGGCTTGCTGAGCTTCTTCAGTTCAGCGATCACCACTTCGACCGCCTTGTTGATTCCCCGCTGAAGTTCCATCGGCTGCGCGCCGGCGGTGATGTTCTTCACGCCTTCACGATAGATGGCTTGTGCGAGTACCGTAGCGGTGGTGGTCCCGTCTCCGGCGATGTCACTGGTTTTGCTGGCGACTTCACGGACCAGCTGGGCCCCCATGTTTTCGTACGGATTCTTGAGTTCGACTTCTTTGGCGACGGTCACACCGTCCTTGGTGATGGTCGGGGCGCCGAACTTCTTGTCGAGAATCGCGTTGCGGCCCTTCGGACCGAGTGTTGCCTTCACGGCGTCGGCGAGCTGGTTCACCCCTCTGAGGATGGACGCGCGCGCTGCGTCACCGTACATAAGTTGCTTTGCCATAGTCATTCCCCCTTTATCGTCGTCGTAGTGTGTAGGTGTGTTGAATTAGCTGGTGAAGACCCCGAGAATGTCTTCTTCCTTGAGGATCAAGCAATCCTCGTCTTCGATCCGGAGCTTGCTGCCGGAATACTTGTCGAACAGGACCTGGTCGCCTACCTTCACATGCTCAACCTTCTTGCCGATGGCTTGGACGATCCCTCGTTGCGGCTTCTCTTTCGCGCTGTCCGGCACGTAAATCCCGCCGGAGGTCCGGTCCAATTCCTCGGTGTAGGTGACGAATACCCGGTCACCCAGAGGCTGGAACCCCTTGGCTAAGTTCTTCTTCTCTGTCTTCTCCTTTGCTGCAGTGCTCATAACGACAACCTCCTCGTGAAGTTAACCAGTGAATGTCAACGCTGTAGAACAGGTTCGAACTCGGTGGCGTAATCGTGGTACTCCCGAACGAGCAGAAGGCCTGATCTGCCGAACACGGGGGTAAAGATAGCCTTGGGTTCGTCCAAGTCAAGGGGAACCGCAAGGAAATTCTTTCACGCCTTCATAACAGGGGCTGGCACGATCATAACCAATTGATAATATAGGTATTATTGACGATCATTCGGTGGGGAGATGTGTGGTGCGCGACGTCAGCTCCGCAGGTGGTCAAAATCTTTGATGTCCTTCTTAATGTAGTCGCGCAAGCGCTTGATGATGCGGGCTTCCAGTTGCCTGGTTCGCTCTTTGCTGATGGAGTATTTGGCGCCGAGGTCGTCCAGGGTGAGAGGGGTTTCTGAGAGAATCCGGTTCCGTAAAATATCTTCGTCCCGTTCGTCGAGCGTCTTGACGAATTCGGCGAGCTTGGTACGGAAGAGTGTCTGTAATTGGGTTTGTGCAAGTTGTTCGTCCGCCGGAACTTGCGGGGAGGGGAGCACATCTAGGAGGCTGCCTTCCTGGTCCTCGCCGATCGGCTGGTCCAGCGAGAGCTCCCAGTTGCCCAGCCGCTGTCCCATCTCGATGACGTCTCGCTCACGCACGTTCAAGCGGTCGGCGAGCAACTTTGTGTCTGGAGTGAACCCCTCCCGTTCAAGCTTGGCCTTTTCTTTCTTCAGGTTGTAAAACAGCTTCCGTTGGTCTTGGGTCGTCCCGATCTTGACCAGCCGGAATGTGTTCAGCAAATAGCGCAGGATATAGGCTCGTGACCACCAGGCGGCATAGGCGTAAAAGCGCACGTTCTTCGACGGGTCGAACTTCTTGATGGCATGCATCAAGCCGACATTGCCTTCTTGAATGAGGTCCATGTGGTCGGCGCCGGTATGGAGATATTCGGCGGCGATCGAGAGGGACACGCGCAGGTTGGCCATGATGAGCTTCACGGCGGCGTCGCGGTCTCCGTGTGTGCGATATTCATGGAACAGGCGCAGCTCTTCTTCTTTGGTGAGATAGGGATAACGCCGGACTTCGGCGAGATATTGCTGGAGCGCCGTAACCGGTGCCACGGCGGTCTGGTCAGTCCGGCTGGTTTCAGTCGGGCTGAATTCCATGGCGGCGGGGGATACTTCAAGCTCCTTGTCCGAAGGTCCCAGGACCTCCGGTTCGAGCAACTCTTCTTGTTGTTCGTCGTCGCGTTTTGCCATACGAATTGCGAACTATAACAGAACCTCCGGCCACGACAAAGGTGCAGCCCACATTATTTATGAGCGCTTCTGCTGCAATCATCGATGCTGACTCAAGCGAGACGGGCGAGGCTGGCGGAAAAACGCGACAGGCAGGGACAGGGCTCACACGTCACGCGAGTCGCGTTCCTCGCGCTTGTCGCGCGCCACCCCGCCATTTTGTGACGAACCATCATGAATAATGCAGGCGAGCCGCGGTGACGGTTCCCTTGCGTGGACGAAACAGCGTCCCCTATGATGTCGTCTCGCGTGCGGGCAAAGAGAGAATAGCCAATAGTGTGTGACTAAGGGCACGGATCGAAGCGACGAAACAGACAGGCCGGATACGCTAGACCGGAAAGACCGACATGGCGATTTTGACAGTACTACGGAGCGGGCATTGGCCGTCCTTGGCTGGAGCCTGGTTGCATTTGACCGTCAGCTTCATGGTCTGGCTGCTGATCGGCGCCATGAGCATTTCGCTCGCCCGCGACCTGCAGCTCAGCGATCAGCAAGTGGCGTGGCTGGTGGCGCTGCCTCTGCTCGGTGGTGCAGGGCTCAGAATGCTGGCGGGATGGAGCGCCGACTGGGTGGGCGCTCGGCCCACTGCACTGGTGATTCTCCTTGCGGAATTGGCTGTCTTGCTGTGGGGGTGGCTGGGCGTGTCTGGATATCACGAGGCGCTGGTCTTCGCGCTGCTCCTTGGCGTTGCCGGCGCGAGTTTCGCCGTGTCGTTGCCGATTGCTGGCCGAGCCTATCCACTGGCTGCGCGCGGGTTCGTGTTGGGTCTGGCTGCATCAGCGAATGTGGGTACCGTGCTGATCCTGTTTCTTGCGCCGCGCTGGGCTGCCGTGATGGATTGGCATCAAGTCTGTGTCTTGATGGCCGGCATCGTCGGCGTCACGCTGGTTCTGTTCACTCTTCTCGTGCCGCGGGAACAGCCGAGCCTGGTGTCCCATCGCGTCGAATGGTGGCACAATGCGGCGGAACTCATCCGTCGCCGGTCCGCCTATTGGCTCTGTTTCTTGTATGCTGTCACGTTTGGTGGTTTTGTCGGATTCTGCAGCCTGCTGCCGCTGCTGTTGCACGACTTGTATCAGCTGGACGCGGTCATGGCTGGGACCGTCGCAGCGTTATGCGGACTCTTCGGTAGTCTGATTCGTCCGGTGGGTGGCTACGTTGCGGATCGGCAGGGCGGTCTCCGCATCCTCTATTATGTGTTGCCGGTCATCGTCGGTTCGGTCGTGGCGGTGACGAGTCCCTCGCTGCCTATGGCTATGGCCATGATGGTGGTCGCGACTGGTGCGATGGGATTTGGAAACGGCGTGGTCTTCCAATTGGTTGCCGAATGGTTCCCGAAAGACATCGGCCTCGCATCGGGTGTTGTGGGGGCAGCCGGTGGTTTTGGTGGATTTCTCCTGCCCATCGTCGCCGGAACCATGAGGGGGTTCACCGGGACCTATGATCTAGGTCTCTGGCTCTTTGCAGGATTTGGGGTCTGCGCCTGGGGAACGGTGATCGTCGGGTTGAGGGCTCGGGCGGCTTCTCTGGCAGGGCCCTCCTCCTGAGCAGTTTCTTTGTTGACAGTCGGGCGAAAAAAACGATGTTAAATGTGCAATGTTAAATGATAAATTGATCATCCATTCACCATTGAACGTTCAGCATTATTGATTGGAATCATGGCCACTCCCTTTCACAGCATCGAAGACGCGATTCGAGACATCAAGAAGGGGAAATTCATCATCCTCGTCGATGACGAAGATCGCGAGAATGAAGGCGACCTCGTCATTGCTGCCCAACACGTGACGCCCCAGGCCGTCAATTTCATGGCCCGCTATGCCCGTGGGTTGATCTGTCTGGCCCTGACTCCCCAACGAGTGGAGGAACTCCATCTTCCGCAGCAAGCGGTGGAGAACACCGCCACCTTCGGCACGGCTTTCACTGTGTCCATCGATGCACGGAAAGACATTACGACGGGAATCTCGGCGGCGGATCGGGCGACGACGATTCATGTGGCGATCGATCCGAAGTCCAAGCCCGGCGACCTGGCGCGCCCCGGCCATATTTTTCCTTTGAAAGCGCAACTGGGCGGCGTGCTGAAGCGCGCAGGGCAGACAGAAGGGTCTGTCGATCTGGCGCGGTTGGCCGGGCTCACGCCCGCCGGTGTGATCTGCGAAATCATGAACGAGGACGGCACGATGGCGCGCGTGCCGGAGCTGACGAAGTTTGCTAAAGCGCACAAACTGAAGATCGTCACGATCAAAGCGCTCATCGAATACCGCATGCAGCGCGAGACCTTTGTGCGGCGGATGGCCAGTGCGCGGCTGCCGACGATGTTCGGCGATTTCGAGGCGGTGGCGTTCGAAAATGAAATCGACGGCATCACGCACATTGCGTTGGTGAAAGGGTGCGTGGAGGGAGGCGACCCCATCCTGGTGCGCGTGCACTCGGGCTGTTTGACGGCCGACGCACTGGGCTCGTTGCGGTGCGACTGTCGAGACCAACTCCATAAGGCGATGGAAGTGATTCAAAAGGAAGGGCGCGGGGTCCTGCTCTACTTGAATCAAGAAGGGCGCGGCATCGGCCTGCTCAACAAGATCAGGGCCTATGGGTTGCAAGATCAGGGGAGTGATACGGTCGAGGCGAATTTGAAGCTGGGATTTAAGGCGGACCTGCGCGATTATGGCGTGGGGGCGCAGATTCTCGTCAATCTCGGGCTGCACCAGATCAAGCTCATCACGAACAATCCGCGCAAAATTGTCGGCATCGAAGGCTATGGGCTGCAAGTCGTTGAACGCGTGTCGATCGAGATTCAGCCGCGCGCAGCGAATGTGGAGTACTTGCGAACGAAGAAGAAGAAGATGGGGCATATTCTGAAAAAGGTCTGAGAGGGGGGACGGCCAACCCGCCCTTCTTTGCTCGCGGAGCCCCCACGATGAAACGGTGGTCGCAGGGGTCAAGGGCGCGTCTTGGCGCGCCCAGGGTGGGCGGGTGAGAAAATGCGCGCAGTTGAAGGGCAAGCTGGCCGTCCCCTAGTTCGTGGCGAATGTGCTGAAGGAGAAGAAACAGAGGAATGAAACTGCGAAAAGGTTCTCACGATGCGACGGGATTGCGGTTTGGAATTGTCGTCGCGAAGTTCAATAAGTTTGTCACGAGTAAGCTGCTGAGTTCCTGCGTTGAGGGGCTGACCACACACGGGGTCAAGGCCGACGACATCGAGGTGGTGCGGGTGCCGGGGGCGTTCGAGATTCCCTTGGTGGCTCGGACGATGGCACAGTCGAGCCGGTTCAATGCGGTGATTTGTCTCGGGGCGGTCATTCGTGGCGACACGCCGCATTTCGATTACATCAGTGCGGAGGTCAGCCGCGGGGTTGGGCAGGCGGCGCTGGACGCCGACGTGCCGATCATCTTCGGCGTGCTGACGACGCATACAGTCGCGCAGGCAATTGAGCGGGCGGAGTCGGCCAAGTTCAACCGTGGTGGGGAAGCGGCCAGGTCCGCGATCGAAATGGCGACGGTCATGCGTCTGTTACGGGGAGAGGCTGGCAAGTTGACGGGGCATAAGCTGACAAACGGGAAAGTTGGTCGAAGACGGGCGAGGCGGAAGCAATGAGCATCTTCTTGTCGGCCTGTCACCCGGTGGCTTGTCAGCGAGGCTGTTGTGGGTAACCGCCATCAATCCAGGGAGCGCGCGCTCCAGATTTTGTTTCAGTACGATATTCACGGCAGGCCGGGCCTGTGGTTGGATGTGTTCTGGAAGGAGATTGAGGCCACGGATGAGGTGAAGGCCTTTGCCGAACGACTCGTGGCCGGGGTGTTGGAGAAGAAGAAAGACCTGGATGCCCTCATCGGAAAATACGCCACGAATTGGAAAATCAGTCGCATGCCGATTGTGGACCGTAATATCCTGCGCGCCGGCGTCTATGAACTGCTGTGGATGGATGACGTGCCGGCCAAGGTGACGGTGAACGAGGCGATCGAATTGGCGAAAAGTTTCGGCGACGACGACGCGTCGAAGTTCGTGAACGGCATTCTGGATCAGGTCTTGAGCAAGGAGTTGACGCTGGCCGCTAAACGATGTGAGGCGTCAGGCGTGAAGCGTGAGGCGCCATGATACGGATGAAGAGCAGCCGCTTCTTCCACCCCTTACGCCTACGGAGAAGAGATGATTGAGCGCTATACCCGTCCCAAGATGAAAGCCATCTGGGAATTGAAACGTAAGTATGAGATCTGGCTCGCAGTCGAGCTGGCTGCCTGCGCGGCGTTCGAACGAGCCGGACAGGTCCCGCGGGGCACCTCGGCTCGTATCGGGAAGAAAGCCGCGATCGATGTGAAGCGCATCGCCAGGATCGAGAAGGTGACGAAGCACGATGTGATCGCGTTTCTCGAATCGCTTAGGGAATCGGTCGGCCCGGAGCATCGGTTCCTCCACATGGGGTTGACCTCGTCGGATATTGTGGACACCGCGCTGGCCGTGCAGATGACCGAGGCGCTCGACCTCATCCTCGGCGACCTTGACGAGTTGATCGCCGTCCTGAAGCGGCAGGCGCTGAAGTACAAGTACACGGTGATGGTCGGCCGTTCGCACGGCATTCATGGTGAACCGATCTCGTTCGGCTTCAAGCTGGCCATTTGGTACGAAGAGGCCTGTCGGCACCGGGAGCGGCTGACGCACGTTCGGCGGGAGATCGCTGTCGGCAAGCTCTCCGGTGCGATGGGCACGTTCGCGCATCAAGGGCCGGAAGTGGAAGAGTACGTCTGTGCCAGGCTGGGGCTCACGCCGGATCCTGTCTCCAATCAAATCGTGCAGCGCGATCGCCATGCGGCCTATGCCTCGGCGTTGGCGCTCGTGGCTGCCAGCATCGAAAAGTTTGCGACCGAGATTCGCCATCTGCAACGGACCGAGGTGTTCGAAGCGGAGGAGTATTTTTCGGAAGGACAGAAAGGGTCCTCGGCCATGCCGCATAAACGGAACCCGATCGCCTCGGAGAACCTTTGCGGGCTGGCGCGCGTGGTGCGAGGCAACAGCCTCGCGGCGATGGAGAACGTTGCCCTGTGGCATGAGCGCGACATCAGCCATTCGTCCGTCGAGCGGGTGATCATGCCGGATAGCACGATTCTGATCGATTATATGCTGGCGCGGATCACCGACGTCGTGAAGCATCTGGTGGTCTACCCGGCCAATATGAAACGCAATCTCGATCTCACCGGAGGACTGGTTTACTCGCAACGCCTGCTGCTGCGGCTCATCGAGAAGGGCGCGCAGCGCAAGGAAGCGTATGAAGTTGTCCAGCGCAATGCCATGGCCTCCTGGAAAGGGGCAGGGAAACTACAAGAATTAGTCGGCAGGGACCCCTTCGTGGGGAAACATCTCACGGCGGCGGAGATTCGATCCTGTTTCGATCCGAAGTATTATTTGCGCCATCTCGATAAGATTTTCCGGCGGGTGTTCGGCGCGGCCACGCGTAAACCAGTGAGGAGAAGGAAACGATGAGGTTCTCTATTTCTTTGCTCGTGCGGTGTGCTGTGCTGGTGTTGGTCGGCCTGGGGATGGTATCGGCTGTTGCGGCAGCGGATCGTGACAAGCTTCTGAGCGAGCCGGGCGTCTATGGCACGTTTGCCGCCTTTAGTCTCGATGCGGGCTGGGCGAAACAGGATCAGGTGGTGCGGATTGCTCAATTGACCGTGCTGAAGGGGGTGGTCGAGCAGCATCGAGAGAAGTTGGCGATCGATGTCTATCTGCTCCGTGGACTGTCCGATCACGCGGACGTGCTCTTTCGTATGCACGCGACCGAGTTGCGCGACACCCAACAGTTTCTCCTGGATCTTCAAGGTAGTCTCTTCGGTCAGCACCTGACAGACAGCACGGTCTTTTCCGGTCTGACGAAGAAGGCCAACTATGTACCTGGCATGCCGGACAATCTCAAGGCAGAGCTGAAGATTCCCAGTGAGCCCGGCCTTATGCCGTATGTGATCGTGATTCCAATCCGGAAGGATGCGGACTGGTGGTCCCTTCCGCAAGAGCAGCGTGCGGCGATGATGCAGGAACATACCGAAGCGGCCTTGCCCTACAGCAAGACTATCAAGCGGAAGCTCTACCATGCGACCGGCCTCGGCGACCTGGATTTCATCACCTATTTTGAAACGTCACGGCTGGATGACTTTCAGAGCTTGATTCTGGGATTGGAGAAGGTGAAGGAGTTCCGGCATAATCGGCGGTTCGGTCATCCAACCTTACTGGGGACGGTCACATCCTTGGACGAGATCATCGAAGTGTTGGCTCAGTAACTATGACCATGGGTTGAGGACTAGGGATGGTTAAAGGCACGCTACTCTACGAAGGCAAGGCTAAGAAAGTCTTTGCCACCGACCAGCCGGATCAGGTCGTCCAGTATTTCAAGGACGATGCGACGGCGTTCAACGCGCAGAAGCGCGGGACCATCGTCGAGAAAGGCGTCGTCAATAACAAAGTGTCCGAGCGGCTCTTTCGACTGCTGGAGCAGGCCGGTGTGCCGACACATTTTGTCGAACGGCTGAGCGACCGGGAACTATTGACGAAGAAGGTGACGATCGTGCCGGTCGAAGTGGTGGTCCGCAATGTCGTGGCAGGTAGTTTGGCGAAGCGCCTGGGGTTGAAAGAGGGGGATCCTATCGAGCCGGCCATCGTGGAGTGGTACTACAAGAACGATGGGCTGGGCGATCCGCTCATCGCCGATGAGCACATTCGGCTGCTCAAGCTGGCGACGCCGGAACAAATGACTGAGATCAAGAGGCTAGCGTTGAAAGTGAATAGCCTGTTGCAGCCGTTTTTCCGTGAGCGACAGATGATCCTCGTCGATTTCAAATTGGAGTTCGGGCTGCACAACGGCCAGCTGATCCTGGCCGATGAGATTTCGCCGGACACCTGCCGCTTCTGGGATCAGACGACGAGGGAGTCGATGGATAAGGATCGGTTTCGGAAGGATTTGGGGAAGATTGAGGAGGCGTATCTGGAGGTATTGAAGAGGGTGTGCGGATAGGAGAGTAAGGGTGCTCTGGTGGCTTCCTTGCTCGCAGAACGCGCACGATAACGCTGTGCTCGTTCGATGCGCACAGTCGAGCCCGTTCGCCACATCCTTCCAGTGAATTTTAGGATACTTTCCGCACTGTAGAAGGAAAGAGAAGAGGCCAAGTGAAGGGGTTTGGGCGGTGGTTCGTAAATTATGGGTTGGTGGTGTCAGTTTTTCTGGGGACAGCGGGGGTGGGTGTGCTGGCCTATCGCCTGGAAGGGTCACCCTGGCGCTGGCCGCTTGTGGCGCTTGTCATGGGTGGATTCGGGACGATCGCGGGGATTTTCTGGATCAGGAAATATGTGGATCGGCACACCAAAGCATCTGAGCAGGGGAGTCAGCGGTGAGAAGAGAAGGGCGCCATGAAGACTCTCGGTGCTCGCAGCACGCGCACGATAACACGGTGCTCGTCCGATGCACGCGCGCCGCTGGCGGACATTTTCAGCATCCTGGTTGGTAAGGAGGGGGCAGTGAAGGCAAGGATTCATGTGACGCTCAAACAGGGGATTCTCGATCCGCAGGGGAAGGCGATTGAGCATGCGCTCGATTCGCTGGGGTTTAAGAACGTGGGCAATGTGCGAGTCGGGAAGTATATGGAAGTGGATGTGAATGAAACGGATAAGGTGAAAGCCGATGCCGCGGTGAAAGCCATGTGCGAAAAATTGTTGGCGAACACGATCGTTGAAGAATATCGGTACGAACTCACTGCGTGAAACGTTAAACGTGAGACGAAAAGGCTGCGGATTATGAAGATCGGAGTGGTGGTGTTCCCGGGCAGTAATTGCGACCACGACTGTCAGCATGTCTTCAAGGATGTGCTGGGCCAGTATGTGGAGATGATTTGGCACAAGGAGACGTTGCTCGCGGGGCTGGATGCGATTGTCTTGCCCGGCGGGTTTTCCTACGGGGACTATTTACGGACCGGGGCTATCGCGCGATTTTCGCCGGTGATGGGGGCGGTGAAGGAGTTTGCGAAGAAGGGCGGGATGGTGCTCGGCATCTGCAACGGGTTTCAGATTCTGCTCGAAGCAGGGTTGTTGCCCGGGGTCATGCTCCGGAACAAGTCGTTGTATTTCATCTGCAAGGATGTGTCTGTGAAGGTTGAGAATGCGGCCACGGCGTTTACGGGCGCCTTTCAGTCCGGCCAGGTGCTCAAGATTCCAATCGCTCACGCAGACGGGAACTACTATACCGATCCGGTCACGCTTGCGGCGATGCAGGCGAATGCGCAGATCGTGCTCCGCTATTGCACCCCGGATGGCAAGGTGACGCCGGAAGCGAATCCGAACGGCTCACTGGATAACATTGCCGGGATCGTCAATGCCGAGGGCAATGTGATGGGCATGATGCCGCATCCGGAACGCTGCGCGGAAGCGGTATTGGGCCATGAAGATGGGAAGCTCTTTTTCCTGTCAATGTTGGAGTCGCTGAAGGGAAATAAGAAGCAACTGAAGATGGTGGGAGCTGGGTGAGGACATGGTCTGCCGCTTCTGTGCCTTCGCGGTCACCCTCTCGGAGTGCGTCAGACGGACGCCTTCTGGAATTTTTTCCGCCTCAGTCCGGTTGGACCGTGGCGCGTCAGTCAGTTCCAGTATTTCCTCCTGGCGCACTCTCGAAGGGCCCCGACCGCTTTCGGCAAGGTCGCTCTGGCCATGCCCTCACACGCTTTGGACGGTGAGTGGAAGGGGGAGGAAAACCCATTCTGTTGTTCTTAGCGCTGCAGGGCCATACCATTCAAGAACGCTATTTTCGGGACGTGTTATCTGTCCGTCTAAGTGTTGGAGCAATTGATTCATGCAGATGGTACCAATGACCAAAGATCTCATCGCGCAGCATAACCTGACGGATGAGGAGTATCAGAAGATCGTCGAGATACTCGGGCGGGAGCCGAATATCACCGAGTTGGGCATGTTCTCGGTGATGTGGTCGGAGCATTGCTCCTATAAGAGTTCGCGCGTGCACCTTAAAAAATTGCCGACGACGGGACATCGAGTAGTTCAGGGGCCGGGGGAAAATGCCGGCGCCGTGGATATCGGCGATGGGCTCTGCGCGGTCTTCAAGATGGAGTCGCACAACCATCCCTCGTTCATCGAGCCGTATCAAGGCGCGGCGACGGGGGTGGGTGGGATTCTGCGCGACATCTTTACGATGGGGGCGCGCCCGATTGCCTTACTCGATGCGCTGCGGTTTGGTGGGCTCGACCATGCGAAGAACCGGCATCTGGTTAAGGGCGTCGTTGCCGGCATTGCGGGCTATGGCAACTGCATGGGGGTGCCGACGGTCGGAGGCGAAATCGTCTTCAACGATATTTATTCGCAGAATCCGCTCGTGAACGTGTTTTGTCTCGGGATCGCGCACAAGGACAAGATCTTCCTTGGAACAGCGGCCGGGGTCGGCAATCCGGTGATCTATTTCGGCTCGAAGACGGGCCGTGACGGAATTCATGGGGCCACGATGGCGTCCGATTCCTTCGACGATCAGTCGGAACAGAAGCGCCCTACGGTGCAAGTGGGTGATCCCTTTACTGAGAAGCTGCTGCTGGAAGCCTGTCTCGAACTGATGGCGGGCGATCTGTTGGTGGGTATCCAGGACATGGGGGCGGCCGGGTTGACCAGTTCGTCCTGCGAAATGGCGTCGCGTGCCGGTAACGGAATCGATCTGGACCTGACCGATGTGCCGCGGCGAGAGCCCGGTATGACGCCCTATGAATTGATGCTGTCGGAATCGCAAGAACGCATGTTGATGGTGGCGCAGGCGGGCAAGGAAGACGAATGCATCCGGATCTGCAAGAAGTGGGATCTCGATGTGGCGGTCGTGGGACGGGTCACGGCTGACGGGATTCTCCGCGTGAGGGACCAGGGCAAGGTGGTGGCAGAGATTCCGGCGAAGTCGCTCGCCGATGACGGGCCACGCTACGAGCGCCCCTATTCGCCGCCGGGCTATCAGGACATGCTGACCAACCTGAATTTCGATGCGCTTCCCGATGTGAAGGACGCCGAGGCGGCGCTGCTTTCGCTGCTGGAGTCGCCGACGATTGCGAGCAAACGCTGGATCTATGAACAGTATGATCACATGGTGCGGACGAACACGATGGTTCGGCCAGGTTCCGATGCGGCGGTGGTTCGGATCAAGGGGACGAATAAAGCCCTTGCGATGACGGTGGATTGTAATAGCCGCTACTGCCTGTTGCATCCCTACGAAGGGGCTCGCATTGCGGTGGCCGAGGCCGCGAGGAATCTGGTCTGTTCCGGCGCGGAGCCGATCGGGCTCACGGACTGCTTAAATTTCGGTAATCCAGAGCGGCCCGAGATCATGTGGCAGTTTGTGTTGGCGATCGAGGGGATGAAGGATGCCTGCGAGTACTTCAAAGTTCCCATCGTCAGCGGCAACGTGAGTTTCTACAATGAGACTAACGGTCTCTCGATTTATCCCACACCGATGTTGGGGATGGTGGGTCTGATCGCTGCAGCCGAGAAGACGATGACGCAGTGGTTCAAGCAGGACGGTGATGCGATTCTCCTCCTGGGCAAGACGAAAGAGGATCTGGGCGGCAGTGAATATCTGAAAGTGCTTCATCATCGGGAGCAGGGATCGCCGCCATTCCTCAGCCTAGAGACGGAGAAGGCGCTCCATGACTTCATATTGAACGTGATCCGTGAGGGAGTTGTACAATCGGCTCACGATTGCTCAGATGGTGGGTTGTCTGTCGCATTGGCTGAATGTTGTATCTCTGCCCCGGACACCAGGTACGGGGCTGTGGTAAGATTGCCTCTCGATGCCTTGCGACTGGATGCTCTCTTGTTCGGTGAGAGTCAATCACGGGTGGTCCTTTCGGTGAAGCCCGAGATGGCCGACCAAGTATTGAATCGCGCCTGGGACTCCGGTATTCCCGCGATGAAGATCGGGACGGTGGGAGGCGACCGTTTCGTTATCGATGTAGGCAAGGGGCAATGGAGTGAGGGGTGCCGCATCGACCTCCCGGTCGATCAACTTCACGACCGATGGGCCTTTTCGATAGAACGAACGCTCAACCAGACGTGAAACGTAAACCGTGAAACGTAAACCGTGAAACGGTCAAGCATGGATAAGCGTCGAACCAAGAGAGAACTTCCTGTCGTTTCACGTGAGAGCCCCGACAAGTTCCACGACGAATGTGCCGTCTTCGGTATCTACGGCCACAAGGAAGCGGCCAACCTCACCTATCTTGGGTTGTATGCCCTGCAGCATCGCGGACAGGAAGCCTCCGGCATTGTCTCGGCCGATGGCGAGCAGTTTCATGTCCATAAGGGGCAGGGGCTTGTTGCGGATATTTATAATACCCGCGCGCTCGAGCAATTAACCGGTTCGATGGCGATCGGGCACAATCGCTACTCCACGGCAGGGGGGAACGATCTCAAGAACGTCCAGCCGCTCTCGGTCAACTTTGCGTTTGGAAATCTGGCGCTCGCCCACAACGGCAACCTCATTAATGCCCAAGTGCTGCGTCACGAGCTTGAAGCGTACGGCGCTATCTTTCAATCCACTTCGGACAGCGAAGTCATCATCCACCTGATCGCCCATTCGCGGGCTACTACGTTGCTGGCCCGCATCATCGATGCGTTGAGCCAAGTTCGCGGGGCATTTTCGGTCGTCTTGCAGACGGACGACGGGATCATCGCGGTACGCGACCCGCATGGGTTCCGGCCGCTCTGTCTCGGTCGGCTGGGCGATACCTACCTCGTGGCCTCGGAAACCTGCGCGTTCGATCTGCTTGGAGCTGACATTGTCCGTGAGATCGAGCCCGGCGAGTTGGTCGTGCTGAACGACAAGGGCGTGACGAGTCATAAGCCGTTTGTGCCGGCCAGTCCGGCCATGTGTGTCTTTGAGTATGTGTACTTCGCTCGGCCGGACAGCAAGATCTTCGGTGCGAACGCGGTCTATGCCACGCGTAAAGCCTTGGGTCGACAGCTGGCGCTTGAATCCCCGGTACCGGCGGATATCGTCGTTCCCGTACCGGACTCCGGGGTACCTGCCGCGCTCGGCTATGCCGAGGGGGCGGGGATTCAGTTCGAACTCGGGCTGATTCGGAATCACTATGTCGGTCGCACCTTCATTGAACCCGAGCAATCGATCCGCCATTTCGGCGTAAAGGTGAAGCTCAATGCCGTGCCGGAGGTGCTGGAGGGGAAACGGGTCGTCGTGGTCGATGATTCGCTGGTGCGGGGAACGACGAGTCGTAAGATCGTAAAAATGCTTCGCAATGCCGGGGCCAAAGAAGTGCATGTGCGCATCAGTTCGCCGCCGATCGTCTCTCCCTGCTTCTACGGCATTGACACGCCCACCAGGAAGGAACTCATCGCCTCCAGCCACTCTATCGAAGAGATTCGGAAGTACATCACGGCCGATAGCCTCGCCTATTTGAGTCTCGATGGCATGCTGAACGCCGCCCCCGGCACACCGGGCCAGTATTGCAACGCCTGCTTTACCGAACGCTACCCCATTCCCCTGACCCGTGCTGAGGAATGGCAACTCGGCCTCTTCGACCCATCCCTCTAGCACAGAGGCTGCTGAAAAAGTCCGCCAGCTTCGTTCTCAGCTCGCAAGAATCCTCAACGTACCACGAGGGTACGCCTCCGGTTCTTGCTCCGCCTGCGGCCTTGCTGGACGAACTTTTTGAGCAGCCTGCGACCCTTCCCTCCATCTAAGCGTGACGTACTCTGTGGATTGTTGCCGCCATTGCCCCCGAAAAAAACTGCGTGGTAGGATAGCAACTCTGCTGGAAGCGGGAATGTTGAATGTTTAATGCACGATGTCGGGTCTTCAGAGTGATCGGATATTCATCATTCAGCATTGAACAGTGAGGAGAAAGAGGGCGTTATGAAAAAGCTATGGATTGCATTCTTTGCACTAATGGCTCCCGTTCTTGCGGTCCATCTGGTTCTTGCCGCAGGATTGTTCAAAGTGGGTGAGAAGGCGCCGTCGTTTGCGCTGACGGCCATCACCGGTGAGACTGTGGGACTGGATACCTACAAGGGGAAGGTCGTGGTGCTCGGACTGTTTCATATCTGTGACCCCTGTATGATGCAGGGGTCAACGCTCCAGAAAGCTTTTGAGAGGACGAAGGGAAAAGCCGTGGCTGTACTCGGCGTTAATTCTTCCGGCAACTCGAAGACAGAAGTCGGCGAGTTCTTGTCCGCCTTTCCAGTGTCCGTCACCTATCCGTATCTGCTCGATCCGAATATGGTGACGGACAAATTGTACGGCGGAGGGAAGTTTATTCCCAACGTGTATGTCATCGATCAGCAGGGCGTCATTCGATGGCAGCGTGTCGGCAATATGGATCTGGCTGGTGAAGAGGCGATTGTGGCGGAAGTCGAAAAGTTGTTGGTGGCTGGAAGCAGTAAGATGTAGGAAGCGGGGAGGCGTGGCATCTCCCTGCTCGCAGAGTCCCCACGCTGAAAGGGATGGAATGACGTCCGTGCTGATCCCTTGCTTCCGGAGTGCGCACGATCAGAATGTGCTCGCTCGACGGCCGCAGTGGGACCAACACGGGTGCCATTCCAAGAAGGAGAAGCAAGCGAGCTTGGAGGGAGCATCTAGAAGGATGAGGGTCGCGCGATGCGCGCATTCGTAGCAACCCCGCCTCCCCGCTTGGAAATCAACCGACTTCTGTAAGGGAGAGGATGGAAGACGATGGATGAGATGGAAGAGGGAAAGCAGAAATTTTTGGAGGTGGTGCAGGGGACTGATGCCGCCGTGCAGGTCGTCATTCCCGTGACGCCTTCTAATAGTCTGTTTCTGATTTCCCTGACGAAGGGGCCGAATCGAAAATTTATTACGATCTCGGAAGATGACATCATCGACCTGCCCACTGACGCAAGTATCCTGGCTAAGGTGACGAAAACCGTCAAAGATGCCGTCGCAGCTCTTTGAGACAGCGCGACGGGCGGGAGGGGAGGGAAAGGCGCGAAGTGCGAACAAATACTAATTGAGTAAGATTGTCCCGGCGAGCGGTGCTTGTCTCGCCGATCACGCTTTTCGCGTCGGTGTATCATGAAACAACTTCTTCCCGGCATCTGGCAGTGGTCCTGGTTCTCTGAGGAGAAGCAGCTCGATTTCAACGGGCTCTTTCTGACGGTCGGGGAACACAAGATTCTTATCGACCCTTCGCCGATGACAGGCGCGGCGAGTTCCGTGATTCTCCGCAACGGCCCCGTTGATTACATCATTGTGACGAATCGTGACCATGCCCGCGAAGCGGCGAAGTACCAAGGGGAGTTTCATTGTCAGCTATACGTGCCGGAGGCCGACGCGCCGCAGATGGACCTCAAGCCGACCAAAACGTTTAAAGACGGGGAATTACTCCCGGGGGGGATCTGGGTGATTCAGCTGAAAGACCAGAAGTCTCCCGGCGAATCGGCGTTGTTCATTCAGCAGGGGCAGGGCGTGCTGATTGTCGGCGATGCGTTGATCGGGAAGCCGGCCGGCTCCGTCAGTCTCCTGCCGGCTGAAAAATATGTCGATGTGACAATGGCTCAAGAAGGACTGCGTCGTCTCCTCAAGTACAATTTCGATAGTTTGTTGGTCGGCGACGGGGCCTCGATTCTCACCGGCGCCAAGCAGGCGGTCGAACGGGTGTTCCAACCCTTATCATGACGCTACGCAACGGACTCTCCGAAGAACTCAATCGCCAGGGAAACGAGCATTTTTCGCGCGGGTTCTATACCGATGCCTATACCTGCTATGCAAAGGCGTTGGAATGCGACCGGTTGACCGGGGATCAACGGGCGTTGGCCGCCACGCTGGGAAACCTCGGGAATATTTGCGCGGTCAGCGGGCGTCGTGAATCGGCCCAGACCTACTATCAAGAGGTGTTGGAACTCCAGAAGATTCTTGGGGATGACAAGGGCATCGGAACGACGTTGGGAAATTTAGGGAATCTCAGGGCCGATGCGGGCGAATGGGATCGCGCCCAGGCCTATTATCTCGAAGCGTTGGATCTCATGTGTCAGGCTCACGATGAGGCAGGCAAGGCGGTGCTGTTTTCGGATCTTGGGTTGGTCGCACGCGAGACCAAAGAGTACGGGCAGGCGATTGGATACTATGAACAGTCGTTGGTCCTGATGCGGCGGTTGGGGAATGAGGGTGGCGTGGCCGATGCCTGGCGCATGATCGGTCGAACATTTTTGCTCCAGCAGCGCTACGACGACGCCATCGCCTGTTGCCAGACCAGCCAGTCGATTGCGGAGCGATCGCGCGATGAGCTGCGGACAGGCGGCGCGCGCTATGTGCTGGTCCAATGTTATGAAGCGACCGGCAAGTTGCGTGAGGCTGCGGATCTCCTTGAACTGGTGGTGCGGATGGATCGCAAATATCAGCTGCCTAAACTTGAAGAGAATATCCAACGGCTGGCGGCCTTGCGTGCCAGCCTCGCGGGGCAGGATGGGGCACCGCCTCATCGAAAGACACACGCATGAGTGAGGGAGCTTCGACGGCGTGGGCCGCTCTCAGAGCCTCGCTGGCCCCCACCTTTCCACAACTACTGGAATTGGAAGCGGGAGGTGCGTTGTCGATGGATCTTGGTTCCGACGGATGGCTGTTGGAACTCACGCCGGACGGGCGGCTGCTCTGCCAGTATGGAGTGGCGATTGATGATGTGATGACCCTTCTATCCGATGGGACGCCGGAGGATCTTGGCACCGACGAGATCGCGAAGCAGGCCAAGTATTTCATCCAACCGGCCGTCTCAAAGTATCGCGCGGTGCTGTTGAAATCTGGATTTTCAGAACAGACCGAGATGAACGAAGAGTATGTGGCTGTTCGTTTCGAACGGAGCGTGGACGTGACAAATCCTATGGCCCTGCAGGATTTGATGCGCTGGTGCGTGCGAACGATCGGCGTGCCCAAGTGAGGAGGCGAATCGCCACGTTCGATGATTTGCGCGATGCGATTATGGCATACCGGTTGCCGCGGGTCCTGATCGCCGCCCTTGAGCTGAACCTCTTCACGGCGATCGGGACGGATACATGGACGGTTCCTGAGCTGGCCCGTGACGTGAAGGTCAGTGAGCGGGGGCTGGCCATTCTCTGCCGGAATCTCGCGATGGCCGGCGTGCTGAAGAAAAAGGGCGAGACCTATACGAACAGCCGGTTGGGTGCCACGGCGTTGAACGCACACCATGCGGCTTATCGGGGGGACTATCTCCAGCTGGTCACGAGCCATTGGGCTGATTGGGGGCGCTTGCTGGAATCGGTGCGGAGTGGCTTACCGCTCGATCACGATGAGCCGGAAGAGCCGGACTATCGTCGTCGGTTCACGTGGGCGATGCATCACCGGACCCTGGAGACGGCTCCGAAAATTGCGGCTCAGATTGACTTGCGTGGCGCGCGAACCCTGCTCGATCTTGGCGGCGGTCCCGGCACCTATGCCATGGCCTTCCTCGCAAAGAATCCCACGCTCCGTGCTACGGTGTGCGACCGCGCCGCAGCCCTCGCCGTGGCGAAGGAGATTGCGTCGACTCACAAGGCCGGTGCGCGACTCTCTTTTCTGCCATTGGATATGATGACGGAAGCCATTCCAGGCACCTACGATGTCATCTGGTATTCGAACGTGCTGCACATCTATTCGCCGAAAGACAATCAGGCCGTGTTTCGGCGCGCGTTGGCTTCATTAAATCCCGGAGGCAGGTTGCTGATTCAGGATGCCTTTCTCCATGATCGAGACGGTCTGTTTCCTGAAGAGGCGAGTCTCTTCGCGATTTCAATGTTGCTGTTCACCGAGAAGGGCAATACCTATTCGGCAGCCGAAACGAGGGCCTGGTTGACGGATGCTGGGTTTGAACGGATCAAGGTCTTGCGGATGAAGAAGGGGACGGAGGACTGGGAGGGCGGGATACTGGCAGCGCGGTCCCCTGGAACGAATGAAAAAACGCGCGTCCGCCGAATAGGAGCAGTAGGAAGTTCAGGATCCCGCTCATCGTACTGAAGAGGAACAGGGCGCCGACTTCGCCATGTCCGCCTAGGATGCTCGTGATTGTGGCAAGGTCTAACGCCAACCCCACCGTTCCATAAATGACGCAGGCCATGGCAGTCCAGGTCCATCCGATCCGTACGAGGCCTGCGAGCGCTATAGGAAATGCGAGGAGATAGAGCATCCATCCGACTCGGCCGGCCTCCGTCGACGCCGGTATGAGCTGGGTGGTATTGGCTCCGATGAGACAGAGTCCCGCGAGCAGGCCGATCAGCGTCCAGGTGTGTCGCATGGATGGGATGATACCTGCGTCTGCCGTGCACTGCAACAGGACTAGCAGGATGCTGAACAAGTCCGCCAGCGCCACAGACCGTGGTGCGCGAAACGCGAGACACGCGAGAAAGGCGCGACGTGAATAAATTGGTTTTCTACCGCTTCTCGTCCGGCACCCCGTCTCGCGCGCCTAGATTTTCACACAGCCTGATAGGGTGCTCATAGCGGTGAGTGGGTGGTCGCGAGGGGTGATGGCGATGGCAGGTCCATCCGATAGCGAGGCTGAAACCTGTCTTCTGGTCTACGATGGCCAATGCCGCCTCTGTGTTACCGCGAAGAAGGGCCTTGAGCGACTGGAGACTCACACGGATGCCACCCCGATACGGATGGTCCCCTATCAGAGCGAAGAGGCTCAGCAGGCCTTGGGGGAGAGTTATCGGCCAGGTCGTCCCAACGCCGCCTTCCTGGTCCGTCCTAACGGGGAGATCGCCCGAGGGCTCGATGCCTTTTTGGCCCTCCTGCCGGGCCTCAAGGGTGGGCGGGTCCTCTCAGTACTCTTGAGTCTTCCACCGGTGAAGCCTCTGGGCTATCTGTTGTATTGGTTTGTGGCCCGGTACCGGTATTCCATCTTTGGCAAAGTTCCGCTTGCGGGGGGTTCCGGGAATCCCCGTATACCGAGTCGAGAAACACCTCACAAGTAGCCTATATTCCACCTGCAATACGAAATTCGGGGATCCCAAACCTCGAACTTCGGACCTCGAGTCTTGATCCCTCGCTCGTTTCACCCCCCCCCGCACTCATTCGCCTATTCCGCGCGACTAGGTACGGCCCCCTCTTCCGAAGGGTTTTCTCCCCATAGTGGGGAATTTACGACGAAACGCGTCAATGCGAGACTCCAGCACAAGTGAGGGAGTACCGCACATGACGATCATCCAATGGCTGTCTGAGACGAGGGGTGAAGTACGGGACTGGTTCAGGTCGATTCGGCGTGAGTTGGTGCCGGTGTCTGTGTATAAGGAGCGGTGGATTGCCGGGCGGACGAGAAAGGCTTTCTGCGGCGCGTTGATCGCCTGTGCCATGATCGGTCCGAGCCTTCCGCTGCCAGCCTGGACTGCAGACCTGTCGTCTTTCGCGCCAGTGAATCCCCGGACGGTCGTGGCAGCTGGTGTTGGGTATGAGAATGCCGAGACGTCGATGATTACCGTGAAAACCTATGATGCCGAGAACGGCGTGATCCTTTCCGAGGAATCGTATGAGTTGGATGTGAAAGAGGACGCAGCGTCTGCGGACAGTCAACCGCGTGAGCGGATTTTTGCGGGCGGAGTCGGTCCAGGGGTAGACGGACTTTCAGCGTTCACGCTCCGTGTCTATGACGCGGCCACAGGTCGGTTTCTCTGGGAAGGCCTCCTGAACCTCAATGGCGGCACTCAAGAATACAGTTCCACCCACCGAGTCGTGGCCCATCTTGTGGCGCCTCAGGCGACGGTGACCCGGGTCCACAGCCGAAGCGCCCTCGACGGTCAGCCCCAGTTTTTCCTCCGTGCCGTCGATCCGGCAACCGGGCAGCTTGTGTGGACCGACCAGTTCTCAGCCGGGACCGGCAGGTTTGCGCGCCCAGAACGTGTCAGTAGGGCCGTCGTTGGCCAGACAGAGGGGTTGGCTTCCCCATCTCAGCAGATCGAGTTTCGCATCCGAATGATGGATGATCGGGACCAACAAATATTGTGGGAAGACACAATCGAGCCGACCGTGGAGGAGACAGACGAGGTAATCGGGCATGATGCTATGGCCGAGAATCTGCCGGCTTGGCGTGGTGCGGGGCCCGAGGAGATGAACAAGGACGGGATTTAGTCGTAGCAGAACGGCTTTCGATTCCCCTGCGGATGCGGCAAGATCTCTGCGAGTTAGCTTTTCCTTCCGTGCTCCTGTAACTGATCCTTCCATCTGGACTGGAATTGCTCGTACGACAGTGCGAGCTGCGATTGCATGGCGGCAGAGAGTGTCTGCCTTGCCTTGAGGTGTACGAGAAGTTCTTGCACCCGATGCATGCCGAAGCGGTCGATCAGATAGTGCACGGCCGAGTTCGCCTCCAGATAGGCCACGGTCAGGGCTTCATCGGATAACCCTCCCCATGCTCCCTCTAAGGCAGGCAGAGGGAGCAGGGTAAACTTCTGTTTCTTCATGTGATCGAGATCCGGCCAGCGATCTCCGGACAATTCCATGGCTAAGCCTTCGTTGAACCAGGTCGGGACGGCGCTGCCGGAGGGGCCGAGGTGGTCGTGCAGGAGGGCGTGTACAAACTCGTGTCGTAGCACGCGTGTGAGCCAGGCACGGTCTGCCAAGGCGTCCTGCGCAGGAACCTGGATGCGTCCCAGCACGGGATCGAAGAGCCCATCGGCCCAGGCCGGGCTGCCGGTCGCGCTTTGGAACGCGGCCTTGGCTTGTAGGACGACGACGATGGTCTTCGACGGAAAGTGCCCAAATTTTGGGCCGATCTCGCGATAGGCCTCCTCAAGAATCTCCAACACCGCGGTCCCGATTGCCTGATCGGCTTCCCCGTCGAATTTCACGGTAAAGTGCGTGATGTCTCGGCTGGTGAGTCGCGCTTCGCTCTTTTCGGTTCCGCGGACTTTGGCCGTGACGGTGCGCAGATAGGATTGCACGGCGGGGTCATTGCCCGCGCGGGCGATAGCTTGATCGAGATGGCGAGCCGCTTCGCCGAACTGATCCCGTTCCTGAAAGAGATCGGCCAGGGCCAGATGGGGGAAGGGCTCGTTCGGAGCCAGGGCGACCAGCTTTTCCAGATAGTCCTGCGTCATGGTTGGATCGCGCAGTTCCCAGAAGGCATGGGCGAGGTTGAGATGAATGGTCGGGTTATGGGCGTCCAACGACGATGCCTTCCTAAATGCATATACCGAGGCTGTGGTGCCGCCGACTTTCTCGAGTTGAATGCCGAGATTATTCCATAGCACGGCAGCGTAAAGACGGGTCTTGGCCTCCGATGACACACTGGCCGGAAGATTGGCCAGTTTAGTTTCTGCTGCTTTGACGTCTCCTTTTTCGATCTCGTCGCGGATCGTCTCCAATAGTTCGTGATGCGTCGTTTCCGGGACCACGCTGGAATCGATCAGGCGAGTCTGTTTAGGCTCCAGTTCCGTTGGGCCATCATGACGCGGCTCTGGCGGCACGTCCCGTGAGTCTTCCATGATGGCAGTGGGTTGACCTGGTGGTGGCGTGGGCAGATAGGTCGGTTTGAACCAGGCTTGATAGACGATGAACAGCCCGATCAGGCAGGCGACGGGATACAATATGTGAGAAATGTTGCGACGGTACATACGCGCCTTATTCGAATGAATCTCAATGTAGCACCTTAGGGAGGCGCCACAAAGGAATGTCTGAAAACTGACAAGGCGCACGAGACTAGTTGATCTGGTTTCTTTGGTCTATTTGGTTGAACTAAGACTAACCAGATGAACAAAACAAACAAAATAAACCAGATCAACCAGTCCTGGTCGTTGAGGCGGGGCTGAGGCTGTGATACGATCCGCCACTGTGATACGGCGCTCTTCCGAGCCCAACCCCCCTGAACAGTTTCAGCAATGGCTGGACCGTGTCGCACGTCCGATCGAATTTGCGACTCGCGATGCCTTTGCACATCTGCCCACCGTCAAGAATCTGAATCGTTTTGTTTCCTCACAGGTGATGCAGGCCCTGTCAACTCGCGTCTATCCACGGGCTATTGAAGCGGCGTTACTCCAGCTGCGCGAGCTGTTTCTTGAAGACCAGCAGCGGCTCCCGGCAGAGAATCAGCAGCGCCGGCTGCAGGAAGCCACGGTCATTCTCGGGGTCTTGCGCAAGGCCGTTTGCGATTCGGCCCAGGCGTGGCATGAACCGGAGCCTGTCGTGGTGGGTGAATCTAGCATGAGTGAAACCCCTTCGCGGCCTTGGTGGGAACAGCCCATCCGTTTCGCGAAGGGAGTCGGCCCGAAACGCACATTGTTGCTCCAACGGTTCGGGATCGAGACGGTTGAAGATGCCCTGTGGACCGTGCCTTGGCGCTATGAGGATCGCTCGATCATGACCCCGATCGGGCAACTCGTGCCGGGTGTGCAGGCCTCGATCTGCGGCACGATCGTCCGAAGCGAGGCGAAGCGCGCCCGCAGTCGTCGACTCGCCATACTCGATATTGTGGTGGAGGATTCAACCGGGCGCCTTCAGGCGGTATTTTTCAATCAGCCCTTTCTCGAGACACTCTTTACCGTCGGGACGAGCGTCATGCTGACCGGGCGGGTGGTGGCCGGTGCGCAGGGGTGGCTTGATACGAGGATGGAAGTTGCGCAATACGAAGTGGTGGGTGTGGAGTCCGAGGCGTCGCTGCATGTGGGACGGATTGTCCCTGTGTACCACGAAACCAAGGGGTGGACTTCTCGACAGATGCGGGTGCTCATGAAAAGCCTGCTGGATACACATGTCGTCGAAGCGCAGGAGGTGTTGCCGGTTCCACTTCGCGCCCGCTATCGATTGTTGCCCATTCAACAAGCGATTCAAGAGGTGCATTTTCCTCCGCTAGGGACGGATGGAGGACAGCTCGATCGGGGCCTCACGCGAGCGCATCGGCGCTTGGCGTTCGAAGAGCTGTTTGTGCTTCAACTCGCATTGGCCTCGCGGCAACGAGTGATGAAGGAAGAGGTGAAACAGGTGCTGTTCAATTCGAAGACGCCGCTCCTCGGCAAGCTGGATCGGGCGCTGCCTTTTCAGTTGACCAAAGCGCAAGAGCGGGTGTCTCGCGAGATTCTGTCGGACATGACGTCGCGCAAACCGATGAATCGCCTGGTGCAGGGCGATGTCGGCTCCGGCAAAACCATCGTGGCGGTGCAGGCGATGGTGCTGGCCTGTGGATCGGGCTACCAGGCGGCACTGATGGCGCCAACGGAAATTCTTGCCGAACAGCACTATCGGACGATGAAAGAGCTGTTGGAACCGCTCGGGCTCTCCGTGGTGCTCGTGAGCGGTGGTGGCCGTGCGGCAGCGCGTAAAGCCGTGCGGGCGCAGGTGGCCTCGGGGACCGCGCAGGTCGTGATCGGGACCCATGCGGTCATTCAACAAGGCGTCACCTTTGCAAAGCTAGGACTGGCGGTGGTGGATGAGCAACATCGATTCGGCGTACTTCAACGGAAGACGCTCATTGAGAAGGGGTATAAGCCTGATGTGCTGGTGCTGACCGCGACACCGATTCCACGAACGTTGGCCATGACGGTGTACGGGGATCTCGATGTCTCGGTGATCGATCAGATGCCGCCTGGGCGAAAGCCGGTGCGGACATTTCTCTTGAGCGACAGTCAGCGGGGGCGGGCCTACCAGATTCTACGCGATGAACTGCGGAGCGGCCGTCAGGCCTATGTAGTGTATCCGCTCGTCGAAGAATCAGAGAAGACCGATCTGCAGGCGGCCCTGCAAGGCGCAGCACAGCTGCAAGCGGACGAGTTGGCCGGGTTTCGCGTCGGGCTGTTGCACGGCCGGATGAAGTCGGAAGAAAAAGAACAGGTCATGGCCTCGTATAAGAAGGGGGAGATTCAGGTACTGGTCTCGACGACGGTGGTGGAGGTCGGAGTCGATGTGCCCAATGCCACGGTTATGATGATCGAGCATGCCGAGCGGTTCGGCCTGGCGCAGTTGCACCAATTGCGCGGGCGGGTCGGGCGAAGCGGGCACCAGTCCTATTGTCTGCTGATGGCCTCGGGTGGGGTGTTGTTTCGATCGAAGAAGCCCAAAGAAGCAGGAGAACTGCCATCGGTGGCTCGGGAGCGGCTGGACGCGCTCGTGCGATCGACCGACGGGTTTGTGATTGCCGAGGAAGATCTCCGCATTCGCGGGCCCGGCGAGTTTTTTGGATTCCGGCAGTGGGGCATGCCGGAGTTTCGCGTCGCAAACCTGGTGCGGGATGTCGAGCTGCTCCGGCAGGCGCGGCAGGAGGCCTTTGCACTGTTGCTGCAGGACCCACAGCTGAAAGCGCCGGTGCACCGTACCTTGCGAGAGATGATGTTGCGGCGGTGGGAAACGAAGTTGGATTTAGGGTCGGTGAGTTGAGGCGGGGGATGGGTGAACCATGCATCTCCCGGCTTCTCAGAGCGACCCTTCCGGAGTCGGCCGGAGGGAAGCCTTCGGAAATTCCCTCGCAGACTCGGTCAGTTTCCGTTTTCCTTTCCGGTCGACTCTCGGTGGGGCCCCGCTCTTTCAGCGATGGAGCCGCATGGTTCACGCATCCCCCGCCTGGTGGAGTGGAGAGTTAGGAGAAAATGGGATTACTGAAACGGTTGAAACATGACTTGAAGGCGGGGTTGGCGACGTTGCGCCTAGGTACGGCGCAGGCGGCGAACCGTGCGTTAGAAGAAACAGAACTGCTGAGAATCCGGCTCGAAATCCGCAAGCTCGACCAGCAATTGAACGAGTTGTATCGGGAAGTCGGCGAGCGAGCGGTCAGCCTGGGCGAGGTGGGCGAACCGAGTGAGCGTGTCCTGTATGACGCGGACATCGGTCGACTCGTCAAAGAGATCCAAGAACTCAAAGACGCACGCGAGAAGCTTGAAGCGGAGATGACGGAGGTTCGGACCGACGTATGAACGATTCGGTACGCCCACTGCGTCTCGCCGGCATAGATATCGGCACCCTCACCTGCCGGTTGTTGATTGCCGATCTGCTGCCTGGCGGGCGGCTGAAAGAAATACGATCTGAGCGACGAATTCTCAGGCTGGGCGAGGGCGTCGATCAGACAAAGCAGCTGAGCGCTGTGGCGATGGATCGGGTGCTGCACTGCCTCAGGGAGTGGCGGGAGATGATCGATGGCTCTCATGTCGATGCCGCGGCGGTTGTTGCGACGAGCGCAGTGCGTGATGCGGCGAACCGTGATGAGTTTCTCGATCGCGTAAAGCGCGAAGTTGGCTTCGAGGTCGAACTGATCTCAGGAAAAGAAGAAGCTAGGCGGACTATGCTGGGCATTCGCTCAGGCTTGTCCATTGGCGTGACCGACGTGCTGGCCCTCGACATCGGCGGCGGCAGCACCGAGTTTATCCTGGATCAGCCTGGCCAGAACCCGGTTGTGCAATCAATCGATGTAGGCGTCGTCCGGCTCTGTGAACGACTCCTGCATCACGACCCTCCGACCGATGGAGAAGTGCAACAGGCGCGCGAGTGGATTGCGCGAGAAACCAGAGCTGCGGTCGCCGACATGGGCCACTATCAGACAGCCTCCTTCGTCGGCACAGCCGGAACGATCACCAGCCTAGCCGCCATGGCCCAGAAACTTCCCGCCTACGAGCCGGCAAGAATCCACAACTATCAGTTGCAGCTCACCATGATTCAAGAACTTGAGCATACTCTATTGAGCCGCAAGAAAACTGACCGAGCCGGTCTGCCTGGCTTAGAAAAAGGCCGCGAAGAAGTCATAGCCGCTGGCGCGATCATCATTCGGACAGTGATGGAGACGCTGGGAAAGTCGAGTGTGCTGGTCAGCGACCTGGGGTTGCGGGAAGGAGTCCTGTTGGATTTAGCAACCCGGACAGGATGACGGAGAAGTCGCAGCGCGGGCGGAGCAGTAGGACGTGGGTGCGATAGTGCAAGAACGAGGGCGGCCGATGAAGGAGTTGGTGAACAATGGCTTCTGACACCTTTTTTCTTCCGAATGATTTTTTTCCGTGCTCTCCCCTTTTAGTTTCAAGCAGGTGACCAGATTGCCTTTCATTGCGCGCGTCCAACGAGGGGAGTCCGCGACCGCGCGTTGCGCGAGCACAGAAGATCGTCAGGCTCCATCCCCTCCTCTGTCCCGGGAGTACAGGGACTGGCCTTGCACCCTGTTCTCCTAATTTTTCGAGTAACAAGACTTTGAAGTCGAGGAGGCCGAACTAGGCAGGATCTACTGCGTTGGAGCATTAGGCTTGACGGCTAGTAACCAATATGGATATTATTTGGCGTGATTAAGTCTTTCCGCGACGCGAACACCGAGAGAATATTTAATCGCGAGTTCGTGAAGAGATATCCGCGAGAGATTCAGCAGCGAGCGTTCATGAGGCTCAATGCGATCGACGCGGCTGTTAGGCTGGAGGATCTTCGGCTGCCACCTTCAAGCAGGCTTGAGGCGCTGAAGGGTGACCGCAAGGGAGAGCATAGTGTCCGTATAAATGACCAGTGGAGAATTTGTTTTCTGTGGCGAGATGGGCATGCTGAACGAGTGGAGATCGTAGATTATCATTGAGGAGGATCTATGGCTAAGTCCCGCATTGCCTCAATACATCCCGGTGTCTACCTCAAAGAGATTCTCGATGAGTTGGGCCTGTCCCAGTATCGCTTAGCCCAGGAACTTGGTGTTCCTGCCATGCGGATCAGCCATGTGGTGCGTGGGCAACGTCCCATGAACGCTGAGTTGGCGTTACGGCTTGGCCGGTATCTCGGCCAGAGCCCGCGCTATTGGCTTCATCTGCAAAGCCGCTATGCTCTGGATATGGCCGAAGATCGGGTGGGTAGTCGAGTGATCAGGGAAGTTCGTCGGTCTACAGCTGTTGCGTAGGGCAGAAACTCTTTATTTCGCTGCTGGGTTCTACTCCTTGCGCGTTACATTTCACGCCTCACGTTTTATTTCTGGGAGTACCACCGATACCCTTTGTTCTCAGAGAAGTTGGCTTTCGGGGCCCCGCCAGGCTTTTCGAGTAACAAGACTTTGAAGTCGAGGAGGCCGAACCAGGCAGGATCTGCCACGTCGTGGTAGTGGCAGCCGTGGAGTTTCGTGAGCATATCGCCCAGCGCCTGCTGCAATTCTTTCTCCTGGTAGGCTCGCACGGTGAACGGCCTGTTTATGGCCTGACAGAACCGCTGAATCGTGTAGGCCGCGCCAGTGCAGAGCACTTTGCTGTCTGGTTTGATGGCAAGAAACTGGGGCAGCGAGAGATAGCGCTCTTGAAAGCCCAGCCAACGCACGGCCTGGCGCAGGTGGCTGTACTGGACTTCGTACTCCGTGTGGCCCGGCAGCTTGACCGGTGCCGGCCAGCCTTCTTCGATCCCGAATTCAGTGAGAAAGGCCCTGCCACCCGGTTTCAACACCCGCCACAGTTCTGCCACGAATCGAAAGGGGCCGAGGTTGAAGATCACGTCTTCTGGCAGGTCCGTGCCCAGCGGCAGCCGCACGCGTCTGATCCAATCCAATGCTTCCTGATGCTGCGGCCTGTCGCTTGTTCCTTCCTGAAGCTCTGTCCTGCTCAACTTCACCGGGGTCATGTCGGCCATGTTCTCGTTGTCGATGACGAGGTCGACGGAGTGGTCTTTAAAGGGCAGCCATTCGCCGTTGGCGCGGGTGCCGATGCCGCTCCAGCCCCCAGCCTTGGCGCGGCTGACTTGTAGCGAGAGGAAGGGTTGTGTGATGTCGAGGGAGATGTACCGGATGGTCTGTTTTTCAAACGGCAAGAGTTCCTTGCCCAACTCACGGGCGAGGTATCCGAGTCCGCCGCCTACTTCCAGGATTACGTGGGGTTTGGGCGTGAACCAGCCCAGCTTCCGCAACTGCCGCATGAGCAGGCGGCCGTAGGTCAGGCCGTTGAGTGTGTCGTTCGGCTCCCGGAAGAGATGCGAGACAGTGGTTTCGATCAGGTCGAAGTGGCCGTCGTCTCCACCGCTGTCGGTCAGTTCGTGGTGATGAAAGCCTTCTAGATGCTCTTCCCCCTCGAACCCGTCCTGTCCTGACCAGCCTTCCCGAATTTGTTGAAGGAGCAGATCCCACTTGGCCTTGTGGCGGTGGCCACCCGGGGGCTCTGTGCCGAAGTAGCACAGCGAGTAGGTGTATAGTCCCGAGGATTGATGGTACAAGTATTAAACCATCAATGAAGGAGACTCTATGGGACAGATATTACACAGGAGCGCCCGCACGACAGAGGCGGTGCGTCGAGCAATACAAAATAGTCAAGA
>Ga0163153_10000117_pt1 | contig 131642 bp, 99 predicted proteins | sample OliLakLV19MP6IB1_FD_148629 | JGI IMG/M metagenome (GOLD analysis project Ga0163153, IMG submission 148629) | Freshwater microbial mat bacterial communities from Lake Vanda, McMurdo Dry Valleys, Antarctica - Oligotrophic Lake LV.19.MP6.IB-1 | ecosystem: Environmental > Aquatic > Freshwater >... | reverse complement strand
ATGAACCACGCTCGGGAGACGCTCTTCCGGGCCATCACCAAGCGGGAACCAGGAGCAGCCTGACCCAGAATCACCCCGTCGCGGAAACGGGGACCCGTTCAGGCTCATTTCGCCATTGGAAAATACTCTCGGGAGACGGGGCGTTGCAGAAGTAGACTCGTCGGCGCGAGTTCAAGCCGGGAGGAGGAGGGGCGATCGGACGCGAGACGACGCCGCTTCCGTCGACGCTCCCCGGCGGGCTCCGCATCGTGAATCTCCCTTCGGCCGACGCCGATCCGCTGAGCGAAGCTCCGCTCGTGGTGTGAAACGATCAGGCGCTCGGGAATCCCGACATCTTGTCGATTCGCTCGACCGCGCTCCAGGTCAGCCCGTCGTCGAACACCGGGACGACGGGGCGGCGCTGCGAGTAGTGGGGATGCGGCAGGGAGCGCCCGGACGAGGCAGAGGCAGAGGCGCGGGGCCGAGCGCAACCCGGCGCGACGCGCGGTTTGCATCGAGCGTCGACAACAATCTACGCCTCTCCAATAAATATCCTTGACATGTTTTGTGTTTCACAGTTTCGAAGATCGCGCTTCCATAAACATGCGCCGTCCTCGAGACACATAGCGACGACGAGTGGTGATATCAGCTCTCCGGGCCCGCTCGGGATGTCCGCCAACTCGTTCGCACGCGACGAGCCTCCGCCGAGCCTCGCGGAACGTCATGATATATAGGTTGTATGAACAACCACATCGATACAAATCAGGCGCGTGTTCTCAGCCCTTCCCAACCTTCTTCGTCGAGCCTCTCGTCATTGAGCGACCGTGAGCTGCTCTCCCGAATCCCAACGCTCGCGTCGCGTGAACGGGCGGCGACTGCGGCGTTGGTTGCGCACCTGGCCGAGCTGGAAGCGCGTCGCCTCTATCTTGGCCAAGGATGTTCGTCGATGTTCGCCTACTGCGTGCAGGTACTCCACTTCTCGGAGTGCCAGGCCTACGCGCGGATCGAAGGGGCGCGTGTTGCGCGGCGGTTTCCCGTCGTACTCGTGATGCTCGAGCGCGGCGACGTCCACCTCTCCGCTATCGGTCTGCTCGCGCCCTGTTTGACCGAAGCGAATCACCTCGAGCTGCTCGCTGCGGCCCGACACAAGACCAAGCGAGAGGTCGAACGGCTGGTCGCTGAGATCCGACCCCGCCCGACGGTTCCGGACTCGATTCGAAAAGTCCCCGAAGCTCGCGCGTCTCACGGGTCGCTGGACCATCCACGGGTGGAAACGGCCTCGCCGGAAACTGACGACCCCCAGACCGGCGCGATGATTCTCGGCGAGAGGGCGACCGCGCTGCGGTCGGAGGCGCTGTGGTCGGAGGCGCTGTTCTCGCGGCCGGATACGATCGGTGGTCTGGCGGGACGCCCAGCCTCGCGGCGTTCCGGAGTGGAGCCGCTCGGCGCCGAGCGCTGGAAGGTGCAGTTCACCGCGAGCTCGGAGGTCCTGGAGAAGCTACGTGTGGCGCAGGATCTCCTTCGACATCAGGCGCCGGATGGCGACCTCGATCGTGTCTTCGACCGGGCGCTCAGCGCGCTCGTCGAGCAGTTGTCGCGATCGAAGTTCGCGGCGGCCAGTCCGCGTCGCGCGAAACGCGGCGTGTCTGTGCCTGCACAGCGCCCGGACGTCCAGATCGCCGTCCCGTCCGCCGGCCCAGCCGCCGCCGCCGCCGCGGCCGCCACGCTGCCCGCCGTGCAGATCGACCGATCAGAAGCCGCCCCACGACGAACTCGACACATCTCCGCCGACGTTCGTCGCCGGGTCTGGCAGCGAGACCTGGGCCAGTGTGCGTTCGTCGGCGAGCGGGAGCGACGGTGTCGAGAACGCGGGTTTCTGGAGTTCCATCACGTGACGCCGTTCGCACGGGGTGGAGGCGCGAGCGTCGAGAACATCGAGCTGAGATGCCGCGCTCACAATCAGTACGAAGCGGACCTGTGCTTCGGAACTGGGTCTGGACCCAGTTGAGGACGGGTCTGACTCTGATCCAGTCAGGTGTCGACGGTGAGTTGACCGGCGTTTGGCTCGGCAGCGCCAGGTGCTGCGGCGCTGAATCGGCGCCGCGCGAAACGGCCGCCCTCGATGGTTCACTGCGCTACTCGCCAGTGCCGACCCCGCGCCGAGCGATTCACGCTGCGCCATGCGCCACGCGCCACGCTTCGCGCCGCGCTTCGCCGCGCCGGCGCTACTTCCTGTACTTCGCCTGGTAGAGCTGGATCGTGAATCCCCCGGGCGCCTTGAAGTAGGTGACGTAACCGTAGCCGTGGTCCTCGGCCTCTTGGGTGAACTCGACGCCGCGGGCGCGGAGTTCGGTCATGGTCGCGTGGAGGTCGTCGCAGTAGAACGAGATGTCGGCCGCGCCCGAAGGAACCTCTTTCCCGTCAGTGGGATGGACGCCGAGGTCGCCCTCGGGCGCGTCGAAGATGATCCATCCCTCCCCGACATCGGTTCCGGACAAGCCGAGCTTCTCGCGAAGGAACGCACGCAGCTCCACCGCGTGGGTCGAGTAGAACATCGAGTGGACTCCGCGGATCATGCCGGCGCCTCCTCCTGACTTGTGAGTTTGGTCGCGCTTGCCCCGACGCGACGATCGGTCTCCATCAACGCGCGAGAATAGTAAGAGGGGCCACCCGACGGAGCAACGCCCGATGGAGCAACGACTGGTGGAGCAACGCCCGGACGAAGCACCACTCGTGCGATCGAGTCTTGCCCCTCGCCCGTGGCCCGCTAGACTCCGTCGGCGTGCCCCCTTCATCGAAATCCTCATCGAAACCGCCCTCGGGGTCGGCGGCGAACTCCGCCGCGAAGAATCCGCGCGCGCGCTCCACGAAGCGCGCCTCCCGCTCCCCGATCGCCGTCATCGACATCGGCTCCAACTCCGGGCGCGTCGTCGTACTGGATGGCTCCAGTTCTCACGGCTTCGACGTGCTGTCGGACGGTCGCGCGTCACTCCGACTCGCGCGCGATATCGGACGCACCGGAAAGCTCTCTCCCGCCGCGATCACGCGCACGATCTCGGCCCTGTCCGACTTCAAGCGCCTCGCCGAGGGCGCGGGCGCATCGAGCATCTTGGCCGTCGCCACCTCCGCGGTCCGAGAAGCAGAGAACCAGGCCGAGTTCCTCCGGCAGATCAAGAAGGAGCTGGGACTGAAAGTCCGCGTGCTCTCCGGCGACGAAGAGGCCGAGTACGCGTTCCTCGGCGCGGTGGAGGGACTGCCGATTCGGCATGGCCTGCTCTTCGATCTGGGCGGCGGCAGTCTCGAGGTCACGCACTTCCGCGATCGCCGGCTCAAACGCACGTGGACCCTGCCGCTCGGCGCGCTCCGCTTGACCGACCGCTTCCTGGTGACCGATCCCCCGTCGCGCGGGGAGATGCGCCGCCTCCGCGAACATGTCCGCAAGACGTTCGCCCGCGAGCGCATTCCTCGGCTGGCGCCCGACGAGATCCTGGTCGGCACCGGCGGATCGACGCGCAACCTCGCCAAAGTCGATCGCCGCACGCACCCCTACCCGATCTCGCGGCTGCACGGGTATCTCCTCTCGGGCCGTCGCCTGGAAACGCTTGGCGCGCGGTTGGCGTCGCGAACGCGCGACGCTCGGGCGGCTGTCCCCGGCCTGAATAGCGACCGGGTCGATTCGATCGTGGGCGGAGCGATCTGCGTGGAAGCGGGGATGGCTGCGGTCGGCGCCGATTCGCTTCTCGTCTCGGGTCAGGGGATGCGCGAAGGGCTTGCCTTCTCCCTCACCCGGCCGCGTCTCCTCTCGATCGCGGAGGTCCGAGCCGCCTCTCTGGAGGCGCTCCTGACTCGCTTCGCCAGTTGGAGCGCGCCTCGCGCCGAGCGTCGGGCCGACCTGGCGCTGAGGCTGATGAAGAGCCTCGATCCCGGTGTCGACGGCGAGATCCGCGCCGCGTTGGAGCTGGCGGCGCGCGCTTTGGACATCGGTCGGAGCGTCGACTACTATAACCGCCATCGTCATGCATCCATGATCCTGACGGCCATCGATCTCAACGGTTACGCCCAACGCGAAGTCGCGCTGGCCGCGGCGGTGGTGAGTCTCGCCGGCGACGAAGAGGGGCTGTTGGAAACGTATCGGCCCCTGCTCCGCGGCGAGGACGAAGCCTCGGTGCTGAAAGCTTCGGTCGTGCTCACCCTGGCGGATGAGATCGAACAGCGCGTGCCGCTCGGTCAAGCCGCGAGCTACTCGTGTCGTCTGGGTGAAGATGCGATCACGCTGCGCGCCCCCTCGCTCGACGCTTGGAAGCCGCGCCCGCTCCTCGATCGATTCAGGCGCGGCTTCGGCCGCGAGTTGCGCGTCTCTCGTCCTTCTGGGGTGCAGAAAGGAAAGCGGCTTTGAGTTCCGTGGGCGAAACCCCTCTCAGGGGCAAGCTCTTCATCGTCGAAGGAGTCGACGGATCCGGGAAGAGCACGCAGATCGATCTCCTGCACAAGTGGCTGGTCAGTCAGGGCTATCTCGTCGTTTTCAGCGAGTGGAACTCGTCGCCGATCGTGAAGGCGACCACGCGCCGCGGGAAACGCGAGAAGCTGCTGACGCCGATGTCCTTCAGCCTGATCCATGCGGCCGACTTCGCCAGTCGAGTGCACATGCAGATCCTGCCGGCGCTGGAAGCGGGCGCGCTCGTGCTGGCGGATCGCTACGTCTATACGGCGTTCGCGCGCGACGGCGTGCGCGGCGTGCACAAACCGTGGCTGCGCAAGCTCTACTCCTTGGCCCCGCAGCCGACGATCGCCTTCTACTTCGACGTGCCGCTCGACGAGGCGATCCGCCGCATCCTCGAGGGCCGGCCCGCGCTCAAGTTCTACGAGGCCGGCATGGATCTCGGTTTGAGCGAGGACCCGTACGAGTCGTTCCGGATCTTCCAGGGGATGATCCGCGAAGAGTACGACCGCATCGTCGAGGAGTTCGGCCTCGTGCGGATGGACGCGACGGAGCATCTCATCCGCCAGCAACAGCGGATGCGACAGTTGGTGCTGCCGCATCTCGACGGCGTGCTTCGTTTCGACGGCGGCGAGATCAACACGGCGCTGACCCGGGCGGGACTGCTCGGCCGGTACCTGGACGAAGACGACGTCCGCACCGAAGAGATGTGACCGTGATCGCAACCGTGACCGTGATCACAGAGGAGATCGGCGCGCGATGAGAGAGATCCGCTTCTACGGGCATCAGCCTCCCGGCTTCGGCGAGCGAAGACTCCCGGGTCGGTTGATCGCGATCGAAGGGACCGACGGCGTCGGCCGCTCGACCCATGTCGCCTTGCTCAAGGAATGGCTGGAGGCGCGCGGCTACGGCGTCCTCGATACCGGCTTCACCCGATCGGATCTCGCCGGGCCGGGCATCCAGCGCGCCAAGCAGGGGCACACGCTCGATCCGGTCACGTTGAATCTCTTCTACGCGACCGATTTCTGGGATCGCCTGGAGCGACAGGTTCTCCCCGCGCTCAAGGCCGGCATGGTTGCTCTGACCGATCGCTACATCTTCTCGCTCATCGCGCGCGCCGTCGTGCGCGGCGTCTCCGCCGATTGGATGGAAAACCTCTACGGCTTCGCGCCAGTCCCCGACCTCGTCGTCTATCTGGACATCGATCCGCCGCATCTCGTACCGCGCGTGCTCTCCTCGACCGGCTTCGACTACTGGGAATCGGGCCAGGACTATCTCCCCGGCGACAGTCTCTTCACCAACTTCATCGATTACCAAGCCAGCTTGCTGGAGACCTTCCGCGGTCTCGCCGCCAAGTACGAGTTCAAGACCCTCGACGCCCGCGGCTCCGTCTCCGACGTCTTCCAGTCGCTCTGTCTAGAGATCGAACCGTTGTTGCGCGAAATGGACGCGGAGGCGGAACTCAATGAAATGCGCTGATGGATCGCGGCCGCCGCGATCCATCAGCGCATCCTCTTCTACCCCAGCTCCAATCTTCTCCCCAACTTGGCCCCTGGAGCCCCCTTCTCCCCGAAAGCCCCTCCCATGAAGAGCCCCACGCTCCTTACCCTCACCCTTACTCTCACTCTCCTCCTCGCCGCCGCGCCTTCCTCCGCCGCCTGGCCCACCGACCCCGCCCTGAACCTCGCCATCGCCGATCGCGCCGGCGAACAAGTCGTGCCCAAGATCGCCGTCGCCCCCGACGGCCGCACCTACGTCGCATGGTTCGACAACGCGGCCGGCAGCTACGACGTCTACCTGCAACACTTGGACGCGGCGGGCAACGAAGTCTGGCCGCACAACGGAATCGTGGTCAGCTCGCACGCGCAATCGACTTCCCTCGTCGGTTGGGACCTGATCGTCGACTCGCAGGGGAACGCGGTGGTGACCTTCACCGACACGCGTGACGGCGGCGATCTCGATGTCTTCGCCTATCGCATCGACGCCGCGGGGACGTTCCTCTGGGGCGCGAACGGCGTGCAGCTCTCGTTCAACTCCGACTACGAGCCCTCGCCCACGGTCTGCGAAGCATCCGACGGCGACTTCGTCTTCGTTTGGCCGTGGCTGCCCAACGGCGATGGCGCGCTCGAGATGCAGCGCCTCTCCCCCGCCGGCGCGCCTCGTTTCGCCGTCGGTGGAATCAGTATCGCGAGCGCGCCGGGCGAATCGCCCGCCTTCTGCCAGGTCCTTCCTGGCGACGCCGCGAGCGTTCTCGTGGGCTATGTCCGCGACATCGACACCTTCGCCGCGCCGCGCCGCGCCACGTCAGGATGGTGCGCGTATCCTCGACCGGTTCGATTGTCTGGGGACCGCTCGCCGTTTTCGACCAGGCCTCGGTTCCGATCGCCCATCTTCCGCAGATGCAGAGCGACGGCGACGGCGGGGCCGTCATCTGGTGGCACCGGAGCATCTCGAACGTCTTCAACTCCTGCGTGCAGCATGTCTCGAGCGCCGGCGCCGAGCTGTGGGGACACAACGGCGTCACCGTCTCGACCTTGGTCGGTCGCTATCACATCAATCCGACCTGCACGTTCGACCCCGAATCGGGCGCCACCTACTGCTTCTGGAATGAGGAGACGACCAATCAGAACCAGTGGGGCATCCGCGGGCAGAGGTTTCTGGCCGACGGCACGCGCAACTGGGGCACGGACGGCATCGCCTTCGTTCCGATGCGCCCGACGTTCCGCTCCTCGCCACGAAGCGCCAGGCCCGGTTTCGCCCTCGCCACGGCAGTCCCCACGGTCGTCTACGCCGAGCAACCCACCGGCGCCTTCGGAGACGAACGCGTCCACGCTTTCTGCCCCGAGATCGACGGCGCCACCAACTGGGGCCCCGTCGACGTCGCCACTACCCTCAGCACCAAGTCACGCCTGCCCCTCGCCGTCGACGTCTCAGGCACCGTCCGCGTCATCTGGGAAGACGACCGCAACGGCACACCCGATGTGTACGGACAGGCGATCCGCATCGACGGGACCTTGGGCGCCGCGACGACCGATGCGCCGGAAAACTCCGACGGGTTGGTCCCGATCTCGCCCGCCAGCCTCTCCGCGTGGCCGAATCCGTTTCGGATGTCGACCCGCATCGCCGTTCCGAGCTCTGCGACGGCGATCGACATCACCGATGCAACTGGCCGCCTCGTGCGACGGCTCGTAGTCCGGCCCGGCGACCTCTCGGTTTCATGGGATGGGCGCGATGCGTCGGCGGCGGCGCTTCCTGCAGGCGTCTACTTCGCGAAAATTGTCGGAGGCAGCGGGACTACCCGCCCCATCACCGTGCGACTGACCCGGGTTCGGGAGGGCGCGGCGACAGCGAATCGAGACATCCTCGCTGTCGAGTTCGATGTAGGCCGCATGGTCGATCAGGTCGAGCGCTGCTCGCGGCGAGATCTCGAGGAGGCGTCTCACCTAGCGACCGGGGGCTTGGCTCTCAGCTCTTTGGCTCGGGCAACAACATCCTTGCGGAGCTGCTTCCAAAACTCGGGCGTCACTTCGACCGGGGCGCCGCTCTCGAGACCTTCGAGAAGAAGGTGCTCGAGTCGCTCCTCATCTCGCCGTTTCCGGTCTTCTCGGATGAGTTCCCGGAGGTACTCGCTCGCATTGCCGTACCCGCCGTTGGCGACCACCGCGTCGATCCACTCGCGAAGCGACTCGGGCAACGAGATATTGAGTGAGGTCATGTCCCGCAGCCCTCCATCTCCCTAGTATCGGCGAAATGGCAGATTCTGTCGACTTCTGCCATGCTGCATCCCACCTGTCGGCACACCGACCAAGAGACGCCCGGGCACTTGAGTCGCATCCTTCATATCTACCAATCAGTTACAGTCCAGAGACGCGACGAGCCTGGGTGGGGTGGACCCGGATTCGCGTGCCGAGGGCGCCACTTCTGCTACCCCGCCAACTCCCGTAGCACCCGCGGCGGCAGCAGCGTCACGAGCGCGCCGAGGCCGGAGATGGGCGCCTCCGCGAAATGCAGCCAGGCGACGCCGCCCTTCTTGAATTCGAAGAGGGACGCGGCGTTCTCGCCGGAGAGCCACGCGGCGGTGAGGATCGAGAGGCTGGGCTCGTGGCCGACCAAGGCGACCCGTTTCACGCGCGCGTGCGGGCGCAATGCTTCCTCGACACGTTCGAACGTCGCGTCGACCTCGAGCGCGCGGCAGCGGCGCGGCGCGGGCCAGCCGGCCTCCTCGGTCAAGATTCCCGCCGTCTGCCAGGCGCGCGCGAAGGGACTGGAGAGGACGACGTCGACCCTCGGGATGACTTTGCGCAGGCCGCGCGCGGCGCGACGGAAACGCTTCGCGCCTTCGGGGGTCAGCGGCCGCTCGGAGTCGTCGGGCCACTGGATCGCGTCGCGCTCGAAGGCGATGGCATGACGGACCAGGATGAGGTCCACGGTCTCAGAGCCCCGGTTCGTCGCGAGTCGCGGCTGCCGCGAGCGCGGCCACTTCGCGACGCAGCGCGCGCCACGCCTTGCCGCGCACGAGTCGCGCGCGCCGACGGACACGTCGACGTCCGCGCTTCGATTCGCTCCGCGCCTGTTCGATCAGTCGGCCGAGCGCGACCAATCCTTCAGACGGAAGACTCGACGCCAATCGCGGGTCGTTCCAGAGCGCGAAGGCGATCGAGGCGTCCTGCACCTGTCCGAGCAGATCTTGCAGCGGGACCAGCCGGCGGGCGTAGGCGCGCGCGACGGCGCCGTAGATGGGATTCGAGAACTCCACCGCGTAGCGCAAGCGCTTGCCGAGGATGCGCGCCTGGTGGAACTCGCCGACCGGAGAGGTCGACGCGAGTCCGCGGAGGGCTCGCTGCAGTTTGCGGCGGCGGCGGCGCAAACGCTCGGGGAGAAAGAGCGCGGCGGAGAGCTCGCCGTCTTCGCTCGCGCGAGCTTCACCGGCGTGGAGGAACTGCTCGTAGGCGCGGAAGAGGCGCGCGGTTTTGACGCGGTCGAGCCGCTCGATCATGCGGCGGCGCAGCAGTCGACGCCGGCGCTCGAGCCCCGCGAGCACTGCGTTCAGTCCCGCGCTCGTGCCGGCCTTCTCCTCGGCCGCCGCGGTACGATCGACAGCCGCGAGCCGAGCCTGCAGCTCGAGCGCGAGGACATCGAGATCTCGCACGGCGCCGAGCGACTGTCCTACGCGTCGCCACGCCGCGTTGAACCGCTCGCCCGACAGCGGGAGCGCATCCGCGAAGAACGAGAGCGACGCGCGTGTCCGCCGCGTCGCGACGCGCATCTGATGCAGTTCCTCGCGATCCTCACCCAGCCGAGTCCCCGGCTCGTACCCGCGCAACGCCACGTAGAGCCGCCTCAACGTGACGTAAGCCAGTTCGGTCGCTGACGCGTCCGCCCCCAAGACGAGCGCCCCGATTTCACCGATGGCATTCGACGGCGGCGCCGTTCGAGGTGCGGCGGTCTGCGCGACGTGGACCGGGACGGACGGCGCGGCGGTGCGCTCGGTGCGCCCGGTGCGCTGTTTTCCTGTCGAGCGCTTCGGCTTTCGCTCCGGCGATCGCGCTCTCTTGCGCTTGATCGGCGTCTGCGCGGCGACCGGCTTGGGACCTCGTTTCGCGGTCCCCGGTTCGGCCTTCCGACTTCGCCGCGTCTCGGGCTCGGGCGCGGCGCTCTCCGCTCGCGACGCGCGGATGGCGTCGAGGAGTGCGTCGATGCTGGAACTCGACGCCGGTTTGGGCGCCTGCCGACGCGACCGGTGGTCCGTCGCTGCCTCATCCGCGGCGTCGCCATCGTCGGCGAGCTCGTCGAGTTCGGATCCCTCGGCGTCGGCTTCGGCGTCGGCGTCGGCGTCGGCGGAGTCGGCGACGAGATTCGGCTGCGGAGCGATGCGGCGCAGTGTGCGCGCGAACTCGACATCGTCCTCATCCAACTCGTCGGAGTCCGGCTCGACTTCCATCTCGCCATCCGACTCGTCCTCGTCGGGTGCGTCGTCGTCGAGATCGTCGTCTTCGTCGTCTTCGTCGTCTTCAGCGTCCTCGCCTTCCTCGTCATCGTCATCGTCATCGTCATCGTCATCGTCATCGTCATCGTCACCACGATCGAGCCCGCCGAAAGGCGCCTCCGCGTCATCCAGCTTGCGGCCGGCCGCGCGCAGTCCGATCTCCAGCTTGCTGGCGTGCGCCGGCGAAAGTTCGACGTCGCGCGCGAACCGCTCGACGAAGGCGTCGACCGCCGCCCGGTCCGCGACGGCGCTCGGGTCGCCCGGTCGACCGAGCCGCGGCGCCAACTCGATCTCCACGCGCTGCAGCGAAACTGGGCGGGAGACCGTCGGCGGAGCGTCGTGCGAACGATCTCCGTTCGTCGCCGCGACCGGCAGCACGTTGGCGTCGTCCAGGGCGATCTCCGCGCACGGACCGTCGAGCGACTCGAGCGTGTATCGCCGCCGAGCCGTCACGACGAGACAGAAGGGGCGCAACGCTTCGCCGGCCATGAGCGCCCCCATCGTCGCGCCGATCTCGCCGCGCGCAGCGTGGGCTGCGGCCACGGCGAGGCGCGATTGCGTGTCGAGCGCGTCATCGTCGATCGGAGTGAGCGCCTCGTGGATCTCGCGACGCACCCGAAGCTCGCCGCCTTCGCTCCGAGTCGCCTTCAACGTGAGGACGCGACGCAGCCGTTCGCCTTCCTCCCGGCCCGAGTCGGCCGGCGAGAGCGATCGCGCCATGCGATGGCGCAGCGACCATCCCCCGTGCAACAGACCAGCCCCGTGCGTGTCGAGGTAGACGTCGGTCAGTTCATCGGAGCCGGCCGAGAGCAGCGCCAAGCGGCCGTCGGGCGTTTCGTCCGGATCGTCGAGCCTCGACTCCAGCCAATCGCGGACCGCGCCGAGGTCGTCGGCGTCGAACTGCCACTCGTGTTCGAGTTCCGACTGCGAACTCCGTCCCGCTCGACCGCGTGCATTCATCGACGCGTGTCCTCGCTCATCAGTTCAGCCACCGCCGCGTCGTCCGACGGCGCCTCGCCGACCAGTCCGAGCACCCCGACCATCGTCAGGATCTGCCGCGCCTGGGAGCTCAGTCCGCTCAGCCGCATGCCGGCGCCGACGTTGCGCGCGGAGGTGAACGACGCGGCGATGATCCCGACCCCCGCGCTGGACAGCCGCGGCACCCCCTCCAAATTGAGAACCACGCCCTTGGCGCCCGCCGTCAGTTCGGCGCGAACCTCCTCGAGCAGGTCGTAGCCGTCCTTGCCCCCGGTGAACAGACCTACGAGGTGGTAGATCGCGATCTCCGGATGCGAGTGCGACGGCTTCGTCCAGGTGAACTGCTGATGGGTCATCGGGGCCTCCCTCTTGGGATCGATCGGAACTCGGACAAGCATCACCGGCGTCGGATCACGGACCCGGCGCCGAGATGCGCTCGATGTCGGCTCCGATGCCACGGAGCCTCTCCTCGATTCGCTCGTACCCTCGGTCGATGTGATAGACGCGATGGATCTGCGTCACCCCGACCCCCGCCAGACCGGCCAAGACCAGAGCAGACGAAGCGCGGATGTCGGTCGAGGTGACCGATGCTCCCGAGAACGTATTCACGCCGCGAACGGCCGCGACGTTGTTCTGCAGACGGATCTTCGCCCCGAGTCGACGCAGCTCGGGCACGTGCGTGAAACGGTCCGGATAGATCATCTCCGTCACGACGCCGTCTCCGTCCGACAGCGCCAAGAGCGCCATGAACTGCGCCTGCAGATCGGTCGGAAAACCGGGATAGACCTGCGTGGTCACATCGATGGCGCGCAGCCGCGTCGGGGCCGAGAGGTGAATGCTCTCCGAGTTGCTCTCGACCTTCACGCCCATCTCCTGCAACCGCTCCAGGACGATCCCGCAGTGATCCGCGCGCGCGCCGTTCAAGGTGACATCGCCGCCGGTGATCGCCGCCGCCGCCGCATAGGTGCCGGTCTCGATCCGATCCGGGATGTTCGTGAACTCGATCGGCTCGAGCGCGGTCACCCCGTGGATCTCCAGCGTCGTCGACCCTTTACCCTCGATCCGCGCGCCGGCCGCATTCAAGAAGTCGATCAACGCGACGATGTCCGGTTCGCGCGCCGCGTTCTCGATCACGGTCGTCCCGCGCGCGAGCACCGCCGCCATGAGCGCGTTCCCGGTCGCGCCGACACTCGAGACGTCGAACGTGAGGCGCCCGCCCACCAGACCGCCCGGCGGCGCCGACGCCACGATGTCGCCATGCTCGAGTTCGATCTTAGCGCCGAGCGCCTCCATCGCCTTCAGATGCAGATCGATGGGACGCGGGCCCCACGCGCATCCTCCAGGCAGCGCGACGCGGGCGCGGCCCGTGCGGGCCAAGAGCGGCCCGAGCACATAGACCGAGGCGCGCATCTGCCGCACGAGATCCCAAGGAGCTTCCGACGCCGTGATCCGCGAGGCATCCACCTCGAAAGTGTGGCCGTGGCTACTCTCCGCGTCGTCGCTCGCGTAACCTCCGCGAACGCCGAGATGCGCGAGCACCCGCTGCATCGTCGTGACGTCGCGCAGGCGAGGCACCCGGTGGATGACGGTCCGACCGGCCACGAGCACCGCCGCCGCCAAGATCGGCAGCGCAGCGTTCTTCGCCCCGCCGATCTCGACGGCGCCCTGGAGTCTTCGACCGCCGCGAACGAGAAACGCGTCCATCTCGCTCGCTCCTCTACCGCGCCCGCTCGGCCAGCACCCCGCGGGGTCGACCCGCGAGGTCGCGATAGGCGCGCACACCTTCGAAGCGGACGTCGCGCGTGAGCCAATCGGTCACGACCGGGACCTGTTCGCTGCTCAGCTCGAGCGCGAGGAGCCCGGTCGGCGCGACGACCGTGGCCGCCTGCGGCACGAGCCGCCGCACCAGCGCGAGTCCGTCCGCGCCGCCGAAGAGCGCCTCGGGCGGTTCATGATCCCGCACCTCGGGATCGAGCGACTCGCGCTCGCCGTCGCAAACGTACGGGAGATTCGCGACGACGATCGTCGCCATCTCCTCTTGCACTCCGGCGAGCAGGTCGCCGCACATCCAGGCGATCCTCGACGCGACGCCATTGCGTCGACCGGTGCGCTCCGCCCAGAGGAGCGCCTGAGGCGACCAATCGATCCCGATCGCCCGCCAGTGCGGAAAGCGCTCGAGCAGCGCGCAGACGATCGCTCCCGATCCTGTCCCGACGTCGATCAGGTCGATGTGGTCGATGCGGTCGGTGCGGTCGCTCCGCTCGCGCCGACTCGCCCATGCGGTCACCTGTTCGACGAGCGATTCGGTGTCGTTGCGCGGAATGAGCGCGCCCGGCCCGACCTCGACCTCGATCTCGCAGAACGGCTTGGTTCCCACGATGTAATCGAGCGGTTCGCGCGCGAGACGCCGAGCGAGCATCGCCTCGAAGCGCGCGCGCGCGTCGCCGGAAAGCTCGGCGGATGCGCCTTGTCGTCGCCAGGCCGTGCGGTCGACTCCGAGCGCGTGCATCAACAGGGTCTCGGCTTCCAGACGAGCGTCGCCCGCCTCGATCCCCGACAACTGCTCGATCGCGTCGCGCAGCAAATTCATCGGATCTCTCCCGCCGCCGCTTCCAGTCGCGCCTCGCTCTCGGCCAACGCCAGCGCCTGGATGAGCGGATCGAGATCCCCTTCGAGGATCGCCGGCAGGTTGTAGAGCGTGAGCCCGATGCGGTGATCGGTCACGCGCCCCTGCGGAAAGTTGTAGGTGCGGATCTTCGCGCTGCGATCGCCGGAGGAAACCATGCTCTTGCGCGCCGCGGCCGTGACCGCCGCCTGCTCGCTCTGCCTCAGGTCGAGAAGCCGCGCGCGGAGGATTTTCATGGCCTTGATCTTGTTCTTGAGCTGACTCCGCTCGTCCTGGCACTGCACAACCAGCCCCGAAGGGATGTGCCTGATCCGCACCGCCGAGTCGGTCGTGTTGACGCTCTGTCCGCCCGGGCCCGACGAGCGAAAGACATCGATCTTCAGGTCCTTCTCCTCGATGTCGATCTCGACATCCTCGGCCTCGGGCAGCACGACGACGGTGACCGCGGAGGTATGAATGCGGCCCTGCGCCTCGGTCTCCGGCACCCGCTGCACGCGATGCACTCCGCTCTCGAACTTGAAGGTGGCGAAGACGTCCTCGCCCTCGACCAGGTAGATGATCTCCTTGTAGCCGCCCATCTCGCTCGGGCTGGAGCTCATCTCCTCGAAGCGGTAGCGGCGTGCCTCCGTGTACTTCGCGTACATCCGCGAGATGTCGCGCGCGAAGAGGGCGGCCTCTTCGCCGCCGGTGCCGGCGCGGATCTCGATGATGGCGCTCTTGGCGTCGTTCGGATCGCGCGGCACGAGCAGAAGCTTCAGCTCGGTCTGCGTCCGCTCCACCGCCGCCTGCGCCTCGGGCAGCTCCGCGCGCGCCATCTCCTGCATGTCGGCATCGGGATCCGAGAGCAATCCCTCCAACTCGGTCGCGGTGGTCAGCGCCTTCTCGTGCGCGTTCATCGCGACGAGTAGCCCCTCCAAGCGATGGCGCTCGCGCCCGAGACGCTTCATCTCGCGCGCATCCGAGAGCACCTTCGGCTCGAGTTGGAGTCGCGTCACTGCATCGAGTTGTTCGATGAGCTGGGGCCGGGTGCGGATGAGATCGATCATCGTTGAGGGCGCGCTTTCGGGGAGAGTGACATCCGGAAAAAAGAAGAGACTCCCGGCGATCCATCCGCCGGGAGTCTCGATTCCGCGAACGCGTCGCTAAGCGTCGGCTTTGACCGAATCCGCCGAAGTCCCCTCGCTCGCGCCATCCGCAGTGGCCGGATCGCCCGGGCCGCCCTTCAGGTTGTACTTCCGCATGAAGCGCTCGACGCGCCCCGCGGAGTCGATCAGCTTCTGCTTGCCCGTGAAGAACGGGTGGCAAGCGGAGCAGATTTCAACGTGGAGGTCTTTCCCCATGGTCGACCGCGACTCGAACTTATTGCCGCAGACGCAGGAGATGGTGATCCGCCGGTAGGTCGGGTGGATACCCTCTTTCATGGAACGGCTACCTCCTCGGGAAAAGCATTCCCTCGGCCCCGTGATCGCCCAGAAGGACTGATCCGGTGCTGGGTCTGCGTGATCTGGGACTGGCTGTAAACCGAGGGCGGAGCCTAACCGATCGCGAGGGGTGGTGGCTAGGGGGCAGTTGGAGCCACGGTTGAGGTGGTCGCCGGAGATCTTCAGTAGCGGCGCGCCGGCTCCACGCCTAACTTCCCCTCCTTCACGCCACTTGGAGGCCCGATCGATGGCCGAGAGCGACGCCACACTTCCTCGCGCGGTCGGACGCTACGAGGTGCGCTCGCTCCTCGGGCGGGGCGGCTTCGGCGAGGTCTTCCGCGCGTGGGACCCCGTCCTGCGTCGCGATGTCGCCCTGAAGAGGATCGGGACCCGCGGTCGCCAGGAAGATGCGGCGGCTCGGCGGGCGCAGATCGTGCGCGAGGCGCGGCATCTCGCTCAACTGCGACATCCGGCCATCGTCGCGGTCCATGACGTCATCGAGCACGACGGCGACCCGTTCCTCGTCGAGGACTACGTCGCGGGCGTCAGCCTGCGGGCCCAACTCCAGAGCTCGAGTCCGTCCGCGGAAAAGCCGAACGCGTTGCTCGATCTCGGCGCCTCACTCCGCTTCTTGCATCGTTGCGCCGACGCCCTCGCACTCGCCACGCGGCATGGCGTCGTCCATGGCGATCTCAAGCCCGAGAACATCCTGATGGACGAGGCGGGCGATCCGCATCTCGTCGACTTCGGCCTGGCGCGGCAGTTCGGTCCGACGAACCCGGACCTCGAGGAAGCGACGCGCGAGATGCCGCCCGCGGTCGGAGGGACCCCGGGCTACACCGCGCCCGAGGTCCTGCGCGGGCAGCCGCCGGATCCCCGCTCCGATCTCTTCTCGCTCGGCGTGGTGGCGTACGAGGTGATGACGGGTCGACATCCGTTTCGGCGAGAAAACGACTGGCAGACGATCGCGAGCGTGCTCTCGGACGAGCCGCCGTTGGTCTCGACTCTCCAGACAGGACTGCCGCCGGCCGCGTCGCTGCTGGTGGCGCGGCTGCTGGCGAAGGACCCGAAGGAGCGCATCGAGTCGGCCGCCGCGCTGGTGGCCGAGACACTGCGGCTGATCGACGGCGTCGCCTTCGTCCCGGAGCCCGCGAAGAGCGATTTGACCCGAACGGTCAGTCGGAAGGCGATGGCCGCCGGGCTCGCCGTCGTGCTGACGATCGCCGCAGTCGTGGCGCAGCAGATACCGCGCGGCGATCGCGTCCCCGCGGATCTCGATCGACGACTCATCCTCACCGTGCAGCCGTTCCGCTCGCTCATGGGAGGAAGCGAAGCGGAAGTCTTCGCGCTCGGCTTCACCGAGGTTCTCCGCGGCCTACTCGTAGCCCTAGATGCGCTCGATCTCTTCGACACGCAGCCGCGCATCTCGGACGCAATCGTTCTGAACGGCTCGCTGCAGAAGTCGGTCGACAGCGTCCGGGTGACTTGGTCCCTCGTCGACGGGAGTCAGCTCCTAGAGGGCGCCACAGTCGAAGGGACGGCGGAAGAGCTGTTCTCGCTGCAGGACCGAGTGTGTCGAGACGTTGTCCGTGCGTTGGAGGAATCGTTCCCGCAACTCGCCGGTCGGCGGCCGGTTGCACTCGGCCAGCGCGAACCGCACCCGGAGGCCTACGCCTCCTACGTGCGGGCCGCGGGCCAACTCAGTCGCGCCCGCGACGTGAGCGTCGTCGATTCGGCCATCGTGTCGTTCCAAGAGTCGATCGCGGGCGACTCCACCTTCGCCGCGGCCTACGGCGGCCTGACCAGCGCTCAGGTGCGTCGCTTCCGGGTGGCCTCCGATCCGGGCGCGATCGACCTGGCCGAGGCGGCGGCAGTTCGCGCTCTCGCCTTGGATGCGGGAACCGAACCGGTGGTGCGCACGGCGCTCGGCTAGTTGTACCGCGCGACCGGACGTTCACCACTGGCGGCCGAGTCGTTCCGTTCGGTCCTCTCCCACGACCCACGCAAGTTCGACGCACTGGTCGGACTCGGTTGGTCCCTCTACTCGATGAACGAGGCCGCCGCCGCGGAGAGCACGTGCTCGAGACTCACGACCGTTCACCTGGGCGTGTGGTCGGCGTGGGCGAATCGGGGCGCGTTCGAGAGTCGCATCGGTCGCTGGGAAGCAGCGCGCAGGTCTTTCCATGAAACGGTGCGGCTCGCGCCGGAGTACGCGCGCGGCTATGCCTCGCTCGGCGCCGTCGAGCAGCAGCTCGGACTCCCAGATTCCGCGGCCGCGTCCTACCAGCGATCCATCGCGATCGAACCGACCGCCGCCGCCCACAGCAACCTGGGCACGCTGCTCCGCGCTCGAGGTCGACTCGACGACGCGATCACGAACTACCGCCGCGCACTCGCGCTCGACGACCGCGACCCGCGCGTGTGGGGCAACCTGGGCTCGACCTTGATGCGAGCTTCCGGTCGCGGCGCCTCCAGCGATAGCGCGCATCGGCAGGCGATCACGCGTGGAGCCGCCGTCTTGGAGATGAATCCGAAGGATGCGCCGTTCCGAGCGCTCCTGGCGGGCTGGCGGCTCGACACCGGAGATCGCGCGGGAGCGTTGAACGAGATCGAACAGTGTCTCTCCCTGGCGCCGGAGTCGCCGGACGTGCTCGCCTCGGCCACGGTCGTCTACGAGACGGTGGGAGCTCGCGCGCGCGCGCGGGATTGCCTGGTCCGAGCGCTGGACCTAGGCTACTCGTTCGAGCTGATCGTCTCGGAACCGTCGTTGGCAACTTTGCTGGACGATCCCGAGGTGGCCCGCGCGCGCGCGCGGGCGAATGCATCCAGTGCTCAACATTAGTCGTCGTCTGTATCGGAGGGGCGCTTGCCCAAGACGCATCGAATCGAAGTCCGCAGGATCTGGGTCGGGAGTGAACTCCACGTCCGACTCTCCAACTACGTCCTCTACGCCAGTCCCGGCGACCGGGTCATCTGGGAGTCGTTCGACGGCGCACACAGGCTGACGTTTCCGGGGCCGCTCGTCTCTCCGTTCACGATCGCCGACCCGCAATTGCCGCGCGCAACCGACGTCGTCACGACGGTGAAGAATGGACTCAAGCAGGGAACGGTCCATCCCATGCCGGTGGTCGGGATGCCCGGCGACCCGCTCCCCGCGCCACTCCACGTCTCACTCTCGGTCCTGATCATCGACCCGCCGCCGAGGCAGGACCCGGGCCCGACTCTCTGAGCAGCGAGCAGTCCGGAAGCGAAGTGCCGGATCGCAGGACATTTTCTCGGAGAACCAGGCCAAATCAGCGGCAGAAATCACGCGTTCGGACGAAGGCGAAGCGAGTTGCGGCGAAGATCAGCGCGACTTGGGCGAAGAGCGCGGCGAGAGCCCAGAGGAACGCCGGGCCGCCGCCCATGACCTGGAAGAAGAACCCTTGGACCGAGGGGACCCGCGCGGCGAGGTACGACACGCCGTTGCCGACGAGCGCGAGGTCGACCGCGAGAAGTCCCATCGTCCAGGCCATCGAACCGGTGGCGAGGGAGAGTCCGATCGTGCGAAGGAACCAGACGAGGAGTCCGGTCGCCATCAGCAGGATCATGGGCGTCGGCAGCAGGTGTCGATCCTCGGGCGCGAGGGCCAAGAGCAGCACCGCCGGGCCGACCGAGAGCGTGAAGAGCACAGCGTTCGCGAGCAGTTTCGCGATCGCGTAGTCCGCAGGACTCACCGGAAGCGACAGGACCCAAGCGCGAGACCGTCCCATCTCTTCGCGCAACACAGTCACGATCGGAAAGTGGAACGTCACTCCGATCACGGCGGCCATGAGCAGACTCAGACCGACTCGCGCGATCTCAGGAGCGCCGAGCGCGAGCGCCGCACCGAGCGTGGAGAGGAGAGCAGCGAGTGCGCAGGCGCGACGCTGGAGCCAGAGATCTTTGCGAACGAGATTGCAGAGGATCATGCGGCGCTCCAGGTGGATTGTGCGACGAACTGTCCGCGAGAGAGTCGAACGAGGTTGGCGTCGAGCGCGGCGAAATCGTCGGCGAGGTGGCTGGCGAGCAGGACCGAGACACGCTCTGCCGCCGCCATGCGACGCAACTCGCCGAGCAGGAAAACCCGAGCTGGCGCGTCGAGCGCCTCGGTCGGTTCGTCCAGGATCAGCAGCCGCGGACGGCGCGCGAGCGCCATCGTGAGGATCGCCTTGCGGGTCTGTCCGCGGGACAGCGAGCGGGCGCGCAGCAACGGGTCGAGCTCGAATCGATCCAGGAGTGACAGCGCGCGACCTACGTCCCACCGCGGCAGGAGTCGTCGGCAGATCTCGAGATGCCACGCGACGGTCTCGTCGGGATAGAGCGCGAGGTCGTCGGAGACGAAGCCGAACCATCCCTTCGCCTCGCGCGTGTCGACCGTGAGCCGACGGCCGTCGAACTCGGTCGATCCAGCGTCGACGCGCAGGAGTCCGGCGGCCACCCGGAGCAACGTCGATTTGCCGGCGCCGTTCGATCCCTCGAGTCCCATGACTTCCCCGGTCCCGATCTCGAGGTCGATGGGACCGAGCCGGAAGCGGTCGTAGCGCTTCTCGACTCCTCGCAGTCGCAATCCGGACATCGGTTCTTCCATCGGGCGCCTCCTCGGATGGTTTCGACGCGAAGCTCCCCGCGAACCTCGCTGTGCATCTGCTCTATCTGCGCGGAGGCGATTGGTTACACGAAATGTTCCGGCTGCTTCGTGCGGAGGCACGCCCTTTGAACAACCTGACGAGGGGTTGACACAACGCGGAGGTTCGCCGTGACCATCACGAAACGATTCAGGATCCTCGTCGCGACCGTTTGTCTGATCGCGGCCGCCATCGGTGTCGGGTCCCCGGCCCAGGCCTTTGTCTCGAGCGCGTGCATGGCGCTCATCTCGGGAGACTGCGCCAACCCCGTGCGCTGTTTCTGGGACTGTGCGTTCGGCGAGGCGAACGACCCGTGCGTGCAGGATCCGTCGGATTGTTGGTGAGGTCGACGGCCGCGGCGGTCCTTTCGAGCCTGCTTCTCGGCGTCACGATCGCCGCGGCCGGTCCCAAGGAGTTTCGTCTCGAACTCGGAGGCGGACGAGAAGCGAAGTTGGTGCTCGCGCGCAGCAGTCTGGGAGAGCCGCTCCTCGATGCGGACACTCCCATCGCGGTGCGAGCGACGATCGAGCAGTCATGTGAACTCTGTCTCCGCGTGGCGGAGACCTCCGATCGCTGGACCTGGTTGCCCGCGGCGGTGCGGTGGAGCAAAGAGTCGTCGCTCTGGATCGATCCAATCGTCTCGATCGAGGTCGACGAAGAGGGCTGGGTGAGCGCCGAGGAGATCTGGATCTACCGCACGCCGGTCGTCGGGATCGGGGATCGGGTCTGGTCGTTGGCCCCGCCGGCGTACATCCCCACCGGTTGGCGCGCCAATGCCGAGCACGAGGATCTCGCCGCGGTCTCCCTCCTGGTGGCCATCCCACGGCGGATCCGGCTCGACGAGATCCGTTCGTTCTCTCTGCAACTGCGATGACACAGACTCGCGGGGGTCCTATGATCTCGCGGCCATGCGAAACCGGTTACATCCTCGAAGCAGCGGCGCGCGCATCGGCGTGCTCGTCCTGCTCGTCCTGCTCAGCGCCGGCCTCTCTGCTTCGCTCGGCGGCTGCGCCGGACGCGGTGCGCAGACGTCGCAGTCCGCTTCTTCGAGTTCCACCTCCGCCTCCACCTCCACCTCCGCATCCAGTTGGACCGGCACGCCTCGCGAGGTCGCGTTCCTCGACACGTTGGCCGAGCGGACCTTCGGCTTCTTCTGGGAACTGAGCGATCCCGAGACCGGATTGACCCCGGATCGCGCGCCGACCGAGTCGTTCATCAGCGTGGCGGCGGTCGGATTCGCGCTGACGGCCTATCCAATCGGAGTCGAGCGGGGGTATGTCGCTCGCGCAGAGGCGGCCGATCGCGTGCGCAACACACTCCAGTTCTTCTGGAACGCGCCGCAGGGGGATGCGCCGTCGGGTGTGACGGGACATCACGGCTTCTTCTACCACTTCCTCCACCGCGACACCGGACGCCGTTTCGAAGAGGTCGAACTCTCGACGATCGACACCGCGCTCTTCTTGGGCGGAGCGCTCTTCTGTCAGTCGTACTTCGATCGGCCCGAGGAGCGCGACATCCGCGCGCTGGCCGATTCGCTCTACGCGCGCGTCGACTGGAACTGGGCGCAGCCACGCCCACCGGGTGTCGCGCTCGGCTGGAGTCCCGAGGGCGGGTTCCTTCCTTGGGATTGGGGTGGCTACAACGAAGCGATGCTCCTCTATGTGTTGGCGCTCGGCTCGCCCACCCATCCGGTCGAACCCGAAGCCTGGACAGCGTGGACGTCCCGCTACCACTGGGACACCTACTACGGAGAGCCGCACGTCGCCTTCGCGCCACTCTTCGGACACCAGTACTCGCACATCTGGATCGATTTCCGCGGAATCCAAGACGCGTACTTGCGCGACAAGGGGATCGACTACTTCGAGAATTCGCGGCGCGCCACGCTCTCGCAGCAGCGATACGCCATCGACAATCCAGCCCAGTACGTGGGATATGGCCCGCTCTGCTGGGGACTCACTGCCTGCGACGGTCCGATCGAAGGGACCTATGAGATCGACGGAAGAGAGCGGCAGTTCCACACCTACCTGGCGCGCGGCGCCGCCGCTTACGGAGTGCAGGACGATGGCACCATCTGTCCATCGGCGGCCGGCGGCTCGATCGCATTCGCGCCGGAGATCGTCGTCCCGACCCTGATTTCCATGCGAGAGACCTACGGTCGCCGCCTCTTCGGCGAGTACGGCTTCCTCGACGCCTTCAACCCGACGCTGAAGCTCCCGATCGACACGCAACACGGCCAGGTGGACCCGATGCTCGGCTGGTTCGACACCGACTACCTCGGCATCGATCAGGGGCCGATCCTCGCCATGCTGCAGAACCTCCAGACCGAGCTGGTCTGGAAGGAGATGAGCGAGAACCCGCATCTGGTGCGCGGCCTGCGCCGCGCCGGTTTCAGCGGCGGGTGGCTCGACCGGTGAGCGCGCGACGCGGTCGGCTCGGGCTCGACGCGGTGTCCCTGCTGTTTGGCCTCGGTTCGTTCACGCTCGTCGGCTGTGGTTCGTCCTCGAGAGACGAGCGCACGACGCTCCGCTTCTGGGCGATGGGACGCGAAGGCGAAGTCGTCCAGGAGCTGGTCCCCGCGTTCGAGGCGGAGAACCCGGACATCCGCGTCGTCGTGCAGCAGGTCCCCTGGACCGCGGCGCACGAGAAGATGCTCACCGCGCACGTCGGACGTTCGACGCCGGATGCGGCGCAGCTCGGCAACACGTGGGTCGCGGAATTCGCGGCGTTGCGCGCGCTCGAGTCGCTCGAGCCGTGGCTCGCGACCTCCACCGTCGTCGCGCCCGACCGCTACTTCTCGGGCATCTGGGACACCAATGTGATCGACGGCGCGCCGTACGGCGTCCCTTGGTACGTCGACACGCGCGTGCTCTTCTATCGCAAGGACATCCTGGCGCGCGCCGGCTACGAAACGATGCCCGAGACCTGGCCCGAGTGGCGCGAGGCGATGCGCGCGGTCAAGGCGGTGGCGGGTCCCGGCAACTTCGCGATCCTGCTGCCTTCGAACGAGTGGACGCAGCCCGTCATCTTCGGGCTCCAGGCCGGTTCGCCGCTCCTGAGCGACAACTGGACGCGCGGCGCGTTCAGCGAGCCTGAGTTCCGCGACGCCTTCCACTTCTATATCGAACTCTTCCGCGAAGGACTGGCGCCGCCGTATCGCAACAACGAAGTCGCGAATCTCTATCAAGAGTTCGGGCGCGGCGCGTTCTCCATGTACATCACCGGCCCGTGGAACCTCGGCGAGTTCCGGCGTCGGTTGCCCCCCGAGCTGCAGGATTCCTGGGCGACCGCGCCGCTTCCCGGCCCCGATGCGGCGCATCCGGGCGTCTCGCTGGCCGGCGGCTCCAGCCTGGTGATCTTCGAGCACTCGAAGCACAAGCCCGAAGCCTGGCGGCTGATCGAGTACCTCTCGCGACCGGAGATCCAACTCCGTTTCCTGGCGCTGACCGGCGATCTGCCGGCGCGAGCCGAGGCCTGGAGTGATTCGGCGCTGACGCGGGATCCCCACCTGCTCGCCTTCCGACGTCAACTGGAGCGAGTGGTGGCGACGCCGAAGATTCCCGAGTGGGAGATGATTGCGATCGAACTGCAGAATCGGGCGGAAGCGGTCGTCCGAGGCGTGACACCGGCGGATAGCGCGCTGACTTCGTTGGATCGCTACGTCGATCGCGCGTTGGAGAAGCGGCGTTGGCTCGTCGAGCGCAAACGCACCACGGCCGAGGCGGCGGCGCCGTGAAATCGACCACCGAGCGCCAGCAGTCGCGCACCGCGTGGCTCTTCCTCGCACCCGCACTCGGCCTGATCACCGTCTTCTTCTTCTTGCCGGTCGTCGGCGGATTGCTGCTCAGCCTGACCGACTTCGACATCTACGCCATCGGCTCGCCCGACACGGCGCGCTTCGTCGGCCTCGCCAACTACGCCCACCTCCTCTCGGATCCGCTCTTCTGGCAGTCGCTGAAGGTCACATTCACCAACGTGCTCCTCGGCGCACCGCTCTCGGTGCTCGTGTCGTTGGGCGCGGCGCTCCTCGTCAGCTCACGGTTGGTGCGATATCCCGCGGTCTTCCGCTCGATCTTCTTCGCGCCGGTCGTGACCACGTTGGTCGCCGTCGCGATCGTCTGGCGCTATCTCTATCACCCGCGCTACGGCCTGATCGATCACGCGCTGGCGCAGATCGGCATCGCGCCGATCGACTGGTTGGGGGATCCGAACTGGGCCATGCCGGCCATCATCCTCATGGCCGTCTGGAAGAACTTCGGATACAACATGATCATCTTCGTAGCGGGACTGCAGGCCATCCCCGAAGAGCTCTACGAAGCGGCGCGCGTGGATGGCGCGGGCGCCTGGCAGCGGTTTCGCCACGTCACGTTGCCATCGCTCGGCCCGACGCTCCTCTTCGTCGCCGTCATGACCATGATCGGCAACTTCCAACTCTTCTCCGAACCGTATGTCATGACGCAGGGCGGTCCCGTGCGCGCGACGACGAGCTTGGTGCTCTTGATGTACGAGGAAGGTTTCCGTTGGTGGCGCCTCGGCCACGCGGCCGCGCTCGCGTTCGTGCTCTTCCTCATCACACTGGCCGGGACGATGATCCAGCTCCGGTTGCAGCGGGAGCGCACATGAAGCGGATGCTCCCCTCGCTCCTGCTCCACCTGTTGCTCGTCGCCGCCGCGCTGCTCACGATGACGCCGCTCCTCTGGATGCTCTCGGCCTCGTTCATGCCCGCAGGCGACGCGAACACGCTCCCGCCACCGTTCTTCCCGCGCCGGTTCACGACCGAGCACTACACCGAGCTGTTCACGCGCCTCGAGCTGGCGCGCAACTTCAGGAACAGCGTGATCATCTCGATCTCCGCGACCCTGATCGCGCTCTTCACCAATTCGCTCGCCGGCTACGCCTTCGCCAAGCTGCGCTTCCCCGGACGCGAGCGGCTCTTCAAGTTGCTCCTGGCCGGTCTCGTCATCCCCGCGCAGGTGGGGATGCTGCCGCTCTTCTTGCTCTTGCAACAGATGGGCCTGGTCAACACGATGATCGGCGCCATCGTCCCCGGCATGGCCAGCATCTTCGGCATCTTCATGGTCCGTCAGTACGCGGCGAGCATCCCGGATGAACTCCTGGACGCCGCGCGCGTCGACGGCGCCAGCGAATTCCGCATCTTCCGCTCGATCGTCGTCCCGGTGATCCGCCCGATCCTCGTCACCCTCGGCGCCTTCACCTTCCTCACGATGTGGAACGACTTCATGTGGCCCCTCATCATCCTGAGCGACGACCAGAAGTACACACTGCCCGTAGCGCTCGCCAACCTGGTTGGCGAGCATGTGCAGGACACAGAATTGATGATGGCCGGCTCCGTCCTCACCATCCTCCCCGTCATGCTCGTCTTCATCCTCCTCCAACGTTCGTACATAAGAGGAATCATGGCGGGGAGTGTGAAAGGATGATCACGCGCAGATTGCGCCGCGCAATCTGCGCGTTCCTCACTCTACTGAGCCTCCCCTTCTCCTCCTCCCTTGGAGCCGAGATCGACCCCTTCAACTCCGCTCAGGGTTGGACCCCCCACCCCGCCGACGGCGTCTCCCTCGCCCTCTCCTCCGACTCCGGCGCACTCCGCCTCGACTTTGGTTTCGCCCACGGCGGCGGCTACGCCGTCGCCCGCAAGGACTTCTCCTTCGACCTCCCCGAGAACTACGCCTTCCGCTTCCGCATCCGCGGCCACGCCCCCTCCAACCACCTCGAGTTCAAACTCATCGACACCACCGGCGAAAACGTCTGGTGGCACGTCCGCCGCGACGCCGTCTTCCCCGACGTCTGGGAAACCTGGTCCATCAAGAAGCGCCAGATCTCCTTCGCCTGGGGTCCCAGCGGCGGCGGCGAGATCCGTCACGTCGCGGCGATCGAGTGGGCGATCACGGCGGGAAGCGGCGGTACGGGGACGGTGTGGTTGGACGATCTCGAACTCGTGCCGCTGGACGCGCCGTCGGCGACCCCTCCGGCGCCGGTGGCCAGTGCACAGAGTTCGCCCGGACATGGTCCGGCGCTTGCGATGGACGGCGATGCGTCCACCTGGTGGAGGAGTGAGCCCGGTGTTCGGATCGAACCGTTCACGATCGACTTAGGCGGGATCCGTGAGTTCGGAGGCTTGACGATCGATTGGGCGCCCGGATTCCACGCTTCCGACTATCAGATCCAGCTCTCCGACGACGGGAAGTCCTGGAGACGCGTCCGCACCGTCCAAGGCAGCACGGGCGGCATCGATCCGCTCTATCTGCCCGAGTCCGAGGCGAGGTACATCCAGCTCCTGTCGAGTTCGCATGCAGGCGACGAGGGAATCGGCATCCGCGAGATCCACGTCGAGCCGCTGGAGTGGTCGGCTTCGAAGGAGGCGTTCTTCCAGGCGGTCGCCCGCGACGCTCGCCGTGGCCTCTATCCCCGCGGAATCTCCGGCGAACAGTCGTACTGGACCGTCGTCGGAGTCGACGGCGACCCGCGAGAAGCTCTCTTCAGCGAGGATGGCGCGCTCGAGCTCGGCAAGGGCGAGGCGTCGATCGAACCGTTTCTCTATGCCGACGGCAAGCTGCTCACGTGGGCCGATGTGGACATCAAGCAGTCGCTGGACGAAGGTTCGCTCCCGATCCCCGCAGTGCATTGGGACTCCCCCGCCGTCGAGCTCACCACCAGCGTGTTCGCGAGCGGAGAGATCGGCGCGTGTTGGATTGTCGCGAGCTATCGAGTACGGGCGAAAGGCGGCGCGGGGTGGAAGGGACAACTCCAACTCGCGCTCCGGCCGTTCCAGGTGAATCCGCCCTCGCAGTTCCTCAACACTCGAGGCGGGGTCGCGTCGGTTCGGGAGATTCAAGCGGATGTGAACGGGCTCCGCATAAACGGCGAGCGTCACGTGGTGACCATGACCCGCGCTGACCGGGTCGGCGTCTCGATCTTCGACGAAGTCGACCTCGTCCCGGAATCGTTCGCCCGCGGACAGGTCCCGAGCAGGGCCGCCGCGGACGACCCCTTCGAGGCCGCGTCCGCAGGGATGATTTTCGACCTGGACCTCGCACCGGGTCAGGAACGACAGATCGATCTGCTCGTCGCGCTCTACCCGGACTCCGGACCAGTCACGTACGAAGGTCCGCGCGAATGGGTGGAGGGCGAACGCAAACGGACGGCGGACTTCTGGCGCCACGCGGAGTCCCGCGTCTCGATCGAACTCCCCCCCAGCGCCTCGCACGTCGTCGAGTCGTTGTATGCGCAGCTCGGGTACATCCTGATCAACCGCGCGGGGCCGGCGATCCAACCGGGGGCGCGGTCGTATGCCCGCTCATGGATTCGGGATGGGGCGCTGACGTCCTCGGCGCTGCTGCGCCTCGGACATCCTGAACCGGTGCTCGAGTTCCTCGAGTGGTTTGCGCCGCATCAGTACGCGAACGGAAAGATTCCGTGTTGTGTGGATCAGCGGGGCGCGGATCCGGTGCCGGAGCATGACAGCGGCGGGGAGTTCATCTTTCTGATCGCGGAGTACTACCGGTACACGAAGGATCTCGCGGTGGCGGAGAAGTACTGGCCGCAGGTCGACCGCGCGGCCAGCTATCTCGACTCGCTCCGGCAGCTGCGGCGGACGCCGGAGTTTCGCGAGGCGGGCAAGGAGCATTTCTTCGGGTTGTTGCCGCCTTCGATCAGTCATGAGGGGTATTCGGCGAAGCCGATGCATTCGTACTGGGACGATCTGTTCGCGCTGCGAGGGTTCGAGGATGCGGCTTACTTGGCGGGAGTGTTGGGGCTCGAGGGCCAGCGCGCGAAGTGGGACGGGGTGCGGGTGGAGTTTTCTGAGGACATGGCGGCGTCCATCGACGCCGCCATGCGTTTGCATTCGATCGATTACATCCCGGGGTGTGCGGATCTGGGCGACTTCGATGCGACGTCGACGACGATCGCGTTGTCGCCGGTGCAGGCGGAGGATGTGCTCCCGGCGGCGGCGCTGGAGCGCACCTTCGAGAAGTATTGGGAGTTCTTCACGGCGCGCCGGGATGGCGCGCCGTATGACGCGTACACGCCGTACGAGATCCGCAACATCGGCGCGTTCGTACATCTCGGTTGGCGCGACCGGGCGCATGAGCTGATCGACTTCTTCTTGGCCGACCAACGTCCGGTCGGATGGCGGCAGTGGCCGGAAGTGACCTGGCCGGACTTCCGCGAGCCGCGGTTCCTCGGAGACCTGCCGCACACCTGGGTCGGGTCGGACTATGTGCGGTCGATCCTGGATTGCTTGGCCTATGTGAACGAGGACGAGGAGAGCCTCGTGCTGGGCGCGGGGATTTCGCGCGCGTGGTTGGCGGAGGAGCCTGGAGTGCGGGTGAGGGATCTGCCGACGCCGTATGGGGCGTTATCGTTCTCGTTCCGGATGGACGGGGAGCGGGTGGTCGGAGAGATCGAAGGGGAGAGCTTTGTGATGCCGCGGGGGGGGATCGTGCTCCAGCTGCCGGGTGTCACGGACGACCCTCAGGTCGTCCGTTCTTTGCCGGCTTCGGCGGGGTTCGGGGAGTGATCGACGGGTCATAGAGTCGCGCCGCGCGACTCTATGACCCGCTTGAAATACTCCGCGCTCGCCTTCGGCGTGCGGACTTGGGTCTCGAAGTCCACATGGAACAGCCCGAAGCGCCGCGAGTACCCCTCGGCCCACTCGTAGTTGTCGAAGAGCGACCAGGCGAAGTAGCCGCGGAGGTCGACTCCCTGTTGGATCGCGGCGTGCGCGGCGAGCAGGTGGCGACGGTAGTAGTCGACGCGCAGGGGGTCATCGACGCGGCCGTCGATGGCGACTGGGGGATCGTAGAACGCGGCGCCGTTCTCGCAGATGTAGAGCGGCAGACCTCCGTAGCGCTCCTTCGCCCACAGGAGCAGACGCGTGAGGCTCTCGGGATGAACTTCCCAGCCCAGCTCCGTGTGGATCGCGTGCGGTTGTCGGATGTTCCGCGTGCGAAGCAGGCCGCCGTCGTCGTCATGCGCGACCACGGAGCGCGAGTAGTAGTTGATGCCCAAGAAGTCGATCGGCTCTCGCAACGACGCGAGGCTCGCGGGATCGTGCTCGGGCCAGGCCGCACCGAAGATCTCGGACATCTCCTCCGGATAGCGGCCGAAGAAGAGGGCGTCGAGGTATTGACGATTCATGTACGCATCGGCGCGGCGCGCGGCGGCGAGGTCTTGTTCGGAATCGCTGGCCGCGTACTTCGGCTCCAGGTTCACGACGATGCCGATCTCGCGGCGTCCCATCGCTCGATACGCCTGCACCGCCGCGACGTGCGCGCGTAGCAGGTTGTGACTCGCGCGCGGCGCCTCGTACGGACTCGCGTGCCCCGGGGCGTGCACTCCATGCAGGAATCCAGCGTCGGTCACGACCCACGGTTCGTTCAGCGTGACCCAGCGCGGCACGCGGTCGCCGAGCTTGCGGAAGACGACCTGCGCGTAGTCGGCGAACCAACCGGCGCTGTCGGGATTGAGCCATCCACCCAGGTCATCGAGCGCCGCCGGAAGATCCCAGTGGAAGAGCGTGACGCACGGCTCGATGCCGGCCGCGAGCAAGAGGTCGACGAGACGGTCGTAGAACGCGAGCCCCTTCGCGTTCACCTGTTTGCGTCCCTCGGGGAGGACGCGACTCCACGCGATGGAGAAGCGATAGGCGTTCAGCCCGAGCCAGCGCATCCGCTCCACGTCCTCGGGCGTGCGGCGATAGTGATCACATGCGATGTCGCCGGTTTCGCCGTTCTTCGTGCGGCCGCGCGTGTGCGAGAAGCGAAGCCAGTTGCTCTCCCCCGCCCCGTCGGCCAACGACGAGCCCTCGATCTGATAGGCCGACGTCGCGGCGCCCCAGAGGAAGCCGTCGGGGAACTGCGTCACTGGGTTCGCTCCGGAGATCCCAGCTCGACTCGCACGACGTGCGTCTTGCCATCGTGCGCCAGCTCGATCAGGGCGGCGCCGTCCTCGATGGCGACGGGCGCCCCGTCGAGCGTGGCGGCGCGCACCGCGACACGCCCGGCGGCGCCGCCGCGTCCGCCGTCGCCGTTCGCCGGTTGCGCCACCTGGATGTTGTACACAGTCTCTTCTCCCGGCAGGCGGTAAACGATGCGGTACTCGGCCCAATCCTTCGGCACACACGGCGCGAGCCGGATCCGGCGGCCCGCTTCCAACGTGAATCCCAAGACTGACTCGAGTGCGATGCGGTACATCCACCCCGCGGAGCCGGTGTACCACGACCATCCGCCGTGGCCGACGTGCGGCGCGACTCCATAGACGTCGGCCGCGACGACATACGGCTCGACCTGATAGACCGCGACGCGCTCCTTCGAGCGGGCCTGATGCACCGGGCTCAACATCGCCAGCAACTTCGCCGCGCGCTCCGTCTGTCCCAGTTCGGCCATGGCGCGAATCACCCAGAGCACGCCGTGGGTGTACTGCCCGCCGTTCTCGCGCACGCCCGGTCCGTATCCCTTGATGTAGCCGGGATCATGCGGCGTGTTCTCGAACGGCGGCGCCAGCAAACGGATCAACTCGGCGTCTTCGTCGACAAGATGGCGTTCGACCGAGGCGATCGCCTGTTCCGCGCGCTCGCGCGGCGCCGCCTGCGAGAGCACCGCCCACGCCTGCACCAGCGCGTCGATCTTACACTCGTCGCTCAGGTGCGAGCCGAGGGGCGCGCCGTCGTCGTAGTAACCGCGCCGGTACCACTCGCCGTCCCACGCTTCGGCATTCAGCGCCTGCTCCAGTTTCGCGCGGTGGGCGGCGTATCGCGCAACTCGTGCGCCGTCCTCGCGCGCGCGAGAGTGCGGCAGGAAGTCATCGAGCACGCAGCAGAGAAAGAAGCCCATCCAGACGCTCTCGCCCCGTCCCTCGCGCCCGACGCGGTTCATCCCGTCGTTCCAATCGCCAGTGCCGAAGAGCGGAAGCCCGTGCGCGCCGACTGCGAGCGAGCGATCGATGGCGCGACAGCAGTGCTCGTAGACGTCTCCCGACTCGCCCGACAATTCCGGCTTCAGGAACACCTCATCCTCGTCCGGCTCGAGCGCGCGTGCGCGCAGGAACGGTGCGCTCTCCGCGAGAACCGCGCCGTCGCCGGTCGAGGCGACGTAGAACGCGGTCAGGAGCGGAAGCCAGAGGAGATCGTCCGCGAAACGGGTGCGCAGGCCGCGCGAATCGGGCGGATGCCACCAATGGAGCACGTCCCCTTCGACGAATTGATGCGAGGCATGGAGGACGATCTGCGCGCGCATCGCTTCCGGTCGCAGATAGACCAACGAACTCGCGTCCTGGAGTTGATCGCGGAAGCCGAAGGCGCCGCCCGACTGGTAGTGCGCGCTCCGTCCCCACAGCCGGCAGCCCACGGTCTGATACGGCAGCCAGGCGTTGACCATCAGATCGAGTTCCGGTGAGGGAGTCTCGATCTGCGTACCGCCGATGAGGCGCGACCAATCGTCTTTCACTGATTGCAGCGCTCGGTCCGCCGCCTTCGGATCGCTGTAGCGCTCGAGCAATGACGGCATCGCCGCGGTCGGTCCATGCGCGAGGAGCAGTTGGAACGTGATCGTCTCGCCCGGTTCTAGCGGGAACGCGATGCGATGCGCGAAGCAGGGATCGCCATGCGACGGACTGTGGGCGGACCACCGCGACGGATCGGTCACGGCGGCGGGCGCGCGCCATGTTCCCGAGCGGCCGAGAAAGCGCTCGCGATCGAGAATCAACTGGGTGACGAACGGTCGGTCTGCGGCGGTGAGTCGGCTGCACGCCGATTCGTCCGACGGGACGAGCCGATTGCTCGCGCTGCCGTCTCCCGGTCGGGCGCCCTCCGCGACCACGATCCAGCGCGCCGTCTCCTCCGCATCGCCGCCGAGCACGAGGCGCGCGTACGACATCACCGAGAGCTGTCGTCTCTCGCCGCTGCGGTTGGTCACGCGGAGGGAGGTCACCTTGATCGGATCCGCGCTCGGCACGAGGACGGTGACGTCGAGCTCGAGCCCCTCGCTCTCGTGGCGGAATCGGCTGTAGCCCACTCCGTGTCGTACCTCGTAGGGACCGTCGCCGGCCGCCGGCCCGGGGAACGCCGACCAGAACCGTCCCGACGCTTCATCGCGCAGGAAGAGCGCCTCGCCCGACGGATCGAGCACCGCGTCGTTGGTCCAGGGCGTCAGTCGATGCTCACGGCTGTTCAGCGACCAAGTGCACGAACTCCCGGTTTCACTGACCATGCAACCGAAGTCCGGGTTCGCGATCACGTTGATCCATGGACGCGGCGGCAACGCGAGGTTCCCGCTCGCGTCCGCTTCGAGACGCATCACGTATTCGCGGCCGTCCGGAGTGAATCCTCCGAATCCGTTCTCGTGGATGAGCGCTTCGGCAGCCCAGTTGACAGAGCGCGCCGATGAGACGGGGCTTCGTGGACCCGGTTCGTTCGCTGCTGGGGAGTCGACGCGAATCTCCCCCTCGAGCAGCGGCGCCCCGACGACCCAGCGCGCGTCGGCCTCGAGCGCGCGACGCGACGACTGCGAGACTCCGACAACCGACCTACAGAAGTCGTCTTCGACTGCGGACGAGGGCGACGCGCCCTTCGCAGCCACCACCACCAGCTCGATCGGGAGGCCGAGCCGGCGCCAGTAGGCGTGCGTGCGTCGGGCCTCCCTGGCCGCCTCCGCCGACACCCGGTCCAGATCCAAGACCACCCGCCGGCCGCGCCCGCTCGGCGCGAGCCCGATCGCGGACAGTTCTTCGGTCCACCCCGTGGACTGCTCCAAGGCGGAGCGATCGCGTCGCAAGCAGGGATCGTCCAGGAGGATCGCCCCGGCTAGACTCTGCCAGGCGTCCGCCTCCACGGCGGTGACGCCCAGCTCCTCGAGCAAACCGGTTGCCCACGCATCTGCTTGCAGAAAGGACAGTTGCGTCGTTACCCGATTCAGATTCCGGAGGACCTCCAGCACAGCCTCCCGGTCCGCTCCCGCCGCGAGGTGGTACACAACTTCGAGGATCTGCCCTGGCTGCAGGGTCGCCCGGCGACGGAAGCTCAGAATTGGGTCGAGCACGTTGCCAGTCGTCCCCGAGAGCGGGGCATCGGAACCGAAGGCCACCGCGTCGGCGAGCGGCCGGTTTCGGCCCAGAAACCGGGGTCGGTTGGTTTCGAACTCCTTCGGGCCCGCCGAGCCGAGCGCGTGCCCCAGCCAGGGGTGGCTCTCTTCGCTGCTGCGCGGACGCCGCCGCGCCAGGAGAATATGGTCCTCTGGTTCGAACTCTGTGTGCAAGAACAGCTTGGAGAATGCGGGGTGGCTGGCGTGGTCGTTCCGGTGGGCCAGCACCGGCTCCAGGTAGCTGGTCAGCTCGAGTTCCCGGGGCTCGCTCGAGAGGTTGTGGATGAGCACGCGGCGCAGTTCGACGTCCGCGTCGCGGGCGACGCAGCAGGCCATCGACGTCTCGATCCCGCCGTCCCGCCGCACCAGCTCCAGGCCGCCGGCAGTCGCCCGGGCTTCATAGGCGTCGGGCGGGCGGAATCCTGGCCTGCGACCAGCGCACCAGCGTTCTCCCGACCCGAGATCGCGGACGACGATCGCCAATCCGTCGGAATCCTCGACGGAGTCCGCGCGCCAGCCGGTCAGCAGCGTGGACCTGAAGTGCGAGACCCCGACTCCGTCGTGGCTCAGCAACGTGGTGAAAGCGCCGTTCGAGAGGATGCGGATGGGTTTCATGAGGTCCGCGCACCATACTCGAAGTTGACAACGGCCGGCGCGTATGTAACCGTTTCCATGCCTTCCAAACCTGCACCCTTGGGCACTCGATCCGCGTTGGGCCAACTCGCCCAGCCGGGAGGCTACCGTGGCGACAATCCGTGACGTAGCGCACGCCGCCGGAGTCTCCATCGCGACCGTTTCCCGGGTCTACAACGGGAACGCGCGGGTGAGCGACGCGACGGGTGAGAAGGTGCGTTCCGCCGCCGCGCTGATGAACTACTGGCCGAACAACGCCGCGCGCAGTCTGACCACGAGTCGGACCCACACCCTGGGCGTCCTGCTCCCCGACCTCTATGGCGACTTCTTTTCCGAGGTGATCCGCGGGATCGACCATGCCGCGCGGCGCAACAACTACCAGATCCTCGTCTCCAGCTCGCACGCGAACAACGACGAGCTCCTGGCCGCCGCCCGAGCGATGCGGGGCCGCATCGACGGATTGATCGCGATGGCGCCCGACGCCACCTCGACCGCCGCCATCCGCCAGGTCGCGCGCGAGTATCGCGTCGTGCTGCTGAATCCCTTGACGGAGGTCGAGGGATGCGACGCGATCTCGATCGCGAACTACGACGGATCCTATGCGCTGGTCCGGCATCTCCTCGGACTCGGGCATCGCCGGATCGCCATGGTGAAGGGGCCTGCCGGGAACGTCGACGCGGAGGAGCGCCTGCGCGGCTATCGCCATGCGCTGCGCGACGGCGGGGTCGAACCGTGGGAACTCTACGAGATCGAAGGCGACTTCACCGAAGCGGCCGGCTATGAGAGCGCGTCCGTGCTCCTCGGACTCGAATCTCGTCCGACCGCTGTCTTCGCCGCCAACGACTACATGGCGATCGGTCTGCTCTCGGCGCTCCGCGAAGCGGACATCAGCGTGCCGCAGGGCCTCGCCGTCACCGGCTTCGACAACATCTCGATCGCGCAGCACGTCAGCCCTCCGCTCACGACCGTCCATGTGGCGGCGTATGAGTTGGGCGAGCGCGCGGTTTCGCAATGGCTCGAGACCTCGCGCGGCGGCGGGGGCGCGGGTGCGCGCCGCGAGACCCTCGCGACGACGCTGGTCGTGCGCCGGTCCTGCGGCTCCGGCGAACCCTCCGCCATCGACGTCCGCACGTTGCGCCCGCGACGCCGTCCTCTCCAGTCCTCTACCCTCCAGTCCTCCACCCTCCAGTCCTCCACCCTCCAGTCCTCCACCCTCCAGTCCTCCACCCTCCAGTCCTCGACCATGCTCGGCGAACACGACAACTCCTGAGGAGACTCGACCCATGAAGGCAGGAATCACCACAGTTCTCCTAGCCACCGCGATCCTCGGCGCCTTCGGCGCCGCCGAGGCGCAGGCGCCGCGCAAGGATGCGATCTGGGCCCGCACGACCTTTGCTCCGATCACGCTCAACGGCTCCTTGACCGAACCGGCCTGGGCCGTCGCCGAGTCGATGGTCATCCGCTACGCGCAGGACAGCGGCATGCCCGGCAGCGGCTGGAAGTCCGAAGGAGGCGTCAACCCGGGCAATCCAACCAACGCCACGCTGAAGTTCCTCATCGAGGGAAACTACCTCTATCTCGGCGCGCGGATTCGCGACACTTCGGTCGGCGGCTCGAAGGACTTCAATCGCTTCGACGGGCTCCTCATGGGTCTGAAGGATCACGCCAGCGACGGTGCGCCCAAGCCGGTTTCCGAGTACATGTACGCCTGGTGGAACCCGCTCTCGACCGATCCGCAACCGGTCGGCCAACTCCCGGCTTTCATCGGAAGGTGGGCCACCTGGCCCCCGTACACCGCGCGGTCGGCCGAACAGATCGCCAATTGGAACGCCGTCACCGTGATCCAGGGGCAGAGCAACACCGACATCGCAGCCGACACGCAGTACACGATCGAGATGCGGTTCAACCTCACGCCGATGGGCTACGACGCGACGAGCCCCGCCGGCGAGATCATCGAGTGGAACGTCTCGGTCTACGACTGCGACAACTTCTGGCCGCTCAACGCCGGCACCTTCAGCTCGAATCGCGTCTGGTGGCAGGGCCCCTGGGGCAATGACGTCCACTACAACGAAGTTCGTATCTGGGCGAATCCGAACGTGAACACCGCGTCGGGACCTGTGCCGACGATCATGCCCGAAGTAGTCGTCCCCAACGGCGCCGGCTACACCCTGCCGACCATCAATGGAACCTTGACCGAGTCGGTCTGGGCCGACATCCCCGGCATCGACATCCGCTACGGCGACGCCGCGCTACGTCAGACCTACGCTGGCGTCGGTCCCTTCCGGGCCGGGCAGTACCAACCGCCGGTCAACGGCGGCACGGCGGCGGTGCTCGATCCGGGTGACGCGACGGTGAAGATGTTCCACGAGGGAGACTTCCTCTACTTGGGCTTCGACGTGCGAGATCAGGTGGTCCAGTACCACCCGAGCTTCGATCGTTGGGACGGCTTCCTCGTCTCGATCAACGACCGCGGCGCGGCCGGTCCCGACAACAACTTGATCGGACGCCGCATCTCGTTCCAGGTCGGACCGACCGGGGCCGTGCAGGATCACGACTACCTCTCGACGTTGATCTTGGATGGCGGCGCCAGCGTCGCCACGGCGCTCGAGCCGGGCACGACCGTCGATACGCTGGGACTCTCGGCCGACGTCGGCTACACCGCTGAACTGCGCATCGATCTGAAGAAGCTCGGCTACCCGGCGGGACTCGGCGATCGCGCGCTCTTCATCGGAGTCAACCTGCTGGACGGCGACTCGTTCACTCCCTTCACCGACAGCTACGGCACGCGCACCTGGTGGAACCGCGAGTACGAGGGCACCTGCTGCCCGTCGTGGACGCATCTCTCCGCCACGCAGTTCGTCTCCGGCGTCGAGGATGGCGTGCCCGCACCGTCGTTCGAGATGGCGCGCAGCTACCCGAACCCCTCGTCACAGCCGACGCTGTCGTATGCCTTGACCGAGGCGAGCGACGTCACGCTCGAGGTCTTCGACGTGCAGGGCCGGCGGATCGAGCGACGCGCCCTCGGTGTGCAGCCGATCGGCGCACAGGAACTCTCTTTCGACGGCTCGGGCCTCGAGGCCGGCCTCTACCTCTATCGACTCATCGTCCTCGATCCCCAGAGCGGCGCGGCGCGCCGGGAGATCCAGGGACGCATGGTGATCGTTCCGTAACGAAGGGCTCTTCGACGTGCGTTGGCTCCCGTTCGGCTCGCTCTTCTCGGCGCTCGCAGGCGTCGCCGCGATGCTCTGCATCTGCGGCGACGCTTCGCGGGTCGACGCCGGCACCACCGGCAAGCTGATCGGCCGAGTCGTCGACACGGCGGGCGTCCCGGTCAGCGGCGCGTCGGTGGTGATCGTCGCGCTGCGGGTCGGCGCCAACACCGACTCCGATGGCCAGTACTCGATGCTGAACGTCGCGCCGGGAGTGCACGAGGTCTCGTTCCGTCAGATCGGGTCGAAGATCCTGACCGTGCGCGACGTCGTGGTCAGTTCGGATCAGACGACGCAGCTCGATGCGGTCATGGAGCAGTCGACGCTCGCGCTCGAAGAGGTCGTCGTGACCGCCGCGCGTCCTCCGGTCGATGTGACCCTGACCAGTTCGCGGGTCAGCCTGACGAGCAAGCAGATCGAGGCGCTGCCGGTGCAAGACCTGGAGGACGTCGTGAATCTCCAGGCCGGCGTCGTCAACGGTCACTTCCGCGGCGGGCGGATCGGTGAGGTGCAGTATCAGGTCGACGGCGTGACGGTGAACAATCCGTACAACAACGAGAACACGCTCTCGCTCGACCGCTCGGTGCTGCAGGAAGTCCAGGTCTTGAGCGGCACCTTCGACGCCGAGTACGGACAGGCCATGAGCGGCGTGGTCAATGCCGTGCTCAAGGACGGGACCGATACCTTCGTCTGGGGCGCCGAGGTCTACGCCGGAGCCCACCTGTTTCCCGGCAACGAACGGCGGCTGACCGACGACGAGATCCGTCCCGGCGCGGTGCAGAATTATCAACTCAACCTGAGCGGGCCGACTCCGCTCCCCTCGCTGACCTTCCTCTTGAGTGCGCGGCGCGCCGTGACTGACGACTATCTGCGAGCGGAGCGGCGCTTTTCGCCGAGCGACTCCTCCGACTTCGAGAACAAGATCTTCCTGCCCACGGGCGACGGCGGCGACGAGCCGCTCGGTTACTCCAACGAGTGGTCCGGCGCGTTCAAGCTCAGCCAGCGGACGTCGGAGACGATTCGGACCACCTACCAGGCGATCTGGAACGCGATCGAGGGACGCCGCGGCGCCTACGGCTTCCGCTTCAATCCGGAGGGACTCTCCAAGCAAGAGACCTTCGCGCTCGCGCACGGCTTCGATCTCACGCACACCGTCAGCGAAGCGACGTTCTACTCCCTCAATTTCCGGCAGAACCTCTTCGAGTACCAGGACATGGCGTTCGAGGATCTCTACGACCCGCGCTACGACGCGGCGGGACCGCCGCGCGGCGACGACTCGTACGAAGACGGCGCCGTCGTCCAAGGGGTGCAATTCCAGCGCTTCGAGCAGAAGACCAACGCGCTGATCGGAAAAGCATCGCTCGGCAGCCAGGTCGGCCAGACGCATCTGGTCAAGGTCGGCTTGGAGGCGATCTACCCGAACGTGCGCTTCGGTTCGCCAGGCACTCTGTCGTTCGCGACGGTGGACGGACGCGAGGCGTTGGTCCGGCATGTCGACGAACCGCCCGATTTCCCCGGCGTGCGCAAGTACGAACCGATCATCGCGGCGGGGTATGCGCAGGATCAGATGGAGTGGGCCGACCTCACGCTGCGCGTCGGCCTGCGCGTCGACTATTTCGATCCCAACGCGACGATCCCGAGCGACCTGGCGAACCCCGCCAACTCCATCTCGGGCGCGCCACCCTCGCGGCAGGTGGCGGCCAGCGTGAAGACCGCCGTCTCTCCGCGCCTCGGAGTGTCGTTCCCGGTCACCGACCGATCGGGCGTCCACTTCGCCTACGGCCGCTTCACCCAATTCCCTTCGATCGGACAGATCTTCGTCAACGCTGACTACAGCGTCCTGGCGCAGCTCCAGGCCGGCGGCATCAGCTACGGCGTTCTCGGAAATCCCGATGTCGAGCCCGAGAACACGACGCAGTACGAGTTCGGCTACAAGCAGGTCGTGACCGACGACTTCGGTTTCGAGACGACGCTCTTCTACAAGGACATCCGCGACCTGCTCGGCGTCGAGTTCATCTCGACCTACAACGGCGCGGAGTACGCGCGGCTCAAGAGTGTCGACTTCGGCAACGTCGTGGGCTTCACGGTGGCGGCCGATCATCATCAGATCGGGCCGGTCTCCGCTTCGATCGACTACACGTGGCAACTCGCGCAGGGCAATTCGAGCGATCCCCGCGAAAGCGCGACGCGCGCCGCGGCCGGCGAAGACCCGCGCCCGCGGCAAGTGCCGTTCAACTGGGACCAGCGCCACACCGTCAACCTGACCACCTCGTACGCGCAGGGAGTGCATGCGGCCAGCGCGGTCTTGCGCGTGGCGAGCGGACAGCCGTACACGCCGGTGCTGGAGAGCGGCTTCGGCCAGGGGCTCGACGCGAACTCCGGGCGCAAGCCGAGCGGCATGTTGCTCGACCTGCGGGCGGAACGCGCCATGAACGTGCGCGGCGTCGGGGGCAAGCTGTTCGGCCGCGTCTTCAACGTCTTCGACACCCGCTTCTTCAACCAGGGCGTTTTCAGCAGCACCGGCAGCCCGGACTATTCCAGATTCCCCGAGGCGGACCGCGCGACTCTGCGCGATCCGTCCCGCTTCCAAGCCCCGCGCCGGATCGAGATCGGCGTGCAGTTGAACCCGGGATCGTGAGGGAAAGCGCGATGAGTCGGTTCCGCCTACATCCGCTCTGCGCGCTCACGTTCGCCGTTGCGCTCGCGCTCGCCGCGAGTTCGCCGCGAGTGGCGGCGCAGGTCGACACGCCGGTTCCGCCCGATCAACGTGGGCGGCTCGATGCGGAGCGCTCCGGCTTCCACGACGCCGCGAACATCCGCACCGTCTTCTGGAACTACGGCATGGTCGGCGACTACCCGCCCGATCCCGGCAACGTCGACCTCTCCGTCTTCCACTCGGCCGAAGCGCCGAAGGGGACGGGAATGAACTACGGCGACGGCATCACGCCGTTCGTGTTGGCCAAGGTCACGCAGCGAGACGGCTCCACCGCCTACCTGATGGAGACCGGATTCCGCGAACGCCAGGGGATCAGCCCCTACTTCAATCGCGTGATGCGCTTCGAGCCGCGTCCCGGTTACTTCCAGCCCGATCCTCTGCGCAACGTGGGCCGCTCGCCCGCCATCAGCAGCGATCGTCGCACCTGGCCCGACTCGTGGCCCGACCGCCTGCGGGATCCCGACGATCCAGGTTGGGGCGGGAGCTGGAACGGCTACTTCGGCAAGCGCGCCGCCGCCGATCAAGAGAGCTTCACCGTCATGGACGACGACTTCTACGACGCGTGGGACTTCCGCCCGGACAGTCGCGACTCGACGCGCCACGGTCTCGGCCTGCGCATCGAGGTGCGCGGCTTCCAGTGGGCGAATCCGCAGGCCGGCAACGTGATCTTCTGGCACTACGACATCACCAACGAAGGCACGACCGACTACAACGACAACATCATCTTCGGTCTCTACATGGACTCGGGCGTGGGCGGCTCCTCGCTCTCCTGCGACGGCATCTTCGAGTCGGATGACGACAGCGCCTTCTTCGATCGCACCTTCGACGAGAATGTGATCAACCTCGTCTACACCTGGGACAAGTTCGGCCACGGACGCGATCTCTCCGGCTCCTGCGGCGAGACGGGCTATCTCGGGTACGCCTACCTGGAGACTCCGGGCAACTCGATCGACGGCCTCGACAACGACGAAGACGGCATCATCGACGAGCGGCGCGACGCCGGTCCGGGCGAACTCATCGAAGGACGCGATGCGATCCAGGCGTGGGTGGAAGACCACTACGACCTGACGCGCTTCGAGAACGCCTTCGGAGACCTCTCGCGGCGCCCGGCCTTCCGCGCTAGGTCGTGGTGGACGGGCGACGAAGACCTCGACTGGAATCCCGAAGTGCACGACGTCGGCGCGGACGGCGTGGCCGAGACAGAGGACGAAGGGGAACTCGACGGTCGCCCGACCCAAGGCGAACCGAACTTCGATCGCACCGATCTCCACGAGTCGGATCAGATCGGTCTGACCGGCTTCAAGATGAACCGGATCCGCGCGGGACAGGGCAACCCCGATCCCGAAACCGACAACATCGTCTTCTTCACCGACAATCAGAACTGGCCCGAGCGCCTCTACGACCAGTTCACCGCCGCCAACCCGGACGATCGCTTCGATCCGCCGCTCGCGGCGAACTACAACCTCGGCTTCCTCTTCGCGTCGGGTCCGTTCACGCTCGCGGCCGGCAAGACCGAGCGTTTCAGCCTCGCGCTCGCCTACGGCGGCGATCTGGACGAACTGCGGCGCACGGTGCAGACCGTGCAGAAGATCTACAACGCCAACTACCAATTCGCCGTTCCGCCGCCCGCGCCGGTCGTCACCGCGGAATCAGGCGACGGCTTCGTCCGACTCTCCTGGACCGACAACTCCGAGCGCTCGCCCGATCCGGTCACCGGCGAAATCGACTTCGAGGGGTATCGGATCTATCGCGCCACCGACCCCGAGTTCCGCGATCCGCGCGTCATAACCACCGGCACCGGCTCGGGTCCCCTGGGCAACGGGAAGCCGATTGCACAGTTCGATCTGCGCAACGGAAAGCGCGGCTTCTCCGAGCAATCAGTGGAGGGAGTGGCGTACTACCTCGGCGGCGACACGGGGCTTCGCCACAACTGGACCGATTCCACCGTCGTGAACGGTCAGGAGTACTACTACGCGGTCACCGCCTACGATTTCGGCTCCGACTCGCTCGGCTTCTATCCGTCGGAGAACGCGATCGCGGTCTCGCGCACGCCGCGCGGCGGACTGATCTTGCCGGACCATGTCGTGGCGGTGCGGCCGGAGCCGAAGGTCATCGGATGGCAGCCGGCGCAGATCGCCGAGGTCGAACAGATCGCGGGCGAAGGGGTCGGGACGGTGCGCATCGACGTGCTGAACTCCGACATCGTGCCGGACGATCACCTCATGAAGATCTCCTTCGACAATCCCGCGCCCGACAGCCTGCGTGCGTCTTCGTACTCGTTGATCGACAGCACGACGCACCAGGTGCTCTTCCGCACCGGACGGGACCTGAGCGGCGCCGGTACCGGTCCCGTCGGCGCCGGATTGCTCCCGGTCATCACGACACCGCGCACGACGACCGTGGACCGCGCGCTGACCGGCTTCGAGCCGGGCAGCCCCACCAACACGAGACTCTCGGTCGAGTACCAGCCGGTCCTCTCGCCGAATCTGCGGCGGCCCGGCTATCCGGTCGACCTCACGATCCGTTTCGCGGATGTCTTCCTCGACACGTCGATCGCGGCTTTCCCGTTGCCCGCTCGCCCCGCGAAGTTCCTCGTGACCGGCGAGATCGACGGCGAGACCCGCCGGTTCGACTTCCGTTTCCGCGACAACGACACCGACGGCACGCTCAGCCGCACCGACGAGTTCATCGATGTCGTCACCTACCTCGACTCCGCGCCCGGCGTGCCCCAGATCACCTGGCGCGCACAGCTCGATACCTTGGGGCAATCGGAGCGCGGCCCGATCGACCCGCCGGCCGAGAGGGACGTCTTCCATCTGAGGTTGGACAAGCCGTTCAGCGAAGACGACATCTTTGTCTTCCGCACGCAGGCAGCGCGCATCGATCAAGGCCTGGTGGACGGCGCGGAGCTCCAACCCTACGTCGTGCCGAACCCGTACGTCGGCGCCGCCAGCTTCGAGCCGGAGCGCTTTGCGGTGTCGGGTCGCGGCGAGCGGCGGGTCGAATTCCGCGGGCTGCCGCAGCACTGCGTCATCCGGATCTACACGGTGCGGGGCGACCTGGTCGAGACGTTGCGACACGACGGTTCGGACGACGGGTTCGTGGCGTGGAATCTGCGCACGAAAGACGACCTCGACGTCGCGCCCGGGCTCTATGTCTTCCATGTCGACGGCGACCGCGCCGGGACGTTCTTGGGCAAGTTCGCCATCATGAAGTGATCGAGATGAGAACCAACCACCCTCCTCTTCATACTTCGAATCCGCTCCTCGCAGCGGGCGGACTCGCGCTGGGCCTCGCGCTGGGCCTCGCGCTGACCGCCGCGCCGGCCTCCGCGCAGAGCAAGGTCGGCACGGCGATCGGGCAGTTCTTGTTGATCGAGCCGAGCGCGCGCGCGGCGGGCATGGGTAGCGCCGGTGTCGCGTTGGCCGACGGGATCCAAGCGGTCTACGCGAACGCAGCGGCGATCGGAGAGCTGGAGTCGGCCGGATTCCAACTCACCCACAGCGAGTGGTTCGCCGAGATCGACTTCGACTACGTCGCGCTGGCCGTTCCGGTCGGGAGCAATGGGAACCTCCTGGCGAGCGTGACCGGACTGAGCTCCGGCGAGATCGACGTTCGCACGGTCGATCGCCCGCTGGGCACGGGGGAGCGCTACTCCGTGCGCGACCTCGCCATCGGACTCGGCTATGGGCGCCACATCACCGATCGGTTCTCCGCGGGACTTCAGGTCAAGTACCTGCAGGAGACCATCTGGCACAGCTCGCTCCGCACGATGACCCTCGATGTCGGCGCGCTCTACGCCCTGAACGGCGATGGATTGACGCTGGGCGCGAGTCTCTCGAACTACGGCACGAAGGGGCGCTATCGCGGGCGTGACCTCGCGATCCAGTACGACAACATCCCGGGGCAGAACGGCGACAACAGCGCACTCCCCGGCGAGCGTCTGACCGACGAGTTCCCCGTTCCGGTGCTCTTCCGCGTAGGCCTGAGCTACCCGCATCAACTGAACGACCACAGCCAGGTGTTACTGGCGGTCGACGCGCTGCATCCCAGCGACAACACCGAGAGTCTGAGTCTGGGCGCCGAGTGGTCCTGGAAGCGGACTCTCGCGTTGCGCGCGGGGTTCCAGGACCTGGCCCGCGAAGACACGGAAACCGGGCTCACGATGGGCGCGGGGCTGATGGCGAACATGGGCGCGCGGCGCCTGCACTTCGATTACGCCTGGGCTGACCATGGTCGGCTCCAGGAAACGCACCGGATGACCGTCGTCCTCGATTTCTGATCGAGAAGGAATGCACCTCATGCTCCGTCGCATCGCGCTCTACCCGGTCATCGTCGTTCTGCTCTGGTCGTCGCTCCTGGTCGGATCGATCGGACTGACGCCCAGTTCCGCCACCGCTCAGACGACCGAGGAGTTGCTCGAAGACATCCAGCACAAGGCGTTCCTCTATTTCTGGAACGAAGCCAACCCGACCAACGGCCTGATCCGGGACCGCAGTCAGCCGGGTTCGCCGGCCAGCATCGCCGCGGTCGGCTTCGGCCTCTCCGCCATCTGCATCGCGATCGACCACGGCTGGGTCAGCCGCGTAGACGGACGCGCGCGCGTGCTCACCACGCTGAACACCTTCTGGACCAAGCCGCAGGGAACCGCGATCGGCGGGATCATCGGCTACAAGGGCCTCTTCTATCACTTCCTCGACATGAACACCGGATTCCGCACCTGGGACAGCGAACTCTCCACCATCGACACGGCCCTCTTGATGGCCGGCATGCTCGACGCGAGGCAGTACTTCTCGACCAACGATCCGCTCGACCTCCAGGTGCGCGACCTGGCGGACGACCTCTACGAGCGCGTCGACTGGGAATTCATGCGCAACGGCCAGACGCGGATCATGATGGGTTGGAAGCCGAACACCGGCTTCGGCGGCTTCGGTGTCTGGCAAGGGTACAACGAGGCGATGATCCTCTACCTGTTGGCCCTGGGCTCGCCCACCTTCCCGGTGCCCGCGTCGACCTGGACCGCGTGGTGCAACACGTACTCGTGGCAGACGCACTACGGCTACACCTACGTGAACTTCCCGCCGCTCTTCGGCCACCAGTACTCGCACTGCTGGGTCGACTTCCGGTATCACCGCGATCCCTACATGCAGAGCAAGGGGATCACCTACTTCGAGAACTCGCGTCGCGCCACTCTCGCCCAGCGCGAGTACTGCATCGACAATCCGTTCAACCGGATCGGCTACGGCGAGGATCTCTGGGGCCTGACGGCGTCGGACGATCCGTTCGGCTACTCCGCGCACGGCGCGCCGCCGCCGCAGAACGACAACGGCACGATCACGCCGACCGCGGCGGTCAGTTCGATCCCCTTCACGCCGACCGAGTCGATCGAGTGCATGGAGAACATGTACTTCACCTACGGCGGGCAGCTCTGGGGGACGTACGGCTTCAAGGACGCGTTCAACCTGAACAACGGCTGGTTCGCCACCGACTTCCTGGGGATCGACCAGGGGCCGATCATCATGATGATCGAGAACCACCTGAACGGCTCGATCTGGAACCGCTTCATGGACAACCCCGCCGTGCAGCTCGGGCTGCAGCGCGCCGGCTTCATCGTCGCGGCGGACACGTCGGGGGACGGGCCGACGCTGGTGTGGGGGGATTCACGGTTGCTGCCGAACAGCCCGAACCCCTTTCGGAACGAGTCGACGATCTCCTATCGCCTGCCTGAGGCGGGGCCGGTTCGGCTCATCCTGGAAGATGTTACGGGACGCCAAGTTCGCCAGTTGTTCGACGGCCGCGTGGACGCGGGCGTCCACGCTTTGGATATCACCGCCGATGGCCTCGCCAGCGGCGTCTACTACTACCGGCTCCAACAGCCAGGTCGGACGGAACGGCGGGCCTGCGTCGTCATTCGTTAGAAAGGAGGGGTGCGCGTAGGAAGCTTGCTACTGAGACCGTCAGAACCCAAACTCATCACTTGGAAGATCGAGGGTGATCCCTCATCGATCCCGGTGGATCGAGTGATCCCGACAACTGCTCCGAAGGAGGAAATGCACCCATGCGCCGGATCAATCTCACCCAGGCCGTAGCGCTCGTCGCGCTCCTGCCGTGCGTCGCGCTCGCGACGCCGAATCCGAACAGCGCAGTCGTGAAGGAACGTATCTTCAACGACTGCGGCTCGACCGTCCTCACGTCCACGAATCTGTACCCCGCGTCGATCAACATCTCCGAGACGCTGCAGGGTTGTGTCGGCGGCTTCGCCAACCTGCACAACTGGCGGCTCTCGGAAGACGGCGTCAGCGCGGTCGCGTTCGGGAACGGGGACGGCTTCCGTCTCGTCTTCGACCTCGAAATGACGGGCGCCGGTCGCGGCGAAGCGGGGCTCTCCCTCTCGCCGTGGTTCTCGCAGGACGTGGACGGACGTTTCAACGTCCGCAACACCGACGGCGAAGTGGCCTGTTTCGGCGGTCGCCTTCCGTTCTATAGCTTCACCGGCAGTCATGGCGTGGTCTACACGGGCGGAGTCATCCGCCTGCAGGTCACCTACCTGCCGAACGGCTTGGCCATGGTCGACCCCGGCACGATCGAGTACGAGCTCGAGTACAACGCCTCCAGCTACTCCAGCGGACCGCTTCCCTTCGACGAGGGAAATCCGGCGGAAGATCCTCCTTTCGGCCTCTGGGGCATCCTGAACGAGGCGCGGGTCGGCGGTTACGTCCAGCACTTCATCTCTCAGGCGCCGGAAGGCTCCAACCTGACGGTGAACTGGAGCAACATCGCCTACGAGAAGTTCAACCCGCCCGTCCCGACCGTCGAAACGACGTGGGGCGCGGTGAAGAACCTCTACCGCTAGTTTGTTCGACCGAATCTGATCGAGCAAAACAGGACCGCTCCCAGACCTCTGGGGGCGGTCCGTTGCTTTCTCGCGCGGATGAGCGGATGAAAGGAATCGAATGTCGGCCTTGCGGCTGGAGGGACTGAGTAAGACCTTCCCCGGCGGAGCGGTCGCGGTCGACCGCATCGACCTGGAAGTGGCGCCGAAAGAGCTCCTGGTGCTGCTGGGACCCTCGGGCTGCGGCAAGAGCACGCTGCTTCGCATGATCGCGGGGATCGAGTCCCCCACCGCCGGACGCATCCTGCTCGCGGGGCAGGACGTGACCGCGCTCCCCCCTCAGAAACGCGACATCGCGATGGTCTTCCAGAGCTACGCGCTCTACCCGCACATGACCGTTCGCCAGAATCTCGCCTTCGGCCTGGAGATGCGCGGGCTCTCTCGCTCGGTCATCGATGCGCGCGTCGCGGAAGTCGCCGAGAGCCTCGGACTCACGCCGCTCCTTGCCCGCCGTCCCTCGCAGCTCTCCGGCGGACAACGCCAACGCGTCGCGCTCGGCCGCGCCATCGCCCGGCAAGCGCAGATCTTCCTGCTCGACGAACCGCTCTCGAACCTCGATGTGCAACTCCGCGTGACGACCCGCATGGAACTCGCCCGCCTCCACCAGCGCGTCGAAGCGCCGATGATCTATGTCACACACGATCAAGAAGAGGCCATGACGCTGGGGGACCGGATCGCCGTCATGCGCGACGGTCACGTCGAGCAGATCGGTTCGCCGATGGATCTCTACGCGCGCCCCTCCACGCGCTTCGTCGCCGGATTCATCGGATCTCCACGGATGAACTTCCTGCGCGGGATGGTTCGTGCGAAGGACGGCGGCCGCGTCTTGGACCTCGTGGGCGGGGAGATCGCGCTCGCGGACTCCTCTGGGTTGCGAGAGGGCGAGGTCGCCGTCGGCATCCGCCCCGAGGACATCGAGTTGGTCGCCGCCGGCGCCGGCGACCTCGACGCCCCGATCGAACTGGTGGAACCGCTCGGTCGAGAGCAACTGGTGCATCTGCTGCTGACGGATGGCGCGGAGACGCTCGATCTTCGTGTGCTGGCCGATCCGAGCCTCCGCGCCGTGCGCGGTGATGTCACAGGCCTCCGCTTGCGCCGCGATCGACTGCACTTCTTCGATCCGAAGGCGGAACAACGCCTGATGTAGCGCGCGAGAATCGCGCGCAAGATCGCCGCGATGACCGCAGTCGGCGCACCGTTCACGACGGCCCATGCCACCGTCCTCCACGTTCCTGCGCAGTATCTGTCCATCCAGCCCGCGTTGAACGCCGCTTCCCCCGGCGACACGGTCCAGGTGGGACCCGGTGTGTACACGGGCGGGCAGAACAAGAACCTCCACTTCGACGGCAAGCCTCTCCTGCTCCGGTCGACCGCGGGCGCCGATGCGACAGTCATCGACTGCGAGGAGAACGGCCGAGGCTTCAACTGCGCGAGTGAGGCGGGCCGGGATCTCTGGCTCGAGGCCGGGAACCAGGCTCACTTCTACTGTTCGGCCCTCGACCCGCAAGGGATCGAAGGACCCGGATCCTGGACGACCGACGGCCAGGAGACCTCCGAGCCTCCGCAGTTCTGCAACCCGGTTCCCTGTCTGCTGGCCCCGACGGGCGACGGTTCGTACAAGTTGTCCGTCGACTCTCCCTACGCGCCCGCGAACTCACCGTGCGGGACGCTGATCGGGGCTCGCCCCGTCGCCTCCATCGAGGAGAACGCGACTGGGTCCTGGCGCCTTCCAGAAGCGGTGTGTGAGACTGCCACTGAAGTTTCCTCGGGCTGACTGCGTCGTGCTTCCCCGAGCCGTGCGCGACGAGCGATGTCGCTGACGACGACACCAACGCCGACGATGAATCCGCGCGCGTCGCTTGCCTCGACTTCTCGGGTCCCAACCCCGTGCGCGGAGCGTCGACGTGGCGACTGGCCCTGCCCCGGGCAGAACACGTGTAGATCCATGTCTTCGATCTCGCGGGACGGAATCGGTCCACCGTGCTCGATGGCCCGCTCAGCGCGGGAGTGCACGAAGTCAATTTCGACGACGGTCAGGGCGCCGGGCTCGTCCGAGGAGTCTACTTCGTGGAAGTGCGCTCGGGCGCGGAGCGGATCACTCGCCCGATCGTGGTGCTGGACTAGTTCGGGCTCTTGCTGATCCAAACTTCCAGCAACCCTCGAGAGCGAAGTACTGGTCGGCACTGGGTCCGGACCCAGTGCATGCTGGATCAAGGGGTGTTCTCGTCAATCCACCCGGCGACCAGCCTGCGATAGTCGACGAACTCCAGGTCTCTGTGATCAGCGATGACTTTCGGCGCTGCTCGGCGTCGCCATAGCGTTTCGCGCCGAGAAACAACCCCAGCTCCCGCGGCATGTTGAACCGAGGAAGGCGATTCACCGAATCCAAGGTGACGCGAGAATGATCGTGGATGCCGTAGCGACACTCCCCGATGAGGTGACGGGGCGGAGTCGGCGAGCTAGGACGCCCGGCTCGCGAGTGTCTTCGCTGACCCCGAGGCCGTTCGGGGCGCGGGATCTCGATATCCGAAGTGGCCAAGGTAGCGCTCCCACAGCTTGGAGCCTCGAGCTGCCTGGGGAGACTTCTTCGACTTCCGCGTGGCCTTCACGTGCCGAGCGGCTTCACGCGCCTCGGCGAGGGTCAGGGACGCTTTCTTCAGCGAAGGCATTTGCGCGCTACTCCGGGGTCTTGGCTCCGACGGCGATTCTAGGCGCCGGTTCGGGCTCATTCAACGATCGCTATGGAGCGGCCGGGGAGGAGTCGATCTCCCGATATGCCGCCACGCAGGGCGACTTTCGTGCCGGACTTGCGCAGCTCCGTGGGAACACGCGCCTACTTGTTGATGCTGATGTTCCCGCGCGAGGCGGCGCCGACGGCGGCCATCACGGCAACCCCGACCGCCGCCAGGACACCGATGATCGTCCAGGTGGTCCCGATTTGCGACAGAACGCCGGCCTTGCCCAGGCCGAACAGGATGGCGGCGATGAAGATCACGAAACCGACGAGGTAGACCCACAAGAATTTCATGAGCGGCTCCTCAGGGAGGGTCTTTCGGAGTCATTGATTCGCGCGGCGCGAATCAATGACGTTACGCGTTCATCGACTCCAAGAACTTCCGGTTGGTCTTGGTATTCGACATCTTGTCGACCAGGAATTCCATCGCTTCGATCACGTTCATTTCCGAGAGGAATTTCCGGAGGATCCAGAGCTTGCGGAGATCACCTTCGGGGATGAGCAGCTCTTCCTTTCGCGTGCCACTCCGGTTCAGGTCCATCGCTGGAAAAATGCGCTTGTCGGAGAGCTTGCGATCGAGCACGAGCTCCATGTTTCCCGTCCCTTTGAACTCTTCGAAGATGACGTCGTCCATGCGGGAGCCGGTCTCGATCAAGGCGGTGGCGATGATCGTGAGCGAACCGCCCTCTTCCACATTGCGCGCGGCGCCGAAGAAGCGCTTCGGACGGTGCAGTGCGTTGGCGTCGACGCCTCCCGAGAGGATCTTGCCGGAATGCGGGACGACCGTGTTGTAGGCGCGGGCGAGACGCGTGATCGAATCGAGCAAGATGACGACATCGCGCTTGTGCTCGACCAATCGCCGGGCCTTTTCGATCACCATCTCGGCCACCTGCACATGGCGCTCGGCCGGCTCGTCGAAGGTGGACGAGATGACCTCGGCCTGCACCGATCGCTCCATGTCGGTCACCTCCTCGGGGCGCTCGTCGATCAAGAGCACGATGAGCATGACCTCGGGATGGTTCTCCGTGATCGAGTTGGCTAACTTCTGGAGGATCATCGTTTTACCGGCCTTCGGGGGCGAGACGATGAGCCCGCGCTGCCCTTTACCGATCGGCGCCAACAGATCGATGATGCGAGTCGACAGGTCCCGGCTCTTCATCTCGAGGTTCAAACGCTCCTCGGGATAGAGCGGCGTCAGGTTGTCGAAGAGCGTCTTCTCTTTCGCCACTTCGGGCGACTCGAAGTTGACCGCCTCGACGCGGAGCAACGCGAAATAGCGCTCGCCGTCCTTGGGCGGACGGACCTGACCTTGCACGGTATCGCCCGTGCGTAGATCGAACCGCTTGATCTGCGACGGCGAGACGTAGATGTCGTCCGCGCTCGGGAGATAGTTGTAGTCGGTCGAGCGCAGGAATCCGTACCCCTCGGGGAGGATCTCCAGCACGCCGGTCGAGAAGATGAGTCCGTTCTTCTGCGTCTGGCCTTCGAGGATCTTGAAGATCAGATCCTGCTTGCGCAGTCCGCTGACGCCGGTGATGCCGAACTCGTTGGCGACCTTGACCAGTTCGGGGACGGTGCGCCGCTTGAGGGCGCTGATGTCCATTGCGTTCGGGTCGGAGGCGGTGGGGCGCGCCGTCGACTCGCCGCCAGTCAGGAGATCCGCGCCGACCGCGTTCTCGGGACTCTGGGTGGGATTCTTCATGGGGGTTGAACTGCTCTCATGGATGGAGTGGTTTGGCCGGAATCAGGCGCGGCGCGCGAGGTCCGCGAGAGCGTTCTGCGCCGCGTTCGAGGACGGCGCAGGGCTCCACAGACGCTCGAGGGCGCCCGTATCCGGATGGATTCGATCCCGGTGTTTTCGCAGGGAACGGATCAGGGAATCAGGGGAGAGACGCGCGCCTGGGGATCGGCACGCGGACGAAGGCAATCTAGACCGGCTCGTCTGGACTGTCAACCGTTGGATTGTAGAGATCCCGGATCACCCGGCCCGCCCGCTCCAGCCGAGCATTGGTCGCATTGGTCGCATTGGTCGCATTGGTCGATTCGGCCGATTCGGCCGATTCGGCCGGTTTCTGCGGCCCGTTCTGCTGCCCGATGTGACCGAGCCACTCACGGGCGAACTCCCCGTCACGGATCTCGGACAGGATCTCGACTAGGCGACGCTTCACTCCGGCGTCCACGATCCGCGGGCCGCGCGTGAGATCACCGAACAACGCGGTCGGGCTGATCCGCCGACGCATCCCCGCCACCCCGTAGCGCTCGACCAATTCGGCCGTGAGCCGGAGCTGCTGCACACACTCGAGGTAGGCCATCTCCTCGGGATACCCCGCCTCGACCAACGTCTCGAACGCCGCGGTCGTGAGCGCGTTCATCCCTCCACAGAGCACGGCCTGCTCCCCGAAGAGATCGACCTCGGCCTCTTGCGCCACGGTCGCCACGAGGACGCCGGCGCGGGCGCAGCCGAGAGCGGCGGCGTATCCACGCGCGAGCGCGTGTCCTTCGCCATGTACTTCGCCATGTACTTCGCCGTCCTGATGGACGGCGAAGATCGCCGGCACACCCGACCCTGCGACAAACCGATCCCGCACCTGCACCCCAGGACTCGCGGGAGCGATGACCACAACCGTCCAACTGGGGGGAAAAGTCGGCGGATCGAATCGAAGGACGAAACCGTGTGCGAAAACCAATAACCGCGGCGGGCCGCCCGCCGCGGCCGTCGTCAACCGGTCTACAAACGCCCTTTGCGCCTCGTCCGGCAACAGCACCGCGACGATCTCGGCCCCCAACGCGGCATCCAACGGCGCACGCACGGTGAACCCGTCATTCGATGCGGCCTGCGATCCGTTGCCGTCGGCCCGAGCGCCGACGACAACGTTTACACCCGAATCCCGCAGATTCAGTGCGTGGGCGCGGCCTTGATTGCCGTAACCGACGACGGCCGCCTGTCGCCCGGCGATCGGCGCCAGGGGACAGTCGGCCGTCCGAAGGATCTGCATGCGCGGAGGGCTACTTTTCGTCGGCCGCCGCGCCCTGCTTGGCGAAACGCGTCTGGTACTTCTCTTCGCCATTCACGAATGCGTAGCCGACGCCGCGCGTCCAGTAGAACCAAGTCTCGTACTCCTGCCCTTGCGTGTCGGTGAAGGTGCGGAGATCCTCCGGCGCGCCGCCTTCGCGGTAACGACGGGAGATGTCCGAACTGTTCCCCCACTTCTTGATCCGCTCGGCGGCCTGCGCCGGCGCGACCGAAGTCCCGGTCTTGAGCGCGCGCGAGAAGACGATGCCGGAGACGAGCGCGGTCTTGTTGCCGAGCTTGTCCTCGACCCGCCCGAGGAAGTCGTGATAGCCGGGCTCCTTCGGCCGCATGTCGAGCAGCTTCTGCCCGACCTCTTTCGCCTCCTTGTATTGCCCCATGTCACGCAGCAGGCTGGCGAGGTTGAACATCACGTCGACATCGTCGGGTGTCGTCGCGAGGACCTTCTTGTACTCGTCGATCGCGACCTGGCGGAGCGCGTCGACGTTGTTCTTCTCCAGATACGACAGCTCATGGTGCGTCGCGCCGATCTGGAAACGGAGGTTGGTGTCGTCGGGCACGAGGGTGGCCGACTTCTCGTAGAGCTTGAGCGCGTCCCGATACGCCGTGATCGCGCCGGTGGTGTCCTGCGCCGCGACCTCGTTGCTCCCCTTCTCGAACAGGCTGTTTCCCTGACGGAAATAGACATCGAAGAGGAACGCCTTGGTCTCGGGATCTTCGGGGCTGAGGACCCGGAGTTGCTCGAAGTAGACCAACGCGCTGTCGGTCTTCCCCATATTGAAGTAGACGACGCCGAGCTGCTTGGGCGTCTCCGGATGGGTGTTGCTGTAGATCTCGGCCTTCTTGAAGTCGCGGGCGGCCGCGCGGTAGCGCATGGCGGCGCTGTCCGGCGACGCCCCCGGCCGGGCGGCATCGGTCGCGTAGGCGATCGCGCTGTTGTAGCGCGCGGCCCAGTACGAGTCGCGCACGTCTTGGACTTGCTTCTCCAAGCTCGGATCGCGTGCGATCGCCATATCGAAGTAGATCGAGGCGGAATCGGGCCGATCCAGCTCGGCGTAAGCGCGGCCCAGCCACATGGCCGGCTCGCCGTTCGTCGGCATCTCCTTCACGGCCGCGGCGAAGGTGTCCCGCGCGCGGTCGAACCGCTTCTGGTCGAAGTGGAGCTTTCCACCGGAGAGGTTCGGGTTGCTGCAGGCGGCCCAGAGCGTGAGGCCCGCGAGGACGGTGAGAACCCGAGCGCGTGACAGATTCATGATCGTTCCCTTTCCGTGAGTCCTGATGCGACGTCCGCCGTCAGCGAGTCCATGGGGGCGGAGAAGCGCGAGCCGCAGGTATTTATGGACGGCGCCGCCGCAGTGTCAAGCGGCGCGACAGATCACCGGTCGAACCAGAGGGCGCGCAGGTCGCGAGACGTCTCGACCAAGACGTCTGCGTCGGCCAGCTCGGCTGGCCCCCCGAAGCCCCAGAGGCAGCCGACGGCGATCGCTTCGGTGGCGCGGGCCGCCTCCACATCGGCCGTGCGGTCGCCGACCATCACCATCCCCGGGCCGCCCAGCGCGGTCCGCGCCGCGAGGAGCATCCCGATCTTCGAGTCGATGCCGTCGCGCCCGAACCACCAGACGCCGTCGAGCAGCCGGTCGTAGTCGAGACGCTGCGCCACCGCCGCGATGTACCGCTCCCCGCCGTTCGTGGCCAGCGCCAGCTTGCGCCCGGAGCCCCGCAACTCGATCAAGAGTTCGCGGATCCCATCGTAGAGCGCCCCGTGCGCCAACACCTCACGCGCCTCCTCGTCAACGCACATCTCGCGGAACTCCGCCGCCCGCGACCGCAACTCCGGCGGCAACAGATCGTGGAAGAACTGCAGCCCCGGCTTCCCCGTGTGCGAACAGACCTCCGCATCCGTCGGCGCCGGCAGTTTCAGCCCCCCGGACCGCACAAACTCAACATAGACCCGCTGAATCGCCGGATTCACTGCGCCCATCGAATCGAACAGCGTCCCGTCATTGTCGAAACAGACGACTTCGGCGGCGCGGATGCGGGTGAGGAGTTCGCGGGAAGGGGGCGTCATCGGAGACGGTGTCATCGGAGACGGTGTCATCGGGGGCGGCGTCATCAGCGGCATTGTGATCCAGCTGCGCCTTCCGGGCCAGCCTCCAGCGCCAGAAACCCTCGCATGCGATCCAACTCGAGATCGAGTTCGCGGCGAAACGCGGGGTCGTCCGGGGGCGACCCGGAGACGTAGCCGACGTCGGCGTGGAGCGCGCCGGCTCGCACCGATACGTTGGCCCATCCGATGACATGGTCGCGCCAGAGAAGTGGGAGTGCGTAGTAGCCGAGCTTGCGCTTGGGTACGGGGGTGTACGCCTCGAAGCGATAGGCCCATCCCCAGAACAGCTCGAAGCGACGACGGTCCCAGACGAGTGGGTCGAAGGGCGCGAGCAAGCGTACGAGATCACGGCGCTCGAAGCGGGTTGCGAGCGCGCGCGCGGTCGGCAGCCGCTCGTCCGCCGGCCAGTACCACTCCTGGCCGGCGATGGGCGCGTGGGCGAGACGAGATTTCGCCCGCTGGAACGCGGCTTTGCGCTGGTCGGCCCACTGGGGCGCCGCGTAGCGAAGGATATGGACGAGGTGGCTGAGGCTCGCGGCCGGCATCGGACTGTATTTCCGGACGCCGAGATCGACGAGCGCATCCAGACACGCAGTTTCGTCCTCGGCGTCGCTCGGTCCGGGCGCATGCTCGCGCGCTTCGTAGACGCGGATCCCGTTCTCGCGCCCCGCAACGCGCAGATGGCCGCGGTAGTGCAGTCGGTCGAGCAACTGCGTCGTGGCGGACGACGATCCTCCCCAATCGTTCTCGACGGTTCCGTGCGCGAAGTGCGCGTCGACGTCGCGCGGGTGGACGATTCCGCGCTCGCGCACGAACTCGAGCAGTTCGTCCGCGCGGCGCTTCATGGCGGCGCCCCAGACCTTCCGCGCCTTCCGCGGATGCATCAGCGCCAGGTGCTCGCGCGGGAGGAAGCCGTAGTTGATGAAACAGTCTTCCTCGATGTCCAACCTCGAGTAGCGCCGCTCGAGATCTCCCGCCACGTAGCCCTTCACGCGGTGACGGAGCGTGAGATCTTGCGCCCGCGCGGGCGCGCGGATCGGATCGGCCTGGACGAAGCCGAGCTTCTCGATCGCGCGGCGCAGCGTCGTCGGGGTGAACAGCGTGCGGTCGACCGCGTGAGCGCGGAGCTGGTCGAGGGTGATCGGCTTGGGCATCGGTCTCTCGGTGGGTCGGAGCGTTCAAGCCAGGGTCTGGAGCATGTCCTTGTGATACGGCGCGAGGTCGCGCCACCGGCCTGCGCGCACGAGCGATGTCCAGTCGGGGTTGGCAATGATCGCGCGTCCGACCGCCAACAGGTCCACCTCGCCGCGCTCGACCAGATCAATCCAGGGGGCGGGGTCGACGATCTCGCTCTTGCGCACGCCGTACGACTCGTCCATCCCGAGCGTGACCGACACCTTGCCGACGGCGATGGTCGGCAGCCCGGAGAGTTCGCGCGCCCAACCGGCCAACGTGCGCGCTCCGCGCTCTTCCCAACCCGGCTCGGTCGCGTCGCGCGTGCTGACGTGCAAGATGTCGACGCTCGCCTCGCGCAGCGCGACGACCCAGGGCGCCATCTCCTCGGGCGTCGGAAACTTCAGTTCGCGGTAGTCGTCGACCTTCCACTGGCTGAACCGATAGAGGATCGGGAACTCGGGCCCGACGACCTCGCGCACGGCGCGCACCACTTCGAGCGGGAAGCGCATGCGGTTTTCCATCGTCCCGCCGTACTCATCGGTCCGGCGATTGTTGAGCGGAGAGAGGAACGAGTCGAGCAGATAGCCGTGCGCGCCATGGATCTCGAGCGCGTCGGCGTCCATGGCGATCGCGCCGCGCGCGGCGTTGCGGTAGGCGTCCAAGGTCTGCGCGAAGTCGTCGGCGGTCATCTCGCGCGTCTCGGGGCGAGCGGATCCATCGGCGCGAAGTGGACCAGGCCCCGCGCTCGGACCGATCGCGTTCGCCGCCAGGCGCCCGGTATGCCAGAGCTGCGGCGCGAAGGCGCCTCCCTCCGCATGCACCGCCTCGACCACGCGTCGCCATGCCATCCACTGGGCTTCGGTCTGGATGCGTGGAACAGTGATCGTGTCGTACGCGTGCACGTCATCCAGCGACGTGCCTTCGCTCAGGATCAAGCCGACTCCGCCGCGGGCGCGCCGCGCGTAGTACTCGACGCTCGCCGAGGTGACGAGCCCGTCCGGTTCGGCCATCCGCCGGGTCATCGGCGCCATCACGACGCGATTGCGCAGACGCAGCGCGCCATGGGTCCAAGGTTGGAAGAGGAGTGGGATTCGTTCGGTCATGGGAGGAGAGAGTACACGGCGGGCGATGCCGCACGGGCTGCCGCACGGGATGCTGCCGCACGAGACGATCCGGAGATTGCGTCGGCCTCGGCGTCGGCCTAGAGTCGACCAGGCTTGGAACTGCCGGGGTAGGCAGAAGGCAAACATGACGGTCTTGTCGATCCGCGGTTCGCTGTTCCTCTTGGGTTTCACCGCGCTCATCGCTTCCGCCTGCTCGAAGGATCCCGCCTCGCCCGAACCGACCCGAGGCGACTCAGCCTCCCTCCCGACGCTGCCGAGTCCCGATGTCGTCCCCGCCGTCCCGTTTCCCGCGACGAGCGACGGGGCGCGAGAGGCGCGCGCGTTCGTGCGAGGGCAACTCCAGCGGGTGAATCTCGAGTTCTCGCGGATGGCGGGAATCCTCCGGAGCTACCGAGCGATTCCGTACGAGTCGATCACCGAGAACGAGTGGTTGGCGGACACGACGGACGGTTCGCGCGCGTGCCGGAGTTACTTCGCGGTGACTCGCGCCGGGGCGTCGCTTCGTTGGCAGTGGATGTCGACGGGGGCGTGCGGCGGTCAGTCCGCCGCCTACCCACTCTCCGAGATCGCGTCCTCGCTCGATGGTCGGCGCGGCTCACTCGATGAGCACTGGGCCGCCGGAGTTTTCGGAGGGCGCTATCAAAAGTATGGCCGCCTCGAGTGGGCGGTCGAACCGACGAGCGCGCAGTGGCGATTGTTCTCACGGGAAACCACGCCGTCGACGCGCTTGGTCAGTTTCGATCAGGGGCCCGGAGAGAACAGCACGGTCGCGCTCGAACTGAGCCGAACCGCGGAGTATCGCTGGGTGCTCGAGGCTTCCGCGGACAGCGCGTCGGGCGAATTCCATCTCTACCGCTGGGACGCGGACGGGAGCGAGTGGGATGAGTCCGACGATGTGCGGTGGAATGGTCGACATGGGAGCTGGGTGAGCCGGCCAGTCGACGGCGAGAGCGAGGAGCGTATTTGGTGAAACGGGCAGCGAGGACGAAGCCGCTCCAGTTGGTCGTTGCAGCATTGGTCCTTTTCTCGGCACTGAGTGCGTGTTCCGAGGATCCCACCGGCCCGAACCGAGACGGAGACGAGCTCGACGCGCTTCCCACGCTGCCGCTTCCAGAGGCGCGCGCCCTGGTGCGCGGACACTTCCAGCGGGTCGGACTCGAGTTCGGGCGCATGGCCGGGATGATGCGCAGCTATCAGACGATGCACTATTTCCCGACCGCCGCCGGCGAGTGGGCCGCCGATACCACCACCGGACATGCCGACTGCCGCGCCCAAATCCTCGTGGAGCAAGACGACGACCGGCTCGATTGGCGTTGGCTCTGGTGGGGAACCTGCGGATCCACCGGCCGCGTCAGCGCCTTCCAGCTCTCGGGGATGGAGACTTCGCTCGACGGTCGCCAAGGCGCAATTGATGAGTTCTGGGCGCTCGGAGAGCCGAAGCATTGGCGCCTTCGAGTGGACGGTGGATTCGTCGATCAACGAATGGCGCCTCTTCACTCGCGAGACGATCCCTCCCACGCTTCTCGTCAGCCTCGACATCGAGGAGCAGTCAGCCGGCGGCGTCTACGACCTGACGCGCACAGAAGACTTCCGTTGGCACGCCGAACTGCGCGACGACGGCGCCTCGGGCGACTTCGAGCTGTATCGCTGGGACGCCGCGGCGAACGAGTGGGACCTCGCCGAAGTCGTCCACTGGACCGCTAACGGCGGCAGTTGGACGACGCATCCGCTCTTCGGCGCCGCGATCGAGCGCGACTGGTAGTTCTCGTGAACTGGGTCCGGACCCAGTTCACGAGAAGTCCTCTCTGCCGTCAGATCCCGAATCCCGCCGGGACCGTTGTCACGCCGCGGGGCGCGGCGCGACGTTACATCAACGTCATCGGGTCGACGTCGGCCTGCACGCGGACGCCGGAGAGACCGGTCGGCGCCTTCGTGTCCATGACGAGACGCGCCAACGCGCCGAGTGTCTCCGGCTTCTTCCCTTTGATGGTGAGATGCCAGCGGTATTGGTCCTTGAGACGCGAGAGCGGCATGGGGGCGGGACCGAGGATCTGCACGGGCGTGCGATCGCGGAGTACGCGTTCGACGATGAGTTCCCTCGCCGCTTCGGAACGACGCCGAACCGCCTGCTCCTGCGCGCCGTCGAAGAGTAGGTGCACCATGCGGTGGTACGGCGGATAGCGGAGCTCCTGTCGGTAGGCCATCTCGCGCGCGGCGAAACCGTCGTAGTCGCCTTTGACCGCGCTGGTGATGACGTAGTGCGTCGGCATCAGCGTCTGGAAGATGACCTCGCCGGGACGATCGCCGCGCCCGGAACGGCCGGCCACCTGGGTGAGGATCTGGAAGGCGCGTTCGCTCGCGCGCAGGTCCGGCATCAGCATCTCGCGATCGGCCTGGAGCACGCCGACCAGGGTCACGTCGGGAAAATGGAATCCCTTGGCGAGCATCTGTGTGCCGAGGAGCAGGTCGATCTCACCCGCCTCCATCCGCCCGATGACCCGCGCATGTTCGCCGCTCTTGCGCATCGCGTCCTGATCCATGCGGGCGACTCGCGCCTCGGGATAGAGATGCCGCAGCGTCTCCTCGACCCGTTGCGTGCCGAATCCGCCGAAGAAGAAGCGGGAACCCTGGCAGGCATCGCAGGTCGTGACATCCTTGCGCTGGGCGTTGCAGTAGTGGCAGCGCATGACCTTCTCGTTCTTGTGCCAGGTCATGACCACGTCGCAGTGCTTGCATTCGATGGCTGCGCCGCAATCGGAGCACTGCACGACGGTGGAGTGGCCGCGTCGGTTCAGGAACAGGATCGCCTGCTCGCGTCGCGCCAGCCGGTCTTCGATCGCCGTCCGCAGGAGTGGCGAGAACAGTCGCCGCGCGACCTGCTCCTCGGGTGACGGCGGCGGCTCGTCCCCTTCGACCGGTTCGAGGCGCGCCTGGCGGCGCTCGGTCGCCTCACTCTCCTTCGCCGTCCGCCGCACGTCCGCCATATCGACCACCGTGACGTGGGCCGGCAAGCGGTGGTCGATCCGTTCGGGCAGCAGTAGCCGTCGATACTTCCCCAACTCGACGTTGTGGATCGATTCCAAGGAGGGCGTCGCCGACCCGAGGACGACGACCGCCCCGGCCGCGCGCGCGCGCATCAACGCCGTGTCGCGGCCGTGGTAGCGCGGCGTCTCGTCCTGCTTGTAGGCCGATTCGTGTTCCTCGTCGATCACGATCAGCCGGAGATTGGGCATCGGGACGAAAACCGCCGAACGCGCGCCCACCACGACGCGGAGCGATCCGTCGCTCGCACGGCGCCAGACCTCGCGTCGACTCGCATCTCCCGTGCGGCTGTGATAGAGACCGACCGCATCCCCGAAGCGCGCGCGCACCCTCGCGAGAATCTGCGTCCCCATCGCGATCTCTGGCACCAGGAACAACACCTGCCCGCCCCGCTGAACTACCTGCTGCACCGCCGCCAGATAGATCTCCGTCTTCCCGCTGGCCGTTACTCCATGCAGCAGGAACGTCTGATACTTCCCATCGTCCAGTGCCGCGAGCACTTCCCCCGTAACAGCAGCTTGGTCGGGTGACAACAGCAGCGCAGCGCCCCGCTGCGCTGCTTCCTCACCCACCGCCGCCTCCCCTTCACCCTCACCGCTGGCCGCCGAGCCCCCTTCTGCACCGTCCTTTCCCTTCCTCGCCCTCACCCCCGCCTTCACCGCCCTCGGCAAGATGCTCTCCAGCACCTGTCCCCAAGACGCGAGGTAGTAGTCCGCCACCCACTTCGCCAGCGACAAGATCTCCGGCGGAAACAGCACCTCCGGCGGATGGATCTTCTGCACCGCGCGAATCTTGGGGAGAGCGGGCCGCTTCTTCTGGAATCCGACGACGTACCCGCTCGAGAGGAGACGCCCGAACGGCACGCGCACGCGGTGCCCGATCTGGATCTGCTCGCGCAACTCCGGCGGCACCGAGTAGGTGAAGCTCATGCGTACCGCCGTCGGCAAAACGATGTCGGCGTAGGCCTTCGAGGCCGGCGTCTCGCTCATGCGCGGCAGGATAGAGTATGGCGCTCTCCGGCCGCCCCGCTGCCGTGTCATGCGGCGATCCACGGTCGAACCAACGCGTCGAGTTCGCGAAGGTCGAGTGACCGAAACCCCGGCCGAAGCCGCCCGCAGGTCTCTAGAATCCGGAGGCGCGCTCCATCGGCGAGCGGTCCATCAGCTCGCGGATCTTCTCCAGCAGGCGTCTGGGTGAGAACGGCTTCACGATGTAGTCGTCGGCGCCGGCGTCGAGTCCGAGATCGCGGTCCATCGGTCGACCCTTGGCGGAGAGCAAGATCACCGGCAGGTTGCGGGTGGCCGGATCTTCGCGGAGACGCCTGCAGACCTCGTAGCCGTCCATGCGCGGCATCATGATGTCGAGGACGACGAGGTCGGGTTCATCTTCCTCGACCCGCCGCAGGGCCTCTTCCCCATCGGCCGCCGTGATGACGTCGTACCCTTCCATCGTCAGGCTGAACTCGAGGATGTGGACGATGTAGATCTCATCATCCACGACCAAGATTCGCTTTCGCTCCGCCACGCGATCCTCCCGTACCCTCTTCGTCTCAGGTTCCGCGACGGTCCCAGACAATGATGCTGCGACGCTGTTCCTTACCGAACTTCTTCAACTCGGTGGCGATGTCGGAGACCTGCGCGACATGCACCAGCGCGCGCGCCTCGTTCGAGACGGCGGCGATGGTCAGCGTCATCAGGCTGTACCGCTCCAACTCTCCCTGGCGATTGACGACCTGGATGTAGCCGCGCGCGCGATCGGTCTTGCTGTAGAGATCGCCGATCTCCAGATCGAACCGCCTCAGCACGCTCTCGGCCACCTCGCGCGCCTTGGCGGCGTGCAGGATCATGACGAAGTCGTCGCCGCCGATGTGCCCGATGAAGTCGTTGGTCGAACCGATGCGATCGACCTCTTGCCGCAAGACGAGCGCGGTCAGGCGAAGCGCCTGGTCGCCCTTCTGGTAGCTGTAGAAATCGTTGAACGCTTTGAAATTGTCGATGTCCAGATAGAAGAAGACGAAGGGCGCGCCGGAGGCGAGTCGCGCCGTCAGCTCCGACTCGATGACATGGTTGCCCGGCAGACCGGTCAGCGGATTCGCGTCGCGCTGGAGCTGTCCCCACTGGAGGAGATTTCGCACCCGCACCAACAGCTCGCGCTGCTCGTACGGCTTCGTCACATAGTCGTTCGCGCCGATGTTGAGGCCGGCGAAGCGATCCTCGGGCGCCGTTCGCGCCGTCAGCATGATGATCGGGATGTGCGACGTGGCGTAGTTCGACTTGAGTCGCTTGCAGACCTCGTAGCCGTCCATCCGCGGCATCATCGCATCGAGGAGAACGAGGTCAGGACTGTCGGCCGCGACCGCCTCCAGGCCCTTCTCGCCGTCCTCGGCCAAACTGACGACGTAGCCGGCGTTCTCGAGCATCATCTTCAGGAGGAGACGCAGCGAGGCTTCGTCTTCGATGACGAGGATCTTGGCCGGTTTGACGAGGGTCTCGAGTGACACGTGGAGATCTGACCTCTTGATGTAGAAGCGTCTGCCCGGAGTACCGCTGTCGTGGACGAGAGTTCGGCGGTTCAACCGAAAGATCGGCCGGCCGGTTGGGCAGGTTGAGTGAGGAGTCGGGGGGGACGACGAACCTCGGACGGAGGGGAGAGGCTAGAGCCCGAGGGGGTTCGGGCTCCAGGGTATGTCGTAGAGGGGGAGTGGGTTAGGAATAGCCAGTCGGCCTTGGGGCCGACTGGCTATTTCACTACCAAGATCTTCTGGCTGTCCGCCCTTCCGCCGACGGGGGCGATCTGGACGAAGTAGGCGCCGGCCGAGACTTCGCGTCCCGAGTCGTCGCGGCCGTCCCAATGGAGAATGTGGGGGCCGGCCATCTGCCAGCCATTCCAGAGTTCGCGCACGCGGCGGCCCGACGCGTCGTGGAGAACGACGGACAACACGCCACTCTGCGGGCTGGAATAGTCGATGCGCGTCGCGCCGTGCGTCGGGTTGGGGCTCGTCGAGGCGAGCCAGGCGCCCAGCCCCACCGGACCGTCGCCGTCGCTCGCGGGGCTCGGCGTCAACGAGGCCTCCTCAGCCAACGTCGCCTCGCGTCCGTTGCGGTCGGCCAGGACGAGGCGCGTCACGGTGAAGTCTTCGATCGACTGGCCGCCGTTCCAGGTCTGTCGCAGCGGCATCTCGACCACGAGTCGCCCCGACGCCCCCGCCAATCGCGCGCTGCTCGCATGGATGACGCAGGTCGTCTGTCCGAGCGATGTGTGCGACGCGATGGTCGCGCCCTGAGCCGCGTCGAGCAGGCGAGGTTCGCCGACGAGCTCGAATCCACGGGGGGCGATGAACGAGAGCTGCACCCCCGCCAGGTTCTTCGCGTCGAGGACGAGGCGGTAGCAATCCGAGGAGAAGTCTTCGCCCCAGGAGATGGGCGCAGTGACGGTAGCGGCGGATGGGGCGTCCGCCGTTTCATCGGCCAGCACGCTCGGCCCGAAGCCCAAGATGATGTTCACGATCGAGACCACATCGAGCACGTTGATCTGCGAGTTGTTGTCGACATCCGCGCACTCGCGGCCGGCGCCCAGCGGCACGGATCCGAGGATGTCGTTCACGGTCGCGACGGCGTCGAGCACGTTCACCGTGTTGTCGGCGTTGGCGTCTCCCGCGCTGGTCGCGCAGCCACCCGTCCCGCCGCCCGCCGCGTTGACGGCGGCCTGGACATCGAGCTTCCCGAAGCCGAACTCCCGGTTCCAACCCTGCCCGGTGAAGCCGTCGTGCCGCGCGGTGTCTTGGAGGATCTGCTTCACCTGGGCCGGCGTCAGCGCCGGATTGCGCTGCAACATGAGCGCGATGGCGCCCGCGACATGCGGGCAGGCCATCGAAGTCCCCTGTTGCGCATAGTGCTCGCCGTCCGCGTCGACCTGCGCCGCTTGCGCGCTGCTCCCCGCCGCAAAGGCCGAGAAGATCCACTCCCCCGGCGCAGCGATGTCCGGCTTCTGCGCGCCGTCGCGTCGCGGGCCGTTCGAACTGAAACTGGAGATCTCGCCGACGGTGATCGGCAGGTTGACGTTCTGACCGTTCCCCGCCGTCCACGAGTTCTTCGTCGCGTACGACGCCACGCAGATCCCGCCGGTCACGGTGCCCGGCATGCCAAGAATCGCCTCGCGGCTCGCGTTCTGCACCGCGAGCGGGAACTGATTCCGCTCGCAGTACAGATCGACCTGTCCGCTCGAGCCGCTCTCGGAGATCACGCGCATCCGCCAGGTCCCGGTCTCGGGAGCTAGCGTGCGGTTCTGCAGGAAGATGTTGCAGTACCCCTGCTGATTCGAGGGATGCGACGTGTCAGTGTAGAAGAAGACGGTGTCAGCGCGAGACGCCGCGGTCAGTGCTCCGGGATTCTGCCCTCCGGTGTCCGACGGGATGTCGACGACGGTTCCTCGCGGCGAGACAAGTTGGAAGCGGAAGCTGCGCCCGGCCGGATACCAGAGATCCCAGACCAGCGTCGGCAACGCCTGCTCCGGCGCGTTGATCGTATGCGTGAGCGTGAACTCGACCTGTCCGCCGGCCGCAACCGTGTTGCGTCCGTGCCAGTTCGCTTCCTGATCGTTGCCGGCCGCGATCGCGATGATGAGTCCGTTGTTCGTGATGAACTGCTGATAGGCCTGCTCGAAGAGGGTCGAACCGTCGTGCGGACCCATCGTCGTCCCTTGACTCTGATTCACGACCATCGGCCGCCCGAGCTGCTGCTTCTTCTGGAGCAGATAGTTCAGCGCATCGAGCGAACCGACCGTGGTCGGGTTCTGCAAGAAGGGCGGTCCGCCGCCGTAGCAGAAGAGATCGCAGCCGCCGTTTCGCACATGGATGATCTCGGCGTCGTAGGCGATCCCGCGGTACTTGCCCGGAGGATTGGAGGACGATCCGTCCCCGACCGAGATTCCCGCGACGTGCGATCCGTGGCCGCCGTCGTTGACGAACTGGGTGGCCTGACCCGCCTCGATCTGCGCCTTGGTGTACTCCCGCCCGTAGTTGAATCCGGCGGGCGCCGTCCCCCCCTGACCGGAGTGATCCCAGACGAAGAGGACCCGGCTTCCCCCTTGAGCGTTGCGGAAGTCGGCGTGTGTGACATCGATCCCGTCGTCGAGGAGTCCGTAGAGGACGCCTTGGCCGGTGAAGGCGCTCGGTCCGGTGTTGACCAGGTTCGCGCGCGTTTCGGGGATGGAGAGGTCGAGGTACGGCTGCATCCAGTACGAGCCTTCGATGGCGCCGATGTGGGGATCGCTCGCCAGCCGCTCCAGGTCACGCTCGCGCACGCGCGCGGCCACGATGTTCCCGACCCGAGTGCTGGGATCGGCGCCGAGCGCGGCGAGCTCAGCGTCGGTCAGCTCGGTCTCGATCAGCACCGAGAACTCCAGGTTTGCGCCGTCCGCGCCATGGATCGGGAGCATCTTGCCGACGCCGCGCAGCTCTTGGGGCGTGCGCACCGGCTGGGAGAGCGCCATCAAGATGCGCGGATCGACCTTCTGCGTCGCCGACGACGACAGACTGTGCCGGCGGACGAGAGCGGGGCCGGACTCGGCGGCGAACGAGTTGGCGGCGCTGAGCGCGACGATCAGAAGCGAAGTGGAGACGGACAACTTCATCGGAAACTCCTCGCCGTCAGCCGGCGACCTGGTTGGAAAGCTTCTGGAGGTGCGCGAGAACCGCGGAGCCGAAGGACGGGAAGGTCACGCCGTCGACCACGAAGGTGGCTGGATTGCTCTGGACGATGCCGCTGGCGCTGATCGCGTCGGCGGTCGTGAGCGCGCCGCTGAACTGCGCCGCGGCGGCGAGCGCGAACGCCTCGATCAACCGGAGGTCGGCCGAGTTGAACGTCGTGCGATGCTCGAAGACGAACGTGGGCGACGCCGTGCGCGCGGCCAACGCGTCGGTCAGGGCCGCATTCGGGTTGTTGCGCGCGAGATTGGCGGCGGCGCGTCCCCCGAGAGCATCGGCGCCGGTCTCTCCCAATCCGAAGGCGGTGGTGAACGACTGGATGGCCTCGTCGAGCACACCGTTGTTCTGCCCCAGATTGAGCCGCGCCCAGCCCAGACCGAGATGAGCTTCGCCGAATCCGGCCGAGTCGGCGGCGGCCTGTGCGAAGTCGCCGCGGGCGCCCTCGAAATCTCCGTCTTCGAAGGCATCCCAGCCGCTCTCGACCAATCCAGTCGGCGTGACATCACCCGGCGGCGTGATCCGCTCGCGTTCGGAACAGCCCGCCGCGCCCAACGGGAGTGTCAGTAGGAGTGTCAGCAGCAGCCTTCTGCTCCTGCCTGTCCGCATCGTCCCCATCTTGTTCACCGTCTCCCTTTCCGAACCTCGCGACTCGTGTGCGCGCATCAGAACGTCACCGTGAGCGCGGCGTTGCCCGTGCCGCCGCTGCTCGCGCCTTGCGCGGTCAGTTGCACGTTCCCGACTGCGCCGCTCAGCGCGATCGTTCCACTGAAGACGTTGTCGCCCGGGTCGACCAGGGTCATCGGGACGTTCGCCCCGCCGGCCGACACCGTCGGCGCGGCCAAGAGCGGTTGGGTCGAGTGGACGAAGATCTGGAGCGACCGCGTCCGGCCCGGATTCTTCATCGCGAAGAGCCGCAGGGTCGGCCCTGTTCCGCCGCCGCCGGTGACCGCGATCGAACCGGCGGCGTTCGTCACTTCGAGGGCCCGCGCATCCGGATCCGACAGGACGGTGCCCGACGGCGTCAGCGCCGATTGCGTCCCGCCCGCGCCGATCAAATTGAAGGTGAGGTTCGCGACCGCGCCGTTGCCGACGGCGATGCTCCCAGCGCCGGTGATGCTCAGGACCACTCGGACGATCTCGGGATTCGGCTGCACGAGCGCCGCGAACGAGAAGCCCGCTGCGCGCGTCGGGTCGATCGCGCCGGACGCGAAGCTCAACACCGCGTCGTCGAAGGCGATGTCGGTTTGAAGCGCCTTCACCGCGCTCGTGTTGGTGAGCGTGAGAGGCACCACGACCTGCGTGCCGCTCGCCCCCGAGCCCGTCCCGATCGAGAGCAAGTTGCCGCCGGGATCGATCTGCGTGATGGTGAAGGTCGCGTTGGAGACGTCGGTGGCCTGCGCGGCGCCGTCGTCGACGATGGCGCGCACGAGACACTGTGCGCTCGGCGTGGCGGGCGCCGTCCAGGCGAAGGAGTTCACTGTGCCGTTGACCGTGGTGATCGACGAGTAGCTCGTCCCGCCGTTGGTCGAGATCGAGAGCGCGATCGACAGGTTCGCCGCGGGTGTGTCGGGATCGTTGGCGGTCCAGGTGATGTTGTGGCTCGACGCGGCGGTCCAGATCTCGCCGCCGTTCGGCGCCGTGAGCTGAATGGTCGGCGGCTGGTTGCCGCCGCCTCCGCCCGTCACGCTGATCGATCCGGCTTGTGTCGTGATCTCGCCCGCCGGCTGTCCGTCAGGATCGGAGAGCAGCGCGGACGACGGCGTCAGCGCGCTCGTTCCGTTCTGCGTCCCTTCGCAGCGGAAAACCAGGTTCGCGATCGCGCCAGTCCCCGCCGTGATCTGTCCGCCGCCGGTGAAGTACTGGACCAGCCGGACGTGATTTCCGCCGACGACCGCCGCGCCGATGGCCGATCCGTTGGCGCGCGCGGCCGGCTGAGCCTGCACGAACGAGAGGAGCAGCGGATCGAACGCGACCTCGACCTGCACGCCGCTGACGGCGACGCTGTTCTCCAGCGAGAGCGGGACGGTGACGTTCTGCGGCGTCGTCCCCGCTCCGGAACCGACCGCGAGCAGGTGCGTCGCGCCCGGCTGGGTCGTGATGCTGAAGTTCGCGTTCGAGACATCCTGGACCGACGTGGCGCCGTCGCTCACCGTCGCGCGCACCCGCGCCTGGGCGGTCGCAGTCGCCGGCACGGTCCACTGGTGGTTGCCATCGTTGGCCAGCGACGTCGCGATCTGGTTGAAGCTCGTCCCGCCGTTGGTCGAGTACTCGAGCGCGATCGAGAGGTTGCCCGACGGAGTGTCGGGATCGGTCGTCGTCCAGGTGATCAACTGCGTCGAGTTCGCCGCCCAACTCTCCCCGCCGTTCGGCGCCGTCACCGCGATGGTCGGCGGCTGGCCCGCGCCGCCCGGGTACTCGGCGCGCAGCAGGTAGGAGTCGCTGTCGGTAAACGCGCCGTCGAACCCATAGACCACCACGTAGAGGTCGGCGGCGCCCTGAACGGTCCCTTCCAACAGTTCATTCTCTCCGGCCGGCAACTCCGAGACCGCCACGAAGACCAATTCCCCTCCGACGTCCTCGTAGAGGGCCATGTCGTAGTCGAGCGGTTCCGCCGGCACGGACGTCAGCGTGATCCTGATCGAGCCGGCCGCGGTCACCTGCATCCTGTAGTAGTCCATGTCGGCGGCCGTCCCGATGAACGACTCCAGCGTGATGTTGCTCGGCAGGATGGTCGCTTGAGCAGGCGTGTCGTTCGGTTCGAAGGTGTCGGCGCGTGCGACGGCGGCCCCCAGGCTGAGCGCCGCGAGGGCGAACGGGGCCGCGCGGAAACAGCCGCGCGCGGCGCGCAATCGGATCTTCTCGAATGGCGTCATCGATGGGGACTTTCCGGAGAAGGAGGCTGGAGACGGGCGCGACAAGAGACCCTGGAGCAAAAGCGCGCGCAGTTTACTCCGCCGCCGGAACGGGCTGCAAGGAACCCGGACTCGGGGAACCCAGCCTCGAGGAACCCGGTCGGGGTGCGCAGCGCGGCGCTACCTGAGGATCAGCACACTCGCTCGCGCCTCGCCGAGGGGACTACTGAGACGGGCGAAGTAAGTTCCGCTCGCGACGCCGCGGCCCTCGGCGTCGAGACCATCCCACCTCACGCGATCGACGCCGGCGACGTGCCAACCGTCGACGAGGGTGCGAAGGCGACGGCCGTTCAGATCGTAGATCTCCAATCTGGCCGGTCCGCTCGACGCGACGTCGAACTCGATCACCGCGGCGTCGGGCGACGGATTCGGCGAGATCGACACGATGCGCGCCGACCGCCGAGGCGCGAGATCCGGCGCGGACCGATCGGCCAGCGGCCACGGTCGCCCGTAGGAATCCGAGGCGAGAACGCTCGTCACCTCCAGTGCTGTCGCCCCACGCAATCGGATCTCGACCTCGGTCGCCGCGGCGTCGCTCTCGGAAGCGAGGTCGCTCGCGAACGCGAGGATCGTGAGGCGTGAGCCCTCCAGCGCCCAGTCGAGATCGAGCGCGCGGCCGGCGCGAACGATCCGGGGCGATCCTTCCACGGTGGCGCCGCTCGGTAACTCGAACGTGAGTTGAACCGCCGCGACATCCCCCGGACCCAAGACCACCGTCGACCTATCCGCCGCGCTCGAGAGCGACCAGGGCAACTCCGCGTCGTCGCCCGCGAGCGCTTCGCGGCCCGCCAGCGGCAATCCGAGGATGAGGCGGATGATCTTGACGACGTCGAAGACATCGAGGCTCGAGTCGGTGCGGACGTTGGCGCAGAGCTGCGCCGACTCGTCCAACGGATTGCTCCCCAGAATGTGGTTCACCAGGCGCGTCACGTCGGTCACGTCGACCACGCCGTCGCCGGTCGCGTCGCCCGTGACGGTGGCGCAGGCCGCCGCGCCGGTGAACCGCGCGGAGAAGACGCCGGCGCCGTGAGTGCCCGCGACGACCAAACGATCCGAGGAGCGGATCTCCAGGTGATCGACGAGCAGCGTCCCGATCTCGGTCGGGGCTTCTCGGCTCCAGACGGTGGCGCCGCCCGAGAGCGACGTCGTCGAGTAGAGGCCGGAGCTCGTGCCGGCGAAGAAGAGGCTCCCCTCGTCCGTGTCGAGGATACCGACGCTGCGCACCGAGGGACCGTCGACGCCGGAGAGATTCCCCTCCACCGCGGTCCAGTTGGCGCCGCCGTCTTGGGTGTAGAAGAGACTGACGACTTGGTAGTTGGAGAAGCCGGCCAACACCTTGTCCGCGTCCCGCGGGTCGATGGCCAGACTCGTCATGTAGCCGCCGGCGGGAAAGATACCCGCCTCGGTCACCTCCTGCGGCGTGGTGTTCTGCGGCGCCGTCGGCGCGTTCGGCACCTTGTACACGCGGCCGTCGGCCGTGCCGTAGTACAACACTCCCGCCGGATTCTCCGACGCCGCCAACGCGGAAACCGAACCCAACGTCGTGAGCTGAACCCAGTTCGTCGTCGCCCGATCGTTCGATTGCGCGGGGATCTGCTCCAGGTTCGAATTCCGCCAGACCCCGCCGCGCGTCGCCATGTACATCCGTCGCGTGTCGGCCGGATCGAGGATGAACGGATTGATGAACAGGACGTTTCCTTCGTTGATTCCGAGCGGATCGACCCGCGTCCAGGTGTTCTCCTGGAAGGTTCCATCGGGAGCGATCCCCCAGCGATAGGTCACGTTGTTCTGGGCCGAAAGGTAGTAGAACCCGCCCGCGGCCGACGCGTTGTCGGCCACTGCGCAGAACGCGCCGTCACCACCGAACTGTGAAACCCAAGGAACTCCGCTGTCGGCGCCGTTGGTCCACCAAGTGCCGTTGTCCTGCAATCCTCCGATGAGGACGTTGCTGCTCACGGCGTGATCGAGCGCCAAGGTATAGAACTGCGACGTGTGGTATCCGTTGTTCAACGACTGCCACTGCACGACCGGCGCGCGCACGTCCGGCGCCTTGTGGACTCCGCCGTCGCTCCCCGTATAGATCACATTGGGATCGTTCGGATGGAAGAGGACGACATGCTGGTCGGAGTGGTGCGTCTCGTCCTGCTGCGGGTCGGGGAAGAGCCATCCTCCGATCCAGGCTCGGTTCGGCGCGGTCGCGAACCCGTCGGTGGAGCGGATGAGATCGACGCCGCCCAGCACGACGAAGTCGGGATCATCCGGTTTGACCGCCACCACCAGGTCGTAGCCTCCCTGCGAATTGAACGCGAGGTTGTCGTTGTGCGGGCCCAGCGGCAGGTTCGCCAGGTGGGTCGAACGGTCGAGCCACTCCCCGCCCACTCCGCTGCCGTCGCCGCTGATGTACGTGTAGCGGTAGAGCGAGTGGTTCGTGGCGGTGAGGGTCCCGCTCGCCGCCACCCAGACCTGGTTCGGGTTCGCCGGCGAAACGCCGAGCACGACGCGATCGTAGGTCGCGGGAAAATTGGCCGGCGAGATCTTCGTCCAGCTCGTGCCGCTGTTCGAGCGCCAGATCCCCCTCTGGCCGCTCGCGCTGTCGAGCGCCGCGTAGAGAACGCCGTTCGGCAAGATGACCACGTCGGTGAAGTAGGCCGTCTCGTTCGGCTGGGTCGATCCGAGCACCGACGTCCACGACGATCCGCCGTCCGTCGACCGTTGGATTCCTCCGATGCAGGCGGCATAGAGCTCGTCGGCTTGCGGATTCGAAGGATCGGTCACCACGCGGTAGACGTAATCGAAGGGGCTGTCGAACTCGGTCTGCGTGCCTTGCGCCGTCGACGGGAGCTGCGCCCAGGTCCGCCCGCCGTCGAGCGACTTGAAGATGCCGTGGCCGCGGTAGATGGCGCCGGCTTCCGAAGCGGAGCTGCCGACGAACTCGCCGGTGCCGTAGTACCAGGTCGACTGGCGCCCGGCGCGCGTGTCCTGCGCGACGGCGGAGACGCCGATGAAGTCGTCGGAACCGGTGGTGAGCGTCCAACTCGCGCCGTCGTCGGTCGTCCGCCACATCCCGCCCGAGATTCCGCCCGCGAGGAGCGTACGGCCGGTCGGATCGCTCACGTCGAAGGCGAGCGCGCGGGTGCGGCCGCCCACGTTGCCGGGTCCGCGGAAGGTCCACGCAGCGCCGCCCGATCCATCGTCCGCACGGTAGGCGGGCCGCTCCGGCAGCGCGGAGGCAAACGCCAGCTCCCGCACGCGCATGTCGGCGGGGATCCGACCGGTGGCCGGATCGCGCAGCCGTTCGTGCTCCCAGCGCACGCGCGCCAACGGATCGTCGCGATCTCCGAGCGCCTCGCGAACGGTGAGCGGCCGCAACGCGCGCGCGTCGGGCCGCGTCGCCCAGAACCCGGCGATGGTCAACGCCCCGAGAGCGAGGGCGGCAAAGGTCTGGCGCCTGACGTGCATCGTCGAACTCCTCTTGCTACTTGCCCCATCCGAGGTCGTCCAGATTGGCGATGGCCGAGAGATCCAGCGGATCGCTCTCCCCTCGCGCGAGTCGCGGCAACGCCGCGAGCCCGATCATGGCGGCGTTGTCCGCGCAGAGCGCGGGCGGCGGCCAGGCCGCTTCTCCGCCGATCCGCTCGGCCAGCGCGGCCATTCCAGCGCGCAGCGCACGATTGCAGGCGACGCCGCCCGCCAACAGGATCCGCTTGCTGCCGGTCTGCTCACAGGCCTTGGCCGTCTTCGCCACGAGGACGTCGACGACGGCTGCTTGGAACGACGCGGCGACATCACGCACGAACTGGTCGCGCGCCGCGCCGTCCGACGGAGCGCGTGATTCGACCGTTTGCCGCACGGCGGTCTTGAGCCCGCTGAACGAGAGTTCGAGTCCGCCTTGGTCCAGCCCGAGCCAGGCGCGGGGAAACTCGAACGCGCGGGGATTTCCCTCGGACGAGAGTCGGTCGATCATCGGTCCGCCGGGAAAGCCGAGCCCGAGGAGTTTCGCCACCTTGTCGAACGCCTCGCCGGCCGCGTCATCGCGCGTCGCGCCGAGCAATCGATACGACCCCCACGTTTCGGCGTGCAGTAACTCGGTGTGTCCGCCCGAAGCGACCAACGCCACGAATGGCGGATCGAACCTGCGGACCCCTTGGATCGCGCGCAGGTGCCCCTCGATGTGATTGACGCCGACGAACGGCCGGCCCAATCCGTACGCGAGCGCCTTGGCCGTGGCGAGCCCTACGAGGAGACAGCCGATCAGCCCCGGACCTCGTGTCACGGCGATGGCGGCGAGGTCCTCGATTCGGGTCGACGAAGCGTCGAGCGCCTGGTGAATGGCGGGATCCAGCAGGTCCAGGTGCGCCCGCGAAGCCAGTTCCGGCACGACGCCGAGATACTCGGCGTGAATCCCTTGAGACGAGACAACGCTCGCCAGGATGCGGCCGTCGCCGGAGACGACGGCGGCGCAGGTGTCGTCGCAGGAGGTCTCCAGCGCGAGCACACGATCATCGGGAAGCAACATGAGGTCCCCGGCTCACATGAAATTTCGCGTGTGCATGGCGGAGAGCGAGGCGGCTTCAACGGGCGCGAATCCCAGCCGCTCCAGGCGCAGCCGCCGCCCCTCGTCCATCTCTTGCTTCAGACGCCCCACGCTCTCGTAGCCTCGAGCAATCGCATCGGGGGCCCACGAGCCCGCGGCCAAGAGCACGAGCGCGTCGAAAACCTCTTCGTTGAGTCCACTCGTGTGCTCGAGCGTCGAATGCCTCCGCTCGATCGCCTGCGCCAACCGTGGACGCAGTCCCGGGTCGAGCGAGGCATGCCGCTTGAGATGCGCGAGACCGAAGGCGACATGCCGCGCTTCGTCCTGCGCCGTCAGGGTGGCGACGGCCCGCGTGACAGGATCGGGACCGTGCTCCCGCAGGAACCAGAGGAGCGAGAGGAAACTCCCTTCGCCCAAGACCGACAAGAGAAACGAGGCGAGCGCGAAGTCCGGCTCGTCGAGCAAGGTCTTGAGCGATGCCTGACCGCCGCTGGTGGAGAGCCCGAGTTCGCTGCGCCGCAACAGCGCGCGACGCGTGAAGACCTCGATGTGCCGCGCCTCATCCGCCGCCTGGATCGCCAGTAGCTGCATGACTTCCCGGAAGTGCGGATGGAGCCGCCCGAGGAAACGCGCCGGGACGATCAACGCCGCGGTCTCGTTCTCGATCAAGTAGGTCATCACCTGCACGACTGCGTCTTCGACCTCGACCGGCAGGGTGAACTCGGCGCCCCAGTCGATCGCGGTCTCGGGATCCCACTGGGCGGCGGCCGCCTGCGCGTAGAGCCGCGCTGCTTCGTCGGCCCAGACGACCGCCTTGTCGGAGAGCGTGAATTCGAAGGAGGGCGCTCCGGCCTCGATCCTCGCGCCACGCGCCGCCAGGCCCCAGTGCGACGGCGGTCGCTCGACGACGTCGCTCTCGGCCACCGCTTGCGCGGAACCGGTGCGCTCGGCGCCGGCCCAACGCCGTCGCACGAGATCCCCCGCGACGATGACAGCGACGAGCGGCGCACCGTTGTTGCTCCGACCGACGGGCCCCTCGAGCGGCTCGACGGCGAGTCCGTGAGCCCGTGTCCAGGCCCCCAGATGCACGTGCAGATGAGGATCAGCGCCGTACACGCGCAACCTATCGCCGGGGGAAAGCGGCGCGAGCCCCCGCTGGACGAGCAGATGCCCCCCTCGATCGAGGCCGAGCGTTCCGAGATCGAGTTCGTGGATCACGCCGCGCCGGAATTCAATTCGGCCAGCCAGGGCGCTAGCGTCTCGAATCGGTCAACCGCCCGCTCGAGGAGCGCGTATCCCTCGACCCGACCCGGTCGCCACGCCTTGAGGCCTTCCAAGTCCATCAACGGCCGAACGGCGGGATCGCCGTAGTCCATCGCGAGGAGCAGGGCCTCGAATCGCTCGACCAGGCGGGTCGGAGCGCCGTCGAGAATCGTGAAATTGCAGTGATCGTACCGATCGGTCTGGGCCAGGACGCGCGTCGAGCCGGCCGGCATCGTTCCTTCTTGGCCGAAGAGCAGGTGATTGCCGTCGATCATGCAGGCGGCGTCGACCGACCCGGACATCAGCGCCCGCGCCGCTTCCCGCTCCCCGCCGATGTGATCGCCGTGCAGCCCGACCAGGAGATCGTGCCGCACCACCTCGAAGTCGACTCCGGGGCGCAGTCCGTGGGCGGCGAAGTGCTCCAACGGGATGAGCGTCGCTTGGGGAGAGTCGGAGGCGCCGACCGCCACCCGCTTCCCGCGGAGGTCGCCGATCTCGCGAAACGGGGAGGCCGCCTGCACCACGATGACCGACGTGAGGTTCTGGTCGGTGTCTCGCATCGCGATGGCCGAACAGGAGCGCCGGAGCTTTCGCGACGCGCGCTGCGCTTCGATCCAGGCGAGCGGCGAATTCCACGCCACGTCGAAATAGCCGGCAAGGTGCGCCTCGACCTGCGTCTCGTAGTTCGAGAACAACATGTAGTCGAAGGCGAGTTCGCGCTCCGCGAAGTAGTCGCGGAATCCGTTCCAGATCGTCACAACCTTGGGATCATAGGCGACCGCGCCCAGGACCAGGGTCTGCTGCTTTCTCAAGCTGCCTCCAAGGATTCGGTCACGGCTAGAACAACGGCAGTCCGCAGACCGCTTTCCCGATGAAATCGTAGAGGACGTCGGTGGTCGGCGCCATGACGCTGGCCGCCTGCGCGTCCCGGAAGATCCGCTCGACGCCGACCTCCCGTCGGAAGGCGGCGCCGCCGCAGACCCGCATGGCCAGCGCGGTCACTTCCAACGCCGTCTCGGCCGCGGCCGCCTTCGACTCCAAGACGCGCAGCATCGAATCGGCGCGACCCTGTTCGACGGCGAGCGCCGCATCATAGACGAGCGCGCGGGCCATATCGGTCTTGATGCGCATGCGCGCGATGTAGGCGCGAGTCGTCGGATTGTCCGCGAGCGAACTACCGAGATGCTCGTAGCGCGTCTTGCCCGCATGCGCCGCCGTCCGTTGTGTCGCCGCCTCCATCAGCCCCAGGGAGCAGGCGGCGTTCATCAGTTGGAAGTGCGGCAAGACGATGCCCATCATGACGTCGAATCCCCCGCCGTCGGGCCCGAGGCGGTTCTCTTCGGGAATCCGAACTCCCTTCGCCGAGACCGGACTCGAATCGTTGCCGCGCAGTCCGAGTCCATCGAAGGGCGCGGGGATCTCCAGACCCGTGGTCTTCGCCGGCACCAGCCAGAGCGTGCTCGCGCCTGCGGCCGAAACGGGGCGGCTCGACCAGACATAGGCGTCGGCCTGGCGCGCGGAGGTGATCCAGCTCTTCTGGGCGTCCAGTTGGATCGAGCCGTTGATCTTGGCCGCCGTGCTCATCGGCGCCCAGAAATGACTGCGTGAACCAGCTTCCGAGAAGGCGAGCGTGCTCAAGTGTTTTCCTGCGGCGATGTCGCGGCGAGTCGGCTCCGGGCCGAGCTTCTCCAGCACCGTCGCGCCCGCGTAGTGCATCGTCATGACCATCGCGGTCGATCCGCACTCCTGAGAGAGCCGCTCGATCACGCGGACTGCGGCCGAGGGCGTCTCCCCCATCCCACCGACTTCTCTCTCGCTGACCAAGCCGAAGAGGCCGGCCCGCGCCATGGCGTCCACCGATTCGCGCGGGAACGCGCCTTTCGCGTCGACCTCGGCGGCGTGCGGCGCGACCACCGAGGTCGCAACCTCTTCGACTCGCTCCGTGTAGCTCAGACTCGATCCCGTCATGGTCTCTCTTCCTCATCGGCGTGGAGTTCGGCAGGGCCCGGCAAGATGGCGACTCTAGTCCCGGCCAAGCGCGCTTTCCAAGGCCGGCTTGTGGTCGCTCACCCCGCACGATAACGTCCGGCGCATGTTCGCTCGATCCACCGGCCTGCGCGAGTCATTCACGCTCAACCAGACGATCGAGCGCAATCTCCGCCTGAAGAGCCTCTCCGAGATCGGCGTGAAGGGGGCGCGGTTTCTCCTGGTCGTCCTCGCGGCGCGTCTCCTGGGACCCGAGGATTTCGGCCTCTACGTCCTGGCCTTCTCGTTCGGCAGCATCCTCTCGGCCGCGTCTGACTTCGGACTCCATCTGCGCCTCTCCCGGGAGGTGGCGGCCGGTCAACAGCCGCCGCGACGACTACTCGGCGAAACCGCGCTGGCGAAGCTGCTCCTCACCTGCGTCCTCGTCCCGGCCACGCTCATCGCGGCCGCGTCGTATCCGCGGACGCCCGATGTGCAGGCGCTGTTGTTCCTCGGCGGTATCCAACTGCTCGCGCAGTCGTGGAGCGACTTCTGGAATCATCTCTTCCGCGGCCTGCACTCGCTCCGTGAAGAGTCGGTGCTGAATCTCCTGCATGTCGGCGGCGCCACGCTCATCGGCGCCGCGCTCCTCTTCTCGGGACAGGGCGTGGGCGCGCTCCTCTTCGCTCTGCTCCTCGTTTCGCTCGCCGCCAACGGCGTCGCCTGGGCGGTTCTCTGGTGGCGTGATCTCACGCCCCGGCGCGCGCGGCTGCCCGAAGCGCTCGAAGCGCTGAAGGATGCGGCCCCGATCGGCCTCGCCATCCTGCTCTCGACCATCTTCTTCCGCATCGACATGGTCTTCCTGGAGCGGATGCGCGGAGACTCGGAGGTCGGCTCGTACGGCGCGGCCTATCGTCTGCTCGAAGGTCTGCTCTTCTTGCCGGCCATGTTGCTCGCGGCGCTCTTCCCGGCCATGGCCGACGCCGCGCGACGAGACGCGCGCGAGTTCGGCCGTCTCATCCGAGTCGGGCTCCGCTGGACCTTCCTCGTCGCCGTGAGCCTGGTCGCGGTGCTGCAGATCGCCGGGCCCTGGCTGCTCACGTTGCTCTACGGACCGAGCTACGCCGACGCCGGACCGCTCCTGCGTGCGCTTTCACCGACGCTGCTCTTCATCTTCCCCAACTACATCTTGGCGCACGCGCTCGTCGCGGCGAGGGCTTCGAGGTGGAACCTCGCGCTGGCCGGAGTCGGCGTGGTCGTCAACGTGGGGCTCAACTTTCCAGCGATTTCGCGCTTCGGCGCCATCGGCGCGGCGGCCGCGACCGGCTTGACCGAAGTGGCGCTCTTCGCCCTCGGCGCCTACGCCGTGAAACGCCGCCTGCGCCAGTTGGAACAGGCCGGTTGAGCGCTGCGCGGCCCTGGATCGTCGTCCTGACCTGGAATGGACGCGAGCGACTCTCGTTCTCCCTGCCCGCCGCCGACCGGCTGGAGGGCTCGCCCGAGATCCTGGTCGTCGACAACGCCTCCCACGACGGCGGCGCCGAGCGGGCGCGCGAGTTGTTGCCGCGGGTCCACGTGCTGCGCAACGAGCGCAACCTGGGTTTCGCCGGAGGCAACAACCGAGGGATCTCGTACGCCCTCGAACGGGGCGCCACGCACGTGGTCCTGGTCAACGACGACATGGCGCTCGAGCCTGATTGGTGGACCCAGATCTCGCGCGTGGCGACGCGCGAGCCGCGGGCCGCGATCCTCGGGGGCCTCGTGCTCTTCGTCAGCCGGCCGGATCGCGTCAACTCCACCGGACTCGTGGTCGATCGTTTCTGGCGTGCGCGCGACCGCGACTTCGATCGCCCGCTGGCCGAGACTCGAGAGATCCGCCGCGCCGCGTGGAGCGCTGGATCCGAGGTCGTGACCGGTGTGACCGGCGGAGCGATCTGTTTGCGCCGGGATCTCCTGGAGCACGTCGGTCTTCTCGACGAACGGCTCTTCGCGTATTACGAGGACCTAGACCTCTGCCTACGCGCGCGCGCGAACGGTTTCGAGTCGCGTTTCGTCCCGGCCGCCGTCTCGCACCACCAGTTTGCGGCCACCTTGGGCGTCGACCATCCGAAGAGACGCTATCTGCTCGCGCGCAATCATCTGCTCATCGCGCGCCGCTATGCTCCGCGCGCTGCGTGGCCGCTGATCGTCGGAGGGACGGCTCTCTATCGACTGCTGGTGAAGGCGCCGGCCGCGCTCCTCCGCGGTCGCGCCGACTTGGCCCGGGCCGAACTTCACGCCGTACGAGACGCGCTCTTCGGCTCGACGCCGGAAGGAGCCGCATGAGCCAGCCCTCGATCGTCTTCCTGTTGCCGGGTCCGGGACAGATCCCGGTCGGCGGGTTCCGCGTCGCCTACGAATATGCGCAAGGGCTCGCCGCGCGCGGCTTCGATGCGACCGTCGTCCATGTCGCACAGGTCGAGACCCTGCTCTCGCCGCGCGAGCGCGCTCGGGGCCTCGCCGGCTATATCCGCCGTGGAGTGACCGGATGGCGACCGGATCGCTGGTTCACCTTCCGCCATCCCGTGCGACTGGTCTGGCGGCCGTCGCTCTCCGAAGCGACGATCCCGCGCGCGGACATCTACGTCGCGACCGCATGGCAGACCGCGGAATGGCTCGGGCGAGCCACGCTGCCCTGGGCGAGCGAGCGTCTCTATCTGGTCCAACACGACGAGACCTGGGCCGGACCCGAGGAACGTGTGCGCGCCACCTGGAAGACGCCGCTGCGCAAGATCGTGATCGCCCCGTGGCTGCAAGAACTGGGCAGATCGCTCGGCGAGAGCTCGACGTTGATCCACAACGGACTCGATCTCGTTCGGTTCGGCATCGACGTTCCGATCGATCGGCGCGACGGCCAGCGTGTCGCCATGCTCGTGCACCCGGCCGCTTGGAAGGGAACCGAGATCGGCCTGCAGGCGCTCACGCTGGCGCAGCACGAACGTCGCGACCTGGTCGCCCTGCTCTTCGGCACGGGGCCGGCGCCTGAAGCGTTGCCCGACTGGTGCGTCTACCATCGAGACCCGACGCCGGAGCAACTTCGCGCCCTCTACAACCGCGCCTCGATCATCCTCTCCCCCAGTTTCGCCGAAGGGTGGTCGCTCATCGGTCCCGAGGGGATGCTCTGCGGCGCCGCCTTCGTCGCCACCGACATCGGCGGCCATACCGCCTACGCGACGCACGAGACCAACGCGCTCCTCGCGCCCGCGGGAGACGCGACCGGCCTCGCGCGCGCCATCGTGCGACTCTCGTCCGACCCGGAACTGAGGCGACGCCTCGCTCGCGCCGGCCAAGCATCGATGCGTTCATTCACCTGGGACCGCGCGGTCTCGAGCCTCATCGACATGCTGCGAGCCGGCGGTTCGGGCCGAGCATGAGGATCGCCCTCGAGGCCAGCCCACTGGCGCTCCCGCGCAGCGGGATCGGCGTCTACGTGGAGGAGGCGGCGCGCGCGCTGGCGCAGCGTGATGAGATCCGCGAGCTGCTCTTGCTCGCGCCGACGGCGCCGCCCGCCGCGTTGCTGGCGAACCCGCGCGTGCGGTGGATCGCGCCGCCACGGCGGCTGCCGCGCTCGCTCTGGCTGCAATTCGAAGTTCCACGCGCGGTGGCGAGAGAGAATCCCGACCTCACGCACTACCCCAACTTCGTGGCGCCGCTCGGCGCGCGCCATCCCTACGTCGTCACGATTCATGACCTGGTCCTGCTCCGACATCCGGAGACGACGTCGTTGCGCAAACGACTCTTCACACGGTCGGTGCTGCCGTCGATCGCTCGGCGCGCGCGCGGCGTGCTCACCGTCAGTGAGGCGGCGAAGCGCGAGATCGTCGATCTCCTCGAACTGCCCGAGGACCGCGTCGTCGTCGTGCCGTTCGCGCCGCCCCCCGCGTTCGAGCGGCCGGTCTCCCCCTCCGAGATCGAAGCGACGCGCCGCCGTTTGGGACTGACGCGCCCCTACCTCCTGGCGGTCGGCAATCTCGAACCGCGCAAGAATCTCGGGATGCTCTTCGCAGCATTCGATCAGCTCCGATCCCAGCACGGCATCGAGCACCAACTGGTCGTCGTGGGCGCGGGCGCCTGGGGCTTCGGGCCGACCCAGCGCGCACTCGACCGGCTGGCTTCGCGCGATTCCATCCAGATCCTGCGCAACGCGCCGCCGGATGACCTGCGCGCTCTCTTCGCCGGCGCCTCCCTCTTCGCCTTCCCGTCGATCTACGAAGGGTTCGGACTTCCGCCGGTGGAAGCGATGTGGAGCGGCGCGCCGGTGGTCGCGAGCGAGATCCCCTCGGTGCGCGAGGTCACCGCCGGCGCCGCGCTGCTCGTCGATCCCTACTCGGTGGAGGCCTGGGTCACCGCTCTGAAGCGTGTTCTCGACGACGCGTCCCTGGCCGATGACCTGCGACGTCGCGGCTTCGACCGCGCCCGCAACTTCACCTGGGAACGCTCCGCTCGCGGCCTGGTCGAGGCGTACGACCGGTTTCTCGGACAGGACGACGCGCGATCTCTCCGTTCGGTCCGTGCGGTCCGTGCGGTCCGTGCGCCGCACCGAGAGACTCCGGCCGATTCGAACGTTTCGAACGATTCGAACGATTCGCTCGTGTCTGCTCACCGCGACGAACTCCGCGCGATCGCTTCGCTGCCGTTCGTGCGGTTGGCCGCGCTTCGCGGCGACGAACGCAGCGACGAACGCAGCGACCAACTGAATCTCTTCATCATCACCGCACGCGGACGGGCCTACCTCGTCTTCACCGCGATCGAACTTTTCTCACGACTCTCGAGAGGCCGCCGGGTTGTCCGCGCGACCCGTCTCGTGGACGAGCGCGCGCTGGCTTCCACCGCTCGCGGCCGGCTCCTCGCGAGTGAACTCGTCCAGCTCCGGCCGCTCGAACCCTCGCCCGAACTCTTCGCGCTCTTCGACCGGAATCCGTGGATCCGAGAACACTTCCCCGAGGCGAGCCCGCGTCCGCCGCTCCGGCTCGGGTCGCGCGGCCCGATCGCTCGCGTCGCCGGGCGCGCGCTCGAGTGGTGGCTCACGCCGTTGGCCGCGTTGCTGGAGCCGATCGCGCGCGAGTACTGGATCCCGCGTTTGGCCGCCGGGAATCAGGACGGGCACGAGACGCTCATCGACGACGCCCGAACAGACGACGCCAGAAACCGAGCGGCGAGCGTTCCTCCCGCAGTGGGGAGAGGATCGAGCGGAGACGGCGCGCCTCCTCGCGTCCCGTGAGACTGGCGCCGCGGCCGGTCAGCTCCTCGCAATACGAGTCGACTTGGCGCAGCAGCACCTCCTGCTCCGGCGGGGAGAGACGCAGCGCGCCGCCGCTTACGCCTGATTCGGCGGACGCCAGGAGCATCTCCTCCAAACGATCGACCAGACCGCGCAGTCGCACCGATTCCACCGGCTCTCGCACCCGCCGACTCTGGTAGCGCGCGGCCTCGAGCAGCAGGCCCAGGTCTTCACGAGGGAGTGGTCCCGGCGCGGTCATCGTGTAGGCTTTGTCGCCATGAACACAGGCGCGTCTCTCCTCTGGTTCGGACTGCTCTCCGTCGCATCGAGTCTGCCCACCGCCACGGCCGGTTGGACGATCGTCGCCACGGCCGTCGAGGGGGACGGCGCGACCCCGGTCGCCGACGCCCGCTTCACGCTCTTCCCCGACTCGCTCGATTTCGTCTCGGACGAGCATGGGCACATTCTCATCCCTTGGGACGGCCGCCGCGGGTACATCCATGTGCGGGCTCCGGAGGAGCCGTTCTGCAAACGCATCGCGCTCTACGGTAAACCGACGGCCGAGGCCGATTCGACCCTCGATCTCGGATTGATCGTGTCCGTCCCGAGTCGACGTCCGGTCAGCCGAGGAAAGGCGATCGCGGCGTCGGGCTCGGTGGCGCCCGACACGATCCGCGCTGCGGGCCCGTTGCCGGGCGAACCGGATCGCTGCTGGATGATCATGCTCGTCGTGACCGACCTGTACGGCCAGCCGACGGTGGTCGAGCAATACAACACCGATGAGTTGGCGCCCGAAGGTCTGCGCCGCGCGGTCGTGGAGTTCCTGCGCTCGCTGACGTGGCAGGTGAACCTCGAGAGCCCGTGCGCCGACGCGGAGCCGTTCCGCAACATGGTCCCCTTCACCTACTGGTGGCGGGACGGCGTCTGGCTGTTGGCGCCCAACACGGGGTCGCAGAAGGATGCTCAGGGCGGGGCTGGCTCCGACCCGCACTCGCACAAGTAGCGGCGAGGGATCGCGACGAAGAGGCGAGGATTCTGCAGAATCAGCGGACGGGGCGAGGTCGGCTCCTGCCGGGGTGATGTGAGAAGCCGCCCGCCGCGCCCGTCCGCCTAATCGTCACAACTCAGTACTGCTCCATCACGATCTTCGTGCGCAGCGCGTCTTCGTTCATTCGACCATCGCCGCGCGCCTTCAGGTCGTCGACGGAAACGCGCGCGATGACACGTCCGACCTTCTCGCGCCGCAGGAATCGGCTGCCGTCGAGGCACCCGATGAGGACGACCGACTCGCCCGAGCGGAGTCCGGCCAGGTCGGGACCGAAGTCGACGAGGAAATCGAGCATCTCTTCCTTGCCGCGCTCGAAGTTGCGCCGCTCTCGACTGGAGCGACGATCCCGATCGTCGTCATCGTTGTTGTTGTCGTTCTCGTTGTCGTTGTCGTTGTCGGCGCGTTCGCGTTCGGCCCGGGCCCGATCGCGCTCCTTGCGATCGCGGTCGGCGGCGTCCTCGTCGTTATCCCATTCTTCATCCTCGTCGTCGTAGACCGACCAGCCGTCGCCGTGGCGTTTGACGCGGAATCCGCTCCACGACCAGTTGCTCGATCCGGTTGTCCAACGGGAGCCGACGAGCGAGGCCTGGAAGCTGATGACGAGTCCGACCCCGTCCAGGTAGACCGCGCGGGCATTCTCTCCGCCGGAGACGAGCCAATTGGGACTGTCCAGAAGCATCTCATCGAGGTCTTCTTCGAATCGGCCGGCGTCGCGCGCCACGGCTTGCCAAGCGGCGGGGGCCTGGGCGTCGGCCCGAGCGGCGATGTATCCGAAGAGAGCCAGCCCGGCCACGAGGCCGAAGGCGGCGAAGCGCAGCTTGCGTTGGCGAAGCAGGTACGTCATACGGTTCGACATGCGGTTGTCTCCTCCAGGCCCCACAGTCCCCCCCGAGATGCAGATGGAGCCTTCGAAATTCGAGCTGGATGCGCGGCCCGGGTTCCGAATCCTCCCCGGTAGGTACGCAGGCCGCGGTCGGCACACACGAGGTGCGAAGACGCAGGCAGGAGGCGAAAGGTTGCACACGATCCGTGGGCGTTCGGCGGCGCACATGCTCGTGTGCGTCGTCCTCTTGCTCGCATCGACCGCCGCGGTCCCGCCGACCGCCGCATCGCCGGAAGATCTGCGACTTGCCCTCTCCCGGTTTGCCGCGAGCCCCGAGGGGACCTCGCTCGACATCGGCGTCTCGTTCCTGCCGGCCGATCCTCGGCTCGAAGGCGACCCGCGCGGTGGCGGCTCTTCCGTCTCCCACGGAGCCGATCGACCGCTCATCCCGGCTTCGGTCACGAAACTGGTCACGACTTCGGCCGTCCTCGACCGATTCGGTCCGCGGCACACCTTCGACACGCGCCTATCTACCACGGGTCGGCTGGTCGACGGTGTCCTCTCGGGCGACCTTTGCGTGCGCGGCGCGGGCGATCCGTTCCTGGTGACCGAGCGCCTCTGGCTACTCGGCCATCTGCTCCATCAAACGGGACTGCGCGAAGTGCGCGGTCGACTGGTGATCGACGAGTCGCAGTTCGCACCCGAGGATGAAGATCCTTCGCGCGTGATGCGCGAGATCTCGGATCGACCGTACGCAGCGCGACTCACTCCGCTCGCGATCAACTTCAACACGATCGGGATCCGCGTCGACCCGGGCAAGCGCGCGGGAGACGACCCGATCGTCGAAGTCGACCCGGTGGCTACTCCCTACCTGCGGATCGAGAGTGGACTGCGCACCGTGCCGGCCCCGGCTGCGGCGGAGTGGACACTGCGGCTGCTTCCGGCTTCGCGCGGCGAGACCGACTCGCTCGGAACCTTCGAGATCGCCTCGCTGACCGGCGGGGTCGAGGCCGGCGGCGCGGCCCAGCTCGAGTATCGTAGCGCGCGCGAACCCGGGGAGTACTCCGCGGGGCTGCTGCGCGCGTTCCTGCGCGAGAGCGGCATCTCGATCGCCGGCCCGACGACCTTCGCGGCCACCCCGCCCGACGCCGTTCTGCTGCTCGAGTTCCCCTCGCTTCCGCTGGAGGAGCTGGTCGCGAGTGCGAACCGATACAGCAACAACTTCATGGCCGACTTGCTCTGCATGTCGCTGGCCGACTCCGGCGCGACTCTGAGCCGAGGCGCCGAGGCGCTCCGCGAGTGGGTCGAAGCGACGATCGCCGTCGACGATGCGATCACGCTCTACGACGGGAGCGGACTCGACCCGCGCAATCGCCTGACCGCGCGCCTCCTTGCTCGTGTTCTCCAACGGATGTGGGGGGACCTCGCCAGCGGCCCGGCGCTGGCCGCGTCGCTCCCCGCCCCGGGCGAGGACGGCACCATGCGCCGGCGATTCGGCCGCGATCCGATCGGGTCCCGCATTCGCGCCAAGACCGGGACGCTCGGCGACGCCCGCACCAGCTGCCTTGCCGGGTTGCTCGAAGCTGACTCCGGACCGGTCGCCTTCGCTCTCCTCATGAACGGTCGGCCGGGCTCCACCTGGACCATCTCCCGGATGCAAGATCTGCAGGATGAGTGGATCCGGCTCTATCTGCGTTGATCCGTCCGTGGGCCCGGGAAATTTCTCTGCTATCGTTGCCCGCGTTCTTCTCACTCCCGACCCTTGCTGCCGCCAGGAGGCCCCCTCGTGTCCGAATTCTCGCGGTTCGCGCCCGTCCGTCTCCTCGCGGCGCTGGCGCTGGTGGGCCTCTGGCTGACGACGGGCGGAGCGAACCGGGCGCTCGCGACGCCCCCAAATCCACCGGAAGTGACTGAGCCACGCAACGATGGGCAGATCTCCAATGCCTCCGACGTCCACATGGAGACTGGACCGTTCAGCGACCCCGATCCCGGCGACACCCACTTCTGTTCGACTTGGGAGATCTGGACCGTGGCGGCCCCCGAACGGATCTGGGCCGCCGACTGCGTGACGGGACTGGAGAAGGTACACATCCATCTGGGCGACGGCGCTTTCAGCGGATCGCACGCCGGGCGGACCGAGCTGTTCGCGGAGACCAACTATCGCCTCCAGGTGCGCCATCGCGACTCGAACGGCCAGGAGAGCGTCTGGTCGCAGCGGCTCTTCACGACCGGCGAGGCGAGCACGGTCTTCCCGCTCCAGATCGACGACGTGGTACTCGCCCCGCTGCCCACCTGGCGAGACGAAACGGCGGTCGGGTTGGAGCTGCCGGCCTCGGGGACGCCCGGTCACCTGCGGGTGGAAGCCGCCGGCGGCGGTCTCTATCTCTCGTTCGACGGGCAGGCAGCGCCGGGGAACGCGCTGACCAATCCGCCGGCGTTGGCGGAGCACCAGAGCGTGAAGGTCGAGGTGAGCGGCGGTTCGTCCCCCCTGCTTGCGCCGCCGTCGCTGGTCACCTTCACCGACGGGGCGGGGACCGATCGCGTCGTCTACCTCCCCGCGCTCAACCTGGCCGCCCCAGAGAGCGCCTGGTTCTGGATCTCGTCGAACGGGTCGAGCTACGTCGCCACCGAGGCGGAGACCGAGCCTGATTTCTCCGAGTTGGCGCAGGGCGCGGCGGTCCCGTGGCGTTCGGTGCAGCCTGGGTACGTGATCGAGGTCTTCGCGACCGGGTTCCAGCTTCCGACCAACATCGCGTTCGTGCCGAACCCCGGGCCGAACCCCGGCGACCCTTACTTCTACGTGACCGAGCTCTATGGAACGGTCAAGGTCGTGACGCGCGACGGTTCGGTCTCGAACTACGCCACCGATCTCCTCAATTTCGATCCGACCGGCGCCTTCCCCGGATCGGGCGAGCAAGGGCTGGCGGGAATCTGCGTCGAGCCGGTGACGGGAGATCTCTTCGTCAGCCTGCTCTACGACGGCGCGCCGCCCAACGGGCCGCACTATCCGAAGGTCATGCGATTGCACAGCAACGACGGCGGCCACACCGTCGCGACGCAGACCAACATCCTGACCATGCCGGGAGAGCCGATGGGGCAGTCGCACCAGATCTCCAACGTCACGATCGGTCCCGACGGCAAGCTCTACGTCCACTTGGGCGATGGATTCGACGCGGCGACTGCGCTCAACCTGGATTCGTATCGCGGCAAGGTACTGCGCCTGAACCTGAACGGCTCCGCTCCGTCGGACAACCCGTTCTACAACTCGCTCAACGGAATCAACTCCCGCGACTACGTCTTCGCGCGCGGATTCCGCAATCCGTTCGGCGGCGCCTGGCGCGCAGCGGACGGAAAGCACTACGAGGTCGAGAATGGTCCGGAGGTGAACGACCGATTCGCGCGGGTCGACGCGGGCGCCTCCTACGGGTGGAACGGCACGCCCAGCTCGATGACCATCAACGCCCTCTACAACTGGGTGACGCCGCACGCGCCGGTCAACATCGCGTTCGTGCAGAGCCAGACCTTCGGCGGAAGCGGATTCCCCGCCGCGAAATGGGATCGCGCGTTCGTGACCGAGTCGGGCCCCACCTGGGCCAGCGGTCCGCAGGCGCAAGGCAAACGGATCGTCGAGTTCGAGCTCGCCGCGAACGGCAGCGTCATCAGCGGCCCGAACACGCTGGTCGAATACGACGGCTCGGGCAAGGCGACCGCGGTCGCGCTGGCCGCGGGACCCGACGGACTCTATTTCAGCGACCTCTACAAGGATCAGGGCTATGTGACGCCGATCGATGCGGGGGCGAACATCCTGCGGGTGCGCTTCGTCGGGACGGCCGACTTCTCCGCCACTCCGCTCTCCGGGCAGCCCCCGTTGGAAGTCCAGTTCACCGATCTCTCCAACGTGGTGGCGCCGACGGGGTGGAGTTGGAGTTTCGGCGACGGCGGCGTGAGCAACGCGCAGCATCCTTCCCACACCTACACGAGCGCGGGGCTCTACGACGTGCGCTTGGAAGTCCTCGGCGAGAGCGCGATCGCGGTCACGCAGAAGAACAGCTACCTACGGGTGGGGAACGTGGCCGGCGGCGTGATCGGCGAGTACTTCGACGAGATCAACCTGACCGATCTCGTGTTCACTCGGCTCGACCCAGTCATCGACTTCAATTGGGGAGGCGGCGCGCCTCAGGCTGGGATGGGAGTCGACAACTATTCGGTGCGCTGGACCGGCGCGGTGCAGGCGGAGTTCGGCGAGCTCTACACCTTCTACACGACGAGCGACGACGGCATCCGACTCTGGGTCGACGACCAACTCGTCGTCGATTCCTGGATCGACCAGGCGCCGACCGAGCACAGCGGCGCGATCGCGCTCGCGGCGGGCGCGAGTTACGAAATCCGCGTCGAGTACTACGAACGCGGCGGCGGCGCGGTGGCGAGGCTCGAGTGGTCCAGTCCGAGCCAGCCGCGCGAAGTGGTCCCGCCCAACGCCCTCTATCCGGGCGGCACGACCTCGGTCGACGAGTCCGCGGAAGGATCGGCCGACGGGGCTGGGTCGCTCGCGCCGGTCTGGCGCGGCGCGCTGCCGACCCCGCTCTCTCATTCGGCGCAGCTCTCGTTGCGGCTCCCGGTCGACGGCGAGGCGACGGTTCGGTTGCTGGATGTCGCGGGGCGCGCGCGCGGCACGCTCTTCGACGGTCCGGTGCGGGCGGCTACACCGGTTGAAATCGGCCTCGACGTGCGGTTGCTTCCGGCCGGGGTCTACTTCCTCACCGCGGAAACGGCCGGAGGGACCGCGACCCGTCGCGTCATCGTCGTGCGTTGAGCTGTTACGGCAGCTCGATCAGCGTCACGCCCCAGAGGTGCGGTTGGCGCGGGGGGGCCGCGTTCCAATCGCCGAAGGCGTGCGAATCGTCGGTCTCGAAGTGAAGCGCATAACGCCCGGGCGGCAACGTGAGGGTCGTGCGGACCTCGCGGTTCTTCTGGGCCCCGCCGGCCCACTGCGACTCTTCCCTCTCCATGTCCCAGACGATCTTTCCGGTGTCGAGATTCTCGATCCAACCCAGATCGACCAATTCGTCCTCGTCCCCTTCGCCGATCGCGATGATCTGGACGCGGGTCGCTCCGTCGGAACTGAAGGTGCGGGTGACATGCTCGTGGCTGCCGACCGGCGCGGCGGAGATGACGGCGGGACCCTCGCCCTTCGCGCCGACCACGATGCTCCCGCGGGCGTCCGGGTCGATCTCGAAAAGTCGAATGCCCCAGTTCTCCGGCTCGGACGGGGCGGTCTGATTCCAGTCGGAATAGGCGTGCGAATCGTCGGTCGCGTAGCAGACGTTGTAGCTGCCGACCGGGAGCGTCACGATCGATTCGACCTCGCGATTCTTGGCCGCGCCGCCCGCCGGTAGGCTCGGGGAGCTGTCCATCTCCCACACCGTCTCGAAGGTCATGCGGTCTTCGATCCAACCGAAGTCGGCGTACTGATCCGGCTTCGTCGCCTCACCGAGCGCCCGCACCAAGACCCTCGTCGGACGCTTCACCTCGAAGCTCTGACAGCGCGTCTCGTTGTCCTGGACCCGCACCAGCGCGACGGCTGGAGTACCGTCACCCGCCGCCGCCTCGACCTGGACGAAGTTGCGATCGGCCACGTCGGTCAACGACATCGCGAAGCCCCAGCTCTCCGGGTCCCACGGCGGAGAGGAGTTCCACGAGTCGGAGGCGTGGCTGTCGTCGCTCGCGACCGTCACCTGATACCGACCGGCTTCGAGTCGGAGCGGGCCCTCGAAGAGTCGATTGCGGTAGTGCCCGCCGGCGTCTTCCGTCTCTTCCATCTCGAGCGCAAAAACTCGGCGTCCGTCGTCGAGCCGCAAGATCCAGGCGCCGTCGACGAAGTCGTCCTGTCCTTCGGAGTATTCCCCGGTCGCCCAGACCGAGAACGAGACCGGTCGATCCACCACGAGCCGCACGCGACGACGTTCGTTGTCCTTCAGGGGGAAGAGCCGCACGACGGCGTCCGGGAACGGCTCCGGCCGCGCTGATGGGAACGGCGCGTGAACGAATCCGCGGTCGACCGCGGAGACCCAGAGTCCCCAGGCATTCGGATTGCCCTCGGAGTTCCAGTCGCGATACGGGCCCGAGGTCGACTTCAGCTTGTGAGGGTCGATCAACTTCACCTTCCCGGATCCCAGCCAGGGCGGGATCCAGTTCTCCAAGATCTTCTCGATATCGATGCTCCCGCCGTACGCGGCGTAATACGCGCTGTAGGCGCCGGGCGGAAGTTCGATGGTCTCCTCCGCGCTCCAGTTCTCTCCTCGCGTTTCTTCTCCCGGTGCGACGGGCAGCGACCAGACCGGCCGCCGCGTCGCGAGATCGAGAATCCAACCGTAGGCGCGGAAGCTCTCGCCGTCGTCCTCGGTGTAGCCGACGCTGCGGACGACAACCTCGGTCGCACGCGGAAGGTAGAAGTCGCTGCGACGCAGCCCTTGCTTCGAGATGTCCTGGATGGTGACGAGACTCGGACCCTCCGCCTTGCGCGTCTGACGCGGCGTCGCGGCGCCGTCGGCGCGCAGTCCCGCCGACGCCGGACCCAACCCGAGACCGGTCAGGGCCACGGTCGAGAGAGCACAGCCCGCGATCACGACGCCCGCGAGGGAACTCGGGGACGTCCGAACACGCGACCGGTGGGGCATCTGGATCTTCCGAGGTGCGGTGTCAGGGTGCGTTGGCATGAGTGGCCGCTGGTACGCGCTCCCCTGGACCCTGGTTGCACCCCTCGCGGACGGGCGGAGGGGTCGGAACGGAAACCGATATACTGCGGAGGCAATCCCATCGACGCAAGCCGCGAGAGCCCGGCGCGCCGATCGCCCGTCCGAGTCTTCGAGGAGGATCCATGGCCAAGGCCCGCGTCGCAGTGCTCCGAGTGCGTCCCGAGACGATCTTGGAAGACATCGATCGCCTGATGCGGCTGGCGGAGTTCGATCGAGCGCTCGATCCCAAAGCGACCACGATCTTGAAGGACAACATCTCCTGGCACTTTCCGTTCCCGGGCGCGAACACCACGCCGTGGCAGCTGGAGGGGGTCATCCGCACGCTGCGCTCCAGTGGATATCAGGACGTGACCTGCGTGCAGAACAAGACGGTGGTGACGAACGCGTTCAAGGGGGAAGACCTGAACCGCTACGTCCCGATCTTCCAGGCCTACGACATCCCCGTCCTCTACAACTTCAAGGAAGAGGACATGACCTGGTCGGTCTATCGGCCGAAGGCCAAGATGATGGTGCTGGACGAGATCTTCCCCGAGGGGATCTTGGTGCCCGACTACTTCTTCGGGAAGAACATCATCCATCTACCGACGGTGAAGTGTCACATCTACACCACCACGACCGGCGCGATGAAGAACGCCTTCGGCGGGCTCCTCAACACGAAGCGGCACTACACGCATTCGTGGATCCACCAAACGCTCGTCGATCTGCTCGCGATCCAGAAGGAGATCCACAGCGGACTCTTCGCGGTGATGGACGGCACGACGGCGGGCAATGGACCGGGCCCCCGTACGATGTATCCGGAGAAGAAGAACGTCATGCTGGCCTCGTCGGATCAAGTGGCGATCGACGCCATCGCCGCGAAGATGATGGGCTTCGATCCGCTCTCGCTCGATTTCGTGCGGCTCGCACACGAGCGCGGACTCGGTTGCGGCGACACGCGGGACATCGAGATCGTCGGCGACCTCGATGCGGCGGCGGAGTCGTGGAACTTCCGCGTCGGCGACAACGGCGCCTCGCGCATCGGCGACCTCATGTGGTTCGGGCCGCTCAAGAGCATCCAGAATCTCTTCTTCCGGACGCCGTTGGTGAATCTCTTCATTTTCGGTTCCGAGGCGTATCACGACTACTACCGCTGGCCGCTCCGCGACAAGCAGGTCTTCGAGAACTGGCTCGTGAAGAGTGAGTGGGGAGAGCTGTTCAATCGGTATGGCCGCGAGCGGACCTTGGCGCCGCCCGCCGGGCTCCCGTCGCGCGGCTGATCGTTCCTGCCCGCATGGTCGCCGTTCTCGCGTCGGTCCTCGTCGCGCAGTTCATCGCCTGTTTCGTCGTCTACGAGTCGAACGGACTGCTCTCGCTGTCGGCGCGGTGGTGGATCTGGATCGCGGTCCTCTTGGGGCTGCGCTACGTCTACGAGTCGCGCGCGGAGCGCACCCAGGCGATCACGCGTATGCGGAGCTACACCCAGCTCGGACCGGTGATGGCGGCGGCGGTCGCCACGGTCGGGCTGTGGACGACTCCAGGCGTCGACACCGCGCGAATGCTGTTGATCGCGCCGATCTGGCTCCCGCTGCTGGCCATCGCGACCTGGCCGCGGTGGCGGAGCAAGTGGCGCGAAGCGATCGTCCTCGCCCTCTCCAGCGCCGTCGCGACCGGTCTCTTCTTCTGGGTCGGAGATCGCTTGGTCGCGACGCAGGTCGCGCCGCAGTACCGACTGGACGTCGACCATCGACCGCGCCCCCTGGTCGACGGGGCCAACGAGGACGGGCTCTACACGACGCTCGCACCCGCGGAGTTGGGGCGCGACGACACGGTGATCCTCGTGGTGGGCGATTCCTTCGTCGCCAATCCCACGTTGCCCGCGGCGGCGCGCTGGCCTCGAGTGATGGAGGCGCGGCTGCGCACGCTCACGGGCCGCGACAATCTGTACTGCATCAACGCGGGATGGGTCTCCTCCTCCCCGGTCCTGCAGGCCCGGATGCTGCGCGATGTCGGCGCCAAGTACTCACCCGACCTGATCGTGCAGTGCCTCGACATGTCGGATGTGCACGACGACTGGCGCGCGGAGATCGCGCTGCGCGCCGCGGGGCAGTCGCCGGGCGTCACACGTCTCGGCATCACTCGCGTGCTCTCCGCGGTGGTCGGCTCGACGCTCGGCGTGGGAGACCTCACGCTCTGGCGGCGCGGCCAACTCCGCGGGCAGTGGCGGCAAGGCGAAGGCGAAGGCGAGGGAGAGGGAGACGCCGCGCAGACGGCGGTGCCCGCGGGCCGCTACTTCCACCTGGGTCAACCGGCCTTCTTCTCGCGCGACGCCTATGAGCGCACCTGGCGTGCGCTGCTCGACACGCGGGCGGCCGCGAGCCAGACCGACGCCGAGTACCTTCTGGTTCTACTGCCCCGCTATCAGCAGTACGACCCGCGGGAGGCGCCGGACGATTGGGAGAAGGGGCAATGGCCCGAGAAGCTGACGCACCTGCGAGAACCATTGGAATGGTTCGGAGAACGCGCGCGGACGGAAGGGATTCCGTGCCTCTCACTTCTCCCCGCGTTCGAAGGCTCGGGCCGCTTCCCCACCTGCTTCGACGACGATCCGCACTGGAACGAGACCGGCAATCAGATCGCCGCGGACGCGGTGGCGGCGGAGGTCGCCAGGTCGCGCGCGCTCCAGTCGCTCAGCGCGCCTTGACCCACTTGAGCAGCTCCGGCAGGTTCGGCCGCTTGCCGTGCATCAGGATTCCGACTCGAAAGATGCGTCCCGCGACCCAGAACGCGGCGAAGGTCGAGCCCAGCAGCGTCAGGAAGACCAAGATCGTCTCCCAGATCGGCGGCATCACGACGCACATCCGCACCGGCATCAAGATCGGCGCGAAGAACGGCACGAACGAAGCGATGCGGATGACGACCCCGTTCGGATCGCGGATCGCGAGGAACATGAGCATGAGCGCGATGACGATCGGGATCGTGATCGGCGCCTGCGCCTGCTGCGCCTCGGCTTCGCTCGGCACCATCGCGCCGATCGCGCCGAAGCAAGCGGCGTAGAAGAGGAAGCCCAGGAGGAAGAACGCGACCAAACCGGTGACGAGACCCGGGGTCAGCCCCATCTGCGCGGCGATGTTGCCGAACTGGGCGCCGCCGACGGCGAAGCCGGGATTCATCGCGGAGACCAGACCGACCACGGCGATCCACGCCCCGATCTGCGTCGCGGCCAGCAATGCGACCGAAAGAATCTTCCCGGTGAGCAAGCGCTCCGGCCTCACGATCGAGACCATGACCTCGGCGGAGCGTGAGGTCTTCTCCTCCAAGACGACGCGGAGGAGCATCGCGCCATAGACGAAGAGCGAGATGTAGAGCGACATGCCGACGATGTAGGCGAGCAGGAACGTGTTCCCTCGGTCGGCCTTCGCGAGTCCCCCCTCGGCCACCTTGTAGGTATCGAGTCGCGTGTCACGCAGAATCGGCTCGATCTGCGCCGCATCGAAGTTCGACGAGGCGATGCGGACTTGGCGCACCGCGCGCGTGAACGCGTCTTCCAATCGTTGATTTCGCACGAAGTCGGAGACGTTGCGCGCATAGAACTCGGAGCGACCGGTTTCGACCGCGTCCTCGCCGAAGAGCAGGAACCCGCCGATCTGCTCCTGGTCGACTTGCGCGCTCAGATCGGCCACCACTTGGTCATGCGTGCGATTCGCGAAGGGAATCAAGACCGTCTCCAGACGCCCGTCCGATGCGTTGCGACGGCTCGAACCCTCTGCGCGCGTCACGCGCCGCGCCGCGCTCGTATCGGCCAGCGCGCGGACGAACGCATCTCCCAAACGACCGGAAGCATCGGCCACGGCGATCGCCCCGACCGGCTTGACGCCGACGCGCATCAACAGCATCGGGAGCGCCCCGGTCCCCGCGATCAAGAGCGGAAACAGAAAGGTGCCGATGAGGAAACCGCGGGTGCGGACCTTGAGGAGGTACTCCTGCCACAGGACAGTCCAGATCTGTTGCATCGGTTCAGGCCCCCGCGCTCATGCCGCGAACCGTGTCGACGAAGATGCGATGGAGCGACGGCTCCATCACCTCGAACCGACGGACGCGCACCTCTCGCACCGCCGCCTCCAGGATCCGTTGCGTCTCGACTCCGGGCGCCGGCGTCAACTCGGCGTAGCGACCGGTGTCGTCGACGCTCGCGATCAGCGATCGATCGGCGAGGAACTTCGCGACGCCTTCGTACTCGATCTGGATCGAGTTCGTGCCGTGCTTGCGCCGCACGTCCCCCACCGATCCCTCCAGCACCTTCTTGCCGTGATTGATCAGGCAGATGGCGTCGCAGAGCCGCTCCACCGTGTCCATCTGGTGGGTGGAGAAGAGGATCGTCGCGCCTTCGCGGTGGACTTCCTGCATGACCTCTTTGACCAGTTCGACATTGACCGGATCGAGGCCCGAGAACGGTTCATCGAGAATAAGGACGTCGGGGCGATGCAGGATGGTCGCGATGAACTGCACCTTCTGGCCCATCCCTTTGGAGAGCGCCTCCAACTTGGCGTCGGCGAAGGCGGTCAGGTCGAAGCGCTGGAACCAGTAGTCGGACCGCTTGCGCGCTTCGGCCGAGTCCATCCCGCGCAGGCGAGCGATGTAGAGGACCAGCTCGCGCACCTTCATCTTCCGATAGAGTCCGCGCTCCTCGGGCAGGTAGGAGATCCGCTTCCGACGCATCTCCGGGTCGTCTTCGCCGAAGACGAGGATCCGACCGGCGTCCGGTCGGATGATGTCGAGGATCATCCGGATCGTGGTCGTCTTGCCCGCGCCGTTGGGGCCGAGCAGTCCGTAGACCGACCCCTGCGGCACCGCCAGGTGGAGCGTGTCGACGGCGCGCACCTGGTCGTAGGTCTTCTCGATCCCGTCGAGCAACAGCGCGTCAGCCATGGTCTCCTCGCATCGGCGACGGCGCCGCATCTTCAGGTCCCTGAGCGGGAGCAATCGATAGCCGAGCGACGAGCGCGCGGCAAGGGACGGTATCATCCGGCGGTGACAATCGAGCGCTCCCCACACTTCTCGCGACGCACCGCCTGGCCGTCCGAATCGAACCGATGGAGCGAACTCCGTCGTCTCTGCGAGATCGAGGGCCGGCCTCTCGTCGATCTGACGCTCTCCAATCCGACGCGCGTCGGTCTGCCCCCCGTCGACGATCTCTCGAGAGGCGCGCTGGCCGACCCGCGCGGATGGATCTACGAGCCGGTCGCGCGTGGCTCGGCGGAGGCGCGGGCGGCGATCGCCGCCGAGGTCTCCGGCGAACTCTCCGGCCCAGTCTCCGGCCCAGTCTCCGGCAGAGTCTCCGGCGACGACTTCGTCCTCTGTGCGAGTACGAGCGAGGCGTACGGCTGGCTCTTCAAGCTGCTCTGTGAGCGCGGGGATCAGGTGCTCGTCCCGCGGCCCAGCTATCCCCTGCTCGAATTCCTGGCTGAGCTCGAAGAGGTCGAGCTGGTGAGTTATCCCCTCGTCTACGAAGGCGGGTGGAGCGTCGATCTCGACGCGCTCTCTTCACTCGTCGGTCCGCGCACGCGGGCCATCATCGCCATCCATCCGAACAATCCGACGGGGCATCTCGTCGGGCCCGGGGACGCCGCCGGGCTGCAGGAGCTGGCGACGACACACGGGCTCTCCGTGATCTCGGACGAGGTGTTTCTCGACTATCTCTGGCGCGCGGACTCGCCCGCCGAGCGTCCGAGGGGCTCACTGGCCGAAGGTTCGCCGCCCGCGCTCACCTTCGCGCTGGACGGACTCTCCAAGTCGGCGGGGCTCCCTCAGCTCAAGCTGGGCTGGATCCGCGTGAGCGGCCCTCAGCCTTCGAAGCGCGAGGCACTGCGTCGACTGGACTTCATCGCCGACACCTATCTCTCGGTCAACGCTCCCGTGCAGGTCGCCTTGCCGCGGATCCTGGCCCATCGCCATGTGACGGCGGAAGCGCTGCGCGAGCGCTGTCGCTCGAATCTGGCGCTCCTCGATCGAGCGGTCTCGCGCGACGCACTCATCACTCGGCTGGTGGGCGACGGCGGCTGGTCGGCGGTCTTGCGGGTTCCCGCCACGCGCAGCGACGAGACGTGGGCGCTCGAACTGATGGATCTGGCCGGCGTGGTCGTCCATCCGGGAGAGTTCTACGGCTTCGATCAAGGCGCCCACCTCGTGCTGAGCCTGATCGGCGAGTCGAACCAATTCGAGGAGGGCATCGCGCGGCTGGTCGGCCATGTCCTCGCGCGGTCGTAATGCGGCCCGTTCCATGGATCCCGACACCAAGATCGGCGGCGTGGGCGGGCGTTTCCCGGCGACCCGCGCCTCGGCCGTCCTCGGAGTGCGCTCGCATGACCCGAGCGAGCGCGAGCGCGCCCTCGACACGCTCGTAGCGGCGTACTGGAAGCCGGTCTACACCCACCTGCGGTTGCGCTGGCGGCTCGACAACGAGGACGCGAAGGATCTCACGCAGGGGTTCTTCGCGCGCGCGCTGGAGCAGGAGTCGCTCGCCGGCTACGAGCCGTCGCGCGGGACCTTCCGGACGTTTCTGCGGGTCTGCGTCGATCGATTCGCCGCCAACGAGCACGTCGCGGGAAAGAGACTGAAGCGCGGCGGCGGCGCGGAGCATCTCTCGCTCGACTTCGACGCGGCGGAGCTCGAGCTCGCCGCCGGACGCACGCTCGCGCTCGACCTGTTTCGTTGCTACGACCTGCAGGCGGAGGGACCGGAGCGACGCCCGACGTATCAGCAGTTGGCGGAGGAGATGGGAATCACCGTCACGCAGGTGACCAACCATCTCCACGCGATCCGCCAACGACTGCGCGAGATCCTGCTGGCTCGACTCCGCGCCATCACCGTCGATGAGCGGGAGTTCGAGTCCGAGGCGCGCGCCCTCTTCGGTCCGCGATGACCGGCTGGATCCCCGACGCCACGCTCGAGCACCTTCGCGAGGCGATGCTCTGGCCCGATCTCTCCGCCACTCGTTATCGCGCCCGAGAAGTGATCGATCGCGGCGGGATGGGAATCGTCTTTCTCGCCGATGATCTGGAGCTCGAGCGCGAGGTCGCCCTCGAGGTGCTCGACGGCGCTGATCTCACCGACGAGCACCGGGCGCGGATGGTGCGGGAGGCGCGCATCCTCGCCTCGCTCGAACACCCCGGACTCGTGCCGGTCTACGAAGTCGGCGCGCTCCCCGACGGACGCGTCTACTACGCCATGCAGCGGATACGCGGAGAGCGGCTCGACCAGGCGATGCTGCGACCGCAGCCGCTTCCCGATCGAGTGCGCCTCTTGGTTCGCATCTGCGAGACGGTCGCCTACGCGCACGCGCGTGGAGAGTCGGAGCAGATCGGGCCTTGGTCCGACGTCTGCGCGCTGGGCGCGGTGCTGGAATTTCTCCTGACGCCGGAAGGGACCGACGTCCCGCGTCCGTTGGCGGCGATCGCGGCGCGCGCTCGCGCGGACCACCCGAGCGACCGCTACCGGGGCGCGGCGGAACTGGCGTTCGAGTTCTCGCGCTATCTCGACCGACTGCCGGTCGCGGCCTATCGCGAGAACCTGCTCGAACGCACGGCGCTGCTCTCGGCGCCCGAGGTGGCGTCGCAGATCGCAGGTCTCTGATCCTCCGCCAAGTAGATCAGGTAGATCCGCTCGAGGATCCGAGTTCTCACCGTGGACCCGCGCCGGGCTGGAACGGCCCGCTCGCGGGTTCCGCGTTTCCACGGCGCGCGCGCAAACGCTCGAGCCTATCGCGCAGGAAGTCGTTCTCGGGAGCGGTGGCGAGCGCTCGCTCCAGCACCAAGAGGAACCGCTCGGGATCACGCGCCATCCAGTCGGCTTCCACCTCGGTCGCGAGGTCGTGGCTGAGCGAGACGTTCACGTCCGCGCCCGGTTCGGCCGGCGTCATCCGTGCGAGTTGCAGGAACTGCCAACCGGCTTGATACGCCTCCGCCATCCGGAAGAACGCCGAACCGAGGTTGTTCCTCGCCTTGCGGTCGTCGGGATGCGCGGCCAACACACGCTCGAACAGCGGCAACGCCTCGGCGTGGCGTCCGGACTCGACCAACACTCCTCCGAGATTGTTGGTCGCCTCCAGGTTCTCGGGATCGAGCTCTAGCGCGCGACGGTAGTGCGCTTCCGCCTCCGCCGGGCGTCCTTCGATCTGACGCTGATAGCCGAGGTCGACATAGGCGTCGGCGTTCCATTCCTTCGGCGGCGCCCCCAGGCCGAGGTTCGAAAGGAGGATCGCCCCGATGAACGTCGCGATCGGCGCGAGCGTGCGCAGCGAGGTCAGACTCAATCGCTCGTGGCGCGCTTCCACCACGCGTGCGATGGCGAAACCGGCCAGGATCGCGAGGAACGGCGTGGCCGGCAGTCGATACCGACCGGTGACGAAGTACGCGATCGTCACCGCCGCGAGCGCCGCCACGATGAGCGCCGGCCGAAGCGCCGCCCGCCGCGTTTCCGCATTCGGCCAGGCCAACACGAGTCCGGTCGCGGCCATCGGGAAGAGCAGGCCGAAGGGAAACGCCACGCCGCTCACCCAGAGAAGCGCGCGCAAGAGCGACGATCGCTCCGCCCAGGGATAGAGCTCTTGGTTGCGCAGTAGCTCGACGCCCTGGATCCACTGCAGCGACTTGCGCGCGAAGAGCGACATCGCGTCCAACGGCGCCGACTTCATCCAGCCGAGCGCCTTGCGATAGAAATAGTCCGACTGTGCGGCGTATCCGCTCGCGCCGTGGGCGAACGGCTCCGCGGTCAACGCCAGCCAACCGCGTCCCGGGCGAATCGCCACGGTTTGCTCGACCTGCGGGTTGTTGCCGAGCCAGAAGTTGATCCCGCCGTTGTACGAGATCGGAATCCACTCGCCACTGACGCCGAAGTTGTGCGCGGCGACGAGCGCAATCGGCGTCAGTAGACCGGCGAGGAAGAGTCCCGCCAGAGGAGCCCGCAGACGACGTAGGCCGGCCACCCAGACCAAGAGAATCGGAGCGACCACCAAGAGTTGCGCCACGGTGATGCCGGCCAGCCCCAGAGAGGCGCCGCCCGCGAGCGCGGCCCTCGGAGAGGCTCGGCCGGTCGCGAACCAGACGGCCAACAGGAGCAAGAAGATCCCGAGCGTGACGTTGAGGAGCTGCAGCGCTTCGACGTAGAGCGGTCCGGACACGACGATCCATCCCCACGCCGCCCAGGCGGCGACGGGGCCGAACCATCTTCGCGCCAAGAGATGCGTGAGCGCGGCGATTCCGCCCAACAGCGCAATCTGGACGAGCCGCGCGGCCTCCGGCTGGGGGCCGAAGAGTCGATAGAGCAGCGAGAGGAAGAGCGAGTAGCCGGGCGGTTGCCAGAACGGGCCGTCGGCTTCGAATACGCCGCCGGCCATCGCGACCCCTTGATCGTGCGCCGTGCGCGCATCGACCACCAGCAACTCATAGAACGGATCCTGCTGCAGATCGCTCCGGACGATGAGCGCGCAGACGATCGGCAGTCCGATGAGCATCGCGATCCGCGCGATTCGGGGCCAAGAAAGCGACGCGCCCGCGGGTCGACCCGCCGCTCGCTTCACCAGATCTCTACCCTCCGCCGCGCTTCGGGCGCGGCTCGCTCCCAGCCTTCTTCCGCTGCGCAACGGCCTGGGCGAGAAGGTACTCGATCTGGCCGTTCACGCTGCGGAACTCGTCCTCGGCCCACCGACGCAACGCCTCGTACAGCGCGGGATCCAGGCGCAGGGGGAAGCTCTTCCGTTCGGCCATCGTTCCCGTCCCTGGGTCCTAGTGGTAGAGAGTTCCCGTGTTGATGACGGGGCGTGCGCCGGTCTCGCTGCAGAGCACGACGAGCAGATTCGAGACCATGGCGGCCCTGCGCTCGTCATCGAGCGTGACCAACTTGCTCTTGGAGAGTTCCTCCAGCGCATGTTCGACCATGCCGACCGCCCCTTCGACGATCGTGGTCCGCGCCGCAACCACGGCCGAAGCCTGCTGACGACGGAGCATCTCACCGGCGATTTCGGGCGCGTACGACAGGTCCTTCAGTCGAGCCTCGATCACCTCCACCCCCGCGGGGCGCACGCGATCCTGGATCTCGGTTTGGAGGTGGAGATTCAACTCGTCGGCCGCGTCGTACGGATAAGACGAGGCCAGGTGGCGCACCGCCGTCTCGCTCTGCAGATTCACATACTGCGTGTAGTCGTCGACATCGAAGCTCGCGTGCGCCGTCTCACGCACGCGCCAGACCACGACGGCCGCGATCTCGATCGGATTGCCGATGCGGTCGTTCACCTTCAGCTTCTCGCCGTTGAGCGTCCGCGCGCGGAGGGAGATCCGCTTCTTGGTCGCGAACGGGTTCGTCCCCCAAAAACCGTTGCGCAGCGCGGTTCCGCGGTAGTCGCCGGCGAGGGTGATGACCGTGGCCTCATTCGGCGCATTGACGAAGAAGCCCGCGATCGCGGTGGTCACCGCGAGCAGGGTCACGATTCCGCCGATCAAACGCGTGAGGTCGCTCGCGCGGATACCGCTCGCCAACCAGAACGTGCCGGCGGCGAAGAAGACCAAGACCAGGACCAACATCAACCATCCCGAGCGTGGTCCGGCGGGACGTTCTCGACTGACGCGTTCGTGCTGGATCGATCCTCCTCTCGGCCGCTCTCATCCGGGCGAACGCCCGGCCTCCGATCGCGGCCGGATTGATGATATCACTATGATATTTATTTGATGCAACAACGATTTCACGAAAATTGGTCTTCTCCGGCGGGTGGTGACCCAGAGTCGCACTCGTTACACTCCGTCGAGACCGAGGAGGACGAATGCGGGCGAAGATCGCGGGAGTCGGCCACTACGTGCCGGAGCGGGTGGTGACGAACCATGACCTCGAGAAACTCATGGACACCAGCGACGCCTGGATCGTCGAGCGCACCGGAATCCAAGAACGGCGCTACGTCGAACCGGGGCTCGGCACATCGGAGATGGGATTTCGCGCGGCGCAGGCGGCGCTGCGCAATGCTGGACTTGCGGCCGACGATCTAGACTTCATCATCTTCGCGACGCTCTCCCCCGACTACATGTTCCCGGGCTGCGGCGTGTTGCTCCAGGAAAAGCTCGGTGGCGGGACGATCGGCGCGCTCGACGTGCGTACGCAGTGCACCGGCTTCGTCTACTCGCTCTCGATCGCCGACGCCTACATCCGCGCGGGGGTCTACCGGCGAATCCTCATCGTCGGCGCCGAGACACAGTCGATGGGACTCGATTTCACCACCGCCGGGCGCGACATGGCGGTGATCTTCGCCGACGGCGCCGGCGCCGCCGTGGTGGTCGCGGGAGATGACGAGGGTCCCGGTCTCCTCGCCACCGTCTTGCACTCCGAGGGCCGCTACGCGCGCGAACTCTGGATGGAGGTCCCGACCTGCCTCCAACCGTCGTCCGAGATGCCGAAGCTGATCACCGAGGGACGGCACTTCCCGCGCATGAACGGACGCGAGGTCTTCAAGCACGCGACGCGTCGGTTCATCGAGGCGATCGACGAAGTGCTGGAGCGAATCGGCGCCACGCGAGACGACATCGCGTTGATCGTTCCTCACCAGGCGAACAAGCGGATCTCGGACGCCGTGGCAGAGCGCTTGGGATTGCCGACGGAGCGGATCGTCGTCAACGTCCACAAGTACGGCAACACGACCGCCGCGTCGATTCCGATCGCGCTGAGCGAAGCGGTGGCCGACGGTCGGGTGAAAACGGGCGACCTCGTCATCTTGGTCGCGTTCGGCTCCGGGTTCACCTGGGGCGCCACCGCCGTCCGCTGGTGAACTCGCAGGCGAAAGAGATGGCGAAGGAGATGGCGAAGGAGTCCGTCGCCATCCTCTCGATCGGGGGGATGCACTGCGCTTCCTGCATCGCGACGGTCGAGTCGACGTTGCGCGCGCTGCCCGGAGTCGGGTCGGCGGATGTGAACCTCGCGACCGAGCGCGCCGTAGTCCGCTACGCGCCCGGCGCCGTCACGACGCAGGCCGTGGCCGACGCGCTGCGACGCGCCGGGTATCCGTTGCGCGCCGGCGCTCTCCTTTCGCCCGCGGGCGAAGGCGCCGAGGAGACGAACGCGGGCCCGCAGCTCCCTTCTCTCCTCGAGGCCGAGCAACGCGCGCGTTCGTCAGAGTCGCGAGACCTGGCGCGACGGCTCATGGTCTCGGCCCCGCTCACGCTCGTGCTGCTCGTCGGGACGCACCTGTCGATGTTCTTCGGCGGACACGGCGCCAACCAATTCAGCCTCGCGCCCTGGCTCCAGTGGGTGCTCGCCGCGCCGGTTCAGTTCTACGGGGGATGGCCGTTTCTCCGCGGGGCGTGGGCCTCCCTCCGTCGGCGCTCGGCCGACATGGACAGCCTGATCGCCATCGGGACGCTCGCCGCCTTCACCATCAGTTTGCTGGTGATGTGGATGCCGCGACTCGTCTCCCAGTCGGACGCGGGCCACCCGCCGCTCTTCTTCGAGACCTCCGCGATGATCATCGCGCTCGTCTTGACTGGACGTCTGCTCGAAGCGAGGGCGCGGGCGCGCGCGGGGGATGCGATCCAGTCGCTGCTGCGGTTGCAACCGCCGCACGCGAGGGTGAAGCGAGGCGAGCAGGAGTTGGAGATACCCTTGGCGTCGATCCGTGTCGGCGACCTCGCCCTCGTGCGCCCGGGCGAGCGGATCCCGATCGACGGCGAGATCATCGACGGCGCTTCCGCCATCGACGAGTCGATGCTCACCGGCGAGTCGATCCCGGTCGAGAAAACTGTCGGCGCCGTGGTCTTCGGAGGAACGCTCAACCAGACCGGCGCCTTCTGGATGCAGGTCAGCCACCGGCCCGAAGAAACCGTCCTCGCCCGCATCGTGCGCGCGGTGCAAGAGGCGCAGTCGAAGAAGGCGCCGCTGCAGCGTCTGGCCGATCGCATCGCGTCGGTCTTCGTGCCGATCGTCCTACTCCTGGCGCTCGCGACGTTCGCGGGCTGGATGCTCTGGGGTCCGGCGCCGGCGCTGCCGCTCGCGCTGCGCTGCGCCGTCTCGGTCCTCGTGCTGGCCTGTCCGTGTGCGCTCGGCCTGGCGACTCCCGCCGCGCTCATGGTCGGCTTGGGACGCGGCGCGCAACACGGCGTGATCCTGCGCGGAGGGGAGCCGCTCGAGCGCGCCGCCTCCCTCGATACCGTCATCTTCGACAAGACCGGCACTCTCACTCTCGGTCGGCCGAAGCTGGTCGCGTTCGAGGGGTCGGACGACGTGTCGATCCTCCATCTGTTGCGCATCGCGGCCAGCGCGGAGCAGCGGAGCGAGCACCCGTTGGCCGTCGCCATCGTCGAGACGGCGAAGTCGAACGGACTCCAACTCGCCGAGATCGACACGTTCACCTCCACGCCGGGTCGCGGCGTGCACGCCCGCTTCGAAGGCATGAACGTCGAGGTGGGATCGGCCGCCTTCGTGCGCGATCCGGCCGCACTCACGAAGTGGGTCACGTTGGCGCAGCGTTGGGCGGAGGAGGGGCGAACCCCGATCTACGTCATGGTCGACGGCCGGGTGGCGGGCCTGCTCGGACTGGCCGACGAACCCCGCCCCGAAGCGGCGGGCGCAGTCAGTGAGCTGAAACGCCTCGGGATGGAGGTCGTGCTCCTGACCGGCGACAACGAAGCGACCGCCCGCGCCATCGCGCGTCGGGTCGGCATCGAGACCGTCTCAGCGGGTGTGCTGCCCGAAGCCAAGGCGGCCGAAGTCCAACGGTTGCAGGCCGGGGGCCGCCGGGTGGCGATGGTGGGCGACGGGATCAACGACGCGCCGGCCCTCGCGCGCGCCGATCTCGGCATCGCGATCGGGAGCGGGAGCGACATCGCGCTCGAGGCCGGCGACGCGGTCCTCATGCGCAACGACCTCCGGGGCGTCGCCACCGTGGTGCGGCTCAGCCGGCGCGTCGTCGCCAACATCCGCCAGAACCTGGCCTGGGCCTTCTTTTTCAATCTGATCGGGCTGCCGCTCGCGGCCGGTCTGTTCTACCCGGGGTTCGGGCTGCTCCTCGATCCAATGTTCGCGGCGGCGGCCATGTCCGCCAGCTCGCTCATCGTGGTCGGCAACGCGATGCGCCTGCGCGGAGGACGGATCTGAGCCGGAAGTCCCTCCGATCTCCCGCAATCCATCCATTATCCCGATCACGCGCCTTGTGGGGCGGGACGACCCACCGCTACTCTCCTACGGTGTCGAACGAGGACTCCCCTGTCCTCGGGAATGGGCCGGCCGGATCGGCCGGGGTTGGATCGCATCGCCGGGTTTCGTTCCCGAGGAGGCCGCATGGAAGTCCGCACTCGCGCAGGCGCTCGTACGCCGCTCGTTTCCACCCTGATCGTGGGCGCTCTCGCCCTGACCGCCTCGTTCGCGGCCGCCTCCAAGCCGACCCGGGCGACAGAGCCCGACGGCGGGACGACACCCTTCGATCCGACCGTGCTCCTCTCATTCCAGGGCGAGTCGATCCTCGAGGGAGCGCGCGGCGCCTTCGCGATCGAGCCGGCCAACGGGCCCCAATGGCTGGAACTCGGCGCCGGCTATGCCTTCGATCCGTTGCGTGAAGATCCGACCGACCGCCTGGGCGCGGCTCTGCTGGCCTCGCCGGTCTCGGGCTCCGAGATCGGAACCTGGCTCGTCCAGTTCGACGGCGCCGTCACGCGCGAGAACGGCGCGACGCTCGCGGGCTCCGGCGCGACGATCATCGCGTACATCCCCGACCATGCTTTCTTGGTGCGCGGCGCGAGTGCGAGTGCCGATCGCCTCTCCGCCAGCGCCGACGTCCGTTGGGTCGGACCGTATCACCCGGCCTACAAGCTCTCGCGACAGGAGCGGATGTCCGATCCGGCCCAGCGCGAGTTCCGCCTGCTGCTCTTTCCCGACGCCTCGATCGACCGCGCGAGCGATCGCATCGCCGAACGTGGGTTCACGGTGCGTGAGGTCTCCGAGAACGCGAAGAACAAGATCCTGCGGGTCGAGGGGGACATCGCCTCGCTCGTCGGTCTCGCGCAGATGGACGAGGTCCAGTGGATCGAACCGCACGTGGCGCCCCAGTGGCAGAACAGCTCGGCGCAGTGGGTCGTGCAGACCAACCTGAACAACAATCGCCGCGTCTGGGATCTCGGGATCCGAGGCCAAGGCGAATTCGTCGGCGTGAGCGACTCGGGCATCCGCACGTCGCACAATCAGTTCTTCGACGCCGCCGTTCCGCTGACGACCTTCGGCGACTATCCGACGCACCGCAAGATCATCGCCTACAAGAAGAACGTGGAGAGCACAGGGATCACGTTCGGCGACGAGAGCCTGAACTCGTACCACGGGACGCACACCTCCGGGACGGCCGCCGGCAATGACGCGCCGAATGCGGCCGACGCCCGCGACGGAATGGCGATCGACGCCAAGATCTACTTCCTGGACGGCGGCGGTTCGCCCGGGGGAGTCTTCGTCCCGCTCGATCTGAACGACCTCTACGCGATCGCCTATGCCGGCAATATCGCCGGCGCGCCTCGCATCATGACGAACAGTTGGGGCAGCGACGTCGGCGGCGCCTACGACATCGCCTCCATGACCGCCGATCAGTTCGCCTGGGACCACAAGGACTTCCTGAACTTCTTCTCCAACGGCAACGCGGGCGGGGTGAACACGGTCGGCAGCCCGGCCACCGCGAAGAACGTGGTCTCGGCCGGCGGCACCGAGAACGGCGCGAACGCGAATCAGATCTACACCTCGACCAGCCGCGGGCCGACCGACGACAACCGCCGCAAGCCGACGATCTGTTCGCCGGCCACGCTCTCTTCCGCGTTGGGCTCGGGCAACGGCGGATACACGACGCTCTCCGGCACGAGTATGGCGTCGCCCTCGATGGCGGGCGCGACGGTCCTGATCCGCCAGTACCTGACCGACGGCTGGTATCCCACCGGAGCGGCGGTCGGCGCCAACGCGATCCCGACTCCGTCCGCGTCGCTCATGAAGGCGATGGCGATCAACTCGGCCGACGCCAACGTCACTGGGTTCACCGTCCCGGACAACAACATCGGTTGGGGTCGGATCGACATCGACAACGTGCTGTACTTCTCCGGCGATGCGCGCCGCCTCGCCGTCGTCGACAGCGAAGAAGGCCTCCTCACCGGCGAGTTCGTCGAGTACCAGGTCTACGTCGCGGCCAACAGCGCTCCGCTCAAGGCCGCCCTCGTCTGGACCGACTATGCCGGAACCCCGAGCGCGTCGGTTCAATTGGTCAACAACCTCGACCTGATCGCGACCGACGGCGTCACCACCTACAAAGGGAACGTCTATTCCGGCGGTCAGTCGACGACCGGCGGAACCGCGGACTCCCGCAACGTCGAAGAGTGCGTGCAGCGCAACACCCCGACGGTCGGGCTCTGGACCTTCCGGATCGAGGGAGTGAACGTGCCGATCGGTCCGCAGCCGTTCGCGTTGGTCGTGAGCGGCGCGTTGGCCAGCGACCAAGGTCTGCTCACGCTCGATCGGCCCAGTTACGGCGTCGGCGACGTCGTCACCGTCCGCGTGATCGACACGAATGCGGTCGGCTCGGTCGAAGTGACGCTCTCGAGCGATACCGAGGCGGGGGGCGAGACGCTCACGATCGCCGGAGCCAACGGCGTCTTCGAGACGACCGTTCCGCTCACCCTCACCCCGGCCGTCAACGGCGACGGCGACCTGACCGTGAGCGACGGCGACGTCATCATCGCGAGCTACGACGACCTGAGTCCGGTGCTGACGCTGGAAGCCCAGGCCAACGTCAACATCTCCGGTCCCGCGATCTCCGATGTGAACGCGGTCGGGATCAGCGACAGCGACGTGACGCTGAGTTGGAACAGCTCGAGCCCGGCGAACTCGAAGGTCTACTACGGCGCGACTCCGGCGCTCGGATCGGAGTCGACGCTCGACGCGGCGCTCGTCTTCGCGCACTCGGTTGCGCTGGGAGAGCTGGCCCCCAACACGACCTACTACTATGACGTCGAGTCGTACGACAACCAGGGCAACGGGGTCCGCGACGACAATGGCGGACTGCACTACACGTTCTCGACCGACACGAATCGCGACGTCCTGGTCGTGATCGGCGACTCCACCTTCGACCGCACGCAGTCCTACGTGGATGCGCTGGAGCGGACCGGTTGGAGCTACGCCGTCTGGCAGGGCGCGCAATCGTCGGCGCCGTTCGTCGGCAATCTCGCGACCGGAATGGCGTCGTACAAGGCGGTCGTCTTCCAGTCGGGCCTCGAGCAGTACCCGATGTTTACCGACGCGGCGCGAGACTCGATCGCGAAGCTGCACTCGCTGGGAAGCCGCACCGCCGTCTGGTCGCATGACGTCGCCTGGGACTTCTGCGACCCGACCTCCCCCGACTTCTCGACGCCGCGCTGTGACTGGATCAAGGCTCAGTTCAAGGTCACCTTCCAGACCGACCCGACCACGTTCAGCTCGGTGCGCGGGATCGCCGCCGATCCGATCAGCGGCGCCTACACTGCGGGCATCCCCTACACCCCGCACCGTGACGGCGCCGCCTGCGACGAGATCGACGGAATCGCGACGGGCGGCTCGTTCAACAACGTCTGGCGCGACAACGACGTCTCGGTCGATGACATCGCCGTCCGCTGGCAGAGCGCCGGCAATATCGGGAGCGTGGGACAGTCGGTCTGGGGCGGCACGCCGCGTCGGGTCTCGACCAATCTCTACGAATGGTCGGGACTCAATGTGGGAACGACCGACGACCTCACCCGCGCCGACGTCTTGGACAAGACGCTCATCTGGCTGATCGGCCACGACCATCCGGAAGTCACGCTCTCCGCGCCGAACGGCGGCGAGAACATCACAGGGTCGAGCGTGAACATCGCCTGGACCGAGTCGGTCGCGGGGGGGTTCGCGGTCGGTTCGCGGCAGATCTACTACAGCATCAACGGCGGCGATCAGTGGACGCTCATCAGCGGCGCGGCCGGCCCGAGTCCGTTCGTCTGGAACGTGACTGCGCTCCCCAACGGCGCTCAGTATCGCGTGCGGATCGTGGTCAACGACAACGGCGCCCCCGCGCTGAGCGCGTCGGATGCTTCCGCCGCCAACTTCACGATCAACCGCGTGGGCGGCGATACTCGCGGCCCGGTGGTCTTGGCCGGCTCGATCGCGAGCAATCCCAACCCGATCTACAGCGGCGACGCTGCCGTGTTGAGCGCTCAGGTCAGCGACATCTACACGGGGAACTCGAATGTCGCCGCCGCGGAGTATTCCGTCGGCGCCGGCCCGGCGCCGGCCGGCTCCGGAACCGCCATGAGCAGCGGGTTCGGCGCGCCGTTGGTCACGGTCACGGCGGCGTTGGACACGGGAGCGCTTCCCGCCGGCCCGATCACGCTCTGGGTTCGGGGTCGTGACGCCGCCAACCAGTGGGGCAATGCGAACTCCTTCGCTGTGCTCGTGAACAGCGCGTCCGGAATCGACGATTCCGCGGCGCCGCTCGCCTTCGCGCTCCACTCGCCCAGCCCGAACCCGTTCAATCCTCGCGTCTCTCTCCGGTTCGATCTGCCTCGAGCGGCGGCGGTCGCCCTGCAGATCCACGACCTTTCGGGGCGCCGTGTCCGCACGCTGGTGGAAGGACGCGCGGAGCCGGGCGCTCACATCCTCACGTGGGATGGTCGCGACGACTCCGGACGCGAACTGGGGAGCGGAGTCTATTTCTGCCACATGGAGGCGGGAGCGTTCCGCGCGACCCGCAAGCTGACCTTGTTGAAGTAAGTCCGCATCGGTCACGATGCGTTCGCTGGCATCGCTGTTCGAATCGTGAGGTCAGGAGGGGCCGGTCACCTCGCCTGATTCTCGCCGCACGGGTCACAAGGGTGTCCGAGAGGTACAGAATGCCGAAAGATCACATCCTGGTCGTCGAAGACGAGGAAGACATCCAGGAGCTGGTCGAGTTCAATCTCGCCCGCGAGGGATACAAGGTCACGGTCGTCGGCTCGGGGGAAGAAGGGCTGAGGATCGCCCGCACTCAGTCGCCCGACCTGATCGTCCTCGATCTCATGCTACCCGGCCTCGACGGCTATGCCGTCTGCAAGGCGCTCAAGTCCGACTCTCGGACCGCGCCGATTCCGATCGTCATGCTGACGGCGAAGGGAGAGGAGTCGGACGTCGTGACCGGCCTCGAGCTCGGCGCCGATGACTACGTCACGAAGCCGTTCAGTCCCCGCCTGCTGCTCGCGCGCGCCAAGGCGGCCCTTCGTCGCCACGCTCCGGGCGCAGCGACGGATGAAGGGGTCCTCCTCAAGGTGCACGACATCGTCATCGAGGAAGGCCGCCATGCGGTTCGCGTCAAGGGTCGCGCGATCGATCTGACCCTGACCGAGTTCAAGATTCTTCACCTCTTGGCGCGGCGCCCCGGTTGGGTCTTCACGCGAGACCAGATTATCGAGGCGATCCGCGGCGAGGACTATCCGGTGACCACACGGTCGGTCGACGTGCACATCGCCGGCCTGCGCAAGAAGCTCGGAACGGCCGGCAAGTACGTCGAAACGGTGCGCGGCGTGGGCTACCGACTGGAGGAGTGACCTCGCGAAACTACCGACCGTCGCTCTTCCGCGCTCATGCGGGACTCGCGCTCCTCGCCTTGGGGGGCGCTTCGTACTTCTCGGCCGAGGCCGCCCGTCGAGCCGTCGAAGGTGAGCTGACGGTGCGACTCGACAGCGTCACGCGCATCATCAAGGCGGAAGTCGAGACCGCGTTCGCGTCGTCCGGAGCGGGACCGGACAGAGTGGCCGCCCTCGCCGCTTTCCTGATCGACCGGGGACGCCTGAGCGAACTGCTGCTCACCTGGTGCGGGCCGGATGGGCGCCCCATCGCCGATTCCCAACAGGGCGCTATTTCGAGCGCAACCTCGCTCCCGCCCGACCCCGAAGTCCGCGACGCGCTCACTTCTCTGCAGGGACGGGCGCGTCGCTTCAACCATGCGCTGCAAGACGAGCTGCTCTATCTGGCGCTGCCGGTTCGTTCCAACGGCGAGACGATCGGGGTGCTGCGCGTCGGCGCGTCGACCCGGCCGGTCCAGGCGGCGGCCGATCAGGTCTGGCTGGGCACGGCCATTTTCGCCGTGGGAGCGCTGGCTCTCGCCTGGCTCTGGGCGCGATCTACGGCGCAGCAACTGACGCGTACGTTCGGCGAGTTGCGGCGTCGCATGGACGGGATCGCGGCCGGCGACTACGAGACGCAGTTGGTCGTCGCGGGGCCGGAGGACGCGCAGCAGGTGGCCGACGCGCTGGATCGAGTGGCGCGCGGATTCCAGCGCCGCGTGGGGGACCTCGCGCGGCAGTATGCCGAGCAAGACGCGCTCTTGGGCAGCATGGTGGAGTCGGTCCTGGCGGTCGACTCACGCGGCCGCGTCCTGCGCATGAATCCCGCGGCCGGCCGACTCTTCGAAGTCGATCCGGTGGCGGCGCAGGGTCGCGCACTCCAGGAGGTGGCGCGACACTCCGCGTTGAGCCGCTTCGTCGAGAGCGCGCTCTCCAGCCGCGATGTTATCGAGGAAGAGATCGTGCTCGCCCGCGGCGAGGAGCGATTCCTGCAGGCGCACGGCACCATGTTGCGGGGTCTGGACGGACAACGGATGGGAGCGCTCGTCGTCCTCCATGACATCACACGACTGCGTCGCCTGGAGAACATCCGGCGCGACTTCGTGGCCAATGTCTCCCACGAGCTGAAGACTCCGATCACGACGATCAAAGGATTCGTCGAGACGTTGCGGGACGCCGGATCGATCGAGCCGGAGGATCGGGAGCGCTTCCTGGCGATCATCCTCAAACAGGCCGACCGATTGAACGCGATCATCGAGGACCTCTTGAGCCTCTCGCGCATCGAGCAGAGCGCCGAGCGCGACATGATCCAGACCGAGCCGACCGCACTCGCCGAAGTCGTGGAGGCGGCCATCCATCAAGTGAAGGCGAAGGCGGACGAGAAGAAATCAATGCTCTCGACCTCGGTGGAGACGGGGCTCGTCGCGCGGATCAACCCGCGGTTGATCGAGCAGGCGCTGGTCAACCTCATCGACAACGCGATCAAGTACAGCGAGCCGGGCGCGACGGTCTCCGTCACCGCCCGCACGCAAGGCCGCGACCTGCTCGTGCAGGTCCGAGACTCCGGCCCCGGCATCGAGGCGGAGCACCTCCCCCGCCTCTTCGAGCGCTTCTATCGCGTCGACCGAGGAAGGAGCCGCAAGCTCGGAGGGACCGGACTCGGGCTCGCCATCGTGAAGCATATCGCGTTGGCGCACAACGGGTTCGCAACGGTAGAGAGTCGTGTCGGGACCGGGAGCCTCTTCAGTTTGACGCTCTCCGGCGCCGTCACGACCGCGCCTGCCAAGCGCCAGCCGAACGCAGAGGAATGAGGGGAATCGATCGCCGGAGAAGTTCTCGCCCGATCTTCACACATCCCTAACACCCCCCGCCTACTCTGCCTGACTTCGATGGATTGGAATGCTCTTCCCCCTCGCAAAGGAGTCCCGCAGATGTCGTCTTCGCTCCGCCACGCGAGTCGCGCGGCTCTCGTCCTGCTCCTCGGCGCACTGGCGCCGACCCCGCTCTTGGCCGGACATGGCGCCGGCGAGTACCAGAAGACCAGCGGGGTCAGCGGCACCCTCAACTTCATCGGCTCGGACACCATGAACAACTTGATGGCGCTCTGGGGAGAGGCGTTCCGCGAGATCTATCCGAACGTAAAGGTCCAGGGGGAAGGAAAGGGCTCCAGCACTGCGCCCCCCGCCCTCATCTCCGGCACCGCCCAGCTCGGTCCGATGTCCCGCCCCATGAAGTCGAGCGAGATCGACGAGTTCGAGAAGGCGTTCGGCTACCCGCCGACGGAGTACCGCGTGGCGCTCGACGCCTTGGCGGTCTACGTCCACAAGGACAATCCGATCAAGGGGCTCACGCTGCCTCAGGTCGACGCCATCTTCTCCAAGACCCGCAAGGGCGGGCACGCGTCCGACCTCACGACATGGGGACAGGTGGGAGCAACGGGAGCGCTGGCCGCGAAGCCGATCAGCATCTACGGACGGAACTCGGCGTCGGGCACGTACGGATTCTTCAAGGACCACGCCCTCTACAAAGGCGACTTCAAGGACACGGTCAAGGAGCAGCCCGGCTCGGCCTCGGTCGTGCAGGGGGTCGAAAAGGACCTGGCCGGTATCGGATACAGCGGACATGGATACGCGACCAGCGGATCACGGGAGCTCCCGATCGCTGTCACCGAGGGCAAACCGATGATCGAGCCGAACGAGGCGAACGTGCTCTCGGGCGCCTATCCGCTGAGTCGTTTCCTCTACGTCTATGTGAACAGGGCGCCGGGAAAACCGCTCGATCCGCTGGTGCGCGAGTTCCTGCTCTTCGTCAGCTCGACGAAGGGACAGGAGCAGGTGGTGAAGGACGGCTATATCGCGATCCCCGAACCGGTGGCCCTCGAAGAGCAGAAGAAGGTTCGCGGTTGAGCGGTCTGCGGTGAAGGCCCCGGACCGACGCCGCGTCTCTGACCGGCTCGCCCGCGGCGTCATCACGCTCGGCGGTCTCTTCATCATCTCGAGCATCATCGCGATGCTCGTGTTCATCGGCGGAGAGGCCGCGCCGCTCCTGCGGCCCGCCAAGCTGATCCCGGGGATCTCGCTGCCGGCCCCGACCGAAGTCGCGGCGCGCGCGACGGACGCGACGGACGCGACGGACGGGCCGATGCCCCCGATCGCGTCGGTGAACGAGTACCTCGAACTGAATGCGATCGTCACCGCCGACGGCCGCGCCGTCGTGACCGGCAACGACGGCGCGCGCCTCTTCGACGAATCGCTCCCGGCCTTCCAGGGACGTTTGCTGACCAGCGCCTGCGCGCTCGACGGAGGCGGCGAGAGCTGGATCGTGGGGACATCCGACGGCTCGTTGTTCGAGGTCACGCTCGAGCAAGGACTCGAGTTCACCGCGGCCGGAAGAATCTACGCGCCTCGGATCGAGGTCGGTGAGCCGATTCCGCTGACCGCGGGAGTCCCGATCCTCCGCGTCGGCGCCATCCCCGATGGCGACGGCTTCGTCGTCGCGGCATGGGCAGGGGACGATTCTGTCCACGTCATCCGCCAGGCCGAAACGACGAACCTGTTCGGCGTGACGACGCGGGAGGTGCGCGAGACGCTCGTCCTGTTGCCGCAGGGAATGCGTCCGACGGCGATCACGCTCGAGTACGGAGCGTCGCATCTCTTCGTCGCGACCGAACGGGGCGAACTGCTCGACTACTCGTTGGAGGCATCGGTCGCGTTCGTCCCCACCTCGCGCGCACGCACCCACGCGATCTTCGAGCGCGACGCGATCACCGCGCTGGGGCTGCTGAACGGCGGCCACTCGCTCGTGATCGGAAGCGCCGCCGGCGCCGTGGAGATCTGGTTCCGGGCGCGCACCGCCGAGAGCTCCGCCGAGCCCGAGCTGATTCGCGCGCATGTCTTCGAACCGCACGGCGCCGAAGTCGTCGGGGTCTCGGCGTCGCAGCGAGACCGAAGTTTCGTCACGTGGGATCGAGCCGGCGAAGTCCGGCTCCGCTACGGCACGACCGAGCGCGAGATGGCGCGACTCCGCCCCCGGGCAAACGAGTCCCCCGCGGTCCGCGTCCTCTTCCCGCGGAAAGGCGACGCGCTCGTCGAGATCAGCGCCGACGCCTCGATGCGTCGGACCGGCCTGCACAATCCGCACCCCGAGGTCTCGCTGCGCGCGCTCTTCGGAAAGGTGCACTACGAGGGGCAGCCGAAACCGGAGTACACCTGGCAGTCGACCGGCGGCTCGACCGACGAGTTCGAGCCGAAGCTGAGCCTGATCCCCCTCATCTTCGGGACGTTCAAGGGAACCGCCTACGCCCTGCTCTTCTCGGTCCCGATCGCCATCCTCGCCGCGACCTACACAGCGCTCTTCATGCACCATCGACTCCGCTCCGTCATCAAGCCGGCGATGGAGCTGATGGCCGCGTTGCCCAGCGTCGTCCTCGGCTTCCTGGCGGGACTCTGGTTCGCGCCACTCTTGACCAATGCGATGCCGATCTTCCTGCTGATGCCGTTCCTGCTCTTGGCCGTGATCCTCGGCTTCGGCTGGAGTTGGCGACTGCTGCCGCGAACCGCCCGCGCGCGGGTCTGGCCGGGAGTCGAAGCGCTCGTCCTCGCCTTCGTCCTGGCGCTCGCCATCCGCGGCATCCTCGCCCTCAACGGACTGGCGAACGCGCCGTTCGAGGGGAGCTTCGTCGCCTGGCTCTACGAGACGTTCGGACTGCGCTACGACCAACGCAACGCGCTCGTCATCGGCGTGGCCATGGGCCTGGCGGTCATCCCGATCATCTTCACGATCAGCGAGGACTCGATCTCGAACGTGCCGCGCTCTCTCTGGGCAGGTTCGCTCGCCTTGGGCGCGACCCCTTGGCAGACGGCGGTGCGCGTCATCCTGCCGGCCGCCTCGCCGGGAATCTTCTCCGCCGTCATGATCGGCTTCGGACGCGCCGTCGGCGAGACGATGATCGTGCTGATGGCGACCGGGAACACGCCGATCCTCGATTGGCTGCCGTTCAACGGACTCCGCAGCCTGGCGGCCAACATCGCGGTGGAGATCCCGGAGGCGCCGCACGGCGCGTCGCTCTATCGCATCCTCTTCCTGACCGCGCTCGTGCTCTTCGCGATCACGTTCGCCGCCAACACCGCGGCCGAGATCGTGCGTCACCGGCTGCGCAAGCGGTACAGCAGGTTCTAGGACGATGGCGAGTCCCACACGAGTTCGAGAGGCGCCGGAGCGCTCCCTGCCGCAGCGCGGTTTCTGGGGCAGCGGCGAGGCCGGCGTCTGGTTGACCGCCGGGGCGACCGCCTTCGCGCTCATGCTGATCGTCGGAGTGCTCATCGTCGTGGCGGTGGGAGGCTTGGGCTTCTTCTGGCCTCGCACGCTCTCGGAGTACCGACTGACGGACGGTCGCGTGCTCTTGGGGCATGAGTGGGAGCGGTCGCCCATGCCCGAGACCGAGGCGGCGCGATCGAGCGGGGACCGGGTGGCGATCAAAGCGGCCAATCGAGACCTCGACAGCAACGGCGAGTTCGTCTGGACGCCTGAGTCCGAGATCACCGGCGTCGCGCCGTCCCGCGAGGCCGTCGTGTTGGAACGGCTCGAGTACGGCGATTTCTACGGATTCGTGGACGCGTACGAAGAGGGCGGCGCTTCGGTCCTCGTGGGCGACGGCGCCGTGCGGCGCCTGATCGCGCGCCTGCCCGAGGTGCAACGCGCGCGGCGCGAACTGCGCAAGCTGGAGCGAGGCGAACTGGGTCGCGTCAACTCCGACCTCGAAGCGGCTCGGCGCGCGGTGGGTCATTTCGAACCGGGCGGCGCCACCCCCGATCCGGCGGCCGAGCAGGTCGAGCGACGTCGCATCGCCGAGTTGGAGGAGCGCTACGCCGATCTCGACGCGCGGATCACGCAGACTCGAGCGAGGTTGGAGCAAGAACTGGCGGTGCTGCGAACGATCGACGGACGCGAGCTGCGCCTGCCCGCCGGCGAGATCGTGCGCGCGTTCCAACCGGGACAGCTCGGCGTGCTCGGCAAGCTCGGCGTGTACTTCTCGCGGCTCTGGGAGTTCGTCTCCGCTGATCCGCGCGAGGCCAACACGCAAGGCGGCATCTTCCCGGCGATCTTCGGGACCGTTTTGATGGTTTTCCTCATGACGCTCGCGGTCGTCCCACTCGGCGTGATGGCCGCGCTCTATCTGCGCGAGTACGCCCGGCAGGGGGCGCTCGTTCGCGCCGTCCGCATCGCCGTGAACAACCTGGCCGGTATCCCCAGCATCGTCTTCGGGATCTTCGGCCTCGGCTTCTTCGTCTACTTCGTCGGCGGGACGATCGATCGCGCCTTCTTCGGCGACATCTTGCCGACGCCGACCTTCGGGACCGGCGGGATCCTCTGGTCGGCGCTCACCCTCTCGCTCCTCACCTTGCCGGTGGTGATCGTCGCGACCGAGGAGGGATTGGCCGCCGTCCCGACGGCGATCCGCGAGGGGTCACTCGCGCTCGGAGCGACGAAGTGGGAGACGATCTGGCGCGTCGTGCTGCCGGCCGCGTCGCCGGGTATCCTGACCGGAGTGATCCTGGCGATGGCGCGCGCCGCCGGCGAGGTGGCGCCGCTCATGCTGACCGGCGCCGTCAAGATCGCGCATGAGTTGCCGCTCTCGGGCGACTTTCCGTTCATCCACCTGGAGCGGAAGTTCATGCACCTCGGCTTCCACATCTACGACGTCGGCTTCCAGAGTCCGAACGTGGAAGCCGCCAAACCGATGGTCTACATGACGACGTTCCTGCTCGTCGGCATCGTCGTCGCTCTGAACATCATCGCCATGACCGTGCGCAATCGACTGCGCGCCCGGCAACGTTCGTCCACTTTCTAGGAGATCCCCGTGTCCTCGCCCTCGACGCAGACGTCTCCCGCAGCCGCCACGCTGCCGCTCACGCCGGACGAATTGCCCTCGCGTCCGACGATCGCCTCCGGCGAGTCGCGCCCGCTGCAGCGCCCGACGGCGGGCGCCTCGAGCTCGCCGCGGACCGATCTCCAGACTCTCGTGCCGTCGATCACGCGGGTGGACGGCCCGATCGCGGTGCAGATCGATCACATCAATTTCTGGTACGGAGCGAAGCAGGCGCTGCACGACATCAGCCTGCAGATTCCCGAACGGCAGGTCAGCGCCTTCATCGGCCCGTCCGGCTGCGGCAAGAGCACGCTACTGCGGCTGGTGAATCGGCTGAGCGATCTGACCGAAGGGGCGCGCGTGCAGGGCGACATCCGTGTGATGGGCGAGAGCATCTTCTCCCCCGCCGTCGACGTGAACGTGCTGCGGCGGCGCGTCGGGATGGTCTTCCAGAAGTCGAATCCGTTCCCGAAATCGATCTTCGAGAACGTCGCCTATGGCCTGCGGATCGGGGGCGAGAGCCGCAAAGAGACGCTGGAGGCGCGCGTCCGTTGGTGCCTGGAGAAGGTGGGCCTCTGGGACGAGGTCAGTGATCGCATCCAGGACAGCGCGCTCGATCTCTCGGGCGGCCAACAACAGCGCCTCTGCATCGCGCGGGCCATCGCGGTCGAGCCGGAGGTGATCCTGATGGACGAGCCCTGCTCCGCGCTCGATCCGATCGCGACGGGCCGCATCGAGGATCTGATCGAAGAACTGAAGAAGGACTACACGATCGTCATCGTGACCCACAATCTGCAGCAGGCCTCGCGGGTGAGCGACTACACGGCGTTCCTCTGGCTCGGCCGCGTAGCCGAGTACGAGAAGACCGACACTCTCTTCACCAACCCGAAGCTCAAGCTGACCGAGGATTACATCACCGGCCGATTCGGATGATCCCTCCTCCGGAGCACCCGTCGGCGTCGGGAAAGGCCCTCGGCGCGGCGATGCGCTCTGTTAGGCTGTTGTTTCGATTGGGTGAGGCCGAAAGGAACAGGGAAGTTCCGTCCAGCGCCTTGGTCGTCGCCCGAGCAGAGGAGGCCCCCGTCATGTCCCGGCATCTCCAGAGAGACATCGAGAATCTCAAGGTAAACATCCTCTCTCTCGGGGCGATGGTCGAGGAGAGCGTCTACAAGGCGGTCAAGTCGATCGAGACCTGGGACGCCGTCCTCGCGCGCGAAGTGGTCGATCAGGACTGGGTGATCGACAAGCGCGAACTCGAAGTCGAGGACGACTGCCTCAAGATCCTGGCTCTGCACCAGCCGGTCGCCTTCGACCTGCGCTTCATCGTCTCGACGCTCAAGATCAACAACGACCTCGAACGGATCGGCGATCTCGCCGTCAACATCGCCGAGCGCGGCGCCTTCCTGGCCAAGAGCGAGCGCATCCGCATCCCCTTCGACCTGCCCGGCATGGCGACCAAGGTGCAATCGATGCTGCGCAAGAGCCTCGACGCGCTCGTGAACACCGACCCGGACGAGGCGCGCGAGGTCTGCGCCGCCGACGACGAAGTCGACCAGATCAACCGCGAGATGTATGCGCAGATCTCGGCCAGCATCCGCAGCCGACCCGAGCAGGTCGACAGCCTCATCCATCTCCTCTCGGTCTCGCGCTTCTTGGAGCGGATCTCGGACCATGCGACCAACATCTCCGAGGACGTGATCTACATGACCGAGGGAGAGATCGTGCGGCACCAACTCTGGCGGACGCGTCCGGTCACGCCGATCCACGCCGCGTCGCCGCCGCCCGGAAGGCCGGTCCAGCTCGATCGATGATCCAGAGCGCACGAATCGCGTCCCTCGCATGACGCGCCGACTGGCGCCGCTCGATCGCCTTTCCGACTGCTCCCTTCCTCCTCGCGGCCTGAGCCAGGCCGACGCCGCGCGCAGTCTCGCGCTCCATGGGCCCAATCAGATTCTCGAGCGCACGAGCCATCCGTGGCTCGCCTTGCTCGAAGACACCGCCAAGGATCCGATGATCTGGTTCTTCGGCGGCACGGCCGCGCTCTACGGCCTGGTCGGGCGGACGACGGAGGCCTGGACGCTCCTCGGCGCGATCGCTCCGCTGCTGGGAATGGATGTCTATCTCCATCGCCGGACGAACGCGTCGACGCGCAGCTTGGCGTCGCGGTTGGCGACCTCGGCTCGGGTCCTACGCGACGGAATCGAGCAGGAGATCCCCGCGGAACAGGTGGTTCCGGGTGACCTGGTCATCCTGAGACCGGGCGAGCCTCTGCCCGCCGACGGCGTGCTCCTGGCGGGAGCGGAGATCCAGGTGGAAGAGTCCGCGCTGACCGGCGAGGCGTATCCGGTGCGCAAGAGACCGCTCTCGGGCGACGCGCCGATGCAACTCGAGATCGACGAGGCGCACTGGTTGTTGGCCGGAACTCGATTGTTGACGGGCGAAGCGCGCTTCCGAGTCGTCTTCACCGGGAGAGAGACCCTCTACGCCGAGATCGTCCGTTCCGCCACCGGGAGCGCGCACGAGATCACGCCGCTGCAAGCCGCGATCCACCGACTGGTGATGGTCTTGATGGTCGGCGCGATCGCCCTCTGCTTGTTGCTCGCCGGGATCCGCTTGATGCAGGGGCACGGTTGGCTGGACGCGCTGGTGAACGCCGTGACGCTGGCGACCGCCGCGATCCCCGAAGAGTTTCCGGTCGTGTTCACGTTCTTCTTGGGCGTCGGGGTCTACCGGTTGGCGAAGCGGCAGGCGCTCGTGCGCAAGGCGGTCACGGTCGAGAACATCGGGCGCGTCACGGCAATCTGCACCGACAAGACCGGAACCGTGACCGAGGGCCGCCTGACTTTGGCGCACCTCCATCCCTCCGAGCCCGGCGGCGAAGATCAACTCGTTCGCTGGGGCGCCCTGGCCTCCCGCGCGGAGAGCGGGGATCCCTTGGATGAAGCGGTGCTGCGAGCGGTCACGGAGACCCATCAGTCGCTCGCCGACGCGGAACGACTCGCGACGTTTCCTTTCACCGAGGATCGCAAGCGAGAGACGGCCGTCGTGCGGTTTCCCGATGGCGTGGATTGGGCCGTGACGAAAGGGGCGCCGGAGACGATCCTGCCGCTGACCGAGCTGGGCGAGTCCGAGCGCGAGAAGTGGCTGCGCGAAGTGATCGGCCTGTCGGATGACGCACACAAGGTGGTCGCGGTCGCCGCGAGTCGCCAGGCGCCGGGAGCTGAGCTGACCGAAGAGCCGTCTCGAGCTCTCCGCTTCGTCGGCCTCATCGCCTTCGAGGATCCGATCCGGCCCGGCGTGATCGAGGCGGTGCGCGAGTGCCGGGCGGCCGGAATCCTCACGATCATGGTGACGGGAGATCATCCCTCCACGGCCGTCGCAGTGGCGCGCGAAGTCGGACTGGGCGGAGATCAGCCTCGCGTCATCTCCGGCGACGAACTCGAAGTGCTGGTCGCGGCGGGGCGGAGTTCGGATCTGAGATCGGTCGATGTCGTGGCACGCGCCACACCCGCTCAAAAAGTTCTGTTGGTCCGAGGGCTGAAGAGTCTGGGCGAGATCGTCGCCGTGACCGGTGACGGCGTGAATGACGTCCCGGCGCTCCAGGCCGCCGACATCGGATTGGCCATGGGCGGACGCGGCACGCAGAGCGCGCGCGAGGCGGCGTCGATCGTCCTGCTCGACGACAACTTCCGCACGATCGTCGGCGCCATCGCCGAGGGCCGGCAGTTGTTCCGCAATCTGCAGACGAGCTTCGCGTACCTGCTTCTCATCCATCTTCCGTTCGTGCTGACGGCGGCGGTGATCCCGCTCCTCGGTTTTCCGCCGTTGTACCTGCCGGTGCACGTGGTCTGGCTGGAGATGATCATCCATCCGACGGCGATGTTGGTCTTCCAGGACCTGCCCTCGCGCGGTGGGCTCACCGCCGTCGAGCCGCGAGCAGGCGCGAAGTTCTTCGGTTCGGCCCAGTGGGCTGCGATCGTCGTGACCGGACTACTCGCGACGGCCGCGGTGTCGCTCGGCTATTTGCGCGGCATCGCGCCCGGGGCCACCCCCGAGCATGGTCGTTCGATCGCGATGGCCACCCTGACCTCCTTCAGCGTCGCCACGACCGTCGTGCTGGCCGGATTGAGGACGCGCATGGCGCGGCTCGTCTGCCTCGGGGCGGCGGGTCTGTCGCTGCTGCTGATCCAGACGCCAGCGCTGAGTCGACTCATCCATCTGGAGCCGCTGCACTGGGACGATTGGTTGCTGGCGGTCGGGAGCGCCTCGGCGATCGCGTGCGCGCCGCTGCTCTTTCGGCGGGCCGGCTACTCCGGTCGGGGGAGCACGGCGCGCCCACGAGTGAGTTCCTCGTCGTAACAGCGCTCGAGCTGCGCGTTGACGCCGCGACAGCCACTCACCACCCGTTCGGTCCAGTCCAAGTACTCGCGGCGGCGCTCGGTCGACCACTCGGCCGGCGGATTGTCGGTGACGCCGCGGACGTTGGAGATCTTGTCGCCCAGCTTGATCTGTTTCCCGGCGTTCGAGAGCGTCGGCGCGTGCTCGATCTGCCGGAGCTTCCGCTCCGCCTTGGGCAGGCTCTTGTCGTCGGTCACTTCCTCGACCAGCCGGCGCACCGCGGGACCGAACTCAGCGTCGAGCTCCTCTCGTGTCGTGCGCGTGTCCTCCAGCGTGTCATGCAGCAACGCCGCCACGAGGGTTGTGACCTCGGAAACCCCGCCGACATTCGCCAAGACGTTCGCCACGTCGATGGGATGGTTGATATAGGGAGACAACTCGACGTCCTTGCGCCGCTGATTCCGATGTTTCTCCGCGGAGAATGCGAGAGCTCGAAGGAGCAGTGCGAGGTCGTTCAATTTACCCCCCGGAGGCCGGCCGCGATGTTGTTCGAGAGTGCGAAGAGTACCGCGCTGCTCGGGCTGACGCGCCCGATGATCTCGAGTCCCGGAACGGACCGACGGAAGTCCGAACCTGAGGCTTCGCTGGAGGCATGGCTCACGTCGTCCTTGCAAATTTGCCACGTCATGGTCAATATCCCACCATGTTCCGGCGATATATCGACACGAAGCTCTCGGCCGCACTGGGTGACACGCGGGTCGTCTTGCTGCACGGCGCGCGCCAGACCGGGAAGAGCACCCTCGCCAGACAGATCGCCGAGAGGGAAAGGCGCGAGTACCTCACGCTCGACGACCCGGCGATCTTGGGAGTCGCGCGCTCGGACCCCTGGGCGCTGGTCGAGCGGGCGGGCGAAGGGATCGTGATCGACGAGGTCCAACTCGCGCCTCAATTGTTCCCCGCGATCAAGCGTGCCGTGGATCAGGACAATCGGCCGGGGCGATTCCTCCTCACCGGCTCAGCGAATCTGTTCTTGCTACCGAACCTCTCCGAGTCGCTCGCGGGACGGATCGAGATTCTCACCCTCCATCCGCTCTCTCAATCTGAACTGGCGTCCCCGCAAGGAGGGCGCCCGCGGGCCGAGAGCCGCGGCGCCGACGAGAACAACTTCGTCGAAGCCCTCTTCTCTGCCGACCCGTGGACGATGGGACGTACGGACGAGCCTCGCGAGGCTGTCTGCCGGCGAGTGATCGGCGGCGGTTTTCCTGAGGCGGTCGGGCGCGAGGGCGCCCGTCGTGACGCTTGGTTCGGGAGTTACGTCACCACGCTGCTGCAACGCGACGTCCGGGACCTCATGCAGATCGAAGGTCTGACCGAGCTGCCGCGGCTCCTCTCGTTGCTCGCCGCGCGGTCGAGCGCGCTGCTCAATGCCTCCGAGATCGCGCGAGCGCTCGGCCTCCCCAACTCCACCGTGCGACGGTACCTCGCGCTGTTGGAGGCCCTGTTCCTGTTCCAGCCCCTCCCCGCCTGGTCGACCAATTTTGGGAAGCGTCTGGTGAAGTCGCCCAAGGCCCACCTGCTCGACTCGGGCCTCGCTGCGCATCTGCGCGGAGAGACAGACGCGCGCGCACTGGCGCACTCCTCTAGTCTAGGACCCCTGCTGGAGAGCTTCGTCGTCCTGGAGCTACGGAAGTTGCTCACATGGAGTCGGATGGCCGCGCTGCCATACCACTTCCGGACCACGACCGGCCGCGAGGTGGATGTCGTCCTGGAGAGCCCGGACCAGCGCGTGGTGGGGATCGAAGTGAAGGCCGCATCCAACGTAGGCCCGGGTGACTTCTCCGGGCTACAGGCGTTGCGAGAGGCTGCGGGAGAGAAGTTCGTCCGCGGCGCCGTTCTCTACCTCGGAGAGCAGCGCCTACCGTATGGCGACGGGATGTGGGCGCTCCCGATTTCGACCCTGTGGCGCCCGCAGTGAGACGCGTTGACAGCCGGGGACGTGGGACGCAACCTGTCGGCGCGAGAAGGGAGGCAACAGCATGTTGAGTTGGATCCTCGTTGGGGTCGGACTCGTCCTCATCCTGTTGGAAGTGCTCATGGGAGCGGCGTTGGGGTTCGACTTCGTGCTCCTCGGATCGGCGATCGCCCTCGGGGGTGGACTCGGTCTCGTCTTCGAGTCGCAACCGCTCGGGTTGGCGGCTTCGGGAGTCTTGGCGTTGCTCTACCTGGGGATCGGGCGTCGCTTCGTCCGCAGTCGATTCAAGGGGCGGAGCGTGCGGAGCAACGTAGACGCGGTGCTCGGCGCGCATGGGACGGTGGTCAACGCGGTCGGATGGCGGAAGCCAGGTCTCGTGCGGGTGAACAGCGAGGAGTGGCGCGCGGAAGTCGGCGACTCCGGCGTGGCCGAACTGGCCCCCGGTCAAGAGATCGCCGTGGAGCGGGTCGAAGGTGTCACACTGATCGTGCGGAGAGCCACATGACGCGGTCGCCTCGCGCAGGGTGTTGCGGAGCAGGGTCTCTCGGAGCAGGGTCTCTCGGAGCAGGGTCTCTCGGAGCAGTGTCTCTCGGGGAAGTGTCTCTCGGAGCAGTGTCTCTCGGGGAAGTGTCTCTCGGGGAAGTGTCTCTCGGGGAAGTGTCTCTCGGGGAAGTGTCTCACGGAGGAGTCTCGCGATGAATCAGCTCGGTCCCTCGATGTTCATTCTGGCGATCCTCGCTTTCCTCCTGTTGATCATCCTGGCGCGTTGCGCCCGCATCGTGACGCAGTACGAAAAGGGCCTGGTCATGCGGCTCGGGAAGTACAACAACACGGTCGACCCTGGACTCGTCTTCTTGGCGCCGATCATCGACGACATGATCAAGGTGGACATGCGCGAGCAGGTCATCAACGTCGAGCCGCAGAAGGTGATCACGCGCGACAACGTCACGGTGGTCGTCGACGCGGTCATCTACTGCCGCGTGATCGATCCGGTGCGCGCCAAGTTCGAGGTGGCCGACTTCCGACTGGCCGCGACCACCTTGGCCCAGACGAATCTGAGGAATCTCATCGGCGACAAGACGCTCGACGAGACGTTGGTGGCGCGCGACATGATCAACACCAACCTGCGGGCGGTGCTCGACGAGGCGACGAACATGTGGGGCGTGAAGGTCACGCGCGTCGAGGTGCAGAAAATCGACCCCCCGGTCGACATCACCGAGGCGATGAGCCGTCAGATGAAGGCCGAGCGCGACAAGCGGGCCACGATCCTGGAGGCGGAGGGCGAGCGCCAGGGGGCGATCCTCAAGGCCGAGGGCGTGAAGCAGTCGGAGATCCTGCGAGCCGAGGGGGACGCCCAGGCCAAGATCTTCCGCGCGGAGGGTGAGGCGCGCGCGATCGAACTGGTCTCGACCGCGGCGGAGAAGTACTTCATGGACCGGGCCCAGACGATGAGGCGACTCGAGGTCACTCAGGCGACGCTCTCGCACAACACCAAGTTCATCGTGCCTTCGAATGCGGACTTGGTCACGGTGCTGGGGCTAGAATCGAACACGGGTCCACAGGTGTTGCCGTTGCGGACCCAGCGTCCCGAGCCGCCGCTGCCGCCGGGCGGAGCGCAGCACCGCTAACGCAGGAGGCGGTCGATGATCGAGATCCTCGGATCGGGATGGGTGCGCTTCCGCTTCGAAGAGGCGACCGATTCGACCGCGTTCTTGGTCGGCGACTTCAACGATTGGGACGAGACGTCGCACCCGATGGCCCGACAGGACGACGGCGGGCACGTCGCGCTCCTGCATCTCGAACCGGGGAGCTACGAGTTCAAATACAAGACCGGCTCGCTCTGGTTCAACGACCGCGCGGCGCACGAGTACGCGCGCAACCCCTGGGGGAGTGAGAACTCCGTCGTCACCGTGCCGATCGATCCGCTCGGCGCGACCGACGCCACGCCGCCGCCTTTGCCCCCGCAGTAGTCAGGACGCCTGTGCTGCAAGGCCGCATCGACACGCACCTCCTGCCGAGCGACGTACTGCGGGGCAATCCGCTCGGCGATCCCACGACGCGCGAACTGGTCGTCTACGTCCCTCCGGGGGTCGACCCGGAGCAACGCCTGCCGATCGTACTCTGCCTCTCGGGTTTCACCGGCGCGGGCTTCATGATGCTGAACCGGAGCGCCTGGGCCCCGAGTCTGCCGGAACGATTCGAGGCGCTCCTGAGCAAGAGATCGGCGCAGGCGTCGGCCGAAGAGACCGTGCAGCCGATGCTCCTGGTCATGCCCGACTGTTTCACGCGGTATGGCGGGAGTCAGTTCGTCGACTCCGATGCCACGGGGCGCTACGAGACCTATCTCTTGGCGGAAGTCCTTCCGTTCGTCCGCCGGAGCTACCCGACCATCGAAGGCCCGCCCGGTGTCGGCGTGATGGGCAAGTCGAGCGGCGGGTTCGGCGCGATCCGACTCGGCATGTTGCACCCGGACGTCTTCTCCGCGATCGCCTGTCACAGCGGCGACATGTACTTCGAGTACGGCTATCTGCCCGACTTCCCGAAGACGGCGCGCACGCTCGACCAGCGCGGCGGACTGGAGCGGTTCCTCGCGTGGTTCGACGGGATGCCGCGCAAGACGAACGAGGCGATGACCGCGCTCAACATCGTCGCGATGGCGTCGTGCTACTCGCCCGCCGCGAATGCGCCGCTCCGTTTCGAACTCCCCTTCGATCCGAAGACCGGTCGGATCCGCGAGGAAGTCTGGGCGCGGTGGCTGACCTTCGATCCGGTGCGAATGATCGACCAACATGCCGACGCGCTGCGACGCGCGCGGCTCGTCTTTCTCGACTGCGGATTGCGGGATGAGTTCCATCTGCAGTGGGGGGCGCGGATCCTCGCGGCGCGGCTGCGCGAATTGGGGATCGAGCATCTCCACGAAGAGTTCGACGATGGGCACATGGGGATCGCCTACCGCTACGACCGCTCCCTCACGCTGCTCTCCCGAGCGTTGGCGTCGGCGCCTCCGGCGTGACGAGAGCGCCGGCCGCGGGCGAGACGTGGTTGGTCCGCGCGCTCCTCGCCGCGTACGCCCTGTTCTTCCTCTGGCAGGCGCTGGCGCTCGACGCGAGTTCGCTCGTCAACGGCGTGCTCGATGACTCGTTCTACTATCTGCAGGTCGCGCGGCACATGGCGGCCGGGCACGGTTCGACCTTCGACGGCGTGGAGCCGACCAACGGCTACCACCCGCTCTGGCTCTGGCTGCTCGTGCCGATCCAGCGCCTCGTGGCGGATCCGATCGCATCGATGCGCGCGGCGCTGTTGCTGTCGGGCGCCCTCGGTCTGACTTCGCTCGTCGTCATCGGGCGGATCCTGACCCGCGTCGGCGCCGCGGCGGCCGTTCCCATCGCGCTCTTGGTCTTCGCGTGGCCGCGCTTGGCCAAACAGACCACGAGCCTGCTGGAGACGCCGCTCGTGCTGCTGCTCTACCTGTTGGTCTTCGACGCTCTGCTCTCGTTCGATCTCTCACGTCGGCGCGCGCGCGTCGCGCTCGGCGCTCTTCTCGGGCTCGCCTGCCTCGCGCGGCTCGACAGCGTGTTCCTCCTCGCCGCCTTCGCGGTGTTCGCCGCTCTCGATGGACGCGAACCGAAGTTACTGGGGAGAGCGCAACGCGTCTTCGAACCTCTGTTCGTGGCCGGACTGTTCCTGACCCCGTATCTGATCTGGAATCTCACCGTCTTCGGGCATCTCCAGCCGATCTCCGGCGCCATGAAGTCGAGTTTCCCCCAACCCGGCCTGCAGCTCGAGCCGTGGCGCGCCTTTCCCGAGTTCGTGCTCCTCCTGCTGGCGGGTGGCGTGTTCCTCGGCGTGGCGCTGCTTCGTCGGGAGAGATGGCTGCAGGTGCTCGGTCTCTTCGGGATGGCCGCGCTGCTGCACGCTCTCTATACGGCGCTCTTCATGGTCTGGGGCGTCGATGTCTGGCACTTCACGCTCCTGCTGCCAATCGCGCTGCTGGGCCTGCCCTGGGCGTTCGAGCAGGCGTTGCGCGCGACGTTCAGAGGAAGGCGCGGACTCGGCCTCGCGCGCTGGGTCGTGCTGACCGTGGGCGTGGCCGCGGCCTTTGCCCTGCAGACGCGTTCGCTCCAACTGCGGGAAGGGAGACATCTCGACGTGACGCGCGGCCTTGCGCTGTGGGCGCGCGATTCGCTGCCGGCCGACGCCGTCTTCGCGGGCACCGACACGGGAGTCTTCGCCTACTTCAGCGGTCGAACCACGGTGAACCTGGACGGCCTCATCAACAACTACCGCTACCGCGACGCGCTGCTCTCGGGCCGATTCCGCGAGTATCTGGACGAACGAGGCGTCGACTACATCTTCGATCAGTTCGCGGTGGGACGTCCCGACTGGATCGACGGGACCTACGAAACGCGTTCGCTGCGGATCTGGGATCGTCCGCGCAATCGAGTGGCGGGCGAGGTCGTGCTCCACCGCGAAGACGAAGTGCGCCGGATTCGACTGCTCTCGCGCCAGACGTTGGGCTCGAACGAGCGCGCGCCCAACGCGATCACCCTCTGGAAACTGCGCCTGCCGTGACGCGCGCCGTTCCTTCGCCGCTAGATGAGGAATCGGGCGACCGCGTCGCGCAGCGCGCCTCGGACCGTCTCACTCGCGACCATCGGGGGCGAATCCGCGAGATGATCCAACCAGCGGGAGCGCCAGGGTTCGACCGAAGGCTCGCTCGGAAGCGTGAGGGCGGCGACATCCGACTCGCTCCGCAGGAGCGTCATGCGGCCCGCGCGAGAAAGGGCCATGTCCACGCCGCCCACCGGACCGCCGAAGAAACTCACGGCGGGCACGCCGAGCACGGCCGCCTCCCGCACCATCGTCCCACCACCGCTGGCCACCAACGCGGCGCCGCGTACGAGCCGTTTGCCCTCGACCGCGGTCTGCGCGACCTCGACGTGCGCGTGCGTCTCACTCAGTGCGGCGAGCTCCGCGCGGTCCTCGTCGTAACGCGGCAGGAATCGGATGCGGCAGCGATTCGCCTCGCGCAGCAGCCGTTCGACCAGAGCGCGATAGAGCCGCTCGCTCGCGTCGGTGTGGTAGTGCGCTCGGCGCGCCGGCGGCCGCACGAGAACGAGAGGCGGATCGCTCGGCGCCCAGGCGCCGGGCGTGAGATCGAGATAGATCTGCTCTTTATAGCCGGGATAAGAGAACAGCTTGGCGGTCGGCAGCCCGCGGCGCGCGAGGAGATTCGGAGGGACGGCGTCGGGCACGAAGACCCGCTCGCAGAGCAGTCCGAAGACCCGCAGCGAGATGTACTCGTAGTCGAAGAAACTCAGCGACGGAATGCCGAGGAGACTCGCAGCGACGGTCTGGGCGCGCGAACCATGACCGAGTGCGAGATCGATGCGGCGGCGGCTGGCCCAGTGCGCGAGCGCGCCGGCCCGTCCCAAGACACGCAGACTCTTGCCGAGCACCCCACCCGGTCCGTGCCCGCCCAACTCCGCGAAGTCGAGCCCGTGCAGGCGGAGGAGCTCGTGGGTCTGCGAGAGATCGCGCGCCGTGAGGAGTACTTCGTGCCCGTCCTCGCGCAGCCAGCGGATCCACGGCAGGAAGAACGGGACGTGCGGCGAGTTCTCGAGGTCGATCCATACCCTTCGGCCCGTCACACCCATGGCGCAGCACGATACCCGATGCGCGCGCCGCTCGGAGATCGCGCCGCATGACCCCGCGGCCCGTTCCTCCTTCCCTCGCGTCGCGCGCCGTCGCTCGCTTGCGTTGGATGCTCGGCGCCGCCGCGCACACGCGGGCGGACGCACGCCTCCCCCGTGAGTTCTCCGCGCTATCGCCCGACCTGGTCGACGCGACGCGACGCGCCGCCGATCGATGGTCGCGCCGCGAGCCGGAGTGGGCCGGCCGGTTCGTGAGCTGGGCCGGCGGCCAGTTCTCCCCTGCGGTCCCGGACGTGCGTGACCTGATGGCGACTCGCACGGTGCAGTGCTATGGCCGCGCCTATCCGCTCCAAGGCGAGGGCGCCTGGCGGCGAGAACCGTCGGGAGAGCGCGTCTGGAAGGTCGCCCCCCACGCCTGGATTCGATTGGACGATCCGAGACGGCCGGGCGATGTGCGGATGCAATGGGAGCCGGCGCGAATGGCCCACGAGGTTCGGCTGGCGCAGGCGGCGCGGGCGGCGCGGGCGGCGCGGGCGGGCGACAGCCAGGCGATGGCGGTCTGGATGGAAGTCGCCCGTTCGTTCGACGCGGAGAATCCGATCGGTCTGGGCATCCACTGGTCGGTCGGCATGGAAATCTCGATCCGCGCCTCGGCGAGAATCTCGGCGCTGGAGATGGCGCGCGGCGGAGGCGCCCCTCTCGAGTTCGTCCGCGAACGATTGGAGAACCTGGCCCTGACCGCGAGCTATCTCGCGGCGCACATCGAGCGACATCCTTCCGGCCAGACGACCAACCACACCCTCGCGGTCACCGCGGGGCTCGCGCTCGTGGCGGAGCTCTTCCGCGGGAGTGCGCAGGCCGAGCAGTGGCGCGTTCGTGCGCGCGGCGCGTTGGACGAATGCCTCGCGCAACAGGTTCTCATCGGAGGGGCGCACGCCGAGGCCTCGCTCGCCTACGCGCGCTTCGCGGCGGAGGCGGCGTTCGTCGGAGCGGCCGCGCTCGAGCTGCCGGTGGAGAGCGAATCGGCGCAACGGTTGCTCCGACTGATCGAATTCCTGGAGCGGACGGCTCTCCCCAGCGGCCTGCCGCACCTCGGCGACTGCGACGAGTCGTTCTTCCCGCCGTTCGGTCTCGAGCCTTGGGAATCGCGCGATCCCTTCGACGCCCGGCCCGTCGCGACGGCCGTTCGCCGGTGGTGGAATCAGCCGGCGTCGGAACGTTTGCGCGCCCCGATCCTCCAGCGACCGCCGGGCTCCGGGCTCGTGCGCTTCGCGGACGCGCGTTTCGACGGCATCCTCGTGACGCGAGGGCGCGGCGATGGTTGGATGCCGACGCACGGCCACAACGACCTGTTGTCGGTGGCGCTCGACCTCGACGGGGCGCCCCTGCTCATCGATCCTGGCACCGGCGGCTATGCGTGGGATCGTGGGCTGCGTCACGAACTCCGCTCGGTCGGCGCACACTCGACCTTGCAGGTGGGTGACGAGGAGCCGTGGCCGCTCCGACCGCGCGTGCTCTTCGAGGGACCCGGCGAGGTCGACGGCGGCTGTGAAGTGAGCGACGCGAACACACTGCGCGTGACCGCGTGGCAGGACGGATTCGACGGCGTCCGCGTGACGCGGCGTCTGCGACTGCGGGGCGGCGTGCTCTGGATCGCGGACGCGGTCACCCTGCGTGCGGGGGGGACGCGCGCGGCCGACATGCAGACATCGACGCTGAGATTCGTGCTCGCGACCGGGCTCTCGGTCACCTTGGCGCCCGACGGTTGCGCTCAGATCGCGCGCGCCGACGACACGCACGCGCCTCACGCCGAGTTTCTGCTGTTGCACCCCGAGGAGAGCGGCTGGCAGATTCGCCGCGCCGCACGCTCGCGGCGCTACGCACAAGTAGAGGAGGGGATCGTGCTCGAGGCGAAGATGCGAGGCCGGCTTCCGCATCGCTGGCTCGTGGCGATCCGACCGTTGGATCCGGTCGCCAAGTGAAGCAGCTCTTCTTCCGCGGCGGCGTCCCGTTCGTCGCGGATGTCGCGCCTCCCAGCGTCGAACCGGGTCGAGTGCTGATCCAAGTCGCCTGTTCGGCCGTCAGTCCCGGCACCGAGATCGGGTCGCTCAGCAGCAGCGGCCGGTCGTTCCTCTCGTTGGCCCTGGAGAAGCGTCATCGCGTCGACCGCCTGATCGACGCGCTGCGCCGCCGGGATCTGGACGACCTTCGCGCTCGCGTGACGCGCCTCGCCGCGCGGCGCGAGAACTGGGTCGCGGTCGGCTACTCGGCAGCGGGGATCGTGCTCGCGGTCGGCGAGGGGGTGACGCGATTCGCACCGGGCGACCGCGTGGCGGCGGCAGGCGCCGGACACGCCTCGCACGCGGAGATGATCTCCGTGCCGCAGAACCTGGTCGCTTCCGTGCCCGCGTCGCTCGAGCTCGAACTCGCGTCGACGATCGCGCTCGGCGCGATTTCACTCCAGGCGGTGCGGCGCGCGGGGACGGCGATCGGTGAGACGGTCGTTGTGTTGGGGTTGGGTCTGCTCGGACAGATCGCGGCGCGCCTCCTCGTGGCCTCCGGCGCCCGCGTCTTGGTCTGGGATCCGCGCGCCGAGCGGATGGCGGCGGCGGCGGCGCACGGCGCCGAAGCGCTCGCGGTCGACCGTTCCGCCGATGTGCCACTGGCCGTTCGCGCCGCAACGCAGGGGCTCGGCGCCGATCAGGTGCTCCTCGCCGCCGGCGCCGGCGCCGAGAGCGTCGCAGTGGCCGCCGAATCGACGCGGCGCGCCGGAGTCCTCGTGCTGTTGGGCGCCACGCCGGTTCAGATGCCGCGCGAGATCGCCTATGAACGTGAGCTCAACGTGCGCATCTCGACGTCGTACGGACCGGGCCGCTACGACCCTCGCTATGAAGACGCCGGGCAAGACTACCCAATCGCCTGGGTGCGTTGGACCGAGAACCGGAACATGGCCGCGTACCTGGGCCTGCTCGCCGCCGGTCGCATCCGCATCGACGACCTGTTGCGCCGTGTACACGGTCTCGCGGATGCACGGGAGATATACGCCTCCTTACAACTCCCGGGCAGCAGCCCGGGAGTTGTCTTCTGGTACATGACCGACACGACGGCCCCAGCCGTCGTGTCGTCCGTAACTCCCCCCC